>Ga0070741_10000066_pt1 | contig 372525 bp, 358 predicted proteins | sample Coa_R1_4_FD_66440 | JGI IMG/M metagenome (GOLD analysis project Ga0070741, IMG submission 66440) | Surface soil microbial communities from Centralia Pennsylvania, which are recovering from an underground coalmine fire - Coalmine... | ecosystem: Environmental > Terrestrial > Soil >...
GCGGTGGCTCCGCTCGCAAACGCCGCCAGCCCTGCTCGCGTTGCCGACCAGGGCAACCTCGGACGACCCATTGCGACACCTCCTGGCTAGGAGCTGTCGCGCTGACCGGTTGAGGGCGCCATGGCTACGACCGCCAGAACGTCCGACTGGAGAGGCGGGGCCCCTACTCAGACGCGGGTCGCCGTGATGAGCCAGGTTGCGGACGAGAACACGACGCCGTCGGCGGTCTCGTGGGCCCTCATCGTCGAACGCAAGGCCTCAAGCGCACGGGCTCGGCCCGCGTCGTCGAGGCCTTGGAGCATCCAACCCACCAGGCCGAGTACGAATTCGTAGGCGTCGTCGGCGGTCGACCCGAACCACATGCCCTCGCTCATGGCGTCGAACTGGATGTCGTCGAACCCGGCGGCGGTCAAGATCCCGCGCGCGCGATCGGGATCGGACAGCGAGAACGGACCTGGGGCGTCGGGCGGCGGTAGGGGGATGTCGCGGCCGGCGGCCATCGCCGTCGAGAACTCCAAAATCCACTCGTTACCGGGAGGGGGTTGCCACGTGAGCAGCGTCAGCCGTGCACCGGGACGCAGCGCCCGCCCAATGTTCGAGAAGGCGGCGACGGGGTCGCCGAAGAACATCGCACCGGTGCGGCTGATGGCATTGTCGAAGGACTCGGCCGGGAACGGATGGATCTGGGCGTCGACGTGCTCGAAGCTGGCGTTGGCGACGTTCTCGGCTGCGGCCAGCTCTCGCGCCAGTTCGATCATCTTCGACGACAGGTCGACGCCGACGGCCGCACCGGAGCCGCTCTGGCGGGCCGCAGCGCGTGTGGTCTGCCCGGTACCGCAGCCGACGTCGAGTACCCGCTCGCCCGACGAGATGGCGGCGGCCTCGTAGAACCGGTCCTGGTACGCAGCCACCGAGCGGTCGAAGCGGTCGGGGTGTGCCGCCCAGTAGTCGCCTTCGTCACCGTCCCAGGCGTTTGCCTGCTCGTTGTTCGACGGATCCACCCGTAGCACCGCGTTTGCGCTCACCCGCTCCACCCCCATGCTGGCCTATACTCCCTTTGGTAGTAAAAATTACTCCCAAAGGGAGCATTGTGTCAAGCCCTTCACTCACCACCACCTCGTATGCCATCCTCGGGCTGCTGGCCATCAAGCCGTGGAGCACCTACGAGCTGACCCAACAGATGGACCGCTCGCTCGGCCGGATCTGGCCGCGCGCGCAAAGCAAGCTCTACGAGGAGCCGAAGAAGCTGGTCGCCCAAGGGTTGGCTCGGGCCTCGACGGAACAAGTCGGGCGACGTTCGCGGACCGTCTACGCGATCACTGCCAAAGGCAGACGGGCGCTCGCGGGCTGGCTCGCTGAACCTGGCGCCGGCCCAGTACTCGAGTTCGAACAGGTCCTGCAGATCTTCTTCTCCGAGAACGGCACCAAGGCCGACGCGCTGACGACACTCGGCGCTGCTCAGGAGTGGGCTCGGACGCGCAGCCGGGAGAGCCTCGAAGTCGGTAGGCAGTACGGCGCCGGCGAGGGGCCGTTCCCGGAACGGACGCCACAGCTCGAGTTGACGTCCAGGTTCATCACCGACTTCTACGCTTTCGTCGGCGAGTGGGCGCGGTGGGCCACAACCGTCGTCGAGGGCTGGCCGGATGACCCCCGGCGGGCACAACCCGATCCCGCGAACACCGAAGAGACCATCCGCCGCGCCGCCGCGGCCGCAGGTGAGCCGCTCTAGGGGTCGAGCATGTCGACGAAGGCCTGGCCGGCGGGGGAGAGCGGGCCGCGCCGCTGGACGAGCCCGATCTCTCGGCGCAGCGGTGGGTTCAGTTCGGCGACGACGGCGCCGAGGCGGCCGGCCGCTTCCGCCAGCGGACGAGGAAGGAAGCAGGTACCGGCGCCGGCGAGCACCAGTGGCAGGAGCGCCTCGCGTTGCTGGGTCTCCACCGCGATCTGAGGGGCGATCGCCTCTGAGGCCAAGGCTCGATCGACGAGATCGCGTGTGCTCGTCCCCCGCGGGGTCGTCACCAGCGCCACTTCGGAGAGGCGGGCGACCGGCATCCGGCGCCGGCCGCCGAGTGATGTGCCTGGCGGACACACGGCCAGCAGTTGCTGCACGCCGAGGGATCGAGCCTCCAGCGAACCCTGCACCGGGAGCTCGGCCAGGCCGAGCTCGCACGTGCCGTCGAGGACGAGTGCCGCGACGGCGGCTGCGTCGTCGGGCTCGATGACACGCACGGTGACGCCGGGGTAGGCGCGGCGAAAGGCGCCGATGAGCGGTGCCAGAGGCTCGACGACGAGCGTGGGCAGCGCCACCACGTCGAGGTGGCCCGTCCGCAGCTCGGTGACCGCCTCGACACTCGTCCGCAACGACTCCATGCCGCGCACGACGTGGCGGGCGGCGGCCACGAACGCTTCGCCGGCGGGCGTGAGGGCAACGCGGCGTCCGAGCCGCCAGAACAGCTCGGTGCCGAGCTCGTTCTCGAGCGACCGCACCGCTTGGGAGAGCGACGGCTGAGCGACGTGGACGGCGCGTGCAGCCCGGGTGAAGCCGCCCTCGTCGGCCACGGCCAGGACGTACTCGACCTGTCGGAGATCCATAGCTAGAGCCTATGACTCGTATCAAATACTTGTCTTTGACCTTTGGGTCGAAAGAGCCGACGATCGAGGTATGAATTGGATCGCCATCGCCGCCATCGGCGCTGGCGTCGGCCTCCTGGGCGGCATGTTCGGCAAGGGTGGCTCGGCGGTGGCCACACCACTGCTGTACCTGGCGGGCGTGCCCGCCATCGTCGCCGTCGCCTCACCGTTGCCCGCCACGATCCCGTCGATGCTGGTGGCGGCCTCGGCCTACTGGCGGCGGGGTTTCCTCGACCGCGAGGTGCTGACGTGGAGCATCGCCTTCGGCGTCCCGGCAACGATTGCCGGGGCTGTCGCGACGCGCTGGATCGGCGGCGGCGTCCTCGTCCAGGTGACCGATGTGATCGTCGCCGGCCTGGGCCTTCGGTTCCTGTTCGGCCCCAGCTCCCCGCGTGAGACCGTGCGCCGTCCATCGGCGTACCGGACTCGGCTGGTGGCGGTCGCCATCATCGTCGGCCTCGCCGGGGGGCTTCTGGCCAACAGCGGGGGGTTCTTGCTGGCCCCGCTCTACATCGCCGTGCTCCGCCTGCCCATCAAGGACGCGTTCGCATCGTCCCTGTCGGTCGCGGCTGCGCTCGCGGTGCCGGGCACGCTCGTCCACGCCGCGCTCGGCCACATCGACTGGTCAGTCGTCGTCGTGTTCGGCGCGACGTCGATTCCCCTGTCCTACATCGGCGCCCGTCTCACGCTGCGCTCGAACTCCATGCGCCTCGAGCGCGTTTACGGAGCCGCGCTCACCGCCTTGGGCGTGTGCTTCGTCGCACTGTGAGCTTGGCTGTCGGGCTTCAAACGCCACAACAATGAACTGATGTTTGGCCCCCGCGTCGTATCCGTCAACGTCGGGCTCCCTCGTACGGTCGAGTGGGACGGGCGGTTGGTGACCTCGGGGATCTGGAAGGAACCGGTCTCCGGGCCGATCAGGGTGGCGGGTGTGAACCTGGATGGCGATGACCAAGCGGACCGGCGCGTGCACGGTGGTCCCGACAAGGCGGTCTACGCCTACTCGGTGGAGGACTACGCGTGGTGGGAACCACTGCTCGGAGCCCTCGCGCCCGGCACCTTTGGCGAGAACCTGACGACGACCGGGGTCGATCTGAACACGGCTTGTATCGGCGACCGCTGGCGCGTTGGCTCAGCGCTGCTGGAGGTCGCCCAACCGCGGAAGCCGTGCTTCAAGCTCGGAATGCGGATGAACGACGCGTCGTTCCCCGGCACCTTCGAGCGCGGACGCCGGCCCGGCGCGTACTTCCGGATCATCGAGGAAGGCGTGGTGCAGCAAGGCGACGCGATCGACGTGCGTACAGCGGACCCGCCTGCCATCGAGATCCGCTCCTTGGTCGACGACGAGATCGACGTCGACGGCCTCTTGTTCGTCCTTCGCGACCCTCGCGTGCCCGAAGGGTGGCGCCGGGCGGCAGCACGGGCGCTGGAACGTGGTATGCCGAGACGATGAGCTTGAACGGCAAGGTGGCAGTCGTCACCGGAGGCAACAGCGGTATCGGGCAGGCCATCGTGCTGGCGCTGGCGGGCGCGGGCGCCGACGTGGTGATCGACTACGTCTGCAATCCGGCAGCCACCGAGGCGCTCGAAAAACAGGTCGTCGCCCTCGGTGAGAAGGCCATCGGTGTCGACGCCGACGTGAGCAAGGTCGCCGACCTGCAGCAGTTGATCGACACCGCTGTGAAGGCCTTCGGCCGCATCGACGTGATGGTGAACAACGCCGGTGTCGAGACCAGGACCTCGGTGCTGGACACCACCGAGGATCAATACGAGAAGGTCCTGGACATCAACCTGAAGAGCGCGTTCTTCGGCACCCAGCTGGCGGCCAAGCAGATGATTTCGCAGGGCGGTGGCGGGCGCATCATCAACATCAGCTCGGTCCACGAGGACTGGCCCATGCCCGGCAACACGCCGTACTGCCTGTCGAAGGGCGGGATGCGCATGCTGACGCGCACGGCCGGCGTCGAGCTGGCCCCACACGGCATCACCGTCGCCGGCGTGGGACCGGGTGCCGTCGATACGCCGATCAACAAGTCGACCGTGGCCGACCCCGCGCTGCTCAAGACGCTCGACGCCGCCATTCCCCTCGGCCGCCTCGCCGAGCCCAACGAGATCGCCGACGTCGTGGCCTTCCTCGCCAGCGACGCCGCCGCCTACATCACGGCGACGACGCTGTTCGTCGACGGCGGCATCATGCAGAGCAGCCCTGGCTTGTAGAGCAGTCCTGGGTTGTAGGGCTTACGCGACGCTCCGCTTCATGCTGGGCGACTCGCCACCATCACCGAGGCCGAAGCTCCAGACGGTCTCCGGACGAATGCGGATCGTGGGCTTGCCGCCGTCGTCGGTGCCGATCTCGGCACGTCCGGTGACCTTGACCATGCGCGGCGTCCACGGGTCGACGCTGGCCAGGTCGTCGACCACGAGCGAGGCGCGGCCGGTGGCCTTGGCGTTGTAGTACTTGCGGGTCTTGGTCAGGTCGAGGCCGCCGACGACGACGTCGTCACCGTCGACACGGAAGCCGACGGCCGCCACGTCAGGCTCGCCTTTGGCCGACACGGTCGCAATGCGCGCCAGCCGCTGACTCTGCAGATATTCGAGTTCCTTGTCGGTGAAGATCATCACCCGCGCGCAACGGCGCAAGGACAGTGATGATTCCCCAGCGCTAGCGGGTGCGGCCTCGCGCGGAGGACAGGATCTCGAGAATCTCGATCGGGATCGGAAACACGATCGTCGAGTTGTGTTCCGTGGCGATCTCGGACAGCGTCTGTAGTCGCCGCAGCTCGAGCGATTCCGGCTGGGCGCCGAGCACCGCCCCCGCTTCGGCCAGGCGCTGCGAGGCGGCGAACTCGCCTTCCGCGGCGATGATCTTGGCCCGCCGCTCGCGCTCGGCCTCGGCCTGACGGGCCATCGCCCGGCGCATGGTGTCGGGCAGGTCGACGTCTTTGACCTCGACCGACACGACCTTGATGCCCCACGCCTCTGTGAGCTCGTCGATCTGCACCTGCAGCTGCTCGTTGATGCGATCGCGGTGGGTGAGCAGATCGTCGAGCTCGTGCTGGCCGAGCGTGGCCCGCAAGGTGCCTTCGGCGATGCGGTTGGTGGCGAAGAAGTAGTCCTGGATGGCGACGACCGCTTTCAGCGGGTCGACGACCCTGAAGTACAAGACCGCGTTCACCGAGATCGTGACGTTGTCCTTGGTGATGACGTCCTGGGGCTCGAGGTCGAGCGTGATGGTCTGCAGGTTGACCTTGGTCATCCGTTCGAAGACCGGCGCCAGGATGATCAGGCCGGGGCCGCGGGCACCGACGACGCGTCCGAGGCGGAAGACGACACCCCGCTCGTACTCCTTGACGACCTTCAGCGAGGCGAAGAGGAGGATGACGACGAGGACAAGGACCACGAGCACGATCCCTCCGGCCATCGAGGGAAACGCTACGGCGTTGCGGTTGTCCCGGCGCGGATCCGTCCACGTACCGGGCAACAACTATTGCGACCGCACGGACGACGATGTAGAAAGCCCTAGCTGAAGCGCTCGGGGGAGCGCCTTGGGGGGAGGGCACGGTGACCGAGCGGTTCGACGATTTCACTCGGACCATGGCGGCGCCGCATTCGCGCCGCAGCGTCTTGAAGGCGGTGGGCGTGGCGGCCGTTGGTGCCACGGCAGCCACCATCCTCAAGCCGTTCCGCGGCCAGGCGACCGTTGGATGCCCGACGGGCGCGCCGGCCTGCGGGCAGGGGTGCTGCCAGAAAGGCGAGACCTGCTCGAATCCGTCGACGGGCTGTTGCTGTCCTGCCGGCACCACGCCCTGCGGCGACACCTGCTGCTCGAAGGGCATCGCGTGCGTCGACAGCGGAGCCGGGATCTGCGGCTGCCCGGCGCGAACGACGCCGTGTGGCTCGGCGGGAAATCTCACGTGCTGCGGTACAGGCAAGGCGTGCGGCGACGCCAGCTGTCAGCCGGTCGGAAACTTCAGCACCAACGTGAACAAGCGATGCAACGCCTGCGCCACCGGGACCGTGCTGTTCACCGACGACTTCAACAACGACCAGGTCGGCGACTGCAAGTTCAGCCTGGTCAATTGGAACCTGTCACCCAACGGCGAGATCGATGTCTTCAACCCACTTGATGGCGCGTCTAGCGGAAACGTTCTCGACTTGGACGGCAGCCCCAACCTCTGCGGCGGGACCGACGGCGTGCCGGTGGTGAGCCTCAAGACGCCGATCACGCTCGTGCAAGGCCGGACCTACACGGCGTGTTTCCGGCTCGGTACCAACCCGTTCCCGGGCGTGCCCGGCGGTGTCGACATCAACTCGGCGGTTGTGAACTTCGGCCCCGTCAACAACACATACACGAAGCAGCCGAGCGAGAAGGGCACGTACACCAACGAGAGCCTCAGGTTCGTGGCCGCGGCCAACGGGTCTGCCCAGCTCACGTTCCAAGAAGTCGGCCCGTCTGACCGCGGCGGCATCACGGTCGACACCGTCACCATCACCGAGCAGCCCTGACGGATCAGGCCTGTACGGCGCGCTCCCCGAGCTTCGTCCGCAGGTCCTCCTCGAACTCGAGGATCTCGGGGGCGAGCGCCTTGTCGCGCAGCTCGGTCAGCTTCGGATAGCCGGCGTCGCGTTCGGCGTCCCATTCGTCGGCGAACCGCCCGGACGTGATGTCGTCGACGAGCTCGCGCATGGTCGCAGCCACGTCGAGATGGTCATAGCGCCCGACGCGCGACAGCTGACCGTACTGGCTCGTCGGGGAGTGGTGCAGGGTCTGCGCCGCGCCCCCTTCGAGGCGCACGAGCCGGTAGGTGCGCTCGACCTCGCCCGACAAGAACAGCTCGGTGAGGATCGCCTCGATGGGGATCCCCTGCTCGATCATCACCGTGATGAACGACTCGTTGACCCGTCGGAGCATCGGTGACAGCGCCTGTTCGACGCCGAGGTCGAGTACGGCCTCCTGCATCGGCGTGAGCTCGATGGCGCCCTGTCGCAAGCCGCCGATGGCCTTGGCCACGGCCAGCGTGCGCGCCCGCGCCGTTCCCGTCACGTCCTGTTGGACGCCGACGGCAGTGATGAACCCGACGCCTTCCTCGTAGCAGCGGCGTACCTCGGGGCCGAGCATCCGGGGCGCAACCATCCCGGAGTCTCCCGGCGGCTGGAGGCGGTCGAAGGCGAGCGTGTACCCGCTGGCCACGATCACGAGCGAGTCGTTGCGGGGCGTGATCGGCAACCCAGGAATGACGTCGTCGGGGACGAGGATGCAGATGATGTCGGCATCGCTGGCGCCTTCGACGTCGGCCGTCGCGAACCCGTCGGCCTCGGCCATCGCTCTGGTCTCGTCGTTGCGGACGCACACGGCGACGTCGACCCCCGAGTCACGGAGGTTCAAAGCCCACGACCGGCCCTGGTTGCCGTAGCCGACGACGGCCACCCGTTGCCCGTCGAGGGCGGCAAGGTCGCCGTCTGAGTCATGAAGGATCTCGCTCATGGGGCCGGACGGTAGCCCCGGCGCCGCTACTGCTCCTGTTCGTCTTCCTCGTCGAGAGTGCCGAGGACACCTGCGGTAGCAGCGAGGGCGGCGGCGACACCGGCTGCTCGCTCGACGACCGTCGCCAGGTAGTAGTCGACGAGGGCGCCGTGGCCCTGCAGTGGAGGCGTGCCGAGCGACCGGAGAACGGCGGCGGGGTCCCGGGCCGGGATGATCGGCTGCGGATCGTCGAGCGCCGGCGTCGACCGCCACAGGTCATTGGCCCGGCCACCGCCGCCTCCACCGGAGCGCCGGCGGCCCCGTCGGCGGCGAGCGCCTTGACGTTGTCCCTGTCCCGGTCCCTGTCCTTGCGCTTGCTGCGCCTGTTGCTCGCTCATGCGTCGTCCTCGGTGAGCAGCGAGTCGGGACGAAGACCGAGGGCAGCGCGCAGCTGATCGGCGTCGAGGTCGGCGAGGGAGCTCGACTTGGGCAAGACGAGATCGGCGATGTGGCGCTTGCCGGCGACGACTTCCTCGACGCGCTCGTCGACGGTGCCTGGGCACACGAGGCGGTGGGAGACGACGGTGCGTTCCTGACCGATGCGCCACGCCCGGTCGCGGGCCTGGTCCTCGACGGCGGGGTTCCACCACCGGTCGTAGAGCACGACGTGGCTCGCGGCGGTGAGGTTCAGTCCGGTGCCGCCCGCCTTCAGCGAGAGGACGAGCGCTCCCGCTCCCTTGCTCTCCTGGAACTCCTTCACCATCCGGTCGCGCGCTCCTCGGGCCAGACCGCCGTGGTAGCAGTTGATGTCGAGGCCGGTGACCTCAGTCAGATAGTCGGCCATGCGCTTGCCCCACTCGGCGAAGTGGGTGAACACGAGGATCTTCTCGTCCGCCGCGAACACGGCGCTGATGATCTCCTCGAGACGGGCGAGCTTGCCGGAACGTCCAGCAAGCGGCTCGTCGTCGCCCGTGTAGGCGGCGGGGTGGTTGCAGATCTGCTTCAGCTTGGTGATGGCGGCCAGCACCGCGCCCTTCTTGGCCTGCGCGCTGCTGCCGTTGGCGTCGGCGACGAGCTGATCGAGCACCGCTTGATAGAGACCGATCTGCTCGGGCGTCATCGTGCAGTGGTCGAGCTCGTCGATGTGGTCGGGCAGCTCCTTGGCGACGAAGGGCTCGGCCTTGGTCCGCCGGAACACGAGCACGCCGTTCAGGGCCCGCAACGCCTTCTCCCCGTCGCCAGAGAGCTGGGCGATGAACGCGGGGCGGGAGCCCACGATGCCGGGGTTGGCGAAGTCGAGAATCGACCAGAGGTCGCCGAGGCCGTTCTCGATCGGCGTTCCAGTGAGGGCGATCTTGTTGCGGCCGTTGAGGCGCCGCAGTTGCTGCGCCGTCTCGCTCGCAGGGTTCTTGATCGCCTGCGCCTCGTCGATGACGATCCGGTCCCACGCCATGTTCGAGAGACCTTCGACGTCGCGAACGGCGGTGGCGTACGTGGTGATGACGATGTCGGCGCCCGACATCTCTTTCTCCAGCTCTGCGGTCGACGCTCGTGACGCGCCGTGATGAACCACGACCGACAGACCGGGCGTGAACCGCGCCGCCTCCGCAGCCCAGTTACCGACGACCGCGGGCGGAGCGATCACGAGCGTCGGGCCATCGCCGCTCGTGGCGGCGACGTGGGCGAGGACGGTTGGCGTCTTGCCGAGACCCATGTCGAGGGCGAGGCATCCGCCGAGGCCGACGGTGTCGAGGAAGCCGAGCCAGGTGAGCGCCTCGGCTTGATAGCTGCGCAGCTCGCCGTCGAACCCGGGCGGCGCCGTGACCGGCTCGAGGGCGATGTTCTGGGCTTTGGCGAGGATGTCTGTCGCCCAACTCGTGCCTTCGACCTGTATGCCGCCAGCGAGTGGCGAACTTTCGAGCCCGACGGCCTGCCGCAGGATCTCGGCGCCCGTGAGCGTCGTTTTCGTCTCCCGCTCGGCGAGGGCGGCCGCAGCCTCGGCCAGGTCGGCGCGGTCGAGCTCGACCCACTTGCCGCGTGATTGCACGAGGGGCTTGGCCTGCGCGGCCAGACGCGCAACCTCGCCTGCGGAGAGCTCGACGTCGTCGAACATGACCGACCACTGCACGTTGCTCAGTTGGGCGGCGCCGACGACGGTGTCGCCCGTCGGCGACGCCAGCAGTCGCAGTGCAGGTGTGGGTCTGCGGCGCGAGAGCTGCGGCACACGCACGTCGAACCCGGCTGTTTGCAGTGTGGGGCCGCGCACGGTCATGAAGTCCCACGCCTCGTTCTGGGAGAGGTAGACCTCGCCGCGGCGCCGACCTCCGGCCCGCAGGAGCTCGGGCATCATGCGCTCGAGCCGGTCGAGCTCGGAGGCGATGGCGGCGGTGTCCTTGCGGTCGGCGAGCGCCATCTCCACGGGCAGCGTTTTGCCCTCGGCGCCGGGGCCGAGCACGGAGAGGAACCAGGCGTTGCTGTCGTCGGGCTCGTCGAGCTGGACGATGAGCTTGGTGCGGGTGACACCGGCCACGGGCTTGGCCCACGCGGTCACCCGGCGGCCGAGTGACGTTGCCTGCGCGATCGGCGCCGGGAACGGTGTGCCATCGAGCCGGGCGAGCACGGCCGCGGACAGGTCTCCGGCGGTGCGGACGTGGGGCGGGGCGGCAGGAAGGTCGACGCGCTTGGCGGCCTGGCGGAGGATGACCTCGACGACTCGTTCCATGACCCGAAGCACGACGGCCCGGGCGTCGGCGCGGTCGAGGGCGCCGACGGGAGCCGGCATCTTCGACGCCAGGCGGGCCACGTCGTTGTTGTCGATGAGGGCGGGGGCCCACGACACCGACACGTCAGCAGCCCGTCCGGCCGAGCGGCGTGTGCTGTCGAGAGTGGGCACGACGCGGCCCTGGGCGACGAGGTTCACGGCCGCCAGCGACACCCGCCCCAGCCAGCGCACGCTCGGCCCGACGCCGTCGACGGGCGCGGCGCCAACCGTCACCAGCCAGCCGAGGGCGTCGGCGAGTTCGATCTCGAGGGAAGCAGCGCGCGCACCCGACGGGAGCGGCACCGACTTGTGCGGGCTCCAGCCGTGGGGCGGGGCGTCCACGGCCTCGAGGCGATCGGACAGCTCGTCATGGTCGGCGGGTGCCGTGCCCCGCCCAGCGGCCCAGACGACGAGGCGGTCGGACGACCACGTGGCCTGGAGCTCGATCTGACCGGGGGGGCCGTCGTCGACGGGCGCCGGGGGCTTGGCGGCCTCCAGGGCCTCGGGGGGCACCGGCCGGGGCCGGGGCGACATGTCGATGTTCTCGAGGGCGGCCTTCAGCCGGTCGCGAATCTCGGTCAGCTGAGCCCACGCGCCGTGGCCGTTGCCGTCGCCGCCGTCCCCGTTCTCGCCGTTCTCGTGGAGATCCGGTCGTTCGTTGAGCAGACCGTCGGTCCGGTCGACCAGGCGCTCGAGCGTGACGCGCCAGGCCGCCGGGTCGGCGTCGAGCAGCGCCGTCTGTTGGGGCGTAGCGATGCCATAGGCCGACGACCACGCCGCGTCTTCGAGTTCTTGTACGTCCTGCATGTGCTCTCTAGCGGGCACTCCCAGCGCCGAGTCCTCCCCGGCAGGAAGTCCATTGCTGCGTCTGTGGAGAGCCTGGACTGTCGGCCTCCACCGCCCATCGGGCGGGACGCGTACGTCACCCCCTAGGTTACCCGGTTCTGGCCCGGCGCACCGCTCTGTTTGCCTAGGGTGCGGGCCGTTCGACGAGGAGGTTTCTGAGCAATGCCTGACGTTGGTGAGCGGGTTTCGGTACAAGCGAAGGCGGGGACCCGGCTCGGAGTCGTGCGCTCCGTGAGCGGCGCCCTGGTAACCGTCGAGTGGGATACGGGCGGCCAGACAACGCTCATCCCTGCCCCCGGCGTCATGAGCGTGGTCAGCGGCGGCCGCAAGGCGGCGGCCAAGAAGGCCCCCGCCAAGAAGAAGGCACCGGCCAAGAAGGCTCCGGCGACGAAGAAGACCCCGGCCAAGAAGGCGGCCCCCGCCAAGAAGAAGGCCGCGGCCAAGAAGGCACCCGCAAAGAAGAAGGCACCCGCAAAGAAGAAGGCCCCGGCGAAGAAGACGGTGGCCAAGAAGAAGAGGCGGTAGCCCACCAGAACGGCGTTCAGGCAATGCTGGGGCCATGACGACGGTCTCGACCAGCAGCCCCAGCCCCGGCATCACCGTTCTCACCCTCAACCGCCCCGAGCGGTTGAACGCCATGACCGCCGAGTTGGTGGCCGACCTGCACGCCGCCCTCGACCACGTGGCGGCCGACCCCGACTGCCGAGCCGTCGTGCTCACCGGCGCGGGTCGCGGGTTCTGTGCAGGACTCGACCTCCACGGGTACGGGGCTCCGCCGGGTGCCCATCGGCAAGGCCGCGTCCAGGACGGGTTCGCGGTCCAGACCCACATCGCCGCCCTCATTCCCCACCTGCGATCGCTGCCGGTCCCGGTGATCGCTGCCGTCAACGGACCGGCGACGGGCGGCGGTCTGGCGCTGGCACTGGGGTCCGACGTCCGGATCGCCGGTGATTCGGCGCGCTTCAGCGTGGCGTTCGTGCGAGTTGGGCTGTCGGGATGCGACATCGGGGTCAGCTGGCTCCTCCCACGGCTCATCGGCGCCAGTCGCGCGTGGGAACTCATGCTCACCGGGCGCATCATCGACGCCGCCGAGGCCGACCGGCTGGGGCTCGTCACGCGCGTCGTGAGCGACGACGCCTTGATGGATTCCGCCCTCGAGACGGCCGGATTGATCGCGGCCAACAGCCCGTGGGGCGTGCGGATGACCAAGGAGGTGGCCTGGAGCCAGCTCGAGATCGGCAGCCTCCAAGCCGGCATCGACATCGAGAACAGAACGCAAACCCTGTCCTCGTTCACCGGCCACCTCGAGGAGGCCGTCGCTGCGTTTCAGGAGAAGCGACCGCCGAACTTCGCCGGCGATGCGTAAAACCGCGGGCGTCGTCGTCGCCGTCGTCGCCGTGCTGGCGATTGTGCTCGGCTCTGCCGCCCCCGCCCGGGCGCAGGCCGACGAATCCATCCAGCGCTACCAGACCCAGATCACCATCGAGCCGTCGGGCGACCTGGCCGTCGTCGAACAGATCGTCTACGACTTTGGCGACAACTCTCGGCACGGCATCACACGCGAGATTCCGACGCGGTTCCACTACGACAACCGCAACGACCGGCTCGAGCCCCTGAGTGAAATCAGGGTGAGCGGCTCTCCGGGCACACCCGTCCAGACCAAGGTGTCGACGTCAGGCGCCACGACCGGCATCCGGATCGGCGACCCCAATCACACGATCACCGGCGTGCACACCTACACCATCTCGTACCGGGTGCGGGGTGCGCTCAACCGCTTCAGCGACCACGACGAGCTCTACTGGAACGCGATCGGCACCGAGTGGCTGGTGACGATCCAGAACGCGGGCGCCACCGTGTCCGCACCAGCGGCGATCACCGCCGCCACCTGTTTCGCCGGTCCGACCGGATCAGACCTGCCGTGCGACCACACCGCCGTCAACGGGGTCCAGGCCGCCTTCGCTGAGCGTTTCCTCGGCCCGCAGTCGGGCCTCACCGTCGTCGTCGGCTTGCCGAAGGGCGCGGTCACCGTCGGCCCGCCGATCCTCAAGGAGCGGTGGAGCTTCGCACGCGCGTTCTCGGTCACCGGTGCCACGGCCGCCGGTGCGCTCGCGCTCGGGCTGCTGCTGATTGGTGTCATCGTCGCCCTCGTTTGGCGCGGCGGTCGCGACCGCCGGTTCATCGGTAGCCCTGTCGACGTCGCCTTCGGCAGCGACAGCGGCAAGGACGAGCCCGTGCCGATCGGCTCGGGCCGCGATGTCCCCGTCGAGTTCGAGCCACCGGACAAGCTCCGGCCCGGCGAGCTGGGCACGCTTGTCGACGCGGCCGCCAATCCACTGGACGTGACCGCGACGATCGTCGACCTGGCCGTGCGCGGCTACCTCCGCATCGAGGAGATCCCCAAGGAAGGTTGGTTGGGCAAGGCCGACTGGAACCTCGTCCAGACCAAGGAGCCCGACGACAAGCTCCACTCGTACGAGCGGACGCTGCTCAACGGCATCTTCGAATCCGGGAGCCGTCCCGACGTGAAGCTGTCGGAGCTGCGCAACACGTTCGCATCCAAGCTCCACGAGGTGGAGGAGGAGCTTTACAACGACGCCATGAAGCGCGGGTGGTTCGTGCGCCGGCCCGACAAGGTCCGCATCTTCTGGACCGTGATGGGCGTGCTGGCGACGATCGCCGGCATCGCCATCCTCGTCGTGCTCGCGGTGTTCACGCACGTTGCGTTGCTCGGCGTGCCCCTCGCTGTCGCCGGTCTGCTGCTGCTGGCCGTCGCCCATTGGATGCCGCGGCGGACGGCCAAGGGGTACGGCGTGCTGCAGCGCACGCGCGGGTTCAAGCGCTTCATCGACGAGAGCGAGAAGGAACGGGCCCGCTTCGCCGAGCGTCACAACCTGTTCTCCGAGTACCTCCCGTACGCCATCGTCTTCCACGCGACCGACAAGTGGGCCCGGGCCTTCGCCGGCCTCGACGGGCAGCTTCCCGAGACGGGGGGCTGGTACGTCAGCCCGAATCCGTTCACGCTGGCGGCGTTCACCGCGTCGATGGACGGGTTCACGACGACGACCGCCGGCACGATCGCGTCGACGCCCGGGACGTCGGGATCCAGCGGGTTTTCCGGAGGCTTCTCGGGCGGTGGCGGAGGTGGCGGAGGTGGCGGCAGCTGGTAGCTGCTGGTAGGACACCGGACGATGCCCTCCTACCAAGAGATTCTCTACGAGGTTGACGGGCCGGTCCTGACGATCACCCTGAACCGGCCGGACAAGCTCAACGCCTTCACGTTCACGATGATGAACGAGCTGATCGACGCCTTCGATCAGGCCGACGAAGACGACGGCGTGCGCGCCGTGATCGTCACCGGTGCGGGCCGTGGGTTCTGCGCCGGCGCCGACCTGGCCGCGGGCGACGGCACCTTCGACTACCGCGACACGAGCGGCAGGGAGGCGCGCCTCGAGGACGCCCGTGACGGCGGCGGCCTGGTGGCGCTGCGCATCTTCGAGTCCAAGAAGCCGGTGATCGCCGCTGTCAACGGGCCTGCGGTTGGCGTGGGCGTGACGATGACGCTGCCGATGGACGTTCGGCTGGCCTCCGACCAGGCGCGCTTCGGCTTCGTGTTCGCCCGCCGGGGATTGGTGCCTGAGGCGGCGTCGTCGTGGTTCCTGCCGCGAGTCGTCGGGATCAGCCAGGCGATGGAGTGGGTGATGACCGGCCGCGTGTTTCCTGCAGAGGAGGCGCTCGCCGGACGTCTGGTCCGCAGCCTCCACGCGCCCGACCAGCTGTTGCCGGCGGCGCGCGCGCTGGCGCTGGAAATTGCCGAGAACACGTCGCCGACGTCGGTCGCCCTCTCCCGCCACATGTTGTGGCGAATGTTGGGTGCCGACCATCCCATGGAGGCCCACAAGCTCGACTCCCGCATCATCTGGGAGCGGGGGCGCACGGCCGACGCTCGGGAGGGCGTGATGTCGTTCCTCGAGAAGCGTCCGGCCGAGTTCCCGATGACGGTGACCGCGGACATGGGCTCGTTCTTCCCATGGTGGGACGAGCGGAGGTTTGAGTGATGGACTTCGAAATCCCTGACGACATCAAGGCGCTGCTCGAGCGCATCGACGACTTCATCGCCAAGGAGATCAAGCCCCTCGAGGAGCAGGACGACAACATCCGCTTCTTCGACCATCGGCGGGAGTTCGCCCGCACCGACATCGAGCGGGGCGGCGTGCCCCGAAAAGAGTGGTACGAGCTCCTCCGCGAGATGCAGCGGCGGGCAGATGCGGCCGGGCTCCTGCGGTGGGCCCTGCCGAAAGAGCTCGGGGGGTCCGATGGCTCCAACCTCGGGATGGCGATCATCCGCGAGCACCTGGCGGCTAAGGGATTAGGCCTGCACAACGATCTGCAGAACGAGTCGTCGATCGTCGGCAACTTCCCGTCCGTCCTCATGGTGAAGAACGCGGGCACGCCCGAGCAGAAGAAGTGGTGCGAGCTGATGCTCAACGGGGAGATGCGCATCGCCTTCGGGTTGACCGAGCCCGACCATGGCTCCGACGCCACGTGGCTAGAGACCACGGCCGTGCGCGACGGCGACGAATGGGTGATCAACGGGGCCAAGCGCTTCAACACCGGCCTCGACATCGCCACCCACGACATGGTGTTCGCCCGCACGTCCGGCCAAGCGGGCGACGCTCTCGGCATCACCTGCTTCGTCGTCCCCACCGACGCACCGGGCTTCAACGTCGAGTTCATGTGGTGGACGTTCAACATGCCGTCCGAGCACGCCGAGCTGACTCTCGACAATGTCCGCGTCGGCGACGATGCCATCCTCGGCGGCGAGGGCCGCGGGCTCGAGATGGCGAACATGTTCACCCACGAGAACCGCATCCGGCAGGCGGCATCGGGCGTCGGCGCCGCTCAGTACTGCGTCGACGAGTCCGTCGCGTATGCGAAGGAGCGCATGGTGTTCGGGCGCCCGCTCTGGCGCAACCAGGCCATCCAGTTCCCGCTGGCCGAGATGCAGACCCGCATCGAGATGGTGCGCAACCTCGTCTACAAGACGGCGTGGTACCTCGACCGCAACGACCACATGGCCGTGTCCGACAAGGTGTCGATGGCCAACTACCAGGCCAACCGGCTCGTGTGCGAGGCCGCCGACCTCGCCATCCAGGTCCACGGCGGCATCGGCTACACCCGGCACAAGCCCTTCGAGCACATCTACCGTCACCACCGGCGCTACCGCATCACCGAGGGTTCCGAGGAGATCCAGATCCGCCGCGTGGCGCAGCGCATGTTCGGTGTCGATGTGAAACGAGCGACGAAATGAGGTCGATCGCCATCACCGTCGTGCTGCTCGCCGCGTTAGCCGGATGTTCGTCGGGCGCCGGAAAGAAGAGCTCCTCACCAACCACGAGTGCGACGTCGTCGACACAGAGCACCGTCGCGGCCGGCGCGCCCAAGGCGACCAGCGGGGCAGCGACGACGAGCGGCCCGACGACGACCCGCCCGCCGGACGTCTCCCTGACGAGCTTCCAGGTGCCGTCCCACAACATCGGCTGCGAGCTCGCCGAGGGTGTGACGCGCTGTGACATCAAGGAGCGGACGTGGGCCGTGCCGCCCAAGCCCGCCAACTGCGACCTGGACTGGGGTCAGGGCATCGAGATGTCGGGCAACGACAACCCGACCTTCGTGTGCGCGGGCGATACCGCTCTCGACGAGACGGCGACCGTGCTCGTCTACGGCCAACGATCACGCCAGGGCTCGATCGTCTGCGACAGCGAGCAGGCGGGCATGACCTGCACCAACGAGGCAACCAGGCACGGCTTCTTCCTGAGCCGCGACAGCTACCGAATCTTCTGAGAGGGAGGAGACCGATGGAGGGGATGGAGAAGTACCCGTCGCACCCAGCGCGTGACATGGCGGTGCGGTCGATCACCGCTGTCGAGAGCGGCGACCGCGAAGGTTGGCTGGCACTCTTCGCCGATGACGCCGTGGTCGAAGATCCGATCGGCGTGTCGGCGTTCGATCCGGAGGGCAAGGGCCATCGCGGAGTCGAGGCCATCGCTGCCTTCTACGACAACGTCATCAGCAAGTCACCGGTGCAATTCACCGTGCGCGAGTCGCACGCCGCCGGTAACGAATGCGCCAACGTCTACACGATCACCACGGACCTCGGCGGCGGCACGCGGGCCGTCATCGACGGCGTGTTCACCTACCTCCTGGACGACAACGGCAAGCTCGCCGCCATGCGCGGCTACTGGGAAGCCGACAACATGCGAATCGAGAGCTAGGGCTTCCGGCCGAGGAAGGCCAGCATCTTCTGCTGGTCGTCGGCCCCGCTGGGTGCGTCGATCTCGGCGCCGAAGGCACCCGGGCCGCGCAGATTGTCGCCCATCGACTCCATGTTTCGAGTCACCCGCTGCACGTCCTCGGGGGCGATGGTCTCGTCGAGTCCGGTGGCCCGGGCCAAATCCCAACCGTGCACGACCAGGTCAGTGCACAGGAACTTGTCGACGCCGGCTTCGAACGTGCTCTTGCCGGTGACTCCTTGGAACTCCGCCTTCGCCTGTTCGGGATCATCGAGCGCGGCCTGCACAGTGGCTCGCGCTGCGTTCCACGCCGCCAGCGGGTCCTCGTCGGCCGACGGGATGTCGCCCAGCTCCTTGCCGATGAAGCCCAGGAACATCCCCTGCGTGCCGACGACGTGGCTCACGACGTCGCGCGCCTTCCACTCGTCGCAGGGTGACTGACTGTCCCACTTGTCGTCCGGCACGGCTGCGATCTTGTCGGCGAAGGCGTCGGAGAGACGGCGATAGCGGTCGGAGATCTCACTCATCGACTAAGCATCCTTTCATGAGCACTGCTCCCTCGGAACAAGAGGTCATCTCCTGGTTCGACAGCCTCTCCAACTGGGGGAGGTGGGGACCCGACGACGAGCTGGGGACGCTGAATCTCATCACGCCCGACGTCCGCAAGAAGGCGGCGGCGACGGTCACCGAAGGCATCACCGTCTCGTGTAGCTGGGATGTGCCGGCCGGACCTCTCGGATTCGAGGGAGCGGTGAGTGCGGTCGACCTGACGCGCGACTCGAAGGCCCGCATCGGGTGGTCGCTGGAACACATCTCGGCCATGGTCTTCCACGGCTACGCCATTACCCATCTCGACGCGCTGTGCCACATCTTCTGGGACGGGCACATGTACAACGGGCGCCCGACCGACCTGGTCTCCGAGGAGACCGGAGCGCAAGAGCTGGCGATCAGCGATGCCGGCGGAGGGATCCTCACCCGCGGCGTGCTCCTCGACGTCGCCCGTGCGCGCGGCGTGCAGTGGCTCGAGCCAGGCGAAGGTGCATACCCCGAGGATCTCGAAGCAGCCGAAGCTGCGCAGGGTGTACGGGTCGAACCGGGTGACGGAGTGCTCCTGCGCACCGGTTACGGCCGCTGGCGGCACGAGACGGGGAAGGTGTCGCCGATGGAGGAAGGCATCACCCAACCGGGCTGGCAGGCGGCCTGTCTCCCGTGGCTACACGAGCGAGGTGCGTCGTTCATCGGCGCTGACACCGCGAACGACGTCTCGCCCTCCGGATACTCACAAATCGCGCTGCCCGTGCACGTCATCGGCCTGGTCGCCATGGGTCTGTGGCTCATGGACAACTGCGACCTCGAGGAACTTGCGGCGACCGCCGAACGCCTTTCCCGCTGGCAGTTCCTCCTCTCGGTCAACCCCTTGCGCCTGAGCGGCCTCACCGGCAGCGCCGTGAACCCCATCGCCACGTTCTGACTACAAGCGCGTGGCCCACACCGCGAACAGGGGGTCGCCGCGGTGGTCGGGTGGCGTTCGCCGGCTGACCGTCGCGGGGCCGAAGACGCGGGACTGGCGGAAGTACTCGTCGACAATCCGGCAGTGATCCTCGTCTGACGCGTAGAGCCATCCCCGCACTGCCTTGGTCGGGAACAGGCGGTTGCTGAACGTGCAGACGAACCGGCCGTCCGGTCGGAGGATCCGACCCACGTCTCGGAACACCTCGACGGGCCGAGTGAGGTAGTCGACCGACACGCAGCAGACGACGTCGTCAACGCTCTCGTCAGGCAATGGGATGCGTGGGTCGGCGTTGAGGTCGTGGACGATGCGCTCGGCGGCCATCGGGTTGGCGTCGAGCTCGACGCTGTTCATCCCGAGGACGCGCAGATGTCGAGGCGCGACTCGGAAGTGGGACACCCACGAGCTCATGAGGTCGATGACGTCACCGTTGATGCCGAGCTCCTCGTACAGCTGGCCGACGGCGGCAATCGCACCTTCGTCGATGTGGGTGACGAGCCTCGGCGGTCCGTAGAACACGGCGTCGTCGCCGTCATCGACGCGATCGAAGAAGCCAGGAGGGAAATCGGCCGTCGTGGTGGTTACCCTACGGGCGCTCTTATGGCCGTGATCGAGACCACCACGTTCCGCCTCGCCGACGGCGTCGACGAGGGCGCCTTCCTCGAGTTCGACGAGGCCGTGCGAACGGGCTTTCTCTACCACCAGGCCGGGATTGTCCGGGCCACGACGGCGCGTGCTGACGACGGTCACTGGGTCGTGATCGTGATGTGGGCCTCGGAGGAGCACGCCGACGCCGCGCTGGCGGCGGGCACCGACGACGGCACCATGCAGCAGTTCGACCAACTGGTTACCGGCGCCGAGCGAAACCGCTACCGCACGTTCGACTGACGCCAGCCACTGACGACGGCTACTGCTGCACAAGCGTGAGCGGGTTGCCCTCGGGGTCGAGGACCCCCGCGATCGTCGGCCCACCCGGGACGTCGAAGGGCTCGGCCGTGATCGTGGCGCCGAGCTCGACGGCCTTGTCGATCGATGTCCGCAGGTCGCGGACCTGGACGTAGAGGGTCACGCCGCTGCGCTCGCTCTGGCGCAGATGTCCCGCCGGCCCCGGCTCGGGGCCGCCGAGGCCGGGTTCGATCGGCATGATGAAGCCCTCGCCGATGTTCCAGTTGAACAACTCGGCGTAGAACGCCTTCTGGCGTTCGGGATCCCGTGCCTCGATCTCCCAGTGCACGACCGGCCGGGCCCAATCCTTGGTGTCCTTGTTGACCGTCACGGCTGATCAGCATGCCTCGTCGGCAAGAATTCCGCTGTGGCCACGGTGGTCTTCGTTCACGCCCACCCCGACGACGAGGCCATCTTCACCGCGGGCACCATGTGTCTGCTGAATGCCGCCGGGCATCGAGTCGTGCTGGTCGTGGCCACCGGTGGCGAACTCGGCATCCCCCACGTCGATGTTCAAGGACCCGAACATCTGGCTGCCGTTCGCCGCGGCGAGACCGACAGTGCCGCGGGCGTCTTGGGCGTGGCCCGCACCGAGTTCCTCGGCTACCACGACTCCGGCATGGAGGGTGACCCGGCCAACGACGCCCCGGGGTCCCTGTGGTCCGCCGACGTCGCCGACGTGGCGCGACGGCTCGCAGTCATTCTGCGCGAAGAGCGAGCAACGGCGCTGGTCACCTACGACGAGACCGGGATCTACGGCCATCCCGACCACCTGCAGGTGCACCGGGCGTGCACGTTGGCGGCGGCCGAAGCCGGCATCCCGACCGTCTACGAGGCGACCGTCGATCGCGAGTACCTGCACTTCGTCGAGACCCACCTGGTCGAGCAGGCGATCCTGGCCGGCGACCTGGGCATGGTGCGTTCGCATCTGGGCGTACCCACGGTGATGATCACGAACGCCGTCGACGTGAGCTCCGAGCTGGGCCGCAAGCGGGCGGCGATGGCCGCCCACGCCAGTCAGATCCCCGAGACGACGTCCGCGTTCCAGCTGGGCCTCGAGCAGTTCGCGGCCGTGTACGGCTGGGAGTGGTTCGTCCGCAGCGGACCTCCCGGCCCGATCGACGACATCGCCTGAGTAACGTCACCGACGATGAGGATCCGCATCGACAGTGAGCGGTGCGAAGGCCATGGGCGCTGCTACATGCTCGCCCCCGCGCTCGTCGAACCCGACGAGTTGGGCAACGGCCACGAGATCGGCGACGGATCGGTGCCGCCCGACCAGGAGGGGAACGCCCGCCAAGCCGAGGCCAACTGCCCCGAGCGCGCCGTCCTCATAGAGGGGGATGCGTGAGCGAGCGAAGCGAGCGAACCAATGAGACAGGGAGCTCTTGGCCGCGAAGCGGACACCCGCCGGTAAAAGACTGGGCCACAGACTTCGACCACACCGACGAGGTGTGGGCGGCCGACCCGTATCCGATCTGGGACGAGCTCCGACGGACGTGCCCGGTGGCGCATTCCGACCGCTACGGCGGCACGTGGCTTCCCACGCGCCACGAGGACGTGGCTGCCATCGCCTACGACACGGACAACTTCACGTCGAGGAGCGTCGTTGTCACCAACTACCGGCCGCCGAACCTGGCGCCGCGCGGCATCGCCCCGCCGATCTCCTCGGACCCGCCCTTCCACGCGGGCGCTCGCCGGATCCTCCTGCCATTGATGTCTCCGCAGGTGATCGCCAAGTGGGAACCGTCAACGCGTGAGTACTGCGAGAGCCTGGTCGCCGACCTGAGGGGCCGCGACGTCATCGACGCCGCCCAGGAATATGCCCAGCACATTCCTGTGCGGGTGATCGCGCGCATGCTCGGGTTCCCGGAAGAGGACGCCGATCTGTTCCGCGGCTTTGTCCACCACGTCCTCGAAGAGGTGACCCTCCCGCTCGAGCAGCGCTTCCTCGGAATGCAGGACCTGTTCGAGTACCTCCGTACGCAAGTGAAGGACCACATCGACAACCCCCGCGACGACCTGACGACGGCCATGCTCAACGCCGAGATGAACGGTGAGCCCGTCGGAATGGAGCACGTGGGCGGCACCGTCGCGCTCCTTCTGCTCGCGGGCATCGACACGACATGGAGCGCCATCGGTGCGTCGATCTGGCACCTGGCGGGCCATCCCTCGGACCGCGAACGTCTCGTCGCCGAACCGCAGCTCCTGCCGACGGCGATCGAGGAGTTCCTCCGGGCCTACGCACCCGTCACGATGGCGCGGCTCGTGAAGCACGACATGGACTGGAAGGGCTGTCCGATGAAGGCCGACGACTGGATCCTGCTGTCGTTCCCCTCGGCCAACCGCGATCCCGAGTTCTTCGAGAACGCCGACGAGGTCATCATCGATCGCCAGGACAACCGCCATGCCGCCTTCGGCCTCGGCATCCATCGCTGCGCCGGTTCCCACCTGGCCCGCATGGAACTGCGCGTCGCGCTCGAGGTCTTCCTCGACGCCTTCCCCGTCTTCAGCCTCGAGGACCCCGGCGCCGTCCGCTGGGCCGGCGGCCAGGTGCGGGGCCCTCGCACCCTCCCGCTGCGGATCGGCTGATGTGGCCACTTTTGTTCTTGTACATGGTGCGTGGCACGGCTCGTGGTGCTGGGAACGGGTCGTCGCCGAGCTCGAAGGTCGCGGGCATCGAGCTCTCACTGTCGACCTCCCCATTGCGGATCCGGCGGCGGGCGTCGACGAGTACGTGGCCGCGGTCGCCGATGTGCTCGCCGAAGCCGGCGACGACGCCGTCCTCGTCGCCCATTCGCTGTCGGGCCTGATCGCGCCGGTTGTCGCCGATCGTTACCGGGTGGCGCGCGTGATCTACCTCGGCGCCATCCTGCCCGGCGGCGACCTCATTGCGCGGCTCGAACCGGAAGGCGTGCTGGCCACCGACTTCTTCGGCTCCCTGGAGATGAACGACGACGGCACTTCGTCGTTTCCCCAGACGCTCGCGGGTGACGTGTTCTACGCCGACTGCACGCCTGCGGATCGCGAGTGGGCGGTCGCCCAACTGGGCCGCCAGTCTTTCAATGTCCCCGTCACGCCGTGTCCGCTCGCCGCCCTCCCGTCCGTGCCCAGCGATTACATCGTCATGGCTGAAGACGCCGCCCTCTCCCCGGAGTGGTGCCGGCGCGCTGCTCGGGAGCAGCTCGGCGTGGAGCCCCACGAGTTGCCGGGCGACCATTCGCCGTTCCTCAGCCGTCCGGGCGAGCTGGCGGATCTCCTTGTCGCGCTCAGTGACGGGTAACCGCTTGCCTACCCTGAGCGCGATGCACGTGCGTGACGTCCGGATCTGGATCTTCGTCGCCGTCGTGCTGGCCATGATCGGCTTCCTGATCTACGCCACGATCGCGGCCGGCGGCTTCTAACCGCCCCGAGGTCCCTCACCCGCGGCGTCGAGCGCGTCAAGCTGGAGGCAGATGGTCGCAGTCGCGCTCGCCCTTTGGCTCTTGGCGACCGTACTGGTCGCGGTGCCGGTGTCGCTCGTCCTACGCCGGCTCGACGCTGACGCCGACGTCGACGCTGAGGAGTTTGTCGACCCCGCGGAGCTCCTCGAGGCCATGGACCGCCACCCCTCGCGTCGCCCGAAGGTGGCCTGAGGGGTCGAGCTCCTCAGCGAGCGCCGGAGCTCAAACGAAGATGCGGACCAGCAGCCAGGCCCCGTAGGCCATGGCGCCGAGCAGGGGAACGACGACCACCGCGCCCGCGATCGTGCCCAACAGCTCGCCCCTTTCAGTGGGGCTCGATGAACGTCGGGGGTCCTGGGCGACGGACACGTGATCTCCTTCTGTCCCTAAGGCGGAGAGAAGTTAGCCGTCTTGGTTCCATCGGGGGTGAATACCTGCCATGATGTTGCGGTAACCGGTGTCGGGGGGCGCCGTACTAGGAGGACTCATGGCTGGCGGAAGAAAGCGGGCGGCTTTCGTGCTGATTGCCGTCGCAGCGCTGCTGGGCGGCATGTTGGCGTTCCTCGGGCAGCCCGCGGCCAAGGCCGCCGCGGGTACCGCTGGGATCGTCGTCGACGATTGGGGCGGCCTCCACGGCTACAGCGAGGGCGGCGGTACGACGCCGACGTTCTCGGGCGGTCCGTACTGGCCCGGACAGAACGTGGCGCGCGGCGTCTCCGCCATCCCCGGTGGCGGTGGCGTCGTCGTCGACGACTGGGGCGGCTTGCACACCTTCAGCATCAACGGCAGCCCGACGCCCGGCGCGCCCAGCGGTGGGCCCTACTGGGTGGGCCAGGATGTTGTGCGCGGCGTGGCCGTGCTGGCGAACGGCTCCGGCGGCTACGTCCTTGATGATTGGGGGGCCCTGCACCCCTTCGCGCTCGGTAACGGAACGGCTCCCCCGACACCAAACAGCGTGTCCTACTGGCCGGGCCAGGACGTGGTCCGCGGCGCGGTTGTTCTCGCCGATGGCACCGGCGGCTACACCGTTGACCTCTGGGGCGGCATCCATCCATTCGGGATCGGGAACAACATGCCGCCGCTGAGGCCCTCCGGCGGCCCGTATTGGGTCGGCCAGGATGTTGCGCGCGGCATCACCATCACGTCCGACGGCACCGGCGGCTTCATCGGCGATGACTGGGGCGGACTCCATGGCATCGCCATGCCCAATGGCAGTGTCCCGCCGAACCCGACGAACGGGCCGTACTGGCCGGGCCAGAGCGTGGCTTGGGGCCCGTCGACCGTGGGTCCGGCGCCGGCTCCGCCGACGACGACGACGGTTCCGTGCACAACCACCACAACGTCGGGAACGACCACTACGACGGCCCCGGCGACCACGACGACTACGGGCGCAACTACTACGACATCGGGTGCAACGACGACCACGTCGGGCGCGACCACGACAACGTCGGGTGCCTCGACCACGTCGTCGTCGAGCACGAGTACGTCCACGTCCACCTCGACGAGCACGAGCACGTCCACGTCGACGAGCACGACGTCCACCACGGCGCCGTGCCCGACAACGACCACGGCGGCGACGACGACCACTACAACGACGCCCGCGACCACGACCACAACCGCGGCGCCGACGACGACCACGGCAGCGCCGACGACGACAACGACCGGGGCCACCACGACAACCACCGGCGCCACGACAACGACCGCGGGCGCGACGACCACTACGACGGGCTGAGCACCACCCTGCCGATCACGATTCCTGGCGGCTAGCTCGAGCGCCGCGGTCGTGTCGGGGGGCATCGGACATAGGAGGGTTAATGGGTTGGGGTAGGAAGCGGGCGGCTTTCACTCTGATGGCCGCTACAGCGCTGCTGGGTGGGATGTTGGCGTTCATCGTGCAGCCGGCGGCGAAGGCCGCGAACCCCGGCGACACGGCGGGTACCGATCCGGTGGGTGACACGACAGACCCGCACGCCGACATCACGAACTTCAGCATCGCCTACGGCGGTTCGATCGTCGTGCAGCTGCACGTCGTGGCCGGTACGAACCCGACGGCGGACCAGTTCGTCGCCCTGTGGGGTCTCGATACCAACGGCGACGGCCAAGCCGACTTCGTCGCCTTGAGCAACGGCGGCCAAGCCGAGGTCGACCACAACGACGACAACGGCACCAAGGCCTGCGACGCCATCCCGGGATGGGACGGCGGGGGCACGTATACGGCGGTGTTCGCGCCCTCCTGCATCGGGTCGCCGGCGAATCTTTCGTTCCAATCGGCAACCGCGTACTTCCCGAATCCCCAAGACACGAGCACCTTCGCCGGCGACACCGCGCCCAACGGCTCGTTCGTCGGGCCCGTGAGCCCGCCCCGCTCCGTGAACACGGCGGGGATCGTCGTCGACGACTGGGGCGGCCTGCACGCCTACCACGAGGGCAGCGGCACACTGCCGACGTTCGCGGGTGGCCCGTACTGGCCTGGTCAGGACGTGGCGCGCGGGGTCGCCGCCATCCCGGGTCAGGGCGGCGTCGAGGTCGACGACTGGGGCGGCCTGCACACGTTCAGCATCAACGGCAGCCCGGTCCCCGGCGCACCGCAGGGTGGGCCGTACTGGCCGGGCCAGAACGTCGCCCGCGGCGTGGCCGTGTTGAGCGATGGCTCCGGCGGTTATGTCGTTGACGATTGGGGTGCGCTGCACCCGTTCTCGCTGGGTGGCGGTACGCCCCCGGCCGCTCCCAACAACGTCTCCTACTGGCCCGGCCAGGACGTCGTGCGCGGCGTCGTCATCCTCGAGAGCGGCTCAGGCGGCTACACGATCGACCTGTGGGGCGGCATCCATCCGTTCGGCATCGGGAACAACCCGCCGCCGCCGCGGCCTACCGGCGGCCCGTACTGGGTCGGTCAGGACGCAGCTCGCGGCATCACGATCATGTCTGATGGCACGGGCGGCTTCATCGGTGACAGCTGGGGCGGCCTCCATGGCATCGCCCTGGACAACCAGAACATCCCGGCCAATCCGACCGACGGCCCGTACTGGCCAAACCAGAACGTGGCTTGGGGCCCGTCGACGGTAGGCCCGGCGCCGACGCCGCCGACGACGACAACGGTGCCGTGCACCACGACGACGACTGCGCCGACGACAACGTCGAGCTCGAGCACGTCGACCTCCTCGAGCACGTCGACCTCCTCGAGTACGTCGAGCACGTCGAGCACGTCGAGCACCACGACGTCGTCAACGACAACCACGACGGCGCCGACGACGACGACCACGGCGTGCCCGACGACGACAACGTCGCCGAGTACCAGCACCAGCACCTCGACGAGCTCGTCAACGAGCACCAGCTCGTCGACCAGCACCAGCACGAGCAGCTCAACGAGCACGAGCACGTCGTCGACCCTGCCCATCCCGACGACGCTTCCCGGCGGTCCGTAGCCGCGGTTGTGCCAACCCGTAGCTGTTGGCACACTTTCCGTAGCGCGGCTGAGGAGGCGTTGGGGTGGATTTTCGACCAGGTCCGGGACAAGTAGCACTCGTCGAGTACCCCGGCAGGCAGGAGCCCATGACTGGGCTCGTCACCAACGGGCAGCAGGAACAGATCGCCATTGACCTCGGGGCGCAGGCACCGCCTGCCCCCGAGGAGCCGATCGTGGTCAGTGTGTACGCGCCCGATGCGCTCTATCGCCTCCGGGGGACGGCCCGCCGGGCCCGTCCCGAGGGCGTGATCGTGCTCGAGCCCGTGCACGACGTCGAGCGCATCCAGCGCCGCAGTGCGGCTCGGGTGCCGATCCAGGTGGGCGTGGTGCTGTCGTTCCTCGACGACCCCACTCCGATGATCGAGAGCATCGTCGGCCGCACCCTCGACATCGGCCTCGGCGGCCTACGTGTCCTCACGCTTCGGCCCGTGCCCAAGCGCGATCCGACGGTGATGTTTACGCTGCCGACGGGCCGCAGCATCGTCGGCGCCACGCTGGTGCTCAGCGAAGACTCGACCGCCGAGGGCTACGAGGTCCGGCTTTCCTTCCAGGACCTCGATCCCGGGGACGTGGTGGCGCTCAGGGAGATGGTCGAGGCGTACACCGCGTAGCCCCGGGCGGCTTGCCGGGCGTCCCCGGCGCTCCCGGCGCTCCAGACTGACCAGGCGCGCCGTGCTGGCGGCCAGCTGTCAGCGATGCCGTATGAGCTGCCACGGTCGTGGACGTCGTCGTCCCACGTCGGGGCACGCACGCTGTCGTCGCCGTGGTGGTCGTCGTCCGCCGTCGCCGCGTCGTCGTGGTGGTCAAAGGCGTGGTCGTGCTCGTCGACGTCGTTGACGTGGAGGTGGTCGACGTCGACGTGGTGAACACCATCCCCGTGTGGGGCGCCAGCGTCACCTGCTGCACGGTGTTGCCGTCGAGGTCGACGTAGGTGCCGCCGAGGGGGACCGTCACGGCCGTGGTGCCGGGGTTGACGGCTGCGAAGCCGGCGCTGAAGCGGCGCACGTAGGCGCCGTTCGGCAGGGCGGTGTAGCCCGACAGCGGTGTGCCCGGATTGACGTGGTCGTCGGGGGTGTCGGGCGCGTTCACGCCGTCGTCGTTGCCGTTCGGCGAGAAATAGAAGTATTGCGTGCCGTTGGTTCCGAGCAGGAACGAGGCCAGCGCATAGCGGTGCACCTGCTGCAGCTGGGCCGCGGTCCCAGCCTTGTCGACCTTGGTCATCGCCATCACGAACCGGCCCTTCGTGCCCGCGTTGGCGAGCATGTCGACGTCGTTCTTCCACGCCTTCACCGAGCGGAAGGCGGTCAGGGCGTCGGTCTCGCTGCGGATGAAGCCCTGGGCGTTGGCGCCGGCGAGTCCCGTCAACAGGTTCGACGTCGGCCCTGATGACGGATCGAAGTACTGGTTGCCGTTGGCGATGCCGTTGCCGACGACGAGGAAGGTCGGCAGTGCGGTGACCACGGTGGTGCCCAGCTGCGACGTGGCTGCGATCCACTGCGGCTTGGTCCAGGCCTTGCCGGTCGCCGGGTTGATGGGCGCCGCTGTGTCGTACCCGGCGCCCATGGTGGCGTTGCCGAGCATGTCGAGGTAGCAGCCGTCGTAGCCGGCGCTGGTGGCGTACTGGTTACAGGTCTGGATGCGGTTCTGGATCCACCCCGACGACGTCGGATCCATGAGGTAGTTGCCGAACTTCTTGGACCGCACCTTGGAGCCGTCCGCCGCCTTGGCGTACCAGGCGTCCGGATAAGCGCTGCCTTGGTCGGACTGGGCGTAGGTGCCGTTGAGGTAGGCGACGATCTTCAGGTCGGGGTTGGCCGCCCGCATCTGGGCGACGTAGGGCGGATAGGAGTTCTTGGTGGCCAGGATCAGGTCGTAGTCGGTCGCCGCAGCCAGGGCCTGGGCGAGCGTGGGGGTCTGAGCGTCGGGGCCGCCCCCATTGGTGGCCGCCCACCGCTTCAGGACGTTGACCGGCGTGACGGGCTGGGCCGCGGCCGCTCGCTTGCCGGTCTTGCGGACGGGCTGCTTCACCGCGGCCGCGCTCGGGCCGACGATCGCCGGCAGGACTGCGACGGCGGCGACCGCCGCAGCTGCCAGCGCGCTCCATCCCGCCCGCTTCCTCACAGGAGCCACAGGAGGCACAATAACAACATGAGCAACAGCCGCCAAGAGGGAGCTTCCCGAGGCGGAGAAACTGCACGAAGCGGCTCAAGCCCCGCGATGGGCCTGCCGAAGCTCTTGGCATCGGGACGTCACCCGCCGAGGAGGCGCGGATGGGCGAGGAGACCAGGGACGTCGAAGCCGCGGCGCTGGTGTTCACCGCGGCTGAGATCGATGCCGCGTTCGACATCGATGCTGCAGTCGAAATCGATGCTGCAGTCGAAATCGATGCTGCAGTCGAAATCGATGCTGCAGTCGAAATCGATGCGGCAAGCCTCGATCAGCCGGAGGACGAAGCGACCGAGCACGCCCTCCGGCTGATGGACGAGGCCCTGCGCCGTGACGGCGCAGGCTGGCGCTGGCTGGTGGCCGGCGACCCCTGACGGGGGGCGGTCAGGGGACCGGGCGCCACACCTCTTGGTGATGGCAACAGGGACACACGAACAGGTGAGCGCCGCCCATGCGGACGACAGCAACCTCGAGTGGAATCGGGCTCCTGCACTTTCGGCAAGAGACCACTGTTGTTGAAACACTCAAGGATTGACCGTCGCCCACGCGTCGCCCCTTTTGCTCGCCCAGCCGAGTACCCCCGGAGAACCTTTACTCAGGAAGCCTGGGGAGAGCTAGAGGTACAACCCTGTGAATTACGCGCTGTTGTCCACAGGCTGGCCCGCCGTGACGCCGTCCTAGGGCTGGACGAACAGTGGGGTCCCCATCGGCAGCGTCAACGCCAGCTGGGTGATGGCGCTGTTGTTGATGCGGATGCACCCGTGGCTGACGGCGTGGCCGATGCTGCCGGGGGCGTCGGTCCCGTGCAGGCCGACGAGGCCGTCACCGCCGTCGAATGAATACAGCACGTCGGAATGGGCCGACGTGGCGAAGGCGTACGGACCGAGGTACGGCTGCCAGATCGGCCGTACCACCTCGGTCAGATAGAAGGTGCCGAGCGGCGTGGGCGTGCCGCCCGTGCCGACCGCAGCCGGCGCCTGCAGCACGATCTGGTTGCCGTTGCCGACGGTGATCGTGTGGGCGGCGGTCGACACCTTGATCCAATAGTTGATGTCGTACAGGTTGACGTCGGACGCGTTGACCCAGCCGATCGAGTCGTTGGGGCGGATCGGGAGGAGGACCCGGACACGGTTGCCGTCCATGCCGGCGACGAGGAAGGTTCGCTGGAGTCCGTGCTCGGTCTGCTTGCCCATGAACGTCCGGGGCGCGGTCGCAGTCGGGGAGTCGTAGACGCCGATCTTGGGGATGTTCACGTCCGCCACCTGATACGGAGGCCCGCTCAGCTGCACGTTCGGGTCCGAGACCGGCCAGAGGTCCACGCCGGGGTGGGCGGGCGCGGCGGGCGTCGTCGTCGTGGTGGTCGTGGTCGGCGCCGGCTTTTCGACCAGCGCCCGGTACAGCGGAAGGTCGGGCGCGGCCTGACCACATCCCGCCAGAGCCACCAAGAGGAGGGCCGGAATCCAGACGCGCCGGGCCATACGTACTTGTTCGTCACTGTACGTAACGGGCCCTACGTGGCCCAGCCCTCCTACGAAAGATTTACGTGGGGTTTTCGCGCCGTTTGTGGCCTAAAGCGGGCAGTTCGGCGCGCCGACGCTCCCATGCAGCGGGGGGCGCCAGGTGCGTTGCCCGCGTGACGCTCCATGGACGAAGACACCGTCAAGACAGCGCAGGCGGGCCTCCAGCACACCGAGCCCACCCGCGCCCTCGTCGAGGCCGCGGTCGACGCCATCGTGACGGCCGACGCCACCGGCCGGATCGTGGAGTGGAATCCGGCGGCCGAGCGACTGTTCGGCTACACGGCCGCCGAGGTCATGGGACGGCCGCTGACGATCCTGATGCCCGAGGGGATGCGCGAGGCGCACGAGCGCGGCGTCGACCGGTTCGCGTCATCGGGCGCAGGCCGGATCATGGGTCGCACCGTCGAGCTCGAGGCCGTCCGTGCGGACGGGACGCTCTTCCCGATCGAGCTGTCGCTGTCCACCTGGACGACCGGCGAAGGTCGCTTCTTCACGGGGATGATCCGTGACATCACCGAGCGCCGCGGCGTGCACGACAAGCTGGCCCACCAGGCGCTCCACGATCCCCTCACCGGGCTTCCGAACCGCAGCCTCGTCGTCGACCGCATCGGCCACGCGCTGGCCCGCTCGGAGCGCGACACGTGGTCGGTCGCCGTTCTGTTCTTCGACATCGACCGCTTCAAGGTCGTCAACGACAGCCTCGGACACGGCGCCGGCGACGCCTTGCTGGTGCTGGTCGTCGAGCGGCTGCAGTCGCTGCTGCGCCCGGGCGACTCCATGTCCCGCCTCGGCGGCGACGAGTTCCTCATCGTCTGCGAAGAGGTCGACGACATCTACACAGCCCGCCACCTGGCCGACCGGCTGACCGACGCCTTCCGGTTGCCGTTCGTGCTCGGCGAACGGGAGATGTTCGCCACCGCCAGCGTCGGTATCGCCCTCGGTCGTGCGCCCGACGCCACGCCCGACAGCCTGCTCCGTGACGCCGACGCGGCCATGTACCGCGCCAAGGAGCGCGGCCGCGCTCGCTACGAGATGTTCGACGAGGAGATGCGGGCGCAGGCCATCCGTCGCCTGAACACCGAGCACGCCATGCCCCGCGCCCTCGAGCGCAACGAGTTCCGGATCCTCTACCAGCCGATCGTGTGTCTTGACACCGGCACCATGAGCGGCGTCGAGGCTCTCGTCCGTTGGGACCACCCCGAGCACGGCCTGATCACACCCGCCGAGTTCGTGCCCATCGCCGAGGACAACGGGCTGATCGTGCCGCTGGGTTCGTGGGTGCTGCGCGAGGCAATGGAGCAGGCCGCCCGCTGGCACCGGGAGCACCCGGCACGACGTGACCTGCACGTCACCGTGAACCTGTCCGCCCGCCAGCTGCAGGATCCCGGTCTTCCCTTCGCCGTCGCCACCGCCCTCGACGACCTCCACATGGATCCCGCCGCGCTGACCCTGGAGATCACCGAGAGCGTGCTGATGCACGACCGTGACATCAGCCTGGCCCGCCTGCTCGACCTCAAGTTCCTCGGCGTCCGTCTCGCCATCGACGACTTCGGCACCGGCTACTCATCGCTCGCCTATCTCCAGCGCTTCCCCCTCGACGTCCTCAAGGTCGACAAGACCTTCGTCGACGGCGTCGCCCACGGCCCCGAGGAGTCGGCGCTGGCCGCCGCCATCATCCGCCTCGGCCACACCCTGCACCTGCGCACCGTCGCCGAAGGCGTCGAGTTCCCCGAGCAGGTCGCCCACCTCCGCCGCCTCGGCTGCCAGGAAGCCCAGGGCTACCTCTTCGCCGAACCCCTCCCCGCCGACGACATCGCCGACTGCCTCGCCCCGGGCTACTTCGCCGACCTGCGGAGTTCGTAGGTCCGCTCTCGTCGCGTCGCCGGGAGGTTGTCGGCTCTAAAGGGGGTGCTTCACGTTTCGACCGCTGGAATGGTTGTGCCCACGGCTGGTTTGTCCGATTCCAACAACCATTCGAGCGGTTGAAACTCATGGGAACTCTCAACGCCGGCGCGTGGAGCGTCGCCCCCGTAGTCGCTGCAGTTTGCAGTTCCCAGTTCGCTCTTACGGCCCGACGGCGTAGAGCTGGATGCCGGCCTTGTCGTACAGCGGCCGGAGCTTCAACTGGGTCTTGAAGGCGGCGAGGGCGGCGGCGTCGCTCGATGGCCACTGCAGCGGGTCGCCGGTGTCGACGAGGATGTAGCGGACGCCGGCCTGGCGTTGGGGAAGGGAAATCGGGTCCTTCTTTGGCGCGTAGCCCTGCCACGGCGCCGGGAAGCCGTAGAGGTCCTGGCGGTCGAACAGCACCGGCCACGTGCGCTCGGTCCCCGACACCGCCGCGCCCGGCGGTACCAACTTGGCGGCGGCGAGGAGGGCGTCGGTCGACGGCTCGCGCTGCAGCCAGTCCCAGGGGCGCGCGTGGAGTGGCCCGCTCGAGGCGTTGGTCAGCAGCGCGGCGATGACAAGGAGCAGCGCCAGACGCGTCTGTGTCGGCCCGCGCAGGAGGGCGACCGCGAACGCCGCCGCGACCACCAAGAAGATCGACAGGGCGATCGTGTACTGGCCGGTGATGCGGTGGGCGTCGGGACGCGTCGACAGGAGGTACAGCACCTCGATAGGGATGGCCGGCAGGATCCACTTCGGCGCCAGCAGCGGCAGGAACAGCAGCGGTGCCAGCGCGGCGACGAGAAACGAGAAGTTCTGGTCGGCGGTGAGATCCGACAGCACGCGGCCCGGATGCAGCACCATCGTCTTGGCGATCTGGCCGAGGTTCGAGCCGTACTGGGAGAGGAACGTCGTTTGCACGAACGTTCCCGCGTAGTGCGACTGCACGACGCGCGTCGCCACGAAGAAGGTGACGACGCCGACGACGGCCGTGATGGCGCCCGCCGTGCGCGTCTCCGGATCGATGAGCATCGTCAGGCCCAGGGCGGCGACGACGATGCTGAAGTCCTCCTTGCACAGCAGCGCGACCGCGATCGCGACCGCGAAGAGCACCCACCGGCGCTCGAGCACGCACAGGATCGCCGCCAGCAGCGCAGGCACGGCGACGACCTCGGGGTGGAAGTCGGCCAGGTTCACGTTGCCGAGCGGCGGATACAGCGCGTACGCGGCGACCACCGCGGTCGTCGGCCAGAGCGCCAGGCCGGCGTGCCGCCGGGCGATGCGCCAGAGGGGCAGGACGCCGAGGGCGAGGGCGGCCGACTGGACGAACAGCAGGGTGCCGTTGACCGGGAACACCCGCGTCAGTTCGGCCATCGGCCAGAAGATCGGGCTGAAGTGGTCGCCCAGCAGGTACAGGCCTCGCACGGTGACGAACACGGGCTTACCGTGGGCGACCAGCCACGCGGCCTGGTCGAAATACCCGAGGTCGAAGCGGCCCTGAAGGTCGTGCGAGTGCGCGAGCGCGGCGCTGAAGTTGAACGCGAACAACGCGATGCACATCACGGCCGGGCCGACGCGGCGCCACCGCTCCTTCAGCGCCCGGCGGTCGATGCTCACGCGGGCATGATCGTGCCGCCGTTCGGGCGGAGGGTCTGGCCTGTCATGTACCCGCTGGCGTCGGACGCCAGATAGAGCACGGCATTGGCGATGTCGGCGGGATCGCCGACGGCGCCCAGCGCCGAACGCTTGCGCATGCCGGCCGTGACGGCCGCCATCTGCTCGTCGGTTCCACGCTGCGTCATCGGTGTGATCACGAACCCCGGTGCCACGCAGTTCACGCGTACACCCATGGGACCGCCCTCGACGGCGGCCACCCGCGTGAGCATGGCCACCCCCGCCTTGGCCATCGAATACACGGCCAGGTTGGCGGCCGGCGCGTCGATCGCGGCCGACGCCATGTTGATGATCGATCCCGAGTGCTGCTCGCCCATCACCCGCAGAGCGGCCTGCACGCCGAAGAACACGCCCTTGAGGTTCACGGCGAGCACGCGATCGAGGATGGCCTCCTCAATGGACGGGATCGGGCCGCCGGCGCCCATGATCCCGGCCACGTTGGCCATGACGTCGAGGCGGCCGTAGTGGGCGACCGCGGCGTCTACCACGGCTTCGACATCGGCTCTCTTGCTGACGTCGGTCGGAACGACCATCGCCTCGCCGACCATCTTCAGTGTCTTTTGGAGGTTCTCCTCATCGCGGTCGGCCAGCACCAGTCGAGCGCCGGCGTCGGAGAGGGCAATGGCCGATGCCTGTCCGATGCCACTGGCGGCGCCGGTGACGACGGCAACCTTGCCGTCGACGCGGAACTGGTCGACGCTCATCGGGCCGCCTTTGAGCGAGGCACGCGCTGCTTATTGGCTCGCTCGCCCCGCTCGCTCACGGGCCCTTCTTAGTGGTTATGCCCGGCTGGGTTCGACGCCGTGGATCGCCTTGGTGACGTTGCGGGTGGCCTGGGCGAGCCGTTCGCCGTGTTCCATCACCGTGTCGCCCTGCAGAACGCCACGGAAGCCCACGAGGAACAGTCCGAGCTCGACGCCGCCCGTGGGGCCGAAGACCGGTGCGCCCATGGTGTTGACCTTGTAGGGCGCTTCGGGCTCGATGTCGATCAGGAAGTAGTCGTCGCGGCTGAGCTCGTCGAGCAGGCGTTCGAGCATTCCCCGCACGGGCTGGGTCTTGCCTTCGTCGCCGAGTTCGGCGAGGGCCTGACCGACTTGGAGACGGGCGTCGGCGTCGAGGCTGACGGCGTATCCGCGGCGACGGACTGCGGTGAGGGCGGCCTGGTACCGGTCGAGCTGCTCCTCGGTCGCCCACGTGTGCTGGCGCTGCAGCCAGCCGTCGATGTCGTCGGGCTCGGCCCACGCCATGAAGACGCTGCCCAGCGGCGGTACCAGCGGCAGCCGCTGTCCGAGGGCGACCGACGTGCCGAAGGGGAGCGGCGCGCCGCTGCGGCTGAGGATGACGATCTCGTCGCCGACGACGGTGCTGGCGATGCACTCCAGCGACGTCTCCTCGGCCAGCGCCCGCATCTCCTCGCGTGCGAAGTCGACGGCCTGGAACTGACCCTGGGCGGCGCTCCCGATGGCCACCAGCGCGGGGCCGAGCATGTAGGTCATGCGCGTCGGGTGCCGCAGCAGGTACCCGGCCTCGGTCATCGTCATCAGCAGCGCGTGGCACGTCGCCTTGTTGAGGTCGAGGCGTCGGGCCAGCTCCGACAGCGTGAACGACTCGTCGGGGTGCGCGGTCAGGAAGTTGAGAACGGCGACGACGCGCTCGGCCCCGGGTGCAGGTCGGGGGGTCATCTCGGAACCACCGCCGCCACTTCCTTGCCGATCACGTCCGCCAGTATGCGGTGGCCGTCGTCGTTGGGGTGGATCCCGTCGGAGAGGTGCTCCGGGCCGATGAGATCGGCGCCGGAGATGACGACGACGTCGCGGTGCTCAGCCTCGGCCTCCATCGCGTGCCGCAGATCTTGCAGCGTGGCGCCGAAGCGGTTCGGGGTGGTCTCGGCGTCGGGTCGGATGACGGGGCTCACGACGACGATCGGTGTGTCCGGATGGCCCTGGCGAACGACGTCGATGAAGGCGGCGATCGAGGCCAACATCATGTCCACCGAGTGCGGCGTGCGCGTCCAGCAGTTCGTGCCGTGCGTGATGGAGATGACGTCAGCTTCCAGCGCCGCGATCTGCTCGGCCGACGCGACCTCGCCGCGCGCCGCGCCCGCGTAGCCCATGTTCACGACGTCGAGTTCGTGCTCGCGTCCGGCGATGGCCGGCCACGCGTACGCCGGGCCCGAAGCCGTCCACCCCTCGGCGACCGAATCGCCGTAGGCGATCCAGCGCGGTTGGTCGGCGGGTGCAGGTTCGATGCGGCCGCCGACGCCACCGAGCGACCTGATCGTCGGCTTCATGCCCTCGGGCAAGTAGACGATGGCCCGCTCCTCGCGCGGCCAGCCGCCGAGGGCGAGGCGCACCCGACTGTCGCCGGTGCCGGCCTTCTCCTCGTCGACGAGCTTGCCGCCCCGCCACAGCGTGAACGTGCGCCCGGCGCCATCGCCGCGGTAGCCGAGGTTGTCAGTCGCCGTGCGATACACGACGTCAACCGCCTCGGCGTCACCGGACAATTCGAGGCGCACGCCGACAGGAATCTCCGCTGTCGCCCACGTGTCCCGGGGAATACGCGTGTCGGCCGGATCGGCGCGCGGGTACGGCACCGACGACGTGCCCGTGAAGGCGCACCCGCGGATGAACGGCTCTGCTTCCATGCCTGCGGGTCTACAGCTCCATCGGGTACGGGAACTTCACGCCTACGCCGCCGTCGACGACCAGCGTCTGGCCGCTCACGTAGTCCGACAGGTCGGAGGCGAAGAACAGCAGCGCCGATGCGATGTCGGCGGGGATGGCGACCCGGCGGAGCGGCGTGTTGTCTTCGTTCTTGTGCTTGAGCTCCTCGGGGACCAGCTGGCTGATGCGAGGCGTCCAGACCATCCCGGGAGCAACGGCGTTGACCCGGACCTTCGAGGGCCCCAGCTCCACGGCGAGTGAACGAACCCACGACATGAGACCGGCCTTCGCGGCGCCGTAGGCGGCATGGCGAGGAGCGGACATGATCCCGCTCACCGACGCCACGAACACCATCGAGCCGCCGCCATGGTTCGCCATCGACTTGCCCGCCGCTTGCGCGAACAGGAAGGCGTGGCGCAGGACCATGCCAAAGGTCCAGTCCCAGTCGTCGTCGCTGGTGTCGAGAGCGTCCATATACTTGGCCATGCCGACGATGTCGACGAGGCCGTGGATGCGACCCAGCTGGCGCTCGGCCTCGGCGACAGTGGCCTCGACCTCGCCGCGGTCGCGAGCGTCGGCCGCCCACGGGATGCCGCCGACCTCATCGGCGATCTCCTTGGCCAGCGCTTCCTGGTTGTCGATGCAGAACACCTTGGCGCCCGCCTGCGCGAGCGCGTGCGTGGCCTGCCGTCCGATGCCCTGGCCCGCCCCGACGACCACGAAGCCGCGGCCGTCGAGACGGAGGAGTCCTGGGTAATCGGGGACCGGTGAGTCGTCGGTGCTCGTCACCGCCGGCTCCTACTTACCGGTGACGGTGGCGTTGACCTGGTGCCCGCGCTTCTCGAGCTCGGGGATGATCTCGGTGCCGAGCAACTCGATCGTGCGCATCACCGACTTGTGGGGCAGGAAGCCGAACTGCACGTAGCAGAGCAGCTGGTCGACCCCGATGTCGGCGTACTTCTGGATCTTCTCGATGCACTGGTCCGGCGTGCCCACGATGATCATGTCCTGCTTGTTGAAGTCGCGGGGGTCGAAGTCGCCGTCGGCGTTCTTCTTCAGGAACGGGAAGTACGCGTCCTTCTGCTCCTGGGTGAAGTGGGGGAACTCCCACTCGAGCATGAACTCGGCCAGGTTCTGGTACCACCACCAGACCGACTCCCACACGCGGTGCTCCTCGGCCTCCTTCTCGTCGTCCATCAGGTGGACGAGCGTGTAGGCGGCCACGCGGTTGTTGGCGACGCGAGTGATGGGGTCGGGGTTGGCGGCCGCGGCCCGGTACTGCTGAATCTGCTTGGCCATGCGCGAGAGCGGCTGCATGATCGTGAACGACAGCAGGCCCATGCCCTGGCTGCCGGCGATCTCGGCCGAGCCGTCGCTCGTCGCCGCCATCCACGGCGCCGGGTGCGGGTCTTGGTAGGGCTTCGGGCACACCATGCGCTTGGGGAAGTCGTAGTACTCGGAGTGCCACTCGGCGTACTCGTTTTCCCAGAAGTTCACGACGGCCTTGATGGCGTCCTCGGCCTGGGCGCGGCTGGAGTCGCGGTCGACGCCGAACGCCGTCTGCTCCATCGGCGTGGAGCGGCCCGTGCCCCACTCGACGCGGCCCTTGGAGAGGACGTCGACGGTGGCGACCTTCTCGGCCACGCGCACGGGCGGGGTGAAGCCATGGGGCATCAGGCAGACGCCGAAGCCCAGGCGGATGTTCTCGGTGATCTGGCTCAGGGCGCCGAGGACGACGTCGGGGGCCGAGCAGTGCGAGCGGCCTTCACGGAAGTGGTGCTCGACCAGCCAGATCGTGTTGAAGCCGAGCTTGTCGGCCAGCTGGATCTGCTCGAGGGCCTCGTCGTAGGACTCCTGCTCGGCCTTGCGCTGGTTCTCGGGGAACTCACCGGGCCACGGGCGGGGGACGTCGATCTCGTAGAACAGGTCCAGCTTCAAGAGGGTGCTCCCTATCTCGAGGACTGCGGTGTTCGACTATGCAAACACTTGATTTGAATATCCGAACGCAGCCTAAAGAGGTTCTGACGACCCGTCAAGACGAAGCGAGCCCCCGGGGGCAAACCCGGGGGCTCGTCAATTGGGGGACTGCTGGTGGGAGAGTTAGGCGCCGACGCTGGAGCCGACGGTGCTGAACTTGCTCGAGGCGCTCTGGCCGAGGAAGGCGATGGCCACGATGCAGATGACGGCGATCAGGGCCACGAGCAGGGCGTACTCGACGAGGCTTGCGCCACGCTCGTCGGACACCCGTCGGGCGCGGAGATGGGTCACGCAGTACTGCCAGGTATCGATGATCGACATGATGGATTGAACGTCCTTGGGTGCGGGGGGCGGTCGTCGAGAGAGTCGGCCCGCGAACGCAGCGGATGGAGGCCTATTTCTCGGCCGTCGGAAGTGACCATGCTGGAAATGGCCCGTTCGGGGGATGGATGTCGACGTCCGCGACTCCGAAGATCACTTCGGACTCGTGAGCATCCAAGAGCAGGCAATCGACCAACCTGACGTGACGCCCCCAGCCGACCCGTGGTCGGGCTGGGCCAAGCTCGTCGACCTGTCCTCGACCGCGGAAGACGCAGACATCGCGGCGGCTGAGGAGGTCCCCGACCTCGACGTCGGCCCCGATCCCGCACCTGCGCCCCCGCCAGCGCCCGCGGCCGCGCCAGCCGAGGCCCCGCCGTCGGTGAGTAGTGACCTCGCTGCTGCGGTCGTTCGACTCGGAGCCGAACTGGCCGAGGCCCGGCTGGGACGCGCGGGCGCAGACGAGGCGCGGCGAGACGCCGAGACCCGACTGCACGAGGCGGAGCTGGAAGCGGCGCGTGTCGGGGCGGCGCTGACCGCGGCCCAGGCGCGCATCGGCGAGCTGGAGCGCGACCGCGACGAGGTCATTCGCCGCGCCGAGGAGTTGCTGACCGCCGTGCGGGAACGGGCGGACCAGCGACTCGCGGCAGAACTCGAGGAGGCCCGCCGCCAGTGGGGCGAGCTGCTGTCTGAGGAGCGCCGCCGGGTCACGGCGGTGCTGGACGAACACGCCGCCCTCGTTCAGCGCGCCGACGATGCGTGGCTGGCAGCCGCGGTCCTGCGGGGAGCGCGGCCGTTGCGCCTCCGCTCGTCGCTGCCGGCCACCCCGGCGGAGGCCGAAGCCGACGTCGTGGAAGCTCTTGATGAGTACGAGACCGATCCGACGTTCGCGGCCGCGTCACCGGAGGTCGCCGAAGAGATCGAGCGCCTGCGTCAGCGCCTGCGGGGTCGGCGCAACAAGCCGGTCGGCATCGATGCCGTCGAGGATGGCGTCGACAAGCTGCGAAACGCACGGCTGGCCCGCGACGCGGAAGGCAAGGGTCGACGTCGTAAGTAGGAGGACTGCCGGGTAGACATAGACCGGTGGCGGACCCGCGGCGTCGATGGTGGAACTACTGGGTCGTTCAGGCCATCGTCTGTTACGCGGGCTACAACGCCTTCGAGTGGGTGCGGTCGCAGATCCAGGGGGCACGCGCCGACTCGGTGATCCACGCCCGGTACATCATCTCGGCCGAGCGCTTGCTGCACATCTTCCGAGAGGCACGAGTCGAGCACTGGATCCTGCCGTGCGCGCCGAACTGCCATGTAGCGACGACGCCGCACCTCAACGAGTTCGTCATCAGGTTCTTCAACGTCTACTACGGCCTGATGCACTTCGCGGTGCCCGCCCTGGTCGCGATCTACCTGTTCCACTGGCACTTCGAGCGCTACCGCCTGTGGCGCAACACCGCGGGCTTCATGCTGCTGATCTCGCTGCTCGGGTTCTGGCTCTTCCCGGTGCTGCCGCCGCGGCTTCTGCCCATCCACTTCGGGTTTTTCGACGCCTCACACTTCGGCGGCATCGGTGCGATCGGCAAGGCCGAGGCCGGGCCCATGGCCAACGCCTACGCGGCCATGCCCAGCCTCCACATCGGTTGGTCGACGTGGTGCGCGTGCGCGGCGGTACCGGTCGTGCGCAACCGTGTGATGAAGGTGCTTCTGATCCTGCACCCGATCATCACCTACTTCGCCGTGATCATCACCGCCAACCACTACATCCTCGACGGCGTGGGCGGCCTGGTGACGCTGGGGCTCGGCTACCTCGTTGCTCTTGCCGTCACACGCCCACGCGCCGGCGGCGAGGTCTCCGAATCCGAACCCGCGGCTCGGCATAGCTATCGCGATCCGATGACCACGGGGCCTCCGGCGCCAGGATGAGACGGGCAAGAGGAACGAGTACGTCGTCGTAGTTGACGCGCCAGCCCGCGAAGTCGCGCCAGGCCTGATCACGGTCTTCTTTGAGCGGCAGCCCGTCAGCCAAGAGCGCGTCGTAGACCTCATCGAATTCCTCGCGGGTCACGCTGATCGGATCGTCCGGCGCCGGGTCTTCCCTGTGTCGAATGTTGAACGTCTTGGCGATGCGGCGCAGGCACAGGTAGCCGGCCCGGATGCAGAGCTCGGCGCGGGGCTCGCGTGGTTGGTCGAGCGTCGACGCCGCGAACGCCGCCGAGTCCAACACCGCGCCCGCCGACGTAAGCCAGTTGCGCCGGGGGAGGGGGGACCGGAAGTTGACCAGCGCTGGATACGAGGTGTGGGTCTCCTCGACGTCGGCGAACCACTCCTCCCACAGCGCGAACTGGGGCCCGAGCTGGTCGAGACCGTGGATCGTGTAGAAGCGGCGAAGCATCTGTACGACCGAGGGCGGGTTGCCGGCGCGGGTTTCGAGAAGCGTCACGAGCTGCTCGCGCCGGGAGAAGGCCGCGTAGAGCGACGGCAGGTAGGAGATCAGCAGGGCGACTAACCCAAGGCCGAGGGCGGCCTCGGTGTAAGAGAGGACGATCTGCGGGATCCCCTTCGGTGTCTGGAAGGCGAAGGTGAACAGCGAGCCCGCCTCGATGAACGCTCCGCGCAGGCTCACGCTGCCGAGCGACCAGTAGACGCCCGTGTAACCGATGAGCACGAGCACGAGCCACGCGAACGGCAGCGTCAGCAGGGCGATGGGCCCGAAGAACGCCATGATGCGGTCTTGGGTGTCGTACGTCTTCGCTCGACGTGCGAACAACACGAACACCGAACGCCACCCGATGAAAACGATCCGGGTCAGCGTGGCCGACTCGCCCCGCGGCAGCACGACGGTCACCAGCGCCGAATAGAGCACCCAAAGCACGAGGGCGGCGCCCGCGATGAACGCGAGCGCGTGGAGGGCGATCACCGCCCCATCCTTACGCCCCCCGTCGTTCTTGGCGCAGGAATGTGCGGAATCCGCGCATTTCTGCGCCAAGAATGGTGTGAGGCGCTACTGCTGGAGCTCGACGGGGCGGACGGTGACGTCGAGGATCTGGCCGTTGCGGAAAACGCGGACGCAGACCTCGCGGCCGATGCGTTCGCTGATCATCAGCCGCTGCAGATCACCGGGCTGCTGCACGGGCGTGTCGTCGACGTCGAGGATGAGGTCCTCCTGCTTGAGGCCCGCCGCCGCGGCAGGGCTCCCCTCGACCACCTGCACGATCTCGACACCGAAGGGGCGGTCGAGCTCGCCGGCGGCGCGCGGCGGTAGCGGCCGGCGCCCGCCGGCGATGCCGATGTAGGCACGGCGGAACCGCCCCTCGCTCATGAGAGCGGCGATGATGCGCCGGGTCGTGGCGTTGACGGGGACGGCCAGGCCGAGACCGACGCCGGCCACGGCGGTGTTCACGCCGACCAGCCGGCCTTTGCCGTCGACGAGGGCACCGCCGGAGTTGCCGGGGTTCAGGGCAGCGTCGGTCTGGATCACGTCTTCAACGATGCGGCTGGCCGAGCCGGCGCGCGTCGGGAACGAGCGACCCAGGGCGCTGACGACGCCGGCGGTGACGGTGCCGGCCAGCCCCATCGGGTTGCCGAGGGCGACGACCAGCTGGCCGACGCGTAGGCGCGCGGCGTCGCCGATCTCGACGGCGTGGAGGTCGCCGCCCTTGGCTCGCACGACGGCGAGGTCGGAGAGCGGGTCCTTGCCGACGATTTCGATGTCGAACTCGCGTCCGTCGGCGAAGGCGGCGATGCCGTTGTGGGCACCGTCGACGACGTGGGCGGACGTGACGAGGAAGCCGTCGGGGGTGATGGCGACGGCCGAGCCCGCGCCGTGCGCCAGTCGTCCGTTGCGGATGCGGTGGCTGACCTGCAGGCTCGCGACCGACGGGATCACGAGTTCGGCGACGGAGGTGACGATCGTCGAGTAGGCGTCGAGCGCCTCACTCTCTTTGGCGAGCAAGTCGCGCTCGCGTTCGATGTCGAGCATGGCGCTGTCTAGGCGGGCTGGGGGCCTTCGGCGCGCACTTCCCGGACCTTGGCGAGCGCGTCCTGCAGCTCCTGGAGCCACTCGCCTTCGTGCTGGCCGACGAGGCGCACGCACCACGCCAATGCGTCGGCGCGGCTGCGGGCCACGCCGCTGCTGACGAGGGTGTCGAGCACGTGGCGCTCCGGCATGCGCAGGCGAGTCATCACCGGCAGGGCCAGCGTGGTGAACAGCTCACGGTGCTCGCCGCACTCGGCACCCCAGCTGATCTGACGGCCATAGCGGTGCTCGGCCTCCTGGGCGATGCGGATGCGGTGGTCGCGAGTGTCCTCGCGAAAGCGCTTGACGCGAGCCGCCTGGGCCGCGGCCTTGGCGGCGGGGGTGTCGTCGGGAAGCCCGTCGGCGGCGAGGTGGCCGACAAGCAGGATCTCTTCGGTGTCGAGGGTGATGTCGGCCGGGCCCTGGAACCAGTCGTCGGGGAGGCGGCCGGCGAACCAGCCCCGCACCTCCTCGGGATCGGCCTCGGGACGGGCGGAGGCGTGGTGGTGTCCGTGTCCTTTCATGGATTACATCATTACATCATTGCAGATCCTAACGGAAGGGCCTGTGCCGTCAGGCACAGGCCCTACCTGGCCGGGGGTATCGTGCCCTCGTGAAAGAGCTCGTCTACCACCGCCAGCTCCTGCCAGCTCTGGAGCGGCACGCCTCCCGGGTCGGCTTCCACGACGGCGACTACCACGGCACCTGGGAGCAGCACGGCGACCGGGTGCTTCGCCTCGCCAACGCCCTCGGCACCGAGCTGGGGATCGAACGGGGCGACCGGGTGGCGATCCTGGCCCTCAACAGCCACCACTACCTGGAGCTGTACCACGCCTGCTACCTGGGCGCCGGGGTCATCAACCCCCTCAATCTGCGCCTAGCGGCTAAAGAGCTGGCGTTCATCCTCAACGACTCGGGCACCGAGGTCGTCTTCACCGACTTCCTCTTCTCCGGTCTCCTCGAGCAGGCCAGACCCGAGCTCGAGCACCTGCGGTCGGTGGTGCTGATCGGCGAGGGCGACGTGCCCCACGACGTGAAGTTCGAGGACCTCATCGCCGCGGGCAAGCCGGTGATCCCCGACGAGCCCGAGGAGACCGACCACGTCGTCCTCATGTACACGGGCGGCACCACCGGACTGCCCAAGGGCGTGCTGCTCAGCCAGCGGGCGGAGATGCTGAACCTCTACCACGTGGCCGTCGCCATCGGTCTGGGCGACGACCGGGTGTACCTGCATCAGACGCCCATGTTCCACGCCGCGTCGATGGCCGCCGTGCTGGGCGTGCCCGCGCTCGGCGGCCAGTCGGTGTTCATCCCGCTGTTCGACCCGCCCGGCGTCCTGGACCTCATCGAGAAGTACGAGGTCAACCAGACGGTGATGGTGCCCACCATGATCGCCATGGTGCTGCAGCACCCCGACTTCAAGCCCGAGCGGATGGCGTCGCTGGAGTACCTCACCTACGGCGCGTCGCCCATGCCCGGCGCGTTGCTGAAGCAGCTGATCGAGCTGTATCCCAACCTCAACATCAGTCAGGGCTACGGGATGACCGAATGTTCGTCGGTGCTGACGTTCCTCACCGACGAGGACCACCGCAAGGGCGGCGACCTGTTGAGCTCGGCCGGCCGTCCGATGATCGGCGTGTCGCTGACGATTCAGGACGACGAGGGCAACATCCTGCCGCCCGGCGAGAGCGGCGAGGTCTGCGCGCGGGCCGGCAACTTCATGGACGAGTACTGGAAGCGGCCCAAGGAGACCGAGGAGGCGTTCCGCGGCGGCTGGTACCACACCGGCGACATGGGCAAGCTCGACGACCAGGGCTACCTGTACCTGGTCGACCGCGTGAAGGACATGATCGTCACCGGCGGCGAGAACGTGTACTCGGTGGAGGTCGAGAACGCCATCGCCAGCCACCCGGCCGTCGCCCAGGTCGCCGTCATCGGCATCCCGCACGACAAGTGGGGCGAGCAGGTGCACGCCATCGTCGTCCTCAAGGAAGGACAGACGGCGACGGAAGAGGACATCGCCAACCACGCCCGCGAGCACATCGCCGGTTACAAGGTGCCGAAGTCGGTCGAGTTCAGGAGTGAACCGATCCCGCTCTCAGGCGCCATGAAGCCCCTCAAGCGCGAGCTCCGCAAGCCCTACTGGGAAGGCCAGGAGCGCGCCGTCAATTAAACCGGCGTTGTTCTTTGCGCGTCCGTCGTTGTCTGACAACGAAAAACGCGCAAAGAACGAGTCAGGTTTCGGTTGGGGCCAGTTCGACCTCGACTGACAGCTGCGCGGCTTCCTCGGTGACGAGTTCAGCGATGTGACCCGCTTCTTTGACGTCGGCTTCGGCGGCGCGCAGGGCGGCGAGGCGTTCGCTCGTGTCTCGGACGACGACCTTGGCGACGTCGGCTCGCAGTGAGGCCTTGGCTTCGGTCTTGGCCCGGCGGATCTCGGCCGTGACCTCGGCGGCGACAGTGAGCACGATCTCGGCGTTCTCTGCACCGGCGGCGCTGCGGACTTCGTCGCCCGTCGGCCACGACGCCGTGTGCACCGAGCCGTCCTGCCACCACGACCACACTTCCTCGGTGACGTAGGGAAGGATCGGGGCGAAGAGGCGGAGGAACGTCGACAGGGCGACGGTGAGAGCGCGGTTGGCCGACGCCGCACCTTCCTCTCCCTGCGTGCCGTAGGCGCGGCCCTTGATCAGCTCGAGGTAGTCGTCACAGAACGACCAGAAAAAGGCCTCGGTGCGGTCGAGGGCGGAGGCGTAGTCATAGTCGTCGAAGGCGGCGGTGGCCTGGTCGACGAGGTTGGCCAGCTTGGCGAGCATGGCGTTGTCGAGCGGCGCCGTGATCTCGCCCTCCGGCCCGAGCCTCGACAGGACGAACTTGGAGGCGTTGAGGATCTTGATGGCGAGGCGGCGGCCGATCTTGAACTGGTTGCGGTCCATCTCCAGGTCTCGGCCGGGACGGGCGCCGCAGGCCCAGTAGCGCACGGCGTCGGCGCCGTGGCTGTCGATGACGGCGAAGGGGTCATCGGGGGAGTTGCCCGCGGACTTGGAGAGCTTCTTGCGGTCGGGATCGCGGACGAAGCCGGAGATGGCGACGTCGGAGAACGGCAGCTTCCCGAACTCCAACTCGGCGCGCACGACCGTATAGAAGAGCCACGTGCGGATGATCTCGTGGGCCTGCGGGCGAAGGTCCATCGGGAACGTGCGCTCGAACAGGTCGGGGTCGCGCTCCCAGCCGGAGACGAATTCCGGACTCATCGACGACGACGCCCAGGTGTCCATGACGTCGGGGTCGCCGATGAAGCCGCCGGGCTGGCCGCGCTGCTCTTCCGTGTAGCCCTCGGGGACGTCGTTCGAGGGGTCCACGGGCAGCCGGTCCTCGGCGGCGGGGATCGGCGCGTTCCAGTCGACCTCGCCCTCGTCGTCGAGCGGATACCAGACGGGGAAAGGCACGCCGAAGAACCGCTGGCGGGTGATGTTCCAGTCGCCGGTCAGGCCATCGACCCAGTTCTGGTAGCGGATCTTCATGAAGTCCGGGTGCCACCGCAGCTGCTCGCCCCGCTGCAGGAGTACGTCCTTGGGCGGATAGCGGATGAACCACTGGCGGTTGGTGACGATCTCGAGCGGACGGGTGCCGTTCTCCCAGAACTTCACGGGGTGGGTGATGGCCCGGGGTTCACCCACAAGGTCACCCGACGAGTCGAGCAGCTCGACGATGCGCTTCTGGGCCTGCGCCGACGTCTTGCCGACCAACTCGGCGTACGCGGCCCGGGCCGAGCCCGGATCAGTCGACTGCCACTCGAGCTCGCCCCATTCGACCTCACGCAGGCGGCCGTCGTGGCCCATGACGTTGCGCACGGGTAGGCCGAGCTCTCGCCACCACACCACGTCGGTGGTGTCGCCGAAGGTGCAGATCATGGCGATGCCGCTGCCCTTCTCGGGGTCGGCCAGCTCGTGGGCCAGCACCGGCACCTTCACTCCGAACAGCGGCGTGGTGACCTCGGTGCCGAAGAGCGGTTGGTAGCGCTCGTCCGACGGGTGGGCGACGAGGGCGACACACGCGGGGACGAGCTCAGGACGCGTCGTCTCGATCTGGACGTCGCCACCCTCGGGCTTGTGGAAGCGCAGGCGGTGATAGGCGCCGGGGATCTCGCGATCCTCGAGCTCGGCTTGGGCGATGGCGGAGCGGAAGTCGATGTCCCACAGCGTTGGCGCGTCGACCCGGTAGGCCTCGTCTCTCTTGAGCAGTCGCAGGAACGCGAGCTGGGAGACGCGGGTGACGTCGGGGCCGATGGTCCGGTAGAGGTACGACCAGTCCACGCTCAGACTGATGCGCGTCCAGAGCTCGCGGTACTCCTTCTCCAGTTCGACGGTCAGCTGGGCGCACAGCTCGATGAAGTTGGGCCGGGAGACCGGTATCGGCTTCTTCGGCGGCTTCTCGGGCGGCCGGAAGTCAGGGTCGTAGTGCAGCCGCGTGTCGACGTATACGCCGTAGTGGATCTGGGCCCGGCGCTCGACGTTCAGGCCATTGTCGTCCCAGCCCATGGGGTAGAAGACGGCCTTGCCGCGCATGCGCTGGTAGCGGGCCACGGTGTCGGTGTGGGTGTAGGAGCAGACGTGGCCGATGTGCAGGCGCCCGCTCACCGTCGGCGGCGGCGTATCAATCGAGTACACGTCTGCGCGCGGCCGCGTGCGGTCGAAGCGGTAGGTGCCATCGGACTCCCACCGCTCGATCCACTTGTCCTCGAGCCCGTCGAGGCTCGGCTTCTCGGGAACTGTCGGACCCATGTTCGGGGGTTACCGTACCGGCATGGTGCGCCTGCACGACACGGCCGAGGGACGGGTTGTCGACATCATCCCGCGGGAGGCGGGCAAGTTCTCGATGTACGTCTGCGGGGTCACCGTCTACGACGTCCCCCACATCGGCCACGCACGGATGGCCCTCGTGTTCGACGTGCTGCGCCGATACCTCGAGTGGTCGGGCGTCGAGGTGAGGTTCGTGCAGAACGTCACCGACATCGAGGACAAGATCATCGCCCGGTCGAACGAGCGGGGGATCCCGTTCGAGGAGCTCACCGCGACCTACGAGAAGGCCTGGTACGACGCCGTCGACCGTCTCGGCATCAAGCGGCCCGACGCCGACCCCCACGCCACCGCCTACGTCGAGCAGATGGTCGACTTCATCGCCGACCTCATCGGCCGCGGCCACGCCTACGAGTCGTCCGACGGCGTCTACTTCTCCATCGAGACGCTGCCCGGCTACGGCCTCTTGGCTCGCCAGCCCTTGGAGTCGCTGCGCGCCGGCGCCAGCGAGCGGGTCGAGACCGAGGACAAGCGGGCGCCCCTCGACTTCGCGCTTTGGAAGAAGGCCAAGCCGGGCGAGCCGACGTGGCCGTCACCGTGGGGCGACGGGCGGCCGGGATGGCACATCGAGTGCACGGTGATGTCGCTCGACCTGTTGGGCGACGGGTTCGACCTGCACGGCGGAGGACAGGACCTCGCCTTTCCGCACCACGAGAACGAGCGGGCCCAGGCGCTCGGCGCCGGCCGGGTCTTCGCCCACCACTGGGTCCACAACGGTTGGGTCGAGGTCGAGGGCACGAAGATGTCGAAGTCGCTCGGCAACTTCACGAACATCGCCGACCTCCTCGACCGCGCCGACGCCCGGGCCTACCGGTTGCTCGTGTTGCAGTCGCACTACCGCTCGCCGATCGAAGTCACGACTGACACGATCGCTCGCGCCGAGCGAAGCCTCGCCGGGCTCGATGCCTTCGCCCGGCGCACGGCCGAGCTGCCTGATGCGGACGCCGACGTCACCGTGCTCGAAAAGTTCACCGAGGTCATGGACAACGACCTCCAGACACCCGAAGCCACGGCCTTGCTGTTCGACACAGCCACGCAGGCGAACGCCGCCCTCGACAGTGGTGACACCGCTCGCGCCGCGTCGCTGGCGGCGGCGGCCCGCGCCATTGCCGCGGCCATGGGCCTGGAACTGCGCGCCGGTGGCGGCGAGGAGATCGACGAGGCGACCGAGGCGTTGATGCGTCAGCGCGACGAGGCGAGAGCGGCGAAGGACTTCGCCGCCGCCGACCGCATCAGGGGCGAGCTTGTGGCAGCCGGTTGGGTCGTCGAGGACACACCCGGCGGCACGAAGGTCCGCCGGGCGTAAACCTCAGCAGCTCAGCCTCAGGCGGCCTCGCCGTTGCGGGTGTGTCGCCAGCCGAAGAAGGCCGTACCGCCGAGGATCGCCAACGCGACGAGCAGCCCCAGCCACAGACCCCAGTTCGAACTGCTGCTGCTCGATGTGGGCTTGATGAACTGCTCGCCGAGCACCTGCGGTGCTCCGTAGCCCGTCTGCCCGAGGACATGACCGGCCGCGTACGAGGCTCCGGCGAAAACAGTGAGGGCAATTCCCGCGGTCAGTGCCCCAACGATGCAAATGCGCAACCAGCGCAAATCTCAACCCTCCGACGGTCGATCTTTGACGGCTGTCGCCACTGTACGGACGGGTTTGCATTCCGGCAAGGCTGCCTTGCGTTCTTGTGCTGGATAAGGCCCGTATAAGGCCTTATCCACCCCGAGAATGAGAGCGGGAGCGCACTGCGACCCACGCGATCCACGCCACGCCGCCTGCGACGACGATGTCCGCGCTGATCGCCAGTGCTGCCGGCCAGTACCAGACCGGACCGCTGCCGGCTGGGAGGCGGAGCAGCCCCGTTGCCGTGCTTTTGGTCGACGACGTGCCGCGCAGCCAACCCGACAGTCCGGGGCGCATCCACGTCGCCGATCCCGACGGTGACGCGGACGACCACGGCTGCACGACAGTGTTGCTGTGGACAGGGCGGCCGTGGTCGTCGACGACCGGCCCTTTCCAGTCGCGAACCCGGTACAGGTCCAGCGAGGGCGTGGCGAGCGTGCGCTGCATGCCGGGGTCGCGGTTGATGGCGTCGTAGTCGTGCCAGTCGACCTCGTGGAGCACCACCACCCACCGGATGCCGAGGCCGACGAACGCGTCGCTGGCGTGATCGAGGTGATCGAGGAGCGGTGGGATGCGCTTCTCGCGCGGGTCACCCTGCTCCCGCGCGTTGGGCGAGTCGGCGAACTCGGGGTCTGACGACGACAGCACGTCGCCGCCGAAGTAGTCGGGAACGGGATTCAGGACGCGCCGGTGATCGGCGAAGTTCAGGTTGAGATACTCGTGCCACGGCAGCGCCAGCAGCGGACCCTGCTGCCGGTCCACCTGCGTTCGGGCCTGCGCCCATCCGGACGGAAACGTCGCCGGCTCGAGGGCGCCGCCCGCACCCAACAGGCCCGGCGCGGCGAGCACGATGCCGGCGACGGCGGGGAGCACTTCGATCGTCGGCTGTAGGGCGGGGCCCGCCTGCGTCGCCAGCCGAGTGGCCCCGAGCGCGGCTGCCGGCGCCATCCAGACGAGGAACAGACCGAGCAATCGTTGGCTGTCTCGCAGGGCGCCGCCGATCGTCGTCGTGGTCAGGTCGGCGAAGACCGATCGGAGGCCCGGCAGACCGCTGGCCAGCGTCAATGCCAGCCCGATAGCGGCCACCGCAGCCGCCCGCGCCCGCCACTGCGAGGGGAGGTCGCGGGCGCCCATCAGGGCGAGGACGAGCAGGGCGGCACCCAGCAGCGCACCGCCGGCGCCGGTCGCCCCGACCTGGCTCGGGACGCGCCAGAACCCGCCGCCCGCGAACACGCGCAGCACGCCGAACGGGATCGACGCGTGCGTCGCGTAGTGCCGAGGGTTTGACAGGGGCCCGGTTGAGCCCAGCGTGAAGACCCCCGGGATCAACCACGGCAGCTGGGCGAGGACGAAGATCACAAGGACCTTCAGCCAGTGACGTCCGCGGTCGGCGACAACCCCCGATGCCACGAGCACGGCGCCGAACACGCCGCCCGTCACTCCGGTGAAGCCGATAGCGATCGACCACAGCCATGTGCGTCGGAGGTCGTCACTCGGACGCAGGAGCACGGGCAACGCCCAAGGCACGACTGCCACGGCGGCGACCACGCCCCACTGGCCGACAGCGACGCGTGTCAGCACGAACGGACTGGCGGCGTACAACACGCCGGCGCCGAGTCGCGTCGCCACGCCCGCGTCAGGCAGCAATCGCCATGCTCCCGCGAACGCAATCACGAGCGCGAGGCCGAGCAGCAGCTTGCCGGCGACGGGGCCGCCAACCGCCGTTGACGCCCACGCCAACGGAACCCCAAGTGGGACGCGGCGCGACAACTCCGGCCCGAGAGCCCATACGCCGTGAGGCACCGGAATCGTCGGCGTGAGCACCAGGTCGAGGTTGAGCAACGACCCCGGCGCGAGCGCAGGACCCAGCACCAACAGCGCCAGCGCGAGCCCCGCGAGCCAGGGCACAGCCCGCTCGCGCACCGATTGTCCCACGCGTCGAGAGAACCCGTCGGCCGCGCGCCCGTCAAGCATGGACAAAGGACTAGACGCCTCAACCCGTTCGGGCCGTACCACGAATTAGCCCTTTCTCACCGAGCGATAACACGCCACCATGTTGTGTAATCAACTAACTGCGATTGCCACTCGATAAGTCCAATTAACAGCACGTCTGATTGCTGGTATTTCGGCGTATTAGATGTTTGTTGGGGCAAGTATCCCGAATCGGTAGATCGCTCCGCCGCCTGAGGAGTGAAGTGCAGCCGAGTGCACTGAGCGTTGTGGTGCCCGCCTACAACGAGGCGCGCCGGCTCGGGGCCTCCCTTCCTCCGCTCGCCGACATGGCGGCCGACACCGAAGCCGAGCTGATCATCGTCGACGACGGCAGCGACGACGGCACCGCCGAGGTCGCCGCTGCCCAGCTCGCAGGCCTGCCCGGCTCGAAGATCATCCGCTTGCCGCTCAACAGTGGCAAGGGCGCCGCGGTCCGCGCCGGGGTCGCGCATGCGCGCGGTCGGTCGATCGTCTTCATGGACGCGGACCTCGCGACCGATCTCGGCGACCTCCCCGTCCTTCTCGACGCACTCGAGCGGGCCGACGTCGCCATTGGATCGCGAGGCTTGGCCGGCGCGACGGTCGACGGTGCAACCACGACGCGTGCGCGCATGGGGCGCACGTTCAATCGCCTCGCCCGAGTCGTGACCGGGCTCGACCTGCGCGACACGCAGTGCGGGTTCAAGGCCTTCCGTGCGCCGGTCGCCCAACTGCTGTTCCACCTCGGTGTGGTCGACGGATTCGCGTTCGATGTCGAGATCCTCGCCCTCGCCAAGCGCATGGGCTACCGCGTTGCCGAAGTCCCCGTGCACTGGCACGCGGTCGCCGACAGCCGCGTCGACGTCGTGCGCGACCCTGCCCGCATGCTGCGCGACGTGGTGTTGACCCAGGCCCGCTGGCGCCGGACGCGCATCCTCGCCGTGCTGCGGGCCCTCGAGGGTCAGAGTGCCGTCGAGGTACTCCGGGCCAACATGCGCGCCTCGGACAACGTCGTTCCCTGGAGCGAAGGAGCGCTCGCCCTCTTGCCCTGCAGTGAGATCGCGGTGGCATCCTCTGTCGTCGACCGCCTGCGGCGACAGGAGCCCGATCTCCACGTGACCGCCACAGCCGTGCCCGGTACGGCGCTGCTGGACCCGGCGGGAGACGAGATTCGACAGGCGCTGACGGCCTAACGAGCGCGCGCCCGTGTCCAAGCGAAGCGAGCTCCTTCGCCTCTTCCTCGCTGAGCAGCGCGACCCGGAGCCCTTCTACCGGCGCCTCGCCGTCGACGCCGTCGACCGGCTTCCCTTCTCGGTCGCCGGCGCCCGAGTGCTCGACCTCGGGTGCGGCCCCGGCCACTACACGCGTGCGCTGCGTGAGGCCGGCGCCGTCGTGCTGCCGGTCGATCTCGATCCGGCCGAGTTCTCACTGCCCGGTGGCCCACCGGGTGGAGAAGTCATCGGCGATGGCGGCGCGCTGCCGGTCGCGACGGGTGCCCTCGACGGCGCCCTGTGTTCGAACATGCTCGAGCACACGCCGAGCCCGACCGCGGTCATCGGCGAGCTCGAGCGCGTGGTTCGCCCGGGCGGCTGGATCTGGCTGAGCTGGACCAACTGGTATTCGCCGTGGGGCGGCCACGACATCAGCCCGTGGCACTACCTCGGTCCCAGGCTCGGCCTGGCCGCCTACGAGCGCGTTCGCCACCGCCAGCCGAAGAACGAGCCCGGTGTGTCGCTGTTCCCGGTCCACGTGGGCAAGACCCTGCAGGAGCTTCGCAACCGACCGGGCGTGCGCATTCTCGACGCCGTCCCTCGGTACTACCCGTCACAGCGGTGGATTCTGCGGGTACCGGCGCTGCGCGAAGTGGCGACGTGGAACTGCCTGGTCGTGCTCGAGCGGACCGCAGCCTGATGCGCGTGCTGTTCCTCACGTGGCGCGACCTCGCCCATCCCCAAGCCGGCGGGTCCGAGGTCCTCGTCGACCGTCTCGCTCTCGGACTCATGGAGCGGGGCCACGAGCCGGCCGTGCTCTGCGGCGGCCCTATTGCACCTCGTGCCTATCCGGTCGTCGACGCGGGCGGCACCTACAGCCAGTACCTGCGGGCGCCGTTCGCCTATCACCGTCACTTCGCCGACGTCGATCTCGTTGTGGACGTCGAGAACGGCATCCCCTTCTTCTCACCGTTGTGGCGACGCAAGCCCGTGCTGTGCCTGGTGCACCACGTACACAGAGACCAGTGGGCGACGCGGTTCTCGCCGGCCGTCGCCCGGCTCGGGAACGTGCTCGAGAGCCGAGCCATGCCTGCGGTGTACGCGCACTCGCTGTTTCTCGCCGTCTCGCAGTCCACACGTCACTCCCTGGCCACCATCGGCGTGCCGGAGGACCGCGTTCGCTTGCTGACGATCGGCGCGGGCACCGATGCCGGTGACAACACGGTGCCGCGATCGCCGACGCCGTTGTTCGTCGCGCTCGGGCGGCTCGTCCCCCACAAGCGGCTCGACCTCGTGCTCCGGGCCTGGCGGGTCGTGCACGCGGCGACCGGTGGCGAACTCGTCATCATCGGCGACGGGCCCGAACGGCAGCGGCTCGAGGCCATCGGCGGTCCTGGCGTCACCTTCGCTGGGCACGTGAGCGAGGAGGAGAAGTGGCGACTCCTCCACCAGGCCTGGCTCCTCGTCCACGGCGCCCACCACGAAGGTTGGGGCATCGCCGTTATCGAAGCGGCGGCGTGTGGGACGCCGTCGCTTGCGTTCAACGTGCCCGGCGTGCACGACGCCGTCATCGACGGCGAGACCGGTGTGCTGGTCGATTACGAGACAGAGTTGACCGCGGCTTGGGCCCTGCTCGCCAGTGAGGAGTCGTGGCGCGCGCGACTCGGTGCCGCAGCGCGCCGACGGGCCGCGGAACTGACCTGGGACGCGACCATCACCCAGTTCCTCGCCGCCGCAGACGAGGCCATAGAGATGGCGCGAGCGAGAGCCGTGGCATGAGCGTCCTCACCACCGAACGGATGGTCGCGGAGCCCATCCCCGAGCCTCGCCGTCGGCGGCCGCCGTCGATCGAGCGCGTCGGCGGGCTTGCCGTCTCGCTCGTCATCGTCCTCTACAGCTTCCTGCAGGAACCGGGTCGCATCATCGCCGACACCAAGCTCGATCTCTACGTCGCCCCGTCCGAGTTCCTCCGGCGCGCCCTCCACCTGTGGGACTCCCAGGCCGGCTTCGGTCAGATCCAGAACCAGTCGGCCGGCTACCTCTTCCCGATGGGGCCCTTCTTCGCCCTCACCCACGCCTTGCACATTCCGGCGTGGGTCGCCCAGCGCGTCTGGATCGCCGGCATCTTGCTCCTCGCCTTCTGGGGGACGCTGAAGCTCGCGAAGGCGCTGGGTATCGGGACCCCGTGGACGCGACTCATCGGCGCCAGCGCCTACGCGCTCTCGCCCGCGGTGCTCAGCCTCATCGCTTCCACGTCGTGGACTCAGCTTCCCGGCGCCCTCCTGCCTTGGGTGATGCTGCCGCTCGTCCGGCACCAGCCGTCCTGGAAGCCTTCGGGGACGGCAGCAAGGTCCGCGCTTGTGGTCGCGGCCATGGGTGGCGTGAATGGCATGGCGGTCGCGGCGGTGTTGGTGATGCCGTTCATTTGGCTGCTGACGCGACAGCCGGGCCGCACCCGTCGCTCGCTCATCACGTGGTGGCTCATCGGAGTGGTGCTGGCGACCTTCTGGTGGATCGGGCCGTTGTTCATCCAGTCGATCTACGGCTTTCATTTCCTCGACTTCACCGAGAGCGCAGCCATCACGACCGGGACCTCGTCGATCGTCGAGACCGTGCGCGGCACCGGGTACTGGGTGTCCTACCTCCACGTCAACGGCCCATGGCTTCAGGCCGCCTGGGAGCTGGTCGCCGCGCCCCTCGTCATCCTGTCGTCGGCCTTCCTCGCCGCGGCCGGGCTGTACGGGCTGGCCCGCCGTGACCTTCCGCATCGGCGCTTCCTCGGCATCACGGCCGTGGTCGGCGTCCTGGTGTTGACCGCTGGGTACACGGGCCCACTGGCCAGCCAACTGGCACCCGGCATCCAGTCGCTGTTGCGCGGACCGCTGTCGCCGGCGCGCAACCTCAACAAGTTCGAACCGATACTGCGCCTGGCCCTCGTGCTTGCACTGGCCCACGTCATCGTCGTCCTCGACGTGTCGTCGTTCGTTCGTCGCGCGGGCGCGGCTGCCCTGTTGGTCCTCATTGCCGCGGCACCCATGTGGCAAGGCCACCTGGCCGCCGCCGGCTCATTTCGTGCGTTGCCGAGCTACTGGCGTCAGGCGGCCCAGTGGCTCGGCAACCGCACCAACAACGGCCGCACTCTGATCGTGCCGTCGGCAGCGTTCGGCGAGTACACGTGGGGTCGACCACTCGACGAGCCCATGCAGGCGCTGGCCAAGAGCGATTGGGTTGTGCGGGACATCGTGCCCCTCGGCTCCGCGGGAGAGACGCGCCTCCTCGACACGGTGGAGGCGCCCCTCGAGCGAGGTGAACCGTCGCCGGGGCTCAGCGCGTTCCTGGCGCGCGCCGGGGTGCACTACATCCTTCTTCGCAACGATCTCGATGCCGGACGCAGCGGTGCGCCCGCACCCGCGTACCTACGCCGTTCGCTCGACGGTTCTCCAGGCCTTGTGCGCGTGAAGTCATTCGGTCCCAAGGTGAGCTACGTCATGAGCGGCGACCGGATGACGCCCGACCTAGGGCAATCCGTCGGTAAGGACGTGCCCTCCCTCGAGGTCTACGAGATCTACGGCGCGACCCCGACGGTCGCGTCCTACCCCGTCGCCGGCACGCTGTCGGTAGGCGGCGCGCCCGACGCCCTGCTGCAGCTCAGCGACACAGGTGGGCTGGAAGGCCGGGCGACAGTGCTCATCGGTGACCCGCTCGCCGGGAAGGTGTCGCCGGCTGTCGAGGTCCAGAGCGACGCGGTCCAGCGCCGCGACGACCAGTTCGGCGGCGTTCGCGACACGGTCTCGTACCCGCTGACATCGTCGGAATCGGCGCCCGGAACCAACGACGCACCGCAGCAGCGACTTGTCGTCGATTCACCGAGCGCGGAGACGTCCGTGCGCATGACCGGCGCGGTGGCGGTGACGGCCTCGTCGTATGAGAACGCGCTGCTGCGGGAGCCTGAACGGCAGCCCTACGCCGCCTTCGACGGTGACCCCACGACTGCGTGGATCTCGGGCTCGCCGAACGGACCGGTCGGGGAGTGGGTCCAGGTCAAGGTGGCCAAACCCATCTCTCCGTCGACGATCTCCGTGCAACTGCTGTTCGACCGACCGCTACGCCCGCGCATCACGTCGCTCCGTATCACCACCGAGGCGGGTTCGGTCACGCGGCAGGTTCGAAACACCGAAGATCCTCAGACCCTGACGATGCCGCCCGGCAAGACGACATGGGTGCGCCTGACGATCGCGTCGGTGAAGCCGGGTGGTGGCGGGGCCGGGCTGCGTGAGGTGCGCATCCCCGGCGTGCAGGTGGACCGCACGCTGGCCCTTCCGAAACCGGCGAGCGCGCCCGGATCGAGCCAGGAGATTCTGCTCAGCCGGTCACACGCCGACCCCTACGACAACCTCCGCGATGACGAGGAGACGGCGCTCGACCGGATCTTCTCGCTGCCTGCGACGGCACAACTGCAGCTGTCGGGAACGGTGATGCCGGTACCCGGCTCCGAGCTCGACAACCTGCTGGATTCGGTGCGCCCGCCGACTTCACTCCACGTCTACACGAGCTCGACGTGGAACGACATCCCCGGGTTCGGCGGGGCGTCGCTCGTCGATGGTGACGCCGCTACAGCGTGGCTAGCGGCGCCGGACGACCGACATCCCACCGTGCAGCTGACGTGGCTCGGCGTGCGGACGCTGGACAGCATCCAGGTGACGGCGCCCGACGGGCCGGCGATCCGTCCTCTCAAGCTGCGGCTCCAGAGCGGTGTGGCAACACGTGACGTGGACGTGTCGGCGGGGGGCGTCGTTCCCTTCGAGCCGATCCAGGGTGAAGAGGTCACGATCACATTGGTCGACTCGGTGCCCACGGCGACCGGCCGGCAGACGACTGCGTTCGTTGACCAGCTTCCGTTCGGCATGGCGGAGCTCCGGTTCCCCGCGCTCGACGATCTGGTAACTGCCAACCCCACGGGGGCGGTGAGCATCCCGTGCGGTGACGGGCCGCCGGTCACGATCGACGGGACGCAGGTACCCACCACCGTCAAGGGGACGATCGCGGACCTCGAGACGGTCTCGCCTCTCCAGGTCTCGTCGTGCGGCGGTCCGGTCCCGCTCGCCGCTGGCCAGCACCATCTGACGTCGAGTGCCGACGGTGGGTTGGTCCTCACCACCGCGGCGCTCACGCCCGCGCAGATTCCGCCTGTCTCCGCCGGTCGTGCCGTGTCGGTCAACGGGACATGGGGACCGGAGTCACGAGATGTCTTCGTGGGACCCGGCCCGACAGCGTCGTATCTGGCCCTGAGCGAGAACTTCAACAAGGGATGGACAGCGACGCTCCACGGACACCAGCTCCAGGCCGTCCGTCTCGACGGCTGGCGTCAGGCGTGGGTCGTGCCCGCGGGGCTGAGCGGCAACGTGCACCTGTCGTTCCCGCCGGGCCACACCTACATCTGGGTTCTCGTCGCGGGCATCGCCGCGATCGTCGTGCTGCTCGAGCTTGCGTGGTGGCCGGGACGGCCCCGCCCGCCATCGAATGCGGAGCGCGATGATGTCTTCCTCTCGGCATCGCGCGTTCCGTACGGCGTCCAGGTCGGCGTCGCCGCGGCTGTGTCGTTCGTACTCGGCGGCGTGGCCGGGATCTTGATCTGTGTGTTGCTGCTTCTCATTCGGCGGTCGCATCTCCCATGGGTCGCAGGCCTGGCCTTCGCGGTCGCTGGTATCGCTGTCTTCTTGAGCCCCGGACGCTTCCCGGGCAGCAACAGCGGTGCGTTCGGGAGTCCCGCTCAGCTCGCGGCGATGGTTGCCGTCGTCGCGGTCATCGTCTCGCTCATCCGCGTGCGCGGCGAGGCATGACTCGCGCCCGGCGGGACTTTCCCGCGTGCGACGGGTTGCGGGCGCTGGCGGCGGGAAGCGTCCTCCTCTTCCACGTCGCGACCGTCACCGGCCAGACGGTGCGGAATGGATCCGGGCCCTATCTGTTCCAGCTCGACGTCGGCGTCGACGTCTTCTTCGTGCTGTCGGGCTTCCTGCTTTACCGGCCGTTCGTGAGCGCTCGCCTGGCGGGCACGCGGGGGCCCGACGTCGGCCGCTATGTCAAGCGACGCTTCCTGCGCATCTTCCCGGCGTACTGGCTTGCTCTCATCGCCGTGCTCTACGTGTTCCACCAGGCGACATCGCGCACGACCGGGGACGGCCTCGCCTTCTTCAGCCTCACCCAGATCTACAGCAGCGAGCGGATCCTCGGCGGCCTGGTGCCCGCGTGGACACTGTGCACGGAGATCGCCTTTTACTTCTTCCTGCCGGTCTATGCGTTCACCATGGGCTACTTCGTTCGAGGCAAGTCTTCGCTGCGCGCCGAGTTGCTCGGCGTCGGTGTGCTCTATATCGCCAGCGCCGTCTTCCGTCTGACGACGAGTCCGCATGGCAGCGGTCTGACCACGAGCTGGTTACCGTCGTACCTCGACGTGTTCGCGCTCGGGATGCTCCTGGCGGTCCTGACCGTCGCCGCCGAACAGGGTTTGGCAACACGGTGGTGGAACGCCGTGCCGGCGGACGCCGCTGTGTGGTGGGGCGCGGCGATCGCTCTATTCGTCGCCATGGCAAATCTGGGTATGCCGCTCACCCTCGCCGCGGTGTCGCCAGAGAAGTACTTCGTCCACCATCTCTTCGCTGGCACCGTCGGCGTCCTCCTCGTGTGCCCGGCGGTCTTGCACACCGGAAACGGTGGGCGCATTCGCGAGGTCCTTGCTTCAAGGCCGCTGCGCGCCCTCGGCCTGATCTCCTACGGCATCTACCTCTGGCAGCTGCCGTGGATCGTTCAAGTCGGGAAGTGGATGGGCCGTCAGCCGTTCAGCGGGGGGTTCTGGCCGGTGCTCTTGCTGAGCCTGCCACTGACGCTCATCACGGCCTTGGTGTCCTATGTGTTGGTCGAACGCCCACTGCTAGGTTCACGGCCGAGGGAAACAGGTGGTTCTGGCGTGGCCGCAGCAATTCCCTCTGAAATAGCAGCGGATTAAAGGGAGAACGCCAGCGTGGCCATTGGTACGGTCAAGTGGTTCAACTCGGCGAAGGGTTTCGGGTTCATCTCACAGCCCGACGGTGCTCCGGATGTGTTCGTGCATCACACGGCGATCGAGATGAACGGATGGAGAACCCTCGAAGAAGGCCAGAAGGTCGAGTTCGAGGTGCAGCAGGGGCCCAAGGGCCTGCAGGCTGCGAACGTCAAAGCCGTCTGAGCGCACACAGGACTGCGATGCGAACCGCCTTCGGGCGGTTCGTTTCGCGTTAACGCCGAGCGAGCCGGAGCAAAGCGGAGGCGAGACCAGGTGTTAGGGCATCGGCGCCGTCGACTTGACGTCGCCGGGGTTGTCCACCTTGCCTGAGGTGATGCGGTCCCGCGGCAACCGAGGCGAGCGGCGCGAGCGGCGTCCGCTTCCGCCTGGATTCGGGACCATCTGGACGACGGTCGCCGTCGACCTCATCGGCTTCGGCGTCGTGTTGCCGTTGCTGCCGCTCTACGCGGAGCGGTTTCACGCCAGCGCCGCAACGATCGGTGCCATGTTCGCCTCGTTCTCGGTGGCGCAGCTGATCTTCGCCCCGATCTGGGGTCGCGTCTCGGACCGCATCGGGCGCAAGCCCGTCCTCATCCTGTCGCTTGTCGGCACCGCCATCGGGACGCTGCTCACCGGGCTGGCGGGCTCGCTGGCACTCCTTTTCATTGGGCGCATCGTCGACGGGGCGTCGGGCGCCAGCGTGTCCGTGGCTCACGCCGCGGTCGCCGACGTGGCACCGCCGAAGGAGCGAGCCCGGCTGTTCGGCCTGCTGGGCGCCGCGTTCGGCGTCGGCTTCGTCGCCGGTCCGTCGATCGGCGCCATCGCCGCCCTCGCTGGTCCTCGGACGCCGTTCTTCGTCGCCGCCGCCATCGCCGGTATCAACGCGCTCGTCGCCATCCGACGTCTCCCCGAGACCAACCGGCGCCGAGCCGGCGTGGGTGCACCTGTTTCGTGGACACCGCAAACGGGTCTGGAGGACGAGGTCGTCTCCCTGGACGACGACGAAGAGGGTGCGGCCGAGGCGCGAGAGAGCTCGACGCCCACGGCCCCCGCAGTCGAGCGCAGCATTCCTCGACTCCTGGTCATTGCCTTTGTCTCCCTCGTTGCCTTCAGCGCCTTCGAGGTCACGTTTCCGTTGTTCGGTCACGACCGGTTGGGCTTCGAGCTGACGTCGACGGCGGGGCTGTTCGCGGCGATCGGGCTTCTCCTCGGCGCCGTGCAGGCATCGCTTGTGCATCCCGCCGTCCGTCGCTTCGGCGAGACCGGCACGTTGCGATTCGGTTTGGCAACCAACGCCGTCGGACTCCTCGTGCTCGCGGCCGTGCATTCGTGGTGGCTCCTCGTGCCGGCGCTGGTCGCGCTCGTGGTCGGACAGGGCCTGGCCATGCCGGCGTTGACCGCGGCGTTCGCGGGGAGCGCGGACACCGGGCGCACCGGCGGGGTGCTCGGCGTGCAGCAGTCGGCGAACGGATTGGCGCGCGTCGTGGGCCCTCTCGTCGGCGGATTTCTCTTCGAGCACGTCGGTGTGGCGTCGCCGTATGTCGTCGGCGCGGCGTTCATGGCGTTTTGCGCAGTACTAGTGACAAAAAGTTGATCTTTTGCGCGCTCAAGTTCCGCCCGTTGTGGCACGATATTGAACGTGATGTCGAAAGGTCTGTCTGGGGCTCGGGCGAGGTTGGCCTTCCTCTTCTTCGTGGTGATCGTCGTCGCCGGCGTGCTCGGCGTGGCGTCGCACACGCCGTCGAGTAGTGCGCAAACCGGCTACGGCGCTCCGCAGGTGCTTCCCGATCAAACGATCCAGCCGGTGAGCAGCAGCAAAAGCTCGCATACCGGGCTGGAGCTCGGCGCCGGTGTAGCGGTCGTGATCCTCGGCGGTGCTGCCTTCTACGGCTGGCGTCACAACCACGCCGCTGAGCATCCGTACGACTGAGAACCCGTTGGTTTGAGCCCCTCCCCGGGTATTGTTACCCTCGGGTAACTTCCGGGAAGCAAGGGGTGCACCGATGTCCGACTTCTCCCTCGACCTGAACGAGGATCAACTCCAGATCCAGAAGTGGGTCCACGACTTCGCCGAGACCGTCGTCCGACCGGTGGCTCATGAATGGGACGAGCGGGAAGAGACCCCGTGGCCGGTCATCGAAGAGGCGGCCAAGGTCGGTCTGTACAGCCTCGACTTCATCGCCAACGCGTTTGGTGATCCCACCGGTATCACGTTGCCGATGGTGATGGAGGAGATGTGCTGGGGCGACGCCGGCATCTGCCTCTCGATCTTCGGTACGACGCTCGGCGTTGCAGGCCTCATGGGCAACGGCACGGCCGAGCAGATTGCGGAGTGGTTGCCGCAGTGCTTCGGCACGCCCGACGACATCAAGCTTGCCGCCTTCGGCGTATCGGAGCCCGACGCCGGCTCCGACGTGTCGTCGTTGCGCAGCCGAGCCGTCTACGACGAGGCCAAGGACGAGTGGGTGCTCAACGGCACCAAGACGTGGATCACCAACGGCGGCATCGCCGACGTGCACATCCTCGTGCTGTCCGTGGACCCCGAGCTCGGCTCTCGTGGCCACGCCGCCTTCGTCGTCGGACCGAATACGCCTGGCATCCGCCAGGGCCAGAAGTTCAAGAAGCACGGCATCCGGGCCTCGCACACCGCAGAGGTCATCCTCGAGGACTGTCGCGTCCCGGGCAACCAGCTGCTCGGTGGCAAGGAGAAGCTCGACGAGCGCCTGGCGCGTGCACGCGAGGGCAAGTCGTCCCGCACGCAGGCCGCGATGGCCACCTTCGAGACCACCCGGCCCGCCGTCGGCGCCCAGGCCGTCGGCATCGCCCGGGCCGCCTACGAGTACGCGCTCGAGTACGCCAAGGAGCGCGAGCAGTTCAAGCGGCCGATCATCCAGAACCAGTCCATCGCCTTCAAGCTGGCCGACATGAAGATGCGCATCGACGCCTCACGTCTGCTCGTGTGGCGCGCCGCGTGGATGGGCCGCAACGGCAAGAAGTTCGAGAGCGGCGAGGGCTCCATGTCCAAGCTGTTCGCCGGTGAGACCGCGGTGTGGGTAACCGAGCAGGCCATCCAGATCCTCGGCGGCTACGGCTACGTCCGCGAGTACCCCGTCGAGCGCTGGCACCGCGACTCGAAGATCTACACGATCTTCGAAGGTACGTCGGAGATCCAGCGCCTGGTCATCGCCCGATCGATCAGCGGAGTGCACATCCCGTAGCTCTGGCCAGTTCGCCAGGCTGTTCGATGAGGCGGGGTAGGCTTCGTCCGCCCGCACCTGCGTTGCCGCCCAGACCCCGCGGTTAGGTCATTGGGTCCAGGCGTTAAAGAGCAGCGTCCGGGCCGCGGGCTCGGGCCTCAGCCGAGGCCCCGGGTGCGCTAGATCCAGTCCCTGTTGAGCGCCTCCGCCGTCCACAAGGAGGCAGTTCATGGCTGGTCAATTCAGCCACCGCTGGACGGCTTGCGGCATCGCCCCCCAGGGGCGGGGTTGAGCGATGGCGGGCAATCGGCTCTTGCGCATCTTGGCCGAGCTCACGGCTCGCGGCGGCACAGGGTCGTCGGCGCGCTTGTGTGAGGTGTCCGTCGATGTCCTTGCCATGACCGGTGCAGGGATCATGCTCATGTCGGAGGACACCCCTCGGGGTTCGGTGTGCAGCTCCAACGACGTGAGCGCGCGGATCGAGGAATTGCAGTACACGTTCGGCGAGGGACCCTGCGTCGACGCCTATCGCCAGGACCGACCGGTCCTCGAGCCTGACCTCGCCAAGCCCGCGACCGCGCGCTGGCCCGCATTCACCCCTCCCGCCGTGGCCGCCGGCGCCGAGGCCGTCTTCGGCTTCCCCGTGCGCGTGGGCACCATCCGTCTCGGGGCCCTCAACCTTTACCGCGACCAGCCCGGCGTCCTCAGTGACGACCAGCACGCGGATGCCCTCGTGATGGCCGACGTGGCGGCGCGGGCCGTGCTGGCGGCACAGGCCAAGGCACCTCCCGACGAGCTTGCGGCCGAACTCGAAACAGGTGGGGACTTCCGCTTTGTCGTGCACCAAGCGTCGGGCATGGTCGCCGCCCAGTTGGGAATCGGCGTCGGGGAAGCCCTCGTCCGCCTGCGTGCTTATGCGTTCGCAAACGACCGGATGCTGAGCGACGTCGCGGAGGACGTCGTGGCCCGACGACTGCGCTTGGAATGACGTGGGCCGACGGGCGCATAAGATCGCGCCTGCAGTTGTCGTAGGGCAGGGCGTGGCTCGGGCCGACGCAGCAATCGAGGGAGGTCCGAATGGCCAGGGAACCGATGCTGGTCCGCACGTTCGTGGAGCTGGCCGACACACTGGTCGACGACTTTGACGTCGTCGAGCTCCTGACATTGCTCGTCGACCGCTGTGTCGAGATCCTCGACGTCTCGGCCGCAGGCCTGATGCTGGTTGCCCCCGGGGGAGACCTGCGGGTGGTGGCATCCTCCAGCGAGGCGATGCGCGTGGTGGAGCTGTTCGAGCTCCAGTCCCAGGAGGGACCGTGCCTGGACTGCTACCGCAGCGGCGAGCCCGTGCTGAACCAGGACCTGGGCACGGTGGACCGCTGGTCGAATTTCACGCCCGTCGCCCTCGAAGCCGGGTTCCGGTCCGTGCACGCACTGCCCATGCGGTTGCGCGGCGCCATCATCGGCGCCCTCAACTTGTTCCGAACCGACGAGGGACCGCTCGACGCGAACGACGTCCTCGCCGCTCAGGCTCTGGCGGACGTGGCCACCATCGCGATCCTGCAGCACCGTGCTGCGCTCGAGGCCCAAGTGGTGAACGAGCAACTCAACCATGCCCTCAACAGCCGGGTCCTCATCGAGCAGGCCAAGGGCGTGCTGGCCGAGCGGGCCGGTCTCGACATGGAGCACGCATTCGCAAGGCTGCGCAGCTACGCGCGCAACAACAATCGGCAGCTCGTCGACGTCGCCCAAGACGTCATCGACGGCACCCTGAGCGCAGAAGCCATCGATTCCGGGTCCCACGGACGCGCTTAGGCACCCTTGGGCCTTCAACCATGGCGGGTGGGTATGGGCCACCGGGTTCGAGCGCCTGGCGAAATAGTTGTTGAAGCAATGATGTTGGTCTGATCATGAGCAACGAGCGGAACGACTGGAACGCCAAGATCATCGCCGAGTTCCGGGCCAATGCCGGCAAGGTCGGTGGGCCGTTCGAGGGTGGGACTCTGCTGCTCCTCCATACGCGTGGCGCGAAGAGCGGCCAGGAGCGGATCAATCCGCTGGCCTACCAGCAGGTGGGCGACGGCCTCGCTGTCTTCGCGTCCAAGGGCGGCGCCCCGACGAACCCCGACTGGTTCTACAACGTCAAGGCAAACCCGAACGTCACCGTCGAGGTCGGCACCGACACCTTCGATGTGCGCGCTCGCGTCGCCGAGGGCGAGGAGCGGAACCGGATCTGGGAGCGGCAGAAGGAGCTCATGCCGGGCTTCGCCGAGTACGAGCAGAAGACCGATCGGCAGATCCCCGTCGTCATCCTCGAGCGCGTCTGACGAGGGCCTCCTCGGTCAGCCGAAGACGTTCACCATGGGCTTGGTGATCGGCAGGCCTGCGACGTTCAGGTGCTCGCTGATCCCGAGGCTGTCCTCGACCGTGCGCAGGTAGGACCAGTGGTCGTACGGCGTCGCCACCACCTTGCCGCCGGTGATGCCCGTGCCGATGGCGACGAGGCCGATGCGCCCGCCGAGCGCAGCGAGCGTGCTCGTTGCTCCCGCGCCAGGAGCGAGGACGCCGCAGCACCCCTGCAGGTCGGTGAAGCCGTTCTCGTCGAAGGTGATGAGAAGCAGGCTGCGTACGCCGGGCGTCGTGAACGCCGACGACTTCAGGATCTTCGGTACCTCGGTCGAGAGCCAGGCGTTGGCCGACGTGAGACCGCCCGGCTGACCGGCTTCGGGCGCGACGCACGGAGCGTCGTGGCCGTCGTGGCAGGTGTCGGGCGTGATGAACGCGTAGTTCGGGGTCGTCGCCTCGCTGGCCAGGTCGGTCGCCAGGGCGGTGTAGGGCACCACGTGCGACTTGCAGCGGGCGGGCTTTTCGACGATCGGCGGGTAGTAGACGAACGGGTCGTGCCGGGTGGCGTAGCCGTTCTGGTACGGGTCGGTCAGCGCGGTGGCGGAAGGGTGCTGGCAGGGCACGGCCATGCTGTCCATGTAGGCCTTCCACGTCTGCCCACGGCCCTGGACCTGGTCGGCGATGCTGCGGCCACCGTCGGGCCACAGCTTCTCGAAGGTCTCGCACAGTGCCCAGTTCTGGCAGTCGGTGTTGAACAGCGGCGTCGCCGGCTGCCCACTCGTCATGGCGATGTAGTTGTCGGCGCTGACGTGGCTGACGCCGTAGTAGTTGCTGACGAAGGCGCCCTGGCTGCGCAGCGACTGGAGATACGTCGGCCCTCCGCCCTTCGCCGGCGTGTTCCACGTGGCGTCGTAGTTCTCGTTCTCGAGGACGATCGTGAAGACGTGGTTGTACCGGGGGACGCCTTCGAGGGCCGTGGCGGCCTGGCTCGTGCCGGCCGTCGCCAACGGCACCATCAGGCCGCCGACGACGGCGGCAAGTAGCAGCAGCGAGCGTGTACGTCCCACGGGCGTCCCCTCCGTCCGGCGGTCATGGGAGATTTCGCCGCCAGACCTACTACATCCTGCGTTGGGGGGGTTGTTCACCCTTTGTTTATTTTCGTCGCTGCGTGCTCACCGGCCCGCCATCGGCGATTCCGCAGACATCGGCTGCGGTGGCCGGGGGCTTTGAACGTCAGGCGGGCTGGCGCTCGACGACCGCCTTCATGCGCTCGAGCGTGGCGCGTATGTTGCGGTCGTTCGTCTTGCCCCGGAGGCGGCCGAGCAGCGCCCAGTACATGCGGCTGCCGACGTTGTCGGCCAGGCGGAAATACTCAGTGACGTCGGTGCCGCCGTCGGCGGGCTGCAGGCGGTAACCCCACGAGTTCACGGGACGCTCGCTCCGCATCATCACGCCGAACTCGAAATGGCGCTTGGGTTCGAAGACGGTGACCTTGCACTGCGTCCAGTACGTCGGGCCCTTCTGGTTGCGCTTCACGTGGCCCCGGAACCACGCACCCTCTGCCGGGCCGGTGGCGCCACGGGTCCATTCGGCGTCGAAGGTCTCGGGGCTGAACTCGCCAATTCGTGTGACGTCGGTGACCAGGTCCCAGACCCTGTCGACCGGTGCGTCCATGTGGACGGTGACCTCGCCTCGCATCGCCGGGCACGCTAGGTGGACCGTTAGGGGCGGGTCCAAGTGGGTAGGCCCACAACATCGCCTGATGTCGGGAGGACACCGTGGCCAATACGAGCACGAAGAACGAATCCGCAACGCAATTCCTGCGCGAGCAGCACGACCAGGTCAAGTCGATGTTTGCGCAGATGAGCGAGCTGCAGGGTGAGGCGCGCACTCAGCTGTTTGACTGCCTGCGTGGGTTCCTCGCCGTCCACGAGACCGCCGAAGAGGAGATCGTCCACCCCGCGGCCCGCAAGACCGGCTCCAAGGGCGAGGCGGTCGTCAAGGCGCGGCTCGAAGAAGAGGACGAGGCCAAGACGGTCCTGTCCGAGCTGGAGAAGATCGGTCCCGGAGGCACGGATTTCGACGAGAAGTTCGCCAAGTTCAAGACCGCGGTCGAAGACCACGCCCGCGCCGAGGAGCAGGAGCTCTTCCCCATCCTCGAGAGCGAACTCGACGCGGAGACGCTCGAGGCCATGACCAAGAAGCTGCAGACGGCCGAGAAGATGGCGCCGACGCATCCGCATCCTCACGGGCCGGAAGGCGCGCTCGGGAATCTCGTCATCGGTCCTTTCGTGGCCATGGTCGACAAGGTGAGAGACGCGCTCAAGGGCTGATTCGCGCTAGAACCCCGCACATGGCACGGGGTTCACGCTCGAGAGTTCGCTGGCACAACGATCGCGTTCGCAAGGCGAAGGAGCGGCTCAAGCGTCGCGCCGCCGCCGCTGGTGCGGCCCGGGCCGCGGGAGAGACAGGCGCGCAGGCCCGACGAGGGTCCTGAGGGGCACGCCCGGGCCTGACGCCGTCGACGCGTTGGGCCGAGTCGACCTCGCCGTCGGCCAGGCCATCACCGAAGAGGCGAGTCCGGGGCCGCTTCTACGTCCGGGGATCCTGCTGCAGCTGTGCCGGCGGCTCAGGGACGTCGAGGCGTCACACCTCGACTGACGGCTTCCGGCCGACGAGCCAGTAGCCCATTCCCGGTGCATGGAGGTCGTCGGGGAGGGCTTGCACGTCCACGAAGCCGAGTCGCGTGGCGAAGGCGATGGCGTCGGCGGCGGGGACGATGCAGCCGATCCAACTGTCGACGTCGCCGCTGACGTGCGAGAGCCGCAGGGTCCTCGCCGCGTTGTGGACGGCGACCCGCAGCGGGCGGGGGAGCGCGCGCAGCACCGCCTGACGGGATGAGTCGTTGCCCGAGCGCAGCTGCAGCTGGAAGGTGCCGTTCGCTTTCAGGACGCGGTACGTCTCCTTGACGTACGCCTCGACGATCCGCCGGTCGGGGATGTGCTGGAAGACTTCGAACGACAGGACGTGGTCGACTGAGTTGTCGCCGACGCCCGTCAATGACCGGCCGTCGCCGAGGAGCCATCGCGCCGACGCCGGACAGGTCTCCTTCCCCCTCGCCAGCATCTCCGGCGACACGTCGATGCCCCAGACCTCGCCGAACCGTGATCCGAGGCCCTCGAACAGGCGCCCCACGCCGCACCCGATCTCGAGGACCCGCAGTCCCGCGGGGTCGACATGCAGCGGGATCAGGACGGGATCGACGATCTGTGCGACGAGCGCACGCCCGCGGGCGTAGAACTCGTCGACCGTCCACTGATCCCGCGTCGAGTCGACGTGGTAGAGGGCGTCGTCGCGACCACGCGCATCCCAGTCGCGCCGGATGGCGTCCGATGCGGGAGGACGTCTACGCGAAGCCACAGCGCCTCGGGTAGGTGGACGTTTCGGATCTTCCCCCGACTTGTGCGCCACTGAGACAGAGCACACAAAGTTTTGCTTGACACCGCCCTGTGAAACGACGATGACAATGCGTGCTCAAGAGACTATTGACAGTAACCGTCATGGCGGGAGTCCTCTCATGCGCCGGCGCGGCCGCAGCGGCCGTCGCTGGCCAAACCGGTCAAGGCAACCCTCCGTCGGCTGATCGCCAATCGACGCAATCCACATCACGCACGTCCGATTCGCCCACGGCGTCCCAAGGCGGATCGCAGACACTGACGCAAACGATCTCCGTGTCGGTCCACGGCGGCGCGCTGTCCGTGCGCCAGGACCGCGTTGTCGTGCCGCTGACGTGGGACGCGGCGACCGAGCGCTATCGAGGCCAGACGAGCATCGATGTCATCGATGCACGAGGCACGCTCAGTGGCTGGACGCTCAAGACCGCCGTCGACGACCCCAACCGTCATGGCAGCCATGTGTGGCTTCGGCCCAGCAAGCCCGTTGTCGTTGACGGCGACCCGTCCGGTCTCGTGGCCGGCGAGGCGACGCAAGTGCGTGGCAACCAGCTCGTCACCCTCGGATCGGCCACCGCAGGCGATGGCGGCGGGTCCTACCGGGTGCCCGTCGACATCGAGGTTTCCGCTCCGCACGGACCCGGCTCATCGAGCGTTGCTGTGACATTGCTGCCGCAGGTGTTCGGCGCCTAGCGGCTTGACGACGGGCGACGAGCGCGGCCAGCGACCAGAAGCCCGACAAGCAGGAGGAACAGGCCGGCGGTCACTGAATCCTCGACGTCGATGCCGGTGAAGGAGAGCGTCGACCGTGTCGTCTGCGTGCCGAGCACCTGCACCATTGAAGGTGTCACGGATCCGGCCAGAGCCGCGGTCGAGGTCGTAGTCGTCGATGCCACAACTGCAGGGGCGACCGAAGTCGTTGTCGTCGAGGTGGACGTCGTTGACGCTTGAGTCGTCGTCGTCGTCGGTGCGCTGGTGGTCGTCGTCGTTGTGGGCGGGACGGTTGATGCGCACGCTGTGGCTTGAACGTCGGACTGGCCGGTTGGCGTGATGCTCGGCGCAGACTTGTCGGCGAATCGGTCGGAGATCCACGCCAGCATGTCGTTGAACGACGGCGCGATCACCCCGGCGTGGCTCTGGCCGGGATAGATCCACCGTTGTGTCCCCTGTCCAAGAGTGCACAACTGACCGAACAGGATCTGCGACGAGATCACCGGAATCTGTTCGTCGCTGCCGCCCTGGATGATCAGCAGCGGTTCTGAGCTGGCCGACGTGAATTGCCCGGGGTCGTTGGCGGCCAGGAGGTCGTGCCACACGGGGACCGTCGAGGGGTCGGCCTTCTGCAGGTCGCTGAAATTGATGCCCTGGACGCCCGCCGCGATGGTGCCGGCGCAACCCTGGTCGACCAAAGACAGCTTCTGAATCCCGAGGGGGGTGAGGACCTGGTCGAGCGGTGCGCCAGCGTCGCCGTATGCAGCGTTGAAGCCAGCGGCCACCATCAGTTCGTAGTAACGGAACGGACTGGCCTGCAGGGCCTGGCCGAGGAAAAGGAGCTGTGATGGCGGCGCGCCCGCGACAACGCCCACGAGGTGGAGTTCGGGTGCCCACTGGCCGGCGATGTGGAGGCTGAACATGGCCGCGTGTCCACCCTGGGAATGACCCCAGACGAGATAGCGGTCGCTGGCGTGAAGGGAAGGAAGGTTGCGCGCCGCCCGCACGATGTCGAGGACGCCTCGTGCCTCGCTTTCACCGACGATGTACGGATGGCGGCCTGGCGTGCCCAGCCCCTCGTAGTCCGTCGCGGTGACGAGATAGCCCTGATCCAGCAGTCCGTTGGCGAAGCCCGCGTAGCTCGATGGATCCAGCGACGGCGCACAGACGTCGGCGATGCCCGTCGTACCGTGCGCCCACGAGATCACCTGATACCCGACCGCCGGCGCTGGCGTGGCGGGCACAGCGATAAGTCCGGTGACGGCGATGTCCTTCCCGAGCAGAGATCGGGAGTGGTACATCACCCGATACAGCGTGCCGTGAAGCCCTGACACGGTCTCCTGCTCGAGGGCGATCACATCGCCCGGGTTTCCTGGCGGTAAGGGATCAGGGACTGCGTAGAAAGGGGGCAGGCCCGGCGGCGGGGTCGGCGCCGCCGCCGGAGCCACCCTCACATCGAGCGCAGCCGCGCCCGACGACAATGGCAGCCCTGCGAGCAGGCCACCAGCGATCGCCAGTAGGAGCACTCTGTGCATCATCCGATGCACGGTCATGGATGGCAGACGCCCTTAACTCATCACCCGCTTTGTTCCGACTCGTCCGTGTGCCACGAAGAGGAGGCCGGAAATCATGAAGAACAGGCCGAGCAAGACCCATTCCTCAGCGTCCATACCTGTGAATGCGACCTCGCTGTTCGTCGCTTGCGTGCCGAGAACCGACGTGGCCACGGTGGTGGCGGTTGCCGATCCTGACCCGGACCCCGACCCCGAGCCCGCGATCGTTGTCGCGGTCACGACCGTGAGCGGTATGGATGCACTGACCTTGCCGTCGGACGTAGAGACCGTGATCTCGTGAGCCCCCAAGGCCGCATCTGCCGGGATGGTGATCGTGGTCGAAAAGGCGCCGGTCCCATCTGATGCGACCGTCTTCAGCAACACCGGCGTGCTGGCGAAGGTGATGTTCAGGCTGGTGTTGGGAGGGAACCCCGTCCCGGAAAGCGCCACCTGCTGACCAGCGGTCGGAGCGGAGGTGTTCAGCAACAGCGTCACGCCGGCCTTAACGGTCGTCGTTGTGGACGCAGGGCCCGTGGTCGTCGTGGTCGGTTCCTGACCTTGGAAGGTGATGTTCTGCGTCGCCTGGTGACCGGCGATGTCCGCAAGTGCAACGAGGCACGTGTCGCCGGCCGCAATCTGCGCGGGCGTGGGCGGGCATGGGAAGAGAGCAGCGTCGGCCGCGGCATCGTGTCCTGCGCTGTCCGTGCCTGCCGCGGGCGGCCCAAGCGTGCCGGTGTGGACGACGAAGTTGCTCCCGGTCAGCGCTCCGCTTCCGTCGAAGTTGATCAAGTTGCTGATCGGGTTCGTACAGCTGACCGGTACCTGGTTCCCGGACACGGACACGGTGGGTTGGCTCTTGTTGGAGCTGCACTCGATGATCACGCCGAGGCCCGGATTGAAGCCGGTTCCGCTGACACTGACGGTGTCTCCATCAGCGAGACCAGTCCCGGGAATCACCGACACCTGAGGACCAGCTTGACTCGTCGTCGTCGTGGTGGCCCCTGTGGTCGTCGTCGTCCCGCCAGTAGTCGTCGTGGTGGTTGCGTGCGTCGTCGTCGTTGTTGCCTGCGTTGTTGTGGTCGTCGCCGGCTTGGTCGACGTGGTCGTCGCGGCCGTTGACGTAGTCGTTGAGGCGGCAGTTGTGGTCGTCGTGGCTGCGACCTCGCCGGTGAAGTGAATTTCGTGCGTCGCCTTGTCTCCCGATAGGTCGCCGAACGCGATCACGCACGTAACTCCGGCGGCGAGCTGTGCCGGCGTCGGCGGACACGGATACAGCGCAGCGTCAGCAGCAGCGTCGTGTCCGGCGCTGTCCGTACCTGATCCCGGAGGTCCAGTTGTTCCCGTGTGGACAGTGAATGGAGTCGACGGGAGGTTGCCGCTTCCATCTGTGTTGGCAAGGGCGCTGAGAGGCGAGGTGCAACTGACTGGAGCTGCGTTGCCGAAGACCACGATGGTGGGTTGTCCCGGGTCGGAGTTGCATTCAAGGATGCCTCCAGCGCTGTTGGCCGCGTAGCCCGTGCCCGAGACCATGACGCTCTGCTTGTCGCCCAGCCCGGTATCGGGGCTCACCGACAGAGCTGGCGCGGCCGCCGCCGGAGCGACCGCTCCGACCACGACGGAAAAGACGCCCAAGATCATGAGCGCGGGTCCCGCCCACTTCTTGATCGACGCCCTGCTTTTACGTGCTGACACCTCGGCCTCCTTGCAACGTGGGGCCGGGTTCACCTTCGCTCCCCCCAGGCGCTGTGACCATTCTCACCTGAGGCTCATCGCTTCCCCATCGGGTTTCATGTTCTTCTGCTCTCGGACTGTTGGCGGTACGGCCTTCGACTCACTTCTCCAATGCGTCAACCGACCTTTCGGGCGGCCGCGAGCTGCCGCGGGCTCGCGCTCTCACGTCTCGCTTTTGCAGTCGGCTTCTTCGGCTTTGCAGCGGGCTGCCTTGTCTTCGCGCTTGGCCGTCCTGCCTTGGCGTTCTGCGCTTTCGGTTTTGCGGCCCGCTGGTTGGGCTCAGTGGCGATAGTTGACGGCTTGGCCATGCCGCGAATCCGGTAATCGAGAGCCCAATAGGCCAGCGTGTCGAATGTCGACACTTCGTCGATCGGTGCCAATCCCGAGAGTGCCAGCTCGTCCCCCTTCACCGCTGCGACGGGGGCCGCCGAAGGGACCGCGTGGCCGTTCGCTGTGACACCGGGCGCGCTCTCTCTGGATCTCCTGGCGATGTCCTCAAACTTGCGAACTGCGGCCACAACGGCCGCGGAATTCCGGAGCCGGCGCAAGTGGAGGACGGGCCCGTCGGCCTGGCGTCCAAGTGATGGCTCGCTGTCGGCGGCTACGGCAACTGCAGCGACGCGCGGCAGTACCGGCTCCGGGACCGGGGCCCTTTTGATCGACGGTTCGGGTACTCGTGTCTCCTGCTCTCGCGGACGTCCGTCCACGGGAACCAGACGGCGACGGGCGCGGTCGCGGATGGCCAGGAGAACGATCTGGATGCCGATCACACACAGGGCGAAGAGCCCCCATGGCCACTGAGACGTATGGGTTTTGAAGGTGACGCGAGCGGCGGGTGCGGCGCCCGCGTCTCCAGCGACCTGGTACCCCCCGACAGCGAAGGCGCCGAGGTGGAAGGGCACGCGAATAGCGATCCGAGCTCCGGGCGCAATCGTTGTGGGGTGAAACCCGCGGGTGTCGATCGTCTGTCCATGTGCGGCGTTCTTTCCGAACGCGGCCGTGAGCACGGGCTCATCAAGGTTGGTCGTGCCTACGTTCTGCAGAACGACATTGAGCGTGCGAGGGGCGGAAAACCCGAAGAAAGCGCCGAGCGAGTGTTCAGCGCTGACACTGGAACTAATGACCTTGAGGGCGGGCTGCTGGACCGGTGGCGCTTGCGAGTGGACAGGCGCCATCCCGACCCCGGCAACCTGTACCGGAAAGTCGATTGTCTTCGACCAGTCGACCGTTGTGACACGAACGAGGCACGGGCACGGCTTCGGCGGCGCGATCACCTGTAGGAGACCTTGAACGGCGCCATCTGGCCCCGGAGAGAACACGACGCTTGCGTTTTGCGCGCAGTCGACGTCTCCGTCGACAGCGTTCGCCCCACACAGCTCGGCTCTGAGGGCGGTGTTCTCTGGCCAACCGGCACCTGTGATGGCAGTTGTGCCACCGACGCTCAACGATGTCGCGTTGATCTGCAACGTCGGTTCAGCGCCTTCGGCGGGCGCGCTCGCGAGGATCGGATAGGCGAGCAACCCCGCCGTCAGGACGGCTACCGCGAACCGAGATCGGGAACTCATGCGCGCACGGGTTCCCGTGGCCTCGGAGGGGTTCCGGTGGCTGGCTGCTCGAGTGCGTCAGGGTTCCGTCGGCGCCGATACATCCAAATGCCAAAGATCGCGATCACGACCAGGATCAACAGCCATGGGATGACCCATTGCGAGCCTTGGCCCTGCGCCTTGACTTCGGCCTCGCTCGCTGTGACGTGAGCCGTGAGGCGGCCGAACGGCCAGATGCTGCCGACGTGCTCACGGATCGTTGCTTGCCCGTGAGGAAGAAGCTCCGGCACGTCCTTCGGCTTCAGCGTCTTGCCGGACCCGATGAGGGGATCTGCCTCGACAATGGCCTTGGGCGTGAGTCGAACGTTTCCGGTGTTGACAACGGTGTAGGTGACGTCGGCATCGACCTTGCCGCCGAGAAGCCCAATCACTCCTTGGTGAACGGCAAGATGAGTCTGCGTGACGGCCAGCGAGGGCAGGACGGGGCCACGTACGCGCGCGTAGATGCGGGTACCCACCGCCTGGAGCGTCTGGACCCTTAGTGCACCGTTGTTGTTGACGGGCCCCTGGGTTGCTTCCACGACGATGCCGCCAGGGTGGTCGCCTGACGTGGCATTGGCCGGCGCTGAGATCGAGAAGGGGATCTCCTGCAGGGCCTGCGGTCCGACGGTGATGGATTCAACCGGAAGGGAAATCCATTTCGCGATGTCGACCTTCGGGTCGGTCCGCCTGCGTAGCGAGAACCCGCCGTCGGGAGTGTTGAACGCGTCTGCGGCGTAGATGTTGAACGTCAGCGGAGTGTCGGTCTTGTTGGTGACCGTCACGGAGTCTGAGAGAGGTACGCCTGGAACGAGCAGCGGCTGGAAGTACGGCCGCGCTAGCTGGCCCGGCACGGTTGTCGGAAAGATTGACCAGTGGCCGTTGTCGGCAGCTCGAGCCGATGGCACTGCGCCGACAAGTGCGATTGAAACGATGATGCCGAGTAGCGCCGCTGTCCGGCGTAGCCCGTGCCGCCTGCTGATCATTCTCTGCATGTTCTGCCTGCCGACCTTCGATGATGTTCAGAAGGGGGCGGTACTCCTACGAGTACCGCCCCCTTCGACGGTTAGGACGTTGATGGATTAGCTAACGAGGTACTCCACGGTGCCCATGTAGGTTCCCGCGTAGACCGAGGACGGGATGACCAGGTTGAACTGGCCACCGAATGTGAACGTGCCTCCGGAAATACCGGCAGCCGCGTGGCACAGACCCTGGGCCGCGCTATAGGCGGCGCCAGCGTCCGCTGTGGGCGCGACGTTCAGGTTCCCGGTGAAGACCCCGCAGGTAACGCCCGTCAGGCTCAGGTTGCCGGACGCGATGTGCCCGTTCGGATTCGAGACGTGCGAGCCGACCGACGAGTTACAGAAGTCGGTCGCAGTCGCACAGTTCGAATTCGGGTTGCTTGGGGTCGTGACCATGTACGTCGAGAGATCCCAACCGACGGCGGGGTCACCACGGTTGTCCGAGACGTAGATGGTGTTGGCATTGATGTGGGTCGTCTGCTGCAGACCGTTCAGCGTGATCGCCGGAATGGTGAGCAACGGACACGTTGTCAAAGCTGAGCCCGGCACATAGATGGCAGGCGAGTTGCAGCTCAGTACCAACTGACCAGCGTTCACATCCTGGTTGATCTGCTGATCGACCGGCGGCGTACCGATCGTGACAGTGACGGTCCCCGCCGAGCCAGTGGTCGGCCCACCAATCGAGGGAGACGCGTTGTCTGTGGCGGTGTAATCGAACGTGACGAGTCCGACTCCGGACCCAGTGTCAGTCAAGTGCGCCGAGCACACGTTCGGCGTGTTGTCGATGACCACGCCGAGTCGAGCGTCGCTGATCGACCCTGGAACCAGGGTGCAAGACGCGACCGCCGGTGGAGTCGGCGCCCCTGGGTTCGCTCCAGGCGAAGCGTTCAGGGTGACCGTCTTCGATCCACCGACCCCAAGGTTGACCGCTTGGGCTCCCGCCACCGGCGGGTTGATCGCCAGGTTCACGAATGACGACGGCGCGAACACGCTCGGTCCGACGCTCGTGAGGTTGGCGATACCAGCAGCCTGATACAGGGCATACGGCGCGATGGCCGGAGCCGGCGTGCTGGGGTTGCCACCGGCGTCGTACCCGGTCTGGACACAAGCCGGGCCCGTGGGCAGCGCAGTCCCACCGAAGTCGATCCCACCGAGGACGGGCAGGATGACGGTGAACTTGCCGTTCGTGCTGCCGTCGTTACCGGCCAGACCGATGTTCGACTTGTTGGGCGCGGAACCGTTGGTCGTGAAGACGTTGCCGGTGCTAACCGCAGCATCGGTGTACGTCAGACCTGCAGCGGTAGCGAGGCCAACCGTGACACCAGTTGCCTGGGTTGCCGCGGTGTTGCCACTCAAGACAGCGGTCGCCGCCGGGCCCGGGTTCAGGACGGCCCCGATGACGAGTCCCTGGCCGAGGTTGTTGTTACCCAGGGGAGCGGCCACGAACTTGCCAGCGTCCGATGCCGCGAACGGACCGCTCAGCTGGTTTGTCCCGCCGACCCAGGTGACGCCGGTGACTTGGTTCACCAGTCCGGCCAGGCTCTGGGGTCCGAACGATGCCTTGCTGTACGAGTAGCTCCCTGTTGCCGTTCCGTCCGGGGAACCAATCTTGATGTTGCTGGCTCCGAGGTCCAGCGCTCCGGTGGACAGGTCGAGGTTTGCTTCGATGTTGGCGAGGAACGCGGCGCTAACGACGACTGAAAACGCGCCGGTTGCCCCGAACGATGCTCCGGAGGGGAACGACGTGTGCGGAGCGGCGTCCATCGTCAGGCCGACGATGAACGGCGCCGTGTTTCCTGCCGCAGCGCCGGTGCCACCGCAGTCAACCTCGTAAAGAACGGTCCCATTGCTGCCCGCGTGGGCAGCGGGTGCCGTCACCATTCCGAAGCCAGCCGTCGCCGTCAGTACAGCCAGGGCACCGATTGCGATCTTGCTGGTTCGCGATGTGAATCTGTTTCGTAGTCTCAAGTTGGGTCGCCTCCTATGCGATCCCGGTGTGCCCCTTCGCCGACCTGAAGTGGCTTCCGAATTGTTTTGTTCGGTAAGCGGTGCTTCAGGTCTCAGGCACCACCCCCTTGCGACGGCGCCACAGCACGCCGCGCCCTGAGCGGGTGGAGGAGAACGTGAGGTAGCCGAGGTCGAGGAGGACCAAGCCGGCGATCGCAAGAGCGATCGACATCGAGCTCATGCCTGTGTTCGGCAATGGGTTTGCGGGCGCGTTCGGGTTCGTCGCCTGGCTGCCGAGGACCTGCGTGGCGACCGTCGTCGGCGTTACCGCCGCCGCTGCGCCCGCTGCGGTCGTCGGTGTCGTTGCCGCGGCACCGGTCGTCGCCGGGGTTGAACCTGTGGTTGAGGGTGTGGAGCTGCCCTGGAAGGTGATCGTCTGTTGCCCCGTGTCGGTGCCGCTCGTCCCGAACGCGATGGCGCAGACGGCGCCGGCGGCCGCTTGGGCTGCCGTCGGCGGGCACGGGTACGCCGCGGCGTCAGTGGCACCGTCCTTGCCAGTGCTGTCGGCGCCAGGCCCTGGAGGCCCGACGACGCCCATCTTCACGGTGAAGGACTGATTGCTGAACGCGCCGCCGGTTGCGGTCACGATGTGGTTCAGCGGATTGCTGCAACCAACTGGGATCTGCTGGCCGGCAACGGTGACGGTCGGCTGTCCGGTCGTCGTGTTGCATTGGGTGATCCCGCCGATCGACCCGGCGAACCCGGTGCCGCTGACGGTCACTGTCTGGCCATCGGTGAGCCCGCTGCTCGGCGTCACGGTGACGCTTGGGGTGGCGCTCGCTGCGACCTGACCGACGAAGAGTGCAGCGGCCGCGGCAACGCACGCGACAGCAACGAATGAGAGCCCCCTGCGTCCGACCACAACCCTCCGATCAACGGGGGCGAGACAGCCTCCGCCCCCCAAGCGCAGACCCTTCAGATCCCCATCTGACGAGCCATCAGTGCGCCTACTCCCGATGATCGTTTGGTCACTTGCAGTGTCAAGGGTCAACGTGTCAACGGCATGACAGCTATAGACACCCGTTGGCTAGGGCTGAAACCGTCACTCGCTGTGGCTGTCAACGTCCTTTGATGGAACAACTACCGCGCTGTTGCTGAGGCAGTTTCAGATGACCACGTAGTCACCGACACGGCCGACCGTTAACAGAACGTGACCGGTCGGACGAACGCGCTGTAGACGCAACGAATCGGCGTACTCAACGCGGCGCTGGGTGCTCGCGCCGCTTGGCGAGCAGCAAGATCCCCATGAGCAGGCAGCCGACCGCGGCGGCGACGAGGCGTCCGGCGTCAATGCCGGTGAACGACAACGCCGAGCTCGGCATCGGTTGCGTCACCTGGACGCCGAGGACATGGGCAGCGGTCGTTGTCACCGCTGCGCCTGTCGTGACCGCGCTCTGACCCGTCGTCGTGGTCGGCGACGATGTCTGCGACGACGGCGCGCTCGTCGTCGTGTCCTCACTCTGGAACGTGACGGCCTGGCGGGCTTGGTGGCCGCCAAGATCGCCAAGGGCCACGACACACGTCGCCCCCGCTGCCTTCTGCGCCGGTGTGGGCGGACAGGGATACAGGGCTGCGTCTGCGGCCGAGTCATTGCCGGCGCTGTCCTTGCCAGCGGCGGGCGGGCCGATGACCCCGGCATGGACGACGAATGTCTGGGCGGTGACCTTGCCGCCAGAGAAGTTCACGAGCGTCTGGAGCGGGTCCGTGCAGCCGACGGGAGCGCTGATGCCTGCGACCGTCACGGTCGGCTCGCCGGGCGAGTAGTTGCACTCGAGGACAGCCCCGGGTCCGTCATCGAATCCCGATCCGCTGACGGTGACCGTGGCCCCGTCGGTGAGGCCCGCGGCCGGGCTCACCGAGATGGTCGCGCCGCCGCCCGGGATGGTCGTCGTGGACGTCGATGTCGACGTCGGCGTCTCGTCGCAGTTGAGAACCGGCGGCGCCGAGAACGAGGGCGCCGTCTTGAACGCGGGGTTGGTGAAGTCGAAGAACTCGAGCATGGGATCGGCAGCCGCATCTCGTGCCGTCAACGACGGAAGACCGAAGCGGTCCTCGATGAACTTGAGGATCGATGTGTGGTCGTGGACCACGTGTGACACGAAGTGGGGCTTGGAGAAGGGCGAGATGACAGCCGCGGGAACCCGGATGCCGTAGTTGTCGAACGCCGCGTGCGTGTCGTTGGGCCCAAGCAGCGGGGCGATGTTGTCGGGCTTGGCTGCGGGCGGCGGCGGCACGTGGTCGTAGAACCCGCCGTGCTCGTCGTAGGTCAAGAACATCGCCGATGAGGTCCAGTTCGGGCTGCCTTCCAGCGCGTTGACGAGGTTGTAGGTCAGCTGCTGGCCGAGGTCGATGTTGGTCGGGGGATGCTCGTCGTCTTCAGCGGCCGCGACGAAGTTCGGGTCGACGAATGACACCGCAGGGAGAGCGCCGTTCTTGGCGTCCTCGTAGTACTGCGAGAGCGGGGCGACGTGGTCGGGGTGGTCTTGTACGTATTGAAAGAAGTTCCCGAAGGCGAACTGCGAGTAGTAGATCTTCCAGCTCACGCCCGCGGCGCCGAGCAGGTCGAAGATCGTCTTCTGCTGCCAGCCTCCGGCCGGCGGGAAGTCGTTCTCGATGTGGCCGAAGGACGTCGCCGCGAGGAGGTAAAAGCGGTTCGGGAACGTAGGTCCGAGCACGGATGCGAAGTAGCGATCGCCCGTCGCGAACGTGTTGTAGAGCGAGTAGTAGAAGGGCAGGTCGCTCTGGTCGTAGTACCCCATCGCGCGGGAGCCGCTGGGATCGGACGGGTCTGAGTTCTCCGAGTTGATGTCGTTGGCCGCAGTGAAGCCGTCCATGGCGCCCCGGTCCCACTCCTGATGCGTCGCGTTCCAGGAGTGGCTGAGGTCCGCCGTCTCGCAGAGCGTCGTCTTGTGGAACGGGAGGATGGTCGTACCCAGGTGCAGCGGGTCGGGGTTGCCCGTGAGAGGTTCCTTCTCGAAGGCGGGCTGGCCTTGCGCGCTCAGCTGCCCGAAGTAGTTGTCCGCCGAGCGGTTCTCCTGCATGAGGACGACAACGTGTTGCACCTGCGCAACGCCGCTCGCGCCTGACGCAGGGCGGGCGGCGCCCGCGGCGGATACGACCGCCGCCGGTCGAGGCCAGCAGAGCAACAACGGCGAGTGTGCGCAGCGAAGATCGCATATCGAACGCATGATCGTGCGACCCGTTGCACTGTCAAGGACCAACGTGTCGATGGCATGACAGGCATGCACATGGGCCGAGTAGCGCGCGGCCAGTGTCACCGCCCGAACGGTTGTGCCTTGACTCACTCGGGTGAGCGGGTGCAATGAAGGGGGGTCCGCGCTCGGTCGCGTCGGCCGTACGGGACGACCCATCCGGAACCGGGCAATAAGGAAGGGGAGTCAATGGCCGGCGATCAACTCCGTCGGCTGCTGACGCGCTTCTGGCCGGCCCTCGCGGTTGCGGGCGGCGCCTTTGCGTTCGAGTCGATGCCCGCCGGCATCGCCTTGCAGGGGCTGATCGTCGGTCTGGTCGGTGCTCTCGTCGCCGTTGGGATGGCGCTCGTCTACCAGTCCAACCGGATCGTGAACTTCGCGCAGGCCGATCTCGGACTGGCGCCCGCCGTTCTCGCGGTGTCGGCCGCGGTCTACGGCGGTGTCAGTTGGTTCGTCGCCGTGCCCGTCGGCTTGGTGATCGCCTTGGCGTTGGGCTGTGTAGTCGAGCAGGTCATCATCCGCCGCTTCCGCAAGGCGCCGCGGCTGGTGCTGATGGTGGCGACCATCGGCCTCGCCCAGCTGCTGGCGGCGGCGACACTGTTCATCCCCGCGTGGTGGCACAAGAGCCCGGCGACCCTGCAACTCCACGTACCTCTCCACCTCAACTTCACGGTTAGACCGCTTGTGTTCAGCGGCGACCATGTGCTCGCCGCGTTGGTAGCGCCCGCGATCCTCATCGGCCTCGCCGTTGCCCTGCGGTACACGAACGTCGGCGTCGCCATCCGCGCCAGCGCCGACCGCGCCGACCGGGCGCGGCTGCTCGGCATCGACGTCGACGGACTGCAGACCGTCGTGTGGGCCGCCGCCGCCGCGCTCTCCTTCGTCGGCCTCATCCTGCGCACGGGGATCCTCGGGCTGGGGATCGGGTCCGCCCTCAGTCTCGATGCCCTCCTCGCCGCACTGACCGCGCTCGTCCTCGGCGGGCTCACCGATCTCGGCGCGGTCACCGCGTCTGCCATCGCCCTCGGCCTGCTCGAGGCCGGCGTGGTCTGGAACCATCCACGCAGTCCCGGACTGATCGCCCCCGTCTACGCAATTGTCATCGTCGCCTGTCTCCTACTGCGCAAGGGCGGTACGGGCAGGAAGGTCACCGAGCGGGTGTCGACGTGGCGACTCGCCGAGGACGCCCGTGCTCTGCCCGCGCAGCTGGTGCAGCTCCGCGAGGTGAAGGCGGTGCGTTGGCTCCTCGCCGCCGCTGTGACCGCGTTCGCGGCAGCGCTGCCGTACCTGCTCGGCCCCGGCAGCCGAGAGAAGGCAACGGCGGTCGTCGTCTTCGCCATCGTCACGCTGTCGTTGGTCGTCCTCACCGGGTGGTCCGGGCAGGTCTCGCTCGGCCAGATGTCCTTCGCGGCGGTCGGCGCTGTCGCCGGTGCCCACGCCACCCAGGTATGGCACGCCGACATGGCCCTCGCCCTGCTGTTCGCCGGCGCCGTCGGTATCGCCGTCGCGGTCGTCGTGGGACTCCCGGCCCTGCGACTGCGCGGTCTGTTCCTCGCGGTGACGACGTTGGCGTTCGCGTTGACGACGTCGTACCTGTTCGTCGACAACCACTTCAGCTGGGTTCCGACGGGACGCGTGAACCGGCCGACGCTGCTCGGCGGTGCGGTCCTCAACTCCCAGTACGCGTACTACTACCTCTGCCTCGCGGTGGCGGTGCTCGGTGTCCTCGGTGCGCGGGGCGTCTACCGCTCGCGTACGGGGCGCGTGCTAAGGGCGGGACGGGAGAACGAGACCGCCGCCCAGGCCTTCGGCGTCAGCGTGGCCCGGGCCAAGCTCACCGCCTTCGCCATCTCCGGGTTCCTCGCGGCCGTCGCCGGGTGCCTGCTGGTGCACCTGCTCCAGTCGTTCGCCCCCGCCACCTACGCGCCGGAGCAGAGCTTCGTGGTCTTCACCGCCGCCGTCGTCGGTGGCCTCGGCTCGATCCTCGGCGGCGTGCTCGGCGCCGTCTTCCTCAAGGGCGGCGAGTGGCTGCTGCCCGACGCCCGCTGGCAGGCGCTGACGACCGCGATAGGCGTGCTGGTCGTGCTGTGGTTCGTCCCCGGCGGACTGGCCGACCTGCTGTACCGCGTGCGCGACCGACTCGCGAACGCCCTCGCCCGTCGAGAGAAGGCCGAGTGGCGTGTGGTCGACGTCCGGGAAGACCCGGCGGCCGTCACCGTGTCCGCGTCCCCGACGTCGCGCCGGACGAACGGCAAGAAGGCCCTGCTCTCGGTGCGCGACCTCGACGTCGCCTATGGCCCCACCCAGATCCTCTACGGGGTCGACTTCGATGTGGGCGAGGGTGAGATCGTCGCCTTGGTCGGGACCAACGGGGCGGGCAAGTCGACGCTGGCGAAGGCGATCTCGGGCATCGCACCGGTGCACGGCGGCGACGTCCACTTCGCGGGGCGTCCCCTGAGCAAGCTCTCCCCACGGCAGATCGCGGCGCGGGGCGTGCGTCTGCTGCCCGGCGGCGAGGGTGTCTTCCCGTCGCTCACCGTCGGCGAGAACCTGCGCGTCGCGGGCGCGTTCGACAAGCGGAAGCGTCCCCAGGACGTCGCCGCCCGGACGCAGCAGGTCCTCGAATGGTTCCCGGTGCTGCGCGCTCGCTACGACGAGCCCGCGGCCAACCTCTCGGGCGGCGAGCAGCAAATGCTCGCACTCGGCATGGTGCTCCTCGGCTCGCCGCGTCTCCTCGTCATCGACGAGTTCGATCTCGGGCTGGCGCCGACCGTCGTCGCCAAGCTCCTGCCGATCATCGAGGGCCTGCGCGACGACGGGACGACCGTCGTCATCGTCGAACAGTCGCTCACGACGGCGCTGACGCTCGCCCAGTCGGCGTACTTCATGGAGAAGGGCCGCATCCTGTTCTCGGGGCCGACAGCCGAACTCGTCGATCGACCCGATCTTCTGCGGGCGGTCTTCCTCGCCGGAAACGGCAACGGCAAGGCGGCGCGACAACCCGACATCGTCGTCAAGCACGGCCCCGCGCTCGAGGCCGTTGGCATCTCGGTGAACTTCGGCGGCATCCGCGCCGTCGACGGTGTCTCCTTTGAGGTCGCCGAGGGCGAGATCGTCGGTCTCATCGGCCCCAACGGGGCCGGCAAGTCGACCGCGTTCGATCTGGTCAGTGGCTTCGTCAGCCCGACCGCGGGACGCGTGATGCTCAACGGCGTCGACGTCACCGCGCTCACGCCGCAGCGCCGCGCCATGGCCGGTCTCGGACGCACCTTCCAGGACGCCCGGCTGTTCCCGGCCCTGACCGTGAGCGAGACGATTGGCGTCGCGCAAGAGCGCTGGGTTCCCGTGCACGACCCGCTGCGGCCCGCGCTGTGGCTGCCGTCGGCGTTCGACGCCGAGGAGGCGGTGGACGACCGAGCGGTGGAGATCATGGACCTGCTCAACCTCACGCAGTACGCGGACACGCTCGTGCGTGAGCTTTCGACCGGGACCAAGCGCGTCGTCGAGCTGGCGTGCGCGCTCGCCCACCGGCCGAGCGTCGTGCTGCTCGACGAGCCGTCGACGGGCCTGGCGCAGCGCGAAGCGGAAGCCCTTCAGGCGCTGCTGCTCGTGCTGCGCGAGGAGCTGGAGGCGTCCTTCCTCATCATCGAGCACGACACCGCACTGCTGGAAGCAGTCGCCGACCGCATCGTCGCCATGGACCTCGGCCGGGTGATCGCCGAGGGCCGGCCCACGGAGGTGCTCCACGACCCGCTCGTGCTGTCGTGCTACCTCGGCTCGGCATCAGGCGTCGCGGGCGTCGCAGGCGCGACCGACGCGGCTGTCCGATGACGGCACGCAAGCTCCGACGCAACGGCCCGCTGGTCGGCATCATCGTGTTCCTCGTCGCGGCCGGCGTCATCGTCGGAATCAACCGCGATAAGAGCGCGGGCACGACGGCGACGACGACGGGCACGACGATCCCGACCGCGGCCGTGTCTCTGCCGGCGGGCGTTCTCCCATGGTCACAGGCCAAGGCCGAAGGCAAGACGGCGTCCATCGACTGGGGCGCCCGCTGTGACACCTCGATCGGGAAGCTCAAGTACCCGAGCTTCTTCGCGGGCGAGTGCTACGCCCCGTTCCACGGCGACAACGGCGGCTCGACGTACCAGGGCGTGACTGCCGACAGCATCAAGGTCGTCCTGTACCTGCCCCAGGAGCACGACCCCATCCTGAGCTTCGCCTACGGGGCCATCGGAGCGCAGGACACGAACGCCGAGACGACGCAGACCGTGCAGGACTTCGTCACCTTCTTCCAGGCCTACTACGAGACCTATGGACGCAAGGTCGACCTCGTGCCCTATACGGCGACCGGCAACATCACCGACGAGGTCGCGGCCCGTGCCGACGCGGTGCACATCGCCGAGGCCATCAAGCCTTTCGCCGTCGTCGGCGGCCCCATGCTCACCAACGCGTTCGCCGACGAGCTCGCGGCGCGCAAGGTGCTCTGCCTCGACTGCACGCCCGGCCAGCCTGACGACTGGTACGCGGCGCGGGCGCCGTACGTGTGGGGTATCCAGATGGGGCCCGAGCAGGCCCAGCAGGTGCTGGCCGAGTACATCGGCAAGCGATTGGCGGGCCGCACCGCGGACAACACCGACGACCCGCAGATCACCGGCCACAAGCGGTCGTTCGGCATCGTGTACCTCACGACCGGCCCCTCGTCGGAGCAGGTCGAGCACGAGTTCGAGGACAACCTCGCGATGTACAAGATCCGACCCGCAGCCGTCCTGTCCTACAAGTCGCCACTTGATCTGCTCAACGACGCGCCCTCGCTGATCGCCAAGTTGAAGTCCTCGGGCGTCACGTCGATCGTGTTCAGCGGCGACCCGCTCGCTCCCGGCGCGCTGGCCGGCGCCGCCGCGACGCAGCGGTACTACCCGGAGTGGATCGTTACCGGGTCGGCGTACACCGACACCAACGTGTTCGGCCGCACATACGACCAGAGCGAGTGGCGCCACGCGTTCGGCATCACGTTCCTACCGGTGCGCACCGACCCACACATCAGCGGACCGATCTTCTTGCACCAATGGTTCTTCGGCACCCCGCCTCCCGCACCGACGGGCGGGCAGCTGACCGTCGGCGACTTCACGTTGCTGTACTCGGTGCTGCAGGGCATCGGTCCCAACGTCACGCCGCAGGCGTTCGGTCAGGCCCTGTTCGTCGCCGCGCCGACGACGCGCGCTCTCACCCAGCCGTCGGTGTCCTTCGGCAACAAGGGGCTCTGGCCCCGCACCGACTACCTCGGCATCGACGATGCCACCGAGATCTGGTGGAACCCCGCTGCGACCGGTCCCGACGAGCTCCTCCGCAACGGCCAGGGGATGTTCGAGTTCGTCGCCGGCGGCAAGCGCTATCTGCCGGGCCAGTGGCCGACGACCGATCCCGAGGTCTTCAAGCTTCCCGGTGCGGTGACCTACTACACGACGGTCCCGAAGGAAGAACAGGTCCCGAACTACCCGTCACTTGCGGCGCACTGACGATTTGGCGGTGATTAGGGGTGTGATGACGCCCGTAATCACCGCCAAATGTGCTTAGTGCTCCGGGCGGATGCCCCGGAGGCCACCCCAGGCCATGTCGGCCACCCGGCGGCTGAGGATGTCGACCGGTTCCCGGCGGCCGGTGAGCACCCAGTGGCGGCTGGTGGCCTCGGCCAGGCCGACAACGCCGTAGGCCAGGAGGCGGCGGTGGTCGTCGTCAATCTCGGCCTCGATCAGCAACGCCACGGCGTCGGCCATGGCGTCCTCGACGCGGCGCACGACATCGGCGAACTCGGCGTCGGCCTCGCGGCCGTCGCCACCGAAGAGCAGCCTGAAGGCGCTCTCGTTTTCACTCACGAATCGGAAATAAGCCGCGAAACCTGACGCGACCTGCTGACGCGGTCCGCCCGCGGCAGCCGTCGCCTTCTGCACCTCCTCGAGCAGGCGCTGGCCGACGTCCTCCAGCAGCTCGAGATAGAGCTCGCGCTTGGAGCGAAAGTGCTGGTAGAGGACGGGCTTGGTGACCCCGGCGGCGTCGGCCACGTCCACCATCGACGTTCCGTGGAAGCCCTTCTTGGCGAACACCTCGAGGGACACGTCGAGGAGCTGGCGGCGGCGGCGGACGGCCGGAAGGCGGGCCTGTGACATCAGTTACCGGAGGGTAACAAGAAGACCTTCTCGCGGGGGAAGGGATCCGGGGTTGAGGCGGCGAACCAAATCGTCGATGCGACCCAGGCACGCTGCTCCGGATTCGGGGACCCGGCGACCGGCCCAGCCGGTGCGGCCCGAGATCTCGCGCATCCCGGTGATCGGGTTGATGGTGGTGCAGGCCCGCCGGCAGCGGACCCGCCTCCTCCGCGGTCGTTAACCGCTGAGCGACCGCTAAGCGCTAGCTCGGGTAGACGATCACCGAGCGAGCGACCTCGCCCGTCTTCATGGCGTCGAAGGCCTCGTTCACCTCGTCGAGGCTGATCTCACGCGAAATGAGCTCGTCGAGCTTGAGCTCGCCCTTCTTGTAGAGGTCGATGAGCTTGGGGACGTCCTGCTGGACGTTCGACGACCCGTACCAGCAGCCCTTGATCGTCTTCTCCTGCAGCACGAGGCCGAGGAAGGCGGGGATCGTCACCATCACGTCCATGCGGGGGACGCCGACGAGGATCGCCTGACCGCCGCGGCGGGTCATGGTGATCACCTGGTCGATTGTCGGGCCGAGGCCGATGACCTCGAAGGCGACGTCGGCGCCGCGCTCTTCGGTCATGCTCATCACCTGGGAGACCGGGTCGCCCTGGCTGGCGTTGATCGTCGCCGTGGCGCCGAACTCCTTGGCCATCTGGAGCTTGGTCTCGTTCATGTCGATGGCGATGATCTCGCCTGCGCCCATGATGCGGGCCCCCTGGATCACGTTCAGGCCGACGCCGCCGCAGCCCACGACGGCGACGGTGTCGCCCTTCTTGATGTCGGCCGTGTTCATCGCTGCGCCGACGCCCGTGAGGACGCCGCACCCGATGAGGGCGGCGATCTTCATGTCGATGTCGTCGGGGATCTTCACCGCGCCGCTCTCGGGGATCACCGAGACCTCCGAGAACGTGCCCGACGCCGCCATCTGGGACAGCGGCGCGCCGTTCCAGCTGAAGCGGGGCGTGCCGTCGAGCAGGCCGCCCGACGCCAGCGACGCATCGGCGGCCTTGCACAGCTGACCCTGGCCGTGCTGGCAGAAGTAGCACTCGCCGCACTGGGGCACCCAGGAGATGACGACGTGGTCGCCCGGCTTCACGCTCGTGACGCCCTCGCCGACCTCTTCGACGACGCCCGCCCCCTCGTGGCCGAGCACGATCGGCGCCACACCCATGAGTGTTCCGTTCTGCACGGACAAGTCGGAGTGGCAGACGCCCGAAGCGCCCATCCGTACCTTGATCTCGCCGGCGTGGGGCTTGTCGAGCTCGACATCGTGGATCTCGAGGGGCTGCTCGAGTCCGGTGAGAATGGCGGCCTTCGGCATTGGGCACTCCTCCTGCGGGCGCTGCAGTTCTTCCAGGGGTACTGCGTGTGAACGCCAGTTCTAGCCCAATCGCCCGCTTAATCGCCCCGCTCGCGGTCCTCGCGCTCGGCCGCCTTGACGGCGTAGCCGAGGATGATCGACGGCAGGAGGAGCACCGACCCGATGGCGAGGCCGCCGACGACGAGGGCGATGACGATCGTCGAGTAGTCGGTGGCCAACCCGACGAAGAAGGCGACAACGGCGACGAGGTAGCAGAGGTAGCCGTAGCGCTGCCCCAGACGGCTGGCCTTGTCGAAGCGGGCCCGGCGCGCTCGGACGGGGTCGTCGTTCACGGCAGCCATCCTCGTTCGTCGAGGAGGTGTCGCAGCTGGCGGCGCAGTCGATCCAGTGAGAAGTGTCGCCGGGCCACGGCGTGGTTGGTGTCGATGACGCCGACGTCGGGGTGCTCGAGCCAGGCCTGCAGCGGCGCCGGGTCCGACGCAGGGAACCACTGGAACCCGAACGAACGGAGCTCCTCGGCGACGGGGTAGTCGCCGATGGCGAGCGGCCGTCGGTAGATCGCCGACTCGATCGCAGGGTTGCCGAAGCCCTCCCACGTCGACGGCAGCACCACCGCGTCGGCGGCCGCGTACAAGTCGGCCGGTTCGAGGCCGGGGTTGCCGTGGATCGTGCGGACGTTCGCGCGTGCTAGCACCCGCTCGAGCTCGGGGCCGTATCCCTCCTCGGCGGAACCGGTGAGCCAGAAGGTGGCGCCAACTGCTTCGGCGAGCGCCACGCCGGCGGAGACGTTCTTGCGCGGCAGCGCGCGTGTCGGCTGCAGCAGGACGCGTTCGCCTGGCTCGATGCCCATCTCGGCGCGAGCCCGGTAGCGATTGCCGCCGGGGGCGTCGACGTCGAACGCGTTGTGTACGACGGTGGCGCAGATGCCGCGGCGCGCCTGCAACTCGGCCGCGCTCAGCTCGGTTGTCGTCACGTGCATCCACGAGCGGTCGTCACCGGGGATGTCGCGAATGTCGGCGAAGCGCTCGCGCTGCCATGGGAAGTCGTGATGGTGCAGCACCGCCGGGCGGCCGGCGAGGACATCGGTCACCGTGAGCGTCGCCGCCATGTTCATTGGCAGCGAGCAGATGTTTTCGGCGACGACGAGGTCCACGCCGCCGAGTGCCGTCTGCACGTCGGTCGCGCTCGGCGACGTTGTGTCGTCCATCGCCAGGCCGTCGACGGTGCGGTCGACAGGGCCGGCGCCGGCGACGGTCACGACGTCGAAGCCGAGCTCGCGCAGGACGGTTGCCCACTTGGCGGCCTCGACCGACACGCCATCGCGTCCGCCGAGGCGGTAGGAGATGAAGGCGGCGGTCGGTTTCGTCAGTGGGCTTCGGCGGGCGCCTGCAGGCGCCGGTTCGTGGCGTCGAGCACGGCCCGGGCCAGGGCTTCGGGCTCGTTGCCGCCCCGCACGATCGCCGAGCCAGACACGACTTCCTCGTGCGGCGGCACGACGAACACGAGCGTCACGACGGCGACCTCACGACTGCCGAGGTGCACGCAGGACGCGGTCTCGACGTCAGCGCTTTCGGCCGTGGGCACGAGGTGGCGCAAGGCATCGAGCGTGGCCTGGGCCACTGCTCTATTGCGAGAGGACTCCGCGATCGATCCTTCGGCCAGCCCAGCCGACTCCTCGTCGCCGCGCCGCAGGCTGACCTTGGCGTGGTTTCGCATCCCCCGTTGCTCGGACGAAATGGCCCCAATAGAGACGCGCGAGTGGCCAACCGGAGCCACAATCGGCTCCATATGGGCGTGGTCGAGTTGGACAACAGAGATGATGCGGTGATCGATCTCCATGCCGAAGCTGGCCATGGCAACCGATTGCACGTCGCGCGCGATCTGTTTCGGGCTCTTTTCAGAGCTGGCCAGGATGTGCAGCTCCTTGGGCCGGCCGATCTCGTCGGTGACGATACGAGCGGCGTTCACCGCCGGCAGCCGGCAGAGCTCCTTCTCGATATCGCCGAGCTCGGTGTCGTCCACTCCGCCGAACGATAGCCACAGCGTCAACTGGGAGCACATGTGCTGGTCCAGGGTCGCGCAACCCCTGTGACCCTCGGGGGACCCTCCTGATGCACTAGGTGCTAGCCCATTGTCAATAGTTATTCAATGGCCCTTTGTGGCTAGCTGTGAATGAGCCGCACGACCTATTCCCCCTTAAGGGTGAGGGGGCCACAATTGACACCCGTCGGGGGAGTTTCGGGGCTTTTCCGGAATGATCCGGACACGTTGGGTGGGGTTTTCGGGGCGGAAGTTCCAAAACCGGACTAAGTCGCGTCATGCCCACAACGGACGTTGACAACCGAACAGAGGGGTAGCCGGCGGAACTGCCGTCAACCTTGAGCGGAGCGGGACCCTCTCGCCTGTAACAAGCGAAGTGCGGGGGAGGTACACCACTCAAGGAGGCGTGCTTCCACCATGCGTAAGGTCCTTGCAGTTCTGGCTTCTATCGCGACCATCCTGCTCTCGAGCGGGGCTGGCTTCCACGGCGCTTGATTGCCGTGTGTACGTAAACTCACCAGGCGCTTCTGCCGACTTCCCCTCTGATTCGGCAAAAGGTTGGGACGTAAGGGTGGGGACTCGCCCAAAGATGGTCGTGCTCCGCGGGTGGCCCTTTGAGGTCGCTTGTACGGTCGCGGCGGCTGGCGTTCTCGCCGCTCTGCTTGCCTCCGGCGCGCAGCTTCCGGCTATCGAACCCCTTGTGTTGTTCTCCGTGACGCTTGTCGTCGCGGCGAACACGGAATTCTCGTTGCCCTCGTCGGCTGAGATCAGCCCTTGCTTCATGGCCGTTCTCGCAGCGATCGCGGCCTTCGGCTCTCACGGTGCGGTGCTCGGTGCCGCTCTCGTCGGCCTCGGCGGCGGCCTTCGGCGGAGCCTCGTTCGCAAAGGTCGTTACACGACCATCCTGTTTGACTGCTCGCAGTACCTCCTTGCTTCTGCGTTCGCAGCTGCCCTCTACACGCAGCTCGCTCATGTAGGTCCGACAGCGGCGTTTGCCGGAGCCGTCGCCGGGTTCGCGGTGATCAATGTCGTCCTCGTTCTTGTCCAGATCTGTCTGAACTACCAGTCCTCTCGCGCTGAGGTGTGGTCGGACATGTATCCCGAGCTGCCGAACTACATCGCATTCGGTTTGCTGGGCGTGTTCGTCGGCTGGCTCTACAGCTCGCTGGGCGCGGTGACGCTGCCGCTGCTCATCATCCCGGCGTTCATCACCCGCAAGGTGTTTGCGTCATTCCTCGAACTGCGCGAGGCCCACGAGGCAACGGTGAAGGTTTTCATCCGGGCCATCGAGGCGAAGGACCGTTACACGGCTGGCCACACCGAACGCGTCGCCAAGTACGCGATGTATGTCGGTGAGGAGCTCCGGCTGTCGGCTCCGAACCTCGAACATCTTCGGTATGCGGCCCTCCTTCACGACGTCGGCAAGTTGGCGGTGCCGCGCAGCATCCTCAACAAGCCCGGACGCCTCACCGAAGAGGAATACGCAATCGTCCAGCGCCACAATCAGGTGTGCGAGGACATCCTCACGCGTGTGGACTTCATGCGTTCGATGGTCGGGACGGCATCAGATCGACATGCTCATTTCGCTGTCGACGAGGAGCGTGAGCACCACCGCCTGGTGCAGGAGGCGCACATCGTGGCTGTCGCCGATGCCTTCGATGCCATGACCTCGACCAGGTCTTACCGGCGAGCGCTGCCGCAGGAGGTCGCGTTTGCCGAACTGCGCGACAAGGCGGGTAGTCAGTTCAACCCGGAGTGTGTCGACGCGTTGATACACGCGATAGAGCGTCGTGGCGAGCACTACGGACTTGGCTTCGAGGGGGCGGTCACGGAGTTTGAGGTGCCTCCGCCAGTCGTCGGCGTGGGCTCGGCGGGGTTGGGTGACCTCATTCCCCCGTCGGAGATCACCGCGTGATACTCGCCAAATCGGCGTTGCTCCCTGAAGGAGAGCGCCGCATTGCCGCGGAGGTGTTCGTTGCCACCGCTGGCTTGCTCGTGCTCCTCGCCCGAGTTGAGGGCATACGAGGGCTCGCGATTGCGGCGCTCGGCATGCTGCTCGCCGCTGGGTTCTTGATCGTCATCCAGGCTCCTATCGGCAGCGTTCCAATCGGTTATGCGTTGGTGATCGCCGTCGCCGCCCTGGCCGACATCAGCACGTACTTCGTCGTTGTTGGCCTCGCTGTGCTCGCCACCATCCCGGTGCTCGCCATGAGGTACGGAACCCAGGACACTGCAAGACGGGTCGTTCGCTGGGTTGTCGCATCATCGGTCTGTGGAGGCGCGGCAGTCGGGATGCGGTGGCTCGTGGCTGGGGCGCCAAGCGACACCGACGTCCTCCTGCTGAACGCGACTGTTGCTGGGGGCGTCTTCCTCTTCGCCGATCTGTTGTTGCGGCGGGCGCTTCCCGTGCCGACGTCGCCACCGGTACGTGTGAGCGAATCGTGGCCCGTGCAGATCTCGCTCCTTTGTGCCGCGGGCCTCTTGACGATCGCCTACCAGAAGGGCGGACCATGGATGGCGTTGGTCGCCCTCATCCCGCTGGTGATGACCCGCTTCGCATTCGATCGCTACGCGGCGGCGCAGCAGGCATACCGGCAGACGATCAAAGCGCTGAGCATCGTCCCGGAGGTCGCGGGCGTGACGCCACTCGGCCATGGTGAGCGGTCAGCGGTCTATGCCGTCGCGCTGGCGCGCCAGCTCGGATTGAACAGCGACGCCGTCGAGCGCGTCGCTACCGCGGCACGGCTCCACCACATCGGCTACGTCACGCTCGACGATCCCGACGACGCGCGTGTCCTGAGCAATCGCCAATTGCTGGCGCGTCTCGGTGGTGACATTCTCCGAGAGACCGAGTTCCTTGCTGACGTCGGGGATCTCGTGGAGAACGTCCACACCGATGAAGTGACGAGTCGGGAGGCAGCTGTTCTTCGGATCGCCACGGCTTTCGACCACCTCGTCGGCGAGGATCCAGACCGTGCTGTCGGGGCCCTGCAAATCATTACCTTTCACCAGAGCGATCCGTATGGCGCAGCGGCCGTGCTCGCACTCGAGCGCCTGTTGCGCGAGGACAGCGAGGTTGTCGATCGGGCTATCGCGAGCGGCGCGCCGCTGACCGAAGCCGCCAGCGCCTCGGGAGCGAGCGATGGGTAGGGCGACCGCAACCGCTCGCGCCCAGAAGGCCCCCGCGGAGCCGGCGGTGACGTCGCAGACTGCGACGGACGCCCATCCGCCTGAGCGCACCGTTCGGAGCCACGATTTCGCGTGGTTCTGGCGGGCGTACACCGTGTCGATCTTTGGCGATCAGATCACCCTTGTCGCGTTGCCGATTGCCGTTTTCGCGCGGACACAGAGCGCCTTGGCGGTCGGAATCGCCGCCTCGATGCAGGGCGCGACGACGCTCGTTTTCGGATTGTTCGCCGGCGCGTTGGCTGACCGGTTGCGTCACCGACCGGTCCTGATCCTCACCGATCTCGTCAGGGCTCTCGTCCTCGGGTCGCTCGCGTTCATGGTGGTTGCAACGCCGACCTATCCGGTTGGAGCCGTCTATGTGGCCGCGTTTCTTCTGGGCGCGTTCGGCATCCTCCACGACGCCACCGGCGGCGCGGCCCTGCCTGTGGTCGTGAGCGGTCGCGATCTCCTCAAGGCCAATGGGCGCCTGAGCGGCTCGGAGTCGGTTGGAAACGCCGGTGGTCCAGCGCTGGCCGGGCTGCTGACGAGCATCAGCGTCGGGCTGGCCTTCGGCGCAGACGCGCTGACGTTTGTCTTGTCGATGTTCGGCATCAGCCGCGTCCGCGCCTTCCGGTCGCAGAAGGCACCGCAACGGCACCCGACGACGATGCGCTCCGACATTCGGGAGGGCCTTGCGGCCGTCTGGGCGGACAGACCGGTCATGAAGGCGGTGACGCTGATCGCCGCGATGAACATGATGGCGGTCGCGGTCGAGGCGCAGTTCATTCCGTACGCCAAGACTGTCCTCCACCTCTCGGACTTCGGCATCGGCGTGTACTTCGCGATTGGCGGCGCCGCCGGTGTACTGACGGCGATCGCGTTGGGTCGTAGTGACCACACTCGCGGCGACGCAATGATCCTGGGAGCGGCGGTCTTCGCGCTCGGCGTTCTGCTTGCCGGTATCTGGCCTTCGCGGGCGATTGTCGTGGTGACTTACATCGCGGCCGGGGCCGGGAGCGTCCTCGCCGTGACCCATTGGTCGTCGCTCCGCCAACGACGCTTCCCCGTGCGCCTTCTCGGACGCGTCACGGTGGCGACGCGGATGGTGCTGTTCGGCGTTATCCCTGTTGCTGCCGTAGCGGGCGGAGCGCTCGCCCGATCCGAGGGATCGCAAGCATTGTTCGTGGTGGCAGCATGCGTCGGACTCGCCGGCTGCGCGTGGGCGTTCGCGGTAGGGCTCGGGTCGCTACGCGTGGACGACGTCGTCCAGGAGGGGTAGCAGAGGGTTTTCCTCTTCGTCCTCCTCGTCGCGCTTGCGGCGGGCGGGGCGCATGAGGTGGACGATGACGTCGGCGATGCCGACGCCGAGGATGAGGTCGCCGAAGGTGACCACTTCGCCGATGGGGCTGATCGGGACCACGTCGCCGAGGATCAGGAGCCGGTCGGACGATCGCTGGACGTGGTGGAGCACGGGATAGACGCTGGCGTTGTTGCCGGTGTGGGCTAGTGCCTTGTTTCCGATGGGCATGCCGTGGTTGAGCCCGATGGTGAAGGCGTTGAGGAACAGGCCGAGGGCGATCATCCAGAAGCCGGTGACGGCCAGGTTGGCGACGGCGAAGCCGAAGAGGCAGGCAAAACCGGAAAGAGCGAGTACGAACGGCCACGTGTGGCCCGCGCTCCCCACCGCGGCGATCTGCAGCGCCAGACCCAGCGGGAGAAGGAACCACAGGCGGAGCGTGCGTCCGCGCAGGTTGCCGAACCGTCCGCCGAGGACGAGGGCGAGCGCGAAACCCACGCCGACGGCGATCAACGTGAACCTCATGTGCCTTGAAAAGTACCCTGCCGACCAGTGGCAAATGGGGCATTGCTGTATGAGGTGCGTGACCACGTCGCGCGCGTGACGATCAACAGGCCGGAACGTCGGAACGCCATGTCGTGGGACGTCATCACCGGACTGCGCAAAGCGGCGGCCGACGCGAAGGCGGATGCCGACGTCCGTGTCCTCGTCATCACCGGCGCGGGCGAGCAGGCGTTCTGCGCTGGCGCTGACCTGACCGGGATGCGCGGCGACGCCGGGTTCGTCGAGACCCACGACGCCCGCGGCGAGCTGGCGCGCCTCTTCCACGACTTCTGGGACCTCGGGAAGCCGACCATCGCCCGTGTGCGCGGGTACGCGTTGGCGGGCGGCTTCGGGCTCGCGCTGTCCTGTGACCTCGTGGTCGCGGCCGATGACGCCCAGTTCGGCACGCCCGAGATCAACGTCGGCCTGTGGCCGTACATGATCACCGTGCCTCTGATGCGGTCGATGCCGCCGAAGAAGGCGCTCGAGCTGATGATGACGGGCCGGCGGGTGAAGGCGGACGAAGCCGAGCGCCTTGGGTTCGTGACAAAGGTCGTGTCCGTGGACGAGCTCGACGCCGAGACCGATCAACTGGCGCAGCAGCTGGCGTCGAAGTCACCGGCGATCATGAAGCTCGGGCGCGACTCGTTCTACGGGGTCTGGGATTCCAACGCCACCGACGCGCTCCACTACCTGCACACGATGCTGACGCTCAACACGATGACCGAGGACGCCGCCGAAGGCATCGCTGCCTTCGCCGAGAAGCGCGATCCCAACTGGAAAGGCCGCTGACGAGCTGATGGCTGACAACCCCGAGCTGCACGACTGGAAGCCGCTCGTCGAGGACCTACACCAGCGCCGGGACCGCGCCTACGGCATGGGCGGCCCCGAGCGCATCGAGCGGCAGCGGTCGATGAGCAAGCAGCCGGTGCGAGAGCGAGTCGAGAAGCTCCTCGACCCGGGGACGTTCGTCGAGTACGGGCTCCTCGCCGACCACATGGATCCGGGTTTGACCGCCGCCGGCTACGACCACCTCGCGGCCGACGGCATGGTCGCCGGTGTGGGCGACATCGACGGCCGCCGCGTCGCCGTGATGGCCTACGACTTCACGGTGATGGGCGGGTCGATGGGTGCCGTCGGGGAACGCAAGACGGCGCGCATGCGCGAGATGGCCCTGCGGTGGCGCATCCCGCTGGTGTGGCTGCTCGACTCGGCCGGCGCCCGCATCCAGCAGTCGGCGGGTTCCACGTTCGCCGGCGCCGGTGCTTTGTTCCGGGAGCAGGTGACGCTGAGCGGCGTCGTCCCCCAGGTCGCCGCCATGCTCGGTCACTGCGCGGCGGGCACGGCCTACATCCCCGCGTTGGCGGACTTCGTGCCGATGGTGAAGGGCACGTCGTCGATGGCCCTCGGCGGCCGTCATCTGGTGAAGGCCGCGACCGGAGAGGACGTCAGCGAAGAGGAGATGGGCGGGTCGGCCGTCCACAACAAGGTGAGCGGCGTGGCCGACCTCGAGGTGGCCGACGACGACGAGTGTCTGGCGACCGTCCGCCGGTACCTCTCCTTCTTCCCCTCGCACAATCAAGAGGCACCGCCGGTGCGAGGGACGAGCGATCCGGTCGACCGCCGTGTCGAAGAGCTCTACGAGATCGTGCCCACGGCGCCGCGACGCGCCTATGACGTGCGCAAGGTGATCCAGGCCGTCGTCGACGACGGCGAGTTCTTCCCCATGAAGCCGGACTGGGCCAAGAACATCGTCACCGGCCTGGCCCGCATCGGCGGCCAGCCCGTCGGCATCCTCGCCAACCAGCCGATGGTGCTGGGCGGCGCCCTCGACGTGAACTCGGCCGACAAGGCCGCCCGCTTCACGTGGCTGTGCGACGCCTTCGGCATCCCGCTCGTGTTCCTCATGGACGTCCCCGGGTTCATCGTCGGCTCCGCCGTCGAGAAGCAGGGCATCATCCGCCACGGCGCCAAGATGCTGTTCGCCATCTCGGAGGCGACGGTCCCCAAGATCACCGTCGTCATGCGCAAGGCCTACGGCGCCGGCTACTTCGTCATGAACGGCACCGCTTACGAGGCCGACTACATCGTCGCCTGGCCGACGGCGGAGATCTCGGTGATGGGCCCGGACGGCGCCGTCAACATCATCTACCGCAAGCAGCTGGCCGAGATACCCGAGGGCGACGAGCGCACCGAGCAGCGGCTCAAGTACGCCGAGGAGATCCGCAAGACCATCGACCCCTACATCGCCGCCGGCCACGCCCAGGTCGACGACATCATCGACCCGGCCGAGACCCGCCTGGCGATCTGGAAGGGCCTGCAGGTGTCGAAGGGCAAGCAGCTCCAGCGCCCCTGGCGCAAGCACGGCGTCCTGCCCGTTTGACGCTCAGTAGTACTGGCGGCGCTGGCTGCGGGTGACGAGCCAGACGACGAGCATGGCGCCGAGGATCGACGCGATCCATCCCGGTTTGTAGCTCTGGTTGCCGGTCAGCGCCCGCACGATGATGCCGGCGATGAAGGAACCGGCGATCCCGGCGAGGATCGTGGCGATGCAGCCCAGATGGCGGCGGCCGGGCAGCACGAAGCGGGCCAGGGCGCCGACGATGAAGCCGAAGATGATGTAGGCGATGATGTCGCCGAGCACGTGAGTAGTCTGCCCGACTCATGGTCGAGGTGCAGGCAGAGATCGCAGCGAACGTATGGCAGGTGCCCGCCGAAGAAGGCCAGATGATCGCCGAGGGCGACACGATCGCCATCCTCGAGTCGATGAAGATGGAGATCCCCGTCGAGGCGCCCGTGTCGGGCACGATCACCGAGATCCGCGTGAAGCCCGAGGACCAGGTGAACGAGGGCGACGTGATCGCCGTCATCGACGACGCGTGACGCAGTCCTCGCTGTCGTCGTGATTCACTCCGAGCGCCGAGGTGACGTCGCTCTCCTCACCATCGACCGCACCGAGCGGCGCAACGCCCTCGACATCGACACCGTCCGCCACCTCACCGACGCCGTGCACGACGCCCATGACGCTCGGGTGCTCGTGCTCACCGGTGCCGGCGGCCACTTCTGCGCGGGCGCCGACCTGGGCGGTGTGGAGGGTGAGCACTTCGTCGAAGCGCTCCGCAACCTGCTGCTGGCGTTGACGTCGGCGGCACAGCCGGTCATGGCCGCCATCGACGGCGCCGCGCTTGGCGCAGGCACCCAGCTGGCGGTGGCGTGCGACCTCCGGGTTGCGACGCCCGCGGCCAAGTTCGGTATTCCCGCCGCAAAACTGGGGCTCATGGTCGACCACTGGTCGGTGCAGCGCCTCACGGCGCTCGCGGGGGAGGGGCCGGCCCGCGCCATGCTGCTGGCCGCCGAAGTCCTGAGCGGTGAGGATGCCCACCGCCTGGGTCTGGCCCAGCGCATCGGCGACCTCGACGCCGCCCTGCAGTGGGCAGGCGAGATCGCGGCCCTGGCGCCGTTGTCGATCGCCGGCCACAAGCTGGCACTGAACGGCGCGCCCCGCGAGGAGTTCCAGGCTGCCTTCAACCGGGCGTGGGCCAGCGAGGACCTCGCCGAGGGGATGGCCGCCTTCCGCGAACGCCGGGCGCCCGAGTTCCGTGGCCGATGATCCGAGTGTTTGCGCGATCTGTTGTCGCATAGACGACGGATCGCGCAAACACTCATAGGGACGACGTGATGCTCGCCGTCGAGGTCCACGATCCGGGCCTGATCGGCGCCTTCGCGGGCGGGATGCTGTCGTTCCTGTCGCCGTGCGTGCTGCCGCTGGTGCCCGGCTACCTCTCGATGGTGTCGGGGATCAGCGTCGCCGAACTACAGGAGGGCGACCCCGGCAACCTGCGCCGCATCATCATCTCGACGCTCCTGTTCGTGGCTGGGTTCACCGCCGTCTTCGTCGCCCTCGGCGCGGCGGCCAGTGGCTTCGGGCAGGCGCTCCGCGAGCACCAGCGCGGGCTGGAGATGATCGCCGGCGCCTTCGTGATGGTCATGGGCATCTTCCTGGCCGGCTTCGTGTCGCCGCGCTTTCTCATGGCCGAGCGGCGCGTGCACGTCAGTCCGTCAGAGGTCGGCGCGTGGGCGCCGCCGCTGATGGGCGCGGCATTCGCCTTCGGATGGACGCCGTGCATCGGCCCGATACTCGCCGGCGTCCTCGGCCTGGCTGAGCACGACGCCACGCTCACCCGGGGCGTCACCCTCCTGGCCGTCTACTCACTCGGTCTGGGCGTGCCGTTCATCATCACCGGCGTGGCCTTCGACCGCATGGCCGGCACGTTCGCCTTCGTAAAGCGCCACTTCCGGGTCATAAACCTGGTGGCCGGCGCCTTCCTATTCGCCTTCGGCTTCCTCTTGTTCACGAACCGGCTGACGCGGCTGTCGAGCTACTTCACCGACGCCCTCAACTGGCTGCACCTTCAGGGGCTGACGAAGATCTAGGAAGAGCTAGATGTTCGCCGGCAGCAGGCGTGCGATGTTCTCGAAGAAGAAGAAGAGCACGAACAAGAAGACCGGCGTGCCGATGATGTAGGCGGGCCAGCGGCGCCACCGGCGAGCGAAGTACCAGGTGGCAAAGAACACGAGGGCAGCCAGGATCCCCCATTGGATGGCGGGGGCCTTGGCCGCCTGCTTGCCCGAGAGCCCAGCCTTGGCGAGCTCCTTGACTGCCGGCGTCGTCGGCGCCGGCGGGGGCGCCTCGACGGCGGGTCCGACGAGTTCGGAGACGACGATGAGGCGCTGGGCGGCGCTGAATCTCGGCGTGCACGTCGTCAGCGTGAGCCGGTTGTCGGGCGTCGGGTCGAGCACGGCCACGTCGTGGGGGTCGACATTCATCGAGTGGTCGACCTTGTACTGGAACTTGCCCTGCCGGGTGCTAACGAAGATGTCGTCGCCGGGCTTGAGGGCGTCGAGGTCGTAGAAGGGGTGGCCGTAGGTGGTGCGGTGCCCGGCGATGGCGGCGTTGCCCTTCTGGCCGGGCATCGGCGTCGACGGGTAGTGGCCGGGGCCCTTCTTGAGGTCCTCGGTGCCGACGCCCTCGACCACGGCCTTGTTCACGTTGATCTTGGGGATGTCGATGATCGCCACGGCGTCGCCCTCGGGCGTGGGCGGCAGCGTGGTGGGCGTGCTCGACGGTGGCGGCGGCGCCTGCTCGGCGGTCTTGAACTGGTTCTTGAGGTTCTTCTGGTCGCGGGCCTCGGAGATGCCGGTGCCCCAAAGCTGATAGGCGACGAAGAGGAGGATGAGGACGCCGAGGAAGATCAGGGCGCGACCGACCCCCGCAACCACTCGTCGGACACCCATGGCTGTGGAGGCTACGGCACCGACTCGAGATGCCAGTGGCACGTCGTCACGACCGCGGGGGCGCTTGGATCGGTGTCAAGACCCCCCGGTAGCCTCGTGCCGGCCATGGACAGTGTCGCCGTCCATCTTCACGCCGCCGTCTCACTCCTCGGCCGCTTCCCCGCTCTGGCCGGCGTCGACCTCGACGTCGCCCCTGGCGAGGTCGTCCTCGTCCAAGGCCCCAACGGCGCGGGCAAGACCACGCTGTTGCGGGCGTGCGCCGGGCTTGTCCCGATTGTCGACGGCGAGGCGACGGTGCTCGGCTACGACCTCCGACGCGATCGTCGGTCGGTGCGACCGCACGTCGGCCTGCTCAGCCACGCCACCGGCCTGTACGACGACCTGACCGTCACCGACAACCTGCGCTTCGCGGCCCGGGCGGCCCGGCACTCGAGCGGCACGTCGGTCGACGAGGCGCTGGCGCGTCTCGGTCTGGCCGGTCGGCTGGCCAATGTGCAGGTCAGCCGGCTGTCGGCCGGCCAGCGCCGCCGCGTCGCGGTCGCCACGCTCCTTCTTCGCTCGGCCGATCTGTGGTTGCTCGACGAGCCCCACGCCGGGCTGGACGCCGAGGGCCGCGAGCGCCTCGACGCCTTGGTCGCCGACGCCGCGCGCGAGGGCACCACCGTGCTCCTCGCATCCCACGAACTGGAACGGGCGCGGTCGCTCGCGACGCGCGTCGTCACCATGGCCGGCGGTCAGATCCAACCCGCGGCGTCGCCTGTGGGGGTCGTCGGTGTGGCGTGACGCGGCGGTGATGGCCGGCAAGGACCTGCGCATCGAGGTGCGGTCGCGCGTCGCCACGAACCAGGTGGCGCCGTTCGCCTTTCTCGTGCTGATTCTGTTCGCCTTTGCCCTCGACCCCGACCGCGGTGTGCTCGGGACTGCAGCGGCTGGCCTGTTCTGGGTCGCGGTGTTGTTCTGCGCCCTGCTCGCCATCCAGCGGGCCTTTGCGGTCGAGGCCAGCGACGGTGCGCGCGACAACCTGCGCATGTCGGGTCTCGACCCGGCCGGCATGTTCCTCGGCAAGGCGAGCGCCATCGCCGCGGAACTGGCGCTGCTCGAGATCATCCTCGGCGCCGGCGTCGTCATCTTGTACAACCGCTCGCTGCACGGTCCGGTGCTGCTGGTCGTCACGTGCGTGTTGGCCACGATCGGCCTGGCCGCGGCGGGCACCCTTTACGGCGCGTTGGCCGCCGGCCTGCGCGTCCGCGAGACGCTGCTCCCACTCCTGCTTCTGCCCGTCGTGGCGCCCGTGTTGCTGGCGGCGACGCGCGCGTCGGAGGCCGCCCTCGGCGGCAGCCCGGGCGACGGCTGGCCGTGGGTCCGGGTGCTGGGCGTGTTCGCCGTCATCTACGTGGCCTTCGGCGTCGTCGCCTTCGGCCCCTTGCTGGAGGAGTCGTCGTGAAATCTGGGGTGGGGACGCGGATCTTGGGGGTGGCCGCGGTGGCCAGCCTGGCCCTGCTCGCGGTGATGGCCCTGGTGATCACGCCGCCCGACGTCAACCAGCAGGACGCCGTTCGGCTCATCTACATCCACGTCCCGGTGGCGACGTGCATGTACGTCGCCTTCGGCGTCACCGCTCTCGGCAGCATCCTCTATCTGTGGCGGCGAACGCGTGACCGCAAGTGGGATCTGCTGGCCGGCGCGTCCGCCGAGGTCGGTGTCGTGTTCACGGGTCTCACGCTCGTGACCGGCTCGATCTGGGGCCGGACGACGTGGGGCGTGTGGTGGACGTGGGACGCGCGACTGACGAGCACCGCCATCCTGTTCGTGCTCTTCCTCGGCTACCTCGCGCTGCGCCGGGTCGGCGGCGACCCCGACGCGAGGGCCAAGCGCAATTCGATCGCCGCGCTCGCCGCGTGCATCGACCTGCCGATCGTGCACAAGTCGGTGGAGTGGTGGCGCACGCTGCACCAGAAGTCATCGTTGCTCGACGAGGAGACGTTCCTGCATCCCCACATCCACGGGAGCATGTACTGGACGGTGATGCTCGGCATCGTTTCGATGCTCCTCCTGCTCTCGTGGCTGCTGATCCAGCGCTACCGCCTGGCCAAGCTCGAGGACCGCTTCGAGGACGAGGGGCTCGAGCGGGCGATCGCCGAGCGGCGGGCCGAGGCCCTGACGGGAACCGGCACGGGCCCGGGGACGGGGATGCTGTGACGCACGTCGGATATCTCATCGCCGGGTACAGCGCGACGTTCGCGGTGCTGGCGTCGTACGCGGCGTGGATCGTGAACAAGAAGCGAGCGCTGGCTCGGGATCTCTCCGCCGAGGAGCGCGACTCCCGGTGGCAGTAACCGAGCCCAAGGCGCCCGAGCAGCGCGCACCCGGTCGCAGTCAGAACCGGCGGCGCCTGATCATCGTCGGCGTCATCGTGCTGGCCGCGTTGGGCTTCCTCGTCGTGCGCGGCCTCGGGAACGCCACGCTGTACTTCCGCACCGCGGACGAGGCTGTCGCTCAGAAGCAACAGCTGGGCACCAAGCGGTTCCGCATCGAGGGCACGGTCGTCGCCGGTACCGTGCGTGAAGCGGGCGGCGCCACCGCGTTCAACATCGAGAGCAAGGGTGTCGTGGTGCCGATCAGCCATCAGGGCGACCCCCCCGAGCTGTTCAAGCCGGGCATCCCCGTCGTGCTCGAAGGGAACTTCCAGGGCGACACCTTCGACAGTGACCGCATCATGGTGAAGCACTCCGAGGACTACGTCGCGCAGCACCCCGATCGCGTGACCGTGCCCCCGTCGACCGTTCCCTGATGGGCGCCACGCTCGGAACGGCCGGTGTGTGGCTGGGGTTGTTCGGCGCCGTGGTGGGCGTCGCCACCCTCGCCCTCGGCCTGCGACGTCGTGACCCCCGGCTGCTGGAGGCCGGTCGCAAGTACACGTGGGTGATTCTCGGCGGTGCCGTGCTCGCCGTGGTCGCCATGGAGACGGCGCTGCTGAGCCACGACTTCTCGCTGAAGTACGTGGCCGAGAACGGCAGCCGTCAGACACCGCTGCTGTTCACGATCACCGGCATGTGGTCCGCCCTCGAGGGGTCGATCCTGCTGTGGGCGATCATTCTCGCCGGCTACCTCGCGGTGATGGTTCACCACTTCCGCAAGCGGGCGACCGATCCGCTCGTCGGGTGGGCGACGCTGACCGTGTTCGTCGTCGCCGGCTTCTTCTTCGCCTTGATGGCGGGCCCGGCCAATCCCTTCCGCGTGATCCACGGCACCGTGCCGACGAACGGCCCGGGTCCGAACCCGCTGCTGCAGAACCACCCGCTGGTCGCCTTCCACCCGCCGATGCTGTATCTCGGCTTCGTCGGGTTCACGATTCCGTTCGCGTTCGCGGTCGCCGCCCTGGTGACGGGACGCCTCGGCGAGGGATGGCTGGTCGAGACCCGGCGGTGGACGCTGTTCGCGTGGGGCTTCCTCACCATCGGCATCATCCTCGGCGCCTGGTGGTCCTACGAGGTGCTCGGCTGGGGCGGCTACTGGGCGTGGGACCCCGTCGAGAACGCCTCGTTCATCCCATGGCTGACGGCGACCGCCTATCTGCACTCGGTGATGGTGCAGGAGCGGCGGGGGATGCTGCGCATCTGGAACCTGTCACTGCTCCTGGCGACCTTCTCGCTGACCATCCTTGGCACGTTCCTCACCCGTTCGGGCGTGCTGGAGTCAGTGCACTCGTTCACGGAGTCACCCATCGGTCCGTGGATCCTCACCTTCTTCGGGCTCGTCGTGTTCACGGCCGTGGCCCTCATCGGCTGGCGCGGCGACCGGCTGCGGTCGCCCGGGTCCATCGACTCGCCGGTGTCGCGTGAAGGCGCCTTCCTCGCCAACAACCTGCTGTTCGCCGCCTTCTGCTTCGTCGTGCTGCTCGGCACCGTGTTCCCGCTGCTGGCCGAGGCCATCAACGGCGATCAGCTCTCGGTGGGAGGGCCGTACTTCGACCGGATGACCACGCCGATCGTCATCGCCTTGCTCTTCCTGATGGCGGTGGCGCCGGTACTGCCGTGGCGCAAGGCGTCAGAGGAGGTCCTCCGCAAGCGGCTGTTCTGGCCGGCGGCGACCGCCACGTTGGTCGTCGTGTTGTGTGTGGCGACGGGCTTGCGCGGGCTCGCACCGCTGGCCGCGTTCTGGCTGGGGACGTTCGCCGCCGGTTCGGCCGTCCGGCAGCTGGCCCTGTCCGCCCGCCGCCAAGGATGGCGCGGGCTCGTGGGCCGGGCCAACGGCGGGATGATCGTCCACATCGGCGTCGTCCTGATTGCCGTTGCGTTCGCGGCCAGCCACGCGTACGGACACCAACGTGAGTTCCGGTTGTCGCCAGGGCAGTCGGCGCACCTGTCGGGACACACGGTCACCTACCTCGGTACGTCGACCGTGAAGGCGTCGAACAAGACGAGCCTGCGGGCGCAGGTGCGAGTCGACGGCGGCAAGATCTACGCGCCTGCGGTCCAGCAGTTCCCGTTTGCAACCCAAGCCATCGGATCGCCCTCGGTGAAGTCCGGCCTCGCCAACGACGTGTACCTGACGCTCGCCGCGCCGCCCGACCACCCCGGCGGCTCGGCCGTGATCGGCGTCATCGTGCAGCCGTTGATCGTGTGGCTCTGGATCGGCGGCGCGGTGATCGCCATCGGCACCGCGCTGGCAGCGTGGCCCGGCCGGCGTCGCCGCCCGACGGCACCGGTGTCGGCGCCGATCGAGGTCGAGACCACGGGCGCGGCCGGGACCCAGCCGCCCGAACCCGTCGTGGTGCCGGGAGCGTGAGCAACGTCAGCGACGTCGACGTCGCCGTCGGCCGGTCCAAGCGTCACACCGCCCGGTGGGCGGCCATCAGCCTCGGCGTGGTGCTGCTGCTGTTTGTCGCCGTGCTGGCGACGCGGAAGTCGGCGGCCGACAAGCAGGCCGAGAGTCCGTTGCTCGGAAAGCAGGCGCCGACGCTGTCGGGCACGAGCCTTGACGGCAGCCAGGTGTCGCTCGCGTCGATGCACGGCAAATGGGTGGTCGTGAACTTCATGGCCAGCTGGTGCGTGCCCTGCCGCGACGAGCACCCCGAACTGATCAAGTTCACCCAGCGCCATCAGGCCGCGGGCGATGCCGCCGTGCTCGGCGTGATCTTCGACGACACCGCGCCGAATGTCCGGCACTTCTTCAGTGAGTTGGGCGGTTCGTGGCCCGTCGTCGACGACCCGAACGGTCAGACGGCGCTTGACTTCGGCGTGCGCGGGCCGCCCGAGTCGTTCCTCGTCGATCCCAATGGCTTCGTCATCTGGAAGGGCATCGGCCAAGTCAACGCCGACGGGCTCGACAAGCTCGTCGCCCAAGGCAAGGCACGGGGCGCATGAAGTCACGCTGGGCGTGGCTGGCGATGGCGGCCGTGCTTGTCGTCGCGCTCGTCATTGGCGCGCAGGGGCGGTCCGGGCCGATGACCCAGGCCGAGCGGGTGAAGCACATCGCGTCAGAGATCAGGTGCCCGACCTGTCGCAACCAGTCAGCAGCCGAGTCGGACGCGGCGGCGGCCAAGGCCGTCCGTGACGAGATCCAGCGGCGCGTGCAATCGGGTCAGAGCGACGGCGAGATCGTCGCCTTCATGGTGAGTCGCTATGGCGACGACATCCTGCTCAAGCCCCAGGGCTCCGGCGTGGCGTCGCTCGTATGGGTCCTGCCCGTGGTCGCCGTGGTGGTCGCGCTAGCGGGCCTGGGGATCGCCTTCCGCCGATGGCGAGCCCGACCGGGCGTCAAGGTGTCCGAGGAGGACCGGGCGTTGGTCGAACGCGAGCTCGAACGGGAGGGCGTGTAGCTCGTGGCCGTCGCGAAGACGAAGCCCGAGCTCGACATCGACGCCCTTGCCGACCTCGAGGAGCAGCGCCGCTTCCTGCTGCAGTCGCTGAAGGACCTCGACCGCGAACACGAGGCCGGTGACATCGACGAGGTCGACTACCGCACGCTGAAGGACGACTACACGGCCCGGGCCGCGTCCGTGCTGCACGCCATCGACGAGCGCAAGGCGGGGCTGGCGCGCAAGCAGCGGGGCGCCAAGCGCAAGCGGTCGACGAAGGTCACGGCGTTGATCATCGCCGGTGTTGTCGTCGTCGGCGTCGGTGCCGGCGTGCTCGTTGCGTCGTCGTCAGGCCAGCGGGTGCCGGGCCAGACGGTGAGCGGCAACGTCCCGTCGAACGTCACCGATCAGCTGGCCGCGGCCCAGCAGGACATCGCCTCCGGCAAGGCGGTCGACGCCCTGAAGCTCTACGACCAGGTCCTGAAGCAGGACCCGAACAATGCGGAGGCCCTGACGTTTCGCGGCTGGATCCTCGAGTCGGCGAACCTCCACGACGAGGCACTCACCTCGCTCAACAAGGCCCTGGCCGCCGACCCCTCGTTCGCCATGGCCCACTACTTCAAGGGCGCCGTCCTCCTCGAGGGCAAGAACGATCCGGCCGCGGCCGTAAAGGAGTTCGAGGCCTTCCTGGCGTCGAACCCGCCCGCCGACGCGGCAAAGACCGCCCAGGACGCGCTGAACCAAGCCAAGCAAGCGGCAGGACAGAAGTAGGTGGCCTGAGTTGGCGGTGCGGCTTGGGGGCGGACAGGGGTTCTACGGCGACGGGCACCGGCCGGTTGACGACCTGCTGGCCGCGGGGATCGACTACCTGATCTGCGAGGCGCTCGCGGAGCTGACGCTGGCGATCCTGCAGAAGGACCGGCAGCGCGACGAGTCACTCGGCTACGCCCGTGACCTGCCGCTGTATCTGCAGCAGGCCATGCCGTATCTGTTGGACGGCCGTACGCGCTTCATCACCAACGCCGGTGGGATCAATCCCGTGGCCGCCGGGCGGGCGGTCATCGGCGCCGCTCGCTCGATGGGCGCGAGCGGGCTGAAGGTGGCGACCGTCGTCGGCGACGACGTGCGGCCGCGCGCCGCGGAGCTCGGATTGCCCGACGACGCGCTTTTCGCCTCTGCCTATCTGGGTGCCCGTCCGATCGTGGAGGCGTTGGAGGCGGGCGCCGACGTCGTGATCACCGGGCGGGTGGCAGACGCCTCGCTGTTCCTCGCCCCGCTCGTCCACGAGTTCGGCTGGGCGTGGGACGACTACGACCGGCTGGCGGCCGGGGTCGTTGTCGGCCATCTCCTCGAATGCAGTGGTCAGGTCACCGGTGGCAACTACTCCGGACGCTGGTGGGAGAACCCCGACCCCATGCGCATCGCCTTCCCGATCGCCACCGTCGAGTCAGACGGGTCGGCCGTCATCAGCAAGCCGCCTGATACCGGTGGCATGGTCACGTTCGACACCGTGCGCGAGCAGTTGCTCTACGAGGTCCACAACCCCGCGCAGTACTTCTCGCCCGACGTCGTCGCCGACTTCACCTCGTTGACGCTGGACGACCTCGGCGACGACCAGGTCCGGGTGAGTGGCACGCGCGCCGCTGATCCGCCGTCACCTGACACCTACAAGGGCCTGGTGTGCACGCCGGCCGGCTACGCGGGTGAGGCCCGCCTGGTGTACCCGTGGCCCGACGCCGAGGCCAAAGCCCGGGCCGCGCTTGCGTTCCTGCGGAAACGGGCCGAGGAGAACGGCGTGCCGGTCGAGGAGTGGCACGAGGAGTACTTCGGCGTCAACGCCTTCGGCGGGTCCACGGTCCCGAAGGATTTCGAGCCGCCGGAAGTCATCGGCCGGCTGGCGTGGCGGACCGCCGACAAGGAGTCGGCCGGGCGCGTCGCCGGCGAGGTCGGCGTGCTCGGGCTGTCCGGGCCCCCGACGATCTCGGGCATGGGCCGCGGACGCGGCGGCGGCCCCTCACAGCTGCTCGCGGTCGAGGCGTTCTACGTCGACAAGAAGCTGGTCGACGATCAGGTGCGCGTCGAGGTCGAGGAGGTCTAGCGGCAGTGAGCGAGCACCGAAGCGAAGCCGAGGAGCGCAGCTCCCAGAAGACAGCGCTCGCCCGCTTCGGGCAGCCGCCGAAGGCGGCGCCATGAAGCGCATCCAACTCCGAGATCTGTGCGGCGCCCGGTCGGGTGACAAGGGCGATATCAGCGACCTGTCCCTGTTCGCCGACGATGAAGCCGCATACGACGCCCTGCTGCAAGAGGTGACCGCCGACCGGGTGAAGGCGCACTTCGCCGAGCTCGTCACCGGCGAGGTCGAGCGCTACGAGGCCCGAAACGTGCTGGCTTTGAAGTTCGTCATGCACGGTGCCCTTGGCGGCGGCGCCCCCCGTTCGTTGCGCGCCGACAACCTCGGCAAGACCCATGGCGCCACCCTCTTGCGCATGTGGGTCGATGTCCCCGACGACGTCGCGGCCAACGCCAAACGCAAGGCGCGCCCGCCCCTCCCGTAGACCCGCAACAACCTCTCCAAGTCTCGAGAGTTGCCCAGGTTTGGGCGCGTTTGCTCTGCGCGAATTCAGACTTGGAGAGGTTTTGGGAAGTTAGGGGTCGCGGCCGACGAGGAGGAGTAGCCGCTCTTGTGGCGATGCGTTGACGTCAGCGGGCTGCGCCGACGCGTAATAGCCGCCGGACTGGAGGCCCGTGCCGTGGCTGGTCAGGCGGGCGAGGAGGGCGTCAACCAGCTCGGGGTCGAAACGCGCGTCGGCGCCGATGGCTCGGGCCAGGTCCCACGCGTGGATCGTCCACTCGGCGATCCGGAGCCACAGGAGGTCGAGGCCGCTGCGGTCACCAGCGGGGTGGTGGACCGTCCGATCGAGCGCGTCTGGCTCCTGGAAGGCGGCGATGACCTCGACGGCCGTCGAGTCGAACGATGCCGACGCGTCCGACCCGATGTGGTTCTGCGCGCGTGTGGCTGCGAGGTCAGCGGCAGCGGCTCCGTGCAGGAGCATCTCGTAGCGGCGATTCCCGCCGATCACGTGGTTGACGAGCTCCCGCACGTCCCACTCCTCGCACGGGGTCGTCAGCCCCCAATGCTCGGTGCCGACGCCGGAGAGAATCCGCCTGAACTCGACCCGCGAGCGGTCGAGCGTGGCGAACGCGTCCATGCTACGAACGAGCGTATGGCGACCTTTCTTGTGACCGGCGGGACCGGTGTGCTCGGGTCGTATCTCGTGCCTCGGCTTGCGGCGAAGGGTCACGACGTCCGGCGTTTGTCCCGGCATGCATCCGGCGACGGTGCCATTCGGGGCAACGTGCGGACGGGTGAGGGCATCGACGCCGCGGTCGCGGCGTGCGACACCGTGATCCACGCGGCCACCAGCCTGCGACGCGCACACGAGACCGAAGTCGAGGGAACCAGGCACGTCGTCGAAGCCGCAGAGAAGGCGGGCACGCACGTCATCTATGTGTCGATCGTCGGCGTCGACCGGCACCGGCTGCCGTACTACAAGGCCAAGTGGGAAGCCGAGCAGATTGTCGAAGCTTCGAACGCTAACTGGACGATCCTGCGGGCGACGCAGTTCCACGATCTTCTCGACCGGTTCCTCGGCACCCGCGTGGCGCCGATGCCCCGCCGCACGCCGTTCCAACCGGTCCACGGTGGCGATGTCGCCGATGTGCTCGTCGACCTGGTCGACGCCGGCCCGAGCGGTCGGGCGCCCGACGTCGGCGGTCCCGAGGTGCTGACGATCGGCGACATGAACAAGGCGCGCGTAGAGATCACCGGCAAGCGCGCGCTCATCGTTCCGGTCCCCGCCGTCTGGGCCGTCGGCGACTTTGTGAACGGCAAGCACCTGTGCCCCGATCGCGTCGTGGGAACGATGACGTGGGCCGAGTGGCTCCGCAATCGCGCTGCGTAGGCTCGGTGGGATGGCCGGTCGCCCGCTTTTCGCCGATGGGACAGACCCGGCGGCGGTCGAGCACTTCCGCACGCACGGCTGGGTCCACGTGCGACCGAGTGACGGAGCCGAGCTCGGTGTCCGACTCCAGCGATGGGCGGACGAGGTCGCGGCCTGGCCTGAAGGTGACGGGTTCGAGGACGGCGGCTGGCTCCACTACCGCGAGCTCACCGATGACGGTCCGGCGCTGTGCCGCACCGAGAACATGGTCCCCCACCACGACGGTCTGCGCGAGCTGCTGTGCGAAGGGCCGGTGGCCCGTACCGCCGACGCACTCCTCGGTGAACCGGCCGTCCTCTACAAGGACAAGCTGAACTACAAGCTCCCCGGCGGCGCCGGGTACGCGCCGCATCAAGATGCCCCCGCCTACCGGTTCGTCGAGCTCCACGTGTCCTGCATGGTCGCCATCGACGACGCCACCGAGTCGAACGGCTGCCTCGAAGTGGTGTCGGGCGCCCACGATCGACTGTGGCCGACCGACGACGCCGGCTGCATCAGAGCCGACGTGGTCAACGAGCTCCAGTGGGATCCGGTACCGGTGCAGTCCGGCGACACGCTCTGGTTCCACTCGCGTACGCCGCACCGCAGCGGCCCCAACACATCGCCGCGGCCGAGGCGCGCCCTGTACCCGACCTACAACGCGCTTTCGGAGGGCGACCTCCACGACGCCTACTACCGCCAGAAGGCAGCGGAGCTGGCCGCCGCAAAGGACGGAGATCATGTCCCGGTCTCGCTCATCGGCGACTTCCAGGGCCGGCCGGTACCGCGGTGACCGCACTCGCCGACGTCCTCGCGCTCTACGACGAGTGGGGGAGCGAGCACTACGACGAGGACGTCGCCCAGCTCGACCACGCCCTGCAGACGGCGGCGTGGGCCGCCGAAGCAGGCGCACCCGACGAGCTCAGAGCAGCGGCCCTTCTGCACGACGTCGGTCATCTCCTGTTCCTCGCCGGTGACGTCAAAGGCCCACACGAGAACACCGGTCCGGCGTTCCTCGCGGAGATGTTCCCCTCTTCGGTCCTGGCACCGATCGCGCTACACGTGCCGGCCAAGCGCTATCTCTGCGCAATCGAGCCCCAGTATCACGCCGGACTTTCCGCCGGCTCGGTCCGGAGCCTCCAGCAGCAGGGCGGACCGATGACGGGCGCCGAGGTGGCCACCTTCGAAGCAACAGCTGGCTGGGCCGACGCCGTTGCCCTCCGCCGATGGGACGACGCCGGCAAGGTCGACGGGGCGATCGTCGCCGACTTGGCGAGCTACGAGCCCTTGCTGCGGTCGCTGGCGTGCTCCGGGTCCTGACCCTCAACATCTGGAACCTCGACGGCGACTGGCGGGCCCGCCGCCACGCAGTCCTGTCGGTGCTGCGCCAGTGGGAGCCCGATGTCGTCTGCCTGCAAGAAGTAGTGGAGACCGACAAGGGCAACCAGGCCGACTGGTTGGCCGCCGAACTCGGTGCTTGGCACGTGGCGTTTGCGAGCGTGCAGCATCACGACGGACCGGCTCGCTTCGGCAACGCCGTGCTCAGTCGGTGGCCCATTGACGCCCGCGCGAGCGCCCAGCTGCCGCACGAGCCGGACGACGCCGAGGTGCAGCGCGTCGTCGCCCACGCCCGCACCAACGGCGTCGACGTCTTCTCGAGCCACCTGGCCTGGCAGCTCCACGACGCCGCCCTGCGCGAGCGCCAGGTGCAGGCGCTGGTGAAGTTCGTCGACGAGGCGAAGGACCCGAGCGCGCCGCTCGGCCCGATCATCGCCGGCGACTTCAACGCCGAGCCCGACTCGACGGCCGTGCGCTATCTCACCGGGCTGACGTCACTCGACGGGGCGAGCACCTACTTCCAGGACGCGTGGCGACTGGCGGGTGACGCCGGGCCCGGGCTGACGTGGTCTCGCGCCAACGCCAATGCCGCCCGCGAACATGAACCCGACCGCCGCATCGACTACATCTTCAGCGGCGTACACCTCGACACGGGCGCGGGTCGCCCGCTGGAGTGCCACGTCGTCGCCGACGAGCCGGTCGACGGCGTGTGGCCGTCGGATCACTTCGGCGTGTTCGCGGTGCTAGCCGGCGGCCCCGAGGGCGCGTAGGCGGCTGACGACCCCCGGCAGGGCTTCCACAAAGGCGTCGACATCGTCGTCGGTCGTTGACCAGCCCACTGACACCCGCAGCGACCGTTCGGCGTCGACGCCCATCGCCTCGAGCACCGGCGACGGTTCGAGCGACTCCGACGAGCAGGCGCTGCCGGAGTGGGCGGCGACGCCGGCCTGGTCGAGCCCCAGCAAGACCGCCTCGGCCTCGACGCCCTCGACGCCGACGCACATGAGGTGGGGCAGGCGCACGTCGGTGTCGCCGTAGGGAACGACGCCCGGCGGCAGGTTCTCGAGGACCCGAGCGGTCTGGGAGCGAGCGGCGCCTGACTCCGCTTCCAGCCGTCCGCCCGCCGACAACGCCGCCGCGGCGGCGCCGAAGCCGGCGATGGCGGCCACGTTCTCCATCCCCGCCCGTCGGGCCCGCTCCTGCTCGCCGCCGACGAGCAGCGGCCGTAGACGTAGCCCTCGGCGCACGAGCAAGGCGCCCACCCCTTGGGGCCCGCCGAACTTGTGGCCGCTCACCGACAGCAGGTCGGCACCCAACTCGCCAAACGAGACCGGAACGTGCCCGACGGCTTGCGCGGCGTCGACGTGAACGAGCACGCCGCGTTCGCGGCACTCGGCGACGACTGCGGCGACCGGCTGCACGGTGCCCACTTCGTGGTTTCCCCACTGCAGGTTCACCAGCGCCGTGTCCGGTCGCACGGCGGCCAGCAGCTCGTCGGCATCCACCCGACCGAGTCGGTCGACACCGATCCACGTCACGTCGTGGCGGGCACACGCGTCGCGCACGGCCGAGTGTTCGACGACCGGACACACGATGTGCGATCTCCGCTCGACCGCGCCCCACACCGCGGCGTTGATCGCTTCGGTGCCGCCGCTCGTGAACACGACTTCACGGGTTCGGGCGCCGACCAATGCGGCGACCTGTTCTCGCGCCGATTCCACCGCGCCCCGGGCGACGCGTCCTTCGGTGTGTACACGGCCCGGGTCGGCCGCGTTCGCAAGCCACGGCACCATCGCCTCCACTACTTCGGGCCGGGCCGGCGAGGTCGACGCGTGGTCGAGGTAGTGCCGCATTAGCCCGACACCCCTTTTTGGACGTTTGCCCGCCCTATGCGCGAGGAAACGTCCACAAAGCCGAGGGTCACAAGGCCGTGACGCACACCTCGTCACCCTGCGGTCGTGACGCTTCGGTGGTGGGCACGGTGTCGCCGTAGAGGCCGGCGAGCATGCCCTTCACGATGCCGCGGTCGACGGCGCAGATCACCGGGTGTTGTACGGCCGCGTCACCGAACGGGCAGTGCTCGGAGACGATGGCCAGCGAGCGCGAGCCCGGCCGGGGTTCGGTGTGGGCGGCGAAGCCGTGGGCTGTCAGCGCGTCGGCGACGGCGTGCAACGCGGCCTGGAACGAGCGGTGGGCGTCGCCGGGTGCCATCGACGCCGCGAGCGCCTGGCCGTAGTCGATGCCGACGGCTTCGGCCATGGCCTCGGCCTTCTCCGCGGGTACGAGCTCGAGCGCGCGCCCGAGCAGCGTGACCAGCAGGTCGTCGCGGCGGGCGGGAAACTCGAGACCCATGGCCTTTGCCGTGGCCCCGTACCGCTTCGACGGGCGGCCCACGGCGGCGTGCGCAGCGCGACGAGGCACCGCCACTTCCAGGTACCCGCCGGCGGCCAGCTTGTCGAGGTGGTGGCGGGCGACGTTGGGATGCAGCTCGAAGCGTTCGGCGACCTCAGAAGCGGTCACGCCATCGGCGTTCTCGCGTGCGAACAGGTAGATCTCGCGGCGCGTCGGGTCGCCGAATGCGCTGGTGACAGCCGTGACGGCGGCGGAGAACTCAGCCGCCGTGAGGCCTTCGTCTACCACGTCACTATTCTACCTATCTGCATAGGAGAAATCCCCGGAGGCCCCATCACCGTGTCCGTCACCGAAGCCCAGGTCATCGACGCCCTACGCCCAGTGCAGGATCCCGAGCTGCACCGGAGCATCGTCGACCTCGACATGGTCGGTGGCGTCGACATCAACGGCGCCAACGTCGCCGTCAACGTCACCCTCACGGTCGCCGGCTGTCCGCTGCGGGCCGAGCTCACCGATCGGGTGACCCAAGCGGTCACGGCGCTCGACGGCGTCGACCGTGTCGACGTCTCCTTCGGGGTGATGACCGACGAGCAGCGCCACGCCCTCAGCCAACGCCTCCAGGCCGAAGGCGGCCAAGGACACGGACAAGGTCACGGACACGCCCACGGCCAATCGCAGGCGCCGAACATCCCGTTCGCCGAAGCGGGCGCCCGCACGCGCGTCCTCGGCATCTCGAGCGGCAAGGGTGGCGTCGGCAAGTCGTCGGTGACGGTCAACGTCGCCATCGCCCTTGCTCGGCTTGGCCACGAGGTCGGCGTGCTCGACGCCGACGTCTACGGGTTCTCGGTGCCGCGCATGCTCGGCATCAATCAGCAGCCGGTCGTCATCGACCAGATGATCGTGCCGCCGGTGGCGTACGACGTGAAGTGCATCTCGATGGGCTTCTTTGCCGGCGAGGACCAGCCGGTGATCTGGCGCGGCCCGATGCTGCACAAGGCGCTGGAGCAGTTCCTCACCGACGTGTACTGGGGCGAACCCGATTTCCTGCTCGTCGACATGCCGCCGGGGACGGGCGACGTCGCCTTGTCCGTGGCGCAGTTCATGCCGCGGTCGGAGATCTACGTCGTGACCACCCCGCAGCCCGCGGCCCAGCGCGTCGCCCAACGCTCTGCGCTCATGGCCCGCAAGGTCCACCTCGAGGTGGCCGGTGTCATCGAGAACATGTCGTGGTTCACGGGCGACGACGGCAAGCGCTACGAGATCTTCGGTCAGGGCGGCGGCCAGCAACTGGCCGAACAGCTCGAGGTGCCGCTCGTCGGCCAGATTCCGCTCGTCACGGCGTTGCGTGAGGGCGGCGACGAGGGCCGGCCGATCGTCGCCACCGAACCCGACAGCGAAGCAGCCCAGGCGTTCACAGCTGTCGCCCAGCGAATCGTCACCGATCTGGCGCCCAAAAAGATCTATCGCCGGGAGCTGACCATCCGTTAGCGCCCCAGCGCCGTAGGTTCTGTGTATGGCGCGCGCCGCCGAGGCAACCACGGTCACCAAGGGCACCCCCGTCGGGCGCCGCGTCTTCCTCGGCATGGTCGGCTTGGCGGCCGCGGGCGTGGTCTTCGGGTCCAAGGCGCAGGACTGGCTGGAGCACGCGTTGGCGCCGATCACGTCCCGCGACGGCACGGGGTTGTCGAGCTTCCTGCCGGTCGGGCGCTTTCGGATCTACACGGTCACCGGCGAACTGCCGAACAAGAGCGAGGCCGAGTACCGGTTGAAGGTCGGGGGCCACGTCAACCAGCCGCTCGATCTCTCCTTCGCCGACCTGCAGGCGATGCCGCCCACCAACCTCGACAAGGACTTCCAGTGCGTCACCGGCTGGCGCGTGCACAACGTGAAGTGGGTCGGCGTACGTCTCGGTGACCTGCTGACGCGGGCCGGCATCAAACCAGGTGCGGGCGGCGTCGAGTTCCATTCCTTCGACGGCGAGTACACCGAGAGCCTGACGATGGACCAGGCCCTGCGCCCGGACGTGATTGTGGCGTACTCGATGGACGGCAAGACGGTCTCGAGCGAGCACGGTGGACCGGTGCGGCTCTACGTGGCGCCGATGTACGGCTACAAGTCGTGCAAGTGGCTCGACGGCATCAACGTGGTCCAGGGCGAGCCCCAGCCCGGGTACTGGGAAGTGCGGGGCTACGACGTGGACGGTTGGGTGGGGAAGTCAAATGGTCGCGACGACACACCGACCAGCTGAGCGTCAGCGCCTGGTGCGCTTCGACAAGGCGGAGCGCACGCTGCATTGGGTCAACGCGACTCTCTTCCTGATCGTGATGGGAACCGCCGCCATCCTGTACATCGGTCCGCTCTCGGCCGCGGTCGGTAGACGCGAGCTCATCCGCACGATCCACGTGTGGACCGGCATCGCCTTGCCGGTACCCGTGCTCCTCACCCTCGCCTCGGGTCGATGGGGCGCCGGCTTCCGCGCCGACGTCACCCGCCTCAACCGCTGGACCCAGGACGACCGGCGTTGGTTCCGCTCGTTCGGCCGGGACCCGTACGTACGGCTCGGCAAGTTCAATCCCGGTCAGAAGCTCAACGCCTCGTTCGTCGCCGGCGTCATCGTCGTGATGCTCGCCACCGGCTCGATCATGAAGTGGTTCGGCTACTTCCCCGTCGACTGGCGCACGGGTGCCACCTTCGTCCACGACTGGGTGGCGATCGCACTGTTCGCTGTGGTCATCGGCCACATCGGCATCGCCTTCAGCGACCCCGACTCGCTCGGCAGCATGCTCAAGGGCACGGTCGACACGAGGTGGGCTCGCGAGCACCGGCCCCGGTGGTACGAGGAAGAGACCACCGCGGGCGCCGAAACCCCGCTGCAGTAGGAAGACAGCTCTGCATTAGAACGGGACCGTGCCTGGCCACGTGCTCAGCTACCTCTCCTACACGCCGCTCGTGCACGTCAAGATCGGGCCGCTCAGCATCTCGCCCCACGGCGTCGGGATCGCCGTCGGCTTCCTCGCCGGGGCCCGGCTCATGCTCCCGGAGGCGAACCGCAAGGGGATCAGCGACGAGCAGGTCTACGCCCTCCTCACGAGAGCGGCGATCGGCGCCATCGTCGGCGCCCGTCTCGCCTATGTGATCAACCACGCTGGCGACTACAGCTCGCCCCTCGAGATCTTCAAGGTGTGGCACGGCGGCATCTCGCTGCTCGGCGGGTTCGCGGGTGCCATCCTTCTCGCGTTACCGAAGATGCGATCGGAGCGCCTGTCGTTCTGGAAGGTGATGGACGCGGCCGCCCCGGGCATGGCCCTCGGCGTGATCATCGGCCGCATCGGCGACCTGATCGTCGCCGACCACCTCGGCAAGTCGACGACGTTCTTTCTCGGCTACCGGTGCCCCGACGCCGCGACCGCCTCGCCCTGCCACGGCAGCACGGTTGGAGCGGCTGCGGGCGCCGTCGTTCATCAGACCGCGCTCTACGACTTCATCTCGACGATCTTTCTGTTGATCGTGCTCCTGCGCCTGCGCAAGAAGCCGCGGTACGACGGCTTCCTGATTCTGTTCTTCGCCGTCTGGTACGGCGCCATGCGAATCATCGAGGACTTTCTCCGTGAGGATGTCCGCCACTTCGGCCTCACCGGCAGCCAGTGGAGCTCGATCGTGCTCGTCGCCGTGTGTCTCGCGCTGCTGTTCCTCTACCGTCGGACCCCGCCCGTCGGGCAATGGGACAAGCTGCCTCCCAGGGACGCACCGAGCGAGCCCGTGGAGGACGAATCGACCACCCCAGCGTCGTTGACGGCCGAGCCACCTACGCTGAGCCCGCCCGAGCCTCATCAGGAGGAATGAACGTTGGACGTACGGATCGGCGTGACCTACACGCCGAAAGAGATCGAGGTCGAGCTCAGCGACGACACCGACCGCGACAAGCTGATCTCGACCATCGAGGAAGCCATCTCGGCGGAGGGCAAGGTCCTGTGGCTCACCGACCGAAAGGGTCGCAGCGTGGGCGTGCCCTCCAGCAAACTGGCCTACGTCGAGATCGGCGCCGACAGCCACGACCGTCGAGTCGGATTCGCGGCGCTCTAGCCGGGTAGTACCGGATAGCGATGCCGCCCGCCGACCTCCTCGACCACAAGCTGCTGTTCGTCACCGGCAAGGGTGGCGTCGGCAAGAGCACCGTGGCGGCGGCGCTGGCATTGCTGGGGTCGCAGAGAGGCAAGCGCACGCTCGTCTGCGAGATCGACGCCAAGGGCAATCTGGCCGACTTCTTCGAAGCGGGCGAGACCGACTACACGCCCCGGGAGATCCAGCCCAACCTCTGGGCGATGTCGATGGACACCGAGGCGTCCCTGCAGGAGTACCTGCGACTGCAGATGCGCCTGCCCGCCATCGCCCGCATCGGACCGCTGGCGCGCGCCTTCGAGTTCGTCGCCACCGCGGCGCCCGGCGTGCGCGAGATCCTCACCGTCGGCAAGCCGGTGTGGGAGGTGCGCGAGGGCAACTACGACCTGGTCGTCGTCGACGCGGTTGCCACCGGCCACATCGTCGGTCAGCTCGGCGCCCCCCAGGCCATCAACGAGCTCGTGCACGTCGGCCTCATCCGTCAGCAGACCGGGTGGCTGATCGACATCCTCGGCAACAAGGAGACGACCGGTCTCGTCATCGTCACGACGCCTGAGGAGATGCCGGTCAACGAGACCATCGAGCTGGCAGGGCACGTCGAAGACGAGACCGATGTCGCGCTCTCGACGATCGTCGTCAACCGTGTGCTGCCCGAGCTCTTCGGTCGCGGCGAAGAAGAAGTGTTCGAAGAGCTCCGGGAGCCGGCTGCGGTCGGCGCTCTCCGCGACGCCAGTGACGGCCCGGTGGAGCCGGTGATGGAAGCGGCCCGCCTGGCGGTGACGATGCGGCGGACCCGGGCCGGGCACATCGAGCGCCTGCGCACCTCGATCGACCAGCGTGTGCCGCTGCTCTACGTGCCCTATCTGTTCATGCGCGCGCACGGCTTCCGGACCACTCGGCAGGTGGCCGAGGCCTTGAGCGCGGAGCTCAGCTACTGATGCCGAAGCGACGGAAGGACGACGATCGGGCGACATCGCTGGAACACCTTCTGGCCGCCAAGGAGATCGCCATCGTCTGCGGGTCGGGCGGTGTCGGGAAGACCACAACGGCGGCCGCGGCGGCTGCGATGGCCGCCGCCTCGCTCGGCGGCAAGGTGCTCGTGGTCACCGTCGACCCCGCCAAGCGGCTGGCCAACGCCCTCGGGCTCGAAGGCTTCGGCAACAAGGAGAAGCCGGTGCCGCCCGACGCCTTCAAGCATGCCGGTGTACAGCCGCGCGGCGAGTTGTGGGCGGCCATGCTCGACACCAAGGAGTCGTGGGACGCCCTCATCCACCTGCATGCGCCCGATGACGAGACGGCCCGCCGCATCCTCGAGAACCCGCTGTATCAGAACGTCTCGGGCCGCTTCGTGCAGAGCCACGACTACATCGCCATGGAGCGGCTCTACGAGATCCACACCAGCGGCGACTACGACCTGATCATCGTCGACACCCCACCGACGAGGAACGCCATCGACTTCCTCGAGGCGCCCGAGCACATGGCCGACTTCTTCAGCAGCCGCTTCCTCCGCTGGCTGACGGCGCCGGCGCGCTCACGCGTCATCAACTTCGCTTCGCGGCCCTTCTACCAAGTCGCCGACCGCATCCTCGGCACGCAGTTCCTGCAGGACATCTCCGAATTCTTCATGCTGTTCCAGACGATGTACGACGGCTTCGTCGAGCGGGCCCGCGCCGTCGACCGCCTGCTGCACGACCGACGGACCACGTTCATCGTCGTGAGCACCCTCGAACACGTCCCCGTGCGCGAAGCCGAGTTCTTCATCGACGCTCTCGACGAGCGCAAGTTCCACCTCGGTGCGCTCGTACTGAACAAGGTGCTCCCGCACTACTTCTTGGAGGAGGACGCCACGAGGGTGGCGCAGCGTCTGTGCTCGGACGCACCCGAGGTCGCCCACGCGGTGGAGTCGATCGTTGCCAAGCCTGACATGGTGGCGCCGGTGCTGCGCGAGATCGGCGAAAGCTTCCTCAACTTCCAGGTTGTGGCCAAGCGCGAGCAGGAGCAACGGACCGAGCTGGCGAAGCTCCCCGAGGTCGTGGCGACCGTTCCCTACTTCGAGACCGACATCTACGACATGGGCGGCCTGCTCGATCTCGGCTTCCAGATCTGGGGGAAACATGACTGACGTTTCTGTTGACGGCAAGACCCTCGCCGACGTCGAGAAGGGCCTCGACATGCCGTTGCAGGAGGCGATGCTCACCCAGCGCGCCATCCGGCGGCTGAAGCCCGACGCGGTCGACGACGCCATCGTCCTCAAGTGCATCGAGCTGGCGCTCAAGGCCCCCACCGGTTCGAACGGCCAGAACTGGGAGTTCGTGGTCGTGAAGGACCGTGAGGCCAAGGCTGCGCTCGGGCGGGAGAACCGTCGGTCAAGCTCGCTGTATCTCGGTCTCGGCCGGCGCCAGAACCGCGGCAACGACGCCATGCTGCGCGTGATCGACGCCGTGCAATGGCAGGCCGACCACTTCGAGGAAATCCCCGTGCTGGTCGTGCCGTGCCTGCGCGGCAACCACCTGCCCTTCGTGCCGATGCCGCCGATGGCCCAGTCGTCGTACTACGGCTCGATCTATCCCAGCGTGCAGAACCTGCTGCTGGCAGCGCGAGCGATGGGTCTCGGCGCGGCGCTGATCACGCTGCCCCTGTGGAGCACGACGATCGCCCGTCGCATCCTCGGATTGCCGGCCTCGGTCATGCCGTGTTGCGTCGTGCCGATGGGATGGCCTCAGGGCCGGTACGGCCCGACCACACGCAAGCCGGTGGGCGAGGTCGTGCATCTCGACCGCTTCGGCAACCAACCCTGGAGAGATTGAGCACTTCCGCCCGTACTCTTTAGGGCGGTGCTCGACTACCACCTCCACCTCTGGCCCCACGGCACGCCCGCGTCGCAGCCGACGCTCGACGAGCTGGCTGCCTATTGCGACGCCGCGGCCGCCGAAGGCGTCGGTGAGATCGCCTTGACCGAGCACCTGTTCCGGTTCCGGCAGGCCGACGCCGCGCTGGCTGGGTTCTGGGACGACGATCCCAACCCGGCGCTGCGAGCGTCGCTCGCCGAATACTGGAAGGAGCATGCCCACGCCGACCTCGACGCCTACGTCGACGCGGTGCTGGCCGCCAAGGCTGCGGGGCTGCCGGTGATCCTCGGCTTGGAGGTCGACCACTACGCGGACCGCATGGACAAGGTCGCCGCGCTGCTGAAGGACTACCCGTTCGACGTCCTGCTCGGTTCGGTGCACTGGGTCGGCGCATGGGGTTTCGACCAGTTGGGCAACCCGGTTGTCGAGGCCGAGTGGGAGGCTCGCTCCATCGAGTCGGTGTGGGAGGCCTATACGCGGGCGCTGGAAGAGCTGGCGGCGTCGGGTGTGTGCGACGTCCTCGCCCACCCCGACCTGGCCAAGGTGAGCGGCCGGCGTCCGGCTGTGCCCGACGAGTGGTACGACCGGATGGCCGAGGCCGCGGCGTCGTCGGGGATGGCGGCCGAGGTGTCGTCGGCCGGTTGGCGCAAGCCCGCGGCCGAGGCGTACCCGGCGCCGGCGCTGTTGAGCAGGTTCCGCAAGGCGGGCGTGCCGGCGACGACGGCCTCCGATGCGCACGGCCTTGGCACCTTCGGCGATGTCGTGTCGCAGTCGAGCCAGCTGCGGACGTTGCTGGCCGACGCCGGCTACGAGACGCTGACCTCGTTCCGGGCGCGTGAGCCCGAACAGGTGCCGGTGTAGCCATGGCCGCGTTCGACGAATTGGCAGGCGCCCACACCGACCTCGACTCGCAGGCGGTGCTGCACCTGCAGCGGCTCGTGGCGTCGTGGAGCTTGCTGGCCGATCTCTGCTTCGCCGACCTCCTGCTGTTCGCGCCGCTTGCTGATGGCGACGGCGAGCGGTTCATCATCCTGGGCCAGATCCGGCCGACGACGAGCCAGACGCTCTACCGCGAGGACCAGGTGGGCCGCGTGATCGACCAGCTCGAGCGCCCGGTCGTGGCGCGGGCCTGGCAGCTGGGTCAGATCATCGACGGCGAGCTGAGCATCAACCGCGGCGAGCGGGCACGCGTGCAGTGCATCCCGGTGCGGCGAAAGGGCGCGCTCGTCGGCATCCTTGCTCGCGAGTCGGCGCCGTCGGTGGGCCGCCGCCCCGGTGAGCTCGAGCGGGTGTACGTCGAGATCTTCGACCGCTTCGCCCGCATGATCACCACCGGTGAGTTCCCGTTCCCCATCGAGGAAGTCGCCAGCGAGGAGGCGCCGCGCGTCGGCGACGGGGTACTTCTGCTCGACTCCACCGCGAGGGTCGAATACGCGTCGCCCAACGCGGTGTCGGCCTTGCACCGCATGGGCATGCACTCGAACGCGGAGGGGGCCCGCCTCATGGAGTTGGGCCTCGACGAGGCGCCCGTGAAGGCCGCCTTCGCCACCGGCCTGCCCGCGACCGAGGACGTCGAGGAGGGCAGCATCACCCTGCTCGTGCGCTGCATCCCGCTGCTCGATCACGGCAAGCCCACAGGCGCGGCGGTGATCGTGCGCGACGTCACCGACCTCCGGCGTCGTGACCGACTGTTGCTCTCGAAGGACGCCACCATCCGCGAGGTCCACCACCGGGTGAAGAACAACCTGCAGACGATCTCGTCGCTGCTGCGCATCCAGGGCCGTCGCATGGACAACCAGGAGGCGAAGGTCGCCATCGAGGAGTCGGTGCGCCGCATCCGCTCGATCGCCCTGGTGCACGAGACGCTGTCGCGCGCCGCGGGGGAGGAGCTGGAGTTCGGCGAGATCCTGCGTCAGCTCACGCGCATGGCCGAGGAAGGGCTGATCGCGCCCGACCGGGCCGTGCAGTTCTCGGTCGACGGCGACGCCGGCGAGCTCCGCGCTGAGGTGGCGACGCCTCTCGCGCTGGTGGTCAGCGAGTTGCTGCAGAACGCCGTGGAGCACGCGTTCCCCGACGGCCACCCCGGCGGCCACATCCGCATCGTGCTCGAGAACGACGGCGTCGAGCTGTGCGTCCGGGTCGAGGACGACGGCGTCGGCCTCCCGCCCGGGTTCACGCTCGAGACCGGCAGCAGCCTGGGCCTCACGATCGTCGCCGCCCTCGTCGACAGCGAGATGAGCGGCGTCATCTCCATGGAGTCACGCGACGATGGCGACGGAACCGTCGTCGAACTCCGGATCCCGGTCCACCCGGCAACGGTGACCGGCTAACCGTCGTCTCGAGGAAATAGGGGTCGAGTTTCGACCGCTATTTCCTCGGGAGTGCGATTAAGCGGAGCGGCGGGCCTGGCGGCTCAGCCAGGACTTGCGCAGCTTGCGGCGCTCCTCCTCGGAGGTGCCGCCCCACACGCCGGCTTCCTGGTTGGTGGCCAGCGCGAACTCGAGGCAGGCGCCCTGTACTACGCATGCCCGGCACACGGCCTTGGCCGCTGCGATCTGCTCGATCGCCGGGCCGGTGGTGCCGATGGGGAAGAACAGGTCTGGGTCAGTGTCCCGGCAGGACGAGCGGTCCCGCCAGTCCTCAATGTCCCAGCCGTAGTCGTGGCTCCAAGTGAGGGCCACAGCACCTCCCCTTCGTGAATCCGTTCACAAATCCTCACGCCCGCTTTGTTGGAGCGGTGAATGGGATTCGACGTTTGTGAGCGTAACCCTGCAGTGCTCACTCTGGCAAGCAGTTCGTGCTCCCATTCTCAAGCGAAAACCGTGACAGGTTTCACTTTCTTACGGTTCTCGCTGAGGGCTACGGCGTCACCACTGTGAGCGCGTCTGGCTCGTGCCGAAAGCTCAGTTTCTCGGCCTCGCCCAGGTAGTCGCCGTCCACCTGATACGGGAACGGGCCGTGCCCGACGACCGTGGCCTCGGTCAGATCGGGGCGGTAGTCGACAGTCCCGTGGCGGCGGAAGTGGCTGCCCTTGCGGAGGACCGATGCCACGTTCCCGAGGAACGGGATCATGTCCAGGTTGCGGAAGGTCGCCATCACCAGGCCCCGGTCGAGGTCGGCGTCGGGCGCCAGGTTGAGCGGGATGTTCCCCAGGTAGGTGTAGGGATTCGAGTTGAGGCAGATCGCCATGAGGGCGTCGACCGGTGGCCGCCCCGGGATCTCGACCTGTAACCGGGGCCGGCTCATGTCGTAGTGGCGGAACCAGGTCGAAAAGGCGGCGTAGACGAAGAGGGGATGCCCGGCGTAGCGCTTGAGGGCGGCCCGGCGCTCCACCTGGGAGACGACGGCGGCGTCGAAACCCATCCCGACGTGGAAGAGGAAGTAGCGGCCGTTGACCGAGCCCAAGCCGACGCGGCGGTACGAGCCGCGCGCCAGCGCCGAGAGCAACTCCCCGGTGGCCTCGACCGGATCCTGGGCGATGCCCAACGTCCGGGCGAAGACGTTGGTCGACCCGCCGGGGAGCGTGGCGAGCGCGGTCTGGCTGCCGGCGAGGCCGTTGGCCGCCTCGTTGAGGGTGCCGTCGCCGCCGAGGACGACGACGGCGTCGTAGCCGGCGGCCGCCGCGTCCTGGGCCAGGCGCGTGGCGTTGCCGCGGCGGGACGTTTCGCTGGTCGTGACGTCGTGGTCGGCCGACAGGGCCTTGCGGATGACGACGCGGGCGCGGGCGGTCACCGCCGACGCCGACGTGTTGACGATGAGCAGGAGGCGCACTGGCCGGCGCCCCGCTCGCTAGTCCTCGTCCGCCGACCCTCGCAGCTTGGCCAGGCTGCGGGCCAGCAGACGGGAGACGTGCATCTGGCTGATGCCGAGGCGGCCCGCGATCTCGGACTGGGTCAGGCCTTCGAAGAACCGCAAGTGGAGGATGATCTGCTCCCGCCGGGGGAGCTCGGCGATCAGCGGGGACAGGGCAACCCGGTGCTCGATGCCGGTGAGGAGCGGATCGTCCTCGCCCAGCTGGCTGGCCAGGCTCTGGTTCTCGTCGTCGCCTGCGGCGCCGGGGGCGTCGAGCGAGGCGAACCGGTACGCACGCCCGGCTTCCATGGCTTCCAGAACTTCTTCTTCGGAGGCTCCCGCCCGCTCGGCGATCTCACCGATCGTCGGTGAGCGGCCGAGGTCCTGGGACAGCGAGCTGACCACCTTGCCGAGGCGCAGGTGCAGCTCCTGCACGCGCCGGGGGACCCGGACGGCCCAGCCCTTGTCGCGGAAGTGGCGCTTGAGCTCGCCGACGATCGTCGGGGTGGCGTAGGTGGAGAACTCGAGGCCGCGGCCGGGATCGAAGCGGTCGACGGCCTTCAGCAGGCCGACCGACGCCACCTGCACGAGGTCGTCGAGCGGCTCGCCGCGGTTGGCGAAGCGCCTCGCCAGGTACTCGGCCAGCCCTAGGTGGGCAGTGACCAGGTCGTCGCGCAGGCCTGGGTCGCGACTCTCGGCGTAGGCCTCGAACTTCCTGCGAAGTTCCTCCCGCTGGTCCTCCGACATCGACATGGTGGTGGCTTCAACCGGCGACGTGCTTCTTGAACAGTCGGAACTCCGGCCCGTCCTTGCCGATGGTGAGTTCGTGTTCGTCGACGACGGCCTTCAGGATCTGCTGTGACAGGGGCGACAGGGCCGGGCTCGTGCCCATGCCGTCGTCGAACTGACCGACGCCCTCGACGGCCAAGCCGTCGTCCTGCATCCAATAGCGAAGGACGATCGTTCCCGGGCGTCCGGTGTTGCCGACCAGGGAGAAGCACAGCTCGTCGATCGCGATGCGAAGGTCTTCGACCTCGTCGTAGGTGAAGCCCATGCGGCTGGCCAGTCCGGCGGCGGCCAGGCGCGCCAGGCGCAGGAACTCCGGCGACGCCGGGATCGATAGTCGGACTTCAGCTTCCTTGCCCACGTGCTCCCGCACCCCTTTCTGCTTCGGCGGAAGCTACCGCCCGACGGCCTCCGGTTGGTGATCGACGGCCGCGCTCAACGAGAATGCACCCCTTATGAACGTCGTTGTTTGCGCCAAGCAGATCCCCGACCCGGCGGCGCCGGGCGAGCTGGATTCGAACACCAAGACCCTCAAGCGTGAGGGCAAACTCATCCTCGACGACTCCGACGCCTACGGCGTGGAGATGGGCCTCCAGTTGGCCGACAAGGCCGGCGGCGGCGAGGTCACGCTGGTTTCCATGGCGCCCAACAGCGAGGTGAGCGGCCTGCGGACCGCCCTCGCCATGGGTGCGGCCAAGGCCATCCTCGTCAGCGACCCTGCCCTGCAGGGCTCCGATTCGCTCGCCACCGCCAAGGTGCTGGCCGCGGCCATCAAGCGGGCCGAGCCCGACCTGGTGCTCACCGCCACCGAGTCCACCGACGGCTACACGGGCGTCCTGCCCGCGCAGCTGGCCGAGATCCTGGGGTGGCCGTCGATCACGTTCGCCAAGCACATCGAGGTGACGGACGGGAAGGCCAAGGTCCAGCGCCAGACCGAGGAGGGCTACGACGAGGTCGAGGCGGCGCTGCCGGCGATCGTCAGCGTCACCGCCGGCGTCGTCGAGCCCCGCTACCCCTCCTTCAAGGGGATCATGGCGGCCAAGAACAAGCCTGTCGACGAGGTGAAGGTCGCAGATCTCGGGCTGTCCAACGACGAGGTCGGGTGGGCAGGCGCCCGTCAGTCGATCGACGACGTCGCCGCCGCGCCGGAACGCGAAGCGGGTCGTGTTGTCGAGGACGAGGGCGAGGCCCATCAAGAGATCGTCCAGTTCCTCGAAGAGCTCAAGGTCCTCTAGGAAGTCGTAGGAGTAATCGCACACATGGCTGTATCAACTACGTGGGTCTTCGCCGAGGCGAGCGAGGGCAAGGTCGCATCGATCACCCTCGAGCTCTTGACCAAGGCGCGTGATCTCGGCGGCACGGTCGAGGCGTTCTACGGCGGCGCTGACGGCGACGCCGTGGCCGAGCAGCTCGGCAAGTACGGCGCCACCAAGGTGTACGTCGCCGATCCCGGCGACTCGCTGCAGGGCGCGCCGGTCGCGGCGGCGATGGCCGCTCAGATCGAGGGCGGCAACAAGCCCGACCTCATCCTCTTCGGTCAGACCTATGACGGCCGCGACGTCGCCGGCCGTCTGTCGGCCAAGCTCGACAAGCCGGCGCTGACCAACGGCGTCGACGTGAGCGCCGACGGGGACAAGGTCACGGTGGAGAACGCGATCTTCGGCGGCAACACGCTCGTCAAGACCAGCTTCGCGGGTGACGGTCCTTTCATCGCGCTGTTCCGGCCCAAGTCGTTCGCCGCCGAAGAGGGTTCTGGTGGCGCGGCCGAGGTCGTGAAGGTCGACGTCCCCGACACCGGCCTCTCCGGTCAGACCAAGGTCCTCGACCGCCACGTCGAGGAGCACACCGGTCCCAAGCTCGACGAGGCCGACATCGTCGTCTCCGGCGGGCGCGGCCTCGGCTCGGCCGAGAAGTACGAGATGATCGAGCAGCTGGCCAAGCTGCTGAAGGGCGCGCCCGGCGCGTCACGAGCGATCGTCGACGCGGGCTGGGTGCCGTACGCCTATCAGGTGGGCCAGACGGGCAAGGTCGTCAAGCCCACCATCTACATCGCCGCCGGCATCTCGGGTGCGACACAGCACCTCGTCGGCATGAAGGGCGCCAAGAACATCATCGCCATCAACAAGGACAAGGACGCGCCGATCTTCTCGGTCGCCGACCTGGGTGTGGTCGGCGACGTGCACAAGGTCGTGCCGAAGCTGATCGAGGCCCTACAGGCTCGGAGCTAACCGCCGAGGGCGTGACGGAGGCCGTCCTCCCACGCCCAGTTCTCCTCGAAGTGGCGGTTCAAGTCGTCCATGATGTTGTAGGTCCACCACAGGAAGTAGATGCCGAACGTCACGATCGTGACGAGCACCCGCGCCACGTAGTTGTTGGCTTGGTGCTGCGGGCCCGTCGGCTGGGGCAGGTCGGCGCCGAGCGAGCTGTAGATGCCGGCGAGCTCGGCTTCGGCGGCGCGTTCGGCCGCGTCGTGCTTGGTCAGGTCGCCGTCGAGCAGGATGAACAAGATGATGTCGACGATGGTTCCGAGCAGTCGGAGCACGGTCCACACGATGGGATCGCGGAAGCTCGTCGTCATCTCGCGCAACACACCGAGGTGCGTGCCCATGCTCTCGAAGCGCGGCCGGAGCTCGTCGGCGCGGCCATCGCGCTCGGCATGAGCCCACGCCGCGCCCGTCGCCGCGTCGAGGAGTTCGAGGCGGCGCCGGTTGTGGTCGCGTGACCGCCGGACGATCTGGTAGGTCACGTAGAACCCATAGATGCCGCACGTGAGAATCGTCCAGCCGAGGGCCGTCCAGAAGGAAAAGATGTAGTCGGTCTGTGCTCTGTCTGCGTACGCCCGCTGAATGCGCTCGACGGGAGACGCGGTCGGTACGGGTGGTTGTGTGGGAGACGCCATGACGCGGACAATAACCCCGGCTTAGGCTCCGCGCTTGTGACTTCGCTGTGGACCAACTGGGGCCGCAACCAGACATGCGCGGCGGAAACTGTCGACCGTCCGGGCGACGAGGCCGAGCTCGCCGCGGCGGTGAAGGCCGCGGCCGCCGAGGGACAGACGGTCAAGGCCGTGGGCTCCGGGCACTCGTTCACCGACATCGCCTGTACGTACGGGCGGCGGCTCGTTCTCGACCGCTACGGCGAGATCCTTTCGGTGGACCGCGACCGCCTGCAGGTCACCGTGCAAGCCGGGTGCACGATCCAGACCCTCAACCGCCGGCTGGCGGACCTCGGGTGGGCACTGCCGAACCTCGGCGACATCGAATACCAGACGATCTCGGGCGCCGTCTCCACGGCGACGCACGGCACCGGTGTGCGGTTGGGCGGGCTGGCCACGCAGGTCGTCGGCTTCGACCTCGTCACCGGTGACGGCTCACTGCTGCGGTGTTCGGCCGACGAGGAGCCCGAGGTGTTCAGCTGCGGGCGCGTCGGGCTCGGCGCGTTGGGTGTCCTGTCGACGGTGACGCTGCAGTGCGTTCCCGCGTTCAACCTGCACGCCATCGAAGAGCCCATGCGCCTCGACCACGTGCTGGAGAACCTCGACTCCTACGTCGAGGACAACGACCACTTCGAGTTCTATTACGTGCCCCACACGGGTTGGACGCTGACCAAGCGCAACAACCGCACCACCGATCCCGTCGGCGGCATGCCGCGGTGGAAGGAAGTCCGCGACAAGGTCCTGTTCGAGAACGTCGCCTTCGGTGTGATGTGCCGCATCGGCCGCCGCCGGCCGTCGCTGATCCCGCGCCTCGCGCATCTGGCGCCGTCGGGCGGCCGGCTCGACTACGTCAAGCCCAGCCACCGCACGTTCGTCACGACCCGGCTCGTGCACTTCGTCGAGATGGAGTACTCGATCCCGCGCGCGGCGGTCCCCGACGCGTTGCTCGCGGTGAAGGACTTCATCGACCGCAGCGGGATGATGATCAGCTTCCCCATCGAGGTCCGGTTCGTGGCGCCCGACGACATCCCGTTGTCGACCGCTTTCGGCGAACAGCGCGGCTACATCGCCGTCCACCGGTACGTCGGCGAACCCTTCGAGCAGTACTTCCGCGGCGTCGAGGCGATCATGGATCCCCTCGGCGGCCGCCCCCACTGGGGAAAGATGCACTATCAAACGGCCGCCACGCTGGCGCCGAGGTACCCCGAGTGGGACCGCTTCCAAGCCGTTCGCACGCGCACCGACCCCGACGGCCGCTTCCGAAACGCGTACGTCGACCGCGTCCTCGGCCTCTCTTAACGGTTAGAGGGCGGCGTCGACGGCGCTCACGGCCCACGCTCGGCCGCGCTTGGTGTCCTCGACGGCGAGGCGGAGGGACCAGCCGGTATCGGGTTCGCCGGCTTCCCAGCGGTACCAGCGCAGTGACTCGGTGGCGGCGTGCAACTGCTCGGTTGGGACGGGCCAGTCGTCGAGAAGACCGGTGAGGGCGGCCAGCGCCCACCACGTGCTGAAGCGGCCGGCGGCCATGCCGCGGCGACGCCCGTGGGCACCGCCGCTGGCGGCGGTCCACGCCATCGCCGCCAGCGCGCCGGCGAGGTCGACGCCCGCGATCCGGCCGTGGCGGGCGCCGAGCGCGGCAACCGCGGCCGCGGCGTCGCCGTCGACGGCGACCGACTCAGCGCGGCCGTTCGACTCCGTGACCCATGCCGCGGCCAGGTCGACGAGGGCTCGGCGGGCTTCGGCGTCGTCGACGATGGAGGCGGGGTGCGCTTCGAAGTCCTCCCACTGGTCGACGGCCGGCGGATCTCCGAAGTCAACCTCCGTCGCCTTGTACTCGGCGACGGGGTAGGTCGGCTCCCACGGCTGCAGCACCAGTGGCAACTCGACGACCTGACGGTCGACACGATCGTCGCTTGTGAGGTCCTCGCCGCGCACGACGCGTTCCTGGGCGGCGATCGATACCTGGGGTGTCGGCGGCGCGTGCGGCGCCAGTTCGGACCACGTGTGGGTGGACGCCGCCACCTCGCTCAACGGTCCGAGGGTGAAGCGGCCGGCGTCGGGGACCAGCATCGCCGCCGCCCACTTGCCGGGCGCGTCCAGCGCCAAGCGGTACTCCGCCAGCGATGCCGCGGGCCACAACTGCTTTCCCCGCTCCAGCGCCCGGCGACAGCGGTCCCGGAGATCGAGCAGGCCGTCCCAGTCGGCGGTGTCGACGAGCCTGTCGACCTGACGGACGAGCTCGTCAAGGTCGCCGAGCTCGACGAGCTCCTCGTTGTTCAAACCAGAGGCCAGGGGTACGGCCGGGCCGATCGAGCCGGTGGGTACACCGGGTGCTTCACGACGGCCGCGGCGCGCGCTGCCAGCGCCTCGATCTCCTCGCCGTCGATCAGACCGTGCAGCTGCGCCGGCGTCGTCACCGCCAGCCGGGCGATGTCGGACACGAGCGATTCAGGGATCGGCATGCCTTCGAAGTCCCACATCACCGTGCGCAGCTTGGGGTCGACGTGGAAGCAGAGCCCGTGGTCGACCGACCAGATCCGGCCGTCGGTGCCGAGAAGGCAGTGGCCGCCCTTGCGGTCGGCGTTGTTGGCGACGAGATCGAACGCGCAGATGGCTTTCAGGGTGTCGAGGTGCTCTGGGAACTCGAGGAGCGTGAAGTAGTGCTGCGAGAAGTCGGCGTCCATGAACCGCTGTAGTGATCCCACACCCAGCGGGCCGTCGCGCACGACGGTCTCGGGCACGATGCCCCAGCCCAACGCCTCGGACAGGACATAGGCGGCGACCTCCCGCCGGTACAGGCCGTCGGGAAAGTCCCACAGCGGCCGTTCGCCGCGCACTGGCTTGTAGACGGCGCGCGTCGACTCGCCGTCCTTGCAGACCTCGACCAGGTACGTGCCGTTCGAGCTCCAGGGCATGCGCCCCTCGACTTCGACCGCGCCCTCGCGGAGGAGACTCAGGCTGTCGGCTTGTGGCCGTTCAGGCGGACGCACACGTGTCCTTCGGCATCAAGCGGCTCGCCGCACAGCGGACAGGGGGGACGGCCGGCCTCGACGACCTCGGCGCCGTGCAGAACCAGGCCGGCGACCTGTGCGCGTGTTGCGCCGATGCGCGCCATCGCCCCTTCGTCGCCTTCTTCGACGAGCTCCTCGGCCAGCAGCACGAAGCGGTCGGCGTCTTCGTCGTACGACACGCCGAGGGTGCCGACGACCCACTCCGCTTCGATGGGCTCGACCAGTTCGAGATTGGCGGGAAGCTCGTCGGGCGGCGGGAGGTCGGCCAGAAGGGTGCCGAGGTAGCGGACGAGCGCTGCTACCTGGGTCTTCTCCAGCTTCAGCGTCAGCAGCTTCGTCCCTCGGCGCGCCTGGAGATAGAAGACGCGCTCGCCCGGCTCACCGACGGTGCCGGTCGTCAGGAGGTCGACGTCGTCGAGGTCATAAGAGTCACTCACGATGGCGCGAGTGCTTTCAGATCACCGGTCGAGTTGACCGTCAACGCGATCGGCGAGGAGTCGCCGTAGAGAATCGCCGTCACCGAGCACGGCGAGATCACGATGCGCTGGAAGAGGTCGAGCGGTGTCCCGACGGCATCGGCGGCGGCTGCCTTGATGGGGTCGGCGTGGGAAACCGCGACGACGGTCTCGCCGGGATGCTGGGCGCGGATGCGCTCGATGGCGTCGACGATGCGGCCCTGCATCTCGAGGAAGGACTCACCGCCCGGGAACCGGAACGCGCTCGGCCGCTGCTGCACGGTCTTCCACTCCTCGGTCTTGGCCGCCTTCTTCAGCTCCCACCCGGTCCAGTCGCCGATGTCCAGCTCGAGCAGACCTCTGTCGGACTTCACGCGTAGGCCGTGGGCCTTGGCGATCGGCGCCGCCGTTTCGCGGGTGCGCTCGAGGGGCGAGGCATAGATGGCGTGCACCTTCGGCAGCGTGGCGATGCGGTCAGCCACCGCCTGTGCCTGCTTGCGCCCGTCGTCGGAGAGATGCAAGCCCTTGGCCCGACCGGGAAGAAGCTGCCCCGTCGTCGGCGTGTGCCCGTGGCGGACGAGAAGAACGAGGGTGGGCTTGGGGCGACGACGCGTGGGCATGGCTTCTGGCGAAGGAACCTACCCTGCCGCGCGTGGATTCTTTGGAGCGGGTCACGGCCGACATCGTCGACTGCTTCAAGTGCCCGCGCCTGGTCGCCTGGCGCGAGCAGGTGGCGACCGAGAAGCGCGCCGCGTTCAAGGACGAGGAGTACTGGGGCCGCCCGATCCCGGGATTCGGCGACCCGCACGCGACCGTGCTGATCGTCGGCCTGGCCCCCGCGGCCCACGGTGGCAACCGCACGGGTCGGGTCTTCACGGGCGATCGGTCGGGTGACTGGCTGTTCGGTGCCCTCTACCGCGCCGGCTATGCCAACCAGCCGACGTCGGTGTCCCTCGACGACGGACTCGAGCTCAAGGACGCGTATGTGGCGGCCGCCGTCCGGTGCGCGCCCCCCGCGAACAAGCCCACCGTCGAGGAACGCGAGACGTGCCTCCCGTACCTGCGCCGGGAGCTCGAGTTGCTGACCGACGTGCAGGTGATCGTCGTGCTCGGGCAGTTCGCCTACGACGTCATGGTGCGCGAGCTCGGGATCAAACCCAAGCCCAAATTCGGCCACGGCGTCGAGGTGCCAGTGCCTGGCGACGAAGGCGCAGGCTCACACGTCACGGTCGTCTGCTCGTTCCACCCCAGTCAGCAGAACACCTTCACCGGCAAACTCACGACGGAGATGTTCGACGCGATCTTTCAGCGGACGAGGGCGTTGACCTCGCCGATCAGGTAGATCACGGAGATCACGCCGAGGAAGACGGCGACCGCGATCCTCAGGTTCTGCCGGTCGGCCCTGATGGCGAGGGCGGCGCCGATGCGGGCGCCGGGAATCACCCCGACGGCAAGCAGGATCGCGAACCGCCAGTTGATGTCACCCAAGAAGGCGTGGGTGATCATTCCTGGGACGGCGAAGATCCCGACGCAGACCAACGAGGTGGCGATGGTCTCTTTGAGGCGCAGGCCGAGGATCTGGTTGAACCCGGGGACCATGAGGATCCCGCCACCGATTCCGAGCAGGCCGGAGAGCACTCCGGCGGCGGCGCCGACCATCGCCGTGACCGTCGGCGTGCGATGGAACGTGTGCTGCTTCACCCCACCGAGGGCGTCGAACTCGGACTCGGCCTCGGCTTCCTCGACGGCGGCGCGCTGCGGCGGTTTACGCATGCGCCACGCCGTCACGCCCAGCAACAGCGCAGTGAGGATCATCAGCCAGTGGCCGTTGCCGGGGACGACGTGGGAAAGCAGCGAGCCCAGAATCGACATGACCACACCCACGGGCGCCGCCCACTTGACGACGTCCCAGTCGACCAAGCCCTCGCGCATGTAGCGGAGCGTCCCCGACACGGCGCTGGGAATGATCGACGGCAGCGTCGTGCCGACGGCGACGAACGCCGAGGCGCCGAGAGCGCGGATGCCTGGTGTGGTGATCGTCGCCCCGCCGACGCCGAAGGCGGCCGACATGACGCCGCTGACGACGCCGACGGCGACGGTCAGGACATCGCGGGGAAGTCCGGGGTCCAGCTAGCTGATGCGCTCGACGATCATGGCCATGCCCTGACCGCCGCCGACGCACATGGTTTCGAGCCCGATGTTCTTGTCGAGCGTCTGAAGGTCGTTGATCAGCGTGGCCATGATGCGGGCGCCGGTCATGCCGAAGGGATGGCCGAGGGCGATGGCCCCGCCGTGCGGGTTGAGCTGGTCCTCGATGCTGATGCCGAGCTCGTCGCACACGGGCAGCACCTGGGCCGCGAACGCCTCGTTGAGCTCGACGATGTCGATGTCGGTGATCTTCATGCCCGTCTGGGCCAGCACCTTCTTCACCGCTTCGATGGGGCCGACTCCCATGATCTCGGGAGCGAGGCCGGACACCGAGCTGGCGATGATGCGCACCTTGGGCTTGAGGCCGAGCGCCTTCGCCTTCTCGTCGGACATCACGAGGGTGGCGGCGGCGCCGTCGTTGAGCGGGCAGGCGTTGCCGGCCGTGACCCGGCCGTCCTCGCGGAAGGCGGGCTTCAGCTGGGCCAGTTTCTCGGCGGTCGTGCCCGGGCGGGGGCCGTCGTCCTGGGTGACGGTGCTGCCGTCAGGCAGGGGATAGGGCGTGATCTCCCGCTCGAAGAAGCCGTTCTTCTGCGCCTCGACGGCGCGGTTCTGCGAGATGGCCGCGTACTCGTCCATGCGCTCACGCGTCACGTTGAACTTGTCGGCCACGTTCTCAGCCGTGAGCCCCATCGGGATGTACATGTGGTTGACGAAGTCGGGCAGGCTCTCGTCGACGAAGCGGGGATTCATGTCCTCGCGCTTGAAGCCCCGACCACCCGTGCGGCTCACGCTCTCGAGACCGCCGGCGATGAACGTGTCGCCCTCACCCGCCTTGATGGCGTGGAAGGCCATGCGGATCGTCTGCAGCGACGAGGCGCAGAAGCGGTTGACGCTCGTACCGGGCACGGTGTCGGGCAGCCCGGCGAGTGCGGCGCAGTTGCGGGCGTGGTTCATGCCCTGCTCGCCCGAGTGGTTGGCGGAGCCCAACATCACGTCGACGACCGACGCGGGGTCGACGGCGGGGACCTTCTCCAGCAGGTTCTTGATGATGAAGCCGCCCATGTCGTCGGGGCGAGCGTCTTTGAGCGATCCCTTGAGGGCCCGGCCGATCGGCGTGCGGGCGGTCTCGACGATGACGGCTTCGGGCATTGGGACTCCTTGGGTTGCTGCTGTGTCGATTCGAACTTCTAGGCGGGCGCCGGCTCAGCCGGCTTCTCGGCATCGGGCTTGGGCTTGGGTGGCGGCATGAGACGGGGAGCCTCGACCGCCGTCTCGGGCCAGCGCTTGCGGCTGACGCGGGAAAGCTTGCGCAGCAGGGCGATGGCGCCGGGGTCATCGTCGCCGGGCCGGCCGATGAGCGAGCCGTCCTGCAGCATCTTGACGATGATCTCCCGGCCGATCGGGGTGCGGATGAGGGTCAGCGTCCAGTCGTTGTAGGCGCCGATGCCGCCGGTCGAGATGTCGGCGTGCTCGGCCGCGAAGTCGGGGCACATCTTGCAGCCCTCACGCGTCCAGGCGTGGCACTCCTTGAGGTTGATCTCGTGGTAGTCGCCGTTCTTCATCCAGATCTGGAAGACGCCCTTGATGTTCATCTTCTTCATGTCTTCCTTCTTCAGGCCGTACTTGGCCTCGAAGAGCTCCTTGAAGATGGCGTCGTCGAACGTCTTGGAGCAGAGAAGGCCGATGTTGAGAGCGAAGCGTTTCGACGGCTTGCCCGCCTTGCGCTCGAGCATCATCGGCGGGACCGACGACTGACAGCTCATGCCGACGAGGGCGAGCTTGGAGGCGCCGTCGGCGACGGCCTGGGCGTAGGCCATGGTGTTGGCCGAGTAGGTGTAGCGGCTGCCGGCGGCGGCGAGGATCTCCTCGCGGGTCTTGGCCACGCCGGGGATGGCCTTCCAGCTGGAGCCGTCGCCTTCCAGATAGGACACGAGAGCGGCGTCGATGTAGCCGTGCTCCATGGCCCAGATGAGGATGGCGCTGACCAGACCACCGTCCTGGCCCTTCTCGGCGACCTCGGGGTCGGCAGCCTTGAGGAGGACGATGTCCTTCGAGACACCCTCGACCTCTTCGGGCGTTCGGGTGCGCCCGAACATGAAGTTGTCGATCTCGGTTTCCCACGCCCGGAAACGGGGGCAGGCGCGGGTGCAGTAGGTGCAGCCCTTCTCGCCGTGGCCACAGTTGCCCGGGCCGAGCTCCTCTTCGATGTGGAAGGGCTTGTAGACGCCTTCGCGGTCGTCGTAGCTCAACACGTCGTACGGGCACGCAACGACGCAGCCCGCACAACCCGTACACAGCCCGGAGGTGACGACCTCTTCGTAGAGGTGCTTCCAATGGGCGGTCCACTTCTCCGCCGTTGCCATCAATTCGCGACTCTATGGGTTGTGCCCGAGTTGGCCGAAGTGGAGAAGTACCGACGACTCGCCGAGGAGGCCGCCCTCGGGCGCGAAATCGTGCGGGTGTATGCGCCAGACGCCTGGTATCTGAAGGGTGGACTGACGGCTCGGGCGGTGAAGACGGCACTCAAGGGGCGGTCGTTCACGACTGCCCGCCGGATCGGCAAGCAGCTCCTGCTGGATACCTCCGACGGCGGTCCGGTGCTCGGGCTGCACGCCGGAATGGCCGGGCGTCTGCTGGTCGACGGCCGGGCCGCGATCACCGACCTGTGGTTTGCGTCGAACCAGGAGCTCGAGAAGTGGGACCGCTTCGCCGTCTTCTTCGCCGACGGCGGCGACCTGCGGATGCGCGATTCCCGCCGCCTCGGTGGCGTCACCCTCGACCCCCGAGAGTCCAAGCTCGGCCCCGACGCCTTGACCGTCACCCTCGGCCAGCTGCGGGCCGCGCTCGGCAAGTCGACGGCCCCGCTGAAGGCCCGACTCATGGATCAGTCGCGGCTGGCGGGCGTTGGCAACCTGGCGGCGGACGAGGCGCTCTGGCGAGCGGGCCTCGACCCCCGGCGAGCGGCGGGCGCACTCGACGACAACGAGCTGCGCCGCCTCCACCGTCACCTGCGCAAGACGATGCAGGACCTCCTCAACCGCGGCGGCTCCCACACGGGCGACCTCATGCCCGAACGTGCCGCCCAAGGCGTCTGCCCCAAAGACGGCGCCCCCTTGGTCAGAGACCGAGTTGGCGGCCGCACGACCTGGTGGTGTCCGAAGCACCAGCTTTAGTGGACGTTTGCACGCGCATGGCGTTGACAAACGTCCACAAAGGTCAGTTGACCTTGCGCTCTCTGCCTTCCCAGAAGGGGGCGCGGAGCTTGAACTTCTGGAGCTTGCCGGTCGCCGTGCGGGCCAGTTCGGTGCGGAACTCGACCGACGTCGGGCACTTGTAGTGGGCCAGGCCGCCGCGGCAGTGCTCGATGAGCTCGACCTCGGTGGCGGTCTCGCCCTCCTTGAGGACGACAAGGGCCTTCACCGTCTCGCCCCACTTCTCGTCCGGCACGCCGAGGACGCACACCTCGGCGACGGCGGGATGGGAGAAGAGCCGGTCCTCGACCTCGATCGACGAGACGTTCTCCCCGCCGCTGATGATGACGTCCTTCTTGCGGTCCGAGATCGTGACGTAGCCCTCGTCGTCGATCGAGCCGCCGTCACCGGTGTGGAACCAGCCGTCGACGATCGCCGCCGCGGTGGCCTCCGGCTGCTCCCAATACCCCTCGAGCACGACGTTGGCCCGGGCCAGTACCTCGCCCTGGCTGTCGACCTGGACGCGGACGCCGAGTGCCGGTGCCCCGGCCCGCCCGAGCTTCTGGGCCCGCTCGTTCGGCGACAACGAGTCGTACTCGGCGCGGCCCCTGTTGATCGTCAACAACGGCGCCGTCTCGGTGAGGCCGTAGATCTGGATGAACTCCCAGCCGAGCTCGGTCTCGACGCGCTCGATGGTGCGCGTCGGCGGCGGAGCGCCGGCGACGACGATGCGCGTGCGACCGTGACCCGGGATATCGCCGTCCCACGTCGCCGCGGCGTCGAGCACCGCGGCTACGACGGCGGGTGCGCCGCACAGAAGCGTCACACCGTGTTCGTCGATGCGCCGGAGGATCTCCCCACCGTCGACCTTGCGCAGTACGACTTGCTTGGCACCGACACCCGCCAGCGCGTACGGCATGCCCCAGCCGTTGCAGTGGAACATCGGCAGCGTGTGCAGGTACACGTCGCGATCGCTGATCGTGGTGTGCAGTCCGAAGGTCACGGCGTTGATCCACACGTTGCGGTGGGTCAGCTGCACGCCCTTGGGCCGGGCCGTGGTACCGCTCGTGTAGTTGATGGTGGCGGTTGCGTCCTCGTCGGGGTCGTCCCAGGGCTCGGGCTCGGCGTCCGAGTTGAAGAGCTCGTCGTCGCTGGCCGCACCGAGCACGAAGCGGTGCTTCACATCGACGGTGGCAAGGGACTCGTCGAGCTCGGGGTCGACCAGGAGGACGGACGCGCCTGAGTGATCGAGGATGTAGGAGATCTCCTCGGCGTTCAGCCGGAAGTTGATCGGCACGAGGATGCGGCCGAACCCGCTGACGCCGAAGAACGAGGTGAGGAATCGGCCGGCGTTCGGGGACACGATCGCCACTCGCTCGCCTCGGCCGACGCCCAGCCGGTCAAGGGCGGCCGCCTGATTCCGAGCGCGGTCATGGACCTGCCGCCACGTGAGTGACTCCCACGAACCGCCGGGCGGTGAAGGCTCATCGATGAGACCGATCCGATCGCCGTAGATGGCGTCGGCCCGCTGGAGGAAGTCACCAACTGTCAGAGGCACACGCATGACCGCGAACGTACGCCTACCGTGCCTCGCATGCGAGCGGCCACCATCGTCGACAACAAGATCGAGATCCGGGACCACCCCGATCCCCAACCGGGGAAGGGCGAGCTGCTGGTTCGCGTGCGTGCCGCCGGCCTCAACAACGCGGACCTGATCCAGGTGAAGGGGTTCTATCCGGCGCCGCCCGGCAGCCCGGCCGACATCCCCGGCCTGGAGCTGGCCGGCGAGGTGGTGGGCGTCGGTGACGCCGTCACCGCCTTTGCCGAGGGCGACCGGGTGATGGCCGTGGTCGGCGGCGGGGCCCAGGCCGAGCTCGCCGTCGTGCACGAGCGGGTGGCGATGCGGATCCCGGAGACCGTCCCCTTCCCCGAGGCGGGCGGGTTCCCCGAAGCGTTTCTGACCGCCCACGACGCGCTCTTCACGCAGGGCGGTGTCACCATCGGCGATCGTGTGCTCGTGCACGGCGCCGCGGGAGGCGTCGGCACCGCGGCCGTGCAGCTGGCCGCCGCGGCAGGCGCCCGTGTGACGGCGTCGGTGCGCAACGACCGCCTGTGGGACGGCGTCGCCCGCCTCGGTGCGGCGGAAGTCGTCGCCCACGACGACTTCGCCGACCGCGGGCCGTACGACGTGATCCTCGAGTTGGTTGGCGCCATCAACATGGCCGACAACCTGGCCGCGCTCGACCAACGAGGCCGCATCGTCGTGATCGGCGTCGGCGCGGGCGCCAGCGCGCAAGTCGACCTCCTCTCCGTCATGTCGAAGCGAGCCTTGATCACTGGCTCGACGCTGCGAGCGCGGCCGCTCGAAGAGAAGGCACTCGTGACTCAGCGGGCCGAGGCGCATGCCGTCCCGCTGCTTGCCGACGGCGCCGTGCGTGTGCTGATCGAGGAGACGTATCCGTTAAGGGACGCGGCGGATGCCTATGAGCGCTTCGCGCAGGGTGGAAAACTGGGCAAGATCGTTCTCGTCACCGGCTAGCGACCAAGGGGACGGAAAAATACCTCGCACTACGATGTATTTGTGAAGGCACGCCGCTTCCATTTCCGGCGTCCTCGACAGCTCTTCGTCGAAGGACTACTCGGGGCTGAACGGCGTCTGCTCGTCTATGTCGCCTTCGCCGGCATCGTCGGTGGGTTGGTCGGCGCTGCGTATCTGTTCTTGCTCCACCTCTTCCAGAGCGGGCTCTGGCCGACCCACTGGGACACGCTGCCGCACCTGTTCATCCTGGTCGGGGTTGGGGTCGCCGTCGGGGTGATCACGCGCGTCCTCGGTAATCCCGGCGACGTCGAGCTGCTCGTCAACAACATCCACGTGCTCGGTGGGCCTGAGGACATCCACGACCTGCGATCGTTGATCCCCGTCTCGCTCCTCTGCATCGCCTCCGGTGGGGCGATGGGCCCGGAGGCTCCGCTCGTGCAGACGACCGGCTCGCTGGGCGCGTACATCGCCAACCGCTGGCGCCTCGAGCGCGACGACATCCGAGTGCTCACGATCACCGGTATGGCCGCCGGATTCACCGTGCTGTTCGGCGCGCCGCTCGGCTCGGCCATCTTCGCCCTCGAGATCCTCCACCGCCGCGGCATGGAGTACTACGAGGCGCTCATGCCGGCCGTGTTCGGCTCGCTCGTCGGCTACGCCCTCTACGTCGTGCTGACCGGCGTCGGCGTCGAGCCGGTCTGGAAGTTCCCGCCGTTGGGCCACCTGCACGCCGTCGACATTGCGTGGGGACTGGCGTGCGGCGTCGCGGGTGCCATCGTCGCCGCCCTGTTCACCTATCTGACGATCGGCGCCCAAAGGGTGTTCCGCTGGCTGCCGCCTGCTCTGCGTCCGATCCTCGGTGGCGCAATCCTCGGTGGGCTCGCGTTCTGGTCGCCCTACGCGCTGACCTTCGGTGAGGCCCAGATCAACGGGTTGGCGTTCCGCAAGGCGGCGCTGCTCGTGTTCGTCGTCGCCGCGGCCGCCAAGCTCATCGGCACAACGGTCACGCTGTCGAGCGGCTGGCGGGGCGGCTTCATCATTCCGATGTTCTTCATCGGGGTAGCCCTCGGCCGCCTCGGCCATGGGCTGTTCCCGGGCACCAACGAGGTCGTCTTGATGTCGTGCCTGATGGTCGCCATCAACGTCGGCGTCACCAAGACACCGCTCGGCAGCACGCTCGTCGTCACCGAGATGGCTGGCTTGCAGCTCATCCCCATGACGCTGATAGCCGCCGTCGTCAGCCTCTTCCTGACCAGCGAAGTGGGCCTGATCCACACCCAGCGCCGCCGAGAGGGTGCGTTCGAAGAGAACGAGACCGACACGCACATGCCGACCGACAACGGTAAAGCTGCCGAGCCGCTCGCCGCCGAGAAGGTCGAAGAGAAAGCTACGGCTACAGCTACAGCCGAGACCGGATCGACGAACCCCAGCTAGGGGACTTGCCGAACGACGACTCGAGCCGCGCGAGCAGCACCGCCTTCTCGAGCTTGGCCTCCCGCTCCTCGTGGAGTTGGGCGACGGGGATGGCGAGCAGCTCGTTGAGCTTCTCGACGAGCACGAAGGGGTCGACGGGCTTGGTGACGTACTCGTCGGCACCGAGCTGCCACGCCTCGATGAACTCGCCGGCGTGGAGCTTGCAGGTGAGGACAAGCACCCTGGTCTCGGCCGCCAGGTCGCGCTCGCGCATCGTGCGCAACACGCCGTCGCCGTCGAGGCTGGGCATCATCAGGTCGAGGACCATGCACTCGGGCGGCGACTCCTCGAGGGCAACGACCGCCTCGAGCCCGTCGCTGGCGACGCGCACGGTGTGGCCGGCGTCCTCGAGCACCAGGCTGAGCATCTCTCGAATGTTGTGATCGTCGTCGACGATCAAGAGCTCGTGGCCCACAGCCAGGTGTTCGACAGGCGCGGTCCTCAGCTTGAGCGAAGGAAGCCGTCGATGACGCGGTCGACGGCCTTGGTGGCCTGCCGGCGGACCGGTTCGGGCGTTTCGGGGTGAGCAATCAGCATTGCCGCCTCGTTCAACGCGCCCAGGAGCACGTGGGCGACGACGTCGACGTCGTCCAACGCCAGGCGGCCGGCGTCGGCCACCGCCTGCACGCCGACCTTCAGGAGTCCGAACCCGTATTGCTCGTCGATCTCCCGCCATCGCCGCCAACCGAGCACGGCAGGCGCGTCGGTGAGGATGATCTGGCGCACGGTCGGGTCCTCGACAAGAGAGATCCACTCGGCGCACCCGGCGCGCAGGATCCGCACAGGATCGCGGTGGCGCTCGGCCGCGGTCATCAGGTGGGCGACGACGCCTTCCTCGACGTGCTCAACGACGGCTTCGAACAGGCGGTCCTTGCTGTCGAAGTGGTGGTAGAGCGAGCCGCGGCTCACGCCGGATTCGCGCAGCACCTGCTCTGTCGACGTGTCCTCATAGCCCTGCGCGGCGAACAGCCGAGCCGCGACCTCCACCAGCTGGCGGCGAGTCGCTTCGCCCTGGGCAATCCGTCGGTTCGTCATCGCGTGCCAACTGTCACGTTGCCAGCCCCGGGTCCCACTCTTAGGATACAGACTGTCGGTCTAGACCGGGAGGAGCAGCGGCATGGGACTCGGACGGGAAGAGGCGATCGCCGGCCTGCTGGCTGAATACGAGGCGTTCGGCGCGCTGGTGCGCTCGCTCGACGCGCGGCAGTGGGAGCAGCCCTCGAGGTGCAGTGGTTGGACGGCAGGCGACGTCGCCCGGCACGTCGTCGGAACTGCGACAGATGTCGCCAGCGGCGTCGTCGGCACGCACACGCCAGACGAGGAGGTCGCGGAACGCAAGGGCCGGACGGCGACCGAGATCGCCGACGAGCTCGACACCGCGCTCGTCACCCTCCGCAACCTGGCCAGCGTCATCAACGACGACGCGTGGAACGGCCCGAGTCCGGTGCCCGATCTCACGATGCGCCAGGGCATCCTCACGCTCATCTACGACCTGTACGTGCACAACGACGACATCCGCACTGCCGTCGGTATGCCGCCCGCGGGTGCAGGGCTCGGCCTCGACGCGTCGGTTGAGTACCTCGCAGAGCAGCTCGATCAGCGGAAGTGGGGCCCGGCGACCCTCGCCCTCGACGGTATGGAGAAGTCCGAGATCGGCGGCGGTGGCGACACCGTGACCGGCGACCCCAGGGAGTTCGTACTCGCGGCGACCGGCCGACGTGATCCGGAGGCGCTGGGCCTCGACGGGACCGTCAACATCTACGCCGACGCGTAGACGACGGCGCGGTCAGACGTTGGCGCGCTTCGGCCTCGTGTGGGGATCGCGACGCCGAAGGGCGTAGCCCGCGCCGGCGACACCGAGGACCATGATTCCGCCGAGGCCGGCGAGGTTGGTGAGCCACACCGATGTCTTGTGCGCCCACGCCGCGTCGCAACTCTCGTGCGGCGGCTCGTGACACTGGTTCACTTCGAGGAATTTGAGATTGGTGCTCGACGCTGCAGCGGCGAAACCCCAGCGACTGCTGGTGAGATAGCTCAGCTCGCGGATCCCAGGCTTGTCGCGCAGGTCGAACAGAACGCCGGCCAGCAGCAGCGATGAGGCCACGACCGCGGCCATCAGCGGCGTGGCCTTGTCCGACGTCGTGACTGCGGCCGAGATGAGGAGGCCGGTGACCATCGCCGCCAGCCCGGTGGCGGCGATGTCGACCACCAATTCGAGAACCGGTGGCTTGAGCACATTGGAGAAGTGGGGCCCGCCCTGCTGGGAGACGGCGATGAGCGTCAACACCGTCGACTGCACGAGGACGAACGGGACCAGGACCACGAGCTTCGACGTCAGATAGGCGGATAGCGACAGGCCGATCGAGCGTTCGCGCCGGACGATCGGCAGCTCTTTGACGATCTCTCGGAACGAGTCGACGACGCCGACGAGCCCGACGCAGAAGACGATGCCGAACAGCACGTTCATCGTGCTGGTGTTCGGCACTTGCCCGTGCCCCTTGCCGGGTATGTCGCCGAAGGTTGTCTTCAGACCGCCGCTGCCCAGGACGGCGAACAGGGCGAAGCCCAGCAGCGGTGCGAGCAGGATCAGCATCAACAAGAGCCCGCGGTCGGCGGCGATGACGGCGAGGTGCCGGCGCACCAGCACGTTGAGCTGGCCGGCCCACGAGCGTTGGGCTGGGCGCGGGGGCGCCGGCTGGGCGCCCTGTTTGTCCATCAGTCGGGCGCGGGCCGCGGGCTCACTGACGTACTGGCGGTAGAAGGTGCTCTGTTCGAACCGGCCTTTGAAGTCCTGCTCGGCGACGTCCCGCTCGAGCGTGCGGAACACGTCGGCGTAGTCGGACTGGGCGAAGTACTCGAGGGCGTCCTTCGGCGGTCCGAAGTAGGCCGTTGTGCCGCCAGGGGCGAGGAAGATGACGCGGTCGCAGAGATGGAGGCTCTGCAGGCTGTGGGTCACGACGATCACGGTGCGACCGCCGTCGGCGAGCTCGCGCAGCAGCTCCATGGCCGACTTCTCGAACCCGGGGTCGAGACCGGAGGTCGGCTCGTCGAGGAAGAGCAGCGAGGGCTTGGTGATGAGCTCGAGGGCGACGCTCACGCGCTTGCGTTGCCCACCCGAGAGCTTGTGAATCGGCAGGTCGGCGCGGTGGGTCAGGCCGAGCTCCTCCATCACGCCTGCGACGGCCTGGTCGCGCTCGGCCTTGGACACGTCCGACGGGAACCGCAGCTCGGCCGCGAACCCCAGCGCCTTCCGCACCGTGAGCTGCGGATGGAGGATGTCGTCCTGGGGGACGTAGCCGATGCGGGGTCGCAGCTCCTCGATCGACTCGTACAGGTCGCGCCCGTTGTAGAGGACCGTTCCTCGGTCGGCGGGCGTGAAGCCGGTGAGCGCCTTCATCAGGGTGGACTTGCCGGCGCCGCTCGGGCCCACGATGGCGAGGAAGCAGTTCTCGGGAAGAGTGAAGCTCACCTCGCTGAGAATGGTGCGTCCTTCGCCGACGAACACCGAGAGTCCGGACGCCTCGAATTCGACGGTCCCGACATCCTCGTAGGCCTCGAGGGCTCCGCCGACGACGCGGAACTGTTGGTGGCCGAGGCCGATGATGTCGTTCTCGCCGACGGGGGCGCGGTCGACGCGCTGGCCGTTGACGAACGTCCCGTTGTGGCTGCCGAGGTCGGCGATCTGGAACCCGCCGGGTGAGGCGAGGAGCTCGGCGTGGTACCGCGACACCAGCATGTCGTCGACCACGACGTCGTTGTCGGGCGCCCGCCCGATCCGTATGCGGGGACGGTCGGTGCGGTAGACGCCCGTCGGCCGGCCCATGCGGATGTTGGCGCCGATGGCCTGTGCGACGGGCGGGACCGGTTCGGCCTGCGCGACCGGTTGGGCCGGGGCTGCGGGTGCGACGGCGGCGAGGACGACCGAGGGCACCAGCTGGAGCTCGTCGCCCTCGTGGGGGTCACCGAGGCGGACGGTCGTGGCGGCCGTGATCGGCAGACTGCTGATGCGTTGGCTGCCGAGGTAGGTCCCACCCCGACTCCCGCGGTCCTCGAGGATCCATCCGTCGCCCTGCTGACGAACGACCGCGTGGTCCCTCGAGACGTACGGATTGGCGGACACCATGTCGGCCGACGGGTCCCGCCCGACCCGGATCTCGCGGTCGTCGTCGAACTGGTAGTCCTGCCCGTTCAGAGTCGCCCGGAGCGTCCCCCCCATCAGGCGGGACGTTAGCCGTCCCTTAACCACGTATTGTTCGACTCCCAATATGGCGCTTGACGAGGAGGCGGTCGGAGCCGCCCTTCCGCTGTACGAGGTCGAGGGCGAGCTGGGGCACGGGGCTTGGGGCGTTGTGCTCGCCGGACGCCATCGACAGCTCGGCCGCGACGTGGCCATAAAGCAGTTGCCGCGCTCGTTCGGCGCCGACCCCGCGGTGCGGAGCCGCTTCATCGCCGAGGCCCGCCTGCTGGCGTCGCTCGAACACCCGCACGTCGTTCCGCTCTACGACTTCGTCGAGCACGAGGGACTGTGCCTACTGGTGATGGAACGTCTCACGGGCGGCACGCTCTGGAGCAGAGCCCGGTCGGGCAACGTCACCCCGCAGAGTTCGTGCGCCCTCGTGCTGGCCACGCTTTCAGCGCTCGATTACGCCCACCAACGAGGCGTCCTCCACCGCGACATCAAGCCCGAGAACCTGATGTTTTCCAGCAAGGGCGACCTGAAGGTCACCGACTTCGGCATCGCCAAGGTGGTCGGCGGCGCGGCAACCGTCGCCACGAGGGCCGGTGACGTTCTGGGCACGCCGGCGTACATGGCTCCTGAGCAAGCGATGGGGGAGGAGCTCAGCCCGGCGACCGACATCTACGCCGTCGGCACGGTGCTGTACGAGCTGCTGTCGGGGACGCTGCCGTTCCCCGAGGACAGCAACCCGGTGGCGATGCTCTACCGGCACGTGCACGAGGACCCAAAGCCTCTTCTCGACATCGCACCGCATGTGCCGCCGAAGCTCGCCGAGGTGACCCAACAGGCCCTCGTCCGTTCGCCGGGCGACCGTTATCCCAACGCCGAGGGCATGGCTGTCGCGCTTGCCGAAGCGGCGTCGCTTACGTGGGGACCGGGATGGTTGCCCGCCAGCGGGATGGCGGTCTCGACGTCCGGCCCCGTGTTGAGCGCGGCGACGGGCCAGACCGGTGCGGTGCCGGCCGAGACGCTGCTGCCGCCCCGCGGACCGCGCGAGACGCCGGTGGTGCACGAGGTCGCCTCGCCCGAACTGGTCCCGGTCAGCTCGCTCCTGCCCGAGCTCCCACGCTTGTCGCCACCGCTGCCGGCGACGCCACCACCGACGCCGACACCGACTCCGGCGTCCGCGCCCCCTCCTTCAGCGCCGCCCGAGACGCGCGCCGGGCCGAGCGTTGGGCCGCCCGCGGAGCCGCCCCCGTCGGCCGGGTGGGGTGCGCCGCCGGGACCGCCGCCTGGACCCCCGCCGATGGCACCCGCGCCCGCCCCGGCTCGCAAGCGGCGGCCGTGGTTGATCGCCATCCCTGTCGTCGTGGTTGCCGCGATCGTGTTGATCGTTGCCCTCCTCGCCTCCGGCGGCTCCAACAAGACCGTGAAGACCCAGGCGCCGGCGGCCCTCGACCCGGGCCAGTGGGCCCCAGCGACGAACTCTCCGACGCCGCGCCAGGAGTTGGCGTCCGCCGTGCAAGGCAACAAGTTGTGGGTGCTGGGTGGCCTGAACGGCAGCGACGCCACGAACAAGGTGGAGAGCTACGACGGGGCCACCAACGCCTGGCAGGAGGGTCCGCCGCTTCCCCAGCCGTTGCACCACGAGATGGCGGCGACATACAAGGGCGAGGTCATGGTCGTCGGCGGCTGGATCCCCGACAACGGCGTTCTTACGGCCATCGTGTCGGACCAGACGTACGTCCTCCGCGGTGGCAAGTGGGCCACGCTGCCGAAGATGCCGCACCCACGCGCCGCCGGTGCGGCAGCGGTCGTCGGCGACAAGCTCGTGGTCTTCGGCGGGCAGGCCGACGGCAAGCTCGTGCCCCAGACCGAGGTGTGGGACGGCAAGAAGTGGAGTGACGGTCCCGACCTGCCGACGCCCCGTGACCACCTGGCGGGCGCGTCGGACGGGACCTTCGTCTACGCCGTCGGCGGTCGGGACCTGTCAGCGAGCAAGAACGTCGGAGCCCTCGAGCGGTACGACCCGTCCGCCAACAAGTGGACGAAGCTCGCTGGGATGCCGACGCCTCGCGGCGACTTGGGTGCCTCTGTCATCGGCGGGCGCATCGTCGCCGTCGGCGGAGAGAGTGCGACGGGCGTCTTCCCGACAGTGGAGTCCTTCGACATCAACAAGGGCCAGTGGTCGGGCCTGCCCGACATGCGTACCCCCCGCCATGGCCTCGCCGTCGCCACCATCAACACGACGGTCTTCGCCGTCGACGGCGCCGAGGTCCCGAGCCACCAGCTGGCCACCACCGTGAACGAGTTCCTGCCGTTCGCGCCGCCCGCGGCGACGACGGTTCCGCCTGCCGGCGGTAAGTCCGCCAGCGGTTGGCGTGCCGTCCACGACGCGCCGACGGCGCGCCAGGACGTGGCCAGCACCGTCGATGACGGCGTGGTCTGGGTGATCGGCGGCGTTGGCAGCGGGAACACGCCGAGCGCCAAGGTCGAGGGGTACGACCCCGCTATCGACACGTGGAAGAGCGGGCCCGACCTTCCGCTCCCGCTCAACCACGCCATGGCGGTCACCTACAACAACGAGATCTACGTGCTGGGCGGCTTCGTTCCCGACGGCAAGAACCTCACCGCCCAAGCGTCCAACAAGGTCTTCGCCCTCGAGGGCAACTCCTGGGTCGAGAAGCCGGCCATGAACGCGCCACGCGCCGCCGGTGCTGCCGGCGTCGTCGGAGACCAGCTGATCGTCGTCGGCGGCCAGGCGAACGGCCAGCTGCTGACGTTCAGCGAGGCATTCGACGGATCGCAATGGACGCAGGTTCCGGGGATGCCAACGCCGCGCCAGGACCTGGCCGTCGTCGGCGACGACAACTTCCTCTACGCCGTCGGTGGTCGCACGCTTGCGGCCGACAAGAACCTGCCGACCTTCGAGCAGTTCCAACCCTCCACCGGTAAGTGGAGGACAGGTCCGCCGATGAGCTCGCCGCGCAGCGGCCTCGGGGCCGCCATCGTCGACGGCAAGGTTTACGCCGTCGCGGGCGGCACCGACGTGCAGGTCCTCGGGCAGGTCGAGGCCTTCGACCTGGCGACCGGCAGCGCGTGGGTGCCGGTGCCCGCGTTCCCCACGCCCCGTCATGGCCTGGCGGTCGACGCAGTGGGCCCGACGCTGTACGCCATCGACGGCGGCCTCCAACCCGGCAGCGGCTCGCCCTCCAAGATCGCCGAGGTCTTCCGCCCCTAACCGCTCCGTTCTTTGCGCGTCCTCTGTTGTCTGACAACGAAAAACGCGCAAAGAACCTGTCGTTAGTGCCCCCGGTAGGATTCGAACCTACGCACCCGGCTCCGGAGGCCGGTGCTCTATCCCCTGAGCTACGAGGGCGGGGTAGCGGTGAAGCGTACCGCCGCCTAATACGATCGCTCGATGGCTCTGTCGGTGCTGGTGGTCGACGACGATCCCGTGATCCTCCGCCTGCTCCAGGTGAACTTCGAGTTGGAGGGCATCGGCGTGGTCACGGCCCCCGACGGTGAAGAGGGCCTCAAGCTGGCGCAGTCCGACCCGCCGGACCTGGTGATCTCCGACATCATGATGCCGAAGGTCAACGGCCTCGAACTTCTGGCCGCTCTTCGCTCGTCGCCCGACACCGCCGCGCTTCCCGTGATCCTGCTTTCGGCCAAGGCCCAGGTCGCGGACGTGCAGCGAGGGCTCGAGCTCGGCGCCGACGACTACGTCACCAAGCCCTTCGACCCTCTGGAGCTCATCGACCGGGTCTACAAGGTCCTGGCCAAGTCCCGCCGGTAGACGACGGTGATCCGCGACGACCTTGCCGACGCGCTGCGCGCCGCTCTCGGGCGCGTGGGTGTCGACGCGCCCGATGTCATCCATCTCGAACGTCCCGCTCGCCGTGAGCACGGCGACTGGTCGAGCAACGTGGCTATGGCCACGGCCAAGAAGGCGGGCCGCAATCCGCGCGAGCTGGCCACCGAGATCGCCAAGGTCCTCAACGACGAACCTCCCCGTCACGTGTCGTCGGTCGAGATTGCGGGTCCCGGCTTCGTCAACTTCCGCCTCGACGACAGCTGGCTGCACGACGTACTGCAAGAAGTCGTCGAGCGGGGCGAGCCGGCCTATGCGCGTAACGACATCGGTCAGGGGACGAAGGTCAACGTTGAATTCGTTTCAACGAACCCGACCGGCCCCGTTCACGCGGGCGGCGGCCGTTGGGCTGCGTATGGCGACTCACTCTGTCGAGTGTTGGAGCGGAGCGGATATGCACCGCACCGCGAGTTCTATCTGAACGACCGCGGCGTCCAGATGCAGCTGTTCGCCCAGTCCCTGCTGGCGCGCAAAGAGGGCAAGGCGGTGCCCGAGGAGGGCTACCAGGGGGAGTACGTCACCGAGTGGGCCGTCGAGATGCCCGACGATGCCGACCCACTCGAGTGGGGGTACGAGCGGGTGAAGAGCGACGTCGCTGACACGCTCGCTCGTATCGGGGTGCACTACGACACCTGGTTCAGCGAGCGTTCGATGGTCGAGTCGGGCGCCATCGAGGCCACCCTCGAGGACCTTCGCGCCCACGGCGTCGTCTTCGAAGCGGATGGAGCGGTGTGGCTACGCACGACCGACTTCGGCGACGACAAGGATCGCGTGCTCGTCAAATCCGATGGCGAGCCCACGTACGTCCTGCCCGACATCGCCTATCACCGCGACAAGTTCAACCGGGGCTTCGAGCTTCTGATCGACGTGTGGGGAGCCGACCACCACGGCTACATGCCACGCCTCAAGATCGGCGTACAAGCCCTCGGACACAACCCGGACGAGCTCGAGATCATTCTCGGGCAGTTCGTCACGCTGATGCGGGGCGGCGAGGAGGTGAAGCTCTCGAAGCGCTCCGGCACGGTGATCACGTTGTCCGAGCTCATCGATGAGGTGGGGCCTGACGCGGCCCGGCTCACCTTCTTGTTGCAGTCCATCGACACGAAGCAGACGTTCGACATCGACCTGGTGCGCAGCGAGGCGATGGAGAACCCCGTCTATTACGTGCAGTACGCCCACGCGCGTATCTCTTCGATCGAGCGTGTTGCCGCCGAGCGTGGTGTTGACCGGGTGCCGTTGGCCGACGTCGACCTCTCGCTGCTGACCCACGAGCGCGAGCTCGACGTGCTGCGCAGCCTGGCCGAGCTGCCCGACGTCGTACAGCTGGCGTGTGTCGAGCGCGCCCCGCACAAGGTGACGACGTGGGTACGAGAATTGGCCGGACGCTTCCACGGCTTTTACCACGACTGTTATGTGATGGGGACCGACATTCCTCCGGAGCTGACACAGGCAAGGTTGTGGCTCGTGGAATCGGCACGGGTCGGCCTGGCCATCGGGCTCGGACTGCTCGGCGTCAGTGCCCCGGAGAGCATGTAGATCAATGAGCGAGACAACCAACCTCCGGGCCTACATCGGCACCAACACGGCCATCCGGCGGTACCTGCTGCCCGACACGTCCAAGGTCACCGAGGACGGCCGCCTGTCGATCGGCGGCTGCGATGTCCTCGAGCTGGCCGAGCGGTACGGCACGCCGCTGTTCGTCTACGACGAACAGCACCTGCGCAACCGCTGCCACGAGGCGCTCGCCGCCTTCGGCGACGGCGTGGCCTACGGCGGTAAGGCATTCCTGTGCAAGGAAATGGCCCGTCTTGTCAACGAAGAAGGGCTGCTGCTCGACGTGGCCACCGGTGGCGAGGCGTACGTCGCCCTCATGGCCGGCGTGCCGCCAGACCGCATGGTCATGCACGGCAACAACAAGTCCGACGAAGAGATCGGGACCGCGCTCCACGCGGGAATCGGCCGCATTGTCATCGACAGCTTCGCCGACCTGGATCGCATCGAACGGATCGCGGGCGAGCTCGGCGGTACCCCCAAGGTGTCCGTCCGCGTGACCCCAGGAGTCGAGGCCCACACCCACGAGTACGTGATGACGGGTCAGACCGATTCCAAGTTCGGCCTCGGGCTCCTAAGCGGCGAGGCCCGCAATGCCGTGCAACGGGTGAAGGACTCACCGGTGATGGAGCTCGTCGGGATCCACGCCCACATCGGCAGCCAGATCTTCCTGCTCAACTCGTTTGACAAGGCCATCGAGTTGCTGGCGCCCTTCGTCAACGAGGTCGAGGCCGAGGAGCTGTGCCTCGGCGGCGGGTTGGGCGTGCCCTACGTCGAGGGAGAAGAGGCGCCGACAATCAGCGAGTGGGCGGCCAGGCTGAAGGAGGCCTGCGCCAACCAGGGGATCACCGCTCGCATCACGGCCGAGCCGGGCCGCTCGATCGCCGCGACCGCGGGCGTGACCCTCTATCGGGTCGGGACGATCAAGGACATCCCCGGTGTCCGCACGTACATGTCTGTCGACGGCGGGATGAGCGACAACCCCAGGCCCGTGCTCTACGGCTCGGGGTACGAGGCCTTTCTGCCCCGGCTCACACTCTCCGAACGGCCGCGCGAAGTGACAGTCGTCGGCAAGCACTGCGAGTCGGGCGACGTCGTCGTCCGTGACGCGCACGTGCCGCAAGAGCTGGAGTCAGGCGACATCCTCTGCACGCCCGTCACCGGCGCGTACGGCTATTCGATGGCGTCCAACTACAACAAGGTCCCCCGCCCGGCGGTGGTGTTCGTGCGCGGCGGCCAAAGCCGAGTCGTCGTCCGCCGCGAGACCTACGAAGACCTGATCAGACTCGACGAATAGCGGCGTCCCGGAGCACTCGTCGGGCGCAGTTGCGGCCGACCATGCCGTGGACGCCGCCGCCGGGGTGAGTTGACGCCGAGCACAGGTACAGGCCGCGCACCGGTGTGGAGTAGCGGAACCAGCCCGGGACAGGTCGGAACACCAGCTGCTGGTCCAGCGCGTTGGAGCCGCCGCCGAGGTCGCCGTTGACAAGGTTGGGGTTCGCGGCCTCGAGGTCGGGCGGCGTGTGCACGGCGTGCCCGCATACGCAGCTGCGCACGCCCGGGGCGTGGGCGTCGAGGCGGTCGAGCACCCGGTCGAGGAAGGAGTCACGGAGCTGCGACCAGCTCCCTTCTTTCGGGCGCGGCGGCACGTGGGTCTCGATCCACAGCACGTGGCCTCCGTCGGGGGCGCGGCTCGGGTCGGCGATGGTCGGCTGACCGACGACCAGCATCGGCGCTTCAGGCAACTCGCCCGTTGCCGTCTGCGTCGTCGTGCGCGCCATGTTGTCGAGGTCCCCGCTGACGTGGACGACACCGCAGCGATCGAGGTCCTCACCGTCCCAGGGTGCCGGGCCGTCGAGCGCAAGGTCGACCTTGAAGATGCCACTCCCGTACCGGAAGCGACGGATGCCGGCGAGGAACGACGAGGGCAAGTGATCGGTGCCGACCATGTCGAGGAACAACCGAGGCGGGCCGCAGTCGGCGAGCACAGCGCGCCGCGCACGCAACGACAGACCTGCTGCGGTCTCGACGCCGACCGCTCGCTTTCCCTCGACGACCACACGCGTGACCTCGTGGCCGGTCAGCACCTGACCGCCGGCGTCGACCACGGCTGACACCAGGCCCTCGGCGAGCCGGCCGGCGCCGCCGACGGGTACGGGCATGTTGTGGCTCTGGGCCACCATGGCGAGCGCCATGGCCGCGGGCGTGCCCGCGGGGTCGTTCACGCTGACGTCGCTGTGGCTGAGACCCGCGGCGAACAGGGCGCGCGCCTCCTCGGACGCGAACCGTTCTCGCGCGACAACAGAAGTCGGAGCCAGCGCCATGCGCGTCGTGTCGATCGTGCCTCGCACACCCGCGGCGCCGAGGAAGCGAGCCGTCGGCGCGACGGAGGGGATGGGATTGAGGATGACGTTGAGGAACCGGCGCCCGACGGTGGTCCACCATCGATACAGCTCGGTCCACGCCGGGCCGTCCTCGCCCTTGATCTGCTCGAGCGCGGACGCGGTCAGCGCCGGATCGGTGCGTACCGCGGCGCTACGTCCCGGGGCCACCATGGCTCCGGCCGGTAGCTCGAAGGAAGCCCACCGCACTCGCCGGTACAGCTCTAGCTCCCGGAACACTGGCGAGCAGTGCAGCAGGCCGTAGAAGGCCGAGAAGGGATCGTGGACGTACCCGGGCCGCGTCAGCTCGGCCGACGCCACGGCGCCGCCCGCGACCTCGTTGCGTTCGAGCACGGTGACTGACCACCCCGCCCGCGCCAGCAGCGCAGCGGCGACGAGCCCGTTCGGGCCCGAACCGATGACGACGGCATCGGCTGTGTCACTCATGATGCAGTGTCGCTCATGATGCAGTGTCACTCATGATGCAGTGTCACTCATGATGCAGTGTCAACGCTCACAGCTGGATCACTACGCCTTCGGTAGCGGCCTCCACCGGGACAGGCCCTCCCGCGAAACCTTCGACGATGGCGTCGACCTCGTCGTCGGTGCGCGGCGGGTCGTGATGGAACAGCAGCACCTTCTTGGCGCCCGCCTCGCGCGCCAAACCGACGGGATAGTCCACCGCGGAATGACCCATGAACGACTTCGCCTGGAACTCGGCCGCAGTGTGCTGGGCGTCGTGGATCAGCAGGTCGACGTCACTGGCGAGCATGACCGCGGCCTCGTGGTACGGCCCGAATCCGTCTGGGCCGGGGCCGTAGGCGATGGGGCTGTGGTCGGACAGGTAGGCGAACGACGAGGTGCCGTCGCTCACCCGGTAGCCGAACGTCCGGCCGCCCTTGTGGGGGATCTCCCGCGCCAGCACATGGAAGCCCTCGAGCTCGTGCTCGCCCTCTTTGAGGTTGTCGAACGTCCACCCGTCGCCGAGCTGGCGGGGCCAGATGGGGAAGTGCGGCGGTGAGAACGCGCGGCCCAGGAGCTCTTCGGCGTCCTCGCCCTGTTCCGGCAACAGGAGCGTGACCTTGGCATCCGGGTGAAAGCCGGCGGGGAAAAACGGAAGGCCGTGGGTGTGGTCCCAGTGCAGGTGCCCCAGGATGATCGTGCCGACGAACGCTTCACCGCCGAACGACTTGGACAGCGGCGCGAGTCCAGTGCCGGCGTCGAGCACGAGGCGCGGCGCCTCATCCTCGTTCGCGAGAACGGCGATGCAGGAAGTGTTTCCTCCGTACCGGACGAACTCCGGTCCCGGCGCCGGCGTCGATCCCCGGACGCCGCAGACCAGAAGCCTCACCTACCGATTCTCTTCCTTTCGGTGACCGGTGGCCACCTTGGCCAGCGCCTTCTTGTCGATCTGGTCGCCGGCAGCGACCGCAACCTTCACCGGCGTGAGCGCCCGCAGCGTGAGCGTGCGGGTGCCGCCTTCGAGGATGGCGCGCTCGCCGAGGATGGCGCCGGGGCCGAGTTCGTTGACCTTCTCGCCGTTGAACTCGGCCGCCAGCACACCGTCGAGGAGCAGGAAGAGGTCCTCACCTTTCTCCCCCTGCTCCACGAGCGTTCCGCCCTCCTTGATCTTCTTGATCTTCGGCTTCTTGCCGCCGCGCATAATCGTGCCGCTCAGCTGGCGCTCGAGCGCGGTCTCCACGGTGGTGACGAAGGCGGGGGAGTCCTCGTTGCCCCACGGCGTGTGCTTCTTGCCGAAGACCTTCGTGTACCACTCCTTGAAGTCGATCATCCCCGACTTGGCGATGAGTTTGCCCTCGCCGTCGTAAACCCAATGACGGGGGAACGGCGTGGCGCCCGTCATCTCTGACTCGACGCGACCGTCGGCGTGCAGCGTGAGCTTGAGTGTGGTCCAGACCGTCGGCGGCCGGAGCTGGATATAGGGCTTGCGACGGACGCGCCGGGGTGCCGGCATGCCGGGTCGCCCGCCGCACGTCTGCACGAACGTGGCCGAGGTCTTGGTGACCTTGGGCTTGGGGCGGATGTCGGGGAAGCCGGTGGCCTGGAAGAGGATGTCCTTCGGTCCGATCTTCATGTGCGTGTTGTTGAGCACGCTGCCGCCGGACTGCCCGAAGTCGATGATGCGACCGTCCTCCACCCGGATCCAGGCCTTCAGGTGGTTGGCGAACCGGAACTGGTCGTTGTCGCGCATCTTCTCGAGGTTGTCGACGTCGATCACGTCAGGAAGGGGCTTGTCGTAGTGGGCGACGCCCCCCACCTCGAACGGCATCTTCACCATGCCTTTGATGGCCTCCGACGGGATCCAGGAGACCGAGGTGATCGACGACTCGATGCGCATGGGGTGCCTCCTCCCGCGGGGGTCGTTCCCCGCCTGAACCGACCCTACGCAGGTGGACGCTTCGGGCAAAGGGGGTCACCCCGCATCCTGGCCGGGGGATACCACCCCCCGTGGTCGGGTGGCAGCCTCCCTTGACCTTTCGGCCCGCGCGAGGCCAAATGGCCCAGTGCTGGACGGGCGTATCTCCGTCTTCTTGGCCGATGACAACCTCATCGTGCGTGAGGGCGTGCGCGCGCTCTTGAATCTCGAGAGCGACTTCGAGATCGTCGGCGTCGCCGGCGACTACGACGAATTGGTCACGGGCGCCGAGGCCGCCGCGCCCCAGGTGATCGTCACCGACATCCGGATGCCACCCTCGTTCCAGCGCGAGGGCATCGACGCCGCCAACGAGCTCCGCAAGCGTCACCCCGGGACGGGCGTCGTCATCCTCAGCCAGTACGACGACCCCGAATACGCCATCTCCCTCCTGAGCGAGGGGTCCGAAGGCCGGGCCTACCTGCTCAAGGACCGCATCGCCGAGGGCGACCAGCTGGCGCAGGCCGTGCGCGCCGTCGCGACCGGCGGCTCGATGCTCGACCCCAAGATCGTCGAGGCTCTCGTCAATCCCGTTGCTACGGCCGACGCCGTCACCGAGGCGGATGAGGAGCTCATCCGCCTGATCGCCGAGGGCCGCACGATCAAGGCGATCGCGGCCGCGCAGCACACGACGCCCGCCGCCGTCTCCGACGCCATCGAGGAGCTGTTCCTCAAGCTGGCCAAGGAGGCGAGCGCGGGCACCGCCAGCGGCCTCCGCCGCCTGCGCATGCTGCACCAGGCGATCGTCGATCGCGAGGAACAAGGCGAGTCGCTGAGCCGCCTGCTCCCCGGGGGGGTGGCCGAGATGGTGCAGAAGGGCGGCGGCAAGTTGGGCGAGACGACCGAGCTGGTTGTCACCGTGTTGATGGCGGACATCCGCGGGTACACAACGATCGCGGAGGCGTCCGACCCCACCACCCTTGCCCGGCAGCTGAACGACCATCGGGCCGAGATGAACCACGCCATTCTCGGCGAGGGCGGCACCGTGATGCAGTTCGTCGGCGATGCCGTGATGGCCGTGTTCGGAGCGCCCGTGCCGCAGGAGGACCACGCCGACCGTGCCCTGCGCACCGCGTTCGCCATGCACGCCGCCCAGCGCCAGGTCAACGAGAAGTGGTCGGCCGAGGGGCTGCCTGCCTTCAACCTCGGTATCGGCCTGTCGACCGGCAAGGTGGCGGGCGCTCTGCTCGGGTCGGAAGAGCGTCTCGAGTACACGATGGTCGGCGATACCGTGAACCTCACCCAGCGGCTGCAACAGTGGGCCGAGGCCGGCCAGACCGTCCTCAGCGAGCCGACGTACGACGCGCTGAGTGAACCCGTTACTGCCGAACACCTCGAACCCGCACTCGTCAAAGGACGCCAGACGCCAGTTGCCGCCTACCGCATCGCGGCGGCCGAGGGCGCCGGGATGTCATCTCACTAGCAACACGCATCAAGAAGGAGCTCCCCATGGGTCCCGAAGACAACGGCAACACTGTGACCGAGACTGAGACCGTTCTCGAGACCAGCGCGCCCGAGGGCTCTGTAACTGGAACTGACCGGGTCCTGGACGTCCGCGGCCTGCGCAAGACCTACGAGTCTGAAGGCGTGCCCGTGCGCGCCCTGCGCGGTGTCGACTTCTTGATGGAGCCGGGCGAGTTCGTCGCCGTCATGGGTCCCTCCGGTTGTGGCAAGTCCACGCTCCTCAACCTGGTGGCGGGTCTCGACACGCCGACCGACGGCGAGATCTCCGTCGCCGGCGAATCCCTCGTCGGCAAGGACGAGAACGAGCTGGCGCGCATGCGCCGGCGCCACATCGGCATCGTGTTCCAGTTCTTCAACCTGCTCGAGGGAATGAGCGTGCTCGAAAACGTGACCCTCCCCGCCATCATCGCCGGCATGCCCCGCCGTCAGGCCGAGACGCGGGCGCGCGACCTTCTCGACCTTCTCGGGCTGGCGGACAAGGCCAGGAACGCACCGGGCGTGCTGTCCGGTGGACAGCGCCAGCGGCTCGCCATCGCCCGGGCGTTGGCCAACAAGCCCACGATCGTGCTCGCCGACGAGCCCACGGGTGCTCTCGACTCCGCCGGCGGCCTCGAAGTGCTCGAGCTGTTCCGGCGTCTGCACTCGGGTGGTCAGGCGATCCTCATGGTGACCCACGACCAGAAGGTGGCCGACGCCGCCGGGCGCATCGTGCGCATGCGCGACGGCCGCATCGACGACGGCACCGAAGAGGACATGTCGGTCACGATCACGGAGTCGATCACCTCCACAACCTGGGAGCCATGAGGGTGCGATGGCGAGCGAAGCTCGACATCGGACGCTCGAGGTAGGGGAGCGCCGCCGGAGGCGGCACAGCTTCGCCCGGAGGGCCTGAGGTGGCTGCGGTCTGGGCGCGCGCCCGGGCCGACCTGCGCTCGGGCTGGCGACGCGGAGTCGGCCTCACCATCCTGATCGGACTCATCGCCGGCGCCGCACTCGCGGCCGCCCTGGGTGCGCGCCGGACCGATTCCGCGCTCGACCGCTTCAACCGGCAGTACCGGGCGGCAGACGTGCTGTTCCTCGACGACGGCAGTGACGCGCCGTACCACGCGGGCGACGACGTCGGCCGGGTGAGCGCTTTGCCTTTCGTGGCGACGGTGGCACGCGCCCGGTTCACCTACACACTCGGCAACGACGGACTTCTCGTCGCCGCCGACGACGCCCTCGGCCGCGCTGTGAACCGGATCAAGGTCCTGAAGGGCCGGCTGCCTCACCCGGACGCCAAGAACGAGGTTGCGGTTGTGTTCGACACCGCCAAACGCAACCGGTTGCGCGTCGGCAGCACCTTTCCCCTGATCGACACGAGCTATCCGGTTGCCGCGCAATTGATCTCCGACCATCCCGACAACCAGGTGCAGCTCACGGTTGCCGCGATCGTCGGCGTCCCTGGTTCGCTGCCGCCGTTCCAGCCGGGAACCGTCGGCGTGCTCGGCACACCTGCGCTCTACCAATTCTTGGCCACGCACGAGGCTGTCTCGGCCGTACAGGGCCATCACACCGAACAGCGAACGCCCGACTCCCTCGTGATTCGTCTGCGCGCGGGTCAATCCGATGTCTCCTCGTTCGCCCGCGCCGTGCCGGGGCTGGCGAGCGCCACCTCGGCCTCCTTCCGGACCGCCGAGCGGCTCGACGGCGATGCCCGGCGCTCGATGCATCTCCAGGCTCAGGCCCTGTGGCTCCTCGCCACCCTGCTCGCGTTCTCCGGCGTTCTCGTGCTCGGCCAGACCATCAGTCGGTTCATCGCAATGGAGGCGTCGGAGGCGTCCGACCTGCGCGCCCTTGGGATGACGGGCCCCCAGCTGGGCGCGGTGACGCTCATCCGCATGGGTCTCATCGGTGCCGCCGCGGCCGCGGTGGCCGTTGTCGTAGCGGTGGCGGCCTCGCCCCTGACGCCTCTTGGGCTGGCACGCACAGTGGAGACGGCCCCCGGCGTGTCCGTCGACACAACTGTCCTGGTCGTGGGCGCGGCCGCTGTCGTTGGATTTGTGCTCGTCCTCTCGGCGTATCCGGCATGGCGTGCAGCGCGACGACAGATTCAGGACCAGGCGGTGGGCGAGCGGGTCTCGGTCGTCGCGGGCGGATTCGCCAAGGCGGGACTCCCTCCCACCCTCGTCGCGGGCACCCGTATGGCGTTGGAGCCGGGACGAGGGCGCAGCGGTGTCCCGGTGCGGAGCACGATCCTCGGCGCGGCCGTCGGTATCGCCGCACTCACGGCCGCTCTCACGTTCGGCACCAGCCTGGCCCGGCTCCTCGACACCCCGCGCCTCTACGGCGTGGCGTGGGATGCGCGGTTCACCAACTACGGCGGCTCCGGCGAGGACGACCCGAACCTGGCCCACCGCCTCGAAGCTGTCGCGCGGCAACGGGGCGTCGCCGAGGCCTCAGCGGCGATCCTCAGTGGCGCTGAGCTCGGGGGTCGCCAGACGGGGGTCATGGCCGTCGAAGGGCGTCTGCGTCCGCCGGTTCTGGAGGGCCGGTATCCGAACGCTGCCGACGAAGTGGCATTGGGCGCCAAGGCGATGCGCCGCGTGCGCGCACAGATCGGCTCACACATCGAGCTGCGCGGCGCGTCACCGCAGCCGGTGTCGTACCTGGTCGTCGGCAAGACCGTGTTGCCGGCGGACGGTGATCCACGAGTCGGCGAAGGCATCCTCATGACGGCCGACGGAGCCGACCGCTTGATGGGCGCAGAGGCATCAAGCCCAACGCCGTTCGACAGCTTGTTCGTGCGCTTCGCTCCTGGCGTGGACAGAAAGGTCGTTGTCGACCGCGTCCAGAGCGTCGCGGGGTCGGGCACGAGCGGCGGCCTTCTCGACGTCCTCTATCCGCAAAAGCCGACGGACCTCGTGAACTTCGGCGGCGTGTCGAGCCTCCCGTTCGTCCTTGCCGGGATCCTGGCCGTCGTCGCCATCGCCACCCTGGCGCACCTGCTCGTCAGCGCCGTGCGCCGGCGCCGGCGCGACCTCGCCATCCTCAAGACGCTCGGCTTCTCCAGGAGGCAGGTGACCACCGCTGTGCTCTGGCAGGGCACGATCCTGGCCACCGTCGCCCTCATTGTGGGGATCCCGGTCGGCGTTGGGGTCGGCCGTTGGCTGTGGAACTTCTTCGCCACCGCGCAGGGCGTAGTGGTCGAACCACGCATTCCGGTCCCCGCGGTGCTGCTCGTCGTGCCCGCCGCCATCGTTCTCGCCTGTGTCGTCGCCGCCGTCCCCGCGCGCGTGGCGTCACTGGTCAAACCGGCGCTCGTGTTGCGGACGGAATGAACGAATCCGCCGGTAGCGTGAGCAGGCAGGCCGTCTCGTCGGTGGCCTCTGGAAGTTCGCGCTCCTTCGACAACACCGCTGCCAGATGACTGCCGTTCTGCTCCGGGTCCGTGCTGACTTCCGCGCGCGATGGCGCGCCTGGCTGGGACTGACGCTGATCATGGGGATCGCGGGGGGCGCCGTGATTGCCTCGGTCGTCGGCGCCCGCCGCACCGACAGCTCGTACTCACGCTTCCTTCGGGCCACGAACGCTCCGGACGCGTTGGTGTTCGAGCCCAACGACGCGTCCTTCGCCCTCATTCGCCCCGACCAGCTCTCGTCGATGCCTCAGGTTGCGGACACCGCTCCCATCGTCGGCTACACGCTGACCGAGCCCGACGTGAACGCAGTCGCGTCGCCCGACGGCCGCTTCGGAAGCGTCATCGGACGCCACAAGATCCTGTCGGGACGACCGCCGGTCGGCGCTGACGAGGTGATGGTCAGCTTCATCGTGGCGGAAGCGAGGCACCTGCACGTCGGCCACACGCTCACGTTGCACTTTCTTCCGTCGGTCTCTGATCCCAGCGCCGAGGCCGGCCCACCGGTGCCCATGCAACTCAAGGTCGTCGGCATCGAGGCCACGCCCGGCGAGTTCCCGCCACAGACGCAGACGGGTTTCCGAATGGCGTGGCTGTCGTCAGCGTTCGTGCGCGACAACCTCGGACACCTTGTCGAGAACCATGCCACCGCCGTCCGGCTGAAGCCGGGCGCCAGTGTGCTCAGCTCCTTCCTGCGCGAGACGGATCACCTCGGCGGCGGACGTCCCACGTCGGTGTACCGGTACCGGGATCAGGCCGCGAACACCGAGCGGTCGATCCACCTGCAGGCCGTCGCCCTGTGGGTCCTCGCCGGTCTGCTCGGCGTCACCGTCGCCCTCATCCTGAGTCAGCTGTTCTTCCGTCAGGCATTGCTCGAGGCGCGGGATCACGCCGCGCTGCGCGCCCTCGGCATGGAGCGTGACCAGCTGTGGGCGATAGGGATGGGACGCGCTGCTCTGATCGGCGTCGGCGCCGCTGTCGTCGCCGTCCTGACTGCCGTGGCTCTTTCGCCGCTGACGCCCGTCGGCATCGCACGCGTAGCGGAACCGAGCCCGGGCGTGTCCGCCGACGTGGCCGTTCTCGTGCTCGGCGCCCTCGCAACTGTCGCGCTGGCGCTGGCGGCCGCCGCCTATCCGAGCTGGCGCGCCGCCCGTCCGCCCTCGACCGCCGACGAGGCCCGTGCCACCGGCCCGACCGCCCTCGGAGATGCGCTGGCTCGGGCATCGATACCTCCGCCGGTCGCCGCCGGTGTCCGCCTCGCCCTTGACCCCGGCCGCGGCCGGTCCGCAGTACCGATCCGCTCGACGGTGATCGGCGCCGCCCTCGGTATCGGTGCGCTGGCCGGCGCGCTGGTGTTCAACGGGAGCCTCTCCCACCTCCTCGATTCGCCCCGGCTGTACGGCGTGGCATGGGATGCCCGTATCACCTCCACAAGTACGGGTGGCGTCATCGACCTCGAGGGCAACGTGGCGCACGATCCAGATGTGGACGAACTGGCCGTCGGCTATGTCGGCGTGGGACTCGAGATCGGATCGCGACGCGTCGACGCCATCGTCCTGCAACCGCTTAAGGGATCGTTCCAACCGCGCGTGCTCGAGGGTCAGCTGCCCCAGGGGCCGGACGAGATCCTGCTGGGCACCCGCACCCTGAGCCAGGTCCACGCTCGCATCGGCGACCGCGTGCGGGTGAAGGTGCTCGGGGTGCCCGGCGCGGTGTCGCTGAAGGTCGTCGGCCGGGGGATAATGCCGAGCTCGAGTGACGCCTCCGGCTTGGGCGACGGCGCGTCGATGAGCATGGAAGCGGCGAGAAGCTTGCTCTCGCTGTCGTCGCTCACGGCCCCGCCCAACCCGGACACCCTCGTCGTCCGGTTCGGGGAAGGCGTGGATGCCGATGCGGCGCGGGCGCGCCTCTCGCAGATCATCGCCCCCTTCGGCCCGACATACGTGGTCGTCGCGCCCGACAAACCCAACGACGTCGTGAATTTCGGGCGCGTGCAGGGATTGCCTCTCGTTCTCGCCGGCCTGCTGGCGGGTCTCGCGGCGGCCACCCTCGGCCATCTACTCGTCACGTCCATCCGCCGGCGCGGCCGCGAGCTCGCGATCGTCAAGACGCTTGGGTTCGTGCCCCGCCAGGTGAGAACGGCGGTCGCGTGGCAGGCCACGACGCTGGCTCTCGTGGCCATGGCCATCGGCGTGCCGTTAGGTGTCGCGGCCGGACGGTGGGCGTGGATCGTCTTCGCGCGGGGGATCGGCATTGTCCCCGCGCCTGAAGTTCCGATCCTCGTGCTGTTGCTGATCGTGCCCGGCACCGTCATCGTCGCCAACCTCGTCGCCGTCTTGCCCGGCGAAGTGGCAGCCCGTCTGCGCCCTGGCCGGGCGTTGAGGGCCGAATAATGGCTGCGGTTCGTCTTCGTCTCGCGTCCGAGCTTCGGTCGCGATGGAAGGGATGGCTGGCGCTGTCCATCATCGTCGGGGTATTCGCGGGCGCGGTCATGGCCGCGGCAGCCGGCGCCCGTCGGACCGAGACGTCCTACACCCGGTTCCTCGCCGCCGAGCGAGCTCCCGACGTAATGGTGTTCGCACCCCCGGCGTCGAACGACACGTTGGATACGTTCGCCGCGCTCTCCGAACAGCAGCTCTCCAGGCTCCCGGGCGTGGCGACCGTCGGCTATGGCGCGACCGTCGGTGTGGCCCACCCAGCCGCCGTCAACATCATCGCCCCGGCTGACTCGCGCGTCGGGACGACGCTCCTCCGCCGCAAGATGCTCGCCGGCCGCGAGCCGCGCCCGGATCGCGTCGATGAAGCCACCGTCAGCTTCGTGCTGGCGAGCGCGCAGCATGTGCACGTCGGGGACACGTTCCACCTCGACGCGCTCGCGGCGGGTGGCGGCACGAAGCCGTACACGTTCAAGGTCGTCGGCATTGACGCCGCGCCGACCGAGTTCCCGCCGCAGCAGGGCACCGGCGTCGAGGCCCTATGGGTGACACCCGCGTTCTATCGAGCCGAGGTCGGTGGGCTCGTGTCGTACGGCACGACGGTCATCCGCCTAAAGCATGGACTTCGCGACTTTCCCACCTTCGAAGCGGGCGTGCGTTCGCTCGCGGGCGGCAAGGTCGTGCAAGCGTTTCCGTTGGCCGACCAATCCGTCAACACCCAGCACTCGATCCACCTGCAGGCGGTGGCCCTCTGGATGCTGGCCGGGCTCCTCGGGGTCACGGCCGTACTTGTCCTCACCCAGCTGTTGACTCGTCAGAGCGTCTTGGAGTCCGCCGAGTACCCAGCGCTCCGAGCGCTGGGCATGAGTCGCGGCCAACTGTGGATCCTCGGCGCCCTCCGAGGCGCGATCGTCGGCATTGTTGGGGCCGGGGTGGCCGTGCTTGTCGCCTATCTGCTCTCGCCGCTTATGCCCATCGGGTTGGCGCGCACCGCCGAGCCCCACCCGGGCTTCGCCGCCGACGCCACCGTCTTGGGAATCGGGGCGGTTTTCACCGCCGTTCTCGTTGCGGTTTCGGCGGCGTGGCCCGCGTGGCGAGCGGTCTCCGACGCGGCATCCGCCGGCGTCGACTCGAGCCGAACCCGGCCGTCCGCGGTTGCCGACTTGTTGGCCCGGCCTTCGACGTCGGCGCCCGTCATGACCGGCGTGCGAATGGCCCTCGAACCGGGGCGGGGACGAACGGCGGTACCAGTGAAAAGCACGATCGCGGGCGCGGTGGTGGGCGTCGGCGCGCTGGCGACGGCGATCGCGTTCACGGCCAGTCTCAACCACCTGCTCGCCTCGCCCCGCCTCTACGGCACGGCCTTCAATGCCCAGGTCGAGTCGCTGACCGGCGGCGATGACGTCGGCCGCGCCGCCGAGCTCCTGGCCGCCGACAAGCGCGTTTCCAGCGTGTCCAAGGGGTACGCCGGCTTCCCCGTCACCATCGCCAAGCACCGGGTCGACGGCATCGCCGTCGACCCCGCGAAGGGCGTGTCCTTGGCGGCGACGCCACTTTCCGGTCGGGCGCCGGTCACGCCCGACGAGGTCATGTTGGGATCGGCGACGATGACCGAGCTACACGCGCGGATCGGCGACACGCTCAGCGGGACCATCGCCGACAGCAGCGAGCCCATCTCGTTCCACGTCGTCGGCGTAGGTGTCTTCCCGACGTTGAGCGACGCCATGGGCCTCGGCAAGGGGATCGCGATGACGCCGAAAGGTCTGATCCGGGCCTTGCCGCCGGGCGTCGATCCGCCGCCGCAGGATCACATCCTCCTTCGGTTCCGGTCGGGCACCGATGTTCCACGCGCCGTCGCCGACCTCGACCACCAGATGGCCTCCACGTTCGGACCGGGCGTATTCGTCGTCAGCACGCCGGACAAGCCCGTCGACCTCGTCAATTTCGGCCGCGTCCAGAGCCTTCCGCTGGTGCTTGCCGCCCTGCTCGGTACGTTGGCGATCGCGACGCTCGCCCACCTCCTGGTCACGTCGATCCGCAGACGCAGGCGGGACTTGGCGGTGCTGAAGACGCTGGGGTTCTCCTCGGGCCAGGTGCGCACGGCCGTCGCCTGGCAGGCGACAACGTTGGGTTTCGTCGCCGCGCTGATCGGCATCCCGATCGGTGTGGCGTGCGGTCGCTGGGTGTGGATCGTGTTCTCTCACGAGCTCGGGATCGTTCCGCGCCCGGCCGCCCCGCTGCTGACGTTCACTGTCCTGGCCGTCGCGACGCTCGTGATCGCCAACCTGGTGGCGATCCTTCCTGGCCGCGCCGCTGCACGCTTACGACCCGCTCCTGTGCTGAGATCGGAGTAGAGAAATGGCTACCGCCCTCGAACGTGTGATGTCCGGCCCGGCCCCGGCGGAGGTCGAGAAGGTCCACAAGCCTCGACCGGCGTCGCTGCTGTACGGGCCGCTTGCCGTCGTGCTCGTGGTGCTCGGCGCCGTGGTGGCGCGTGACGCCGAAGGTCAGGTCGGGCAGTGGGTCCGGGTGGGCCTCGTCGTGGTGTGGGCCATCGCCGGCATGATCGCCACCAGGCGCAAGCCCCACGAGCGCATCGGGCCGTTGACCCTGCAGGCCACGGCCATCGGCGCCGTCGCCAGCACCTGTGCGTCGCTCATCGCCGCCAACGGGCACGGCGTCCATCTCTCTTCGGTCACCGTCGACCTGCTCCAACTCGTCGAGGCCGTGGCCGTGGGCGTGCTGCCGATAGCGGCGATGCACATGATCCTCGGTATCCCCGATGGCTTCTGCAAGGTGGCGCGCTGGGCGGTCATCGCCGGCTATCCGGTCGGCGTCGCGGTGGGTCTCTTGCTGTTCACCCAGCGCCCGGGCCTTCCCCTTTGGCCGATCGTCCTCGAGTCCCTGTTGGCCGCGATCATCGGTGTCGCCGGCTCCAACCACCGCTATCGCCGCTCCACGGGGGTCGAGCGACAGCGCATGCAGTGGTTCGGGTGGGCTGTCGCCGTGGGCACCGAGATCGTGCTCATCGTGCTTGCCCTGCGCGTGCTGACGGGCTGGCCGCCGCACGTCGGCGTCGTCTGCGCGGCCGCAACGCTCCCCATCCCAGTGGCGGTCATGGTGGGCTCGTCGAACAAGCTCATCGGGCGTATCGACCGCCTGCTGGCCCAGACGGTGTCCATCGCCGGGCTCAGCTTTGTGGTCGTCGCCGTGTATCTCGTGATCGTGCTCGGGCTCGGACGGGTGCCGACCAAAGACGAACGGTCGTTGCTCGTGCTGTCGATGATCGCGGCTGCCGTCGCGGCCGCCCTCTACCTGCCGACCCGGGAGCGCCTCGGCCGGTTCGCCAACCGTCTCGTGTACGGCGAACGCGAGGCGCCCGACATGGTGCTGCGCACGTTCGGTAGCCGTCTCTCCCGTGCCATTCCTCTCGACGAGCTGCTGCTGCAAGTTGCGGAGAGCTTGCGCAAGACGCTCGCCCTTCGCACCGCGGAAGTGTGGACGGGATCCGGTGGCCGCCTCGAGCGCAGTGTCTCGGTGCCCGACGCCAAGCGGGCCATCATCACGCTGTCACCCGACGAGGAGACCGTCGTCGCCCGGGCGGGCGTGTCAGGCCCGGCGTGGTTGCAGGTGTGGCTTCCTCAGCTGCTCGCCGGACGGGAGGACGCAATCGTGCGCGTGGCTCCCATCACCCACTCCGGCCAGCTGCTCGGGCTCATCGCCGCCGTGCGCCCGCCCAACGGCGACGCGTTCCGCACCGACGACGAAACTGTGTTGGCCGAGCTCGCCCGCCAGGTGGGTCTTGCCCTGCACAACGTGCAGCTCGACTCGGCGCTGCAGGCTTCGCTCGACGAGGTGCGGCGTCAGGCCGAGGAGCTCCGCGCTTCGCGGTCCCGCATCGTCGCCGCGTCCGACGCCGCCCGCCGCCAGATCGAACGCAACCTGCACGACGGCGCCCAGCAGCATCTCGTGGCGCTGGCGGTCAACCTCCGCCTGGCCCGTCAGCTGGCCGAGCAGGATCCCGACACGTCCAAGGCCATGCTCGACCAGCTTGCCCACGACCTGCAGGAGGCGGTGCAGCAGCTGCGCGATCTGGCCCACGGCATCTATCCGCCGTTGCTCATGGACCGCGGCTTGGTCGAAGCGCTCCAAGCGGCGGCGGGTCGCGCCGCCCTGCCGACCGACGTCGTGGCCGAGGATCTCGGACGGTTCACGCCCGACATCGAAGCGGCCGTGTACTTCTGCTGCCTCGAGGCTTTGCAGAACGCGGGGAAGCACGCCGGTGAAGGGGCGACGGCCACCATCAAGGTCTGGAAGGAAGAAGGCGCGCTGCTGTTCGAGGTGGCCGACAACGGCGCGGGCTTCGACCCCGCGTCACGTCCCAACCTCGGCGCCGGGTTCGTCAACATGAGCGACCGCGTCGGCGCCATCGGCGGCAGCCTCCAGGTCCAGTCCGCACCGGGAAAGGGCACGAAGATCTCCGGGCGCATCCCCGTCACCGAGGGGCACGTCCAGGGCACGCCGGCCCCGGTCGCCGGCTAGCGCTAGACGACGGTCGACTGTGGCGCTTCGCCGTTCGGCCCCGAGCCGTCCCACGTACTGCGCAGGACCTGCGGACCGAACTCGTCCTTGTTGATGTATGCCGCGGCGCCGCTCGTAAGTGCGTCGGCCGGCAGGTCGTCGCGGGGGTAGGTCGACAGGAGCACGACGCACACATCGGGGTGGGCGGCGTGGATGCGGCGGGACGCCTCGATCCCGTTGATCCCGGGCATGTTGATGTCCATCAGCACCAGGCGGGGGTGGAGCGTGTCGACCTGGGTCACGGCGTCCTCGCCCGACTCGGCCTCACCGACCACCTCGAAGCCCGGGGTCACGCGAACGACCGTCTTGGCTGCCATTCTGAACGGCAACTGGTCATCCACGACCAGAACGGAGACGGCCTCGTCTGCCACGGCCCCTCATCGTCCCATTTCGGACACTGACTGCCCATGGTGAGGGCATGTGTCCCCAGGGTGGGGTCAACCCCCCTGCCTCCCCCGAACGGGTGAGTTCTCGCTTAGGCCTGCTTGTCGCCGAGGAACAGGAGCACGGCTTTGACCCGCCGGTGGATCTCTGGTTCCTCGCCGAGGGCCAGCTTGGAGAAGATTGAGTTGATGTGCTTCTCGACGGCCCGCTCGGACAGGACGAGGGTCTCGGCGATGGCGGCGTTGTTCTTGCCCTGCGCCATCTCCGAGAGGATCTCGGTCTCGCGAGGCGTCAGCTGGCGGAGCGGTGACTCGGCCGCCCGGGAGCGAGCGGCGACGAGTGCGTCGATGATCTTGGGGTCGATGACCGACCCACCCCGCGCCACTTCCTGAATGGCGCTTGTGAGCTGCTCGCCCTCGGACACTCGTTCCTTCAACAGATAGCCGCGGCCGCGCGAGCCGTGTTCGAGGAACGCGAGCGCGTACTGCGGGTCGGCGTACTGGCTGAGAACGACGACACCCGCGTCGGGCTGCTGTTCACGAAGGTGCTCGGCGGCCTGGATCCCTTCGTCGGTGTTCGTCGGCGGCATGCGGATGTCGGTGAGCACGACGTCGGGCTTCTGCTCGTCGATGGCCTTTGTCAGTGAGGCCAGGTCTTCGCAGACGGCGACCAGGTCGAGCTCGGGCTGTGCCTCGATGAGCTGCCTGATCCCCTCGCGCACGAGGTAGTGGTCCTCGGCAAGGACGACGCGAATAGCCACGACCGCAGGATATGGCCGATACCTTTGAGCCGTGGACCCCGGCGTCATCAAGGTGGGGCTGCTCGGCTGTGGCAACGTCGGTGGCGCCCTCGTCGAACTCATCGACGAGCAGCGTGACGCCATTGCCGATCGCACGGGGTTGCGCCTCGACGTGGCCCGGGTGGCCGTGCGCAACACGGCCAAGCAGCGCACGGTGGACGTGCGCGCCGACCTGTTGACCAACGACGCTGCGTCCGTCGTCGAAGATCCGTCGGTTGACGTCGTCGTCGAGCTCATCGGCGGTATCGAGCCCGCCCGGGAGTTGATCCTCACCGCCCTGCAGAACGGCAAGGCGGTCGTTACCGGCAACAAGGAGCTCCTGGCCAATGTGGGCGCCGAGCTCTTCGAAGCCGCCGAGAAGGCCGGCGTCGACCTGCTGTTCGAAGCGGCGGTGGCGGGCGGGATTCCGCTCATCCGCCCGCTGCGCGAGTCGCTGGCCGGCGACCGTCTGCAGCGGATCCTCGGCATCGTCAACGGCACGACCAACTTCGTCCTCACCCGCATGACCGAGGAAGGGTCGACGTTCCACGAGGCACTGGCTGAGGCACAGGAACTGGGCTACGCCGAGCGCGATCCCACGGCCGACATCGAAGGCTTCGACGCCGCCGCGAAGGCCGCCATCATCGCGACCGTCGCCTTCGGCGTGCGCGTAGTCGCGGGCGATGTCTACCGCGAAGGGATCTCGGGACTTCCCGCCGCCGACATCGCGTTCGCGGCGCGCCTCGGATACGTCGTCAAGCTGTTGGCCATCGCCGAGGCCGACGAGCACGGCGTGGCCGTTCGCGTGCATCCCGCGCTCGTGCCCATCGACCACCCGCTGGCCGCGGTGCGAGAGTCGTACAACGCGGTGTTCATCGAAGCGGCGGCCGTCGGCGATCTCATGCTCTACGGACGCGGCGCCGGTGGTCGGCCGACGGCGTCAGCCGTGTTGGGTGACGTCATCGACGCGGCCGCCAACCGTCGGCGGGGCACCCACACCGGCCTGGGGATCCTCAGCAAGGCCGCTATTCGCCCCATTGAAGACCTGTCGTCGGAGTACTACGTGGCGCTGGAGGTCGTCGACCGTCCCGGCGTGCTGGCCGAGGTGGCCGGCGTCTTCGGGAACAACCGGGTGTCGATCAACAAGATGGAACAAGAGGGGATCGGCAAGGACGCCAGGTTGATCTTCATCACGCACACCGCCGTCGAACGCGACATGCAGTCGACGCTCCGGGAGCTGCGCGACCTAAACGTCGTCGACCGCGTTGGCACCCTGCTGCGCGTGGTCGGACGGGAGTAGACACATGCCCGTGGGCTGGCGCGGCATCATCGAGGAGTACCGGAGCTTCCTTCCGGTTGACGACAGCACGCCGGTCGTCACCCTGCTCGAGGGCGGTACGCCCCTGATCCCGGCACCGCGCCTGTCCGAGCGGATGGACGCGCAGGTGTACCTGAAGTTCGAGGGCCTGAACCCCACCGGGTCGTTCAAGGACCGGGGAATGACGATGGCGATCTCCAAGGCCGTCGAAGAGGGTGCCAAGGCGGTTGTGTGCGCGTCGACGGGCAACACGTCCGCAGCAGCCGCGGCCTACGCGGCCCGCGCCGGGCTTACCTGCGCGGTGTTGATCCCCGAGGGCCACATCGCGCTGGGCAAGCTGGCCCAGGCCCTGATTCACGGGGCGAAGGTGCTGCAGGTGCGGGGCAACTTCGACCAGGCGCTGGCGATCGTCCGCGAGCTGGGCGAGCACGCGCCGGTGACGGTCGTCAACTCGACGAACCCGTTCCGGCTGGAAGGGCAGAAGACGGCGTCGTTCGAGATCGTCGACGTCCTCGGTGACGCGCCCGACGTCCACTGCATCCCCGTCGGCAACGCCGGCAACATCACCGCGTACTGGAAGGGGTACCGCGAGTATCAGGACGCGGGCCGCACGACTCGGCTGCCCAAGATGGTCGGCTTCCAGGCCGCGGGCGCGGCGCCGTTGGTGCTCGGGCATGCGGTCGAGAACCCCGAGACCATTGCCACCGCCATTCGTATCGGGAATCCCGCGTCGTGGTACGGCGCCACCGCAGCTGCGTCGGAATCGGGCGGCGGCATCCACGCCGTGACCGACGAGCAGATCCTCGAGGCCTACCGGTTCCTCGCCTCGGAGGAGTCCGTGTTCTGCGAGCCCGCCAGCGCGGCGTCCGTCGCCGGTCTGCTGACGGTCGGCGTGCCGTCGGGGTCGACGGTCGTGTGCGTCTTGACGGGGCACGGACTCAAGGACCCCGACCGGGCCATCGCCCAGATCGCCGTGCCCGCCGCGATCGACGCGGAGTACGGCGCAATCCGCGCCGAGCTGGGGCTCTAGAACGCCGTACGGACCCGAGGACGTGCGCGCCGCGTGCGCGGACGTCGTCGACCGAGCCCAGCTGGTGCGCATCAACGAGGAGCGCCTTGGCTCGCTGGCGTCGACGCTCGCCGCCGCTGACATGGACGCGCCTGAGCGTCTCAGCGTGGAGTACGCGGTGACGTTCAACGCCGTGAACTTCGGCTCGGGATGGCATCCCCATCTCGACAAGGAACCAGGCGCGTCGGGGTCGGTGACGATGATGACGAGACTGCGTCGCCGCTTCGACGAGGCGGGTCCGTTCTCGGCGTCGGACCTCGCGGCGCTGACGGTGTCAGACTGCGCTCAGCTCTTCGGCCAGCGACTACGTCCGCCCGTCGACGAGCTCATGACGTTGTTCGCTCGTTCGCTGAACGACCTTGGGCGCTTCTTGCTCGACCGCTTCGACGGCTCGTTCGACGCCTTGGTGGCGGCCGCTGACGGGTCGGCCGCAGTACTCGTCGAATTGCTGCAGGACATGCCGATGTACCGCGACGTCGCCTCGTATGGCGGTATCACGGTGCCCTTCCTCAAGCGGGCGCAACTCACCGCATCGGACATCGGGACGTTCGGCGATCTCGGTCGGCTTACGCTGTTCGCTGACAACCTGATCCCTCACGTGCTCAGGGTCGAGGGCGTCCTGTCGCTCGACCGGGGGTTGGCCGAGGCGATCGACGCCGGCGAGCTCCTCGAGCCGGGTGGCCCCGCCGAGGTAGAGCTGCGAGCGGCGGCCGTCGTCCTCGGCGATCGCCTCGCCGCCGTTGCCGACGGGGCGATGACGCCGGCGGAGGTCGACAACCGCCTGTGGCGCCGCGGTCAGGACGCCCGGTTCAAGGCCGTTCCTCGGCCCCGGATCCGCACCTCCTTCTACTGAGCCCGTACTCCCCGTTGACACGGGGCGTACATGTCGTGGCACTCTGTGTCGCAGTAGGGGACATGGGACTGGGGCAAAAGGCTTGAAATTCTCGACGCAGACGCGGCCGCCCGGGGGGGAGGCGGCAACGCGGCAGTACATGGAGCGTTCGCTGGGCGCGATCTTCGCGGCGGCGTCGACCATTGCCTTGGCGTCCCTGGTCGTGCCGCACTGGGCCAAGGTCAGCGACGCGACCATCGCGATCGCCGCGGCCATGGGCTACCCGGTGGCGGCCGTTCTCTGGTCGGCCCGCGGGCGCCTCCCGCTGTGGGTGCTCCACGCCCTGATGGCGACGGGCACGGCCCTGATCGGCGTCGGCGTGTACTTCGCAGGGGCGGGCGTGGGGTCGGCGACGGTCGCCTTCCTCTACGTGTTCGTCGCGCTGTATACGGCGCACTTCTTCAGCTGGCGCGTGGCCGCCGTCCACATCGGCTTCGCCATCGCGTCATTTGCCGTGGTGCTCGCCCTCATCCACGAGCGCAGCGCCGCGTCCGAGTGGCTCTTCGTCGCCAGCATCGTCGTCAGTGCTGGTGTCGCCGTCGGGCGACTCTCGGCCGAGGTGCGCTCGCTGGCTCTCCGCGATTCGCTGACCGGGCTGGGCAACCGGCGGGCGTGGGAGGAGGCGCTTCCGCGGCAGATGGCGCTCGCGGCCCGGAGCCGGAAGCCGTTGTGCGTCGCCCTGATCGACGTCGACGGCTTCAAGGGCTTGAACGACCGAGACGGCCACCTGGCCGGTGACCGCGTCCTGTCGGAGTCGGCGAGGGCATGGGCGGTCGAGGTCCGGGCGTCCGACCTGCTCGCCCGCTACGGCGGCGACGAGTTCGCGCTGCTGCTGCCGGACTGCACGATCGACCGAGCCATGGAGATCGTCAGCCGTCTCGAGGAAGCATGCGAAGGGGTCAGCTTCAGCACGGGTGTCGCCCGCTGGGACGGCGTAGAGGACGCCGACGCCCTACTGCGCCGGGCCGACGATGCCCTGTACCTCGCCAAGAGCCAAGGCGGCGGCCGCTCCGTCCTCGCCCCCGGCAAGGTCGCCTGACTTACTGCTCGGGCTGAATGTCGAAGCGGTCTACGTAGAACTGCAACGCCGCTCGACGTTCCTCGTCGTCGAGGCCGAACTGGGAGAGGTCGTAGAGCACGCCACCGTGGCGGCCACGGGGGTGGGTCTCCATGAAGGCATCCATGGCGGAGCGGACGTCGGCGGTGAACGGTTGGCCGGCGATGGCGTAGATGCGCTCGACCATCGCCACGTCGTCGGCCATGAACTCGTTGAAGCGCACGTCGATCGACCGATCGGCAGGCAGGACGTCTCGATCACGGACGCACGCGCGCAGCATCGTCTCCAGTCGGTCGGCCCAGTAGCCGCCGACCACCTTGGGGTCGACCGTGTCGAGGTTCAGGCGAGCGAGGTAGGTCATCATCGTCGTCAGCGACTTGGTCACCGAGACGGGATCGCGATGGGTGACGACAAACGTGGCGTCGGGGAAGACCGTCGACAGCGGGCCGAACTGCTCCAGGTGCTGCGGTGACTTCAGGACCCATCGGTCGCCGCCGCGCACGAACTGCAGCACCTTGAGCACCCGCTTCAGGTACTCGTAGGCCGGCGTCTGGTCAGTGCTGCGGTAGTAGTCGCGCCACGTCGGTATGGGCGCCATCGTCTCGAAGAACATCGACGAAACGTCCATGGCGAGGAGGTTGATCTCCTCGTGCACCTCGTCGGGCGTCATCTCGTGCATGCGCTTGAAGTAGGGCAGTGCGTCGTTGAGGACGTCCAGGGCGAGGGCGGTACCGACGACTCGGTCGTCGGGCGCGCCGTCGGGGACCAAGGGCTGGACGGCCTCCCAGTAGGGGAGCGAGCGCAGCGCCGGGTCGGCCGAGAGCAGGTTGTGGAGATGGGTGGTGCCCGTACGCGGCAGTCCGCAGATGATGATCGGCGCCCGCACCTCCAGTTCGTCGATCTCGGGATGACGGCGGAGAAGATCGGTGACGAGCAGGCGGTTCCGGAGCACCTCCGTGAGCTGGACGAACGCAGCGGCCCGGCCTGCGGGGCTCAACACGACGTCCTTGTCGAACGCTGTGCACACCACGTCCAGGCGTTCACGGAATCCGGCGTCGCCGAAGTCGTCGACGCCGGCCTGGTCGACGGCAGCCGCCATCAGCGCTTCCGGTTCGAGCAACAACGCGGCACCCATCTCGGTCATCGCCTCGCGGATGGGCAGTGCCGACTCCGGGAACCGCGGCGCGGCCAGGTCGTCGATGGCGACCGCCGCGGGACGCGTCACAGGGTGACGACCTCGGTCGTGGGACGGTCAGGCGTGGCCGCGGGGTGGAACCAGCGGAACCACAGCAGGCCGCGGGGGTGCCCTGCCGTCGAGATCCAGTTCGCATGGCCGGGGTCCCGCCCGGCGACGACGATCGTCCACGAGCCATCGACCTCGTACTCAACCTGCCCGCCGTTGATCGTCACCCGTTCGTAGTCGTAGTTGTACGTGTGCAGGAACTGGTTCCACAGGCACAGGTTCCAAAAGGCGCACTCGGGTGAGCGGCCCTTGATGACGAGGGCCTCGTCAGGCCCGAGGTCGAAGCTGCCCATGGCGTAGGCGGCGTCCGCGGCGGCCCAGCCGTAGGTCGTCGTCGGCACGCCGTAGGGCTCGGCCACGGCATTCGGTTCGCCGAATCCGAGCGGCACCAGCTGCGCCTGCTCGCGGATCCACGTCAGGGTGGCCCGGAAGCGCGCCGCGAGGTCGGCATCGTCGTCCCGCCACGTCGTCGGTGGGTCGACTGCTTCGATGTGCCACTCGACCCGCCGCCCGTGCGCCGGGTCGACGACGTAGTCACGGGTGATCGCGCACACGGCGTCGGGCTCGAGCTTCAGCCACGCCCCTTCATGACGCTCGGGCGACAGGATGAGCTCAAACGTGCCGTCGCTCGCGACGTCGAGCGTGCGGTCGTTGATCGTGCCGACGATGCGGTCGGAGTAGCGCCCGTCACGAGGGCCGCCGTACACCGACAACGAGAAGTACACGGCGTCACCCTTGCGACCTCGGACTCGGTAGGTCCGAGCGGGGTCGATCGGCGCGTACTGGTAGAAGGCGTCCGCGTTGTCGCCGCCCCACTTCCGGTAGGGACCGACGATGTCGACGAAGCGGGGTCGGCCCGGGTCGGCCCACACGTACGCGTCCAAGCCGACGGCGAGGATGCTGAAGATCCACTTGTAGCCCTCGAGCAGGCTCTGGTCGTCGAGCGGAGTGTTGGGCCCCGACAGGATCCGCTGTTCGAGCGCACGGAGCTCGTCGATGAGCTCGTTGAACACCCCGCCCGTTTCACTCGCCCCCATGGGCGTAGTACAGCAGCTGCGCTCAGGCCGGGTCGATCCGGAACACGCCGTCGCTCAAAGACAACACGTAGAGCTCGCCGTTGGCGTCCTGACCGAACGACGCCAGGTTGCCGACAGAGATGCCGAGGTCACGGACCTGACCGGGATACCACCCGAACACATGACCGACGCAGAAGTCGGCGAACAGGTAGACGGCGTTCATGGCCGGGATTCGCGCGCCGCGGTACACGTAGCCGCCAGTGACCGCGCAGTTGCCGCCCTGGTGGGAGTACTCGTACACGGGCGGGACCGCGCCCGGTGCCGACCTCGACGAGTTGTAGACGTGGTTGCCCTCGAAGCGCGACCACCCGAAGTTCATTCCCGCCGACTGCACGCCGGGGGCGAGGTCGATCTCCTCCCACATGTCCTGACCGACGTCACCGATCCACAGCGCGCCGGCAGAACGGTCGAAGCTGTATCGCCACGGGTTGCGCAGCCCCATGGCCCAGATCGAGTACTGGCCTGTCGCCACGTTCATCTGCAGCATCTTCCCGAGCGGCGTGTTCGGGTTCTGCGCGTTGTTGTTCGGGTCGCCGCCGCTGCCGCCGTCACCGAGCCCGATGTACAGGAGGCCGTCGGGACCGAACACCAGGTTGCCGCCGTTGTGGTTGGCGAAGGGCTGCTTGACGAACAGGAGCTGGCGCGCCGTGCCCGCGTTGGCGACTCCACCGTTCATGGCGTACTCGACCACGTGCGTGTCGCCGGCAGTGTCGGTGTAGTTGACGTACATGTGGCCGCCGTCAGGCGAGAACGCCAGCCCCAGCAGACCCTGTTCGGAACCGCTCGACACCTGGCCGCTCAGATCGAGCACGGGGGCGGGGGCGACCTGCCCGCCGCGGATCGCCCGTATCTGGCCCGACTTGCTGGCGATGTACAGAGCGCCGTCATTGGGCCGCCACGCCAGAGCCAGTGCGCCGGCGATGTTGGCGACCGGTGTCAGTCGCACATGGATGGCGGCCAGGTTGGGGCCTCCTGTGCCCGCCGCCCCGCCGCCGCCCGCACCACCGCCACCGCCACCACCGCCGGTCGTTCCCCGCGGCGCGGTCGCGGCCGGTCGACGGCCCGCGGTGGCCGGCGGCTGGGACGCGCTCGGGGCAAGCGGTGTGACCGTGCCCGCCACGGTCGTTGTTGTCGTCTCAGGTCCTGTGGGCTCTGACGACGACGGCGACGGCCCCGTGGCCCGTTCGAGGTTGTGGTTGCCACTGCCACCCCCGCACGCGGCCGCGACAAGTGCGAGAACGAAGAGTGTTGCGGCCAGCGGACGGCGCACCTTCTGAAGGTACCTACGATGAACCCATGAAGTACGTCGTGTGCGTACCGGATGGAGCGGCCGACGAGCCCATCGAGGAGCTCGGTGGTCGGACGCCGCTCGAGGCCGCCAACATGCCCAACCTGGCAAGCCTCGCAAAGCGCTCAGAAGTCGGTCGGGCCGCAACCATCCCCGCCGGCATGCCGCCCGGCAGCGACGTGGGGAACATGGCGATCCTCGGCTACGACCCGTCGAAGTACCACACCGGACGAGCGCCGATCGAGGCCGCGGCCGTCGGCATCCAACTCGCGCCGGACCAGGTCGCCTTCCGTTGCAATCTGGTTCGCGTCGACGACGGGGTGATGACCGATTTCGCGGGCGGCCATCCCACGTCAGAGCAGGCCGCGCCCGTCGTCGCCGCCCTCGACGCGGAGTTCGGTGGCGAGGTCTTCTTCCACCCTGGCGTTCAGTACCGCCACATCCTCGTCGCCCCTACGGCGTGGGCGGACGCCTCGTGCACACCGCCGCACGACCTCACCGGTCAACGGGCGGTGTGGCCGGAAGGAGCAGCGGCGCCAAAGCTGCAGGAACTGATGGACGCCTCGCGCGCGGTCGTCGGGTCGTTCGGGCTCGACGCCAACCAGATCTGGCTGTGGGGCCAGGGCCGGGCCACCGACCTCCCGCCCTTCGCGGACGTCTACGGGCTCGACGCCGCCTTGTGCTCGGCCGTCGACCTGGTCCGCGGTCTCGGCGTACTCGCGGGGATCGACGTCGTCGACGTCGACGGGATGACCGCCGGTTACGACACCGACTACGTCGCCCAGCGCGAAGCGTGCATCGCCGCCCTCGAGGATGGCGCCGACCTCTTTCTCGTGCACGTCGAGGCGAGCGACGAGGCCGGTCACGCAGGTGACGTGGCGGCCAAGGTCGACGCGCTCGAGCGGTGGGACAGCGACATCATCGGACCGCTCCTGGAAGAGCTCGAGCACCTGGCGCCGTGGCGGCTCCTGCTCCTTCCCGACCATGCCACGCCGACCAAGCTCATGACCCACACACCCGACCCGGTCCCGTATCTCCTCGCCGACTCCAACGACGATGGCCCCGGCGGCGAATACACAGAGTCCGGGGTCGCGAGCAGCGAGGCGGTGCCCGCCCACTCGCTGATGGGCAAACTCCTGCGCCGCTGAACGCTACGGTTCGCCGCGTGACGGATGGGGACGTCGCGCCGGGAGGACTTCTGTTCACAGACGTGGAGGGGTCCACGGCGCACCTGCGTGCGCTCGGGGATGCGTACCCGGAGGTTCTGGCCCGGCACAACGAAATAGTCCGCTCGGCCATCGCCGCCGAGCAGGGCGTCGAGATCGGCTCGGAGGGTGACAGCATCGCCGCGGTGTTGCCGTCGGTCGCGGCTGCAGTCCGGGCGTCGGTGGTGGCGCAACGAAATCTCGCCGCCGAACCCTGGCCTGACCGACCGTGGCTCGTGCGGATGGCGGTGCATGCGGGCGCCGTCGCCATCAGTGACGGAGCTGCGACGGGCATTTCGCTGCATGAAGCGGCCCGCCTGCGCAACGTCGCCCACGGCGGCCAAGTGCTCCTCTCGGAGCACGCGCGTCTCGCCATCGACGAAGCCATGCCCGCCGATATCAGGCTCGTCGACCTCGGCCGCCACGTCGTCCGCGACTTCGACGATCGCGTCCGGCTCCACCAAGTCGTTGCGCCCGGACTGCAGTCCACCTTCCCGCCGCCTCGCACGCGGCGTCCCCGGGACCTGCCATCCGACCCGACGTCGTTCATCGGCAGGGACGAAGAGGTGCGCGCCATCGACAAGCTGCTTTCGGAGTCGCGTGTGGTGACGATCGTCGGACCGGGCGGCAGTGGGAAGACCCGTCTCGCCTACGCGGTCGCCAAACGCTCGCCCAGAGAGTCAGTCACACTCGTCGAGCTCGCCGGTGTGCGAGACCCGTCGCAAGTGGCGGCGACCGTCCTGGCCGCCACCGGTGCCGTCGACGGCGCCGACTTGCGAGAACGTGAGGCGCTGCTCGTGCTTGACAATTGCGAGCACGTCCTCGAGGCGGTGGCTGCGTTCGTCGGGTCGCTGGCGAGCGGTGAGATCAGTGTCCTTGCCACAAGTCGAGAAGCGTTGCGCGTGCGCGGCGAGTCGACCTTCATGATCCCCGCGCTGGCGCCGGACGAGGCCGTCGCCCTCTTCCGTGACCGGGCGGAGGCAGCGGTCGACGACGAGCTGGCGACCGCGATCTGTGAGCGTCTGGCGTGGATGCCCCTCGCCATCGAGCTGGCCGCCGCACGCGTACGTTCGATGCCGTTGCGGGAGCTGGTCGTCAGGCTCGATGACCAGCTGGCAATCCTGACAAAGGGGGCGCGCGACGTGCCGCGCCACGCGACCCTCCGCGCCACGATCGACTGGAGCCACGACCTGCTCACCGACGAGGAGCGTGTGCTGTTCCGGAAGCTGTCGGTGTTCGCAGGCGGCTTCGTCCTCGAGGCCGCCGAGTTCGTCGGCGAGGTCGACGTGGTCGACGCCCTCGAGGGACTGGTGTCGAAATCGCTCGTGGAGCTCGATATCGCAACCGACCGCTACCGGATGCTCGAGCCCGTCCGGCAGTACGCGGCCGAGCGATTGCGGGAGTCCGGCGGCGAAGACGACGTCCATAAGCGGCTCGTGCGTTGGGTGCGGCGGTTGAGCAGCGAGGGAAGCGTTCATACGTTCCTCGATGCCTCTGCGGCGCGCGCTCTGCTGGGGCCCGAGCGCGACAACGTTGCCGCTGCCATCGCGTGGGCGCTCGATCACGACGATTTGCACCAGGCCGCGGCGATTGTGATCGACATGGCGTGGTACTGGGAGGTCAACCGCCGCGGGGACGCGCTGCCCGTACTCGATCGCATGTTCGAGAGACTCGACGATCTGACCCGGTTGGACCGAGCCGAGGTGCTGCGATCGGCCGGCATGATCTACAACGACGACTTCGAGGATCCTCGTCCCGTCGATTGGCTTTTGGAGGCCGAGAGGATCCTCGCCGAGGAACAGCAACAAGGTGCGCTCGCCGCGACGCGCTTCTGGCTCGGTCGCGGGGCCTCGATCCGCGACCGAGTCGATATCGGAGAGCCGGCGCTGCGCGCCGCCGGCGAGGCCTTCGAGCGAATGGGCCATGTCTTCGGCTGGGGGTGGTGCGTGGTGTGGCTGGCGCAGTTCGAGCGGCACCGGGGCGACATGGCGGCGAGCGAGGCGCTTCTCAACGAGTTGCTGGCCAAGAGCGAAGACGTCCCGCCGATAATGGGCGCCGCGCTCCAGGAGCTGGCCAAGAATGCAGACGTCGAGGGGGACCTCGCCCGCGCCGAGGCGCGGGTCCGCGACGCACTCGAGCTCTTCACGACGGTTGGCGATCTGTTTCAGATGGGCATGACGGAGATGCAGATTGCGGAGCTGCTCGCGGTCTCCGATCCGGAGAGAGCGGCGCGGGCGGTCGTCGGTGGGATACGGGCGTTCTGTGCGAGCGAATGGGACGTGCATGTCGCCCGAGGTCTCGTGGTTGCCGCGTGGCTGCTCGCGGAACGTGGCGAGGTCGAGCGCGCAGCAACGCTCGCGGGCGCGGGCGACGTGGGGCTCGACGACCTCTGGACCAGATGGCTCACGTCGCGCATGGTCCCTGTCCTCGACCGCGTCCGGACGCTGCTGCGTGATCCCGCACTCCGCGCCGAGGTCGAACGCGGCCGCCGGCTCCGACCGATCGATTGGGGCGACACCGCGATCGAGTGGCTCGAGGACGCCTACCTACAAACGGGCTAGGTGTAACGCGAGATGTAGCCCCGCGTGCGGAAGGCCTGCAGCATGCGCGTGAGGAAGAGAATCACCACGGCGCCGAGCAGGACACACCCGAGCAGGGCGATGCCGAGCTCGCTCCACAGCAGGCCGCGGCCGTCGAACAGCGCCCGACCGGCGATGAACGCGTGGGTCGTCGGCAGGGCCTGGGCCAGTGGGCGCAGGATCCACGGCAGGGCGGCGACCGGATAGAAGACGCCCGACAGCGGCAGGATCACGAAGAGGATCCCCCACGCCAGCGCCTCGGCCCCGGTGCCGAAGCGCAGCACCAAGGCGATGACGAAGAGGGCGATCACCCAGCCACACACGAGCAACACAGCGGCGACGGGGATGAGCCCGATGCCGAGGTCGGTGACGTTGAAGGCGAAGAAGGCGAGCGCCGTCACCGAGACGACGGCCAGACCCATGAAGAGCTTGACCATGCCGAACATCACCACGCCCGCCACGTACTCGACCTCACGCATCGGCGTGACCATGAGGTTGAGCAGGTTGCGGGTCCACGCCTCTTCGAGGAAGCCGGTCGCCAACGCGATCTGGGACTGGTACACGACGTGCCACAGCAGGATGCCGGACAGCAGGTAGCCGGCCGCGAGGTGTCCCGCCGTCGCGTGTCCCGGGTTCACGAAGGCGGCGATCGATCCGAACAGCAGGACGTCGACGAGCGGCCAGATGGTGACGTCGAACAGCCGGTGCGGTGCCCGGAGCAGGACGTAGTAGTGACGCCGTGCCACGGCCTTGATCCGCAGCCACGAGAGCTGCCGTCCCGACAAACGGGCGGCGGCGGTGCTCACAGCGACGGCCGTTCTGTTTCCTGGCCCCTCTCGTAGGGGTGCTCGGTTATGTCCCTCCCGGCGAGTCGCAGGAAGACGCTCTCGAGGTCGGCCCCGCCGAAGGCGCCGGCGACGGCGGCGGGTGTCCCGTCGGCCACGATGCGGCCGGACGCGATGAACACGACCCGGTCGCACATGCGCTCGACCTCGACCATGTTGTGGCTCGTCACCAACAGCGTTGTGCCTTCGTCCCGGCACAACGCCTGCAAGCCGGTGCGTACGCGCAGGGCGACGTCGGGGTCGAGCGACGCCGTCGGCTCGTCGAGCACGAGCAACTTGGGACCGTGGAGGATGGCCTTGACGATGCCGACGAGCGTCCGTTGACCCGACGAGAGGTCCGTCCCGCGCGCGGGGGCGAGATGGGCGACGCCGAAGCGGTCGAGGGCGGCGTCGATGTCGGGGTCCTCGACCCCGTACAACTGCCCGTAGAAGCGGAGGTACTCGTCGACTTTGAGGCGCTCGGGCAGCGGCAGGTATCCGGCCGCGAACCCCACGTCAGCCATCGCCGCGCTGCGCCCTTTCGGCAGCCGGTGACCGGTGACCTCGATCCATCCCTTGTCCGGGGCGACGACACCCAACAGCATCAGGAGCGTGGTGGTCTTGCCGGCGCCGTTGGGGCCGAGCAGCCCGACCCGCTCGCCGGCGCGCACGACCATGTCGATGCCGTCGACGGCGGTCGTGTCGCCGAAGCGCTTGGTGAGTCCCGACATGCGGACGACCTCGTCCACACACCCACTCTGACAGAAGTAAAATTCGTAGGTTCCACTGTCCCTCCCGAGAGGTGACGCGCGGTGCGCACCCTCGCGCTCGTGGACGGCGAGCACTTTCCCCCCGTCGTCCGCGCCGCCATCAGCCAATTGTCAGGCGTCGTCGGCGCCGCCCTGCTCGGGGGGAGCGAGAAATTGGCCGAGGTCGGCGCCATGCCCGACCTCGGCATCCCCGTTGTCACGGGCGACACTCCCGACGCCGCGCTCGAGCTGGCACTGCGGCAGTTCGCACCAGACGTGATCGTCGACCTCGCTGATCAACCGGTCGTCGACGGGCGCACGCGCTTGCGGCTGGTGGCGCGCGCTCTGGCCGCTGGCGTTCCCTACGAAGGGGCGGACTTTCGCTTCACACCGCCGCCCCGTCCGCGACTGGCGACCAAGCCGTCGGTTGCCGTCATCGGAACCGGGAAGCGCACCGGGAAGACAACAGTGTCGGCTCAGCTCGCCCGCGTCCTCGTCGGGAATGGGCGTCCACCTGTGGTCGTTGCCATGGGACGAGGAGGGCCGGCCGATCCCGAGGTCGTCGATCCCTCCGCCTTCGATCTCTCTCCCAAGGCTTTGCTCGCGCTCGCCGATTCCGGCCGCCACGCGGCCAGCGACCATTTCGAGGACGCGTTGACCGCCGGCGTCGTCACCGTTGGCACGCGGCGCTGCGGCGGCGGCATGGCCGGCGCGCCGGCGTACGACACGTTCGCCGCGGGAGTGGCTTTGGCCAATGCCAGGTCCGAGGACGTTGTGCTCTTCGAAGGCAGCGGGCAAGCGGTACCTCCCGTGCACAGCGACGCCACCATTTGCGCGGTGCCGGCGACGTCCGACCCCGACCTCGTCGTCGGACATTTGGGGGCGTACCGCCTATTGCTGAGCGATCTCATCGTTATTACGATGGCGGACGAAGCCAAGGGCGGTGCTGGCCCTCTCGAGCAGTTGGAGGGGAGCGTCCGGCGGCTGGCAACCGGGGTTCGGGTGGTGCACACCGTGTTTCGTCCCGACCCCCTCGAGCCGATCTCCGGACGTCGTGTCATTTACGCCACCACGGCTCCACCCTCGGCAACGGCCTCTTTGGCCGCCCATCTCCAGCGGGAACACGACTGCATGGTCGTCGCAACATCGCCCCACCTTTCTCACCGAGATCAACTGCGTCGCGACCTCGACGCCGCGCCCGCGGCCGACGCGCTGGTGGTGGAGTTGAAAGGCGCTGCCGTCGACGTGGCCGTGCGCGCCGCGCTGGCGCGCGGCATGGATGTCGTGTTCTGCACGAACATTGTTCTCACCGTCGGGGGTGATGGCGACTTCGACGAGCTGGCCGCGGAGACCGTCGCCCTCGCGGAGGAGCGTTTCGCTCGATGAGCAAGGGCACCCGCCATGTCGTCATCAGTGACGAGGTCCACCAGCTGCCCTACAGCAAGGGCCTGATGGCTTCGGCGATCATGGCGACCGGGCTGGCGCCGGTGCGCGCCTTCCACGTGGCCGAGGTGATCGAGGAGCGGCTCGACGTCGCGGACCAGGCGTTGATCAGCCAGTCCGAGCTCACCGAGCTGGCCCTCGCCGTGCTCCGCGACGAAGTCGGCGACCGCTATGCGGAGTCCTTCGCCAAGTGGCAGATGGTCAACCGTTTGGAGCTCCCGCTGGTGATCCTGCTGGGCGGGGCCACGGGCGTCGGCAAGTCCACCATCGCCACGATGCTCGCGAGCCGGCTCGGCATCACCCGGGTGATCCCCACCGACGCCATCCGCGAGGTGATGCGGTCGATGTTCACCGAGGACATCTTCCCGACCCTCCATACCTCGTCCTTCGACGCCGCTCGCCTCGTCCGTCACCCGCTCACTCGCAGCGCCGATCCGGTCATCGTGGGTTTCCGCGATCAGGCGTCGGCGGTGGCGGTCGGCATCGACGCCCTCGTGCAGCGGGCCGTAAGCGAAGGCACCGATCTGATCGTCGAAGGCGCCCACGTCGTACCTGGATTCATCGACGAGAAGCGCTTCCACAAGGAGGCCGTGATCGTGCCTATGCTGGTGGCGGTCGACGACGAGGAAGCGCATCGAAGTCACTTCCTCATGCGGGCCCACGAATCCCGGAACCGGCCCTCGGAGAGATATCTCGACTTCTTCGACAACATCCGCAAGCTGCAGAAGTATCTGAAGTCCATGGCCCTCCAGCACGGAGTGCCGGTCGTCCCGTCGTACAACCTCGACGCCACGCTGTCGCAGGTGATCGACCTGGTGGTCGGACGAGCCATCGATGCCGTCCCCGCCAATGAGCAACAAAGCAACATCGCAACACGAGAGGTAGTCCCCGAATGAGCGTTGAGCCGCAGGCCCTCGAGCGTTCTGTGCTGGAACGCAAGGAGCGGGACGAGCTGGCCGCCATCGCCGAAGCGATGGGAGTCAAGGCCGGGGCGCGCGCGTCCAAGGCCAACCTGATCGGTCAGATCCTGCGCGAGGCCGGCATCGAGACCGGCGACGACAAGCCCAAGCGCTCGCCGAAGGCCAAGTCCGAGAACGGCGCGAACGGTGAGGACGCCGGACACGCCGAAGAGGTGGCGACAACAACCGAGTCGGCGACGACAGGAACTGAAGATGAGGCTGAGGCCAAAGCCGACAAGGCGGAGGCGGTGTCCGAGCAGCAGACCCTTCCGCAGACGGAGACTGAGACGGACGCCGAGTCCGACGCTGACGCCGACGAGGGTGCGCAGGACCAGCAGTCAGAACAATCGCAGCAGACCCAGGAGCGTCAGGGTGGCCGCGGCAACCAGCAGATGTACGGAGGCGTCGCCGAGCCCGGCAACCGGCGCAGCCGTCGACGTCGGGGACGCGACCGGGACCGCGGCGGCGAGCGCCAGCCCCAGGAGCAAGGTGAGCGGGAGTCTCAGTTCCAGGGCGAGCCCGTCCCCGTCGAGGGCCTGCTCGACCTGCGCGACGAGGGTTACGGCTTCCTGCGCAGCGGCGGCTATCTCGCGAGCGGCAAGGACGTGTACGTCTCGCTGAGCCAGGTGCGGCGCTTCGCTCTTCGCAAGGGCGACTTCGTCAGCGGCGCCAGCCGGCCTGCGAGCAGCAACGAGAAGTACCCGGCGCTGCTGCGCATCGACACGGTCAACGGCATGACGCCCGACGAGGCGCGGGCCCGTCCCCGCTTCGAGGATCTCACCCCGTTGTTCCCCGATCAGAAGCTCCGGCTCGAGGTTCCCGGTGACACCAACAACATGGTCGCCCGCATCGTCGACCTGATCTCACCGATCGGCAAGGGCCAGCGCGGCCTCATCGTGTCGCCGCCCAAGGCGGGCAAGACCACGGTCCTCAAGCAGATCGCCCACTCCATCGAGACCAACAACCCCGAGGTCCACCTCATGGTGCTGCTCGTCGACGAGCGCCCCGAAGAGGTCACCGACATGCGGCGGTCGGTCAAGGGTGAGGTCGTGTCGTCGACGTTCGACCGGCCCTCCGAGGAGCACACGCAAGTGGCCGAGCTCGCCATCGAGCGCGCCAAGCGCCTCGTCGAGGTGGGCAGGGACGTGGTGATCGTGCTCGACGGCATCACCCGTCTGGCCCGGGCCTACAACCTGGCCGCGCCCGCGTCGGGCCGCATCCTGTCCGGCGGTGTCGACTCGGCGGCGCTGTACCCGCCCAAGAAGTTCTTCGGGTCGGCCCGCAACATCGAGGAAGGCGGGTCGCTCACGATCCTGGCGACCGCGCTCATCGAGACCGGGTCCCGCATGGACGAGGTCATTTTCGAGGAGTTCAAGGGCACCGGCAACATGGAGCTCCGTCTCGACCGCAAGCTGGCCGAGCGTCGCATCTACCCGTCGATCGACGTCGACGGCTCATCCACCCGCCACGAGGAGCTCCTCTTCGAGCGCACCCAGCTGCAGCAGGTCTGGAAGCTGCGCCGGGTCCTCAACGCCCTCGAAGGGGGCGCCGGCCTCGAGCTGCTGATGGACAAGATAAAGACGACTCGTTCGAACGACGAATTCCTCGGCGAGATCGCCAAGGCCCCCACGCCTGGCGCCTAGCGAGCGGGGAACACCCAGGCGGCCGGCGTGGTTATACGACCGCTACCCCTAAAGTGGAGATCGCAATGAAGGCAGACATTCACCCCGAGTACCAGACCGCCACCGTGAAGTGCTCGTGCGGCAACACGTTCACCACGCGCTCCACGCAGTCCGACCTGCACGTCGAGCTCTGCAACGAGTGCCACCCGTTCTTCACCGGCAAGCAGAAGCTGGTCGACACGGGCGGCCGGGTCGAGCGCTTCGAGCGCCGCTACGGCGCCCGCAAGGGGACCAAGAAGTAGCCGACACCGGCCACAACCGGAAGCTCGCTCTTCTCCAGGCGAAGCTGCGCGCCCTCGTTCGGGGCCAGTGGGGAGACGCTGACCGCAAGCCCGAGCGGTTTCCGGGCGGCGCCGCGCTCGTCGACAACGGCACGGGCTGGATCCTCGCCGAGGATGAGCCGTCACGCGCCCTGGGGCGCGGTCTCCTTTGGGCGCGCCGCTTCCCGCTCCAGGACCTCCACCTGATCGTTGACGACGGTGAGGCTGCCGGCGTGCTCGCTCGCCGGGCCGCCGCGTTCGCGGCGCCGCCGATGGTGTGGCTCGTTGACGGCACGGCGCTGGTGGCAGCGGAACCAGTCGACCTCCCAGTCGATCCGCCGCTCGACGACCGGCTCACAGCCCTCGTCGACGTGATCCGATCCGCGGGTGCCGACCCCGTCGAGGAGCACGGTGTGCTGCGAGGCGAAGTCTTGGGCCTCGAGGTGGCGCGGGCCGTGGTCGTCGACGGGGACCCCGTGCTCGAGGTCGGCGTCGGCAAGCACGACCGGGAGGCGCAGGGCATGGTCCACGGCGACGAACCGACCGCGGACGCGCTGGCCCGGGTCGTCGCCATGGTCGAGGGCCATCGACGCGCTGGAGCGCCACACCATCCGTACAACCGTCTGGCCTCCGAGCGGTGGCTGCGCGCCCGCGCCGTCGCCGACCCTGCGATGGTCGGCGCCACTGAACTGGCATCCGTGCCGTCGCCCGTCGAAGTCGACGATCTGCGTCAGCCGGCGCCGGCGCCGGCCGCGGGTGTGGACCTCGAGGGTCGCCCCCTGCTCGCCGTGTTCTCGACCGGGATCGACGTCGACCTGGTCCCAGTTGCCGTCGACGCCCGTCTCGCCGACGGGCGTAACCCCAGACTGGTCATCGTCGTCCCCGAGCGAGACGACCACCCGTACCTGCGCCCCCTCGCCGACGCCCTGCGGGAACCAGCCGAAGTGCTCACCGTCCCTGACGATTGGCGTTGAACGTAACCTCGAATCGAAATGCTCGAACGTCTCGCTGACCTGGAGCAGGAGTACGAAGACGTGCTCCGCAAGCTCGCCGACCCTGCGGTCATCAGTGATCAAAACGCGCTCCGGGACGTCTCCAGGCGCCACAAGCAGCTCGAGCCGATCGTGCAGCGGTACCGCGAGTACCGCGCCGCCATCGACCAGCTCGGTGAGGCCAAGCAGATGCTCGGCGACTCGAGCGGCGAGGACCGCGAGATCTGGCGGTCGATGGTCGACGAGAACGAGGCCACCATCGAGCGCCTGGAAGACGAGCTCAAGGTGCTCCTGCTGCCGCAGGACCCCAACGACGAGAAGAACGTCATCGTCGAGATCAGGGGCGCCGAAGGTGGCGAGGAGGCGAACCTGTTCGCCAAGGATCTCTTCGAGATGTACCAGCGGTACGCCGACCGCATGCGCTGGAAGCTCGAGGTCCTCGGCACCGACCCGTCCGACATGGGCGGGTTCAACGAGATCACCTTCTTGCTGAAGGGTGAAGGCGTGTGGAGCCGGATGAAGCACGAGGGCGGACCCCATCGCGTCCAGCGCGTGCCGGTCACCGAGTCGCAAGGGCGCATCCACACGTCATCGGCGACGGTCACCGTGCTGCCCGAGGCCGAAGAGGTCGACATCGAGATCGACCCGAACGACCTGAAGATCGACGTGTACCGGTCCACCGGACCGGGCGGACAGTCGGTCAACACGACGGACTCGGCCGTGCGCATCACCCACCTGCCCACCGGCACCGTCGTGGCCATGCAGGACGAGAAGAGCCAGATTCAGAACCGGGCCAAGGCCCTCCAGGTCCTGCGGGCGCGCCTGCTCAAGGCCGAACAGGACCGCCAGGCGGCCGAGCAGTCCGAGCAGCGCCGCGGTCAGGTCGGCGGCGGCGGACGGTCGGAGAAGATCCGCACCTACAACTTCAAGGAGAACCGGATCACCGACCACCGCATCGGGCTCACGCTCTACAAGCTCGAGAAGGTGCTGATGGGCGAGCTCGACGAGATGGTCGACGCGTTGGTCGCCGACGAACGGGCCCGGCAGCTCCGAGGTGAAGAGGAGTGACAGAGCCAGAGCCGGAGCTCGAGCTGCAGCAGGGCGCCGCGGCGAGCGCGCCCCAGGCTGCGCTCACGTGGCGCCATCTCTACAAGCTGGCCACCGACCGGCTTGGCTCCGACCTCGAGGCCCGCCGGATCGTGGAGCGGACGTCGGGCCGTGAGGGTCCCGACTGGCTACTGACGCTCGACGAGCCCGTGCCCAAGCGGGCGCTCCCGTTCTTCGACGACATGGTGGAGCGCCGGGCCGCAGGTGAGCCCCTTCAATATGTGCTGCGCCGGTGGGGCTTCCGCACGCTGGACCTCCTGGTCGACCGGCGGGTGCTGATCCCGCGTCCGGAGACGGAAGTGGTAGTCGAGGTCGCCATCCGCGAGCTACGACGCATCGATTCCCAACGCCCGCTGGTCGCCGACCTGGGGACCGGGTCGGGGGCGATCGCGTTGTCGATCGCGGTCGAGGTGCCCGGAGCGCGCGTGTGGGCCACCGACGCGTCCGAGGACGCGCTTGCGGTGGCGCGCGCCAACCTGGCGGGGGTGCCGAGCCCGGCCGCCGTGCGCGTACGCATGGCTCAAGGGGCTTGGTACGACGCCCTGCCCGCCGCCTTCCGTGGCCAGTTCGACGTCGTGGTGTCCAACCCCCCGTACATCGCCGCCGACGAAGTGCTTCCCGCCGAGGTCGCCGACTGGGAGCCGTCGTCGGCTCTCGTCGCCGGCCCAGCCGGCACCGAGGCCATCGCCGACCTGGTCGCGGGCGCCATGTCGTGGTTGGGACCGGTCGGGTCGCTCGTCGTTGAGATCGCTCCTCACCAGGCGGAGATTGCGAGACGCCTCGCGTGCGACGCCGGCTTCGGCGACGTCGACGTCCGCCCCGACCTGAACGGTCGGGCGCGGGTGCTGGTGGCGCGGCGCTGATCGCTCGATGACGTCACTCGACGCCGCGGTCGACGCTCTGCGCCGAGGTCTGGTCGTCGCCATCCCGACCGACACTGTGTACGGCATCGCCGTCGACCCGTTCGTCGCCGGAGCGACCGACCGCCTCTTCGAGGCCAAGCACCGGCCCAAGGACGTTCGCCTGCCCGTCCTGGTCGACGATGTCGCGCAGGCCGAGCGGCTCGCGCTCGTCGACGACCGGGCGCGAGCGCTGATGGCCCGCTTCTGGCCGGGCGGTCTGACGATCATCGTGCGCCGGCGCTCGGAAATCGACATCGTGCTCGGCAACGGCGCCGGCGCGCCGACCGTCGGCGTGCGCTGTCCCGATCACGACGTTCCGCGCGGGCTGTGCGCCGAAGTCGGCCCACTGGCGACCACGAGCGCGAACCTCCACGGCGAGGCGACACCGGCGACGGCCGCTGAGGTACGGGAACTGTTTGGGGACGCCGTCGCTGTCGTGGTCGACGGGGGTCGGTGCGAGGGCGAGCCTTCGACCGTGGTCGACTGCACCGAGCCCGTGCCCAAGCTTGTGCGGGAAGGCACCGTGCCATGGTCGGACGTGCTTGGGGTCGTGGGTTGAGCGGGGCCCGCCCACTACCATCGACGACCACGGCGCAGAGCTGCGCCATCCCGTAGTTCCCCGTTCTGTGCGACCGTTCCAACGACACAAGGGCCTGATCGCGCTGACGACCGTGGCCGTTGCGGCCTCGGCTCTGTTCGCGTCCCTCGCTCAGACGAAGGTCTATCGAGCGACGGCGGTCGTGCGCGTCCCGAGCTCATCACAGACGGCCGGCGAGATGACCCAGCTGCGCAGTGCCAAGTTGCGCGCCGCAGTAGCCCAGCAAGCCGGCATCGAGCCAAAGGTCACGATCGAGCGCGGGAGCCGCGCCGACGAGGTGCGAGTAGTGGCCAAGGCCGACACCGCCCGGGGCGCTGCAGAGCTGGCCAACGGGTATGTCGCTGTCCATCTGGCCCAGGTCAGCGACGCGCAGAGGGCCGCCAAGGCCAGCCAGATTTCCGACGTGCAGAGTCGGATCGCCGACACGCAGCACCAGATCGACGCATTGACCGGCGAGATCGCGGCCGCCCGCCCGCAGGCCCAAGGCCCACTGGTGGCCCGCCGTGACGCACTGCAACGTCAGCTCTCCGACCTCCAGACCCAGCTGACCAGCCTTACCGACGTCCCCGGCCCCGTTGTCGCGGCCGCAGCGCGTCCACCGAGTTCGGCGTCGTCGCCCCAGCCCGTACGCAACACCCTCATCGGCCTGCTCGTCGGTCTGGTCTTCGGTGTCCTCGTCGCCCTCGGTGTCGATTACTTCTTCACTCGACGTCCGGAGGAAGCCCGGGTCGGCCGTGCCCCGTCGCGGCCGCCGTTGGTGCCGGCCGCCGCGCAACCGCAAGCCGCCGCGCCGCCGGCCGCGCCACCGCAACCGCAACCGCAACCTGCGCCCCAACCCGAACCTGCACGTGTCGCCGAACCAGCGCCCGCACCCACGATCACCGCGCCCGCAGCCGAGGAGGAGCCCGAAGCCGAGCCTGAGGTCGAGCCCGAGGTCGAGGAAGTTCCCGTGTCCGAGCGCTCCGGTCCGGGCGTTCCCGTGCTCGGGATGATCCCCGCCGTCCCGCTCTGGCGAGGCCGCGAGCGCCCTCTTCTGCGTCGCGACCAACCCACGATGCCGGCCGCAGAGGCGTACCGGGGGCTGGCGGGCACCCTGCAGCACATCCTTCCGCACCGTCCGCTCAGGAGCCTGGTGGTCACGAGCCCCGCCGAAGGCGACGGGCGCACCACGGTCGTCGCCAACCTCGGCATCGTGCTGGCCCGAGCGGGGCGCACGGTGGTCGTTGTCGACTGCGACCTTCGCAACCCGCAACTCCACAACGTCTACGGGCTGCCCAACGAAGCCGGGTTCACGTCCGTGCTCCGAGGCGAAGCCCCGTTGTCACGCGCCGTGCAGGACGCGCCCGACGAACCCCGCCTGCAAGTGCTGGCGGCCGGGCCCACACCCCCGGCTCCTGGCCAATTGCTTTCGGCCCAGCGCACGGTCGAGGTCCTGGCCGCCCTCCAGGCGCAGGCCGACGTCGTCATCATCGACACGCCGATCATGGCTCCCGGGAGCGACGCCGCCGTCGTGGCGTCGATCTCCGACGCCGCCCTCGTCATCGCCGGCGCCCCCTCCGGTCAGGCCGGGCAGCTGGCTCGCGCCGTCGACATCCTCGATGAGATCGAAGGCCTCGTCGTCGGTGTCGTCCTCAACGCCGTCGCCGACGACGAACAAGACGGCCGCGTCGCCATGCTCCGCAAGGACATGCCCCGCGTCTCGTTGGCCTAACTGCGGCTCACAAGGGGACGCTGACCGCCGGACCCGGGTTTCCCCGCGCGTTTTGGTCGTGCCATAACGGGCGAACTTCCCGAACCTCCGACCAAAACGTGCGGCCAAACTCGAGGCGGCCCTTTCAGAGCCGCAATTGACTGCCGAGTTGGCTAACTGGCCTCGAACTGTCCGCCGGTCACGGTGCCGGGGCGGCCGACGAATTCTTCGAGGGTCATCGACTTCATGAGGCCGGGTTCGTTGGTGTTGGCCCAGGTGCGGTGGCCGTCGGGGAGGAGGCAGGCGACGAGGCCCATGGCGGGTTCGCCGTCTCGCTCGTGCATCACCGTGTACGAGTCGACGGTGACCGGGCCGTCGTAATCGGCGACGGGCTCCCGGCGGGGGAGGGCGTCGACCTCGGCCTGCGGATGCGCGTTGCGGAAGCCGTTCGGCGGCGGCTCGGTCGAGTAGATGCCGATGGCGTGCTTGGTGATGTACCAACCCAAGGCCGTGCACAGGCCGTACGAACCGGGGTCGGCGCGCAGCACGTCGACCATCGCCGCGATCGAGTGGGTGACGTAGTTGTTGCCGGGGCCGCCGGCGAAGCTGAGGCCGCCGGTGACGGTGAGCGGGCGGTCGGGCTCGTCGAGTCCCAGACCGAGCTCGTTGGCGCCGATCTGCACGGCGGACGGGAAGCACGAGTAGAGGTCGACGTGGGCGACGTCGTCGATGCCGAGGCCGGCCAGTTCGAGCGCGTGACGGCCGTTGAGCCGGATGGCGGGGGACGAGTGCAGGTTCTCTCGTTCGGACACGAACCAGTGGTCGTGGGCGTCGGCGCCCGACCACGGGAACACCCACTTGTCCTCGGCTACTCCTGCGGTCCGCGCCGCCTCGACCGAACACACGATGAGCGCCGCCGACTGGTCGGTGTCGAGGTTGGCGTTCATGGCCTTGGTGTACGGGAAGCCGATCCACCGGTTGTCGGCGGTGACGGTGGCGATCTCCGCCGTCGACTTCTCCTCACCGAACCACGCGTGCGGGTTGCGAGCTGCGACGGCGCTGAACCGTGACCACAGCGCGGCGATCTTCTGCTGGTGCTCGTCGATCGACTCGCCGGCCGCGGCGCGCAACGCGTTCTCGAACACGGGGTAGACCTGAATCGGCAGCATGATCGAGCGGGCCATCTCGGCGTCGCTGACACCGGGACGGTCGTCGCCGAGCACCTGCGTGGGCTGCACGTCCGGCGGCTGCACCTCCCAGTCGAGGTGGACCTTCGCCTTCCGGGACCGGAAGCGGGTGTACATGGCCTCGGCGCCCGCGATGAGGGCAACGTCGACGTCGCCCCGCTGAATGGCGGCTGCGGTGTCGTTGAGCAGCATCTGGGGACTGTTGCCGCCCGTCGTCGTGACGACGGTCTCTTTCGGCGAGATCCCGAGCCGGCTGGCCAGGATGGCGCCCGGGTCGGTGTACCGCCACGAGAGCACGGCGGCCACGCGCACACTGTCGGCCTTCTCGAGGAGGCCGCTCCCGCCGCTGTCGTCGGCGGCCAGGCGCAGGGCGTCGATCATCATGTCGACCGGGTCAGTCGCCTCTGCGGGATCGGGCCGCCGCAGGGTCTGGGCGACCCCGACGATCACGGGCGTCCGGGGGTCAAGTGCCATTGCGGGGGGAGCGTAGCCAGGGGCCCTGCAGCACCTAGAGTTGGGTCATCGAGGTCCTCTTCCTGTGCACCGGCAACATCTGCCGCTCGCCCATGGCCGAGGCGCTCCTGCGACACCGACTCGAAGGGCGGAGGGTCGACGTGCACGTCGGCTCAGCCGGTCTGCGATTCAACGGTGAGCCGGCGAGCGCCAATGGTGTCGACGTCCTGGCCGAGCGTGGGCTCGACCTGTCGACCCACCGCAGCCGCATCGTCGACCGTGACCTCCTCGGGGACACCGACCTGGCGTTGGCCATGGCGCGCGAACACCTGCGCGAGGCCGTGCTCGCCCTTCCCGACATCTGGCCCAGGGCCTTCACCCTCAAGGAGCTCGTACGCCGCGGCGAGATGATCGGGCAGCGGGCGCCGGGCGAGTCCGTCGACGCCTGGCTGGCCCGGGCCGGCCAAGGTCGCAACCGGGCCGACCTCTTGGGCGCGTCGCTCGACGACGACGTCGAGGACCCCATCGGACTCTCGAGGTCCGACTATCAGAAGACGGCCGACGAGCTCACGGACCTGATCGACCGCCTCGTGTACCTGCTGTGGCCCGCGGCGGCCGAGGAGAGTGCGTGACCAGATGAGAGTCGCCATCGGGTCCGACCACGCCGGCTTCGAGCTCAAGCAGCACGTCATCGACTGGCTGAAGAACGAAGGCCATGACGTCGACGACTGCGGAACCCACAGCACCGAGCCCGTGGACTACCCGCCCATCTGCGCAGATGTCGCCCGCCACGTGGCCAAGGGCGATGCCGACCGGGGCGTCGTGCTCGGCGGCAGCGGGCAGGGTGAGCAGATCAGCGCCAACAAGATCCACGGCATCCGGGCCGCGCTCTGCAACGACTTGTACTCGGCCAAGTACTCCCGTCTGCACAACGACGCCAACGTGCTCTCGATGGGGGGCAGGGTCGTCGGATTGGGCCTGGCTGACGAGATCCTCGCCGTCTGGTTCTCCACCGAGTTCCAAGGTGGCCGCCACATCCCCCGCATCGAACAGATCAAAGAGATCGAGGAAAACCAGTAATGCAGGAGCAACCAAGGGACACGCAGCTGTTCGACATCATCGACCGCGAGGTCGAGCGTCAGAACACCACGCTGCAGCTGATCGCGTCTGAGAACTTCGTGTCCCGTGAGGTGCTGGAGGCGACCGGTTCGGTCCTCACCAACAAGTACTCCGAGGGCTACCCCGGCAAGCGGTACTACGGCGGCAACTACGTCATCGACGAGGTCGAGGAGCTGGCCCGCACGCGCTGCGCGGAACTGTTCGGTGCCGAGCACGCCAACGTGCAGCCCCACTCGGGCTCCACCGCCAACATGGCCGTCTACTTCGCCCTGTTCGAGCCCGGCGACAAGCTCATGGGCATGAAGCTCGACCAGGGTGGCCACCTCACCCACGGGTCGCCGGTCAATTTCAGTGGCAAGTTCTACGAGTTCGTCTCCTACGGCGTCACCGAGAGCGACGAGCGCCTCGACTACGAGCAGATCGCCGAGCTGGCGGCCAAGGAGCAGCCCAAGGCCATCATCGCCGGCGCCACCGCGTACCCGCGGCTGTGGGATCCCGAGGCCATCCGTCGCATCTGCGACGACGTCGGTGCCCTCTTCATCTTTGACGCCGCCCACGTGGCCGGCCTGATCGTCGGTGGAGTGCACCCCAACCCGGTGCCCTACGCCGACGTCGTCACCTTCACCACGCACAAGACCCTGCGCGGTCCCCGAGGCGCAGCGATCGTCTGCAAGGAGCAGTACGCCAAGGCCATCGACAAGATGGTGATGCCCGGCGTTCAGGGTGGTCCCCTCGATCACGTCATCGCCGCGAAAGCGGTGGCGTTCCACGAAGCGGCCCACCCGTCGTTCAAGGAGTACGCCGCGCAAGTCGTGCGCAACGCACAGGCGCTGGCCGAGGCGCTCGCCCACGAAGGGTTCCGCCTCGTGTCGGGCGGCACCGACAACCACCTGATGCTTGTCGACCTTCGACCCTTTGACCCCGACCTCACCGGCAAGCAGGCCCGGCTCGTGCTTGACCGCGCCGGCATCACACTCAACGAGAACACCGTCCCCAACGACCCGCGCCCGCCCTTCCAGGCCAGTGGCGTCCGCATCGGGACCGCCGCGGAAACGACCGCCGGCATGAGCGAGCAGGAGATGCCCGAGATCGCGGCGCTGATCGGCCGCGCCCTGCGCGGCCGGGACGACGACGGCGAGCTCGACTCGGTTCGCGACGCGGTGGCCACGCTGTGTTCGAAGTTCACGCCGTACCCCGAGAGCTGACGGCTTGCTTCGCTACCTGATCGTCTTCGCGGTGGCGGGGGGCGCCACCTACGCGCTCACGCCTCTCGTGCGGAGGCTGGCCGTGCGCATCGGCGCCGTCGTCTACCCCGACGAGCGTCGGGTGCACACCGCGCCCCTGCCGACGATCGGCGGCACGGCGATGTTCGGCGCCTTTCTCATCGCCATGGTCGTCGCCGCGGTGCTGCCCGGCTTCAAGCCCGTCTTCACCGGTTCTTCCGAGCCGTTCGGCGTCATCATCGCCGCCGCCATCATCTTCGGCGTCGGATTCCTCGACGACCTCCGTGAGGTGTCAGCGCCGGCCAAGGTCGCCGGCCAAGTGCTCGCCGCCTGCGCCCTCGGACTCGCGGGCGTGACGATGTTCTACTTCCGCATCCCGTTCGCCGACTTCGTCGTGCTCTCGCCCGACCTCGGCTTTCTCGTCACCGTGGTGTGGGTCGTCGTGATGGCGAACGCGGTGAACCTCATCGACGGCCTGGACGGTCTGGCCGCGGGTGTGGTCGCCATCGCCGCCGGCGCGTTCTTTCTCTACGCCAACCGGTTGTCCGACGCCGGGCTGCTCGCACCGGACAACATCGGCCCGCTCATCGCCGTGATCGCCTGTGGCGTGTGCCTCGGTTTCCTTCCGCACAACTTCCACCCGTCGAAGATCATCATGGGCGACGCCGGCGCCCTGCTCCTCGGGCTGTTGATGGCGTCGACGACGATCACCGTCGGCGGCCGCACGGCCGACCAGTTCAGCGGCCAGACCTACTTCTTCTTCGCACCCCTTGTCATCCCGTTCTTCATCCTCGGCGTGCCGATGATCGACACCGCGTTCGCCATCGTGCGCCGCGCCATGAAACGGGCGTCGCTGTCGCAGGCCGACAAGGAGCACCTCCACCACCGCCTCATGCGCCTCGGGCACGGCCAGCGCCGCTCGGTGATCATCCTGTGGGCGTGGACGGCGGTGCTCTCCCTCGTCGTCCTTTTCCCGACGTACACCAACCACGGCAACGCCATCGTTCCGGCCGCGATCGCGGGCCTGGCCGTGGCCCTCTATACGCTCTTCCACCCCGGCGTCCGGCGCAACGGACAGGTGCGCGAAGTGCCCCCTGCGCCCGCCCCGCCGGCGGCCCCGAATGGCCGCCGCGGCGATTTGCGGCCTCCGGCGAGGCTCCCCTAGTTTCGGCCCCACACAACAGAGGTTTCGGGCACCCGAAACTATTGATGGTGGGAGGGGTCGTTGGACCTGGCGAAGCTCAGCCAGCAAGCCGCAGGTGGCGCTGACAGTCGAACTGGCACAGCCGTCGCCGACGGGTTTGCCAAGGCGGTCGAGTTCGTCGTCACGCCCTGCCTGTTCGGGACGGGTGGCTTTTTCCTCGACCGCTGGCTCGGCACCAGCCCGATCTTCACCGTGATCCTGTTCGTCTGGGCCCTGACGGTGACGGTCGGGATGTCGATCCGTGACTACAACCAGAAGATGCGAGCCGAGGAGGACCGGCTGATGGGGAGAGGTGCTCCGCAGTTGGGGGGTACAGAGTGATCCCGGAAGCCGAGATCAAGGCCCGCCGGGCCGGCCCGGGGCCCGAGGCTCCGCCCGTCGAGCGTGAGCTCGTCATCGACATCGCCAAGCGGGGCCTGGTCGTGGCGCCCGCCATCATCGCTATCGCCGCCGTCGCTCGAGGCGGCGCCGGAGCCGCCTCGGCCGGCATCGCCGTGGCGATCGTGATTCTCAACCTGGCCATGTCCGGAGCGGTGCTGTCGTGGGCCGCGAAGACCTCGCTGAATCTCCTCATGGTCGCGGCCCTGGGCGGCTTCTTGCTGCGGATGGGCCTGGTCGTGGCCGTCATCGCAGCGATCCGCCACGAGCCGTGGGTCGACTTGCCGACTCTCGCCGTCACCCTGCTCCTGACCCAGCTCGGTCTCCTTTTCTGGGAGACCAAGTACGTCTCGGCGACGCTCGCCTATCCGGGTCTCAAGCCCTCAGAGAAGGAGGACTAGGTCGTGGTTCTGGGCCTCGACGTCCCGCCGATCAGCCACCTCGTCAACTGGCAGAACCTGTTCGGCACCAGCGGTCCCTTTGGCATCAACAAGGTCGTGCTGCTGACGTGGCTGGCCGCGATCATCGTGCTCGTCTTCTTCTTCTCGGCCCGCAAGCGCGCGCTGGTGCCCGCGGGAGCGCAGAACTTCGCCGAGGCGATCGTCGACTTCATCCGCAACGACATCATCCTGCAGACGATGGGCTCGGAGGGCCTCTACTGGACGCCCTTCCTGCTCACGCTGTTCGCGTTCATCTTCGTCTGCAACATCTTCGAGATCATCCCGGCCATCCAGATGCCGGTGACGGCCCGCATGGCGATCCCGTTCTTCATGACGATGGTCGTCTATTTCATCTACCACTTCATGGGGTTCAAGCATCAGGGCTTCTTCGGTTACTGGAAGAGCATGCTGTTCCCGCCGGGTGTGCCGAAGCCGCTCTACGCGCTGGTGTCACCCATCGAATTCATCACCTACTTCTTCACCCGGCCGCTCTCGCTCGCCGTCCGGTTGTTCGCCAACCTGCTGGCCGGCCACTTGCTGCTGGTCACGTTCTCGATCCTGACCGCAGCATTGTTCTCCGCGACCTACATCGGGGCGATCGTCCCCGGGTCGCTATTGGTCGCCCTGTACGGCTTCGAAGTCCTCGTCGCCGTGCTGCAGGCGTTCATCTTCACGATCCTGACCGCCGTGTACATCGGCGGCGCAATGCACCCAGAGCACTAGGAGGGGTATTCGTGCACCACCTGTTGATGTTGGCAGCCCAGGACCCGGGCGAGCTTCAGAAGGGTCTCACGGCTGTCGGCCGAGGCATCGTTTACGGCGGCGCCGCCATCGGACCGGGCATCGGCATCGGCCTCGTCGTCGGCAATGCCATCACCGCGATGTCCCGTCAGCCGGAGTCGGCTGGCGTCGCCCGCACGACGATGTTCCTCGGCATCGCCTTCACCGAGGCACTCGCCCTGTTCGGGTTCGTCCTCGCCTTCATCATCTCCGGTTAGGAGGCAGTAATGCGCATCAAGACGGGCGTGCTGGCCGTCGCAATCGGGCTCGGCGCGTTGGGCGTGGCGGGCGGGGTTGCCGCGCCGGCGTTCGCCCAGACGACACAGCAGACCGAGTCGACGACACCCAAGCCGAGTTCGGCGAGCCAGGAGTGCATCGACAAGCTGAAGGCGGGCGGGGCAATCGACGACTGCCAGAAGGCGCCAAGCCCGATCCTGCCCGCCACCAACGAGCTGATCTGGGGCGGCATCGCCTTCGTCATCCTGTTCTTCCTGCTGGCCAAGTTCGCCTACCCGACGATCAAGAAGGGCATGGACGACAGGGCCGAGAAGATTCGCACGAGCATCGACGAGGCCGAGACCGCCAGGACCGATGCCCAGCGCATCCTCGAGGAGTATCAGCGCCAGCTCGCCGATGCCAGGTCCGAGTCGGCGCGCATCATCGAGGAAGCTCGCCAGGCGGCCGACCGTCTGCGCCAGGACCTCAAGCGTCAGGCCGAGACCGAGGTCGGTGAACTGCGGGCCCGTGCCCAGGAGGACATCCAGGCCCAGGTGCAGCGGGCCATGGCCGACCTCCAGGCCAGAGTGGGCGAGCTCGCCATCGAGCTGGCCGAGAAGGTCGTGGAGCGCAGCCTCGACCGTGAGACCAACATGCAGCTCATCGAGAACTACATCAACCAAGTGGGTAGTGCGCGCTGATGGCTGATCGCATCGACGGATACGCGCAGGGCATCTTCGAGATCGCGCGGGCCGAAGGTTCGCTCGAGAAGGTCGAGAACGAGCTGTTCCAGTTCTCGCAGCTGTTCCAGGGCAACGAGCAGCTGCGAGAGAAGCTCACCGATCAGACCCTGCCCGTCGAGAAGCGCCAGGCGATCGTCGAGGACCTGCTCGACCAGAAGGCGTTGTCGCTGACGGCGAACCTGATCTCGTTCCTGGTGGGCACCGGTCGTGCCCGCGAGCTTCCCGAGATCGTCAATCGCCTGGTGGAGCGGGCGGCCGCCGAACGTCAGCGTGAGGTCGCGGAGGTGCGGGCCGCCGTACCCCTCGACGACGAGCAGCGCCGCCGGCTCACCGAAGCGCTCGAGAAGGCCACTGGCAAGAAGGTGGAGCTGAAGGTCCTCGTCGACCCGTCCGTGCTCGGCGGCGTCGTGGCACGCGTGGGCGACACCGTCATCGACGGCACCGTCCGCCGCCGGCTCGATCAACTCCGAGAAACGCTCTGACACCCGAACTGCAGTAGGGGGAAATTCGCAACCCATGTCCGACACCACCCTCAACATCAACGCCGACGAGATCACCGGCGTGCTGCGCCGCCATCTCGAGGGCTTCCGCCCCGAGGTCGAGAAGCAGCAGGTTGGCCGCATCACCGAAGTTGGCGACGGCATCGCGCACATTTCCGGCTTGCCGAACACGGCCGTCAACGAGCTGCTCGAGTTCGAGGGCGGTGTCCTCGGGCTGGCGCTGAACCTCGACGAGGACTCCATCGGCGCCGTCGTACTCGGCGACATCGAGCACATCGAAGAAGGCCAGCCGGCCCGGGCCACGGGCCGCATTCTCTCGGTGCCGGTCGGCGACGGTCTGCTCGGCCGCGTCGTCGACCCGCTGGGCCGCCCGGTCGACGGACGGGGACCGATCCAGTCCACCGAAGATCGTCGCCTCGAGGTGCAGGCGCCGGGCATCGTCTCCCGTCAGCCCGTGACCGAGCCACTACAGACAGGCATCAAGTCGATCGACGCCATGACGCCGGTCGGCCGGGGTCAGCGCGAGCTCATCATCGGCGACCGCAAGACGGGTAAGACAGCCGTCGCCGTCGACACGATCATCAATCAGCGCGGCCAGGGCGTGAAGTGCATCTACGTCGCCATCGGCCAGAAGGGTTCGACGGTCGCCGAGCTCGTCGCCACTCTCGAGGAGCAGGGCGCTCTGGAGTACACGGTCGTGGTGGCCGCGCCCGCGTCCGAGTCGGCCCCCTTCAAGTACCTGGCTCCGTACGCCGGTTGCGCCATGGGCCAGCACTGGATGGACAACGGCGAAGCCGCGCTCATCGTCTACGACGACCTCTCCAAGCAGGCCGAGGCCTATCGCCAGCTGTCGTTGCTGCTGCGCCGCCCGCCGGGTCGTGAGGCGTATCCGGGTGACGTCTTCTATCTGCACTCCCGGCTCCTGGAGCGCGCCGCCAAGCTTTCCGATGACCTCGGCGCTGGGTCGCTCACCGCGCTGCCGATCATCGAGACCAAGGAAGGCGACGTCTCGGCGTACATCCCGACCAACGTCATCTCGATCACCGACGGTCAGATCTACCTGCAGACCGACCTGTTCCGGGCCGGCGTGCGGCCTGCCGTCGACGTCGGCATCTCGGTGTCCCGAGTGGGTGGCAACGCCCAGATCAAGGCGATGAAGACCGTGGCCGGCACCCTCAAGATCGACCTGGCCCAGTTCCGCGAGCTGGAAGCGTTCGCCAGCTTCGGGTCCGAGCTCGACAAGGTCAGCCAGGCTCAGCTCGATCGCGGCTACCGCCTGACCGAGCTGCTGAAGCAGCCGCTTCGTTCACCGATGCCGGTCGAGGAGCAGGTGCTGTCGATCTACGCCGGCACCCGCGGCTTCATTGACGATCTGCCCGTGGGCGACGTCCGTCGGTTCGAGGCCGAGCTCCTCGAGGAGTTCCGCAGCCGCTATCCCGATCTGCTCGAGCAGATCCGCACCCAGAAGACCTTGCCGGAAGAGGAGAAGCTCAACGAGGCGATCTCCTCGTTCAAGGAGCGCTTCCAGCCCACCGAGCAGAGCGATCAGGAGCGCGAAGAGGAAGACCTCGAGGAGCGCACCGAGGCGGGCGCCATGGGAGAGGCGGCCCGCTCGGAGGCGGGTCAGTAGCTCATGGCCAGCGGCCAGGAACGGGTTCTGCGGCGACGGATCCGCAGCGTCCAGTCGACGAAGAAGATCACGCGGGCGATGGAGCTCATCGCCGCTTCGCGGATCGTCAAGGCGCAGCAGCGCGTGGCCGCCGCCCGCCCCTACAGCGAGCAGATCACCGAGGTGATCCGCCAGCTGTCGGCGTCGGGTGCCGGACTCGACCATCCGCTGCTGCAAGCGCGCGAAGAGGTCAAGAACGTCGGCTTCATCGCCATCACTGCCGACCGCGGGCTCGCGGGTGCCTATAACGGGTCGATCATCAGAACCGTCGAACGCGCCATCGCCGAGCGCCAACGCCGGAATGTCGGCTACTCCCTCGTCGTGGCCGGAAAGAAGGCCGACTCGTTCTTCCGGTGGCGGGGCTACAAGCTCGCCTATTCGGGCACGGGCTTCAGCGAGCAGCCGCACTACGAGCACGCGTGCGCGCTGGCCGACGTGGTGATCGAGCAGTACCAGGAGGAGGCGATCGACGAGGTCCAGCTCGTCTACACGCGCTTCCTCTCTATGGGCACCCAGCGCGTCGTCAGCCGCAAGCTGCTGCCGCTGGACACTGGTTCCATCGTTCAACGGGCCGAAGGCGCGGGTCCGCCCGCCGCCTACGAGTTCGAGCCGGAGCCCACTGAGATCCTCGAGCGGCTGCTGCCGCAGTACGTACAGGCGCGCGTGTTCGCCGCCCTTCTCGAGTCGGCGGCGTCGGAGCAGGCCGCCCGCCAGCGAGCCATGAAGGCCGCTACCGACAACGCCGAGGAGCTGATCAAGAACCTGTCGATCGACGCCAACAAGTTGCGTCAGGCAGGTATCACCACCGAGATCATGGAGATCGTCGGCGGGGCCGAGGCGCTGCGCCAAGCCAGCCACTCCCCGTCCCAAGAAGCAACGTTCCGCGAAATGGAGCAGGTATGAGCGTCACCGAAACCTCGCAGCAGCAGCAGCAGGGTCACAAGGACGGCCGCGTGGTCTCGATCGCCGGCCCGGTGGTCGACGTCGAGTTCCCGCCCGGCGACATCCCCGAGATCAACACCGCGGTGACGATGAGCGTCGAGCTCGAGGGCACCCAGATCGACATCACGTCCGAGGTGGCCCAGCACATCGGCGAGAGCCGGGTCCGGGCCGTCGCCCTCAAGCCCACCGACGGCCTGCGCCGGGGTACGCCCGTGCACAACAGCGGCCGCCCGATCACGGTTCCGGTGGGACCTGGCGTTCTCGGACACGTGTGGAACGTCATCGGCGAGGCCCTGGATACGCACGGCGAGGCCGTGACCGAGGGGATCAAGGACCGCTGGGACATCCACCGGCCGCCGCCCAAGTTCGAGGACCTGCAGCCCGAGTCGGAGATGTTCGAGACCGGCATCAAGGTCATCGACCTGCTCGCCCCGTACGTGCGAGGCGGCAAGATCGGCATGTTCGGCGGCGCCGGCGTCGGCAAGACCGTCGTCATCCTGGAGATGATCAACCGGGTCGCCACCCAGCACGGTGGTGTGTCGGTGTTCGCCGGCGTGGGGGAGCGCACCCGTGAGGGCAACGACCTCTGGCTGGAGATGAAGGAGTCCGGCGTTCTCGACAAGGCCGCCCTGGTCTACGGCCAGATGGACGAGCCGCCGGGCGTGCGCCTTCGCGTCGGCCTGTCGGCGCTGACGATGGCCGAGTACTTCCGCGACGAGGAGAACCAGGACGTTCTGCTGTTCGTCGACAACATCTTCCGCTTCGTGCAGGCCGGTTCCGAGGTGTCCACGCTGCTCGGCCGCATGCCTTCGGCGGTGGGTTACCAGCCGACGCTGGCCGACGAGATGGGCGAGCTGCAGGAGCGAATCACATCGACCAAGGGCCGGTCGATCACCTCGCTGCAGGCCGTGTACGTGCCCGCCGACGACTTCACCGACCCCGCGCCGTTCACGACCTTCACCCACCTCGACGCCACCACCGAGCTCAGCCGCCAGATCGCCTCGCTGGGCATCTACCCGGCGGTCGACCCGCTTGCTTCGAGCTCGCGGATCCTGGCGCCGGAGATCGTCGGCGAGCACCACTACCGCGTCGCCCGGCGGGTGCAGGAGGTGCTGCAGCGCTACCAGGAGCTGCAGGACATCATCGCCATCCTCGGCCTCGACGAGCTCTCCGAAGAGGACAAGATCATCGTGCAGCGGGCCCGCAAGGTGCAGCGCTTCCTGTCGCAGCCGTTCTTCGTCGGCGAGCAGTTCACCGGCCTCAAGGGCATCTACGTCCCCGTCCAGGAGACCATCGAGTCCTTCGAGCAGCTGGTCAACGGCGAGCTCGACGACCTGCCCGAGCAGGCGTTCTTCAACGTCGGCAACGCCGACAGTGCGCGCGAGAAGGCCAAGACCTTGTCCGCCGAAGAGGGCGACGAGGGCTAGTCGGTAGCGATGGCGATGCACGTCGAGCTCGTCTCACCCGAGCTCATCCTCTTCAGCGGCGAGGCGGAGATGGTGATCTGCCGCACCGTCGGCGGCGGCGACATCGCGTTCTTGGCCAACCACGCCCCGTTCCTTGGCGCGCTCGACGTTGCTCCGGTGCGCATCCGCAAGACCGACGGGGAGTGGGAAGAGGCGGCCGTCCACGGCGGGTTCGTCCACGTGCGCGACAACACCGTGATCCTCCTGTCGGACCTTGCGGAGCTGGCGAGCCACATCGACTTCGACCGGGCCCGCCGCGACCGGGAAGAGCTCGAACGCAAGGTGATGGACACCGACGACGCCGAGATCGAGGCCCGGCTGCGGCGGGTGCACGTCCGCCTGTCGCTCGAGACCGGCGCCGCGGCGCGGGCCTAGTTCCTAGCGTCCCCATAACCTCGGCCCCGTGGCTGAGGGGAGCGGGGCGCTCATTCACGCCCGGGGGCTGACCAAGCGCTTCGGGACGTTCACGGCCGTCGACGGGGTCGACTTCGAGGTGCAGCGCGGCGAGTCGTTCGGCTTCCTCGGCCCCAACGGCGCGGGCAAGAGCTCGACCATGCGGATGATCGGCTGCGTGTCGCCGGTGAGCGAGGGCGTGCTGCGGATCCTCGGCATGGATCCTGCGGTCGACGGCCCCAAGATCCGGGCTCGCCTCGGTGTCGTGCCACAGGAGGACACGCTCGACGTCGAGCTGACGGTGCGCGAGAACCTGCTTATCTACGGCCGCTATTTCGACATGCCTCGGTCCGAAGTACGCGAGCGCGCCGACCGTCTGTTGGAGTTCGTCCAGCTCGACCACCGGGCCAACGAGCGCGTCGACCCGTTGTCGGGCGGGCTGAAGCGGCGCCTGACGATCGCCCGCGCCTTGATCAGCGACCCGGAGCTCCTGCTGTTGGATGAGCCCACGACGGGCCTCGACCCGCAAGCCCGGCACGCGGTGTGGGATCGCCTCTACCGGCTCAAGCAGCAAGGCGTGACGTTGGTCCTCACCACCCACTACATGGACGAGGCCGAGCAGCTGTGCGACCGCCTGGTGGTGATGGACGGCGGCAAGATCGCCGCCGAGGGCACGCCGCGCGATCTGATCACCCGGTACTCGACGAGAGAGGTCCTGGAGGTCCGGCTCCCGACGGCGGAGGCGACCGCGCTCGTCCAGCGACTCGACGGTGCCGCCGAGCGCGTCGAGGTCCTGCCCGACCGCGTCCTGCTCTATGCCAACGACGGCGAGGCGGCGTTGACCGCCGTCCACCAGCTGGGCGTCGAACCGGAGAGCGCCCTCGTGCGGCGCAGCTCCCTCGAAGACGTCTTCCTTCACCTGACCGGCCGAACCCTCGTTGACTGACGGTGTGACATGAGCTCGCCGACCGTTCGTTCCGTGCAGTCGTGGGCCTACCGCTACAAGCGCACGTGGCGGGGGTCGGCGGTCTCCAGCATCCTGCAGCCGGTGCTGTTCCTCGCCGCCATGGGCCTCGGGCTCGGCTCGCTTGTCAATCGCGGACACACCAACTCGCTCGGTGGCGTGACCTACCTCGTCTTTCTTGCGCCTGCGCTTCTTGCGGCCGCGGCGATGATGACGGCAACCATGGAGTCGGCGTGGCCGGTCATGGCCGCCGTGAAGTGGCTGAAGACGTACGACGCCATGCTGGCCACGCCGCTGCGCGTGCGCGATCTGCTGGCCGGGCACCTGATGTGGATCGGGCTGCGCGTACTGATGGTCGTCACCGTGTTCCTCGCGGTGATGGGCCTGTTCGGCGCCCTCAAGTCGCCCGAGGCCGTCCTGCTGATCCCCGCGGGACTGCTCACCGGCCTCGCGTTTGCCGCACCCGTGGCCGCCTACGCCGTCACCCTCGAACGTGACAGTGGGCTGACGGCCCTGTTCCGCTTCGGGATCATGCCCTTGTTCCTGTTCTCCGGGACGTTCTTCCCCGTGAGTCAGCTGCCGGCCGCGCTTCGGGTGGTCGCCTACCTCACGCCGCTGTGGCACGGCGTCGACCTCTGCCGGCACTTGGCGTTGGGACAGGCGACGCTCCTCGGCTCGATCGGCCACGTCGCCTATCTGCTGGCGTGGTTCGGCGTCGGATGCGCGGTGGCGCTCCACACCTACACACGGCGGCTCGTGCAATGAGCCGGACGATGACCCGTTCGATGGGTGACCTTCCGCTCCGGTTGATGTCGCCGCTGTTGCTGGGGCGGCCGCGCGCGCCGCGCATCCTCGAGCGCAAGCTCATGGTGTACCGGCACCTGTGGCTGACGTTCGTCGCCGGGTTCTTCGAGCCCGTGTTCTATCTGCTGTCGGTTCGGATCGGCATCGGCAAACTCGTCGGCAACCTCACGATCTCCGGCCACACCGTGTCGTACGCGGCCTTCGTGGCTCCGGCGCTGCTCGCCGCGTCGGCGATGAACGGGGCCGTGTTCGACAGCACCTTCGGTGTGTTCTTCCAGCTCAAGTACCAGAAGAGCTTCGACGCCATCCTGGCCACGCCCGTCACCGTCGACGACTTGGCGGCCGGTGAGATCGGGTGGGCGCTGGTGCGCGGGCTTATGTACGCGACCGCGTTCCTGCTGGTGATGGCCGTGCTCGGCCTCGTGAAGTCGCCGCTCGCCGTGCTCGCCCTTCCTGGGGCGACGCTCATCGGCTTCGGGTTCGCGGCCGTGGGCCTGGCCTGCACGTCCTACATGCGCAGCTGGCAGGACTTCGAGTTCGTGCAGCTCGCCATCCTGCCGCTGTTCTTGTTCTCGGCCACGTTCTACCCGCTGTCGACCTACCCGCGGGCGCTGCAGGTGATCGTCCAGTGCACGCCGCTGTACCAGGGCGTGGCCATGGAGCGAGCACTGACCACGGGGACGGTCGGGCCCGACATCATCGTGCACATCGCGTACCTGCTCGTCATGGGACTGATCGGTCTGCGGATCGCGTCCCGTCGGATGCGCGTGCTGTTGCAGCCGTAGCCGAATGCCGAAACGTCGCCTTGGCGTCGCGTTGCTGCTTCCGTCTCCCGTGGACCGAGAGGTTGATGCCCTCCGCCGCGCCTGCGACGACGGCGCCCTCGGCGCTATCCCATCGCACCTCACGTTGGTGCCGCCGGTGAATGTGCGCGAGGACGCCATGAGAGACGCGCTGAGCGTCCTGCGAGAAGCCGGTGCTGCCGTCGGGCCGCTGACGCTGCAGCTCGGTCCGCCGGCCACGTTCATGCCCGACAACCCGACGCTGTATCTCGCCGTCTCCGGACCGGGCCTCGATGAGCTCCACACGCTGCGCGAGCGGGTGTTCGTGCCACCCCTGGAAAGGCCTCTGACCTGGCCTTTTGTCGCTCACGTGACGATCGCCGACGAGATGGAAGCGGGCCGGATCACTGCCGCGGTCGAGGCCTTGGCCGGCTACCGGGCGACGGTGACCTTCGAGAGAGTGCACCTGCTGGAAGAGACGAAGACGCCGACCGGCCGCGTATGGCGCCCGATCGCGGACGCCTCATTCGCTCGACCGGCCATCGTCGGCCGCGGCGGCATCGAGCTCGAGCTGACGGTCAGCGCGCACGGCGATGAAGAGGTGGCAGCGTTCGAGCAGCGTGAGTGGGACGCCTACCGCGTCGACACACTCGGCCCGGATGCCGACGACGAGGACCCCTTCACCATCGTCGCCCGCGGCGAAGGTCAGATCGTCGGCTACGCGTCGGGCTACACCCAGGGCGGCGTTGCCTACTTACGTCGGCTCATGGTTGCGTCGCAACAGCGCGGCCAAGGGATCGGCAGCAAGCTGCTCGCCGCCTTCGAGTCCCTGGCGGCCGAGCGCGATGCGCGCCACCTCGGGCTGCGCACCTACGTCGACAGCGCCGCGTACGGGTTCTACCTGCAACGCGGCTGGCGCGAGGTGGCCCGCTGGACTTGGAAAAACGGCCGGGAGTTCGTCCAGCTCCGCCGCGATCTCTGAGTGTTTGCGCAAACACCCTCAGCCGAACTCGATCGACGCGAACTCGCGGAGCTTGGGGAGGCGGTGGCGGGCGTCGATACGGCGGACGGTGCCCGACTTGGAGCGCATGACGAGGGATTCGGTGGTGGCGCCGCGGGCGTCGTAGTGGACGCCTTGGAGGAGCTCGCCGTCCGTGATGCCGGTGGCGGCGAAGAAGGCGTTGTCGCCGGCGCAGAGATCGTCGGTGGTGAGGACCTGCTCGAGGTCGTAGCCCTCGTCGATGGCGGCCTGGCGCTCCTGGTCGTTCCGGGGCCACAGCCGGCCCTGCATCTCGCCGCCCATGCACTTCAGGGCGGCGGCGGCGATGACGCCTTCGGGCGTGCCGCCGATGCCGAAGAGGACGTCGGCGCCCGACTCCGGCCACGCCGTGGAGATGGCGCCGGCGACGTCGCCGTCGGGGATCAGCCGGATGCGGGCCCCGGCGGCTCGGATCTCGCCGATCAGGTCTTTGTGCCGATCACGGTCGAGGATGACGGCGGTGACGTCGCGCACGTCGCGGCCCAACGCCTTGGCCACGGACTTCAAGTTGTCGGTCGGGGACTGGGTGATGTCGATGGCGCCCGCCGCGTCCTGACCGACGGCGATCTTCTCCATGTACACGCACGGGCCCGGGTTGAACATCGTGCCCCGCTCGCTCATGGCGATGACCGACAGGGCGTTGCCCCGCCCGAGAGACGTCAGCGTCGTGCCGTCGATGGGATCGACGGCGATGTCGACCGATGGCGGTGTGCCGTCGCCGATGTTCTCGCCGTTGTAGAGCATGGGCGCTTCGTCCTTCTCGCCCTCGCCGATGACGACGATGCCGTCCATGGCGACGGTTCCCAGAACGACACGCATGGCGTCGACCGCGGCACCGTCCGCACCCTCCTTGTCACCTCGTCCCATCCACCGGGACGCGGCGAGCGCCGCGGCTTCGGTGACTCGGACCAGCTCCATGGCCAGGTTGCGATCGGGTGCCTGCCGCTCTGCCGCCGTCATATGGCCGGACCCTACCCGTAACCTGAAGCCGTGCGACGGCTTGGGGTGGTGGCGGCGTGCGCGGCGTCCGCGGTGGTTGGATTCGGGGTCGCGGCCCTCTTTTGGCCCGGTCAACCGGCGTCGTCCACGCCGGCCGGCCGCAAGGGCGCCGTCTACCGCGTGCAGACCGATCAGCGCATGGTCGCCCTCACATTCGACGACGGGCCCGACCCGCGCTGGACGCCCAAGGTGCTCGCGCTGCTCCGTCAGTACGACGCCCACGCCACCTTCTTCGAGGTCGGCAAGAACGTCGTTGCCCACCCCGACCTCGTGCACGCCGTCCTCGCCGACGGCAACGAGGTCGCCGACCACACGTGGGACCACCCGGACCTGGAGATCATGCCGGTCGCCGAGGTCAGCCAGGAGATCACCCAGGGCGCCAACGCCATCACCAGCGTCGGCGCCCCGGCGCCCAAGTACTTCCGCCCCCCGAAGGGCTTCACCGACGACGCCGTCGGCGTGCTCGCCAATGCCAACCAGTACCGCACGATCTTCTGGGACCTCTGCCTGGAGGCGTTCGTCGACCACACGGGCGACATGCCCGAGGCCGTGCGCGACATGCTCGGGCGGGTGGCGCCGGGATCGATCATCCTCGTCCACGACGGCGGCATCCCCGACCGGACCAAGACGATGAAGACACTTCCCATCCTGCTCGAGGGACTGAAGGCCCGCGGCTACAAGATGGTCGACGTCACCACGCTGCTGAAGGCCGCACAGCATGTGAATCGGTAGAGCACGTCAACCGATGAGGGCATACTGAACGCGTGACGCATCGGGACGAGTGGCGGGGGGCCTACGAGAAGTCGCCCCAGCGGGACGTCGATGCCGAGACCATGTCGGGCGTTGGCCTCGACCCCGTCTACGGCCCCGAGGACGGACTCTTCCCCGGGCAGTACCCGTACACGCGGGGCCCGTACGCCTCGATGTACCGCTCGAAGCTCTGGACGATGCGCATGTTCGCGGGCTTCGGTACGGCCGAGGACACCAACGTGCGCTTCCGGGAGATCCTCCGGGCCGGCGGCGACGGCCTGTCCACGGCCTTCGATCTGCCGACGCTGATGGGCCGCGATTCCGACGATCCCCATGCGCTCGGCGAGGTCGGCCGTTGTGGTGTCGCCATCGACACCCTCGCCGACATGGAGGACCTCTTCGCCGGTATCGACCTGGCCGACGTCACGACGTCGATGACGATCAACTCGCCGGCCGCGATCCTTCTCGCCATGTACGTCGCCGTCGCCGAGAAGAGCGGCGCCGCACGTCAGCAGCTCGGTGGCACGATCCAGAACGACATCCTCAAGGAGTACCAAGCCCAGAAGGAGTTCGTCTTCCCGCCCCGGCCTTCGATGCGGATCGTCACCGACATGATCCGCTTCTGTGAGGCCGAGATGCCCCGCTGGCATCCGGTGTCGATTTCCGGCTACCACATCCGCGAGGCGGGGTCGACGGCCGCGCAGGAGCTCGCGTTCACCCTCGCCAACGGATTCGCTTACGTCGAGGCCGCCGCCGCGACCGGGCTCGCCGTCGACGACTTCGCGCCGCGTCTGTCGTTCTTCTTCAACGCCCACATCGATTTCTTCGAGGAGATCGCCAAGTACCGCGCCGCCCGCCGCATCTGGGCCCGCTGGATGAAGGAGCGCTACGGCGCCGAGAAGCCGCGCTCACTGCAGCTGCGGTTCCACACGCAGACCGCTGGCGTGTCGCTGACCGCGCAGCAGCCCGAGGTCAACATCGTGCGTACCGCCATCGAGGCGCTGGCTGGAGTGCTCGGCGGCACGCAGAGCCTGCATACCAACTCGATGGACGAGGTGCTGGCGCTTCCGACGGAACGGGCGGCGCGCATCGCATTGCGCACGCAACAGGTGATCGCCCATGAGACGGGTGTGCCACTCGTCGCCGACCCGCTCGGCGGTTCCTGGTTCGTTGAATCCCTCACCGACGAGATGGAGCGTCGGGCCGAAGAGGTCTTCGCCCATCTCGACGCGCTCGGCGACGGGTCAATTCTCGAAGGGGTGTACGAGGGAATCGAGAACGGCTACTTCCAGGGCGAGATCGCCGATGCGGCCTACCAGCTCGAGCACAAGATCAACGCCGGCCGCCGCGTCGTCGTCGGCGTCAACCGCTTCACCGAGACCGACGACGCGCCGCTCGACATCCTCCACATCGGACCGGAGGTCGAGGAGCGCCAGCTCAAGCGCCTCGACCACGTGAAGTCCGAGCGCGACGAGGACGCAGTGCAGTCGGCGCTCGCCGCCATCACTGACGGCGCCGCGCAGTCAGACGTCAACCTGATGCCGCCGATTCTCGACGCCGTGTCGGCCTACGCGACGGTCGGCGAGATCATGAATGCGCTGGCGGTCACGTTCGGCCGCTGGACCGAGGACCCTGTCATTTGAACTGCTGGGTCATCTAGGGCTGCGGGAGCGGACGAGTCCCGCGATCCCGAGCCCGATCAACAGGAAGGGCCAGACCCACCGCACGTCGAGGTTGACCCCGTTGATGTGGTCGACGAGGAACATGATGCCGAGGACGATAAACACCCCGCCGGCGACGAGCGCGCCGAGATTGGGAGCGTCTCGCATCAGCTGACGGCCGCGACCGTTGTCGGCGGCGCCGGTGCGGTGGGCGGAGTCGGGGCGAATGGGGTGAGCGGGACCGGCGGGCTCACGACCGATTCGGCGCGCACGACCTCGATCTGGCCGGCGCCGACCTCGAGGCTGAGGTGGACCGTGCCTCGGTCTGGGTTCCCCGTGGCAGCCGACGAGTCGACGTCCAGACCGTTCTCGTGACGGCCGAACAGCCATAGGTCACCCGCGCCGGTGTGGGCACTGACCGTCGCCCGTGCCTCGGCGGGGACGACCACCTTGAGGTGGCCGACGCCGAGGCGAGCGCGGACGGCCTGTCCTTCAGGCGGGAAGGTGACGTGCGAGAGGTCGATGACGACATTGCCGGCGCCGTGCTTGTAGAAGGTCCGAACCTCCTCCGCACTGCTCGGCACCCACCGCTTGTCGCCGACACCACCGCTCAGCGGCACGCGCACAACCGACGCGATGGCGAGGGCGACGGTGAGGACGACGCCGATGGCGATGAGTCCGCCGGTGCCGCCCGTCCACGCGCTGACGAGCAATGCGATGCCGACGAAGATGAGGGCGCCGGCGAGAAACACCGGAATGCTCACCGACAGCCACCCTGCGGCGTGCATGAGGCCGACGGCTCCGGCGCCGATGAGCAGGATGCTCAGCACGATTGCGGGGAGCGACCGTCCTCGGGGCGGGCGCAGTTCCTCTGTGTCCGGACCCCAAGACGCGCCGCCGCCACCGCTGGGCGGGGCCAGCGGCGGGGGGGGAGGCGGCGGCGGTGGGGATTGCGATGGATCGGTCAGTGGCTCGGTGTCGGTGAGCGGTTCGGTTGGGGCGGTGTCATCTCCTTGTGTATTTCCCGGTTCCGGCGGTGACGGTGACCACGGGTACGCGGTCGGCGGGGGAGGAGGCGCCGGCGGCGTCGGGTGACGGCGCAGCAAGAGAGCGCCGATCACGATGGCGACGACGGCGAAGCCGATGCCGCCGCCGTCGTGCCGGCTGACCAGGTTGCCCCAGAGGATCAGGGCGCCGATCACGATCAACGCGATGGCGATCCAGTGGCCGCGACGGCCGCGTTGGACCCAATGTTCACCGATCGAGTGCTGGTGGCCCTCGTCCGGGAGCAGGAGCCACGCCGCGGGATACAGGAGGAAGCCGGCCCCACCGACGAACGCCAGCACGACGAAGGCGATGCGGAAGATGACGGGGTCGACGTCGAAGTAGTCGCCCAGGCCGCCGCAGACGCCGGCGACAACACGGTCACTACGGCTGCGCTGCAGCCGGCGTCGAGGCGGGGCGGCGGGCGGCGGCCCGGGCGGTGGCCCAGGGGGGACGTCGTGCTGGCTGGTGGACATGGCTCGATCATGGGGCTCCGAGCTGCTTCCCACAATCGGGGATCACCCTGAGCAGGGTCAGGGTCGGTCCCTGATGTGGTTCGGCCAGAGGCCATGGGATCATCGATGGACCTTGGCCCGTACCGAACAACGCCGCCTCTACCGCAGCACGGACGACCGCATACTCGCCGGCGTCTGTGGTGGCCTCGCGGAGCACCTCAGCATGGACGCGCGGGCGGTCCGGATCGCCTTCGTTGTCTTGGCCTTCGTCGGCGGGACCGGGCTCATTCTCTACGCCGCCTTCTGGGCCATCGTCCCGCAACAGCCGGGCGACATTCAGTCGCCCACCCCACGCGCCCGGTCGGGTCGGCGCCGGCCGGACCGGGGCGACATCCTGGCTCTCTGCGTCCTGGCGGGTGGCGTTGTGCTGCTCGTACGGCAGTCCGGACTGTGGTTCGGCGACGAATTCGTGTGGCCGGTGCTGGCTGCGGCCGTCGGCATCGCCCTCATCTGGCATCAGGCCGACGAGTCCCAGCGCCGTCGGTGGCCGGCGTCGGCCCGGGCGCCGCTGACCGACCGCCCGGGCCGCTTGGTGGTCGCCCGCTTGGCCGCCGGCGTGCTGCTTGTGGCCGTCAGCGTTCTGTGGCTCCTGATCGCCCAGGACGGGTTCCAGGCCGCCACCAGAGGTCTGCTGGCCGTCGTCGCGGCTGTCGCCGGTCTGGCCCTGATCACCGGACCGTGGTGGTGGCGCCTGGCGCGTGATTTGGCCGACGAACGTCGGGAACGCATCCGCGCTCAAGAGCGAGCCGAGCTGGCGGCCCACCTGCACGACTCCGTGTTGCAGACGCTCGCCCTCATCCAGGGCAAGGCCAACCAACCGCGTGAGGTGCAGCGGCTGGCGCGCGCCCAGGAGCGCGAGTTGCGCAGCTGGCTGTTCGGCCGTCAACAGCCGGATGGAACGCAAACGCTCGCGGGTGCGGTCGAGGCCGCGGCCGCCGAGGTGGAAGCCATGCACGCCACGTCTATCGACGTGGTAGCCGTCGGCGACGCACCGCTCGACGACCGCTTGAGCGCAGTCGTGGCTGCGGCCCGGGAGGCGATGGTGAACGCGTCCAAGTTCGCGGGCGTCGAACAGATCCAGGTCTTCGTCGAGGTCGACGGTGACAAGGTCACGGTGTTCGTGCGCGATCGTGGCGTCGGCTTCGACCCGGCCGCCGTCGATGCCGATCGGCGGGGCGTCTCCGAATCGATCGTCGGGCGCATGACCCGACACGGCGGCACCGCCGTCGTGCGCAGCAGCCCCGGCCAGGGCACCGAAGTCGAGCTGACCATGATGCGAACCCGGACGACCTCGTGAGCGAGAACCCCAGCGTCTTCATCGTCGACGACCACCAGCTGTTCCGCTCGGGTGTCCGCGCCGAGTTGGGTGACAGCGTCGATGTGGTCGGCGACGCCGACGAGGTGGCCGCAGCCATCGAACTGATCACCGAGCGCAAGCCCGACGTCGTCCTCATCGACGTACACATGCCCGACGGCGGCGGGCGGGCCGTGATCGAGGCCGTCGCCGCCACCGACCCTGACATCCGCTTCCTGGCCATCTCCGTCTCCGACGCCGCCGAAGACGTGATCAGCGTGATCAGGGCGGGGGCGCGGGGGTACGTCACCAAAACCATCTCCGGTCGGGAGCTGGCCGACGCCATTCGCCGCGTTGCCGAGGGAGACGCCGTGTTCTCGCCGCGGCTCGCGGGGTTTGTGCTCGACGCCTTCGCGGGCGCCGAGGCACCGGTCGTCGACCCCGAGCTCGACCAGCTCACCAACCGGGAGCGGGAGGTGCTGCGGCTGATCGCCCGCGGCTACGCGTATAAGGAGATCGCCCGCCAGCTCGAGATCTCGGTGAAGACGGTGGAGACCCACGTCTCCGCCGTGCTGCGCAAGCTGCAGCTGTCCAGCCGGCACGAGCTCACCCGATGGGCCGCTGACCGGCGCCTCACGTAGGGTCAACTCATGCTCCTGGCCGAGCTCGAGATCCGGCACTCGCGCGCTGCGGTGCCCACCCGCCGGGTCGCCCTCGGTGAGCGCTGGCTGCCCGCCGAACCACCGCCGGGCCCGGGAGGGATCCTCCTCGGCGGGCTGGTCGCGGCCCACGTCGATGCCATCGACGACGAGCTACTCGTCGACCTCCTCGGCTTGATCGACGACCTCGAGAGCGACCGCCGCATCCCTCAGCCTCGGCTGCGGCACCGGTTTCAGATCGACGTCCACGGTCTCGACCGCAGCCGCCACAGGCTGGTGGCCGAGGGCGAGGAGATGGTGTTCGACCTCGACGACCACGGCCCGCCGGTTCCCCAGGTCCTCGGTGCCGTCTACGCGGTGCGTGAGCTGCCCGAGGACGCCCGGCCCGTCGTGTACGACGTGCTGCGCCGGGCCATGCGCTGGGACGGCCCGCTGGGCCCCGAGCTGGTCGCGTATCTGCGCGAGCGCCGGGCCGCGGGCCTGCCGTGGCGGGGACTGCCCACCGATATCCGGTGGGCCCTTCGGATACTGGGGTTCGAGTCCGACAGCGATCCCGAGGGTGACGAGATCAGACGCCGCTTCCGCTCTCTCGTCCGCGACGTGCATCCGGACCACGGCGCCGAGCACGAGGGTGCGGGTCTCCGCATCCTCGAGCTGACCGAGGCCCGCCGGATCCTGCTGTCGTAGATGCCCGCGAAGAAGCCCGATCGAGCGCTGCTGCTCACGCCCGGTGCGAGTGCCGGCCGTGACCAGCCCGCGCTCGTCGCCATCGACAACGCGCTCTCGCCCGTTCCCGTCGAGCGCATGGACTTCCCCTACAAGAAGGCGGGCCGGAAGTCGCCGGACAAGGCGCCGGTGCTGATCGAAGCCGTGCGTGAGGGGGCAGCCGCGTTGGCGAAGCGCACCAAGCTCGCCCCCGACCGCCTCGTCCTCGGCGGCCGCTCGATGGGCGGACGCATGTGCTCGATGGCCGTCGCCGAAGGCCTGCCCGCGCTCGGCCTGGCGCTGATCAGTTACCCGCTGCATCCGCCCGGCCACCCCGAGAAGAGCCGCACCGAGCACCTTCCTCAGTTGAAGGTCCCGTGCCTGTTCGTCTCCGGCACCAAGGACGCGTTCGGCACCGTCGACGAGCTGGAAGCGGCGACCGCAACCATCCCCGGCCCCGTGACCCACGTCTGGCTCGACGGTGGCGACCACGGCCTAAGACGCCGAGACGCGGAGGTCGCCGAGATCGTCCGCGATTGGGTGCTCGGGCTGTAGCTAAAGCGTTTCGATCACGAGACGGCCCGGACCCGGCCGTTGCCGCTGTCGACCATCAACAGCCGACCGGCCTTGTCAAAAACAATCCCGAGTGGCTCGGAGATTTGCGCCGCAGTAGCTGGGCCGTTGTCGCCAGAAAATCCATCCTGGCCCGTACCGACGACGGTCGTGATGATTCCAGCTGGCGTCACCCGACGTACGCGATCGTTGCCGGTGTCACTGATGTACACGTTTCGGCTCGCATCGATCGCCACTGCCGTCGGGTTCTTGAACTCGGCGAGCGCCGCCGGACCACCATCGCCCGCATAGCCCCAGCCGATCCCGGCGACGGTGACCATCGCGCCCGCTGACGTGATCTCGCGCAACCGACCGTTTGCGTTGTCGGTCACGAGGACGTCGCCCAACCCGTCAGTGGCCACACCCCATGGACCAATCGATTCCATGGTTGCGGGCCCATCCCCAGAGAAGGCGCTCTTGCCGTTTCCGGCGATGGTTGTGATCACGCCTTTGGTGTTGATTTCGCGGACGCGAGCGTTGCCGGCGTCAGCGATGAACAGGTTCCCCTGCTTGTCGACCGTCAGCCCGACCGGACGGCACAGCTGGGCTTTGGACGCGGCCCCGCCGTCGCCGCCAAAGGCGCACGAGCCTGTGCCTGCGATCGTCGTGATGATGCCGGCCGGTGTGATCTTGCGGACGCGGTTGTTGTTGGCATCACTTACGAGCACATCCCCGCGCGCATCGGTTGTCACCCCCAACGGAAAGTCCAACTGCGCGCTCGTTGCCGGTCCGCCATCGCCGCTGAACCCCCCGGTGAGCGTCCCGCTCCCGGCAATCGTCGTGATCATCCCCGTCGGGCTGATTCGCCTGACGCGATCGTTGAACGAGTCAGTCACGTAGATGTTGCCGTGCGCGTCGACGGCGTCTCCAGTAGGTGCCCACATCGCCGCGCTCGTCGCTTGCAAGCCATCGCCCGCGAAGCTCAAGAAGCCGTTTCCCGCGAGCGTCGTAATGATGCCGGAGGCGTCCACAGTCCGCAGTCGGTGCTGATCGCCGATCACGAGCGCGCCACCATTGATCACCAGGCTGTCCGGGTAGTCGAGGGTGGCACCGGTGGCGGGACCGCCGTCGCCGGTCTCACCCTGGATCCCGTTGCCGGCGACGGTGGTGAGGCTCCCGGACGTATCGATCTTCCGGATCCGTAGATTGCCGGAGTCACTGAACAGCAGCTCGCCGGCGGCGTCGACCGCGCCGAGGTACGGATAGCTGAGGTTGGCCGCGACCGCGGGAGTGCCATCGGGGCTGAAACCCTGCGTGCCGGTACCCGCCACGGCCGTGATGGCGCCGCTCGGGTCCATCCGGACGATGACGTGACCGCGAGTCATATACAAACTTCCGTGACCGTCGGCGAGGAGCGAACCAGCTCCGCTCGCCACCGTCGTGATGATCCCCGAGGGGTCGATGCGGCGCACTTCGCTGCCGTTGTCGGATATGAATAGGTTGCCGGCGCCGTCGACCGCAATCGACGTCGGGAACGCCAGCTCGGCGTTCCGGGCAGGTCCACCGTCACCGGTGAAACCGAACGTGCCATTTCCCGCGATAGTCGAGATGGTTCCCGAGGGACTGACTTTGCGGATCCGGCGATTGGAGCTGTCCGCGATCAGCACATTGCCGCCTGGATCAACGGCGACGCCGTGCGGAAAGTTCAGCTGGGCCGATGTCGCTGGGCCCCCGTCTCCCGAGAAGCCGCGGGTCCCATTGCCCGCAAACGGCTCGATGACCCCTGACGGTCGGACCATCACCACGCGATTGTTGTAAGCGTCGGCGATAAGGGTGTCGCCGGCTGCATCAGTCGCCATCTCCTGGGGATTAACGGAGGCGTTCACCGCGGATCCTCCATCTCCGACACCCCCGCCCGCGATGGTCCGAATCTTCGGCACTGTCGTCGCAGCAGCCACTGGAAGCACCGACCCGGCCAGCATCGACACCGTCGACACGACGGCCGCCGGCACGAACGTCCTCACCCACGCCGCCCTCATCGCGGCCCCCTTCCCCCACAGAACTCCGCGTATGCCCTGAAAGGCACACCAGGTCTTCAGGTCTTCGCTGCGTCGGGGCCCACTTCCTGCCTACGGGAAGCCGCGGTCTTCGGGGTTGAGGTCCTCCAACTCTTTGCGCGCTGTCTCTGGGAATCCGAACGCCACGAGTAAGGCCAGGAGCATGGGGCCGATGCCGACGATGGCCATGGCCGGGCCGATGCGGCCGAACTGATCGGACAGGCCGCCAACGGCGAGCAGGCCGCCGACACTGCCAGCCAGGCCGACGAGGAACGTCATGCCGTTGGCTGTGCCTCTCAATGACGTCGGGAACAACTCCGGGCCGTAGACGCCGAGAGCGGGGATCTCGGCGGCGGTGACGATGTTGCTGGCGATCGCCCACAGCCACATCGGCGCACCCGACGCGAAATAGAACGCGACCGCGAGCACGGTGCCGAGGCTCAAGGCGACGACGGCCACCGGCTTGCGGCCGCGCCGGTCGGCGAGGAGGCCGCCGACGATGATCCCGATCGCCCCCGGCGTGCCGCTGACAATCGACAGGATGGCAATGCCGCCGCCCGTGTAGTGCCGCTCGTGCTTGAGGAAGCGGTTGCTGAACTGGGCGTCGGGGGCGACGAACACGTTCAGCAAAAACGCGGCCCCCGCCAGCAACCACAGGCGGCGACCGTGGCCGCGCAACTCGGCATCGGCGTGGGGCTGCTCGAAGCGCCGGCTCTCGGGCAAGCGGCGCCGGATCCCGGGCAACAGCAACAAGCCGAAGACGGGGATGACGTACACCAAGCGCCAGCCCCAGACGGCGACGTCCGCGAGTCGCAGCGCAACGACTGACACGCCCGCCCCGAGGGCCGCGGCCATCGCCAGAAGCCCGACCGCGTACGCCCGTGACCCCGCAGGCAGCTCTTCGACGGCCACGATCGGCAAGAGGATGAACAAGCCGTAGGCGCAGCCCTGGATGAGCACCTGGCTTCCGGTGAGCCAGGCCAGCGACGGCGCCGCCGCACCGGTCAGCGAGAGCAGACACCCCGCCGCTCCTGCGCCGAGGATGACGGGCCGCCGTCCTCGCCGGTCCGCCAAGGCGACGATGACAAACGCGAGCACGCCACCGGCGCGCACGAAGCCGCCGGCGATGCCTTGGGCGGCATTGTTGGCGTGGAACTCGTCGGCTGCGAACGCGATCGTCTGGTTGAACAGCGTGTTGATGTAGCCGAACAGCACGGCCGCCGCGCACAGCGTGCCCAGCACGGTCGTCGCCCGGGCGTCGAAGCGGTCCGGTGGCATCCACCACTGCGGCTTGTCCCGCGCCGGCGAGCGCAGGGCGAACCGAAAGAACGGGATGAAGACCCAGGCGAAGTAGGGGAGAGCGAGGTGGAAGGTGACCGTCTGGGTGGCGGCGCCGGCCGTGTCGAGCGTCACCGTGCGCCGGTAGTCGACCAGCGGCGCGTCGCCGTCGGCCTCGAACTCACCGTCCCCGACCAGACGCTCGGCGACGGGGTACGACCTCGGACGGAGGAGAGCGTCCACGTCTTGCCCGTCGAACCGGGTCACGACGCGCGACACGTCCAGACCATACTGAGGGCGTGGATCGCATTGTCGTGCGGGGCAGCGGACCCCTGGAGGGCGCCGTCGCCATCGAAGGGGCGAAGAATTCCGTCCTCAAGTTGATGGCCGCCAGCCTGATGGCCGAAGGACGGTCCGTGCTTCGCAACGTGCCGCGCATCGTCGACGTCGAGATCATGAGCGACCTGCTCACGTCGATGGGCGCCGATGTGCGCCGCGCCGAGGACCACGTGGTCACGATCGACGTCGGCGCCGATATCACGCCCGAGGCTCCCTACGAGCTGGTGGAACGCATGCGTGCGTCGATCGTCGTGCTCGGCGCCCTGCTCGCACGCAACGGTTACGCACGCGTGGCGCTGCCCGGCGGCGACAACTTCGGGCCCCGGCCCATCGACATGCACATCAGTGGCCTCGAGGCCCTGGGGGCGCGCTTCGAGTCCGCCCACGGCTACATCGAGGCTCGCTGCGACAACCTCGTCGGCACTCGCGTGATGCTCGAGTTCCCGAGCGTCGGCGCCACCGAGAACCTGTTGATGGCCGCCGTCCGCGCCAAGGGCACAACCGTCATCGACAACGCCGCGCGCGAGCCCGAGATCGCCGACCTGGCCGCCTTCCTGGTGCGCATGGGGGCGCGCATCGTCGGCGGCGGTACGTCGACGATCGAGATCGAAGGGGTCGACGAACTCTCGCCTGTCGACCACACCGTCATCCCCGACCGCATCGAGGCCGGGACCTTCCTCGCCGCCGTGGGCGTCGCCGGTGGGGAAGTGACGCTCGAAGGCGCCCGCGCCGACCACATGGACATGCTCATCCGCAAGCTCGGGGAGATGGGCATGCGCGTGTCGCCGTCGAGTGACGGCCTGTGGGCGCAGGCCAAGGGCCGGCTGCGCTCGGTCGACGTCTCGACGCTCCCGTACCCGGGCATCGCCACCGACTACAAGCCGTTCTTCGTCGCCATGCTGGCGGTGGCCGAGGGCGTCGGGATCGTCACCGAGAACCTCTTCTCCGGCCGCTTCCGCTACGTCGACGAGCTCGTCCGTATGGGCGCCGACATCCGAACCGAAGGGCACCACGCCGTCGTGCGGGGCCGGCCCCGGCTCTCAGGGGCGCCGGTTCGGGCGCCCGACATCCGCGCCGGCGCCGCCCTCGTCGTGGCCGCCCTCGGTGCTGATGGTGACACCGTCGTCTCCGACGCCAGCCACATCGCCCGCGGGTACGAGAACTTCGCGGGCAAGCTGCGCGCCGTCGGAGCCGACGTCACCGCAGTATGAGTGTGAGACCTTCATGAGTCGACGAACGCGCACGCGCGATCCCAAGGAGCTGCTCGAGGCAGCGCGCAATTCCGATCGGGGGGCGCTGGCCCGTCTCATCTCGTTCGTCGAAGAGGGTGGCGATCTGGCCCGGGAGGTCGGGCACCTCACGTTCCCCTTGGCCGGCAACGCCTACACGATCGGCATCACCGGCCCGACGGGGTCGGGCAAGTCAACGCTCACCGAACGGCTGATCTCGACCGTCCGTGGCACTGGCGACGAAGTCGGCGTGCTGGCGGTCGACCCGTCGTCGCCGTTCTCAGGCGGGGCCTTCCTCGGCGACCGAGTGCGCATGCAAGGTCACGCCACCGACGAGGGCGTGTTCATCCGCTCCATGGCCACCCGCGGCCATCTGGGAGGACTCGCTCTCGCCACGCCCGAGGCCATCCGCGTGCTCGACGCGGCCGGCGTCCCGTGGGTGCTCGTCGAGACCGTGGGTGTCGGCCAGGTCGAGATCGAGATCGCCTCGTCGGCCGATACGACCGTCGTCGTCGTACCGCCGGGCTCCGGCGACGCCATGCAGGCCAGCAAGGCCGGGCTCCTCGAGGCGGCCGACGTCTTCATCGTGAACAAGGCCGACCGCCCGGGCGCAGCAGAGACGCGCCGCGACCTCGAGTTCATGCTGCACCTGTCGTCGAGCGAGAAGGAGTGGACGCCCCCGATCGTCATGACAGTGGCGTCGGCGGGTGACGGCATCGACGAGCTGTGGAAGGCGATCGCCGACCACCGCGCGTTTCTCACCGAACATGGCCTGCTCGAGAAGCGCCGTGCCGAACGCCTCGCCGACGAGCTCCGCCACGTCGTCGGCCAGCGAGTCGAACAGCGGGCCTACGAGCGCTGCCAGGGCCCTGACTTCGACCGCCTCCTGCACGAGGTCGTCGAGCGGAGGCTCGACCCCTACACAGCCGCCGGGCGTCTGCTCGAAGCCGACGCCGGTTAGCGTCTCGATCGATGGCTGAGTTCGTACATGTTGAGCGCGGCGACGACGGCGTGGCGGTGCTTCGCCTCGACCGGCCCCCGGCAAACGCGCTGTCGATGGCGGTTCTCGACGAGATTGCCGACGCGGCAACGGCGTTGACCGCCGATCCGCCGGGCGCGGTCGTCGTCACAGGCGGCGACAAGATCTTCGCCGCGGGCGCCGACATCGCCGAGTTCGGGGGACCCGACGAGGCCGCCAAGATCGCCGGCCACTTCCGCCAGGCGTTCGACGCCGTCGCCGCTATCCCGCGCATGACGATCGCCGCCGTCGCGGGGTTCGCCCTGGGCGGCGGGTGCGAGCTGGCGCTTGCGTGCGACATGCGAGTCGCCGCCGACACCGCCGCCTTCGGTCAGCCCGAGGTCCTGCTCGGCATCATCCCCGGCGCCGGCGGCACCCAGCGCCTCACCCGTCTCGTTGGCCCCGCGCGGGCCAAGGACATCATCCTGAGCGGGCGGAGGATCAAGACCGGTGAGGCCCTCAACATCGGGCTGTGCGACCGCGTCTTCCCGGCGCAGGTCCTCCAGGCCGAGGCGCGCGCCCTTGCCTTGTCTTTTGCCAACGGCGCGGTCGCGGCCCACGCCCTCGCCAAGCGCGCCATCGACGCCGCCTTCGACGACTCCCTCGCCAACGGCCTCGACGTCGAACGAGACCTCTTCATCGAGGTCTTCAACACCGACGACGCCAAGACCGGCGTCCAGTCATTCCTCGAGAACGGCCCCGGCAAGGCCACCTTCAAGGGTCGGTAATCAGGTCGAGACGGAGGCCGGTTCGTAGAGGCGGTCGACGTATTCGCGCAGCATCCGCTCGGCCGTGACCTGCGGGGCCAGGCTCCGGAGTGAGGTACGGATCTTGTCGAGCCAGTCGACGGGCAGACCGGCGTCGTCGCGCTCGTAGAACATGGGAACGATCTCGTTCTCGAGCAGGGCGAACAGGCCATCGGCCTCGCGGTGGTCGCGGCGGCCCTCGTCGGCCTCGTCCTCGAACGAGGGAATGGCCCAGCCGTTGGAGCCGTCGTACATCTCGTCCCACCAGCCGTCGAGCACTGAGCAGTGGATGCCGCCGTTGAGCACGGCCTTCATCCCGCTCGTGCCGCACGCTTCGTGCGGTCGGCGCGGTGTGTTCAACCACACGTCCGAGCCGGCGTAGAACGAGCGGCCGACGGCGATGTCGTAGTCCTCGACGAACGCCATCCGGTGCTGGAGCTCGGGCCGCCGAGCGAACTGCACCACCTGCTGGATGAGCTCCTTGCCTTGGTGGTCGGCGGGGTGGGCCTTGCCCGCGAACACCAACTGCACAGGCCGGTCGGCGGACAACAGGAGCGCCGACAGACGCTCGGGCTGAGAGAGCAGCAGCGTCGCCCGCTTGTACGCCGCGAAGCGGCGGGCGAACCCGATCGTGAGCACACCGGCGTCAAGGGAGACACCGGCGCGTGTGCGAACGATGTCCACGAGCTGCTGGCGTCCTTCCGAGCGGGCACGCCACAACGCTTCGTTCCCCATATCCGGCGACGGGCGCGACGGGGCCCACGTCGGCACGTGCACGCCGTTCGTGATGGCGTCGATGCGCACGTCCAACGACGCGAACATCTCTCGGCTCACCTGGGCGTGCAATTCGGACACGGCATTCGCCCGACCGGCCAACCGCAGACCGAGCACGGCCATGTTGAGCGGCGCGTCCGGCGGTTCGTCCGGGAAGTGGCCGAGCTCCATCAGCCGGTCGACGCCGATGCCGCATTCGGCGGCCCAGCGTCCGAAGTACCGCTCCATCAACTCTCGTGGAAAGCGGTCGATGCCAGCCGACACCGGCGTGTGGGTCGTGAAGATGCCGCCCGGACGCACGCTGGCGACGGCGTCGTCGAACGACAATCCACCGTCCACGATGGCGCGACGGATGCGCTCCAACATGAGGAACCCGGCGTGGCCCTCGTTGCTGTGGAACACCTCGGCATCGACGCCCAACTCGGCAAGCAACCGGACGCCACCGATTCCGAGCACGATCTCCTGACGCAGGCGGTGCTCGACGTCGCCGCCGTACAGCCGGTCGGTGACCCCGTCGACATGCAACAGGTACAGGCGCACGGAACCCACGTCGTGCCGCCACACCTCCGCTTCGACGTGCTCGCCGGCCAGCTCCAACGAAACGCGCGCATCGACCGGTGACACGGGCAGCGTGCCCGGGTCCTGGAACGGGAACTCCTCCTGCTGCCAACCGCTCGCGTCGAGCTTCTGATGGAAATAGCCGTGGTCGTAGAACAGGCCGACACCGACGAGCGGAAGACCCATGTCGGCGGCGCCTTTGAGGTGATCACCGGCCAACACGCCGAGACCGCCCGAGTACTGCGGCAGATCCTCGGAGACGCCGAATTCGGGTGAGAAATAGGCGATGGCCCGCACCGGCTCACCGTACGGGACGAGCATGCCGAGGAAGAAACCGGTGATCGGTCATCATGTGCGAACCGTGCAAGAGCTGAACACGTATCCCGAGATGGAAGCCGACATCCGTTGGTACCAGCGGGCGGTGTTCTACGAAGTCCTCGTCCGCGGGTATTACGACGCGAGCGCCGACGGCAACGGAGACCTGAAGGGCCTCACCGAGCGCCTCGACTATCTGCAGTGGCTGGGCGTCGACTGCATCTGGCTGTTGCCCTTCTACCAGTCGCCGCTGCGCGACGGTGGTTACGACATCAGCGACTTCTTCACTGTGCTCCCCGAGTACGGCGATCTGGGCGACGCCGTCACCCTCGTGGAAGAAGCGCACGCCCGTGGTCTGCGCGTGATCGCCGACCTGGTCATGAACCATACGAGCGACCAGCACCCGTGGTTTCAGATGTCGCGCAAGGACACCACCAACCCCAACGCCGACTGGTACGTCTGGAGCGACGACGACCAGCGCTGGTCCGACGCCCGGGTGATCTTCGTCGACAGCGAGCGGTCCAACTGGGCGTGGGACCCGCAGCGCGGGCAGTACTACTGGCACCGCTTCTTCAGCCATCAGCCCGACCTCAACTACGACAACGAAGAGGTCCAGCAGGTGATGCTCGACGTCGTGCGCTTCTGGCTCGATATAGGCCTCGACGGCTTCCGGCTGGACGCGGTCCCATACCTCTACGAGCGCGACGCCACCAACTGCGAGAACTTGCCGGAGACGCACGACTTCCTGAAGCGGCTGCGCAAGGAAGTGGACAACACCCACCCCGGTCGCGTGCTGCTGGCCGAGTCGAACCAATGGCCGGCGGACGTCGTCGAATACTTCGGGAACGGCGACGAGTGCCACATGTGCTTCCACTTCCCGTTGATGCCGCGCATGTTCATGGCTGTCCGCCGAGGCGAGCGCTATCCGATCACCGAGATCCTGGGCCAGACACCCGACATCCCCGACGGCTGCCAGTGGGGCCTGTTCCTCCGCAACCACGACGAGCTCACGCTCGAGATGGTCACCGACGAGGAGCGCGACTACATGTACGCCGAGTACGCGCGCGACCCGCGGATGAAGCTCAACCTCGGTATTCGCCGCCGGTTGGCGCCTCTGCTCGACAACAACCGTGACCTCATCGAGCTGTTCCACGCCCTGTTGTTCAGCATGCCGGGTACGCCGATCCTCTACTACGGCGACGAGATCGGCATGGGCGACAACGTGTACCTGGGCGACCGCGACAGCGTCCGCACGCCGATGCAGTGGTCACCTGATCGCAACGCCGGGTTCAGCAGAGCCGAGTTCCCGCAGCTCTACCTGCCGCCGCTGATGGACAGCGTCTACGGCTACCCGGCCGTGAACGTCGAGGCCCAACAACGCGACCCGAGCTCGCTGCTCCTGTGGGTGAAGCGCATGCTCGCCGTGCGCCGCGACCATCCGGTGTTCGGCACTGGCACCTTCGAGGTGCTCCCCGCCGAAAACGCGGCGGTCCTGGCGTTCATCCGAGAGCTCGACGGCTCCACGGTCCTGTGCGTCAACAACCTCAGCCATCGGGCCCAACCCGTCGAGCTCGACCTCTCGCACTACGAGGGACGCACTCCTGTCGAGCTTCTCGGGCGCGTCGAGTTCCCGAAGATCGGCGAGCTGCCCTACTTCATCACCCTGGACAGCTACGGCTACTTCTGGTTCGAGTTGGACGAGATCCCGCCAACCGTCGCTACTTGACGGTCGCCTTGATCTCGAACTTGGTGTCCTTGCCGTCCTTGCGGACGCGCATGGCGGCGGCCGAGAAAGGATCGAGCCACGGCTTGACGTCGGTCTCGTAGCGCTGCTTCGACGCCCCAGTGAGCAGGCCTTCGACGTACTGACGAATGCTGCTCACCTGCAGCACGAGCTGGAACTGCGTGCCCGGTTCGGCAGACCCGAGGGTGTCCTTGAACGAGTTGCTGCTGTCGAAGCCGCCGCTTCCCTTGGCCAGCCTGTTGAGGTAGTCCTCGGAGCTGGCCAGGATGAACTTGTCGCTCAGGAGCACCATCGCCGGCTGGATGCCTGTGCGGATGGCCGCCGGGAAGACGTACATCGTGCTCCCATTCGGCCCCGGCTTCTGGTCGAGCTTGACGCCGAGGTTCTGCTCGAGCACCGACGCGATCTTGCTCACCGCGGCCTGGGCCTTGGCCTGATCGGTGGGATGGACCAGGAGCGCGAAGTCTGGCGTGGGGCCGGTCGTGGGCGGACCGACGGCGATGACGGTTTCGCCGTGCATCCACGACAGCACGTCGTTGCGGACGTTGAGGCCGATGCTCTTCTCGAAGTCGGCCAGGCCCTTCGCCGCCTCCGGGTTGCTCTGTACGACCGCGCCGAGGACGCTGTCGAAGGCGCCACCGATGTTCCACAGCGAAACAGCGCCCAGGGAATCAGACGGCAAGTTGTTGGTGATGTTGAGGTCGCCGCCCCCCTTGGTCCCCGGTGTCTCGACCAGCCCGCTGAGCACTGCGCCTGAGCTCACGGCGTGGAGGTCGGCGGCGACCGACCCGATGTCGGGGATGGCCGAGAGGTCGATGTGAGCCTTGCCGGCCTGCTTGCTCAACTGCGCCTTCGCCAGCGCCAGGAGGGCGTGGCCGTCCGCCCAGGCCGTCACCACGCGGTCGCTGCTGAGCTGGTCGACCACCCGGGTGAACTTGTCCTGGGACGACAGCGCGCTCCCACTGTTGCCGGCTTGCTTGCTCACCGTGTCGAGAAGATTGGCGTCCTTCTTCTGCACGATCACGGCGTAGCCGTTGACGAGCTTGTAGGTCGCGTCGAAGTCGGGGCTCTTGGCTGCCTTCTCGAGGGCGGCAGTCGCCTTCGCGTCATCCTTGCTCTTGATCAATCCGACGGGACTCGGCGCCGGCGTATTTGGCAGCGCGGCGATGGCGAGCTCGTCCCCCAACCACGGCTTGACGTCGGTCTGGTAGTCGAGGCCGAGCTTCTTGACCGCGTCGGTGAGCAGGTTGTCCTTGGCCGCGTCGAACGTCTTCTGGCTGGCTTTCGGGAACTTGGCCAGGATTCCGTCGATGTCGCTCTTCTGCGCGTCCGACGGGTTCACGGCGACGCTCACGTAGGCGAGCGCGTCTTGGGGAACGAGGGCGGCGGCCTTCTTGGTCTCGTCGGTCTTGCCCCCGCTGTTGCCACACGCCACCAGCACGGCGGCCAGGACGACAGCGACGATCGAAGACCCCAGCACTCGCTTCATGGGCACCTCGTAATCAGTGGGTTGCGAGACCCTAAACCGCGTTCCAACCCTCGACCAGCGATTTCAGGTTCCCGAGGTTGCGCCGCCACACCCGCCGCAGGGCCGGCGCCGCGAGAGCGCCCCCGACGTCGCCGCCCATCCAAGCCGGGAACGTGAGGTCCTCCTCCCACGCGAACGTCGTCCCGTCGCCCGACGCGGTCAACACAAATCGCCCCGTGCCGGTGACGACCCCGTCGTGGCGGATGCCCATCGTGCGGCCCGGCTCCCACTCGGTCACCACCATGCGATCGGTGAGTTTGAACGGCCCGAGCTTGGTGTCGCAGTCGAAGGCGGCGCCGACGCCGTCGTGTGCGGCGGACGTGAACCGGATGGCGACGGCGTCCTCCATCCAGCGGACGTGGGTCGAGATGTCGGCGATCGCCGCCCACACCGTCTCGGGCGGCGTCGAGATCGTCTGCTCGACCCGTATCGCTGTCGCCATTTGGCTCGACTCTGCTCGATTTTCCAACTGACTGTGCCAGATCCACAGCCCTGTGGATAACGTTTCGGGATGGCGTGGGAGCGGCGGAAGCCCTCGTGGATCAGAAATGCCCAGGACCGTGCGCTGCGCGCGTACCTGGCGCAGGACGTCTATCCGTACTCGCCGTACTACCAAGTGCGGTTCGACGAGGCGGGGGTCGGCCAGCGGGGCGTGAAGACGCGAGCCGACCTGGACAAGCTCCCCCTCACGGCCTTCGACGACGTCGTCAACCCGGCGTCGGTCGTCTTGCGGCCCGATGAGCAGAGCATCCAGCAGTACGCGCGCATCGGCCTGGTGGCTCGCGTGTTCTGGGCCAAGCTCTGGCGCAGGGAGTGGGTGGTCAACCAGCGCTTGATCGACCCCGTCTACAAGCCGCTGCACTGGCACGTCGACGACGGCTTTCCCATCGGGTCCTCGGCCGAGGATGTCGACCGCCTGGCCGAGCTCGGGCGGCGGTGGCTCGAACTGGCGGGTGTGGCGCGCTACGACGTGCTGGTCAGCGTGTTGCCGCCGGGCCCGAACCTGGCGTACTGGGAGCTGGTGTTCGGCAGCCGCCAGGCGGGCGTGTCGGCGCTGCACATGAATCCGAACACCACCGTCGACCAGCTGGCGGCCGCCCGCCCCAACGTGATCGCCGGGCGTGCGAGCGAGCTCATCCGCCTCCTGGAGGCCGCCCGTCCCATCGAGAAGAGCCTCGACGGCCTCCGCACGATCCTGGTCGCCGGCGCCCGTCTGGACGACGCCACCCGCCGCCACATCACCGCGCTGGTCGACGGCCAGGCGTCGGTGGTCGCGGCGTGGGCGCCGCCGGGCGTTCGCTCCTTGTGGGTGCAGTGTCGGGAAGGCGAAGGACTGCACACCGCGCCAGACGTCGAGCTTCTCGAGGTCGTCGACCCGCTCACCGGCACCCCGGTCGCCGACGGCACCGAGGGCGAGGTGGTGTGGACGTCGCTCGACTGGAAGGGGACCGTCTTCCTCCGCCTTCGCACCGGCGTCTACGGCGGCGTCGACGAAAACGCTTGCCCGGCGTGCGGGCGGACCACCCCTCGGCTCATCCCGACCGGAGCCGCGGACCCGAGCTTCGTCCGGGTGCTCGACTCCCATCCGAAGGTCCAGGCGTGGCAGGCGGAGCTGCGGACAGTCGACGGGAAGGAGGAGCTGATCGTCTACATCAGCCTCGAACCCAACGGTCGCCCGGGCCGCCTTCTCCGAGAGCTCGACCGGGACCTGACCGTGACCCAGTTCGTCGTTCTCGACCGCCGCCGGCTCGACGCCAGGCTGTCGTCCCACGGGGACACACGCGTACTCGACCTGCGTCCAGCAAACTGAGGGAGTGACGGAGGAGGAACGGGCGCCCTGGGCGCCGCTCGAGCCTGAGAGTGGAGCCGCGCCCGCAGCGGAGCCGTCCCCACCGGGGCAGCCGCTGCCGCCGCCGTCGGGCCAGCCGTGGGCCGCGCCTCCCCCGCCGGGCGCGCCTCCGTGGGCTACCTCCTACGCGGCGCAGCCGAAGGCCGGCGACTACCGAACCGGACCGTTGCCGCTGCACCCGATGACGCTCAGCGACATCCTCGACGGTGCCTTCAAGCTGTTGAAGGCCAACTGGCGCACGGTGCTGCTGATCACCGCCGTCTTCGTCGTACCGCTCCACATCGTGTCGGCGTTCATCCAGCGGAACCTGTACGGCGGGCACAGCTTCTTCGACGCCGTCAACAATCCGGCGCTCACCAGCGACACGAGCGGGAACGCACGCCTCGCGGTCACCGGATCGGTGGCGCTGATCAGCCTTCTCGTCACGCCGTTCGTCGCGGGCGCCATCAGCAAGGTTGTCGCCGCGTCCTACCTCGGCGGCGAGGAAACCGTCGGCTCGGCCCTCCGGGCGACCGGCCGCCGGGCCTGGGCGCTGTTCGCGGCGTGGGTAGTCGTCCACATCCTCGAGAGCATCGGCTTCGTGTTGTGCATCCTGCCGGGGCTGATCGTCATGGCGACGTTCGTCTCGGTGGCGCCGGCGATCGTCATCGAAGATCTCGGTCCCATCCGCGGTTTACGCCGTTCGGCCCGTCTGATGTGGCCGCGGCTGTTTTCGGTGATGGGTGTGGCCGTGGTGTCCGGCCTTCTGGCGAGCGTCGTCGGCAATGCTCTCGGCACCGTGCCCACCGTCGCCGCCTTCGCGATTGGATTCAAGTACGGGTGGCCACTGCTGGCCGCGGGGTCCATCCTTTCCGCGCTCATCACCACGCCGTTCGTCGCCATTGTGGCGACGTTGATCTACTTCGACGGCCGCATCCGGCAGGAGGGGTTCGACCTGGAGCTGATGGCGGACGACTTGGCGCGGCGCTCGCCCACGTGAGCGTTCCGCTGGTCGCTGTTCTCGCCGACCTCCCCAAGCCGACCCGGCCGCCGGGTCAGGTGTCGCGCGCCGTGCACGACGTGCTGGCCCGGCCTCAGTATCAGCACCCCGGCCCGTCGTTGCTCGAGCGCATCCAACAAGACGTCTTGGACTGGGTGGCGCGCGTGCTGTCGGGCGTTGTCGGCGCCGGCCTCGGCGCATGGATCGTGCTGGTCGTGATCGTCGGTCTCGTTGTGCTCGTCGTCTGGCGCCTGGCCCGCGACGTCTCGCGCGATCCGGGGCAGGGGGTCGCCGTTTCGGTCGGGCGTCTGCGTCCGGCAGCGGACTGGCGGGCGGAGGCGGAGGCCCACGAGCGCGCCGGGGAGTGGCGCCAAGCCGTTCGGTGTCGTTACCGGGCGCTGGTCGCCGACCTCGCCGGTCGCGGGGTTCTTCACGAGATTCCTGGGCGAACGGCCGGCGAATACCGCGCGGAGCTGGGCGACGCTCTCCCCGCGGCGTCACCGCAGTTCGCGGGCGCGACCGAGCTGTTCGAGGGCGCGTGGTACGGCCACCGGCCGACGGGCGAGGAGGACGCCGCGCACTTCCGTGATCTGGCCGATCGGGTGCTCGAGGCGGCCCGGTGAGCTTGACGCGCTCGACGCGCACGACGCGCACCAGAACGCGCATGCGGCGCTGGCTTCCGTGGGCCCTCGTGGCCGCCGGCATCGCCGTCGCCGTTGCGATCGCCGGGGGCGGTGGCAACGACACCGGGCGCGCCTACGACCCGACGTCCACCAGCCCGAGCGGCACGAAGGCATTGATCGATTCGCTGCGGGAGCTCGACGTCGACGTCTCGGTTGACGCGGGCGCGCCCACGCCGCGCACCACAGCGATGCTCGTGCTCGTCGACGGCATGAACGACGCCCAGCGACAGAGGATCTCGTCGTGGATGGACGCGGGCGGCACCCTCGTCGTCGCCGACCGAGGCTCGCCCCTCAACCCCTTCCGAGCGGCGAGACCCACGATCCTGGGTCTCGTGCAGCGCGATCTCCCTCGGCACTGCGACGTGCCCGCCCTCCAGCAGGTCGGGCACGTGGTGATACCCCAGGCCGCGCTTCTGAAGGTGCGCCCGCCTGCGGTCGGATGCTTCACGAGCGGCGCCGACGCGTGGCTCGTGACCGAGCCGCACGGTCGCGGCAACCTGGTCGTCGTCGGTGGGGCCGACGCTTTCACCAACGAGTCACTTGGCGACGGCGACAACGGCCTGCTGGCCGTCACCCTTCTCGCTCCGATGAGAAGCGCGCACGTCCAGGTCCTGCCCCTCCCGTTACCCGGCGGCGGCCACAAGACGCTCACCGACCTCGTGTCGGCCAACGTCAAGCTGGCGTTGGCGCAGCTCGGCCTCGCCTTCATCGTGTACGCCCTGTGGCGGGCGCGCCGACTCGGACGGCCGGTGCTCGAGCCCCAGCCGGTCGAGATCCCCGGCTCCGAGTTGACCGCGGCTGTCGGCCGTCTGCTCCAGCGGGCGCACGCGCGCGGTCGCGCCGCGGATCTGGTTCGCGAGAACGCACGGCGCTCGCTCGCGCAACGGTTAGGCCTGGCGCCCGATGCGACCGTTGAAGAAGTAGCGGAGGCGGCCGCGATCCGAACCGGGCAGTCGGCCGACGAGGTACGCGGGGTGCTTGCCGGCTCCGAGCCAAAAGACGAGCGGTCGTTGGTGGCCGTGACCCAGGAGGTCGAGACGTTGAATCGGGAGGTGCGCGGTGCCGTCTAAGACCAGCAACGATGGGCCGCGGGAAGCGGTGCTGCGCGTACGTGAAGAAGTCGCCAAGGCGGTCGTTGGCCAGGAGCGGGTGGTGACGGCCTTGGTCGTGGCTCTCCTGGTGCGCGGTCATGTCCTGCTCGAAGGTGTGCCCGGTGTGGCCAAGACACTGCTGGCAAAAGCTCTCGCCGCATCGCTGCAGCTCGACTTCAAGCGCCTGCAGTTCACGCCCGATCTCATGCCGTCCGACGTCGTCGGCCAGCTGATTTACGAGCGTCAGGAGTTCCGGTTCCGACCCGGCCCGGTGTTCACCAACCTCTTGCTCGCCGACGAGGTGAACCGCACGCCTCCCAAGACGCAGGCCGCGCTCCTCGAAGCGATGGAGGAGCGGCAGGTGTCGGTCGAAGGCGAGGCCCAGCCCTTGCCTGATCCGTTCCTCGTCGTCGCCACCCAGAACCCCGTTGAGTACGAGGGCACCTATCCACTGCCCGAGGCCGAGCTCGACCGCTTCCTGCTCAAGGTGCTCGTGGACTATCCGTCGGCCGAAGAAGAAGCCGCCATCCTCGCCCGTCACGACGAGGGCCTCGATCCCCACGACCTGGCGTCGGTCGGTGTTCGTCCCGTCGCGGGCGCCGCTGACTTGGCCGCCGCGCGGAAGGAGGTGGCGGCGGTGACCGTCGACGACCGGGTGCGCGACTACATCGTCGCTGTCGTCCGGGCCACACGCGTGTCCCCGTCGGTCTCGTTGGGCGCCTCGCCGCGCGGCGCCACCATGGTGTTGTGGGCGTCCAAGGCGTGGGCGTGGCTGGCGGGCAAACCATTCGTGACGCCCGACGAGGTCAAGGCCGTCGCCCTGCCCACGCTCCGGCATCGCATCGAGCTCAGGCCTGAAGTGGAGCTCGAAGGGGGCACCGCCGACGGCGTGCTGAACGGCGTGCTCGCGTCGGTCCCCGTGCCTCGATAACTGACGATGCCCGTTCCCACTCGGAGGCTCGCGGTGGTGGCGGCTGTCGGCGCCGTCGTGGTGCTGCTGGCGCCCGTTCGCCCCGAGTGGACGATCCTCGTCCTCGCCGTCGTGCTCTTGGGCGCCGCCGTGGTCGACGCCCTGCTGGCCCCTGCGCCGGCGCGTGTTGAGGTCGAGCGTGAACTGCCGGGTGTGCTCCCGCTCGAGGGCGAGGGTGAGGTCGCATGGCGCGTCCGCAATCCGACGGGTCGGCGCGTCACGGCGTGGATCGCCGACGAGCTGTCCCCGTCGCTGAACGCGGCGTCCCGCCGGGCGCGGATCAGGCTGCCGGCCAACGGACGCGTGACGGCGCGCACTGCCATTCGCCCCTCTCGGCGCGGGCGATTCACGCCCACCGAGCTGACCCTTCGGGTCGAGGGTCCGTTGGGGCTGGCCGCGCGGCAGCGACGCCGGCAACTACCCGGCCTTCTGCGCGTCTACCCGCCGTTCAAGTCGCGCCAGGAAGCCGAGCTCCGCATCGATCGGGCCCGCATCCTCGAGGTGGGCCTGCGGTCGGCGCGCGGCCAGGGCGGCGGTACGGAGTTCGACGCGTTGCGTGAGTACAGCGTCGACGACGAGAGCCGTCGCATCGACTGGGCCGCGACGGCCCGTACGACGAAGACGATCGTGCGGACCTATCGCGCCGAGCGCAACCAGACGGTGCTCACGCTGCTCGACACCGGGCGCACGATGGCCGCCCAGGTTGACGCCGTACCTCGTCTCGATCACGCCATGGACGCAGTGATGATGGTCACGGCGGTGGCGACTCGTCTCGGTGACCGCGCCGGTCTAGTGGCGTTCGACGAGAGCGTTCGCGCCATCGTCGGCCCCGGCCACGCGCGCGGGCAGCTCGGCCGGGTCACCGAGGCGATGTACACGCTCGAGCCTCGGCTGGTCGAGAGTGACTACCGCACGGCCTTCGCCCAGACCCTGGCTCGCTTCCGCCGACGCGCCCTGCTCGTGCTGCTCACCGAGCTTGCCGAAGCACCGGTGGAGGAGACGCTCCTTCCCGCGCTGCCGCTCGTGGCCCGCGACCACCTCGTGGTCGTCGCTGGCATTCGCGATCCGCAGGTCGACGAGTGGGCCGCGGCCGTCCCGGACAACGCCGGCGAGGCCTACCGGAAGGCGGCCGCCGTCGAGGCCCTCGACAGCCGTCGCCGCACCGTCGCCCGCCTCCGCGGCCTCGGCGCCACCGTGATCGACGCCCCACCCGGCCGCATCGCCCCCCTCCTGGCCGACGCCTACTTACACGTGAAAGCCACCGGCCGCCTCTAACCACCTCGTTCTTTGCGCGTTTTTCGTTGCCTGACAACAGAAGACGCGCAAAGAACTATGCGGTTTCGCCGAGCGCCCCGGTCAGGCCCTTTGCCTCCGCGGCCCGGCCGCGGACGACGAGCCAGGTGAGCAGGAGGGCTTCGCCGAGGACACCGATGCCGACGCGCGCCCACGTCGGGAGCGACGAACCGGTGACGAACCCTTCGATCGTGCCGGCCGCAAGGAAGACGACGACCAGTCCGGCGACGATCGCCAACGCGCGCCGGCCCTCGTCGGTGAGGGCAGCGCGTCGGGGGCGGTCGCCGGGATCGATCAGCGTCCAGCCGAGCCGTAAGCCGGCGGCGCCGGCGATGATCACCGCCGTCAGCTCGAGCAGGCCGTGGGGAAGGATGAGCCCGAAGAACTTGGCCGTCTCTCCGACGGACGCGAACAAGCCTCCGGCGACGCCGATGTTCGCACCGTTGAACATGAGGATGAGCGCCGTGGGCACGCAGAACGCGATGCCCGCGGCGAACGCGTAGATCGACACCTGCACGTTGTTCGTGAAGACCTGCGAGGCGAACTGCGACGCCGGTGCCGAGCGGTAGTACTGCTCGAAGTCCTGGTTGATGTACGCCTCCCGAACCGCCTTCGGCCCGGTGGCCTCGACTGCCCGCGGTGACGTGCCCACCCACACGCCGACGGCGAACGCGGGCACGAGGAGCAGCGCGGCGCTGATGAGGATGAAGCGGCGGCTGTACCAAACGGCGGCCGGGAATGTGACCGCGAAGAACTGACCGAGTGCTCGAAGCGTCCGCGGCCGGCTGCCGTAGACCACGGCTCCGGCCCGGGCGACCAGGCTGCTGAGGGTCGCCGTGAGCGCAGGGTCGCGGTAGGTCGTACGGGCGTAGGAGAGCTGGGTGGCCGTGCGCTCGTACAGCGAGACCATCTCTTCGATCTCGTCCGGTGAGAGCCGCTGCACACTGCGGCCCGCCCGCTGCACGAGCACGGAGAGGCGGTCCCACGAACCCTGGTTGCTGGCGAGGAAGGTGTCGACGTCCATGCGCTCCGCTGGGCCCTACCGTAACGACATGGAGACGCGTCCGGCTTCGGTCGTCATCCCCGAGGCCGTCCCTCTCGACCTCGAGACGGCGAGCATCGGCTCGCGCTTCCTCGGGCTCCTCATCGACTGGAGCATTCAGGGCGTCCTGCTCATCGTGCTCCTGATCATCGTGTCCAACGCGTCGCTCGGCGGGCTGGGCACCACGATCACCTTCATCCTCATCTTCCTCATCATCTGGGGTTACCCGATCGCCCTCGAGACCCTGTGGCGAGGCCGCACCATCGGCAAGGTGGCGCTGGGATTGCGCGTGGTCACGAAGGAGGGCGGCCAGATCGGCTTCCGGCATGCGGCGATCAGGTCGGCCCTCGGCATCGTCGACTTCATACTCACGTCGGGCGCGTGCGCCGTCATCTGCGTGCTGCTCACGAAGGACAACCAGCGCCTCGGGGACCTGGCGGCTGGCACCCTTGTGCTCCGCGAGCGCACCGGGCTGCGACGGCCGACGCCGACCACGTTCGCCGCGCCCAGCGGGCTCGACGAGTACACCGAGAGCCTCGACCTGGCCGGCCTCGGCCCCGCCGAGTACGGCTTGGTGCGGTCCTTCCTCATCAGGGCGCCGTCGCTCCCGCCGCCGGTCCGCGCCCGGCTCGCGGCCCAGGTCGGCGAGACCATCGCCAAGCGCGTCCAGCCTCCGCCGCCTCCGGGGGTGCCCGCCGAGGTCTTCCTTGCGTCGGTCGCAGCCGCTTACCGCAATCGCTCCACCTAGCCTGAACGCGAAATGACGGCGTATCTCGACAACGCGGCCACGACGCCGATGCGGTCCGAAGCGGTCGAGGCCATGCTGCCGTTCCTCACCGAGCGGTTCGGCAACCCGTCGGGATCGCACGCCGTCGCGCGCGAGGCGCGCAAGGCCCTCGACGAGGCCCGTGAAGTCGTCGCCGAGTGCCTCGGAGCGCGTCCCGGCGAGATCGTCTTCACGGGTGGAGGCACGGAGGCCGACAACCTGGCGATCACCGGCCACCACGCTGCTCGCCCCGGCCCGGTCGTCTGCACCGCCGTCGAGCACCACGCAGTCCTGCACGCGTGCCGGGCGCTGCCTGAAGCGCGCCTCGCACCTGTGGGCCCCGACGGCGTCGTCGACATCTCCGCCCTGACCGATCTCCTCGACCCTTCGGTCAGCGTGGTGTCGGTGATGCTCGCCAACAACGAGGTCGGCACCGTTCAGCCCCTTGCCGATGTGGCCCGCGCCGTTCGGGCCTCGGCACCCGATGCCGTCTTGCACACCGACGCCGTGCAGGCCTTTGCGTGGCTCGACATTGCGGCGACGGCCGCCGACGCCGATCTGGTCGCAGTCAGCGCCCACAAGTTCGGCGGCCCCAAGGGCGTCGGTGCTCTCGTCGTGCGCGAGGGCGTTGCCATCGAACCGATCATCCACGGCGGCGGCCAGGAGCGCGATCGGCGCAGCGGCACATACAACGTCGCCGGCATCGTCGGCATGGCGGCCGCCATGCAATCGACGGTGGCCGAACGCGCAGCAACCGTCGCCCGCGTGCAGGCCCTGCGCGATCGACTGGCCGACGGGCTTCTCGGGGCCATCCCGGATGCCACCGAGACCGGCGACCGCGCCAACAAGGTGGCCGGGAACTGCCACCTCTCGTTCGCGGGCGTGGAGTCGGAGGCCTTGCTCGTGCTCCTCGACGGCGCTGGCGTCTGCGCGTCGGCCGGTTCGGCGTGCACGAGCGGGGCCGTCGAGCCATCGCACGTGCTCACGGCCATGGGTGTACCCGCCGATCGGGCGGTCGGTTCGCTCCGGCTCTCGTTGGGAACCACCACCACAGAGGCCGATGTCGACCTGGCCCTCGAGGTCATTCCCCCCGCGGTGGATCGACTCAGGTCGTCCTGATGCGGGTTCTCGCCGCCATGTCGGGCGGGGTCGACTCGTCGGTCGCCGCCGCCATGCTGCTGGAGGCCGGGCACGACGTCGTCGGCGTCACCATGCGCCTCTGGGAAGGCGATGTCGAGGGCACCTGCTGCTCAGTCACCGAGATCGACGATGCCCGCCGTGTTGCGCAGCAGCTCGGTATCGACCACTGGGTCTTCCGGTTCACCGACGACTTCGAGGCCCGCGTCGTGGAGCCGTACGCCGCCGCGCACGCCGCCGGCCTGACTCCCAACCCTTGCATCGAGTGCAACCGCCACGTGAAGTTCGACCGCCTCCTCAGGCGGGCGACACAGCTGGGGTTTGACGCGGTCGCCACCGGCCACCACGTGCGGCTCCGCCGTGAGGACGGCCGCGTCCGCCTGCTGCGCGGCGCCGACCCAGCCAAGGATCAGTCCTATGTCCTCTACGTGCTCGGCCAGCGCCAGCTCGAGCGCTGCCTGTTCCCCGTCGGCGAGATCACCAAGGCCGATGTGCGCGCGCGTGCGGCCGAGCTCGGCCTGCGTACCGCCGACAAGCCCGACAGCGTTGAGGTCTGCTTCGTCACCGCGAGCGGCGGCCGGGAGGATCTCCTTCGATCACGGGTCGGCTTGCGCCCGGGCCGCGTCGTCGACACGAAGGGCACGGTCGTCGGCCGCGTCGACGCCACCGAATTGGTGACCGTGGGTCAGCGGCGCGGTCTCGGCATCGGCGGTGGCGAACGTCGCTATGCGCTCTCGATTGACCCCGCGGCGGGCACAGTCGTCGTCGGCGGCCTCGACGACCTCATGAGCGACTGCGTCGAGCTCACCGACCTGGCGTGGGTCGACGCGCCGGCGACGGGCCATGTGTTGGCGCAGTCGAGCGCTCACGGCACGCCGGTCGAGGCCGAGTTCGACGGCTCGACAGTTCATTTTGCCGAGCCCCACCGGCGGGTGGCGCCCGGCCAGAGCGTCGTGCTCTACCGCGGCGACGAAGTGCTCGGCGGCGGTATCGCCAGATGAGCGACGAGCAGCCGATCGACGAGGAGCCAGAGGAGCCCGAGGAGCCCGAGCAGCGGGGTCCGACGTTTCCCGTCAGGCGGCAGGCGACACCGCAACAGGCCATCGTCGCCATCGCGTTCGTCTTCTTCCTCGGCGTGGCGATTGGCTTCCTGCTGTGCCGGACGTTCTGATTCCGTTCCTCACGCCGGAGTGGTTCGAGGCTGCCAACAACGAGGCCACCGCGGTCGAGCGAGTTGAAGGCATCACCGGCGTGGTCGACATGGCCATACAGCGGCCGTCGGGTGTCACCGCGACCGTCACCATCGCCGTTCAGGACGGGCAGCCCACCTTCAGGCTGGGACCGGCACCGGACGCGGCCGTCACTCTCCAGTACGTCGAGGAGGACCTACCGGCTGCTCTCGTCGGGTCGCTCGACTCGATCGCCGCGTACGCGGCCGGCCGTATCGGTGTCACCGGTGATGTCGAGGGGATGGCGGACGTGATGATTCTGTGGGACAGCGAGTCCTACAAGGCCTTCCGCCGCCGAATCCACGACTTCACGGCCTTCGGCTGATCCCCGCTCCCGACCGCGGTGTCGTAGACGAGGCGACCGGCGTTCCTCATCCACTCGCGGGGCATGCGGCCGCGGGCCATGCCGTTCACGGCTGCGACGATGACCACGTCGTTGTCGGGGTCGACGAAGGCCTGCGTCGACTGCATGCCGTCGTGGCCGAACGCCATCGGGCACCAGTCGCCGAAGTAGCCAGGCGCGACCATGACGCCGAGGCCGTAATGACCGACGTCCTGGCGAATCATGACCTGGGCGGTGCGGGGCTGAACCGCCAGTTCGTTGCCGCCGGCCACGGCCTGGCGCAGCGACTCCCAGAGCCGCGCCAGCTGGCGCACGGGACCGACGCCGCCCGTCGCCGGATAGCACGCTGCGAGGTGGCGGCTCTGGTACATCCCTCCGCCGACGAGAACCAAGGGCTCGGAGCCCGACATGTCGTGCAGCGCGGCCATTCGCGATGCGACGTCGTCGATGCCGGGCGGGGCCACTCCGAGCCAGCAGTCGGTCATTTCCAATGGCTCGAAGACCTCTTCTCGGACGTACTGATTGAACGGTCGACCGTCGACGCGGCTGACGACCATGCCGAGCGCGGCGTACCCGAGCCAGGCGCTGTAACGGAAGGCGCGGCCAGGTGTCCAGTCGTCCATCAGCGCGGCATCGCACACGAGGCGCTCGACCTCATCCCACGCGACGGGCCTCATCGTGGCGCCGGGCGGATCGAACGAGAACCCTGCCGTGTGGCTGAGGAGGTGGCGGACGGTCACGTCATGCTTGCCCCGCGCACCGAATTCGGGGACGTAGGCGGTCACCGGCGCGTCGACGTCGACCAATCCGCGTTCCCACAACTGGCACACGGCGGTGGCGGTGACCGGCTTGGTGTTGCACTGCCACGGGACCAGTGTTTCGGTCGTCATCGGCGTTCCGAGTCGCGCTTCGCCGATGGCGATGTCGGCGACGACCTCACCGTTGACCGACGCGTAGAACTGGGCGCCGGGGTACGCGCCGTCAGCGATCCCACGGGTGAGCAGCTCCTCGACGGCGGTTGCCGTCTGCTCTTCGTGCATCCGGAATCCCTTGCCCTGGTCGGCCACAGATAGTAGGAAAGGCCAGGTCACGGCTGGGAGGACAGGGTGACCGAGCGAGGGTTCGACGATCTGGCACGGGCGATGGCCACGCCGCGTAGCCGGCGTGCGGCTCTGAAAGCGCTGGGCGCGAGCGTCGCCGCCGGCGTGGGCGCCGTCGTGCTCAAGCCCTTCCGAGCCGACGCCGCCTGTCCGTCGGGCACGACGCCGTGCGGGCCCAGGTGCTGCTCGGCGGGCGTCGCGTGTCTCGACGCGTCGAGCGGAAAGTGCGGCTGCGCCACGGGTTACACCGCCTGCGGGAACGGGTGCTGCAAGGGGACATGTACCGATCCGGTCAACAGTTGCTGTTGCGAGACAGGCACCACGCCGTGCGGTTCGGCCTGCTGCGCGAAGGGCATCGCGTGCTACGACGCGTCCCAGAGCATCTGCGGGTGTCCGGCGCGCACGACCCCGTGCGTGCAGAACAACGTGCTCGTGTGCGCTCCCGCCGGGCAGAGTTGCGACGGGCCAGGACCATTCTCGACGCCCAACACGAGGGTGAAGAACTGCGTCGCATGCGCACGGTTCATGCAGCCTTGCTCCGTGAACACGGACTGCTGTTCCAACGTTTGCACGCCCAACAAGGCCGGCGGAGCCTGCGGGTGCGCATCGGACAGCGACTGCCCGTCGTCCGGCGCTCCCTACTGCGATCGCCAGACCGGCCTCTGTCACAGCTGACCCGTCGACGGGTCACCCAGCGTTGACTAGCGTTTGGGCGTCCCGGGGGCCTGCAGGAGGACCTGAATGAGTGATGTTGTCGGGGTGGCGAGGCTTGTCCTCATCGCCGTGTTCGCCGTTGCCGGCTGGGCGAAGCTTTCGGACCGGAGCGGGACGCGCCGAGCCGTGCGCGAGTTCGGCGTACCCGACGCACTGGCTACGCCGGTCACGTTCCTGCTGCCGCTGGCCGAGCTCGTCGTGGCGGCGCTGCTCCTGTTCTCCGGGACGGCGGTCATCGGCGCCATCGGCGCGGCCGCGCTCCTCGGTCTGTTCGTCGTGGCCATCGCCGTCAGCCTGGCCCGAGGCCGGCGGCCCGACTGCCATTGCTTCGGCCAGGTCCACTCCGAGCCCGTTGGCCCTGCGACTCTCGCCCGCAACGCGGTCCTCATCGGCGTCGCTGTCGTCATCATCGCCGACGGCACCGGCGGCACGAACTTCTGGGACTGGTTCGCCGACCTGACGACGGCCGGATGGATCGCGGTTGTGGCCGCCGTGATCGGCGCCGTCGGCCTCGGCGTGCTGACGTGGCTGGTCGTCAACCTCATCGCACAACAGGGCCGGCTGCTCAACCGCATCGACACCCTCGAGGCTGCCCTCGGGATCGAACCGGAGCTGGCGGCCGCTCCCCAGGGTGGGCTGCCGGTGGGCACGGTCGCGCCGGACTTCGACCTCGAGTCCACGACGGGCGACCGCGTGAGTCTCGGCTCACTTATCGACGAGGGCAACCCGGTCCTGCTCCTGTTCACGACGCCCGATTGCGGACCGTGCAATGCACTCATGCCCGAGGTCGCAGGGTGGGGCGACCAGTACGGGGGCGCGCTCACAGTCGCCGTCATCGGCGCCGGAGACGCCGACCGGAACCGCGAGAAGGCCGCCGAGCACGGCCTCGATCGCATCCTCCTGCAGGAGCGCGACGAGGTCTTCAACGCGTACGCCTTCCTCGGCACGCCGAGCGGCGTGGTCGTCTCCACCGAGGGCAAGATCGCCAGCGCGCTCGTAGCCGGGGCGGACGCCGTCCGTGCGCTCGCCGCCCAAGCCGCGTCCGGCCAGCTTCCGGCGCAGCGTTGGATTCCCGTCGGGATGAACGGCCACGGACCCGAACACGATCACCAGCCGCCCCCGCCGCCGGCCGGGCCTGCCATCGGTGAGCCCGCACCGGCCATCTCGCTTCCGGACCTCGAAGGGCGCACCGTGTCGCTGGCGGGACTGCGGGGCCAGTCCACGGTGGTCCTGTTCTGGAACCCCGGCTGCGGGTTCTGCGCGGGCATGCTCGACGAGCTACGCGCGTGGGACCACAGCCGCACCAACGGCGCGCCGCAACTGCTGGTGGTGTCGAGCGGGACTCCCGAGGCGCATGCCGAGATGCAGCTCCACTCGCCGGTCGTCATCGATTCGAACAGCGAGACGATGTCGGCCTACGGCGCCCACGGCACCCCGATGGCCGTGCTCGTCGACAACGAGGGCAACGTGGCGTCGAACCTCGCCGTCGGCGCCGTCGAGGTCATGAACCTGGCCCGCTCGGAAGTCGGGTCGAACAGCTAGTTGTAAGCGGCGCCAGTCAGAGCGTCAGTGCTCGTGACCCGCTTGGCCCTCGTCGCCGCCGGTCACGCGCGGGTCTGAGTCCCAGCCGGGGTTGGTCGACTGCGGCGTCCATTCGCCGACGCCGAGGACCTGCAGGTGGCCGGCGGCGTGCATCGTCGCCGACTGGGCCTGCCGGAGTCGGGCGCCGGCACGGACGGCGAGCACCAGGCCCTCGTCGGCCATGTCCCTGATCTCGGGGCCCTGCTGGGCGTAGCGCAGCAGGCGGCGCTCCGCCTCGAGCAGCACGAGGTCGAGCACGGTCAGCAGCTCGTCGTTCGAAAGCTCCGGTAGCGCCTCGTTCAGATCGGGCTCGTCCATGTCACCGTGCTACCCCAGGCGGCGGTCCTTTGCCTCGTCGAGGAAGGCGCCGGGAAGGGTCGGCGTGAACAGCAACGCCTGCGTCTTGGTGGGTGCGCCTGCCTTACGACCGGCGCCGACGACAGCCACGTCGACGTCTTCGGAGAACTGGGCCTCGATCGCCAGGCCGGGCGCCCGTTGGGTCAGATCCAGTGCTCTCGTGTCGGCCGGCGCGGGGCCGAGCGCCCGCACCTGTTGGCGGCGGACCATCACCGAGTCGATCAACCCGATGGGATCGACAAGTACGAGCCCCGCGGGGACGAACACGGCCCACCGCCGCGAGAGCTGGTGGAGCGAGCGCAGGAGAAGCCACGCCACGGGGATGCCTACGGCGGTGAGGACCGCACCCCAGAGCCACTCGCGATCAGCGAGGAGGAGAGGCCCGGCGACGACGCCGGCGACGGCGAACGCCCATGCCAATTCGATAGGCCCGAGCAGCAGCGGCGCGGGAGCACGCAGCGGGAAGCGGCGTTCGTTTGGATACGCGGGGCCGTTGACGCAGAGCATCCCGGTGTCCGGCGCGAGGACGAGGGCGGCCGCCACCGCCGTCCACGCCACCGCCAGCGCGGAAGACGCGCCTCCCACCGCGGCGGCCACGGCGGCGACGACAGCCGCCGGTGCCAGCACGCGCAGCGCCGTCAAGGAAACGGGATGAGGCACAAGCGTCGCCGCCAGGCCGGCGGCCCACAGCACCCAGAGACCCACCGACGCGAGTGTTCGCACCGCGTCGGGTGCAGTGTGCAGGGCATCGGCGAACGCAGGACCGGCCGTGAAGGGCAACGCAACCCACCAGGCGCGGAGGATCCACGGAAACGCACGTCGGAAGGTCGGCGGCAGCACGGACGGGCGAAATCTACGAGTAATCCCCCTCCTGCGACCCGAACGGTGGTGAACTGGCAGCACGGTCCGACTGCCGAGCGCTTGAGGTTCTGGCGCAAGGCGCCGAACAAGGAGAGTGGATGGCAGCTGAGGTACGCCTCGTCGACCTGGCGGTGATCAAGCGCTATTCGCTCGCCGTCCGTCAGGAGCGCGCACCGGCCGAAGAGGTTCTCGAAGCCCTCGAGGACAGCGCTGCCATCGTCATAGCCGCCCTCGAGGCAGAGGGCGCCGCGGGAGGCGGAGCGGAGTGAACCCGGCGCTGTCGACCGGGGTGGCGACCTCGATCGGCAGCCTGCCGCACACCGATCCGGACGCGGCCGCAGCCGTCGTCCTGGACCGGCATCCCGATCTCCCGGCCGCCCCCCAGTTGCCGGCGCGCTCAGCCCGCGAGGGAATGATTGCGCAAGCCGCGCACGGCATCGCCGGCGTGACCGTGCTCGACGACGGAAGCCTGCGGGTCGACGTCGAGAGCGTCGAGGAAGCGCTCGCCAAAGGGATCCCCGTCGACGTCTCACTGCGGCCGCCCGAGCACGGCGGGCTCCTCCGCTTCCTCGAGCACATCGAGGGCCGGCAAGCACCGGTCAAGATTCAGCTGACCGGGCCGGTCACGTTGGGGCTGGCGCTGGCGAGGGCCGGTGTGGCGTGCCGTCCCGCATTCGCGATGGCGTCCGAGGCCGTACACGTCCGGGGGCGGGCCATGCTCGACTTGGTCGCCCGCCATGCCCCGGGCGCGCCGGTCGTCGTCTTCCTCGACGAGCCGTCGCTCGCCGTCGTCGATCACCCCGGCTTTCCGTTGCCGGCTTACGCAGTCGTCGACATGCTCACTGCCGCGTTGGCGTCACTGCACGGCGCGTCCGCCACGGGCGTCCACTGCTGCGGACCGACCAGGTGGAACCTGGTGTTCGAGGCCAGGCCCGACATCCTCTCGCTTCCCGTTGCCCTCGCCGGTGGCGTGGAGCCCGCAGCTCTGGGCGCCTTCCTCGGCAGCGGCGGGTGGGTGGCGTGGGGCGCGGTGCCCACCGACGCGCCGGTTAGCGATGACGTGAGCTTCTTGTGGCGCCGTCTGCTCGGCGTGTGGTCCGACCTCGTGCGCGGCGGGTGCCCGTCGCTACCGCTCCGCGAGCGCGCCCTCGTGACGCCCGCGTGTGGGCTGGCCGGTCATGGTCCGACCCAAGCCGAGCGCGCTCTCGTGCTTGCCGCACAGCTCGGCGACCGCATGCGCGAGCAAGCCACGAGCCGCCGCCTCACGATCGGCGCCTAGGTTTCGACTCGGAAGCGAAGCTTCCGAGTCGAGCTTCCAAGGAGTCCGGCCTTCGGCCGGACGCTGTTTTTTCGCTCGGAGGGGCCTTCGGCGAGGGCGGCCGAGCATCGGATTGCCGCGAGCACGTCGCATCTTGACGTCGAATGGGCGGCGGTAGTTTCGGCTCTCGTGGCCGATCAGGACCTCGCAGCACGCGCCGCCGACCTGCGTCAGCAGATCGAGTACCACAACATCCGGTACCACCAGCTCGACGAGCCGGAGATCTCCGACGCCGAGTACGACGCGCTCGTACGCGAGTTGCGAACCATCGAGGACGCCCATCCCGAGCTCGTCACCTCGGACTCGCCGACCCAAAAGGTCGGCGCCGCCCCCGACACGTCGACGTTCGCACCGGTGCGGCACCGCCAGCCAATGATGTCTCTCGACAACGCGTTCTCCTTCGACGAGCTGCTGGCGTGGGGCAAGCGCATGGAGCGCTACATCTCGGCCGATGTCGATTTCGTCTGCGAGCTGAAGATCGACGGCGTGGCCATGTCAGTGCTGTACGAGAACGGCCGCTACGCGCGCGCCGCGACGCGCGGCGACGGCGTCGTCGGCGAAGACGTCACCGCCAACGTGGCCACCATCGAAGCGGTGCCGGAACTGCTCACCCTGAAGGGCAAACGCCTTCCGGCGGTGCTCGAGGTGCGCGGCGAGGTCTACATGCCGATCTCGGCGTTCGAAGACCTCAACCAGAAACAGGGTGAGGCGGGCTTGCGCCTGTTCGCCAATCCGCGGAACTCCGCGGCGGGGTCGCTGCGGCAGAAGGATCCCAAGATCACCGCGAGTCGCGATCTGTCGTTCTTCGCGTACCAGGTGGGCGACCTCGAGGGCGGCCCCACGCTGGAGCGACACTCCCAGACGCTTGACCTGCTTCGCGACGCCGGCTTGCCTGTGAACCCCGAGATCCGCACCCTTGGTTCGCTCGAGGAGGTCGACGCGTTCTGCCGCCACTGGCTCGAACATCGCCACGACCTCAACTACGAGATCGATGGCGTCGTGATCAAAGTCGACGACCTCGCCCAACGAGCCGAGCTCGGCGCGACGTCGAAGGCGCCTCGGTGGGCAATCGCCTACAAGTTCCCACCCGAAGAAGCCACCACGCTCCTCAAAGACATCATGGTGTCGATCGGGCGGACCGGAAAGGCCACACCGTTCGCCATGCTGGAACCGGTTCGAGTGAGTGGCTCAACCGTGCAGCTCGCCACGCTCCACAACGAAGACCAGGTGCGCATCAAGGACGTGCGGCCCGGCGACACGGTCATCGTGCGCAAGGCGGGGGACGTGATCCCCGAGGTTGTCGGGCCTGTGCCGTCGAAGCGGCCGCCGGATACGCGCGAGTGGAAGTTTCCCAACCGCTGCCCGATCTGTGCGGCGCCGCTCGTTCGTCTCGAAGGCGAGAGCGACACCTTCTGCACCAACGTCGACTGTCCCGGCCAGCGCGATCAACGCATCGTCCATTTCGCGTCTCGCGGCGCGATGGATATCGAGGGGCTTGGCGAGCGCACGGTGATGATGCTGACGGCCAAGGACCTCGTCGCCGACGTCGGTGACATCTATGGATTGACCTACCAGGACCTGATCGGGCTCGAGGGGTTCGCCGATCTATCGGTGCGCAATCTCCTGGCCGCCATCGACGGTTCGAAGGAGCGCCCGCTTGCCAATCTTCTCGTGGGGCTCGGGATCCGCCACGTCGGCGGCCGGGGCGCCGAGGTGCTGGCGTCGGGCTTCGGCCACCTCGACGCCATCATCGAGGCCTCCGAGGAGGAGCTCGCTGCCGCTGAAGGCGTCGGCCCGGTGATCGCCGGCAGCGTGCACGAATTTTTCGGCCTCGATCGCAATCGAGCGGTGATCGACAAGCTCCGGGCGGCAGGCGTGAACTTCGAGGGCCCGGCCGGCCCCGACCTCCCGCAGACGCTCGCCGGCAAGGCCGTTGTGGTCACCGGCACGCTCGAGGAGTTCTCCCGCGATGGGGCCATCGAGGCCATCAAGTCCCGGGGCGGTGCGTCGCCGGGCAGCGTGTCCAAGAAAACGGCCTATGTGGTCCTGGGCCGGGACCCGGGTGCGGCCAAGGCGAATAAGGCCGCTGACCTGGGCATTCCCACCCTCGACGAGGCTGGGTTCCGGCGACTGCTGGAAACCGGGGAGCCCTGAGCCGGCCCTTTCTGGGGGCATCGTTGACGCGTGCCGCTGGTGATTGGTAGCTTCCCCCCACTGCGCTCCGCTTGCGGGCGCAGCGCTAAGCGAATAACGCTCGAAAGGCGAGGAAAAATCACATGAAGACCCGGAAGGCAATGGTCGCCGCCTTCGGTGCCGCGGCTCTGGCCGCCACCGCCGGCGGTATGGGTGTTGCGCAGCTCAGCCCCACCGGTGGTGCGGGCGGCGGCGGCGCCCCCGGCGCGGCGGGCGGCGCTGGTGCTCCGTCCACCAACGTCGGCACCAACACGTGTGCGAGCACCAACAGCGGCACGACGGTCATCAACACGCGCAGTCGCAGCAGCTGCAAGGGCCAGAACTCCAAGGCCAGCATCCGCAACGCCTCCAACGGCGGCAAGGGTGGCAACGGCGGCAAGGGTGGCCGGGGCGGCAACGGCTTCAACCGCTTCTAGCCCAGCTAGCAGTCCAACGTCTCGTACATACAAAAGGTGAGGAGATCATGAGTCTCAAGAAGTCCGTTATCTGCGCACTCGGCGCCACGGCTCTGGCCGCGACGGCCGGTGGTATGGCTGTTGCCCAGCTCAGCCCCGCGGGCGGTGCTGGCGGCGGCGGCGCCCCCGGCGGTGCCGGTGGTCCGGGTAGCACGTCGGCGAACACCAACACCAACGCCTGCGCCAACGCGAACACGGCCACGGGCGTGCTCGTGAACACCCGCAGCCGCGCCAGCTGTGGCGGCCAGCGGAGCAGCGCGAGCATCCGCAACGCCTCCAACGGCGGCAAGGGTGGCAACGGCGGCAAGGGCGGCCGCGGCGGCAACGGTTTCAACCGCTTCTAGGCACAGCCGTAAAGCGTCAACGGGCACGATCCGTCCGCCGATCGACGGCGGGCGGATCGTTGACCCGATAGGTCATTGCGACTACCGTGCACGCCCACAGCGAGCCCCGGTTCGGCTGTGCGTGGCACGACCAATCTGAGAAAGGCGAGGAATAGATGAGGACCCGTAAGGCAGTCTTCGCTGCCGTCGGCGCAGCGGCTCTGGCCGCCACCGCCGGGGGCATGGGTGTTGCTCAGCTCAGCCCGACGGGCGGGGCAGGCGGCGTTGGCGGTCCCGGCGCGGCCGGTGGCCCCGGCGCTCCGTCGGCGAACACCAACACGAACTCGTGCGCCAGCGCGAACGCGGGCACGACGGTGATCGTCTCCCGCGCCCGCAGCAGCTGCAAGGGCCAGAACTCCAAGGCCAGCATCCGCAACGCCTCCAACGGCGGCAAGGGTGGCAACGGCGGCAGCGGCGGCAAGGGCGGCAACGCCTTCAACCGCTTCTAGTCAAAGGATCGACGCGTGCCGGTCTGAACCGGCCGGCCGCGCCGTAAGCGGTCGTTGACTACGGCCGAGTAGCACGGCTAGCGTGCGGCTGCTTCGGGGTTCCGGCTCCAGGCAGCGCAGTACTGCAGACAACATCCACGAAAGGCGAGGAAATTGAAGACTCGAAAGGCAATCATCGCTGCCTTCGGCGCCACGGCTCTGGCCGCGACCGCCGGCGGCATGGCCGTTGCCCAGCTCAGCCCTGCGGGCGGCGCCGGTGGCGCCGGTGCCCCCGGCGCGGCGGGCGGCGGTGGTGCTCCGTCCACCAACGTCGGCACCAACGCCTGCGCGAACACGAACACGGCCACGGGCGTGCTCGTCAACACCCGCAGCCGCAGCAGCTGCAAGGGCCAGAGCTCCAAGGCCAGCATCCGCAACGCCTCCAACGGCGGCAAGGGTGGCAACGGCGGCAAGGGCGGCCGGGGCGGCAACGGCTTCAACCGCTTCTAAGCGTTCCGAAGGGGCCGGTCGACTGACCGGCCCCTTCGACCTTCGACAGTCAGCGAATGATCAAGAAAGGAAAGGCGAGGAATATGAAGACTCGTAAGGCGATTCTCGCGGCGGTTGGCGCGACGGCTCTCGCTGCTACGGCGGGCGGCATGGGCGTTGCCCAGCTGAGCCCGACGGGCGGCGCGGGTGGTGGCGGCGCCCCCGGCGGCGCTGGTGGTGCGGGTAGCACGTCCACCAACGTCAGCACCAACGCCTGCGCCAGCGCGAACAGCGGCACCACGGTGATCGTTGACCGCGCCCGCGCCAAGTGCGGCGGCCAGCGCAGCAGCGCCAGCATCCGCAACGCCTCCAACGGCGGCAAGGGTGGCAACGGCGGCAAGGGCGGCCGTGGCGGAAACGGTTTCAACCGCTTCTAAGAACGTGAGCTGAGGCGGCCGGGCAATCGGCTCGGCCCCCTCTACTCCAGAGACGGACCCTTCGGGGTCCGAAGGCGCTGGCAGGCGTACTGAAACAGGGGGGTCCTCGGATCTGCCTGTGAGAACTGATCACTCAGTTCCGCCTTCGAACAGTCCCGCCGGCCGGCAGCCTTGGGAAAGGACCCCCTTCGTCCTCGCCGGGGGGTCCTTTCCTGCTACAAGGAGGTCGGTGTGAAGCATGTGACGAGAGGCGCGGTCGCCTTCGCCGCGGCGCTGGCGATCAGTGTCACGGCCGGCGGTGCGTCCCAGGCCCTGCGGACGCCGAAGGTGCCGGGGATCCCCCGAATCCACGTGCACATCCCGCACGTGCCCAACGGCTCTGGGTCGAACGGGAGCGGTGCCGTGAACAGCTGCGGCAACGGCAGCGCCGGAACCGACGGTGGCAACGGTGGCAACGGCGCGACGAACGCGGCCCACGGCCACGGTGGCGCCGGTGGGAAGGGCGCTCCGGGCGGCAAGGGCGGCAGGGGTTCCGCCTGCTGAGGTAGCGCAGCCGAATTGACGCGGTGAACGATCCAGACTGCGTCTTCTGCCAGATCGTGACCGGGCAGCGCCCCGCGCACGTGGTGCTCGAGAGCGAGCACGCCCTCGGCTTCCTCGACGCCCGGCCCGTGTTTCCGGGTCATTCGCTGCTGGTGCCCCGGGACCACTACGAGACGCTGGGCGACCTTCCCACGCCGCTCGTCGGTGAGTTCTTCGTCGATGCCCAGCGGCTGGCGCGTGCCGTTGAGGCGGGAATGCAAGCGCATGGGACATTTGTTGCCATGAACAACCGCGTCAGTCAGAGCGTGCCCCACCTGCACGTCCACGTGGTGCCGCGCCGGCGCAAGGACGGTCTGCGCGGCTTCTTCTGGCCACGGACGCGGTACGAGGACGACGAGGACATGGCGGCGGTAGCAGCCCGCATCGGGGCGGCCGTCCGGGAGGACTGAGGATGCGGCACGCGGTAAATCGGGTATTTCGGACCCGCCCTTTGCATCGCGGACAAAGGAAGCGATACTCGGCGGGCAATCCTGCCGAAAGAAGGGCTGTGACTCGTATTTCCGCTCTCCGGCGGCCCGCGGCGATCGTTTTTTCCACTGCTATCGCGGCGGCGACAGCCTTCGTCGTTCCGCAGGCAGGCGCCACCGCAGCGCCGTCGCGCCCGAAGCGGCCCCACAAGCAGGTCTGCACGAACGCCCCCGCCGCCGTCGCCGAGTGTCAGGCCGAAGTCGTCACCAAGGATGACGGGACCACCCCCGACGCCAGCACCCAGGCGCCGACGGGCGCGTACGGCCCGTCCGACATCCAGGCCGCATACGCCCTTCCGGGCGGGTTGGCCGGTTCAGGGAAGACCATCGCCATCGTCGATGCCTACGACAACCCGAACGCCGAGTCGGACCTCGCGGCCTACCGGATCAAGTTCGGCCTCACTCCGTGCGTGAGCACGAGCGGCTGCTTCCGCAAGGTCAACCAGTCGGGAGCGGCCGCCCCGATGCCTGCCGCCAACAAGGGGTGGGGGCAAGAGATCGACCTCGACCTGGAGGCGGCGTCCGCCGCCTGCCCGGCTTGCAACCTCCTGCTGGTCGAAGCCAACTCGTCGTATTCCAGCGACCTCGCCATCTCGGTCAACACCGCCGCCAGCTTCCGTCCCAATGCCATCTCCAACAGCTACGGCGCGCGTGAGACGAGCGGCGCGAACAGTTACGACGGCTACTACAACCATCCCGGGATCGCGGTGACGGCGAGCTCGGGCGACAGCGGCTGGGGGACCCGGCCGCAATATCCGGCGTCGTCGCGATACGTCACGGGTGTGGGTGGCACGTCCCTGAACCGAGACGGTTCGGCCCGAGGGTGGACAGAGACCGCGTGGAGCGGCGCCGGCAGTGGCTGCTCGTACTACACGCCCAAGCCGGCGTGGCAGCACGACTCTGGGTGCGCCAAGAAGACGGTGGCTGACGTGTCGGCCGTCGCCGACCCCAACACGGGCTTCGCGGTCTACGACAGCTACGGGTCCACCGGAGGCGCCAACTGGTACCAGTTCGGCGGCACCAGCCTGGCGTCGCCGATCGTCGCTGCCATCTTCACGCTCGGCGGCGCGTCTGATCCGTCGTACCCGTACGCGCACACAGCGTCGCTGAACGACGTCACGTCGGGGAGCAACGGTGGCTGTGGCACCTACGTGTGCAACGCCACGACGGGGTATGACGGCCCGACTGGCCTCGGCACACCGAACGGGCTGGGTGCCTTCGGCGGCGCCGCAGTCGTCACGTCTACCAGCAGCACGACGACGTCGATGACGACCACGACTGCACCGACGACAACGACGACCGCACCGACCACGACCACGACGGTGGCGCCGACGACCACCACGACGGTGCCGCCGACGACCAGCACGACCGTGGCGCCGACCACGACGACGCGGCCGACCACGACCACCACGACCGTGGCGCCGACCACGACGACGCGGCCGACCACGACCACCACGACCGTTCCGCCGACCACGAGCACGACGCGGCCGGCAACGACGACGTCGACGACCATCGCCGGGACGCCGCCGTCAGCTCCGACGGGCGCGACGATCACGAGTACGACAGGCGGCATCACCATCTGCTGGTCGCCGCCCGCCAACTCGGGCAGTGGTCCCGTCCTCGCCTACAAGATCTACCGCGGAGGTTGGGGCTCGGAGACCTATTTCGCCACCGTGTCCGGGACGACCTGTTACACCGACAGCGCCGCCCCGGTCTGGACTTGGTACTACTACCGGATCACCGCGGTGAACGCCGCCGGCGAAGGGCCCCCTTCAGCAGACGTCGGCGCGAACCGCACCTCCTGACGTCGCCTTCCTAGTGAAGGGTGAAGCACCAGGGCGGCGAATCGCGCTGATCTGTGGGACTGGCGATCGGCCAGTACTTCACTGACGCGCAGTGGCGCCCGGGGCCCAGGTTGAACTGGCCGCCGGGCGTCGGCTGCAACGTGATCTGGTACAGCGCAGGGACTCGGTGAAGCTCGTCCTCGGGCACCTGCTGGCCGTCGACGAACAGGTTGCCGTCGTAGCCGGCGGCCAGCGTCACACCGACCTGCATCTGGCGCAGATCGAGGTCGCCGTCGGGCGGCATGACCCGAACGACTGCATTGCCGGTCTGCTCGGGTGGGCGACTGGTGTGGGAGAACGTGAACACGAAGCCGATGATGGCAATCACGATCAGCGTGGCCATGATCAGCGTGGGCAGGCGCTCTCGGACGTTCATCAGCGTCGGGGGAGCTGCGCGCGGGGAAAAAGGTGAGCGGACATCATCAGCAGCGTGATGACGCTACCGGCGAAGGCGATCTCAACCACACGCAGCGCGAGCGGGGTCCCCGGTGCGAACACAGCGGCGAAGGCGACGGTGAACTCCCAAAGAAAGAGAGCGAGAAAGGCCCACGCCTGACGGCGGAGCAGCATCCAGCAGATCGGGTACTTGAGGAAGAGCACGGCGAGGAACAGCGGTCGGCCGAACCGGCTGCCGTACAGCAGCACCGAGATCGTGACCGTGACCTCGAGCGCGGCCAGGCCCGCGGCCGCAGGAAGGGTCCACGCTCGTTGGTGGGACGGGACCGGTTCGTTGAGCGCCACTCAAGCCTCTTGGGCGAACGTCCTCGAGAGGCGTCGGTTGAAGACCTCGATGCGCGTGCGCAGTTCGGTGTCCGGCAGCCCGTCACGCGCTGCCTCCATCACCTTCCACAGCCGCGGGTAGACGATGCCTTCGACGTCGGACGCCAACCGATTGGGTACTTCACCGATCCGCATGCGCACGAGCAGGGCGCGCAGCGGCGCGGACAGCTGTCGCGGGATCGGGTCGTCGGTGGCGTCCGCCTCCGCCTCGAGCCGCCCGATGAGGTCGTTCAGGTCGTCGGGGCTCCAGAGTTTCCCGCGCCGCACGAACTCCTCGATCTCGTCCACCATCGCCTCTCGCACCTCCCCATCATCCCCCAGCGCGCGTAGGTGCCGCCGGTAGCCTCGACGCGCAAATGGCACCCACGCGCATGGCCGACCAGGTCGGTCGCGTCCTCGGCGGGCGCTATCGCCTGCGCGCTGCGCTCGGCTCAGGGGCCTCGGCGCAGGTCTTCCTCGCCGACGACGCCGCGCTGGAGCGCCAGGTCGCGGTCAAGGTGTTGCACCCGGCGTTGGCCGGCGACAGCACGTTCCTGCGCCGCTTCCAGGCCGAGGCACGTGCCGCCGCGGGCCTGACCCATCCCCACATCATGGCCGTGTACGACTGGGGCGACGACGAGGAAAGCCCGTTCCTCGTGTGCGAGTACTTGGCGGGTGGGAGCCTGCGTACCCTGCTCGACGACGGGCGCCGCCTGACACCGTCCCAGGCCCTGCTCGTGGGTCTCGAGGCCGCCCACGCCCTCCACTACGCCCACCGCCGCTCGATCGTCCATCGCGACATCAAGCCCGGCAACCTGCTCTTCGACAACGAGGGGCGGTTGCGCATCGCCGACTTCGGCATGGCGCGGGCGCTCGCGGAGGCGGCCTGGACCGAGCCGGCCGGCGCCCTGCTGGGCACGGCTCGCTACGCGGCGCCCGAGCAGGTGAAGGGCGAGTCGGTCGACGGCCGGGCCGACATCTACGCGCTGTCGGTCACGCTCATCGAGGCGGTCACTGGCACGGTGCCGTTCGCGGCCGACACCACGATCGGGACCCTCATGGCGCGTGTCGACAAGCCCGTCGAAGCGCCGCCCGAGCTCGACGCCCTCGGCCCCGTCGTGGAGCTCGGCGGGCGCCCGGACAAGAACGACCGTCCCGACGCCGCCGCCTTCGCCCGGGCCCTCGACGCCGCGGCGCGCGAGTTGCCCGCGCCCGATCCGCTGCCGCTGGTCGGCCCGCCCGATGACGTCACCCTCGTCACGGAGGACGCCACCGAGCTGGGCCTCGTCCCTTCGGATGACACCAAGCCCGTCGTGGTCGATGGCGCCCGCCGCCGTCGTCGGTGGCCGTGGGTCGTCCTGATCGCCGCCCTCGTCGTGCTGGCCGGTATCGGCACCGCCTTCGCCCTCACCCGCACGTCGGCGACGCCCACCCACCCCATGCCGCTGCTGCGCGGACAGCCTGAGGCGCAGGCGGTCGCCGCCCTCAAGCCACTGAAGGTCAAGGTCGACGTCATCCGGCCCTTCGTCGACGGGACCACCGCGGGGCTGGTGCTCGACACGAAGCCGCTCGCCGGCACGAAGGTGCACGAGGGCAGCACCGTGAGGCTCACGGTTTCCCAAGGGCCGCCGCCCGTCGACGTGCCCGACCTCAGCAAGCTGAGCAAGGCGGCCGCGGTCGACAAGCTGACAGCCGTCGGGTTGGCCGTTGGCGACGTCAACAACACCTACAGCGAGCAGATCGCCGCAGGCACCGTGCTCGACTGGAACCCCAAGGGCCGGGTGCCGAAGCACTCGGCGATCGCACTCGCCGTGTCCGCGGGGCCGCGGCCACGGACGGTGCCGAATCTGACCGGTCAGCCGTATGCCCAGGCCGCGGCGTTGCTCCAGCAGCAGGGCCTCACGCCCGTCCGCAACGACGCCTTCAGCGACACGCTTCCGATCGGCCAGGTGATCGGCACCTCGCCGGCGGCGGGGGCGTCGGTCGACCGGGGCGGCAAGGTCACGGTCAACGTGTCGAAGGGGCCCGACCTCGTTCAGGTCCCCGACGTCACCGGCAAGTCCGTGCAGGACGCCACCGCGACGATGCAGGCGGCGGGCCTTTCCATCGGCAACGTGTTCGGGCCGCCCAACAAGAAGATCTTCGACACCGACCCGCCCCCGGGCACCCAGGTCAAGCGCGGGTCGAGCGTCAACGTCTACACCAAATAGGCTCCCGCGCCACTGCCGATCAGAAGGAGAGTGGCATGGGGGCACTGGACGGCCGCGTGGCCATCATCACCGGCTCGGGGCGCGGGATTGGGCGTGAGCACGCCCTGCTGTTCGCCCAGGAGGGCGCCAAGGTCGTCATCAACGATCTGGGCGGCGCCATCGACGGGTCCGGCGACGACCGCACGCCCGCCCAGCAGGTGGTCGACGAGATCAAGGCCATGGGCGGTGAGGCCATCGCCAACGCCGACAACGTCGCCGAGTGGGAAGGTGGCCAGCGTCTCGTGCAGGCCGCCATCGAGGCCTTCGGTGACCTCCACATCCTCGTGAACAACGCGGGCATCCTCCGGGACCGTGTGCTCGTCAACATGAGCGAGGAGGAGTGGGACGCCGTCATCCACGTCCACCTCAAGGGGCACTTCGTGCCGACCCGGTTCGCGGCCGCCTACTGGCGGGAGCAGACCAAGGCGGGCAAGGCGGTCAAGGCCAATGTCATCAACACGGCGTCGACGTCGGGCTTGCTCGGCAACCCGGGCCAGACCAACTACGGCGCGGCCAAGGCCGGCATCGCCGCCTTCTCGGTGATCGCAGCGATGGAGCTCGAGCGCTACGGCGTGCGGGTGAACGCCATCGCTCCCGCCGCCCGTACCCGCATGACCGAGGCGACGCCCGGTCTGGGCGACATCGTGAAGGCGCCCGAGGACTCGGCCAAGTTCGACATCTGGGATCCGGCCAACGTGTCGCCCATGGTTGCCTACCTCGCCACCGAGAATCTCCCGTTCACCGGGCGGGTGTTCTTCGTGCAGGGCGGCAAGGTCCAGAACATGACGCCCTGGCAAATGGCCGATGCCATCGACAAGGACGACCGGTGGACGGTCGCTGAACTCGAGAACGAGATCAAGAAGCTCCTCGGTTGACCCGTTCGCGGGTGGGTGACTAGTCCACCCGTGTCATTGCCGAAATGGTCCTTCCGTCATCGGCGGTTGCGGCCGTAGGTTCCGCGTTAGAGGCAGGGTCGTCGGGGGTGGCGTCGCAGCGCGGTGTTCCCCAGCCGCCGCGTGGCGCGCTACCCCCACCGACCCTGTCTCCCTTTTTCCCTAGCCTGCGCCCGTGGGGGATGAGCGGGACGACTCGGTCAGTTTCAGTGAGACTGCGATCGAGGCGCCGGGGGCTGAAGAAGTCGCGGTCCTTCCCTGGCCGTCACTCTTCCGGCACCGCATGGTGCGCCGGGTGGAGTCGAGCGACCGGTACCCGTGGTGGGTCTTGTGGACGGTGCTGGCCGGGCTGTTCTCGGTCGGCTTCACGATCACGATCCTCGCCGTCTCACTGCCGCGGATCGCCACCGACCTGCACTCGGACACGACCACGCTGACATGGGTCATCACCGGCCCGCTGCTGGCCTTCGGCGTCGTCGGTCCGTTGCTCGGCAAGGCGGGCGATATCTGGGGGCAGAAGCGCATGTTCATGTTCGCCCTCACGCTCACGCTGGTGTTCGCGGGGCTGACGGCGATCGCATGGAACGCCAGCTCGCTGATCCTCTTCCGGATTCTCGGCGCGGGCGAAGGGGCGGCGACGGGCCCGGCGTCGATGGCGCTGATCATGATGGTCTTCCCGGCCGAAGACCGGGTGAAGGCCATGGGCTTCTGGTCGCTCATCGGCGCCGGCGCGCCTGTGCTCGGTGTCGTCGCCGGTGGCCCGATCGTCGAGCACTTCAGCTGGCGCCTGATCTACGTCGCCCAGATCCCGTTTACGGCGGTGGCCCTCATCGCGGCCGCGATCATCCTCCCCGGTCGCGACAAGGTGCAGGCCCACCGCATCCGGGAGCCCCTCGACGTCTTGGGTGTGATCTTCGTTGGCCTGGGCACGGCGAGCCTCCTGTTCGCGCTGAACCGTGGTCCCGAGTGGGGTTGGACGAGCCCGGGCGTCGTGGTGGCCTTCCTGCTGTCGCCAGTGATGCTCGTGGCCTTCATCGCCAACGAGCGGCGCACGCGCGCGCCGCTCATCCCCCTCGAGTACTTCAAGCGTCGCAACTTTACGTTCCCGATCGGCGTGCAGTTCTTCTCGAACTTCGCGTACATGGGCAGCTTCATCCTCACGCCGCTGTTCCTCGACGAGGCGTTCCACTACGGCGAGACCAAGATCGGCCTGCTCTCCATCGCCCGACCGCTGTCGTTCTCGTTGACGGCTCCCGTGGCTGGATATCTCGCCGTGCGCTGGGGCGAGCGCCGCGCCGCCATCATCGGCTGCGCGTTCGTAGTCGCGTCGATGGTGGCCTGGTCGCAGGTGGACCCGGGAGCCAGCAACTGGGCGGTAATGGGCGCGCTGGCGCTGGCCGGTGTCGGCTTGGGCGTGTCGTCACCGTCGATGGCGGCGAGTGTCGCCAATGCCGTGGAGGAGGAGAACCTCGGCATCGCGGGCGCCGCGCAGCAACTGCTCACGCAGGTCGGCATCGTCGCCGGCATCCAGCTGGCGGAGACCGTCCAGGCGGCGCGGGAGCACGCGGTCGGCGTCGTGCAGTCGTACCACGAGGCCTACCTGCTGGCCGGCGCCGCCTGCGTCCTCGGGCTCGTCTGTGCCTTCTTCGTCAAGAGCGCGGAACGGGGCGAGCGCGAACCGCGCGTCGCCCCGTTGATCCGCGAAGCGGCTTAACGCCGCTCTGACGGCCCCACTCCGTCACTTCAACTACTCAGCCGTCATCTCCTTGACCTTCTGCGCAAACTCCTGGGCCTTGGGATCCGGCGGCGCCGCCTGCATGGCCATGAGCTTGGTCATGTCGCCCTGCACCTTGACCTTGCCGGCCATGAAGGCCTGCATGCCGGCCTGCGGGTTGCCGTCCACGAAGATCGCCTTGGCCGTGGCGTAGTCCACGGTGACCGTGAGATCGGGGTTCTCGATGTGCCCCATCTCCATCTGCATGTCGCCCGACGTCGTGTCCATGTGCACGTTGACGGTGCCGTCACCGAACGGCACGTCGGTAATGACCTGGTTCATCTTCACCGCGTGGGGGATCTTGGCGCCGCCGCCGTCGGCCCTCGCCTCGTCGCCCAGCTTGCGGACCTCTGCGATCCACTCCTCGCTCAAGAACGGGTACTTGTCGGCCACTGTTTCCTCCGTCTCGTCCATCTCCCTAGGAAGTAGGCGGCACGCTACCTGCGGGATACCGGCGGGTACCATCTCGTTTCGATGCCCGCGGCGACGCGCGAGGAGCGAATCGAGTTCCGGGAGCGCAACCCGAAGTGGAAGCTGCCCGCCCTGCGCATCGAGATGGCGGAGTGCATCAACTGCGACACCTGCATCCGCCACTGCCCCGACCAGTTCGGCGCCATTTTCAACCACGGGATCGACGTGATCATCATCCCCGAGCTCTGCTCGGGCTGCGGCAAATGCGTGCCCGTGTGTCCGGTCGACTGCATCTACGAGGACCCGCAGCCGGCGGCCACGCCCGAGGACTGGTGGACCGAGCCCCTCTCTCCGGAGGATCCCTATGCCTGAACAGCACCCCGTCCTGTCCGGTGCCGAACCGTTCTCGGCGCCGGGGGGTCCCAACGGCGCCCTCGTCGTGCACGGCTTCACCGGGTGCCCCCAGTCGATGCGGGGTCTGGCGGAGGCCTTCGCGGCCGCCGGGTTCGCGGTCGAGCTCCCGCGGCTTCCGGGCCACGGGACGCACATCGAGGACATGCTCGAGACCGATTGGAGCGACTGGTCGTCCACGGCCGAGGCGGCGTATCGCGACCTGGCGACGCGTTGCGACAAGGTCGTCGTGGCCGGCCTGTCGATGGGTGGCACCCTCACGCTGTGGCTGGCCGAGAACCATCCGGAGATCGCCGGCATCGTGCTCGTCAACGCCGCGGCAGAACCGCCGGCCGAGTCGTTCCGGGAGATGCTGCAGGGGATCATCGACAGCGGAAACCCGACGATGCCCGCAGTCGGCAACGACATCGCCCAGCCCGATGTCACCGAGATGGCCTACGCCGAGACGCCGGTCGCGCCGTTGCTGTCGATGTTCGACGCCGTCAGCGAGATCGCATCCCGGCTGGGCGAGATCGAGTGCCCGGTGCTGTTGATGAACAGCCCCAACGATCACGTCGTACCGCCGTCGTCGAGCGACTTGATTGCCGAACGGGTCTCAGGCCCACTCGAGCGGGTCACACTCGAGCGCAGCTACCACGTCGCCACCCTCGACTACGACAAGGACGAGATCGAGCGCCGAGCCGTCGAGTTTGCCAAGAAGGTCACCGCTTCGTAGCGACTCGTTAGATGTGGGCGGCGAGGGTGTTGCGCAGGACTTCGGCGCGGGCCTTGATGTCGTCGTTGCTGCCCTCGGTCAGGAGCGACTCGATCTGCGTGGCCAGCTCGCCGGCTGTGCGCCAGAGCTGGGCGTCGAAGCCGAACGGTGGGGGTGAGCCCCGCACGATGGCGCCCGCCTCTCTGAGGTCGTTGGCCGCCGTACTGCCGGTCGGCGTGTGGAACAGGCGGTCGGCGGCGTCATAGAGATCGCCGAGGGCGGCAAAGGCGTCCTCGCCCTGGCCCCAGTCGTCCTCGGCTTCGACCAGCACGCCGTCTTCGGGACCGGCGGCGGCCTCGTCGAGCGTGTCCAGGATGGCGTCGACGTCGGCCTCGCGGTGAGCGGCGACCACCATCACCAGGCCCGGTTCCCAGCGGAATGGGACGACCCTCGAGGTGAGGATCTCGCTCGCCGCGGCGCGGTCCTCGGCGTCCCACCCCTCGAACTCGTACTCGACGGCGGCGTCAGTTTCGCCCAACATCGCCCGTCCGAAGGGGACGGTGAGCGACCGGCCGCAGTGCGGGCAGGTTCCCGCGGCGACATCGCCGACCGCCACCTTTCCACCCAACCCGTCGCGTGGGTCGGCGCCACATGTCTGGCAGAGCCCGTCCATCACCGGCGAGCGTAGACAGCACTGCGCTCTACGATCGGGGAATGGCCGAGCCCATCTCACGTGATGACGTCGCCCATGTGGCGCGCCTCGCTCGTCTCGATCTGACCGAGGACGAGCTCGAGCGCTTCACCGGGCAGTTGGGCGCCGTGCTCGAGCACGCGGCCGACATCGCCGCCCTCGACATCGCCGACGTCCCTCCCACCGCGCATCCGCTGCCGCTGAAGAACGTGCTGCGGGAGGACACACCGGTGCCGTCCCTCGACAGGGACGAGGTCCTCGCGCAGGCACCGGCGGCCGAGGACCGACGCTTCAAGGTGCCCCGCATTTTGGGGGAGGCGCCGTGACGGACACGATCGCATCGACCGCCGCGGCGGTCCGCGCTGGTGAGCGCTCTGCTCGGGAGGTCGTCGACGAGCGGTTGGCCGCTATCGAGGATGGCGATGGCGCCCTCAACGCCTTCAACTACGTCATGGCCGAACGGGCCCGCGCCACGGCCGACACCGTCGATCGCCGCGTCGCGGCCGGCGACGACCCAGGCCCGTTGGCAGGCGTGGCCGTCGCCCTCAAGGACAACATGTGCACGCGAGGTGTGCCCACAACGTGCTCGTCCCGCATTCTCGAGAACTGGCGACCGCCATACGACGCCACGGTCGTTACCCGCTTGGCCGAAGCCGGCGCCGTCGTGGTCGGCAAGACGAACCTCGACGAGTTTGCCATGGGTTCGTCCACGGAGAACTCGGCGTTCGGGCCCACACGCAATCCGCACGACCCCTCGCGGGTGCCGGGCGGCTCCAGCGGTGGAAGCGCCGCGTCGGTGGCGGCTGGCTTCGTCCCCGCTGCCTTTGGGTCCGACACAGGTGGGTCCATCCGCCAGCCGGCGGCGCTGTGTGGCGTCGTCGGCGTCAAGCCGACCTACGGACGTGTCTCTCGCTACGGCCTTGTCGCCTTCGCGTCGTCGCTCGACCAGATCGGTCCCTTCGCGGCGACCGTCGAGGACGCGGCGCTGCTGTTCGAGGTCGTCGCCGGCCACGATCCGATGGACTCGACCTCCGTACCGGAGCCTGCGCCGTCGGTCGTCGCCGGCCTGGGTGAGGGTGTCGAGGGCCTGCGCGTCGGCCTCACCCAGGAGTTCGTCGAAGGCGCTGACCCCGACGTCACCGCCCGCGTCGAAGAAGCGGCCCGAGCCCTCGAGAAGGCGGGTGCTGTTGTCTCTGACGCGTCGGTGCCGGCGGCGGTGTATGGCCTGTCGGCGTACTACCTGATCGCGCCGGCCGAGGCGTCGAGCAACCTGGCCCGCTACGACGGCGTGCGCTACGGCCTTCGAGTCGACGGTGACGACATCACCGCGATGTACACGGCGACTCGGGCCGCGGGATTCGGGCCCGAGGTCAAGCGTCGCATCATGCTCGGCACATACGCCCTGTCGGCCGGCTACTACGACGCCTACTACGGGCAGGCCCAGCGTGTGCGCACGCTGATCATCCGTGACTTCGAGGCCGCGTACGCGAACCACGATCTGCTGCTCGGCGCCACCTCTCCGACGACGGCGTTCGAGTTGGGCGCCAAGACCGAGAACCCCCTGACGATGTACCTGTCGGACGTGTTCACGATCCCGTCGAACCTCGCCGGTCACCCGGCGATCTCCATCCCCTACGGGACCGGTGACGACGGGCTGCCCGTCGGAGTGCAGCTGCTGGCGCCTGCTCTCGCCGAACCGCTGATGTTCCGGGCCGCGGCGGCCCTCGAGAGGAGCCTGGCATGACGACGGCGGTGGCGACGGATTGGGAGATGGTCATCGGGCTCGAGGTCCACTGCGAGCTCTCCACGACGACCAAGCTCTTCTGTGGATGCCGCAACGCCTTCGGCGACGAGCCCAACACCAACGTCTGTCCGGTGTGCCTGGGCCTGCCCGGATCCCTGCCGGTGATCAACGAGCGCGCCGTCGAGTACGCCATGCGCATCGGCGAGGGACTGCACTGCACGGTGGAGCCGTCGATCTTCCACCGCAAGAACTACTTCTATCCCGACATGCCGAAGGACTATCAGGTCAGCCAGTACGACATGCCGATCAACGCGCGCGGCTGGCTGGAGCTGCCCGACGGCACGCGGATCGGCATCACGCGGGCGCACATGGAAGAGGACACCGGCAAGACCTCCCACGTCGGCGGGGGAGGGCGCATCCACGAGGCCGGCTACGCGCTCGTCGACTACAACCGGGCGGGCGTACCCCTCGTCGAGATCGTCAGCGACCCGGACATTCGCTCGGCCGAGCAGGCGCGGGCCTACGTCTCGGAGCTGCGGGCGATCCTGGCCGCCATCGACGTCTCCGACGTGAAGATGGAAGAGGGTTCGCTGCGCGTCGATTCGAACGTTTCGGTGCGTCGCACGGGCAGCACCGAATTCGGCACGCGCTGTGAGATCAAGAACCTCAACTCGCTTCGCTCACTCGTACACGCCATCGAGTACGAGGCGCGCCGCCAGATCGACCTCCTCGAGAGCGGCGACCGTGTCGTGCAGGAGACGCGGCACTGGAACGAGGACGACGGTCGCACGCACTCCATGCGGTCCAAGGAAGAAGCATTCGACTACCGGTACTTCCCGGAGCCCGATCTCGTTCCGCTTGCGCCGTCCGACGATTGGCTGGCACAAGTGCGGTCGTCGATCCCGGTGTTGCCGGCCGAACGGCGCGCCGCGCTGGCCGCCGCCGCGGGCGCGTCGTCGACGGCCGACGTCGCCGTTGTCATCGAGCGTGGGTTGGACGCGTTGGTCGAAGCCGCCATCGCCGCAGGCGCCGATCCCGACCGCGTCGTCACCCACGCCGTGCACAATCTCGCCGTCGAAGGCGCGGCCAACCTCGATCCCGACCGATTGGCCGACCTGGTGAAGATGGAGACCGACGGCAAGTTGACGGCCACACAAGCCAAGAAGGTGCTGGCCGACATGCTCGAGAAGGGCGGCGATCCCGCGTCGATCGCGGCCGACCTCGGCTTCGAGGCGATGGATCAGGATGTCCTGGCCTCGGTCGTCGACCAGCTCATCGCCGACAACCCCGTCGAGTTCGACCGCCTCAAGGGCGGCGATCAGAAGGTCATGGGCTTCTTCGTCGGCCAGGCCATGAAGGCCACGCAAGGCAAGGCCGACGGCAAGGTCGTTACGGCGCTTCTACGGGAGCGCGCGTCCAGCTAGTTCACGGGCTCGTAGTGATTGATCGCGGCTCGGTGAAAGACGCCCATCGCCGCGCAGCGTAGAGGTCTCAGGGCATGATCACCGCCTCTGCTTCCTTGAACGCTGCGCCACCTCTGAGGTGGTTTTCCGTTCACGGAAGTGGTTCAGGTCGGACTCGAGATCAGACCCAAATCAAGGATTTCTGATTCGGACCGGAGAAGAATTCACGGATGGCTGGGAAGCGGATCGTGCGCGTGGTGATCGTCGACGACCAGAGCGACACTCGGACGACGCTTGCCGAGTTCGTCACCGAAACGGCGGGGGCCGAGGTGGTGGGGACCGTTGGCGAGCAGGCCGCCGCTGCCGACCTGGTCCGGGAAGCGCAGCCCGAACTGATCGTGCTCGACCTCGATTTCATCAGCGGCATCAGCGGCGTCGAGTTGTTGCCCGAGCTCCTCAGAAACAGTCCCGACGCGAAGGTTGTCGCCATGTCGGCGCATGGGAGTGACCACGAGGCTGCCGCGCTCGGTGCCGGGGCATACGTCTACTTTCCGAAGGAGTCCATGCGTGAGGTCGTGCTGAGCATCCGTGCGGTGATCGACGACATGCACGCGGGACGGGTCAACTAGCCGGACGCCAGCGCGATCAGCCGCGACGCCTTCAACTCTGTCTCGGCCCACTCACCATCGGGCGTCGAGTCCCACGTGACGGCGCCGCCGGTACCGAAGTTGAGGCGGCCGTCCTCGAGCCAGAACGTGCGTATGCCGACGTTGAGCTCGCCGCAGCTGCGGCCGTCGGAGCCGTGGACCCACCCAACAGTGCCGCAGTAGGGCCCGCGCCGCACCGGTTCCAGCTTGCGGATGGTGTCGAGCGCAGCGATTTTCGGCGCACCGGTCACCGAGCCTGGTGGGAAGGTGGCGCCGAGCAACTCGGCCCAGCCGGCGTCAGGACGCAACCGCCCGACCACGGTCGAAACCAGGTGGTCGAGCCCCGGGTGATGTTCGACGGCGCACAACGCCGGTACTGACACCGAGCCGTATGCGCATACGCGGCCGAGGTCATTGCGAACGAGGTCGACGATCATCACGTTCTCGGCCCGGTCCTTGTCGGTGAACGCCGCCCCCGAAGGAGCCGTCCCCTTGATCGGGCGCGACTCGACGACGTCACCTTCCCGGCGCAGGAACAGCTCCGGCGATGCCGACGCCAGCTCGACGACGCCGGGGAGCCGCACGACGGCGCCATAGGGCGACGGGTTGCCGACCCGCAGGACGCCGCCGAGGCCGGCGATGTCGGCAGCGCTCGACAGCGGCGCCGACAGCACCCGGCACAGGTTGACCTCGTAGACGTCGCCGGCGGCAATGGCCTCCCGAATGTCGACGACGCCCTTGTGGAAGGCGTCCCGGTCGAGGCTGGACGACCAGGCGCCAGCAGGGGGCCCGCTCCACGCGGGCCATCCCGTCGGCGCCCCGAGCACTCTGTCGAACCGAGCGCACACGGCCTCGCCTTCGAAGACGACGACCACGATCCACGAACCGGCGGAATCCAGTGCGGAAACGTCCGATGTCACATCCCGGAGACCGGTGAACCAGCGGTCGCCGATGACGGCAACGGGGTCTAGGTCGTCCACGTGTGTCAGCATCGCACTATGCCGAGCGAAAACATGAAGCCGCGGAGCCACGAAGTCACCGACGGATTCGAGCGGGCGCCCGCCCGGGCCATGCTCCGAGCCGTTGGCATGACCGATGAGGACTGGGGCAAGCCCCAGATCGGTGTGGCCAGCAGCTGGAACGAGGTGACGCCCTGCAACATGTCCCTCGACAGACTCGCCAAGCGGGGCAAGGACGGCATCCGCGAGGCCGGTGGGTTCCCGATCGAGTTCGTGACAATCGCCGTGAGCGACGGCATCTCCATGGGCCACGAAGGCATGCGAGCCTCACTCGTGAGCCGCGAGGTCATCGCCGACTCTGTCGAGGTGATGATGCACGCCGAGCGTCTCGACGGCATGGTGACGTTCGCGGGCTGCGACAAGTCGCTCCCGGGCATGCTCATGGCCGCCGCCCGCCTGAACCTCCCGAGCGTGTTCCTCTACGGCGGCACGATCCTTCCGGGCCGTCTCCGCGATCAGGCCCTCGACATCGTCAGCGTCTTCGAAGCGGTTGGCGCTCACGCCGCGGGTGGTCTCACCGACGAAGAGCTCGCCCTCATCGAACGCAACGCCTGCCCGACAGTCGGCTCGTGCGCGGGGATGTTCACGGCCAACACCATGGCTTCAGTGGCTGAGGCGCTCGGCATGAGCCTGCCCGGGAGCTCGGCGGCGCCCGCCGTCGACCGCCGGCGCGACGACTTTGCCTTCGCCAGCGGCCGGGCCGTCGTCGGTCTTCTCGAGAAGGGCATCCGACCCAGGCAGATCATGACCAAGGACGCGTTCGAGAACGCCATCGCTATCAGCAACGCCGTCGGCGGGTCGACCAACGCCGTGCTGCACCTTCTCGCTATCGCCAACGAGGCCCGGGTCGAGCTCCAACTCGACGACTTCAACCGGATCGGCAAGCGCATCCCCCACATCGCCGACATGAAGCCGCACGGTCGCTTCCACATGACCGACCTCGACCGCATCGGCGGCGTCCAGGTCGTGATGAAGGAGTTGCTCGACGCCGGCCTGCTCCACGGCGACTGTCTGACGGTCACCGGCCACACTCTGGCCGAGAACATCGCCGCCCTGAACCCGCCCGCGCCGGACGGCGAGGTGGTTCACGCCCTGAGCAACCCGATCCACAAGGAGGGCGGTCTCGCTGTACTGCGCGGCTCGCTCGCTCCCAACGGCGCCGTCGTGAAGATCGCCGGCATCGATCAGCTGCGCTTCGACGGCCGGGCCCGCGTCTTCGACGGCGAGGACAAGGCCATGGAGGAGATCCTGGCCGGCGGCATCAAGCCTGGTGACATCGTCGTCATCCGCCACGAGGGCCCGAAGGGGGGACCCGGCATGCGCGAGATGTTGGCGGTCACGGGCGCCATGAAGGGCGCCGGTCGGGGTGCCGACGCGGCACTGATCACCGACGGGCGCTTCTCGGGTGGCACCCACGGCTTCTGCGTCGGCCACGTGGCGCCAGAGGCCGTCGACGGCGGTCCGATCGCCTTCGTCGAGGACGGCGACCGCATCGTCATCGACGCCGAAGCTCGCACCATCGACCTGATGGTCGACGACACCGAGCTGGCCCGCAGGCGATCGGACTGGAAGCTGCCTGAGCCCCGCTACACCACGGGCGCGCTGGCCAAGTACGCCCGCCTCGTCACCGGCGCCGACCGCGGCGCCGTGACCGAGCCGTAGCCATACAGAGCGACAGACCACGACTCGTGCCCGACTTCGACGCCCTGTTCCTTCCCGACGGCGACGGCTGGACACCCACCGAAGCCAGCCTGGGCCCGTGGGGCGCCGACCTCTTGCACGGGGGCGCAGTCTCGGCGCTCGCCATCATGCTGATGGAGGACGAGGCTGACGACGACTACGAGGCGGTGCGCTACTCGGCCGACTTCATCAGGGCTCTTCCGATGAGTCGGTACGACGCCACCGTACGAACGGTCCGCAAGGGTCAGCGTCTCGAAGTCCTCGAGTGTGAGCTCGCGGTGAAGGACCGCGCCGTCGCCCGCTGCTCACTGGTGCGCGTGCGACCCCAGCAGTTGACGTTGCCTGAAGGCGCGCCTGCGCCGCCCGATGCGCAGCCGCCCGACTCACCCGAGGCGTTCCACGACGCCCCGCGCTTCGACCCCAACCGCACGTTCTTCGTCGGCGCCGGGATCGAGATGCGGGTGCCCGACCCGGGGCGCTTCGGGGCGGGCGTGGCGTGGTACCGGCTGATGATCCCGACCGTCCCTGGTCACGACCCGTCGGCGACGGCGAGAGCCGCGGCCGCCGCTGACTTCGGCAACGGCCTGAGCGGCTTCCGCAACGAGTACATCCCCGTCGCCTTTCCCAACGCCGATCTCGTGATGCACCTCGGACGCCAGCCGCAGGGCGAATGGGTCCGGCTCGAAGCAACTTCGGAGTGGCGGGCCGACGGCATCGGGCTCGCCCGCGGCGAGCTCGCCGACCGCAATGGCAGCATCGGTCTCTCCCAACAGAGCCTCGTGCTCAGCGCCGCGCCTCCTCCAAGGTGACGAAAAGGGAGCCGGCCAAGCTCCTCCGGCGCCTGCGTCCCGCCAAAGAACCCGGCAAGCTGCACCAGGCGCTGGATGGCATCCGCGTGCTGGGGCCGCGCAAGTCGTGGCAGGTCGCCCTGTCCACCGCTACCCACGCTTACTGGGACTGGCGGTACCCGGCGCCGCGCCCGACGTGGGATGCGCCGGGCTCCACCCCCGGGTGCCTCCTGGCGCGAGACGAGTGTCCCGACGGCTTCAACGCCCGATTCGAGCGCGCCGATCTCGAGGTCCGCTTCCTTGCTGCGGACTTGCTCCGTGTCACCTGGCATCCCGGGCTCGATCCCGTGCCGTATGCCATCGAGCGGCACGACTGGGCGGGGACGGCGCCCGAAGCCGCCGAACTCGCGGTCGACCTGAGCGACGACGGCGCGCTCGCGTTCACGACGAACGATGGCCGGCTTCTCCGTCGCGACTCACCGCCGCAACGCCATGGCGACGGCTGGCATCACGGGGCCGCGCTTCACGACGGTGAACGCGTGCACGGCCTAGGGGAGCGGGCGCTCCCGTTCGATCTGCGCGGCCACTCGGTCGAGATCTGGAACCGTGGCCCGGGCGGCCGGTACGGCCCAGGGGTCGATCCGCTCTATCTGTGCGTGCCGGTCTACGTCGGGTTGCACGACGAGGGCAGCTACCTCGTCTTTTACGAGAACTCCCACCGCGCTCGCTTGTCGTTCGAGGATGATCTGGACGCGCGGTTCGACGGCGGGGCGCTGCGCTACTACGTCGTCCCCGGCCCCGTGCCTCGCGCCCTCGAGCGATTCACCGAGCTGACGGGCCGACCCTTTCTGCCACCGAAGTGGGTGCTCGGATACCACCAGTCGAGGTGGGGCTATTGCTCGGCGCAGGAGGTCCGAGACGTCGTCGATGGGTTCGAGCGACACGATCTGCCCCTCGACGCCATCGAGCTCGACATCGAGTACATGGACGAGTACCGCGACTTCACCGTCGACGACGAGGACTTCCCCGATATGCAGGGGCTCTCGTCGGAGCTCGAGGCCAAGGGCATCCGGCTGACGATGATCGTCGACGCCGGTGTGCACCGGAAGCGGGGCTACCGCGTGTACGACGAGGGTCACGCCCAAGGTCGTTTCTGCCGGCTACCCAACGGTCGTGAGATGCGTGGCGTCGTGTGGCCGGGGTGGGCGGCGTTCCCCGACATCACCGACCCGGATACGCGCCGGTGGTGGGGCGGTCAGTACCAGGCCCTTCTCGACGCCGGCGCCGATGGCTTCTGGCACGACATGAACGAACCAACGACGTTCTCACTCGGGGGCGAGGACTGGCCGCCGTTGATGACGAGGCACGCCATGGACGGGCGGGGAGGGTCGCACGCCGAGGCGCACAATCTCTACGCCCTGCTGATGGCACGCGCCGCCTTCGAAGGTTTGCGCCGGCTGCGCCCCCACCGACGCCCGTGGCTGTTCTCGCGCTCGGGTTGGGCGGGCCTGCAGCGCTACGCGTGGAACTGGACGGGCGACACCGTGAGCACGTGGCCCACACTCCACCAGACCGTGAGCACCGTCCTCGGGCTGAGCCTCAGCGGGCTCGGGTTCACCGGCCCCGACATCGGCGGCTACCAGGGCGACCCGAGCCCCGAGCTGTACGTGCGGTGGTTCGAGCTCGCGACCTTCCTGCCGCTGTTCCGAACGCACTGCGCTTATGACAACCCACCCCGCGAGCCGTGGGCCGCGGCCAAAGGCCTGACCGACGCGGTCCGTGCCCACCTGCGCCTGCGCCGACGACTGATGCCGTACCTGTACACGACGGCGTGGCAGGCGACGCAGACGGGCTGGCCTCCGATCCGTCCGCTCTTCTGGGAAGACGAAGCTGACCAGCGACTGGCCCGTGTCGACGACGCCTTCTTTCTCGGCGACCACCTGCTCGTTGCGCCGGTGTTGACCGAAGGCGCGCAATCGCGCCGAGTCGTTCTCCCGAAGGGGACGTGGTATCCGCTCGACGGCGGCGAGTCCATCGAAGGCGGCGGTGTGATCGAGGTGGCGGCCCCTGTCGACCACACGCCGGTGTTCGTCCGGTCCGGCGCCGCGATCCCCATGGACGAGGACGGGGAACTCAAGTTGCACGCCTATGGCGCGCCCGCACACGGGGTTCTCTACAGCGATGCCGGCGACGGCTACGGACTTTGGCGCGTCGATCGATTCACCGTGTCAGACCGGGGTGCGCTCGAAACGAGCGGTGAGGGCGACTACCCATCCGCCGGCGCGCAGCTTCACCTACACCGGTGATGACTCTTACGTTTGAACTGACTCGCCGGTGAGCTCGGCGCTGAGGTCCCACAGCCGCTGACGCGCCTGTTCGTCGTACGCCTGATCGTCGGCGCGCTCTTCAAGCTGGCGGTTGAAGTAGAGGCCGCTGATCCCCTCGAGCTCTTCGCCGATCACCAGCCGGAGGGTGGCGTCGACGCCGTCTTCGAGTCGCTCCTTCGAGCTTCCGTGCTGCTCGAGGACGATCTTGGTGGGCATCATCGTCGCCGGGTGCAGGCTGTTGACGGTGACCTCGTCGGCCGGTACCCGATCGGCGAGTTCGAACCCGAACATGATCTGTGCCAGCTTGCTCTGCCGATACGCACGAGAGCCCGCGTACTCACGCTGGAGCATCACGTCGTCGAAGTCGATCGGGTACTGGCCCGCGGACGCGACATTCACCACCCGTGAAGGCGCAGACCGGCGCAGCAACGGCAAGAGCCGCAGCGTCAGCACGAACCCGGCCAGATGATTCACCCCGAACCGCAGCTCGTAGCCGTCCTGCGTCTCTTGACGCGTCGTACCCGCGGGCTTCCCGCTGCCGACGCCGGCGTTGTTCACCAGCACATGCAAACGGTGGTTCTCGGCCTCGACCTCGTTGGCCATCGTGCGCACCTGCTCGAGCGACGAGAAGTCGGCGAGGTACGTGCGCACCCGATCGTTGCCCGTAGCCGAGCGGAGCTCGTGCGCGGTCGACGCCAGCTTCTCGCCGTCACGCCCGTGGAGGAGCACGGTTGCGCCTTGTGTTGCCAGTCGTTCCGCGACGGCGCGGCCCAGCCCATCCGTCGACCCCGTGATCAGGACGACGGTGTCGGTGGCCGCGCGCACGCTGCTTGCTCGAACTCCTAGGCGGCGAGACTGTCGAACTCGGCGAGGATGTCCTTGCCGCGCGGGTTGCTTTCGAGCGCGAGCTCGATCTCGCTGCGGACGATGCGCACGTTGGCTTCGTGCCGGGTGCCGACGGACTCGGCGCGCGCCCGCTCCCAGATCTGGCCGATGACCTCGGTGCCCGGGACCTTGCGACCGGAGTTGGTGAGGAACGTGCGGTCCCTCATCTCCGAGAGCGTCGTCTTCAGGTACTCGACGTGCGGTGCCTCGTCGGCCCTGATGTAGGACACCATCCGCGCCGCCTCGCCGTCGCCGGCGACGAGCTCGGTGTCGGCCAGAACCTCCTCGGCCCATGCGAACACGTGGTACGCGGAGATCTCGATGAGGAGGAGACGGGACATGCTTTGGATCAGCAACTCGAGCTCTTGGTCGACGTCGGGGAACATGGGCTCGGCCGCCGCCGCGGCAGCGGCGCCGTAACCGAACATGCGGTCCATCATCGTCTGGGTCTGGTCCTCGGTGAGTGGGGACTCGAAGGCGACGTCCCGGGCCGCGAACCACATCTGCTTGTGGCCGCCCTCGCTCTTGTAGCCGGCCTCGTCACGGGCGTGGGCCTCATAGAGCCCACGGCCGAGGTGCCACGTCGCCGTGCCGCGCACGTCCTCGACGAAGCACCGCTGGAGGTCGGGGATGGGGGAGTACCGGATCATCGAGCCGAAGCCCTCGACGGTGCCGATCTGGGTCAAGCGGCCGATGATCGGGTCCCGGACGCCCTCACGCAGGAGGAACTTGGCCTGGGGAACGCTCGGGTAGGCGCCCGGCCAGGTGTCGAGTGCGATGTCGAGAATCGGGGTGTCGAACTGCTCGGTGCGCTGCTGTTGCCAGGCCCGGATGGCCGGCCACCGGTTCTTGGTGCGGGGCGAGATGTACGTCCCGTCGGCGAGGAATCCGCCGTGACAGCGCACCCCGCCCGCGATCAGCGGCTCGGCTACGGGGTCGCTCTCCAGCAGCTCGTCGTAGGACCAGTCGACTTGGAGGCTCACCTGGCGAACGCTACCGGTTTGCTTATCCGACGGCCTGCTGTCAATATGGCAGGCGATGTCCGGCCGCCGAATCCTCGTAGTAATCACCTAGCGCACGCCCCGACCGGACAACGCCGCGTGCGCACAAGACCTCCCAGCCGGGAGGTCTTTTCATTTCCCCGAGAGAACACAGCGAAGGAACAGCGATGAAGCTGACGGGAGCCCAAGCCCTCATCAAGAGCCTGGAGATGCAGGAGGTCGAGGTCCTCTTCGGCCTGCCCGGTGGTGCGATCCTGCCCGTGTACGACCCCATCATCGACTCGCCCATCCGCCACATCCTCGTGCGCCACGAGCAGGGGGCGGGGCACATGGCCGAGGGCTACGCGATGGTGACGGGGCGGCCGGGTGTCGCCATGGTGACGAGCGGTCCCGCGGCGACCAACATCGTGACGCCGCTGTGCAACGCCTACATGGACTCGACGCCCATCGTCGTCATCACCGGCCAGGTCGCAGCCACGTCGATCGGCACCGACGCCTTCCAGGAAGCCGACACGACCGGCATCACGATGCCCGTCACCAAGCACAACTGGCTCATCACCGACGCCCAGGACATCCCGCGCGTGGTCAAGGAGGCCTTCCACGTCGCCACGACCGGGCGTCCCGGTCCGGTGCTCATCGACGTCCCCAAGGACATAAGCAACGCCGAGATGGAGTGGTACTGGCCGGAGAGCGTCGACATGCCCGGCTACAAGCCCACGACCAAGGGCCATCCGCGCATGATCAGGGAGGCGGCCAAACTCATCAACGAGGCGCACCGGCCGGTGATCTACGCGGGCGGCGGCATCCTCAAGGCCCATGCGGCCGAGGCCCTGCGTGAGTTGGTCGACATGACCGGCATCCCCGTGGTCACCACGCTGATGGCGAGGGGTGCGTTCCCCGACAGTCACCCGCTGTGCCTCGGCATGCCGGGCATGCACGGCAACTACACGGCCGTGACGTCCATGCAGAAGTGCGACCTGCTGATCGCGCTGGGATCTCGGTTCGACGACCGCGTCACGGGCAAGGTGTCGGCGTTCGCGCCCGACGCCAAGGTCATCCACGTCGACGTCGACCCGGCCGAGCTGGGCAAGGTCCGCAGGCCCGACGTGCCGATCGTCGGCGACTGCCGCTTAGTGATCGAAGAGATCAACAAGGCCGTGCGCGATCTCGGCGGCACCGAGGCCCAGGCCGACCGCGCCGCGTGGATCGAGCAGATCCGCGGATGGCAGAAGCAGTACCCGCTCCATTACGAGCAGCCCGAGACCGGCAACGTGTTGAAGCCGCAGTACGTGCTCGAGCGACTGCGCGACAACGCGCCCGACGACACCATCCTCGTGTCGGGTGTCGGTCAGCATCAGATGTGGTCCAGCCAGTACTGGCGCTTCGAGCGTCCCTACACGTGGGTGAACTCCGGCGGTCTCGGCACCATGGGCTTCGCCGTCCCCGCCGCGGTCGGGGCCAAGGTCGGCCAGCCCGGCGACACGGTGTGGGCTGTCGACGGTGACGGCTGCTTCCAGATGACGGCACAGGAGCTCGTGACTGCGGCCACCGAGCGCATTCCGATCAAGGTGGCCATCCTCAACAACGCCTACCTCGGCATGGTGCGCCAGTGGCAGGAGCTTTTCTACGAGGAGCGCTACTCGGAGGTGTACCTGTCGCCTCACCTCCCCGACTACAAGATGTGGGCCGAGGCGATGGGGTGCGAAGGCATGCGGGTGGAGTCGCCCGAAGAGGTCGACGCCGCCATCGACAAGGCCAACAGCATCGACGATCGTCCCGTCGTCATCGACTTCCGCGTCGACTACCGCGAGAAGGTGTATCCGATGGTTCCCGCCGGCGGGTCGAACGACGACATCATTCTCGATCCCTCCCAGGGCGAAGGAGGCCGGTGATGCCCGCACCTGCCCGCCATCACACCCTGAGCGTCCTCGTCGAGAACAAGGCCGGTGTACTCATGCGCGTCGCCGGTCTGTTCGCCCGGCGCGGGTTCAACATCTATTCGCTCGCTGTTGCTCCGACTGACGACGAGCGCTTCTCGAGGATCACGATCGTCGTCGACGTGGAGTCGGCGCCTCTCGAACAGATCACCAAGCAGCTGTTCAAGCTCATTCCTGTGGTGAAGATCAGCGAGCTCGACCCGTCGTCGGCGGTCGAGCGGGAGCTGATGCTGGCCACGATCAAGGCCGAGCCGGCGACCCGAGGCCAGGTCATCGAGCTGGTGAACGTCTTCGAGGGCCGCATCATCGATGTCGGCCGCGACGAGATCACGGTGATGCTTGCGGGCAGACCCGACAAGCTCGACGACTTCGAAGATCTCATGGGTTCCTATGAGATCGTCGAGCTCCAGCGGACCGGACGCGTCGCCCTGCCTAAGTTGGAGCGGCAAGCGCCGCGACTCAGAAGTGTGAAGGGAGCCTGACCCCCAATGGCCAACATCTTCTACGAGAAGGACGCCGATCCGAACCTGATCGGCGGCCGCAAGGTGGCGGTGATCGGTTACGGCTCCCAGGGCCACGCCCACGCCCTCAACCTCAAGGACAGCGGGGTCGACGTGCGCGTCGGGCTCCGGGAGGGTTCGTCGTCGAAGGAAAAGGCCGAGGCCGCCGGCCTTCGGGTTCTCCCGATCGGCCAGGCTGCCGCCGAAGCCGACCTCATCATGATCTTGCTGCCCGACACCGAGCAGAAGGGCGTGTACGAGGCCGACATCGAGCCGAACCTGCAGGACGGCGACGCTCTCTTCTTCGCTCACGGCTTCAACATCCGCTTCGGCCAGATCCGGCCCCCGGCGGGCGTCGACGTCGGGATGGTGGCGCCCAAGGGCCCGGGCCACCTGGTACGCCGCGAGTACGAGGCGGGTGGCGGCGTGCCGTCGCTCATCGCCAAGGACCAGGACCCGTCTGGCAAGACCATGGAGCTGGCGCTGTCGTACGCCCACGCCATCGGCGCCACGCGCGCCGGCGTGCTGCAGACGACGTTCGAGGAGGAGACCGAGACCGATCTCTTCGGCGAGCAGGTCGTGTTGTGCGGCGGCGTCGTCGAGCTCGTGAAGGCAGGGTTCGAGACGCTCACCAACGCCGGCTACCAGCCGGAGTCCGCGTACTTCGAGTGCCTGCACGAGCTGAAGCTCATCGTGGATCTCATGTACGAGCACGGCATCCAAGGCATGCACTTCTCGATCTCGGACACCGCCGAGTACGGCGACTACACCCGTGGTCCGCGCATCATCAACGACGAGACCAAGGCCGAGATGCGTCGCATCCTCGACGAGATCCAGGACGGCCGCTTCGCCGAGGAGTGGATCGCCGAGAACCAGAACGGCCGACCCAACTTCAACGAGTACCGCCGAAAGACCTCCGAGCTCCAGGTCGAGAAGGTCGGTGCTGAGCTCCGGGCGATGATGCCGTGGATCTCCGCCGGCAAGAAGGGCCTCGAAGAAGCCAGCGGCGGTAAGGGCGAGAAGTAGTCCCGCTCTCGAGGAAATAGGGGTCGAATTTCGACCCCTATTTCCTCGGGACTTACCGGAACAGGTAGCGGCGCCTGCGGCGTCCGCTCATCAGCCGCAGGCCGACGAACGCCACCGGCAGGAACACGATGGCGATCCAGACGCCGTCGCGGACCACACGCACGGTGTCGTCCGTGGTGGCGACCTTGAACACCTGGGGCGCTTCGACGCGCGTCTGCTGCAGCGGTACGGCCTTGGCGGGCTCGGCCAGCGATGCCGACGGCACGACCGCGGGCAGACGCTCGAGGCCGGCTTCCGCCGACACCGGCGTGGCGAAGCCCTTGTCGAGCAGCGCCGTCGACGTGCGGTAGATGTCCGCTGCGCCGAGGACGACCGAGATCATCGTGCGTCCGTCGCGCGTCGCCGCGCCGATGTAGGAGTGGCCGGCCTTGCGCGTGTAGCCCGTCTTGAGGCCGATGGCGCCCGGGTAGGTCTTCAGCAGCAGATTCTCGTTGAGAAGTCGGTGATCGATGTTGTCACCGCCGTGGTACTTGTAGATCTGGGTCTGGGCAATCTGTCGGATCTGATCATTCGCCAGCGCGTTGCGCGCCGCAATCGCCAAATCGTGCGCGCTGATCAGGTTGCCGCCGTCATTCGAGAACTCGTCGTCGAGGCCCGCTGGGTCCTGCAGCACGGGGTTGTCATCCATGCCGATCCGCTGTGCAGTCTGCGCCATCACGTTGGCGAACGCTTGACGGGATCCGCTGACCTTCTCAGCCAACGCCACCGCAGCGTCGTTCGCCGACACCATCAGAAGCGCGTGCATGATGTCCTCGAACTTGAAGACCTGACCCGCCTTCATGTTCATGTTGCGGGCAGGCATCCCCTGGGCCTCAGCGCTGATCGGGATATCGGCGCCCGGTTGGATCTGTTGGACGGCGATCAGGGCGGTGAGGACCTTGGTGACGCTCGCCGGCGGCAGCGGCTGATGGGCGTTGCCCTGGTCGAGGACGGCGCCCGTGTCGGCGTCGACGAGGATCCAGGCCTTCGGCGGCGGAGGCGGCGGTGGCGTGGTTGTCGGCCCACTGGGCTCGAGCACCGGCGTGCGGTGCAAGTGCTGGGTTTGGAGCGCGAACGCGCTCGGAGCCAGGAACAGGAGCAGGCTGGCGAGCGCGGTCAAGCAGACCAGGAGACGCCGCATTGCCGGCCAGATTACGCCGCTAGGTGCTCCGCGATGAAGTCAATCGCCCGGGTGAGGACGGCGAGATCGTCGGGCTCGATGGCAACGAACATTGCGAGGCGCAGCTGGTTACGACCGAGCTTGCGGTACGACTCCGTGTCAACGATGCCGTTCGCGCGCAACACCTTTGCAACAGTGGTCGCGTCGACGGACGGATCGAGGTCGATCGTCGCCACGACATGGCTGCGATCGCCCTTGTCCGCCACGAAGGGCGTGGCGTACGAGCTGGCGTCGGCCCAGCCGTAGACGATCTCGGCCGAGCGGTCGCAGCGCGCCGTCGACCAGGCCAGACCACCCTCGCCGAGGATCCACTCCAACTGGTGCACCATCAGGAACAGCGTGGCCAATGCCGGTGTGTTGTAGGTCTGGTCGAGCCGCGAGTTCTCCACAGCGGTCGACAGGTCGAGAAACGCCGGCGTCCACCGTCCCGACGCCTTGATGCGGGCGATGCGTTCGATCGCCGCGGGCGACATCGCCGCCACCCAGAGTCCGCCGTCGGACGCGAAGCCCTTCTGGGGTGCGAAGTAGTAGGCGTCGAACTGCGTTGAATCGACGGGCAGCCCGGCCGCGCCTGACGTGGCGTCGACGAGAACGAGGCCTTCGGCGCCCGCCGGCCGGCGTACCTCCATGGCCACGCCCGTCGACGTTTCGTTGTGCGGGTATGCGTAGACGTCGACCTCGGGGTTGGCCTCAGCTTCGGGGTGGGTGCCCGGCGGCGACTCGATGATCTCGGGGGTGTCGAGGAACGGCGCCGCGGAAGTCACTGCCGCGAACTTCGACGAGAACTCGCCGAAGCTGAGGTGCTGGGCGCGGCGCTCGACCAGACCGAAGGCGGCGGCGTCCCAGAAGGCGGTGGTCCCGCCGTTGCTGAGGACGACCTCGTAGCCGTCAGGGAGGGAGAGCAGTGCTGTGAGGCCCTCCCGCAGGCGGCCCACGACCGACTTCACGTTGGGCTGACGGTGGCTGGTGCCCAGGTAGCTTGGAGCTGCGGCGGCGAGGGCAGCCACCGCCTCCTGACGCACCTTCGACGGCCCCGAACCAAAACGGCCGTCGGTGGGCCTGAGTTCGGGCGGGAGCTCGATCTTGGGTACGTCGGGAGCCATGTGACCCAGTATTGGGAAATCAGCGACGGAAGCGAAATCGACCATGGCGCATTCACGCATCTCACAGCGGGTCGGCTCCATCGAGGAGTCGGCGACCCTGGCCATCGATGCCCGGGCCAAGGCGCTGAAGGCGGCGGGAGAGGACGTCATCGGGTTCGGCGCCGGCGAACCCGACTTCCCGACGCCCGCTCACATCGTCGAGGCTGCCGAAAAGGCCTGCGCGAACCCCCGTTTCCACCACTACACGCCGACGAGCGGGCTGCCCGAGCTCCGGACCGCGGTCGCGGACAAGACGGCGCGTGATCTCGGTATGCCGGTCACCGCGTCGCAGGTGCTCGTCACGAACGGCGCCAAGCAGGCGCTGTACAACACCTTTGCCACGCTCTGCGATCCCGGCGACGAGGTTCTGTTCACGTCCCCCTTCTGGGTCACCTATCCCGAGTCGATCCGCCTCGCCGGTGGGCTCCCCGTGCCCGTCCAGACCGACGAGTCCGAAGGGTTCCGCGCCACGGTGGACCAACTTGAGGCGGCACGCACGCCGCGCACCAAGGTGTTGCTTTTCGCCTCTCCGAAGAACCCGACGGGCACCGTGTATCGACGTGAGGAAGTCGAGGCCATCGGCCGGTGGGCCGCCGACAACGACCTCTGGGTCGTCACCGACGAGATCTACCAGCTGCTCGTCTACGGCGACGTCGAGTTCACGTCGATCGTCGCCCGCACGCCCGAGTTGGCCGAGCGCAGTGTTGTCATCAACGGCGTCTCGAAGACCTACTCCATGACCGGTTGGCGCGTCGGCTGGATGGTCGGCCCCACCGACGTCATCAGCGCCGCCACGAACCTCCAGTCCCATGCCACGTCCAACGTCGACAACGTTGCCCAAGCTGCAGCCCTGGCCGGTCTCCAGGGCCCGATGGACACCGCCGAAGAGATGCGGCTCGCATTCGATCGGCGTCGGAAGCGCATGGTCGAGCTGTTGAACGGCATTCCCGGTGTGTCCTGCATGGAGCCCCACGGCGCGTTCTATGCCTTCCCGTCGTTCGAGGGCGCTCTGGGGAAGGAGATCGGCCCCCGCAAGCCGGCGTCCACGATCGAGCTGGCCGAGGTCATCCTCGAGGAGGCGCGCGTCGCCGTCGTCCCCGGCGAGGCGTTCGGCTTTCCCGGATACATGCGCCTCTCGTACGCGCTGAGCGATGACGATCTCGAAGAGGGGCTCAACCGCATTGCCAAGCTTCTCGGCTAGCGCGCTACTCGGTTCGTAGGGCGACGGCAGGACGCACGCGACCGGCGACGCGTGCCGGCCAGGCCGCGACCAGGTTGGCGACGAGCACTGTTGCCGGTACGAGTAGCAAGAGGCCGAGCGGCGGAGTCACCGGCTCGGGGACGATGCCCAGCTGCCGGGCGAACACGATCCATATCCATCGTCCGACGGCCACGCCGAGCGGAATGCCGATGAGCAAGGCCACGGCGCAGAACGACGACGCCTGCCACGCCACGGCCTGTCTGACCTGTGTGGGAAGGAATCCGAGCGTCTTCAGGATGGCGAGATCCCGGCGGCGCCGGTGGATGGACGTCACAAGCGTGTGCGCGAGGGTGGCGACCGCGAGGGCGGCGAGCAGGCCCGCGAGGACGATCGGCAGGCTCTGCACATGACCGAAGTTGACGACATCGCTGGGTTTTGAAGGTGGGGCGACGTAGAACGCGGGGTCCACATCCCGGTTCAGTGCCGCCAATCCCGCCGTCGTGGTCACCCCAGGTGCGAATCGCACGAACGCGTCAAACGCAGGCGGCGGCGTCACGCCGGGCGGCGCCAGTCGGAGCTCGCCGGTGTAGGTCAACTCGACGCCGTCGCCGAGCTGACTGGCGTTGCTTGTCGGCGGGAGCACCCCTGTGCCGACGACGCGCATGGTCTGTGGATTCGGCGCCGCAGCGGTGATGTAGACACGAACGGAGTCACCGACGCTTCGATTGATCTGTCGCGCCGTCTTCGTGCCCAGGAAGATCTCGTCCGCGTTGGTGGGTGCCCGTCCGCTCACGATGGCCGGCGCAATGGATCCCTTCGCGGGCTTGAGCACGAGCCCCTCGAGGTCGCGATTGTTGACCGAGAGCGGCAATCCGGTGAACGCGCTTGCCACCGCACCGACCTGTCGGTCGCGTGCGAGTGCCGGAACTGTGTTCACGGCCACGTCTTCCGAGCTGTTGGTGCTCACGACCGCCGAGAACGAGACACCGTACAGACGGGGTGTGGCGATGAAGTGCGTGAGGCTGGCGCCGAAGATCACGGCGGCCGTAAGCGCGGACACGGCGACGACAACGCCGGCCAATGAGGACCGCAGGGGAACGGCCGTAGCCCCTCGCCCTGGTTGAAGGGCCATGCGGATCCCGACGTTCGCCGGCGCCGGAACCGGCCCAGGCATCGTCATCCGCGTGAGGACACCGCCCGAGCGCAGTTCGTCCTCGGTGGTCGCGCGCGCCAGGCGCCACGTCGGTAGCGCTGCGACCGCGGCTGTCGCGACGATGATGACGAGCGCGCCAAGGCCGAGCACGACCCAGTCGACCGAGAGCCCTGGGGACGGTTCGGCGATGCGCGCCGAGCCGATCGGCATCAACGGGGACGCGAGTATTGCCGTGATCACAGCCACGGCCGCCGCTCCGATCCCGACGACGACGGCCCGAATCATGCCGACGCTCCACAGCTGGTCGTCGGTCATACCGAGTGCCGCGAGCGTCGGGTGGTCCGTCGACTCGAGGAAGCTCTGGCGGGCGAGAAGCTGTGCAGCCACGAGCAGCAGCACCACGCCGAGAAGGGCGCCGGCGACCCAGAGGGCGACGGCCTGGAGGTGGAACGTGTGTTGCACGTTGCTGGCCTGTGGTGCCTGTGTGGAAGCGGAGACTGGCTCCCCACCGGACATCTTGAGGAGCTCGTCGTTGAGCGCCTGATAGTCCGCGCCGCCACGGCGTAGGCGCAGGAAGACCGTGTCGACCGCGCCGTAGTCGCTCTTCACCTGGTCGAGCAGCGCCGGGCTTGCGTAGACCAAGTCGGAGCTTCCCTGACTGATCGGCGGGAAGTCGCCCGGTGACGCCTCGATGCCCACGACTCGGGCGTCGATCGCGAGCGGGGCGGTCGTTGGTTGCTGAGCGGCGTCGGGCTGATAGGCCGGGACCACATGCACAGTGAGCCGGCTGCCAACGCTGAGGTGCCGCCGCCGGGCGGTGGTGAACGGGATCGCGACTTCGTCGGCGCGGTCTGCTCGGGGAAGGCGCCCATGCAGCAGCTTCGGCACGCGCACCAGGGGCACCATGCGAGCGTCGCCGGGTATGGCCAAGGAGATGTCGGGCTCGACCGTTTGCAAGATCGACGCGGGTGCGCTCGCCGCGACCTGGGGAAGTCGTGAGACAGTGCTGAGATCGACGACCGCAAAGTTGGATGTGTACGGCTCTGAGACGACCGCGTCGGCCGCCCGGTACGACGTTGCGAAGCGGGGATACGCAGAATCGGTGCGCCGCCCGCCGGCGACGAGCGTGAGGACGGCGCCCGCAGCCAGCCCGAGGACGAGCGTGAGCACTGCCCACGAGCGTCGGCGGGCGCGTAGGTCGGCCCGCGCCCGCAGCAGGGCGGCGGTCACGGTGTGACCGTACGCCTCCGGTCGTGCGTGCGGGATGACGCCAGCACCGGTCTCTGAGGGGGTGCTGGCAGGCCTGCGCGAGGATGGTCTGTGGCACGGATACTCGTCACCGAAGAGATTGCTGAGGGCGGCCTGGGACGGCTGCGCGATGCGGGACACGAAGTCGATGTCCGCCTCGGGCTCTCGCCCGAGGAGCTTCTGGCGGCGGTGCCCGGAGCCGACGCCCTCATCATCCGCTCGGCCACCAAGGTCACCGAGCCGGTGCTGGACGCGGCGCAGGACCTGATCGTCGTCGGCCGGGCTGGCATCGGCGTTGACAACGTCGACGTGGCCGCAGCCACCCGGCGGGGCGTCATGGTTGTGAACGCCCCGCAGTCGAACATCCTGTCGGCGGCCGAGCAGGCACTTGCCCTGCTCTTGGCCCAAGCCCGGAACATCCCCCAGGCCCACAGTGCTTTGAAGGCCGGCAAATGGGAGCGGTCGCGGTGGGAAGGCGTGGAGCTCCATGGCAAGACGCTCGGGGTCGTCGGCCTCGGGCGCGTTGGAGCGCTCGTTGCCCAACGTGCGCTCGCCTTTGGCATGCGCCTGGCCGCGTACGACCCGTATGTCTCTCAGGAGCGGGCCCGCCAGATGGGCGTCGACCTCATGTCGTTGGAGGAGCTCGTACAGGTCGCCGACTTCCTCACCGTCCACCTCCCGAAGACGCCCGAGACGCTCGGCATCATCGGCAAGGACCTGCTTGCGCAGGCGAAGCCTGGCTTGCGGTTGGTGAACACGGCGCGGGGTGGCATCGTCGACGAAGACGCGCTGGCCGAGGCCGTTCGCTCGGGGATCGTCGCCGGTGCCGGTCTCGACGTGTTCGCCGAGGAGCCGACCACGTCGTCGCCGCTGTTCGAGCTCGACTCCGTCGTGGTCACGCCGCACCTCGGGGCGTCCACTCGCGAGGCCCAGGACAAGGCGGGCGACACGATCGCCGAGATGGTGCTGCTCGCTCTAGGCGGCGACTTCGTACCGTTCGCCGTCAACGTCAGTGCCACCGAGGCATCGGAGACCGTGCGTCCGTTCCTGCCGCTTGCCGAACGCCTGGGGTCGATGTTCGCGGCGCTGAACGAGGGGCTTCCTTCGCGAGTCGAAATCACCTACGAAGGACAGCTCGCGGACTACGACACTCGCATCCTCACCCTCGCGGTGCTGAAGGGATTGCTACGCGCCGGGAGCGAGGAGCCGGTGTCGTATGTCAACGCTCCGCAGCTGGCCGAGGAGCGCGGCGTCGAAGTTCGGGAGACGACGTCGTCCGCGGCCCGCGACTACGTGAACCTGGTCACGCTGCGCGGGGGCCAGCACGCGGTCGCCGGCACACTCGCCGGCCTTCGCGGAGAGCCCCGCATCGTGATGGTCGACGACCACACCATCGACATCCCGCCCGCGCACGACATGCTCGTTGTCCGCAACGAGGACCGCGCCGGGATGGCCGGTCTGGTCACGACCACCGTCGGCAATGCCGGCGTCAACATCTCCGACATCCACCTCGGCCGCTCGCCCGCCGGCGAGGCCGCCCTCATGGTCCTGGCCGTCGACACACCGGTCCCGCCCGAAGTCATCGACGAACTCCGCTCATCAGTCGGCATCGTCGAAGTCCACCCGATTTCCGAGACCTAACCGCAGAATGAACTAGCGCTTGGCGGCCCTCAGGCCGTCGGCTTCGGCGGCCGCGGTGCTGGCGTACCACCGGTCGGGCCTAGTGCGGTCGTACATCGCGCCGCCGGGCACGTGGTAGATGCCGCTGCTCAGCTTGGCTTTGATCGGGTGACCGGCAGGCGCGCTCGATTCGCCGTTGGGCTCGAGCCAGGCGGCGCCCGCCTCGGCGTGGGCCTCGAGCGCGACGGGAGGCTCGGTGGACCAAGGGTCGTGGTCGGGCTCGGGGGCGAGGGCGACCCGCCTGGTGCGGGCCACGATGAAGCCGACACCGACGACGACGATGAAGAGCAGAAGACGGCGACGCATGACCCACCATTCTCGCCCACGGCTTGACGAATTTCGCGGAGCCTGCGAGCATGCAGAGGACATGTCCGCCACCAGCATCCTCCTGCTTATGTAGAGGCGAGCGCCCCATACGGCTCTCGCCAACCTCTCGTGCCCCCGGGCCGAGGGGTTTTTTGTTTGTTCAGAAACAACCAGCAAGACACGGAAGACAGAAAGGCACACCGAGATGAGCGACGACCGGGTGATCATCTTTGACACCACGCTGCGCGACGGGGAGCAGTCCCCGGGCATCTCCCTGGACGCGGGGGAGAAGCTCGAGATCGCAGAGCAGCTCGCTCGACTCGGTGTCGACTACATCGAGGCCGGCTTCCCCGTCGCCAGCGAGGGCGACTTCGAAGCCGTGGAGGCCATCGCCAAGAGCGTGAAGGGCCCGGTCATCGCCGGCCTCTCCCGCACCCACATCGCGGACGTCGACCGCTGTTGGGACGCGGTCAAGCACGCCGAGCGGGCCCGCATCCACGTTTTCATCTCCACGAGCCCGTCTCACATGGAGCACATGCTCAAGATGACCCCCGAGCAGGTCATCAACGAGACGCGCCAGGGCGTGAGCCGGGCGCGGGAGCACACCGACGACGTCGAGTTCAGCCCCCAGGACGCCACCCGTACGCCGCTCGACTTCATGATCGAGGTCCTCAGGACGGCCGTCGACGCCGGCGCCACCACCCTGAACATCCCCGACACCGTCGGCTACGGCATCCCCTGGGACTTCGGCAGCATCATCAACTACGTCCGCCAGACGGTGAAGGGCGACTACATCATCTCGACCCACTGCCACAACGACCTCGGTCTGGCGGTGGCGAACTCACTCGCCGGCATCAAGAACGGCGCCCGCCAGGTGGAGGTCTGCGTCAACGGCCTCGGCGAGCGCGCCGGCAACGCCGCGCTCGAGGAAGTCGTCATGGCGCTGAAGATCCGCCCCGACCAGTTCGACGGCCTCGACACGCAAGTGAACACGGAGGAGCTGGCCCGCACGAGCCGCCTCGTCAGCCGCCTCACTGGTTATCCGGTCCAGTACAACAAGGCGGTCGTGGGAAGAAACGCCTTCGCCCACGAGTCCGGCATTCACCAGCACGGCGTGCTGGCCGAGCGCACGACCTACGAGATCATCGACGCCTCCAAGGTCGGCCAGAAGGGCAGCCAGATCGTCCTCGGCAAGCACTCCGGCCGCCACGCTTTCGCGGCCGAGCTCGAGAAGATGGGCCTCTCCCTCCAGGGTGACGCCCTGAACTCTGCGTTCGCCCGTTTCAAGGAATTGGCCGATCGTAAGGTCGAACTCACCGACGCCGACCTCGAGGCGATCGTGGCCGAGGAGCTCGGCACGAGCGTCGAGCAGGCGTACTCGTTCGAAGAGCTCGAGGTCAGCGGCGGCACCGTCGCCGAACCGCGGGCGCGCATCGTCGTCACACGCGGCGGCGAGAAGAAGGAAGCCACCGCCGAGGGCGACGGCATGATCGACGCCGCGTGCAAGGCCATCAAGGCTGCCACCGGTGTCGACGCGACCCTCACGGACTTCAACGTCTCGTCGGTCACCGGCGGCGTCGACGCGCTCGGTGACGTGATCGTCCAGCTCGACGCCGGCGGCGTGAAGGTCAGCGGCCGCGGCGTATCCACGGACGTCGTCGAGGCCAGCGCGCGCGCCTACCTCAACGCCGTGAACAAAGTGCTGCGCGTGAAGGCACGCGGCGAGGCCCGCAAGCCGGAGATCGGCCCGTGACCAACCAGGCGTTCGAGACCAACGAGTGGGTCGACGCCGAGCACGCCCAGGGCTTCCTCGACCGGCGGGCCCAGATGCCGCAGCTGGAGGCCGGGTACGGGCACGTGCTCGACCTGCTGCCGATGAGCCCGCGCCGGGTACTCGACCTCGGCTGCGGTGACGGCAAGGTGATGGGCTTGATCGGCGGGCCGGGCGTCGCCGTCGACTTCTCGCCGCACATGCTCGAGCAGGCACGGGCCCGCTTCCGCGCTGACGACGTCGAGGTCGTCGAGCACAATCTCAACGCGCCGCTCCCGGATCTCGGCACGTTCGACGTGGTCGTGTCGGCCTTCGCCATCCACCACTGCCCACACGAACGCAAGCGGGCGCTCTACGAAGAAGTGTTCGACCGGCTGGAGCCGGGCGGGATCTTCGCGAACCTCGAGCACGTGGCCTCGCCGGCCCCCGACCTCCACGAGCAGTTCCTCCGGCTGATCGGCACCGGTCCAGGCGAGGAGGATCCGTCCAACAAACTCCTGGACGTGGAGACCCAGCTGGGGTGGCTGCGCGAGATCGGCTTCCAGGATGTTGACTGCTTCTGGAAGTGGCGCGAGCTGGCCCTGCTCGCCGGGCACAAGCCGGGGTTGTAACCATCGGCGTGGCCGCCGAGTCATACGCCTTATGACCCAGGCGGAGACCTCTCTTCTGACGCGCATCGAAACCGCGGCCGGCGCCGGCAAGGGCGCCATCACTTTCGTCGGTTCCGGGCCGCCCGAGCGGGTGGAATGGGCGAGATTGCATGATGAGGCCCGGGCAATGGCTGGTGCCCTCCAAGCCAAGGGCATCAAACCTGGCGACCACGTCGCCCTGCTCGGTCCGACCACCCGGGCCCTCGTCACCGCTATCCAGGCCACATGGCTGACCGGCGCGGTGGCGGTCGTCCTGCCCCTGCCGATGCGGCTCGCGTCCATCGACGAGTTCGTGGCCCAGACCCGAACGCGAATCCGTAGCGCGGACGCCGCCCTCCTGATCATCGACCCGGATCTGGCCGGTTTCCTCGAGCCTCAGGCGGGTGACCCCCCGGTCGTTGGCCTCAAGGAGCTGGAGGCTCACCACGGCGCTTCCTACGAGCGCCCGCCCGTCGACGCCGGCGACCTCGCGGTGCTGCAGTTCACCAGCGGCGCCACCGCCGATCCCAAGGGCGTGATGCTGCCCCACCGAGCGATCGTCGCCAATCTCGACGCCGCCGCCGAGGCCGGCCGCCTGCAGGACGACGACGTCGTGGTCTCCTGGCTGCCGCTGTATCACGACATGGGGTTCATCGGCCTCCTGACCTTGCCCATGATCACCGCGACCGAGCTGGTGCTGGCGCCGCCCCAGGAGTTCCTCGCCTCGCCCTCCCGCTGGATGGAGTGGCTCTCCGAGTTCGGGGGCACCGTGACTGCCGGACCGAACTTCTCATACGCCCTCGCAGCTCGCGCCCTCCGCCGCCTCGACGATCTCGACCTCTCCCGCTGGCGCCTGGCCCTCAGCGGCGCCGAGCCCGTCGACCCCGCCACCATGGACGCGTTCTGCGAGGCCGGCGCTCGGCACGGACTCAACCCGCTGGCCGTGTACCCGTGCTTCGGCATGGCAGAGGTCGCCATCGCCGGCACGTTCCCCGAGCCGATGACAGGGCTGCGCCTCGACAGTGTCGACCGCCGCGCTCTCGAAGTCGACCGCAAGGCGACCCCCGCGACAGGCGACGGCTCACGCACGCTGGCCTTCCTCGGCCGCCCGGTCCCCGGTCTCGAGATCCGCATCTGTGACCCGTTCACGGGCGAGACGCTCGACGACCGCATCGCCGGCGAGCTGGAGATCCGCGGCACTTCGGTGACGCCCGGTTACTACAAGCGTCCCGAGGCGACCGCCGCGGCCTTCCACGACGGCTGGCTGCGCACCGGCGACCAGGCCTACACGGTCGACGGCGAGCTCGTCCTCTGCGGCCGGATCAAGGACATGATCATCGTCGCCGGCCGCAATGTGTTCCCCGAAGACGTCGAGCGGGCCGTCGCCGACGTCGACGGTGTGCGGGCCGGCAACGTCGTCGCCTTCGGCGTCGACCACCGCCGCGGCTTCGAGTCCATCGTCATCGTGGCCGAGACCAAGGCCGACGACACCAAGCCCGTCCGCGACGCCGTCGCCCGTCGGGTCAAGGAGTCGGTCGGCCTCGCGGCGGGCGATGTCGTGCTCGTCCAGCCGGGGACGCTCCCCAAGACCTCGTCCGGCAAGCTGCAGCGCTCGCTCGCACGGACGAGGTACCTGGCGGAGGAACTGCAACCCGCATAACGCTCAGCCGACGGGAACGTCCAGCACCTGGGTGAGCCGGATGCTGTTGCCCGACGGATCCCGGAATCCGGAGTCGATGCCGTACGGGCGCTGCTCGGGCGCCTCGGTGAACTCCACGCCCCGCGCCTTCAGTTCCTCGTAGGACTTCTGGCAGTCGTCGGTCGCGAGGAACACGGTGCCGGCGAATCCCTTGGCCATCACCGTGCGGACCTGTTCCGCGGTCTCCGCGTCCATGACCGGCGGCCCGGGGATCGGCATGAGGACGATCTCGACATCCTCTTGGCCCGGAGGGGCGACAGTGAGCCAGCGGAACTCGCCCATCTCGGGGAAGCTCACGTCGGCCCGTACCTCCATGCCGAGCTTCTTTGTGTAGAAGTCCAGCGCTTCCTGTTGGTCGTGGACCCAGATGTGGGCGACGGCGATCCTGATCATCGAAACCTCCGAGAACGTCGAATACTGCATCAATTTGAATACCGGGTCGACGTCGAACCTACGACGCGCTCTTTTCGCTGTCTTCTCGAAACGTGCGGTGTTTGGGGCGCCCGTAGACGCGGGTGATGCAGGCTGGGACCATGGCCCACGCGGCGGCCGGAGGGAAGCTGGCGCGGTAGGCCGTCGGTGATTTCCCAAACATGCGTCCGAAGCTCGTGGTGAACGACCCGATGCTCGAAAGACCGACGGCGACGCAGACGTCGGCCACTGACCAGTCGGTCGTGCGGAGCAACGCCGCCGCCCGCTCCAGTCGACGCGTCAACAGGTACTGGTGTGGCGACTCACCGAACGTGCGCTTGAACTCCCGGCTGAAGTGGGCCTGCGAGAGCCGCGCCGCGCGCGCCATGTCGGCCACACCAATCGACTCGGCGTAGTGCGCGTCGGCGAGGTCCTTCGCCCGCAGCAGATGTCGGGCGGGCGGGACGGCCGTCACGCGCTAGAGGGTAACCAGGGCTGGCGTCTCGACTCGTGGGCCGTGATCTCGTCCGCGTGGCGCATGCTCAGGCCGATGTCGTCGAGTCCTTCGAGCAGGCGCCATTGGGTGAAGTCATCGAGCTCGAAGGAGGCGTCGACGTCGATCTCGGGTGCCCGCACGCGCCGCTCCTCGACGTCGACGACGATGTGGAGCGAGGGGTTGTCGACCAACGCGTCGAGCAGCTTCCTCGCCACGTCGGGCTCCACCTGCACCGGCAACAGGCCGACCTTCGTGCAATTGGTGCGGAAGATGTCGGCGAACCGGGACGAGATGACGGCGTTGAAGCCGTAGTCCTGCAGGGCCCACACGGCGTGCTCGCGCGACGACCCAGTGCCGAAGTTGGGGCCGGCGACGAGGATCGACGCGCCCTGGTACTCAGGCTTGTTCAACACGAAGCCGGGATCATCACGCCACTCCGAGAACAGGCCCCGGCCAAAGCCCGTGCGCTCCACGCGCTTGAGCCAGTCGCTGGGGATGATCTGGTCGGTGTCGCAGTCGGAGCGGTCCAGGGGGACGGCGGTGCCTTCGACGACGCGTACGGGTTCCATCGCTAGTTGAGCTCCTGAGGGGTGGCGAAGTGGCCGGCCACGGCGGTGGCGGCGGCGACGGCGGGGGAAACGAGGTGGGTCCTGCCACCGCGGCCCTGACGGCCTTCGAAGTTGCGGTTGGACGTCGACGCGCAGCGCTCGCCGGGCGAGAGCTTGTCGGGGTTCATGGCCAGGCACATCGAGCAGCCCGCTTCCCGCCACTCGAACCCGGCAGCCGTGAACACCCGGTCGAGACCTTCCTCCTCGGCTTGCGCTTTCACCTTCATGGAGCCGGGGACGACCATGGCCCGCATTCCCGGCTTCACCTGATGACCGTCGACCACGGCGGCTGCGGCGCGCAAGTCTTCGATGCGGGAGTTCGTGCACGAGCCGATGAACACGGTGTCGACGGGGATCTCGCGCACGGCCGTTCCCGCCGTGAGCCCCATGTAGGCAAGCGCCCGCTCGTCGGCTTCGGTCGATGGCTCCGGCACCGACCCGTCGATCGTCACGACCTGACTCGGGTTCGTGCCCCAGGAGACGTGGGGCCGGAGGGTGGCGGCGTCGATCTCCACCGACTTGTCGAATGTCGCCCCGTCGTCGGTCGTCAGCGAGCGCCAGTAGTCGAGGGCCGCCTCCCAGTCCTTGCCCTTGGGCGCGAAGCGCCGGCCCTCGAGGTAGGCGAACGTCGTGTCGTCGGGTGCGATCATGCCGGCGCGGGCGCCGCCCTCGATCGACATGTTGCAGACCGTCATGCGGCCTTCCATCGACAGGCTTCGGATCGCCGACCCCCGGTACTCGACGACGTGGCCGACGCCACCGCCGGTGCCGATGCGACCGATGATCGCCAGGATGATGTCCTTGGCCGTGACGCCGGCGGGGAGTTCGCCGTCGACACTGATCGACATGGCCTTGGGCCGCACGGCCGGCAGCGTCTGGGTGGCGAGGACGTGCTCGACCTCACTGGTGCCGATGCCGAATGCCAGCGCGCCGAAGGCGCCGTGCGTGGACGTGTGGCTGTCGCCGCACACGATCGTCATGCCCGGTTGGGTCAGCCCCTGTTCCGGCCCAATCACGTGCACGATGCCTTGGCCGGGGTCGCCCATGGGGTAGAGGCGAATGCCGAACTCTTCACAGTTCGCGCGCAAGACCTCCATCTGCTTGGCCGAGATCGGGTCCTCGAGGGGCTTGTCGAGCCCAATGGTGGGCACGTTGTGGTCCATGGTCGCGACGGTGAGGTCGGGGCGGCGAACGGCGCGGCCGTTCATGCGCAGGCCGTCGAACGCCTGGGGCGACGTCACCTCGTGGACCAGGTGAAGGTCGATGTAGAGCAGGTCGGGCTCGCCCTCGGCCCGGTGCACGACGTGGTTCTCCCACACCTTCTGGCTGAGTGTTTGCGGCATCTTGCATCTCACATTCTGAGACGATAATCTCGTGTTGTGGACAGTGTAAGCGGCATCGGCGTACTCGACAAGGCCGTCGCCGTACTCGACGCCCTCGAGGCGCGGCCGCTGTCCCTGCCTGAACTGGTCGAGGCCACCGGCCTGCCGCGGGCGACCGCCCACCGGTTGGCCGCGGCCCTCGAAGTCCACGGTTTCGTCGCACGCGATGGCGACGGCCGCTTCCAGCTCGGTGCCCGGCTCTCGCAGCCGAGCCTTCCGGCGCTCGCCCGCCCCGCACTCGAGGAGCTTCGTGACACGACAGGCGAGAGCGTGCAGCTCTACGTCCGGCGCGGCGATCAGCGCCTGTGTGTCGAGACGTTGGAATCACCACACGGTCTGCGCACGATCGTGCCCGTGGGCGCGCTCCTGCCTCTCGACGCGGGCTCGGCCGGCAAGGTCCTCCGGGAGGACCCCGCGGTCCTCAAGCGAGGCTGGGCCGAGAGTGTCGAGGAGCGCCAGAAGGGAGTCGCTTCGGTGAGCGCTCCCGTGTACGACGACGGCCGCATCGTTGCCGCTGTATCGGTGTCGGGTCCGGTCGAGCGAACGACTCGCGCCCCCGGCCGCCGCTATGCAAAGTCAGTGGTCGCCGCCGCGCGCGCGGTGGAGGCCGTGTTCAGGGCGTGACGACGACCGTTACCTGGAGGTCGGCCGAGCTGGCGTAGGGGTTGTTGCACTCCTGCATGGCCGAGCGCACGTTCACCGTGACCTGGTACGTGCCGGGCTGTGCGTACGTGTGGTTGAGGTCCGCAGCGATCGAGCCCTTGTTCTTGGCCGGGGGCGTCCATGGCCCGTACTGCGGTGGGCAGTAGGACGGGTCGATCGCCGGACGAGGATCGCAGTGGTAGCCCTGCCCGTCGCCGAAGTCGATGTTGCACTCCTGGAGCGGCGCGGCGTCGGGATCGGTCCCGGTGACGGTGAACGTCACCGCGCCGCCACCCTTGTTGGTGGCGGTGACCTGACCGGTGATCGGCTGGTTCGGATCGGGAGGCGGCTGCCATGAGAACGGTCCACATGCGGGGTCGTAGGAGTTTCGACACACCGTGGTCGGCGTTGCGCCGTTGGGCGGCGCCGTGTTCTTCAGCGCCGCCGTCGTCGACGGTGCGGGGGCCTTGGCGGCCGGCTTCGGCGCCGCGGTCGTCGGCGGCCGCGTGATCACCGTGCCCAGCACGAGGGCGGGCGCCGTCGTCGACGTGGTGGGCCCGGGCGCGTCGGGCGGCGGAAGCACGCCCGGCTCGGCGTTCACCACGCCCTCGCCCGACAGGGTGGTCGGCGTCGTCGCTTGCGCGGCTCCGGTGGCCTGCACGTTCTGGCTGCCACCGCCACCGCTCAACAGCCCGGCCGTGGCCGCGATCAGGGCGACGGCCACGGCGGCGCAGAGACCGACGAGCAGACGTCGTCGGTCCACGAACCGCTGTGCTCGTTCGAAGAGCTCGCTGCGGGGTCGAGGGTCCATCAGTGCGTCAATTGCTCCAAGTGCTCAACAGGTGACGGTCTGCCTATGAGACGGTGACCTGTACCGGCGACTGTGCAGAGCCGCCGTAGGGGTCGGGGTTGCAGAAGCTGTGCGACTGGACCACGACTGACGCCTGATATGTACCCGGGCCCGGATACGTGTGCGGCGCGTTCGGGACATCGAATTCCTGCTGGTCGTCGACCTTTGCGGGCGGCGTCCATGGGCCATAGGGAGTCTGGCACGTCGGTGGCGGTGGGCAGGTGCTCCCGCTATGTCCGTCTCCGAAGTCGATGAAAAAGGCGCACCGGTCGACCTTGGCGTCTGGATCGTGGGCCACGATGTGGAAGTTCACCGACTCGGTCCCGTTCACCTGCTGCGTTGTCACTGTGACTGTGAGTGGCGCATTGGGGCCGGAGTCGGTATCCCAGTGGAACGGACCGCAGGCGGGGTCGTAGCTGTTGTGGCACGGCGCTCGAGCGGGCGGCGGTGGCGCAGACGCGGGCGCCGATGTCGTCGTCGGCGCCGCTGGCGGCACGGTCGCGCCCGTCTGGAGGGGCGTCACCGTGCCGGGCGCAGTGGTTGTCGTCAGGTTGGGGACCGGCCCCATCGGCACCCCGGCGACGACTCCAATGCCTGTCGTGGTGCTTGTGGTGGCTGGCGCCGAAAGCTCGCCCGAGGAGACCTGCTTCGTGCCGCTGTCCGAGTTGAGAGCAATGCCGGGAATAGCAGCTACGAGGACAACGGCCACCGCCGCCAGGAGGCCCCACCGGATGCGCCTGCGGCGCGTGGCGTCGGCGTCGGTCAGAGACGAGGGATCGTCCCGGTGCTCGTACACCCCGCCAAGGTTGGCACCTCCTGTGCCCACGGCGGTGGCGGCTGTGTCGTCAACCCGTCGTAGTTGTCGTCGTCGAAACCGGCGGCCCGATGACGGTCACTGTCGCGGTGGCCGAGCCCTCGCCCGCGTACGCCACGGGCAGCCCGCCACACGCGTAGTCGGGCCCGTCCACCGTTGCCTTGACCGTGTAGGTCCCCGGCGCGCCGTAGGCATTGGTGTAGTCGAATTCCTCGTGGTCGGGATTCTTCGGCGGTGGATCCCACGGGCCATGCGGTGACTTTCCAACAGACTCGGGAGTACCGCTGCAGAACCCTTCAGGCATCGTCTCGGTCCCATGGCCGTCTCCGAAGAGGATGCCGCGTGCGCCGATCCAGGTGTTCGGGTCTGTCGCCGCGACGTGGAAGGTGACGGTGTCGCCGGGCTTGGGATTGCTCGGTGAGTAGGTCAGCGAGACCGTGATGGGATCCGTCACCGGCGCGGGGTCCCATCGGAAGGGACCACACCTGGGGTCGTAGCTGTTTCGGCACAGCAGGGTCGTTGTTCTTGTCGTCGACGGTGGCTGGGTCGTTGTGGTTGTCGCCCCAACAGTGGTCGAGGTTGTCTCAGGAGCCGGAGCGGGGACGGTCTGGTCGGTGGTGTCCTCGCTCGATGTCGTTGTCGGGGCGCCGATCGTGTTGACCTTGCCGTGGCTGCCGCCGGAGCCGGTCAGTGCGACGGCGGGGACGGCGATGAGGATGAGGGCCCCGGGTCGGGTTCCGGGTGACCCCGGCGGACTGTGTCGATGGGGAGATTGGTCGCCACCCGCAGCACCCACCCATCCCTGTGGGGAAGCTTGCCCACCCGCCGCCAGTGGAGATAGGTCCGCGCGAGGGTCTCTGCGGCTACGTCCTCGGCTGCGGTTCGGTTGCTGAGGATTTGGTATGCGAGACGCTCAGCCCGGGGGAAGAGCTCGTCGAAGGCCTCCTCGAATCCGTCAGGCCCCCCTGGCTGTTCCCCCATACCTACTAAACGGGCGAACTCCCTTTTCGGACGACATTCGTTCGGGAGGCGACGTCCCGGCAGGCATCGACCAGGACGGGGACGAAGCGCTGGGGATTGATGGCGCAGACAAGATGGTCGCCCTCGACCGGAAACACACGCGCTCCCGGAATGGCCTCGGCCAGCTTGCGCTGCCGGACCGGAGGCACGGCGCGGTCGCGGGTCGTCAGCACGACTGCAGCAGGGACGTCGACCTGACCGATCCACTCATGTGAGGTGAACCGACCGAGTGCGGCCGCGGCAGCCGCCAAGGACGCAGGATCGCCGCGCCGGAGCTCGCGCATGGCCCAGCGTTGGGCAGGCGGGTCATCCACTCGCGCCGTGGCGAAGCGGCGCATCATCTGGCGGCGAACGCCTTCGGGGGCCACGCCGGCGGCGATGGCGATCCCAGGAAGGACAGAGAAGGCGACGCGCGCCCCCGTGCTGTCACCCCGGAAGTTGCGGCTGGTCGCACAAAGCACGAGCCCCGCAACACGGTCGCGGTGTCGGTACCAGGTCAGCTGCGCGATCGGTCCACCCATCGAGTAACCGACGGCGACGAAGCGGTCGACGCCGACGACGTCGGCGAGCGCGGCGACATCGTCGGCGCAACCGGCAAGCCGGAAGCGGGACCCGACCCGGATGCCTTGCCCGTGCCCGCGGTGGTCGATGGCGAGCACGCGGAAATGGCGGCCGAGCGCGTCATAGGACGGGAACCAGTTCAGGTCGGCGCTGGCACCGAGACCGTGCAACAGGATGATCGTCGGCGCACCGGGAGGCCCGGCGATCTCGCGCACGAACGTGGTCCCCCGGCCGGGTAGCTCGACGCGGCGGCCGGACGGGAGCGGGACGGGCGGCGCGAACGCCGCCTGCGGGTTCGACGTCGACATTGCGTCAGACGTCGACAGCGACGACCTCGACCTTCAGCGTGCCGCCGGGGGCCTCGTAGCTGACCACGTCGCCCGCAGTCTTTCCGACCAGCGCCTGACCGAGGGGAGAGCCGGGCGAGATCACCGATACGTCATCCCGTCGCTCTTCAATCGAGCCGATGAGGTAGCGCTCGGTGTCGTCGTCGCCCTCGTACTTGATGGTGACGATCGAACCGGCTCCGACGGCACCACTCGAGCCTGACGACGTGTCGACGATCTCTGCGTTCTTGAGCATCGCCTGGAGCTGACGGATGCGCGCCTCCATCTTCCCCTGGTCGTCCTTGGCCGCGTGGTAGTCGCCGTTCTCGGAGAGGTCGCCGAGCTCACGGGCTCGCTCGATCAGCCCAGCGATCTCTGTGCGTCCCCTCGTCGTGAGGTCGTCTAGCTCGGCCTTCAGGCGGTCGTAGGCATCACGGGAAAGCTGGGTGGAAGCCATGCCCGCGAGGCTATAGCCCCCGCGAGTTGCCGAATCCCTGTTTCTCACCGATACTGGAGGGGCTGTGACCGCTTTTTCGATCGCCGTAATTCCGTAGCACACGCCCTCGCCCGGCGTGTGCCTCCGACCGTCCACAATGTGGGCGGTTTTTCTTTTGTCAGTTTGAATTCATAGATGTCAGTTTGAATTCATAGAGCCAGAAAGATTCTGAGGTTGACCCACAACATCGGTGTCATCGGTGGCGATGGCATCGGCCCCGAAGTGATCGCCGAGGCCCTCAAGGTCGTGCGCGCCGCTGGTGTCGACGTCGACACCACTGAGCTCGACCTGGGCGGCGCGCGGTATCTGCGGACCGGCGATGTGCTGCCCGACGACGAGCTCGAGGACCTGCGCCGCTTCGACGCCATCCTCCTGGGTGCCGTCGGCACCCCCGATGTCCCTCCGGGCGTGCTGGAACGGGGCCTGCTGCTGAAGATGAGGTTCGGCCTCGATCAGTACATCAACCTGCGTCCGTTCACCGACGCGCCTCGTGGGCTCGACTTCACCGTCATCCGGGAGAACACCGAAGGGTCCTACGCGGGCGAGGGTGGCTTCTTGCGCAAGGACACCCCCCACGAAGTGGCGACACAGGGTTCCGTCAACACCCGGATGGGCGTCGAGCGCTGCGTGCGCTTCGCCTTCGACCTCGCCCGTTCCCGTCCCCGTAAGCACCTCACACTCGTGCACAAGACCAACGTGCTGACCTTCGCCGGCGACCTCTGGCAACGGACGTTCAATGAGGTGGCGGCGTCGTACCCTGAAGTCACGACCGCGTACAACCATGTCGACGCTGCGTGCATCTTCTTCGTGCAAGACCCCGGTCGTTACGACGTGATCGTGACCGACAACCTCTTCGGCGACATCCTCACCGACCTGGGCGCGGCTGTCGCCGGCGGCATCGGCCTGGCCGCGTCGGCGAACCTCAACCCGGACCGCACGGGCCCGTCGATGTTCGAACCCGTGCACGGCTCGGCGCCCGACATCGTCGGCACCGGTCAGGCCAACCCCCTTGCCGCCATCCGCTCGGCGGCCATGATGCTCGAGTTCTTGGGCGAGGCTGACGCCGCCGCCCGCATCACCAAGGCGTGCCAGGAGGCGGTCGACGTCCCCGGCACCACGTCACAGATCGGCGACCACGTCGCCGAGCGCGTTTAAGGAGAAGTCGCATGCCCCTCGACACGGTCGAGAAGATCTGGATGGACGGCGAGTTCGTCGACTGGGACGACGCCAAGATCCACATCCTCACTCACTCGCTGCACTACGGCAGCGGCGTGTTCGAGGGCATCCGCGCCTACCCGACGTCGCGTGGCGCCGGTGTGTTCCGGCTCACCGACCACATCGACCGCCTGTTCATGAGCGCCAAGGTGTTCCTCATCGACATCCCGTTCACGCCGGTGCAGTTGGTCGAGGCGGTCAAGGACACCATCCGGGTCAACGGGTTGGAGCAGTGCTACATCCGGCCCATCGCCTATCTGGGCTACGGCGAGATGGGTTTGAACCCGCTGCCGTGCCCGGTGAACGTCTCCATCGCCGTCTGGCCGTGGGGCACGTATCTCGGTGACGAAGGCCTCAAGCACGGCGTGCGCACCAAGATCAGCTCCTGGCAGCGTCACGACCCCAATGCCGTGCCGCCGGGTGCCAAGGGCACCGGCATGTACATCAACTCGTCGATGGCCAAGGTCGAGGCCCTCAAGGCCGGGTACGACGAGGCCATCCTGTTGTCGCCCCAGGGCTACGTCAGCGAGTGCACGGGCGAGAACATCTTCATCGTCCGCCGCGGCAAGCTCATCACGCCGCCGGTGACCGCGGGCGCGCTCGAGGGCATCACCCAGGATTCGGTGATGACGATCGCGCGCGACCTCGGCTACGACGTCGAGGTCGGCAACATCCTGCGCAGCGACCTCTACATGTGCGACGAGGCGTTTCTCACCGGGACGGCGGCCGAGGTCGTGCCTATCCGTGAGATCGACGATCGCATGATCGGTGAGCCCGGTCCGATGACCAAGGCCATCCAGGAGACCTACTTCGCAACCGTCCGCGGCGAGGTCGACAGATACAAGGACTGGGTCGAACATGTCGGATAGCGCCGACGCAGACGTAACGCTGCCCGCGTCCGTCGAGGTCTTCGACACGACTTTGCGCGACGGCAGCCAGCTGGAAGGCATCTCGCTCACCGTCGACGACAAGCTGCGCATCGCCGAGCAACTCGACTGGCTCGGGGTCAACTACATCGAGGGCGGGTGGCCAGGTGCCAACCCCAAGGACGACGAGTTCTTCCGGCGCGTGCACGACGAGCTCAAGCTCGACAGCAGCACGCTGGTCGCCTTCGGGTCGACGAGAAGGAAGGCCGGCAAGGTCGACTCCGACGACACGCTCCGTCACCTGCTCGAGGCCAACACGGGCACGGTGTGCATCGTCGGCAAGACGTGGGACTACCACGTGACCGCCGCCCTCGAGACGACACTCGACGAGGGCGTGGCCATGGTGGCCGACTCGGTCGAGTTCCTGCGCGGTCAGGGCCGCGAGGTCCTTTTCGACGCCGAGCACTTCTTCGACGGCTACAAGCGCAATCCCGAGTTCAGCTTGCGCGTGCTCGAGGGCGCGGTGGAGAAGGGCGCGTCGACGTTGGTCCTGTGCGACACCAACGGTGGGTCGCTGCCCCACGAGGTCGAGCGCATCGTCGCTGACGTCACGCGCTACTTCGATGCCGACGTCCGCATCGGCGTGCACACCCACGACGACACCGGCTGCGGTGTGGCCAACGCCTTGGCCGGCGTACGCGGTGGCGCGACGCACGTGCAGGGCACGGTCAACGGCTACGGCGAGCGCACCGGTAACTGCAACCTCACCACCGTCATCGCCAACCTGGCCCTGAAGATGGGCGTGCAGACCATCCCGGCCGACCGCATGGAGCGGCTGACGCCGGTCTCGCACCACGTGGCCGAGCTGGTCAACATGCCGCTCAATCCCCAGCAGCCGTATGTGGGCACGTCGGCCTTCGCCCACAAGGCGGGCCTGCACGTGAGCGCCATCGCCCGCAGGCCCGACGCCTACGAACATGTACCGCCCGACACCGTCGGCAACGGCACTCGGTTTGTGGTGTCGGAGCTGGCGGGCAAGTCCACGCTGCAGCTCAAGGCCAAGGAGCTCGACCTCGACATCGACGGCCCGTCGCTGTCGGAGGTCGTCGATGAGCTGAAGCGCCTGGAGCACGAGGGCTACCACTTCGAGGCGGCTGACGGTTCACTCGAACTCCTGCTGCGCAGGGCGACCGGATGGGAGCAGGACTTCTTCCGCATGGAGTCCTTCCGGGTGATCACCGACGAGATTGGTGACCGGGCCTTCACCACCGAGGCGACGGTCAAGGTGCACGTCGGCGGCGAGCGCAAGGTCGCCACCGCCGAGGGCAACGGTCCGGTCAACGCGTTGGACAAGGCTCTGCGCCTGGCCATCGGCTCGCGGTTCCCCGTGCTCGAGCGCATCCATCTCACCGACTACAAGGTGCGCGTCCTGGACACCGCCAAGGGGACAGGAGCCGTCACTCGCGTTCTCATCGACAGCACCGACGGCGAGCGCTCGTGGTCGACGATCGGCGTCTCCGACAACATCATCGAGGCGTCGTGGCAGGCACTGTGCGACTCGATCGTGTTCGGCCTGTTGCACAACACGGACTAGCGAGTAGAAAGCAAACCGTGGCTGCCCCCGAATACGTGCCCGTCTCGCTGAACGAGTTGCCGCGGCTCAAGGAGCCGATCCCGGCTCCGGCGCCGTGGAAGGCGGACCGCCCGGCGGATCTCAAGACGCCTGGACAGCCTCGGGGGCCCAAGTTCGGCAACCCCGGCCCCGACCAGGGCTATGCCTTGAAGTTGGCTCGACGGTTCGACGACCGGCTGGTCTTGGCGGACGGGGAGCACAAGGAAGACGTCGTCGCCGGGTGTCTCGGCGTAGCGACCAAGCGATCGTCGCTGTTCGGACGGGCGCCGGTCATCCACGACCTCGAGCTCGCGTTCACGCTCTGGGGCTTCCTCACTCCGCCGCCCGAATATCTGGCGGAGTTCCGCCGGCCGCTGTTCGAAGGCGCCCGCCACCATTACTGGGAGCAGCGCCAGATCTCCGACCTGGTGCCCGAGTCGACGATCCTGATGACGCCCGCCCAGGTACGCGACCGGCTCCCGGACTGGCGCAGCCTCCTCAACCTCTAGCAGCGCGCCGCTCGGGGGTAAGGGCGTCGCCGAAGGCGACTCGATTAGACCCGGAGGGTAATGGAATTCGAGCGACTAGAGATCCCCGTCGGTGAGTTCGTGTTCGACGCCCGGGCTGCCGGTCCGGCCGACGGCGAGCTGGTACTGCTGTTGCACGGCTTCCCGCAATCGTCGTGGGAGTGGCGGTCGCAGCTCTCCGCGCTGGCCGACGCCGGCTATCGGGCGATCGCGCCCGACCAGCGCGGTTACTCCTCTCGGGCCCGGCCCGAGGGCGTTTCGAACTACGAGGTCGAGCACCTCGTCGCCGATGTGCTGGCCATCGCCGACTGGCTGGGCGGGCATCAGTTCCACCTCGTCGGCCACGACTGGGGCGCGGCGGTGGCGTGGGGCGTCGGCGGCACGCACCAGGAACGACTACGGACGCTGAACATCGTCTCGGTCCCGCATCCCAAGGCATTCGCCAAGGCGCTGACCGACAGCAAAGACCAGCAAGACCGGTCCTCTTACATCCAGCTGTTCCGCGAGGAGGGCAAGGCCGAGGAGGTGCTCGGCGGCAACGACTTCGCGGCGTTGCGCGGCATGTTGAGCACGGCCGGGTCGGCTGAAGACGTCGAGGAGTACATGCGGGTGCTCGGCCAGCCCGGCGCGCTGACCGCCGCCCTCAACTGGTACCGGGCCATGCAGCCCGGCCTTGTCGGCGACATCGGCCCGATCACGATGCCGACGATGTTCGTGTGGAGCACCGACGACATCGCCCTAGGTCGCGAGGGCGCCGAAGCGACCGCCCAGTACGTCGACGGCCCCTACCGCTTCGAGATCCTCGAAGGCGTCAGCCACTGGATCCCCGAGCAAGCCGCCGACGACCTCAACCGCCTCCTCCTCGAGCACATCGGCGGCGCTTGACCACTTCTGCCGCTACGCGTCGGGGAGGGTGATGCCTTCCTCGTCGGCCTTCTTGGCGACGGCCTCGGGGAACAGGTTCTTCACCAGGAAGATGTCGCGGATCATCACGTAGTCGGGGGCCAGGACCTTGGCGTAGCGCTCGAAGTACATGAGTTGCTTGGTGACTAGTACCAGTTCCTTGGGCGACTGGGCGCCGAACTGCTCGGCCATGTCCAGCTGCTGCTTCATCATCTCGCCGAGGCTCACCTCGCCGATCGTCATGCTGAGCATCGGCTCCATCACCATCTTGATCTGCTCGGCGATGACCTCGTCGGCTCCGATCGACTCGGGCACGATGCCGAGACGCTTCCAGGCCCGCACGATGCGGGTGAAGTCGTTGTCGATCATCATCGTGTAGACCGCATCGGACAGTGCGTCGCGGTACTCGACGGGCAGGTCGCCCATGATCCCGAAGTCGAGGTAGGCGGCCCGGTCGTCCGCCAACAGCCACAGGTTCCCGGCGTGGACGTCGCCATGGAACGGGCCGTGGCGCAGTGCCGCCTCCATCCAAACCTTGACGCCCCGCCGCAGCATGAGCTCACCGTCGATGCCGCGGCGCTCGACCTCTTGGAAGTCGTCGAGAGGCGTGCCGTACATGCGCTCCATGGCGATGACGCGGGGGCCGCAGTAGTCCCAGTAGACCTCGGGCGCCGTCACCCACTTGTTGTCGCCGAACGCCGGGATGTTGTCGCGGAACTTCGACTGCCGGAAGGCCTCGAGCGCCGAGTTCAGCTCCTGGTTGGTGACCGCGTGCAGATCCTCGATGACGCCCTGGGTGTTGGCGAGCCGCCCGGCTTTGGTGCGCATCAGCAGCTTGGCGATCCGGTACATGATGCGGAGGTCGCGGTTCATGCGCGCCTTGATGTCGGGGCGCTGGACCTTGAGCACGGCCTGCCTGCCGTCGAGGAGCACACACGCGTGTACCTGGGCGATCGACGCCGCCGAGAGGGGGGTGTCGTCGAAGGAGCGGAAGATCTGGTGCACAGGCCGGCCCAGGTCCTCGCACACGATGCGCCGGGCGATCTCGGCTGGGAACGGCGGCACCTCGTCGAGGAAGCGGAGGCAGGCGTCCGCCAGTGGCCGCGGGAACAGGCCCGGCGAAGAGGCGATCAGTTGCCCGAGCTTGACGAACGTCGGCCCGAGGAGCTCGAAGGCCTGGACGAGCCCCTCTGAGAGCTCAGTGGCCCACGACCGACCGCGCTTGATGACGACCCGGGCCAGCGTTCGAATCAGCACGAGGACGAAGACCAGGTAGATCTCCGCCATGTGCCTGACTTCCCGCAGGCCAAACGTCGTCAAGGACGGGGCGTCGACCTCCAGGGCTGAAGCGGGCGGCCCTCCGGCAAACGGGCCTCGGAAGGAAACGGGGTGTTTGACTTCGGCGGGGATGGTCTCCGCCGTTCTGTCCGTGCTGGCTGTGCCGTTTGTGCTGCTCGATTCACTCGGGTCGGGGATCGCCACGGTGTCAGACTGCCATTGATGTCCCAGCCGATAACACTCAGCGCCGAGCAGCGTGAGTTCCGCGCCGTCGTCCGCCAGTTCGCGGAGGACAAGATCGCGCCCCGCGCGGCCGAGGTCGACCGCACCGCGACCTACTCGTGGGAGAACTTCGCCGACTGCCGGGCCATGGAGCTTCCCGCCCTCGGGATCCCCGCCGAATACGGCGGCTCAGGCGCCGACAGCACCACTCAGGCGATCATGGTCGAGGAGCTGGCGCGGGTGTGCGCGTCGACCGCGCTCACGATCCTCATCTCCCGTCTGGCGACGATCCCGATCCTCAACTGGGGTTCGGAGGACCTGAGGCGGCGCTACGTGACGCGCATCGCATCGGGCGAGAGCCAGGGTTCGTACTGCCTATCGGAGCCCGAGGCCGGCTCGGACGTTGCGTCGATGAAGGCACGGGCTGTCCGCGACGGTGACTCGTACGTCTTGTCGGGGATGAAGTCGTGGATCACCAACGCCGGCATCAGCGACATCTACATCGTGTTCGCCAAGACGGACCCGGAAGCCGGCAACCGTGGTGTTTCCTGCTTCGTCGTCGAGCGGGAGTTCGGGCTCAACTTCGGCAAGCTCGAGGACAAGATGGGTGTGCGGGGGAGTCCGACTGGCGAGGTGCTCCTCGAGGGTGCGCGTGTCCCGGTCGAAAACCGCATCGGGGAGGAGGGCCAGGGGTTCTCCATCGCGATGGCCACGCTCGCCCGCAGCCGTCCCACGATCGGCGCCCAAGCGGTCGGCATCGCCCAGGGCGCTATCGACGAAGCGGCCGCGTACATCAAGGGCCGCCATCAGTTCGGCCGGCCCATCGCCGACCTGCAGGGTGTGCAGTTCATGCTGGCGGACATGGCCATGAAGACCGAGGCGGCACGGGGACTCGTGTACCGGGCAACGGCGCTGATCGATGAGCGCGATCCGAGGCACGAGCTGGCCAAGGTCGGCGCCATGGCCAAGTGCTTCGCCTCCGATACCGCCATGGAGGTGACAACCAACGGCATCCAGCTCCTCGGCGGCTACGGCTACGTCAAGGATTTTCCGATGGAGCGATACTTCCGGGACGCGAAAGTGACGCAGATCTACGAGGGAACCAACCAGGTCCAGCGGGTGGTGATCGCCCGCCGTCTCCTGGCTGAAACGTAAGGGGAGGGCGCATGCCGCACGAGGTCCGAGGCGTGGTGTCGGTGGCGAAGGGCAAGCCGGTCGAGATTGCCGCGATACGGGTGCCCGACCCGGGGCCCGGCGAGGCGCTCGTGCGCGTGCAGGCGTGCGGCGTGTGCCACACCGACCTCCACTATCGGGAGGGCGCAATCAACGACGACTTTCCGTTCCTGCTCGGCCACGAGGCCGCGGGCACGGTCGAGGCGGTGGGCGACGACGTGGCCGGTCTCGAGCCTGGCGACTACGTCGTGCTGGCGTGGCGGGCGCCGTGCGGCACGTGCCGGTCGTGTCGGCGGGGCCGGCCCTGGTACTGCTTCGGCAGCCTCAATGCGACCCAGCCCATGACGTTGCTCGACGGCACGCCACTGAGCCCGGCGTTGGGTATCGGCGCGTTCGCCGACAAGACGCTCGTCGCCGCCGGTCAGGCCGTGAAGGTCGACCCCGCGGCGCGCCCCGAAGCCGCCGGCCTCATCGGGTGCGGAATCATGGCCGGGTTCGGCGCGGCCGTGAACACCGGCGGGGTCTCGCGTGGCGACACGGTCGCCGTGATCGGCTGCGGCGGCGTGGGCAACGCCGCCATTGCCGCCTCGGCATTGGCCGGAGCGCGCAAGGTCATAGCCGTCGACGTCGACTCCCGGAAGCTCGAGTGGGCGCGGGGGTTCGGGGCGACGGACGTCATCGACGCGTCCAAGACGGACGCCGTGGAGGCGATCAAGAACCTGACCGATGGCGACGGCGCTGACATCGTCATCGAGGCCGTCGGCCGCCCCGACACGTGGAAGCAGGCGTTCTTTGCGCGGGACCTGGCCGGCACCGTCGTGCAGGTCGGCGTTCCGTCACCGGAGATGACCGTCGAGCTGCCGTTGATCGAGTTGTTCGGCCGAGGCGGTGCCTTGAAGTCGTCGTGGTACGGCGACTGTCTGCCGACCCGGGACTTTCCGATGCTCATCGACCTCTACTTGCGCGGGAAGCTCGACCTCGACGGCTTCGTGTCCGAGACCATCGGCATCGACCAGGTCGAAGACGCGTTCGAGAAGATGCAGCGCGGCGAGGTGCTGCGCTCAGTCGTCGTTCTCTAAGCGGTCAGCTCGGATCGCAGGACCGTCACGGCCTGGCCGGCGATCTTGACGCGGTCGCCCGCGACTCGCACCCGGAACTCGCCGCCTCGGGCCGACGCCTGGCGGGCCATGAGCTCATCCTTGCCGAGGCGGGCTGCCCACATGGGTGCCAGCGTGCAGTGGGCCGACCCCGTGGCCGGGTCCTCCGGGATGCCGACCTTGGGACCGAAGACGCGGTCGGCGTAGTCAAAGCCGTCAGCTCCGGGCGCCGTGTAATAGACAACTCGGGCGGACACCTGCTCCAGCTCGTACATGTCGGGCTCGAAGGCGCGCAACTCTTCCTCCGACGACATCTCGCGCACCTCGACGAGGGGGTCGTCAGCGGGCGCAGCCGGAAAGTCGAGCTCGATCCAGTCTCCGTCGGGAGCGGCACCCAGCACGCCGCTACGAGTGTGGAACTGGAGTGGATCGCCCGTCGGCGCGTGGCCGTCCTGCCAGAGCACATGGGCACTGGCGAGCGTCGCGTGGCCGCAGATGTCGACTTCGACGGTGGGGGAGAACCAGCGCAGGTTCCACTCACCATCGCCCCGAGGGACCAGAAAGGCGGTCTCCGAAAGATTCATTTCCCGGGCGACGTCCTGCATCCAGTCGTCGGACGGATACTCATCGACGACACACACCGCCGCCGGATTCCCACCGAACGGCCGGTGGGTGAAGGCGTCGACGGTGACGATCGGGAAGGCCACGGCGCTCAGTACGCGCGCGCGACCACGGCGACGAGGTCATCCTCGTCGGTCGTGAGGGGCACCGAGCCGTCGGGACGGCGCAGGCACCGAACGCTGACGCTCTCCTGATTCAAACGCTTCTCGAGGTCACCGCTCGGGTCCCACTTGATGCGGGCGAAGCCGGTGCGGGCGCCTTCGATCGCCTCGTCGACCGTCGCGGCGTCGACGGTCCGCTTCTCCTGGCGCTGCTGGGCCTGCCGGTGCAGTGCCTTCTGGATTTCATCGAGCATCTCGGGGATGCGAGTCGGCAGGCCGTCGAGCGGGGTCGACTCCTTCTCGCCCTTGTCACGACGGACCAGTGTCGCGGTCCCGCCGGCGATGTCACGCGGGCCGACTTCGAGCCGGAGGGGAACGCCCTTGAGCTCCCACTCGACCGCCCGCCGTCCGAACTGGCCATCGCGGTTGTCGAGCTCGACGCGCACGCCCGCCGCCTGCAGCTGCTTGGCCAACGCCGCCGCTTTGTCACCGGCGCCGTCCTCATCGCGGACGACGAGGACGACGACCTGGATGGGCGCCAGCTTCGGCGGGATCCGGAGCCCGGCGTCGTCGCCGTGGGTCATGATCAGGCCGCCGACCATCCGTGTCGAGACGCCCCAGGACGTCTGCCACGCGTACTCGCGGTCGCCGGTTTCGGTGAGGAACTGGGTCTCGAACACCTTGGCGAAGTTCTGGCCGAGGAGGTGGCTGGTACCCATCTGCAGCGCCTTGCCGTCGCCCATCATCGCCTCGCACGTCCATGTCTGATCGGCGCCCGCGAAGCGTTCGTTCTCAGTCTTGAGCCCGGTCAGCACGGGCACCCCGAGGACGCTGACCATGAAGTCCTCGTAGACCTCGTGGAGGATGCGCAGCGCGTAGTCGCGAGCGTCCTGTTCGGAGGCATGGCACGTGTGTCCCTCCTGCCAGAGGAACTCGGTCGTGCGCAGGAAGAGGCGGGGCCGCAGCTCCCAACGCACGACGTTCGCCCACTGGTTGATCAACAGCGGGAGATCCCGGTAGCTCTGCAGCCACTTCGAGAAGTAGGCGTTGATGACGGTCTCGCTTGTGGGTCGGACGACGAGCGGCTCCTCGAGTTCCTTGCCGCCGCCGTGGGTCACGACCGCGAGCTCCGGGCTGAAGCCCTCGACGTGGTCGGCTTCCTTGTTCAGGTAGGACTCGGGGATGAACAGCGGGAAGTAGGCGTTCTGGGCGCCGGCGGCCTTGATGCGCTGGTCGACCTCGCTCTGCATGCCCTCCCACAGCGCCCATCCGTACGGGCGGATGACCATCGTCCCCCGGGCCGGGCCGTTCTCGGCCAGCTCGGCCTTGGCGACGACGTCCTGATACCAACGCGGGAAGTCCTCGGCCTGCGGGGTGAGCACGCTCGTCTTCGCCATCCTGAACCACGCTACTGGCCGTCGATAGCGTGACTTCGGTGGCCGTCAGCCCTCGCGTTCGCTTCGCACCCTCGCCCACCGGCTTCCTGCACGTGGGCGGGGCCCGCACGGCGCTGTTCAACTGGCTGTTCGCGCGGCACACCGGCGGCACCTTCATCCTCCGCATCGAGGACACCGACACCGAGCGCACCCGCGAGGAATGGGTAACCGGCATCCAGTCGACGCTGCGCTGGCTCGGCCTCGACTGGGACGAGGGTCCCTACCGTCAGTCCGAACGGGCTCACCTCTACAAGGACGCGGCCGACAAGCTTGTCGCCGAGGGCCGCGCCTACGTGCCCGAAGGCGAAGAGAGCGTCATCCGGTTCCGGGTCCCCAAGGAGGGGTCCACGAGCTTCACCGACGTCATACGCGGCGAGGTCACCGAGAAGAACGAGACGCTCGAGGACTTCGTGATCGTGCGGTCCACCGGACACCCGACCTTCTACCTGGCCAATGCCGTGGACGACGTCGACATGGGGATCACCCACGTCATCCGCGGCGAGGACCTGTTGCCGTCCACCCGGCGGGTGCTGTTGCTCCGAGAGGCGCTCGGCACGACCGAACAGCCGGTGTTCGCCCATCTGCCGCTGCTGGTCGGGAAGGACCGGGCCAAGTTGGGGAAGCGCCACGGCGACGTCGCCCTCGAGGACTACCGCGACAAGGGCTACCTGTCGGAGGCACTACGGAACTACCTGTCGTTGCTCGGGTGGGCGCCGCGTGACGGCCGAGAGATCGTCCCCATCGACGAGATCGTCGCCGAGTTCCGACTGGAGGACGTGACCAAGGCCGCGGCCTACTTCGACAACCAGAAGCTCGACCACATCAACGGCGAATACATCCGGAACCTGCCGGTCGCCACGTTCGTTCGCGAGTCGTTGCCCTGGCTCGAATCCGATCCTCCGTGGCCGCCCGAGCGGTTCGATCCCGACGTGTTCGACCGCATGGCCGCGCTCGTGCAGGAGCGGGTGAAGACCCTCGCCGAGGTGCCCGGCATGGTCGACTTCCTGTTCCTCGAAGAGCCCGAGATCGACGACAAGTCCTGGCAGAAGGCGATGAAGTCGCCCGCGGCCGATGTCCTTGGCGACGCCATCGCCGAATACGAGAAGTGCGACTGGGAACCGCAGGTGCTGCACGAGGTCACGCTGAGCGTGGGGGAGCGGCACGGGCTGAAGCTGGCGAAGGCCCAGGCGCCGATCCGGGTCGCGGTCACCGGGCGCTCCGTGGGGCCGCCGCTGTTCGAGTCGCTGGCCGTCCTTGGCCGTGACGCCGTGCTCGACCGACTGCGGGCGGCCCGCGCCCGGTTGGCGGACGAAGGGACGTAGTCGTGCGGCGGGTCGCCGTCATCGGTCTCAAGGTCACGGCGGCCGTGCTTGCCGCGGTCCTCCTGTACGTGGGCGTCACCTTCGTGCAGGTGTGGCTGGCGTCCCGCGACGACAACGCTCACAAGGCCGAGGCCATCGTCGTCTTCGGCGCCGCCCAGTACAACGGCCGGCCGTCGGCGGTTCTCAAGGCCAGGCTCGACCACGCGGTCGACCTCTACCACCGCCACGTCGCGCCGTACATCGTCGTCACCGGCGGCAAACAGCCGGGCGACAACTTCACCGAGGCGACGGCGTCGGCCGACTACCTCCACACGAAAGGCGTCCCCGACTCCGACATCCTGCGCGAGGTCTCGGGCCACTCGTCCTGGCAGTCACTGGCGTCGACGGCGGCGTTTCTCAAGGTGCGCCACATCAAGGACGTGGTCCTCGTCTCTGATCCGTTCCACTCCCTGCGCATCGGAGGGATGGCGTCTGAGCTCGGGCTCGACGCCGCTACGTCACCGACCCGGACGAGCCCGATCACCGGCTTGGAGGCCGCCGAATACATGGGCCGGGAGACCGTCGCCGTCGCCGTCGGCCGCATCGTTGGCTTCCGCCGGGAGGCCGGCGTGAAGAGCGTCGTCACCCGAGACGTCGGGTAGCCTCGCTGCGCCCTTCGGGGGTGGTGTAATCGGCAACACAACTGGTTCTGGTCCAGTCATTGAGGGTTCGAGTCCTTCCCCCCGAGCTCGTCAACAATTCTCCATGTGAGAGTCGGAATCCACCTCCCGCAATACGGCCGTGCCGCCAGTGCGTCGGCGATACGAGACGCGGCGGTCGCCGCTGAGGAGCTCGGCTTCGCCGACGTCTGGGCCAGCGATCACATCGTGCGACCGGCCGCCCAGGACTATCCGTCGGCGTATCTGTTCGACCCGCTCCTCACCCTCACATGGGCGGCGGCAGCTACGACGACAGTCGGATTGGGCACGAGTGTGCTCGTCGCGCCGCAGTACCACCCGCTCTGGCTCGCCAATGTCACGTCGTCGCTCGATGCCCTGAGCGGCGGCCGTCTGCTGCTGGCCATCGGCGTGGGCTGGAGCGAGGCGGAGTTCGTCGCCCTGGACCAGGACTTTCACAACCGCGGCAAACGGACCGACGAGATTCTCGAGATCCTTCGTCTCTGCTGGGAAGGCGACCCGGTCACGTACCACGGCACGTACTACGACTTCGACGACATCAAGGTGCAGCCCAAGCCGGCTCACGCCATCGAGGTGTGGATCGGCGGCTCGGGGCCGGCGGCGTTCCGCCGGGCCGCTCGGTTCGGCAGCGGCTTCCAGCTCATCGGCTTGACGCCCGACACGATCGTCGAACCGATCGAGCGGCTGCGCGCCGAGGTCGGCCCCAAAGGCGACTTCACCATCGGCCTGCGCACTGGGTGGGATCCCCAGGGGATGGGTCCCGACGAGATCGCCCGGGAGTGCGAGGGCTTCGCGGCGGCGGGCGTGCAGCACGTGGTGGCCGCGCCGTGGCGGTCCGACGCGGACGCTTGGCTGAAGTCGATGGAGCTGCTGGCTGCGATCGTCCTCTGATTCAGGAGTCTTGGAGCGGGATCGCCAGCACGGCGTCGGCAAGCTCGGGCCGGCAGATCAGGAGATCCGGCAGATAGGGGTTCGGCTGGTTGTACTCCAGCGGACTGCCGTCGAGGCGTGAGACGTGAAGGCCGGCGGCCGCGGCGACGGCGACGGGCGCGGCCGAGTCCCACTCGTACTGCCCACCGGAGTGCGCGTAGATGTCGGCCTCGCCCCGTACGACCGCCATCGCCTTCGCGCCTGCGGAACCCATCGGGAGCAGTTCGCCTCCGAGACGGTCAGCGAGCAGTTCGGCGTGCTGCGTTGGACGTGTCCTGCTGACGAGAATTCGGGGAGGTCGCCCGTCGATGCTGGGCACGACCGGACGGTCGGCCGTGGAAAGCGTCAGACCCAAGGACGGCAACGCGACGGCGCCGACGACCGCAACACCGTCGAGAGCAAGTGCGACATGCACGGCCCAGTCCGAGCGAGGCGGCTCGGAGAACTCGCGGGTGCCGTCGAGAGGATCGATGATCCATACCCGTCGCTGTCCGAGTCGAGCGTGGTCGTCGGCGGCCTCCTCGGAGAGGACGGCATCGGACGGGAAACGCGCCGCGAGCTGCTCGGCGAGGAACGCCTGCGAACGAGCGTCACCGGCCGCCTTCAGGGCGGCGCCCTCCAGCCGCTCGGCGCGTACCTGCAGCAGCAGTTCACCGGCTGCCGTCGCCATCTCGGCCGCGGCGCGATGGTCGGCTTCGACGACGGCGTCAGGTGCCATAGGAGCGGGTGGTGACGATGGCGCCGAGCTTCCCGGTGCCGGCATCGGTGACACGCACCATTGCCATGCGGTCGTCGCCTTCGGCGACAGCACGCGCCGGACCGATGGTGAACGGCCGCAGGTAGCGGAGGTTCATCGAGGCAAGAATTTTGGGGCCGTCGTGTAGCGATCCGGCTGCCTCCTCAGCGGCGAGGGCAAGGATCCCGCCTTGGATGCCACCGGACGAGTTGAGGTTCCCCGGTTGATGCGGCACTTCCGCGGTTCCACGGTCCACGACCGCGCAGGCCGCCCGATCGGCGAAGGGTTCGGACAGTCGCGTCGCGATTGCACGCACAGAGGGAAAGCCACCTTCGAACACATGGTCCGGATTCGGCGAGGCAATGAACGACCCGAGGGCGTCCGCCAACGGCGCGCCGGTCTCCGCGTGCCGGAAGCGCGCCTCGCACACCATGATCGTCCGCCCGATCTTGACCGCGACCGCCTCAGCGACGATGGGCGTGCCCGCCGTCACTTGCTGTTGGAGTTGGACCTCCAGGTCGAGTGTGAGCGGGATACGAGGGTTGATCGTGTGGGCGGCAATGACTCCGGTGACGACGTCGGCCCACGTGGCGAGCACTGACGTCCGGATGACGTCGGTGCCAGGCGCGCAGGCGTGCTTCTGCACCTCGGCGTGACCCCGGATGACACCGTCTCCGTACTCGATGCTCATCCCCAGCTCGGAAATGATGCTGAGCCCGCCACTGAGCGGCGCGGCGGCGTCACTCACGCCGACTCACTTGGGCGGGAACCGGAGGGCGCCGTCGAGGCGGATGTTCTCGCCGTTCAGGTAGGGATTGCGGGCAATGGATTCCACCAGGAGGCCGAACTCCTCAGGGCGTCCCAGGCGCTTCGGGAACATGATGTTCTCGACGAGCGGTGCGACGAACGCGTCGCCGGCCGACAGCATCAACGGGGTGCCCATGGTCCCGGGGGCGATGGCGCACACGCGAATTCCGAGCGGCGCGAGGTCGCGGGCCATCGGCAGCGTCATCCCGAGGATCGCCGCCTTGGCGGCCCCGTAGGCAACCTGACCCGTCTGCCCCTCGTATCCGGCGATCGAGGCAGTGTTGATCACCACACCACGCTCGCCGTCCTCGTTCGGCTCGTTCGAACCCATGGCCGCGGCGGTCAGCCGTGTCACGTTGAAGGTTCCGATGGCATTCATCTCCATCGTCGTCACGAAGGCGTCCTTGGGATGCGGACCGCTCCGGCCGACGGTCCGTCCGGCGTGGACGCCGCCGCCGGCGACGTTCACGACGACCGACAGCGGCCCGAACTCCTGGGCGGCACCGATCACGGCCTGGACGTCGCCGTCGTCGTTGACGTCGCCTGCGACGGCAACCGTTCGGTCTCCGAGCTCTTTTGCCAATGCCTCGGCAGGTTCCTGAGCTCGGTCGAAGATCGCCACGCCCATCCCTGCGCTGAGGAGCTGCCTGACAGTCGCGGCGCCGAGGCCGCCTGCACCGCCGGTAACGATCGCTGCCCGCCCGCTGAGGTCCATGGCCCATCGTGACGGAACGACGCCCAATTCTTCGACTTAGGGCGCCTCGCTACGATGGCCAGTCACCCGGCCCCATCGTCTAGTGGCCTAGGACACCACCCTCTCAAGGTGGAGACACGGGTTCGAATCCCGTTGGGGCTGCTGGCTGGGCAGGCAGGAGCGCCTGTTGGGCGAGCGTCGCGTTCAGGCCGACCAGAACTCGTCTTCGGCTTGTTGGTCGCCCTGGAATTCGCGGAAGGAGACGGCCTTTCCATTCTCGACTTGCCAGACGTGGACCTCGGGACTGGACCACCGCTGGGCGTGGCGCTCAGCGGACACGGTGGAGAGGACGACCACGCGGTCGGCGTCCGCCACGATCTCGTCGGCGTCAACGCGAAGCGTGCCGCCGGAGAGCGCCATGCCCTTCTCCAGGAAATGCATCACGCCTTCATGGCCCTTGTACTCGCCCGACAGGGGGCTGCGCCCAGGGACATGCCATGTGATGTCGTCGGCGAGAATGTCGAGGACGGTCGGGACGTCACCTCGAGCGAACGCCTCGTAGCCACTTCGGATCAGCTCAGCATTGGGGTTGGCCACTTCTGGTCTCCTCTCTTGACGGGATGATGGCGGGGACGGGACGAAGCAACGCCAGGGGGATCGTCCGGCCCGCTTTGCGCTCGTAATCGGCGAAGAAGGGTGCTCGGTCCAGGACGTGGTCCCAGAGAGCGGCACGCTCGCCTCCACCGGGAATCGACACTTCGACTGCGAAGTGCTCGTCGCCTCGCTGGACATTCGCCCCCGCCGCGACGCGCAGGTTCTTGAACCATTGCGGTTCCTGTTTGGCACCGCCGGCACTGCCTGCGATCAGCAAGGCGTCGTCGAGCTCGATGTAGCAGACCGGCACGGTGTGCGACACGCCGGTACGCCGGCCCGCGATTGTGAGCAGCAGGATCGGCAGGCCGCGAGCCGATCCGGACTTGCGCCCGCCAGTGCGTTGGTAGCGACGCACCATCGCGGCAGTGATCGAGCGCAGCACCGACCGCTTGAGCCCCTTCACGAGGTCAACCCATCGTTGTGGTATCGCACGGCAATCTCCTTAGAATGAGTCACTAGTGAGCCTCACTAGTGACTGGTTCCAGTACAATGCACCTCGTGACCGACCGCGTCAAGGGAGAATCGAGCGGGACTCCGGGGCCGCGCCGCACGCGTCGAGACCAGGCCCGCGAGACGCGGGAGCGGATAATCGCCGCTGCGCACCGGTCGTTCGTCGAGCGCGGTTATCACGGCGCGCGGATGGCCGACATCGCCGAAGCGGCCGGGGTTGCGGTCCAGACGCTGTATTTCAACTTTCGTAGCAAGCCGGAACTGCTGCGTGCCTGCTTCGACCACGCGGTGCTCGGCCCGGACCAACTGCCTCCGCCGCTCCAGCCGTGGTGGCAGGACATGCTCGCAGCCCCGGACGGCCCGGCGCTGGTTGCCCGGTTCGTGGCGGGGAACGCCGCGATCCTGGCGCGGGTCGGCAGCCTCGAGGATGTCGTTCGCGCTGCGGGCCATGAGCCTGAGGTCCGTGCGGTGCATGTCGAGACCGAACGGCTGCGTCGCGAAGGTTACGAAGTGGTCATCGCCGCGCTGGCGAAGTTCGGGCTTCAACCAGGACTGTCACGCGAACGGGCGACCGACCTGCTTCTGACGCTCGCCGGCCCGAGCGTTTATGCGTCGCTGGTAGCTGACTACGGATGGCCGGACAAGCAGTTCGTCACATGGCAAACGGCAGCGCTGATTCGGTTGCTGCTGCCGTAGCTGTTTCAGTCCGGCACCACCAGCTCGCTTGCGCCATCAGAGTTCGATCCTCAAGTGCTCGCTGACGTCGCCGACGAGGTCGAGCTGTATGCGCATGGTCTCGAACGCCCATGACCCGTCGACCTTCTTGAAGGTGTCCGCGTAGCTACCGGCGACGATCGGTTGCAGCGGGAGGTTCTCGGTTGCTTGGACGACGAGGAAGTAGGCGGCGACGTCCGCGTGATCGCCATCGGCGGTGAGATCGACGTCGATGTTCGTGATGACATGTCTGGTGCGAAGCGTTCCATCGGCGTGGACCCGGTTCACCCGCCGCCACAGCTTGGCCACGGCGTCGCCGGTCAGCGACTCGTCCGGCCCGATGAAGACCCTGGCGTCGCGAAAGAGATCGGCCAGGCCGTCGAAATCGGCGGTGTCGACACACCGCGCGTAGCGGAAGAGCAGTCGCTCGATGTCGCGGACGTCGCAGCACTGGCAGTCCATGAACCCCCGTCTTACACCCTGCGAGCGGGGCCGATCAGCGGCCGAGCGCTGTCGCCTGATTGACTGGCACGCATGGCTTGGGACTTCTCCACTGATCCGGAATTCCAGAAGAAGCTCGACTGGGTCGAGTCGTTCTGCAAGGAGGAGGTGGAGCCGCTCGAGTTCGTCTTTCCGTACGCGGTGCGCTTGCCCGATCCGAAGATCAAGGAGTACGTCAGAGGTCTGCAGCAGCAGGTCAAGGACCAGGGACTCTGGGCGCTGTTCCTCGACGAGGAGCTCGGCGGCCCCGGTTTCGGGCAGCTGAAGCTCGGGCTCCTCAACGAGATCCTGGGGCGCTACCCGTCAGCGCCGCAGATGTTCGGGGCGGCCGCCCCCGACACCGGCAACATCGAGATCCTGGCTGCGTATGGCACCGAGGAGCAGAAGGCCCGCTGGCTCGGCCCGCTCCTCAACCAGGAGATCTTCTCCGCCTACTCGATGACCGAGCCGCAGGGAGGCTCCGACCCCAACCTGTTCAAGACCGTGGCGATGCGCGACGGCGAAGAGTGGGTCATCAACGGTGAGAAGTGGTTCACCAGCGCCGGCCGGGTCGCTGACCTGCTGTTCGTCATGTGCACGAACGGCATCTTCATCGTCCCCCGCGAGACCCCGGGCGTCGAGATCATGCCGGAGCCCCGCAACCACAACCACATCATCTACCGCGACGTCCGCGTTCCGCTCGACCACCTGCTCGGCCCCGAGGACGGCGCCAAGGTGCTGGCCCAGCGCCGCCTCGGCGGTGGCCGCATCCACCACGCCATGCGCACGATCGCCCAGTGCAAGCTGGCCTTCGACATGATGTGCGAGCGGGCCCTCAGCCGCGAGTCGCACGGCAAGATCATCGGCGAACACCAGATGGTGCAGGAGAAGATCGCCGACTCCTACGCCGCCATCAGGATGCTGCGGCTGTTCGTGTTGGAGACGGCCTGGAAGATCGACCAGACCTCCACCCAGGAGTGCCGCACCGACATCGCCGCGGTGAAGTACACGATGGCCAAGGTGCTGCGCGAGGTGTCGTACAACGCCCTGCACATCCTCGGCTCATTGGGCACCACCGATCTCACCCCGATCCAGGCGATGTATGCATCTGCGCCGACCATGGGCATCGCCGACGGCGTCGACGAGGTACACAAGGCCACGGTCGCCCGCCGGGTCTTGAAGGAGTACCGCCCGCACGAGGGGTACTGGCCGACGGAGTTCTACCCGGCCAAGCGCGAGGCCGCGTGGGCGAAGATGCAGCCCAAGTTCGACGCCGACCCGGAGCTGGCCGAGGCCGCCGAGCGTTACAAGAAGTACTTCGCCGGTCGCCGCGGCTGAACGCCGTCTTCGTCGACCGATGAGTCCGAGGCACTAGGAAAGTCGTAAGGGCATGGCCAAGGTGCTGACTCATATGTGCATGTCGCTGGACGGGTTCGTCGCCCAGCCCGACGACAACCCCGCGGAGTTGTTCGACTGGTACTGGGGCGGCGACGTCGTGGTGCCGAGCGCGCAGGAGAGCATGAGCTTCTCGGTTGACGCCGCGAGCGCACCGATGCTGCAGGAGCTCACGTCGGGGTGCGGTGCGATCATCGCCGGACGTCGGCTGTTCGATCAGACCGACGGCTGGGGCGACAACCACCCCGCGGGTGCTCCGGTGGTCGTCGTCACCCACCGTCCGGCGCCGGACGATGCGGCAGAGCGGTTCCCGCGGACGACATTCACCGGCAGCGTCGAGGAGGGGATCGCGTCGGCGAAGGAGATCGCGGGCGACAAGTTCGTGACGATCGCCAGCGCCAACATTATCCAGCAGGCGCTGAACCTCGGGCTCGTCGACGAGGTGTGCGTCAGTCAGGTACCGGTGCTGTTCGGCAGCGGCATCCGCTACTTCGGCGACCTCGTCGGCGGCCACCTCATGCTTGAGGACCCAAACGTGGTCCAAGGCAGCCGGGCGCTCCACCTCCGTTATCCGGTACGTCGCTGAGCAGCGTCTACTCCGCCCATTTCTGACGAATGGGAAGGTATCTGGCACCCCCGCGTCCAACTTGAAGGTGGCAGAAGGCGGGGATGGTGCGACGGGGATACGTGCTCAGCGGTGCGGTGGTGCTTGCCATCGCCGCGCTGGCGTCAGGGTGGTCGGCCACCGCAGCGACGCAGCCGCCCACGGCGTCGACCGAGTCGACGGTGCAGCTCACGGTGGCGCCTGCCGGCGCGGGGAGCGCGTGCAGCCCGGAAGCGCCGTGCAGCCTGCAAAGCGCGCAGGCGCGTGTGCGACAGCTGAGCTCGTCGGTGAATGTGGACGTGGTTCTCACCGACGGGACCTACTTCCTTGATCAACCCTTGCACTTCGGACCCGACGACGGGGGACGCAACGGTCACCGCGTCGAGTACCGAAACGCCGACGGCGCCCACCCGGTGCTGTCGGGCGGGCGCCCGGTGACGGGGTGGACGCCCCAGCCGGGCGGCGTGTGGACCGCGTCCGTCCCCAGCGGAACGGTCAGCCGCGAGCTGTACGTGAACGGCCGTCGGGCGCCGCGCACGAGCACGGGCCTCCAGGCGTGGGTCCAGACCGACTCGGGGTACTTCACGCAGGACACGAGCGTGCTGGCCTGGCGCAATCCCTCGAATGTCGAGTTGGTGTTCTCGCAAGGCAACGGCTTCTGGACAGAACCGCGTTGCGACGTCGCCTCGGTGGCACCCGCACCCGGCGGGGCCGCGATCACGTTGCGGCAGCCTTGCTGGTCGAACCTCCACATCCCGGGCACTCCCGCGCAGCCGACGGCGCTGAAGGATGACAACGCCATGGGCGGCTTCGAGGGTCTCAGTCGGGCGAACCCGCCGAGTTCGGTCGAGAACATCTACGGCCCGCTGACGCCCGGGCAGTGGTACCTCGACCAACCGGCAGGCCGGCTGTACTACCGGCCGCTGGCCGGCGAGAACCCGAACCAGTCCTCGATCGTGCTCCCCGTCCTCGAGACGCTCATCGACGGTGCTGGCACGCTCGACCAGCCCGTCCATGACCTCGCCTTCCGCGGCCTGACCTTTGCGCACACCACCTGGCGGCAACCGAGCAGCAACGACGGCTTCGTCGAGATGCAGGCGAACATGACCCTGACCGGGGTCAACGCGTCGGGCTCGAATCCGTCGTCAGGGCGCCGGCCGCAAGGGACGTGTCAGTACACGACCCCTCGCGGCACATGCCCGTTCGCGGCCTGGACGAAGCCGCCGGCGGCGGTGAGCTTCCGTGCCGTCCACGGCGTCAGCATCGAGCGCGACACGTTCACCCACCTCGGTGCCGCCGGTCTGGCGTTCGCCTATGGCAGTCAGGACAACCTGATCGAAGGCAACGAGGTCACGGACACGTCCGGCTCGGGAATCATGCTCGGCGACACCAACGACCCGCTGCCGAAGTGGGTGGGCGCCGACGACCGGGAGATCAACGACCGCAACACGATCGCCGACAACTGGATCCACGACGTGGCGGCCGAATACCACGGCGGCATCGGCATCTGGGTCGGCTACACGCGCGACACACTGATCGCCCACAACCAGATCGCCCGCATGCCGTACACCGCGATCAGCATGGGATGGGGCGGCTGGCACACCGACACGTTCAACCCCGACAACCCCAACATCAACGCCCGCAACACGATCGCCAACAATCTGATCTACGACTACCTGACGACACTGGCTGACGGCGGCGCCATCTACACCAATGGTCAGCAGGGTCCGTTCGACCCCGCCGGTCCCGCCGCCGATCCGTTCCTCACGCTGTCGGCGTCGCCCCACCAGATGGCCCAGGGTCTGACGATCAGGGGCAATGTCGCCTTGCTCGCGACGTGGTCCGAGTTCGCCTATTACAACGACGAGGGCAGCGACTACATCACCTACGACCACAACGCCGAGTACCAGGCGCACGCCCTTGCCCACGGCGGTTGCAACACCGTCGGTCACATCCTCATCGCCCACAACTACTGGGCTCAGCCGTTCCCCGGCTACATCTGCCCGCCGCCGCCGGTCGACGTCAACGTCGTCGATCCTCACGTCATCCCTGACCATCCTGGCCCCGGTGACATCCCCGACGGCGTGCTGGCCGGTGCCGGTCTCGAACCGGCGTTTCGCGATCTGGTGACAGCACAGCAGCCCGAGGTGACCGGCGTCGGGCCGGGTGGCCCCGGGTTCGCCGCCGGGTCCGTGCGCGCGCCCGTGCTGGTCAGCGGCTCCGGGTTCACGCCGAACACCGCGGTGTACTTCGGCGCACCTGGGCGGACGACGGCCTCGCCCAATGTCCGTGTCCTCTCGGCCAACTATCTGGTCGCGACGCCGCCTTCTGGGGCGGCCCCCGGGCAGGTCGACGTCGTGGTGCGCACGCCGTCGGGCACGAGCGCGACGAGTGCGCGCGACCAGTACGTGCTCACGCCCTGAGGCCGCGCACCGGCGACGACGCGGCTCAGCAACGCCACTTGCGTAGCACGCCGCACGCCGGAGAGGCACTTATCCCTTTCATATAGATTTGGAAGAGCTTGGGGAAAGGGCGGGACATGGTGAGACGCTGTCGGCTTCCCGCCTTGCTGTCTGCGCTGGGCATTCTGGCGACCATCTGCGGCGTCCCGGCGCCTGCTTCCGCTGGACCGACCACCACCCCGACGGTGTCGGTCCATCGCGTCTCTGCGGACTCTCCGTTCGCGGCGGGAGAGTCGTGCTCCCCACTGTCGGGCGCGCAGACCCATGGGTTCGAGGCGGACCCTGTCATGGCGCGCTCTCCACACGGACTGGTTGCCGCGTGGAATCAAGAGAGCAGGGATACCGGACTGGGAGTCGTCACTGCGCGGAGCAGCGACGGCGGTGGAACGTGGACGCAATCGGTACCTCGCGGTCTTTCGAGTTGCGAGCCCGGCGGCAGCCTGGCGCCCGGCACGTTCGAGCCCACACTCGCAGTCGACGGCGCCGGAACCACGTTCCTGCTCAGTGGCGGCAACAACATCATCGGTCCACTTCCGGTGGGTGCAGATCCGACGGTCGCCGTGAGCAGATCAACCGACGGCGGTGCGACCTGGTCGAAGCCCACCACGTTCACCGAAGGGCAGCTCACAAGCGGCCCGAGGATCACTGCAGATCCCACGAACCCGCACGCCGTCGCGATCACATGGATAGGTCACGGTGCGCCCGACGCAGTGTGGTTCAGCCGCACCGCAGATGACGGCGCGACCTGGTCAGTGCCGCGTCCTATTCGACTGAGCCCACCGGGGGTCGTGATCACCACGTTCAGCCCGACGACGCTGGCCGACGGCACCCTGCTCGGGATCGCTGACGACGTTCCGTACTCAGATCTGCTTGCCATGCTGGGCGGACCGAACCTGAACCCGCAGGGCAGCGGTCGCACGATGACCGCCTACCGATCCACGGACCATGGTTTGACGTGGACAGGTGGCGCGTTGGTCGCCTTCGGCGCTTCGGTCGCGACCCTGGGGACGGACGGAGTTGGAACCCACGAGGTGGCGCAAGCGCCGGACGGTTCGATCTACGTGCTCGGTTCCAGCCTCGACAATGCCAGTCAGCGCGTCTGGAGGTTGTACCGCTCGCCGGATGGTGGCAAGTCCTGGACGCCGGGGCCGATGGTGCCGCTGCAGCACGACACGTCCCACGGGTTGTCGGATGTCGGGCCGCACAACCTGGCGATTGCCGCCGACGGCACGTTCGGCGTGCTCCACGACGACAACCGCAACGATGTTCCGGGCGACAAGATCGTGACGACCGATGTGTGGCTGACGTACTCGCGGGACCGCGGCCTGACGTGGGGCGAGGTCCACATCGGCGGCCCCTTCGACTTCACGGCTGCCGACGGCAGCCAGCAGCAGGACTACCAGCAACTGCTCGGACAGCGGAACGGTTTCGGTGCCGTCTTCCAGCTCGGGCCGTGCACGAGCTCGACCTCGTCGCCGTCGTGCCCACGCAGCACAAGAGGACCCACCGACGTCTACTTCGCGGACGTCTCACTGAGCGACGGTCCGTAGGGCTCGACTCACTGATACTCGCCGCTAAGGCGACGGCGTGCCGCAGCTCGACGCGTAGGTGCAGTCGTTGAACCCGTTGGCGTCGGAGTCGGGCGCCGACGGATCGGCGACGATCGTCGACCCACTCACGAGCTGCATCTCCTCGCTGGCCTTCAGGTTGGCGTTGGCGTTGTTCCGGCGGGCGTTGTTGAAGTGCGTGGTCGACAGGTTGGGCATGTTGGAGAGCCCGACTCCGCCGGTACCGATGCCAAGCGGCGTCTCGAGGATCCACTCGGCCGACCCTCGCGTCGACGAGTAGGGAACGGTCGTGCTGAACGACTGGCCGGTGGTGCGGTTGTTCATCGTGATCGACCACACGTGGGAACCGGTGACGAGCTCGTGGATGTCGGCGTGGATCAGGTCACCGGGCCGGACGGTCAGGCTCACCGAGATGCTCGGAGCGGGGATGAGCTCGTACCACGCCGAGTACGTCGGGTTCCCGCTCGCGTCGACGTCCTGCTCGGTGCCGGCCTGGATCAAGGTGCTGTCGGTCGTGGCGCAGCTGGCGTCGATGCATCCGCCGCCGATGCCGATCCACGCCGATGACGCTTCGTCTGCGCCCGCGGTGTGCTGGGTCGCCGTGGGGACGGTCCAGTCCGCCGACACCTGGTTGAACAGCGTGGTGCCCTGCTCGAGCGTGCCCTGGTTGTAGCCGGACCAGTTGTTGGACTGGTTGGCGTTCAGCACGGCGATGCGCCCGTGGGTGCGGGCGATGGCAGCGCCGGCGCCGCCGGCTCCGCTCAGCAGCGGGAACGTGGACAGCACGGCGACGACAACTCCCAGACGGACGGCTCGGCGCACGGAGGCCTCCTCGGTCGTGACCCCCCGCCACGGGTCTCGGATGGCCTACAGAATGCCCGAATCGGGAGGTTTCGGGCGAATCAGACAGTCAGCCGGCGCGGAACCGGATGGGAAGGGTCTCGGGGCCGAAGATCCCCATCGGCGAGCGCCACTCGGGCTCGCCGTCCAGCACCAGGTCGGGCATCGCTCCCGCCAACGTGGTCAGCGCCTCCTGTAGCTCGGCGCGGGCCAGGTGGACGCCGAGGCAGAAGTGCGGACCGCCGCCGAAGGTCAGCTGGGGTTCGCGCTCGGCGCTGATGTCCAGGTCGTGCGGCTGCCGGTAGGTCGCGGGATCGTGGTTCGCGGCCGAGGTCGACAGGAAGAGGAGCGTGCCCGCCTCGAACCGGTAGCCCTCGAAGTCGAATGCCTCCGCCACAAGCCGTGGCGCGGTGTTGACCGTGCCTCGGAACCGCATGAGTTCCTCGACCGCGTTGCGGGCCAGGTCAGGACGTGTGCTCAACAACGACCACTGCTCCGGATACTGGGCGAACGTCCACATCGCCAATCCGAGTTGGTTGCGCGTCGTGTCGTACCCAGCGAACAGGAGCCCGATGATGAGCGAACGGAGTTCGTCATCGGAGAGCCGGTCGCCGTCTTCGGACGCGAGGACGAGCTCGCTGGCGAGGTCGTCGCCGGGACTGCCGCGGCGTTCGGCGATCAGGCCTGTGACGTAGTCGTCCAGTTGCTTCATGCCCCACTCGGCCTCGTCGATGTGGGCGGCGAGCTGCATGGACAGCGACCATGAAATGGCGCGGATCCAGAGGGCGAAGTCCTCGTGATCCTCTGTTGGAACCCCGAGCACCTCGCACATCACCTGGATCGGGTAGTGCTCGGCGACCGCGGCCATGAAGTCGCACCGGCCTTCGGGGAGCACTGGCGCGAGGAGGGCGTCGAGGATGGTTCGCATCAGCGGACGGTGGCGGTCGATCGCCTTGGGAACGAAGGCCTTGCGGACGAGATTCCGCACTCGTGTGTGATCCTCGCCGTCGATGGCCAGCGGCGTCCGGCACATCCGGTCGTGCACGAGTCCGTCGGTGACGCCCTGCATCTCGATGAACTGTGTGACCGGGCTGCGCAGGCGCCGATCGGCAAGGAGGGCCAGGACCTGCTCGCGTCCGATCACCACTCCACCGATGGCGCCGCGCACGATCCAGGTCCGCTCGCGGAGTTCGTCGATGGCGCTCGGATCGGCCTGGACCTGATCCGAGGCCAGATCGAGGTAGGGAGCGTCGGCGAGGGTTCTCACGAGCCTGGTTTAGCAGCCGGCCTACTCGATGACCCCGAGACGGCGTGCGCTTGCGATGGCGCCCTCCCGGGCCTCGGCCTCGTTTCCTATCTGGCCACCACGCATGAGCACCCGGCCCGCAACCACGGTCGTGTCGACCACCGACCCTGCCGTCGCGTAGACGAGATTGGCGGTGAGATCGCCGGGCGTGAGCTCGGGCGCGTCCGCCCGCACGAGCAGGAAATCTGCGGGTTCACCCGCCGCGATCCGACCGGACTGACCCAGCAGCGGCGCGCGCTCGCCAGTGGCGACCGCCCATGCTTCGGACGCGGGCATGGCGGCCGGATCCCGCGCCGCGTGCTTCTGCATGAGCGCCAGGTGCTTCACGTCCTGGAGCATGTCGAGCGCGTTGTTGGACGCGGCGCCGTCGGTGCCGAGCCCCACGGGGATCCCGTGCTGACGGGCTTTCCCGTACGGGAACACGCCACCCACTGCGAGCTTCAGATTCGAGACCGGATTGGTGACGATGGTCGCGCCCCGTTCGCCGATCAGCGCCAGTTCACTGTCGTCCAGCCAGACTCCGTGGGCGAGGACCGTGCTCGGCGTCAGTGCGCCGATGTCATCGAGGTACATCGCCGGGCGCACGCCGTGGGCGGCGACGCAGTCGTGCACCTCGCCCTCTGTCTCGGACAGATGGATGTGCACGGCCAGTCCGCGTTCCTCCGAGAGTTCGGCCACCCAGCGAAGGGATTTCTCGCTCACCGTGTAGATGGCGTGGGGGCCGAGCGTCGGCGTCACGCGGTCACTCGTGCCGGCGAGGGCGTCCAGGGTGCGCTCGGCCTGCGCCCGCAGCGCGTCGGACTTGCTGGGGTCGAGTCCGTCGATGAGCGGCAGCGCAACAGAGGCGCGAATGCCGGCGTCCTCGACGGCACGGGCGACGGCTTCAGGGTGCCAGTACATGTCCCAGAACCGCACCGTGCCCGTGCGGATCATCTCGACACAGGCGAGACGCGTGCCCCAGTAGACGTCGTCGTCGGTCAGCTTCGCCTCGGTCGGCCAGATGCGGTCCTGCAGCCACTCCATCAGGGGCATGTCGTCGCCGAAGCCGCGCATCAGCGTCATCGCCGCGTGGGTGTGACCGTTCACAAGTGGCGCCACCAGCGCCATCCCCGCGCCGTCGATCACGTCGTCGCCGTTCGCCGGCTGTACGTCGGGTCCCAGGGCTGTGATCTGCTCGGCCTCGACGCGCAGGCCGACGCACTGACCGTCGAGCGTCGCGTCGAGGATCGTCAGACTCACGACGTCGACTCGTCCTTGGCGAGCGCGGGGAGGACGGCGTCGAGCGCCCTGATCAGCAGCGCGCTGTTGGCCGCCGCACCCGCGTAGAACTCTTCCATCGTCAGCGGCGTATCGCCGACGCCGTTCGCCAGGTTGTCGACGACACAGACGGCGGCATACGCAATGCCCAACTCACCGGCGAGCACACACTCGCTGGCGACGGTCATGCCGACGAGCTCGGCGTGGGCGGACAGCAACCGGATCTCAGCCTTCGTCTCGAATCGAGGCCCGATCGTCTGCCAGTACACGCCGCCATCGTGTAGCGGGACGTCGCTGTTCTCCGCCCATCGATCGATGACGGCGGCCCGCCACCCCCGATCGAAGCCTGGGCTCTGATGGCCGGCGGCGTCGTCGGAGAAGGAGGTGCCCAGGTGCAGGGCGATGAAGTCGTCTGGGACCACGAACGTGCCGATCGCCAGCTCGCGGTGGAGGCTGCCCACCGACCCGAGACCGAGGATGCGGTCGCACCCGAGGTCGGCGAGGGCGCGCACGTGGGCGCGGTGGTTGATGTATGGCGCCGACGTGAAGCGGTCGAGCCCGTGTCGCTGGAGCACGACGTAGGGCCCGGCTTCGAGCACCGCAGCCGACCCGTACTCCGTGTCCACGTCCAGGCGGGTCGCCCCGGCGGCGAACTCCGTTCCCAGGATGCCGTGACCCCCGACGACGGCGAGGCGCCCCACAGCCAAGAGCCTACGGATGCGATCGATTCGCATGACTGACGCAGGGATCTTGGATACGAACACATCTTGGATACGGGCAAAATCTGGACTCATTCCAGAATCTGTTGTACGGTGCGTGAGGTCAATGGAGACACGCGTCGACAACGAGGCGCTGCTGCGGCGGCATGGGCTGCACGTCACGGCCCAACGCCTGGCGGTACTGCGAGCCGTGGCCCACCAACCGCACAGCACGGCGGACGACATCGACAGGGCCGTACGCGCCGACCTCGGTGCCGTCTCCCGCCAGGCGGTGTACGACGCCCTGGGCATCCTCACCGAGAAGGGTCTGCTCCGGCGCATCCAGCCGGCCCGGTCGCCTGCTCGGTACGAGAACCGGGTAGATGACAACCACCACCATCTGATCTGCCGGACGTGCGGGCGCATGGTCGACGTCGACTGCGTCGTCGGCTACCGGCCGTGCCTCACGGCCGCCGACGACTCCGGTTACGAGATCGACGAAGCTGAGGTCGTCTTTTGGGGGCGATGCCCAGCGTGTGTGAAGGAAACGAGCAAGCGGAAGCAACCATCGAGATAGAAGGAGGGCGACGTGCCTGACCAGGACAAGAACGAGGTTCACGACCGCCACAGCGAGAGCGAGAACCCCGCAATCCCGTCCCCCGAGCCCAAGGCGCACCGGCCGATGTCCAATCGGGACTGGTGGCCCAATCAGCTGGAGCTCGAGGTTTTGCACCGCAACTCACCGGCGTCCAATCCGATGGGTGCTGACTACGACTATGCCGAAGAGTTCAAGTCCCTCGATCTCGATGAGCTGAAGAAGGACCTCATCGAGGTCATGACGACGTCGCAGGACTGGTGGCCCGCGGACTACGGCCACTACGGACCGCTGTTCATCCGCATGACGTGGCACGCGGCCGGCACCTATCGCATCGAGGACGGTCGTGGTGGTGGTGGCACGGGTCAGCAGCGCTTCGCGCCGCTCAACAGCTGGCCCGACAACGCCAACCTCGACAAGGCTCGCCGGTTGCTCTGGCCGATCAAGCAGAAGTATGGCCGGAAGATCTCGATGGCCGACCTCATCGTCTACGCCGGCAACGTGGCCATGGAGTCAATGGGCTTCAAGACGTTCGGCTTCGGCTTCGGGCGCCCCGACGTGTGGGAGCCCGAGCAGGTCTTCTGGGGTCCCGAGGACTCCTGGCTCGGCGACGAGCGCTACAGCGGTGAGCGCGAGTTGGCCAAGCCTTTTGGCGCCGTGCAGATGGGGCTCATCTACGTCAACCCCGAGGGCCCCAACGGCAATCCGGATCCGCTCGCTGCCGCGATCGACATCCGGGAGACGTTCGCCCGCATGGCGATGAACGACGAAGAGACCGCTGCGCTGATCATCGGCGGTCACACCTTCGGCAAGTGCCACGGTGCTGTCTCCGACGAGTACATCGGACCCGAGCCCGAGGGATGCCCGGTCGAGGCGCAGGGCCTCGGGTGGAGGAACACCTATGGCAGCGGGAAGGGCGCTGACACGCTCACCAGCGGGCTCGAAGGCGCCTGGACCAACGAGCCGACCAAGTGGGACAACGGCTACCTCGACAACCTCTACAACTACGACTGGGAGCTGACCGAGAGCCCGGCCGGCGCCAAGCAGTGGAAGCCGAAGAACCCCGAGGCCAAGGGCACCGTGCCCGACGCCCACGATCCGTCGAAGCGCGTCGAACCGATGATGCTGACGACCGATCTCGCATTGAAGCTCGATCCGATCTATGGGCCGATCACCAAGCGCTTCCACGAGAACCCCGACCAGCTCGCCGATGCGTTCGCCAAGGCTTGGTACAAGCTGCTGCACCGCGACATGGGGCCGGTGACGCGCTACCTCGGGCCATGGATTCCCGAACCGCAGCTGTGGCAGGACCCCGTTCCCGCCGTCGATCACCCGCTGATCGAGCGAAAGGACATCACCGCTCTCAAGCGCAAGCTCCTCGCCAAGCGCGGTGGGCTCTCCATTTCGCAACTGGTCGCCACCGCGTGGGCATCGGCGTCCAGCTTCCGCGGCACCGACAAGCGGGGCGGCGCCAACGGGGCCCGCATCCGCCTGGCCCCGCAGAAGGACTGGGCGGTCAACGATCCGGCGGAGCTGGCCAAGGCGCTGCAGACCCTCGAGAAGATCCAGCAGGACTTCAACAGCTCGGCATCCGACGGCAAGAAGGTGTCGATAGCTGACCTCATCGTCCTCGGCGGCTGCGCGGCCGTCGAGCAGGCGGCCAAGAACGCCGGGCACAAGATCACGGTCCCGTTCACGCCCGGGCGCACCGACGCCTCGCTGGAGCAGACCGATGTCGACGCCTTCACGGTGCTCGAGCCGAAGCACGACGGGTTCCGCAACTACATCGGCGCCGGCGACAAGGTTCCGCCGGAGCAGCGGCTCGTCGATCGGGCGTACATGTTGAACCTCACCGCGCCCGAGATGACCGTCCTCATCGGCGGGCTGCGGGCCTTGGGGGCCAACAGCAAGGGGTCGGCCCACGGCGTCTTCAGCGACCGGTCTGACGCGTTGACCAACGACTTCTTCGTGAACCTGCTGAAGCCGGGCACGGAGTGGAAGGCGTCGCCGACCGAAGAGCACGTGTACGAGGGCCACGACACGGCCACGGGCGAGGTGAAGTGGACGGCCACCGCTGTCGACCTCGTCGTCGGTGCGAACGCCCAACTCCGAGCGATCGCCGAGGTCTACGGATCCGACGACGGCGAAGAGAAGTTCGTGCGTGACTTCGTGGCCGCGTGGAACAAGGTCATGATGCTCGACCGCTTCGACGTGAACTGAGACCGTTTGCGCGATCCGTCGTCGTGGGAGCGACGGATCGCGCAAACACCCGAGTGCAGATGCCTATCGCTGCGTCGCTAGGGGTCGCGTCTGGCCGCGGATACCCGGGGGTGGTCGCGCCACGCCGGCATGGTGGCCATGTAGGCGAGAGTCGATGCTTCGAGCTCGTCCCGGGTGGCGTCCGGCCGGCGCCGGGCCTCCCACGCGATCATCCGCTCGAAGCGGTCGTCGAACGGCTGCAGGGCGCCGGTGTCGTCGACGCAGTGGGAGCAGTAGCGGCCCGTCTCGATCGGCATCCCGCAGCTCTCGCACGTGGTGCTCGTCGTCATCAGGGCTCCTTTCGTCGGCGAGAAGGGGACTTGTGCGTCGGCAGTGGTGGTGGGTTCGCTCCTGCTGCGTCGTCGGCCAGCAGGAGGGAATCAACGGCCTCGAGCAGTATTCGTCGCTCGTCTTCGGGAAGCTCAGCGAACGCCCGCTCGAGGAGTGCGACGGAGAGGACGTCGCGGTCCCTGGCCAGCAGCTCTCGCCCCACCGGTGACAGCCACACGAGGCGACGGCGGCGGTCGCCCGGGTCGTCCTGGCGTTCGACCAGCCCGTCTTCCTCGAGATGGGCGACGATGTCGCTGACCACCGACTGGGTGCGGCCAAGGTGGCCGCAGAGCTCGCCGACCGTCACTGGCCCTGCGAGCGCGAGGTGCTGGAGGACGGACCGGGACGCGGAGGTCAGCGTCATCCCTTTGGCGTCGCGCCGATGGAACCGGAGGTACATCGCCGGAAACTGCTGCGCGAAGATCTCGGCCGCTTCATGCGCATCCATACCCCTGACTCTGCGGCCCGGACGATCCATCGTCAATCCCGATGAATCGACGACGGCAACCAGCGCTGACGGGGCGCCCGAGTGGTCGTCGTGACCCACCGGTCGCCGCCGGCCGACGCCACGAAACGGTTCCCGCGGACGACCTTTACCGAAAGCGTCGAAGAGACGGTCGCGACAGCGCAGGAGATCGCCGGCGACAAGCCCGGTGAACCGCTGAGAGAGGGGCTGTGCTCGTAGCCTGTCCGGCTCGGTGGAGAAATTCCTCCTCGTCCACGTGCCGACGTTGCTGCTGGCGGTACTATGCGTCGGCGCGGCCGTCGGTCTGGGTATCGGCGGCCTTCTGCTTGTGCGGCGCAGCGTGGCGCTGTCGACGCTCGAGCGTCATAACGACGTTGCCGGGTTCATCATCGCCGTCATCGGCGTGCTCTACGCGGTCCTCCTCGCCTTCGTGGTCGTCATCAGCTGGCAGAGCTTCGATAGCGCGACGCAGACCGCGAACAGCGAGGCCGAGCTGGTTGTGGGGCTGTACCGCGACGCATCCGCCTTCGGACCTCAGACGGAGGCGATCCGGCGGGAGCTGCACAACTATGCGCAACTCGTCGTGACCCGTGAGTGGCCGGCAATGGACAAGCATCAGCATGAAGACCTGCGCACTGACGAGTCACTCGACGATGTGTGGACGGCCTACCGAGCCTTCACACCTCAGAACTCCACGCAAGAAGCCTTCTACAGCGACTCGATCAGAAGGCTCAACGATCTGCAGAACGACCGCGAGGACCGCCTCTCCGACGCCAGTACCGAGCTTCCCGGTCCGCTGTGGGGCGTTCTGCTCGCCGGCGCCGTGATCACCGTCGGTTTCACCTACTTCTTCGGCGTCGGCAACCTCCGCGCCCACACCCTCATGGTCGCGGCGCTGGCGGCGATCATCGGCCTGACGCTGTTCCTGATCGTCAGCCTCGACCTTCCTTACACCGGCGACTTCTCGGTGCAACCGACGGGCATGCAGCGAGCCGTTTCCGCGCTCGCTCGATACCGATAGCCGAGGCGTTGCCTAATAGACGTCGGCCAGCACCGAGTACCAGTGGCTGTCCTCGAGCAGGTCGGGAACCTTCGCCAGTGCGACCACCGACCCGGCCGGCCCCGTGAGCGCAGGACGAACGTCGCCGGTGTGGGCGACGATCTCCACCGGCTGGCGGTGCCAGGCGCGATCGGGCAGCACCGACGTCAGCAGGCGACGGGTGGCAGCGCCGTCGAGAACGGCCTCGTAGGAGCCCCATTCGACCTGCCTGATCGGCCCGTGCTCGCGATGACCGTGCCGGAGGGCGGCGAGAACGGCCGCCGCGTGCTCACCGCCCCAGCGCAGATGGAAGCTGCTGTCGCCTACGTCGTGAAGCTCGACGTCGTAGACCCGGCCGGCCGAGTACGTCGCCGCATCCGACGGGCCCGACGCAGGTGGCATCCACGAGCCGGCGCTCGGGACGACCTCGACGGGCTGGCGCCGCGTCCTCCACACACCCGCGATCGTACTGCTCAGGCGGCGTGGCGATAGCGCCTGACGGACAGCGCCGCGAAGACGACTGTGATGCCAACGGTCCAGGCGACGGCGGCCAGCACCTTGTCCCACGTCGGACCACCGATCACCAGGGGCCGCACGGCATTGACCGTGGCGGTCACCGGTTGGTGGTCGGCGTAGACGCGCAGCGGACCAGGCATCGTCGCGGTCGAGACGAAGGCGCTCGAGGCGAACACGAACACGGCCATCAGCGGGAACGATGCCGCCTGCGCGGCCTCGGCGTTGCCCGTGCTCAGGCCGATGTAGGCCATGATCCACGAGAAGGCCACGCCGAACAGCAGGAGAAGCAGAATCGCCCCACCGAACTCGAGCACGCCGGTGTGGACGCGGAAACCGACGGCGAACCCGACGAGGACCATGAGGGCGATCACGAACAGGTTGCGCACGGCATCGGCGATCGTCCGCCCGGCGAGTACCGCCGAACGCGCCATCGGCAACGAACGGAAGCGCTCGATGAGCCCGGTTTGCAGGTCCATGGCCAGCCCGACGCCGGTGTTCATGGCGCCGAAGGTGACGGTCTGCACGAAGATGCCGGCCATCAGGAAGTCGACGTAGCGGACGCCGGGTACCCGGATGGCGCCACCGAACACGTAGCGGAACATCAGCACGAAGATCACGGGCTGCACCGTCGAGAACACGACGGTGGTCGGCACACGCATCAACGCGATGAGGTTGCGGCGGGCGACGGCCAACGCGTCGCTGACGACGGCGGTGACGGGGATCCTGATGTCGGCATCGTTGGCGACGCCGGCTTCGTCGGGGATCGGCAGAGCGATTGCGGTCATGCGGCACCTCTCGTAGCAGGAGCGGATTCTTCGGTGTCGGTGGCGAGTTCGCCCGTGAGCTGCAGGAAGACGTCGTCGAGCGTCGGCTGGCGCACATTGACGGCCTTGGGCGCGAGGTCGACCGACTCGAGCAGACGCACGACGTCGAGCAGTGCGCGTCCACTGTCGGTGACGCCGATCGACACGGCGGCTTCGGCTTCGAACAGTTCGGTTGGGCCGACGGCCGCCAGCTGGCGGGCGGCGATGCGGGCGCGGCGCACCGTGGGGAAGCGCACCTCGACCAACGTCGTGCCCAGTGTTTGCTTGAGCTCGGCAGCCGACCCCTCGGCGATGACGCGGCCGTGGTCGACGACCACGATGTGGTCGGCCAAGCGGTCGGCCTCTTCGAGGTACTGCGTGGTCAGCAGGAGCGTGGTGCCGTCGGCCACGAGCTCGCTGATCAACCCCCAGAGGTCGACGCGGCTCTTCGGGTCGAGCCCGGTCGTGGGTTCGTCGAGGAACAGCACAGGTGGACGGTGGATGAGGGCGGCGGCCAGATCGAGCCGCCGGCGCATACCGCCGGAGTACGTGCGCGCGGGCCGGTCGGCGGCATCGATCAGGTCGAACCGCTCGAGCAGCTCGTCGGTGCGAGCCGCGGTCGTCGACGCCGACTGGCGCGTCAGCTGGCCGACCATGCGCAGGTTCTCTCTGCCGGTCAGGTTCTCGTCGACTGCGGCGTACTGGCCGGCGAGGCCGATCGAGGCGCGTACGGCGTTGGGCTGGCGCACCACATCGAGGCCGAGCACCGAGGCGTAGCCGGCGTCCGGTTCGAGGAGCGTGGTCAGGATCCGCACGGCCGTGGTCTTGCCTGCGCCGTTGGGACCGAGCAGGCCGAGGACCGTGCCAGAGGGGACTTCGAGTTCGATTCCGTCGAGGGCGGTCAGCTCGCCAAACCGCTTCACGACGCCGTCGACAACGATTGCATTCGTGGGAGTCATCGGTAATATTTAGTAGTCCCAATCTTTTACTTGTGTCAAGCAGATAGTTGAGGAATCTCAAATGAGTGTCGCAAGTCACACGTCGGGTACCCTCACCGGTGTGACCACCGCAGCAGGTGAGGAAGCCTGGCGCCTCCTGCAGCAACTGCTGATGAACGGCGAGATGCAGTCCCGCATGCGGACCGCGTGCGATGTGATCGGCGGTCCACCGAGCATCGTCAAGACGCTGTTCCACCTGGCGCCCGGTGAGCCGGTCGCCATGCGCGACATGGCCGAGCACTTCGGCTGTGACGCTTCGTACATCACCGAGCTGGTCGACGGCCTGGAGGAACAGGGCCTCGCGACCCGTCAGGCCCACCCGACCGACCGCCGCGTCCGCACGGTCGTGCTCACTGACAAGGGTGCGAAGGCCCGGGAGCAGGTGCAGCAGGTGATGTGGGCCGTGCCCGAAGTCTTCAGCGCCCTCACGGCTACCGAGCAGCGCCAGCTACGCGACCTTGTGCGCAAGCTGGTTGACGCCGACCAGAGCGCCGACGCCGGCCACGCCGCGACCGGCTAGCTCTAATCGCTGCTTTCCGCTGGCGCGGGCGGACGCCAGAACGTCAGCAGGTATAGGGCCGTCCCCCCGATCCCGACGACGGCGGCGATCAGCAGGGCTTTGTTGGGCTCAAAGGGGAACGACAGGTCGAGGGCATGGTCGAGCGACCATTCGCCGGGCCCGACCGTGCCGAGCGCAATACCCAGCACGGCGAGGGTCACCACGTACTCCCACCCCTCGGTGGGGCGCGCTGTGATGAAGAAGCCCTTGTCGCGGTGGTTGGTGATGAACGCCACCAGCATCAACGAGGCGACGGCGCCGTAGGCGACAGGCGTCAGGAGTCCCAACGCGAGCACTGGGCCGACGAGGACCTCGCTCCACGTGAGGAGTTGGGCCTGCAGCGGACCGTTGCGGAGGCCGAGGCTCCCGAGCCAGTTGGCCATACCCGGCCCCGACCGCAATGCCTTCACGTGGCGCCAGCCGTGGACGAACATCACGATGCCGATCCAGACCCGCGCCAGCAGAAGGGCGAAGTTCAAAGCGTCTTGCACGCGCATTGTTTAGCGTGACTGGGATGGGCGACACCGTGCTCTACGACCTCGACGGACACGTCGCCACGATCACGTACAACCGACCCGACGCTCTCAACGCCATCAACGGTCAGCTGCGCCGCGACCTCAACGACGCCTTTACCCGCTTCCGCGACGACGAGGACGCATGGGTGGCGATCGTCACCGGTGCCGGCCGGGCGTTCTGCGCGGGCGCCGACCTCAAGGACGGCGCCGGGTCCGCCGGCGTGTTCGCCGGGACGTTCTGGGAGAAGCCCACGGCCAACTCGTTCGAGAGCGGCTGGGAGATCTTCAAGCCCGTGATCGCGGCGGTGAACGGGTACTGCCTGGGTTACGGCCTCACGCTCGTGACGTGGTGCGACTTCGTGATCGCCAGCGAGCGAGCCGAGTTCGGGTATCCGGAGGCGACGATCGGAACGCCCGCCATCGTCGGCGCGATCCGTCTACCGCAGCGGATCAACTGGCAGTACGCCATGGAGCTCCTGCTCACCGGCGAGCGCATCGACGCGCAGCGGGCAAAGGAGATCGGCCTCGCCGGCTGGGTCGTCCCCCACGCGGAGCTGCTCCCCGAAGCTCGCCGCCTCGCCAACCGGCTCGTGGCCGCGGCGCCCCTGGCGCAGCGGGCGATGAAGGAACTCGCCGTGCGCGCCCAGCACTTGCCGATGCTGGAGGCGATCCGGTTCGGCGAGACCATGCGCAAGGTGGCGGGGTCGACGGCCGATGCCGCGGAAGGAGCACGGGCGGCCGCTGAGGGCCGCGCGCCCCGCTGGACCGCGACTTAGATCAAACCGATGCGGCTCAGCGGCCACACCTGGACGAACACCCGCCCGACGATGAGGCTGCCGGAGATCGACCCGAAGTAGCGGCTGTCCTCCGAGACGCTGCGGTTGTCGCCCATGACCCAGTAGTGGTCCGCGGCGATATGGGTCGGCGCGATGGGTGTGGTGACGTTCCCCGCGGAGACGTAAGGCTCGTTCAGGGTCTTGCCATTGACGATCATCTGGCCGTCGCGAGATTCGACGGTGTCGCCGGGGAGACCGACGACCCGCTTCACGAGGTCCTTCACCTCAGGTCCCGCCTGCACGTGAGGCGGTCGTTTGAACACCACGATGTCGCCGCGGTGGACGTCGTGTAGGCGGTAGCTCAGCTTGCTAACGAGGACTCGGTCGCCGGGCTGGAGCGCCGGAGTCATCGAGGGCGACGGGATGTAGAAGGACTGGAAGAGGAACGCACGGATGAGGAACCACATGGCGACCATCAACGCGGCTGTGCCCGCCCATCCGGCTACCCGGCGGGTGGGAAGCGCGAGCTGGCGGCGGATGCTGTCGCTGTCGCCCCCCTCTTCCTGTGTCTCCTGGCGCGTTGCCCAGTCGATGTCGGGCTCGGCCGGCTTCGGCGTCGCGGCAGGAGCGGGGGCGGCGGGGGGCGCCGGCCGGGTGAGAATCCCAACTGAGCTGGACGAGGCCGGCGCCGCGTAGCCGATCGACGACCGGCCGGCGGGTTCGGGCGCGGGCGGCGGCGCCTGCGGCGGAACGGGCGGCTGGGGCGGCACCGGCTCGGGAGCGACGGGGGCAACGGGAGCGAAGCCCTGGTCCGGCGGCAGCTGCTGCCGAGTCCGCTCCTCACGATCGCCACCGGCGGCGGCGGTGAGCATGACGACGCCGGCTGCGGGGGCGCCGAGGAGGCCGAGGACCTCCTGGGCCCGCTCGGCTTGGGTGATGGTCGTGCGGTCCATCCGGCACGTCACGACGACGGCGTCGACCATCCAGACGAGCTCGGAGGTGTCGTGCACTGACAGCGGCGGGGCGTCGAGGATGACGAAGTCGGCCAGCATGCGCGCCAGTGCAACGAAGTCCTGCTGGCGGGCGAGGAGCGCCGCAGGGTTCTGTGTCGGCCGCCCGGCTCCCACGAGGCGTACGCCCGGAACCGACGTCGGCACCGCGACCTGATCGAGCGTGGCGGCGCCAAGGAGTACGTCGCTCAGTCCCGGACCGGGATCGACGCCGAGGTGACCGTGGGCGTCGGGCGCACGCATGTCGCAGTCGATGACGAGCACCGACTTGCCGGTCTCGGCCACGACGGCCGCCAGGTTGACAGCGGTGGTGGTCTTGCCTTCGCCGGCGCCGGCCGACGTGACCACGGTGGACGTCAGCTCGAGTGGCATGCCGCGCCCGGCGCCGTGCCGCGCCGGCGGGCGCCCGAGGCGGGCAAGGGAAGTGCGAAGGTCTCGGAAGGCGTCGGCCGCGCCCGACAGTGGCTGCGTGGCCGCGACCACCCCCTCGCCTTCGACGGCGGGGACCTCGGCGAGGACGGGCAGACCGAACGCGCGCTCGACGCCGTTGCGCGTGCGCAGCTTGCCTTCGACCCGTTCGACGACGAGGGCGATGGCGCACCCGAGGAAGGCGAGGACGCCGGCGGCGAGCATCCAGCCCGGCACGGTGGTCGGCGCCAGACGGCTGTGATCGACCCTGACTGCTGTCGCGCTGCCGATTTGCGTCAGCGCCTGTTGGTTCGGCACGGCCAGGTCGCCGACGATCGTGTCCTGGAGGTGACGGATGATGGCGTCGCGCTGCGCCCGCAACATGTCCTGCTGGTCGGCGGGGGCCTTCGCCGACGCCGCCAGCTTGCCCTCGATCGTCTTGAGCTGGTCGGCGAGCGAGGTCTGGTCGGCGCCGACGGCGTTGCCCGACCTGGTCGCGAGGTCGTCCTGATGGTCACTCAGCGAGTCTGCGAGGTCGGCGGCGAAACCGTCGGCCAGCGCCCGGGCCTTGGACGCTGACGAATACGGGACGGTGGTGATCTCGACGGTGTTCTGCGCGGGGTTGGCCCTCACCGTGATCTTGCGGGCCAGGTCCTCCGGAGAGTTGACGGCGTTGAGACGGGCGACAGTCTTCGTGGCGACCAGTGGCGTGCGGGCCAGGGCCGCGGCCGACGTCAGGTCCTGGATGAACTGGTCACGAGAGGGATTCCCGGTCTCGTCGAAGACGAGCACCGCGGTGGCCTTGTATTGGGTTTTCGGGCCGCGACCGAAGATGGCGAGGGCGACGAGGCCGATCGCGACGATGGCCGCGATCAGAAGCCATCGGCTGCGGAGCACTCGTGCCTGTTCGCTTACATCCATAGGGCGCTGGGTACTGGCGATGGCGGGGGAGCTCTCCTGTGGGGAGGGACCTACGATTCTGCCGCATTTCGGCGCGGCTCCCCTGCGCGGGGGAGGGCTACGGTACGCAGGCATGACCGACATCCCGCCCCCGGATGACGTCCTCGAGCAACAACAGGAGGTGTTTCCGGAGGAGCAGGATGACCTCCCCACGTCCGACCCCGAGGCACCCGAGGCCGATGCGCTCGAGCAGGCCCAGGCGGTTCCCGAGGACGAGGACGAGATGCGGGGCTAGCTCAGCGCCGGCTCAGCGGCCCGACGCCGCGAACCCGCTCCGACCCTCCCACAACCCGTCGCGCAGGCTGCGGCGCAGGAGCTTGCCCGTCGGGTCACGCGGCACCTCGTCACACAGCACGATCCGACGCGGCCGCTTGTAGCCGGCCAATCGTTCGCGCGACGCGGCGTCGACGGCGGCGGTGACCTCCTCGCCGGCAAGGCCCGGGCCGGGGACAACGAAGGCGACCACCTGTTCGCCCCGCTCCTGGTCGGGACCGCCGACGACGGCGACGTCTGCCACACCGTCGACGCTGTCGATGACGGCCTCGACCTCGGCCGGGTACACGTTGACGCCGGCGCTGACGATGACGTCCGCTCGCCGTCCTGAGATGAAGAGGTAGCCGTCGTCGTCGAGCCAGCCGATGTCGCCGGCCGTGAACGCGCCATCGGGTCCGTAGGCGGCTTCGGTCTTGGTCGGGTCACCGAAGTAGGAGAAGCGCGTGCCGTCGAGGAACCGGAAGTAGACGGTGCCCTCGGTACGCGGCGACACGGGGCGGCCGTCGTCGTCGAGCACAAGGATCTCTTGATGGGGCATGGCTTGACCGACGGTTCCGGTCCGTGCCAGCCAGTCCTCGGTCGTGGCCAGCGTCATGCCGCCTTCGGAGAAGCCGAAGTATTCGACGAAGACGGGACCCCACCACTCGACCATGCGGCGCTTGAGGTCGGGCGGGCACGGCTCGCCGCCATGCAGCACGGTCCGAAGCGAAGGGGCGTCGAATGCGGCGCGCTCGCGTTCGGGGAGCGCCAGCACGTGCCGGAACATCGTCGGCACCAGCGTCGTCGACGCCACGCCGTCCGGGACCTGTCGGAGGAACTCCTCGGGGTCCCATCGAGACATGATCCGCATCGGCGCGCCGAGTGCCAGCGCCGCTAAGCCGAACGTGAGCGGTGCACCGTGGAAGAGCTGTGACGCCATGAGATGGACACCGTCGCCCGGAAGACGCGCCGCCTCCGCCCATCCCGTGCTGCGCGCGAACGCATCCGAGAACGACGACTGCCCCGACCACGGGTGGACGACCCCCTTTGGCCGCCCCGTCGTTCCTGACGTGTACGACATCCGCCAGCCGCGCCGGTCGGCGGGCAGGGGACCGGCGTCTTGTGCCCCGACCCACGGCTCGAAGCGCTCGACGTCGACGACGGGGATGCCACGGTCAGCTGCGGCGCGCTTGGCGGCGTCGACGTCGGTGACGACCAGTCGGCTGTGGGCGTCGTCGAGCACGACCCCGATCTCCTCTGGCGTCCAACTCGTCTTCAGCGGCGTCACCACCATCCCGGCCCGCTGGACGCCGAGCACGACCTCGATGAACTCGGCGCGGTTGGTGACCACCAGCGCGACGTGGTCACCAGGCTCGATGCCCGTGGATTCCACGCCATGGCCGACGGCGTTGGTGCGCTCGTCGAGCTCGCCCCACGTGAGTCGTCGGTGAGCATCCTCGACGGCGAAGTCCGTCGGTTGGCGTCCCGTCAGCTCCCAGAGCGGACGAGCCGGGTCAGCCGTTGCGGTGCTCCTGGCGGGCGATCCAGTCGATGAGCCCCTCGACGCTGCCCGAACCCTCCTCGGCGATGTACGTCTCGGCCCACTCGCGGATCTGCTCATCGGTGAAGCCGCGCTCCCGCAGCTGATCGCGGGCCTCGTCGGCGAGGATACGGGCCCCCTCCTCATGCGCCGAGTCGGCCAGCTCCTCGGGTACGCCGGCCTCGTGCGGCTCTTCGGGCGTCAGGTCACTCATTGGCTTCGAAAGCTAGCTTCCTCGTCTGCGATGACGACATCTCAAGCGCCTCGGATCCCACCGCTTCCGGCGAGCGAGCGCGACGAGCAGGCGCAGGAGCTGCTCGGCGGGGTGGGCGGCCTCACCGGGCCCGCCTCCAACATCTTCGACACGCTCGTGCGCCACCCCGGACTGTTCCGGAAGTGGTTGCCATTTGGGGGCAAGCTTCTCACCGGCAAGTTGCCCGCCCGCGACCGAGAGCTGCTGATCCTGCGCACGGGTTGGAACTGCCGGTCCGATTACGAGTGGGGTCAGCACGTGCTGATCGCCCGATCGGTCGGAATCACCGACGAGGAGATCGCCCGTATCGCGCAGGGTCCGAGCGCAGGCTGGGGAGAGTTCGAGGGTGTGCTGCTGACCGCGGCCGATGAGCTCCACGAACAGTCCCGCATCGGCGACCGCACGTGGGCCGCCCTTGCCGACCGCTACGACGAGAAGCAGCTGATCGAGCTGGTGATGCTCGTCGGGCACTACCACATGGTCGCGTTCACGCTGAACACACTCGGCGTCGAACGCGAGGAGGGCGTGCCGGAGCTGCCCGAGGGCGCATAGTGCGCCGGCTGTTCATCGTCATCCTCGGGTGCGCTCTCGCGCTCGCCGCGTGCTCGAACGGGAAGCTGAGCAACACGGCCGGCCTCACCCAACACCGAACGATGGTGGTGAACAACCAGCCGACCCAGATCTGCCTCGCCGTGGCGGCCACCGTTGCTCAACAGGTCAACGGCCTCGCCAACCGCTCGACCATGCCGCCCAACGAAGGCATGGCGTTTCCGGTGGCGACTCCGACGCAGGAGAGCTTCACGATGAAGGACACGTCGTTCCCGCTCTCGATCGTATGGGTCGGCCCAGGGTCGCAGGTTCTCGGGTCGACGAACATGACGCCCCACTCTCCAGACCCGTACCCGTCGCCGGCGCCCATCACCATGGCCGTCGAGTTGTCACCGCAGGACTGGGCGCCGCTGGCGGGAACAGCAAAGACCCTCTCACTCGGGGAGGCGTGCAACGGGACGATCACCGCAGGGCGCCCAGGCGAGGCGCCATCCCAGTTCTGAGCATCAGTTCTAAGCCGATTCTCAGAGTTCTGAGAGGGTTCCGGTCTTTCGTAACCTGAGGCCGATGGCACGCGCCGCTTCGGTTCGGGAACCCGAGCCCATCGTCGAACAGGACGTAGTGATCCGGACGACGGATCTCACGAAGGTCTACCCGGGGATGGATCGCCCCGCGGTCGACAAGCTCAACCTCGAGGTCGTGCGGGGCGAGATCTTCGGTCTGCTCGGTCCCAACGGCGCCGGCAAGACCACGACCGGCGGGATGTTGACGACGATGGTGATCCCGACGTCGGGCGGCGCGGTGGTCGGCGACATCGACGTCGTCCGCCATCCGGCGCTGGCCAAGCAGGCCATCGGTGTCGTTCCCCAGCAGAACACACTCGACCGCGCCCTCACCGTCTGGGAGAACCTCTACTACCACGGGCGCTTCTTCGGCATGGCTGCCGCCGATTGCCGCACCGCGGCCGACGAGCTCCTCGAGGAGTTCCATCTGGCTCGGTGGGGAAAGGCACCGGTGATGTCGCTGTCGGGCGGCATGGCCCAGCGCCTGATGGTCGCCCGAGCCATCCTTCACCGTCCCGAGATCGTCTTCCTCGACGAGCCCACCGCCGGTCTCGACCCGCAGAGCCGGTTGGCGTTGTGGGAGATCCTCCAGCGTCTGCACTCGGCCGGTCAGACCATCTTGCTCACCACGCACTACATGGAAGAGGCCGACCAGCTGTGTGACCGCGTGGCGATCATGGACCACGGGCACATCCTTGCCCTCGACACGCCCGAAGGCCTCAAGGAAAACATCGACGCCGACACCATCGTGTCCATCCGGGCGACCGGCGACCTCGCCAAGCTCGAGAAGGCGCTGAACCGGCGCCGCGTCGTGACCAACATCGTGCACCTCGACGGCGAGCTGCGCGTGCACGTCAAGGGTGCCGCCGATGCACTTCCCGTCGTGCTCGACACGGTGGACAAGAGTGGCTCCCGACTCGTCGACCTCACCGTCAACGAACCCACGCTCGAGACCGTGTTCATCAGCCTCACAGGGAAGGAGCTGCGCGACTGATGGCGACGACCACCACCGCTCCGCCGCGCTCAACTGCCGAAGCACCGACCACCGCTCCCGCGCCGCGCTACAAGGGCGCCGAGCTCGGGCGCTCGACGTGGCAGGCCAGCAGAAGCGCCTTCGCCGGGCTGCTGCTGCGGGACCTGACGGTGCTGAAGAAGAACCTCAAAGAGTTCCTGCCCCGCACGATCCTGCAGCCCTTCCTGCTGGTGTTCGTGTTCCTGTACGTGTTCCCCACGATCGGTCAGGGCATCGGGAGTGGGCGGGGCGCGGCCGGCGAGTCAGAATTCGCCACCGTCCTCGTGGCGGGAGTCGTCGGGCTGTCGATCATGTTCCAGGGCATCCAGGCGGTGGCCCTGCCGATGGTGCAGGAGTTCGGCTACACGCGCGAGATCGAGGACCGGGTGCTGGCACCACTTCCGGTCTCGTTCGTGGCCATCGAGAAGATCGTGTCGGGTGCCCTGCAGGGGCTGCTGGCCGCGCTGATCGTCTTCCCGATCGCGGCCGTCGTGCACGCCCAGAGCATCAACATCCATCTCCAAGTGCACTGGATCCAGCTCCTCGTGATGATCCCGCTGGCGTGCATCATGTGCTCGTCGCTCGGGATGACCTTCGGCACGCGCTTCGATCCCCGCACGGTGCCGATGCTGTTCGGCGTGATCGTCATTCCGATGACGTTCCTCGGCGGTACCTATTACGCCTGGACGGCGCTTTCGCCGGTGCAGATCGGTGGGTTCTCCTGGCTCCAGGTCCTGGTGTTGGTCAACCCGTTGATCTACGTGACCGAGGGGTTCCGGGCCGCCCTCACGCATTCGAGCCACATGCACCTGTACGTCATCTATCCGGTGCTGGTCGGGTTCTGCGCGCTGTTCCTCTGGCAGGGACTCAAAGGCTTTCGCAAGCGCGTCCTCTCCTGACCGGTGTACCCCGGGGCGCGTCTCGCGCCTGAACTAGCAGAGAACAGTCCACTCCACGGCCGTGTGATTTTCATCTTGGCGTCGCCCGAAAGCGGCGCTGAGTTGGTCAAGCACGCGTTGGGAACAGTCCCGGGAGTCACGGCCCTTCCGGTCGCCACCAACCTCTTCTCTAGCGGGTTCGACCTGATGCTCGACACGTGGAGGGCGAGCCTCTACTGCGACCGCGTGGACGGGTTCATCGACCTGGTCGACGAGCAGGAGTTCCTGTGGAACGTTCGCAGGCTGGCCGACGGGCTGTTCGCTCCCGCAGCGCCGGGAGGGATGTCGGAGCAGCTCATCGTCGAGTACTCGTCCGCGCACATCCGTTTTGTGCGCGCCATCGTCACTCTGTATCCCGACGCTCATCTGCTCCATGTGGTGCGCGACGGCGGAGAGGTCGCCGCCCGTCTGGCGTCACCACACCGTGACCTGTACGCGGGAGGGCAGGACGGGCCGGCGCCGGAAGATCAGCTGTGGCGCCTGCCGCGAATCGCTGCGCAGCAGTGGGTCGACGACCAGAACGCAATCGAGGAGTTCGCGGACGAGTCCAATTACTTCGTGGCGCGGATCGAGCGCATACTCGCTGATCCGGCTGCCTTCTTCGGCTGGCTGGCCGAGCGTGTGGGACTCGAAGCGGACACCGATGCGATCGAGGCAGCCGCTGACGCCATCGGTGCCGGCCGCTGGCGTCTTACGACGCCGCCCGCCGGGCGTCCCCAAGCGCTCGTCAATACTCTCGGCGGTGAGCTGCTCGACCGGTACGACTACGAGCCGACGGATGTGGGCGAGGGACGCGCCCTTCTCGGGCGTGTCGAGCTTGGGTACGAGCGGTTCACCGATCGAGGCCGGCAAGCGCTGCTGAATCTCGCGGCGCGGTTGAGCGGATTGAGCGCCCGCTGGGAGGCCGACGCCAAGGGCCCGGGATGAACGACGCCCCGCACGGGGGCGCGCTTGACGGCCGGCTCGTCGTCGTTCTGGGCTCTGTCCGGAGCGGGACGACCTGGCTGGTCGAGCTGCTCGGGTCCCACCCAGACGTAGGCATCACGAAGGGCGAGAGCTGGATCTTCAACTCCTTGCGCGACCTCTTCCTGAACGCTCACGCGTCGTGGGACGGCCCCGCGGCGTTGCAGGACCAGGCGCAGATCGTGGCGCTCATGCGCCGCTTCTGTGACGACATCTTCAGTGCCGCGTTGGCGCGTCAGGCACCGGGCGCTTCGTGGTTCGTCGAGAAGACGCCCGGCCATACGACCCGAATCCCGATCATGGCCGCCACGTACCCGGACGCCTGGTACGTCCACGTCGTCCGCGACGGCCGCGACGTGGCCCGCTCGATCCTGCAGACGGCGTGGGGGCACGACGATCCCGGCGACGCGGCGTCGGCGTGGGTCTCTGCCGTGCGGTCGGTGCGCGAGGAGGCGTGGCGTCTGCCGAGGTTGCGTGGGATTCGCTACGAGGATCTTCTCGCGGACCCCGTCGGCCAAGTGAGCGGGCTGCTCACGTGGATGGGACACGACGTCGACGCTGCCGTGGAGCGCGAGATCACGGCCCGGGCGCAGACGGAGGTGTCGCGGTTCTCGGCAACGGATGCCGTTGGCACAGGCAAGTGGCGGGACCTCGCGCCCGACGCGCTCGCAAAGATCTACGACGAGGCCGGCGACATGCTTCTGGAGCTCGGATACCTGACTGAGCCGATCAGACCGTCGCCTCATCGAGGGTCGGCCTGATCCGTTCGATGGTGGCCCCCCGCAGCGCCTGCTTCGTACCGGCGTAGGCGGTTGCGTCGAGCTCTCCGAGGCGCCGCGCCATGTCGATCGCCGTACGCTCGCACTCGTCGGCGGAGACGATCATGTCGACGTAGCCCGCAGCCAGAGCGCCCTCGGGCGAGAACACCTCGGCCTCGATCGTGGCGCGGGTGAGGTAGCGCTTCGACAGACGGTCACGGGCGAGCTCGACCGCGAACGTCGGAAGCGTCATGCCGATCGCCACTTCGTTCAAGCCGATCTTCGCGGGAGCGTCGCCGCTCACCCGCGTGTCGCACGCCAACACGATGAGGGCCCCCGCGGCGAGGGCGTGACCGGTCACGGCGGCCACCGTCGGCTGCGGGTGGCCGTACAGCCGCATCAGCAAGTCGCCGCCTGCGCGCACGAGCTCGACCATCCCCTCGAAGCCGCCCCGCATGACCGAGAGGTCGAATCCCGCGCACAACGCCTTGGCGTTGCCGACAAAGCAGACGCTCGTGGCCTCCTTGGCGGCCGTGTCCAGCGCGGCGTGAAGGTCGCCGATCAGGGCCATGCTCAGGGCGTTGGCCTTGCCGTCGTCGAGGCGGACAACCGCCACGCCGTCTTCGATCGTCGTCTTCAGGGCGTCGCTCATAGCGACTTGTTCTATTACTCGGGGCGCGAGAACTGCATAACGGCGCCCGTGAGCATGGCCAGACCGACGAGGGCGACGATGGCCAGTTCCAGGCCGGCGGGCAGCCGGTGACCGCCCCAGGAGATCCCGGGATTGAGGGTGCGGGCCAGGCGGGGCGAGATGTTCACATGGTCGAACACCGCCCGCCGCATGGGGTCGATGGCGTAGCTCATCGGGTCGACCTTGGTCAGAGCGGACAGCCACCGGGGGAGACGGTCGAGTGGGAACACCGCCCCCGAGAGGAAGAACATCGGGAGCACGATGAAGTTCATGACGACCTGGAACGTCTCCACCTGGGCCATTCGGGCGGCGATGACGGTGCCAAGGGCGGTCAGCATGAAGGCGAGCAGCGCCATCATGCCGACGAGGCTCAGCAGGAGTGCGGGCGAGTACGGCACGTGCACAAGTCCGCAGAACACGAGCATTACGGCGCCTTGAAAGGTGGCGACGCTCGCGCCGCCCAGACACTTCCCGAGGACGAGGGCGCTGCGCCGCACGGGTGCGACGAGCATCTCGCGCAGGAAACCGAACTCGCGGTCCCAAACGATCGACAGCGAAGCGAAGATGGCGGTGAAGAGCACGCTCATGCCGAGCACGCCCGGGAAGATGAAGGTGCGGTAGTCGATCTTGCTCCCGCCCGGGATGAGCTGGGACAGGCCGGTCCCGAGGATGAACAGGTAAATGATCGGCTGGGCGAGCGACGTGATCATGCGCACCTTGTTGCGCGTGAACCGGATCAGTTCGCGCTTCCAGACCATGCGAACGGCGCGCAGGTCGTCGGCGATGGAGTTACCGACGTCGCGGACGCCGATGACGGTGGCGGGGGCTGCGCTCACCGTCGCGCCCCCGACCGCATCCACGGGTTGGCCCGGTTGCGTTCGGACCCCGAGGCCTCGGCGTCGCGGATGGTGCGCCCGGTGTAGGTCATGAAGACGTCGTCGAGCGTGGGGCGGGCGACGTGTACCGAACTGATCGTGATGTCGGGATCAGCGAACAAGCGGGGCACGAACTGTTCGCCGTGGGCGACGAAGAAGGTGATGGCGCCCTCGGAAATCGTCGGCTCGAGATCGAATCGCTCTGCGAGGATGCGCATCGCGCCCTCGTCGTCTTCAGTGCTGATGCTCACGCGGTCGCGGCCAACGCTTCGCTTCAGCGCCTCCGGTGTGTCCATGACGACGATGCTGCCGTTGTCCATGATGGCGATGCGGTCGCAGTGCTCGGCCTCGTCCATGTAGTGCGTGGTCAAGAACATGGTGATGGACTCCCGGCGCTTGAGCTCGTTGATGTAGCTCCAGATGTGGCTGCGCGTCTGGGGATCGAGGCCCACCGTGGGCTCGTCGAGGAAGAGAACGCGAGGTGAATGCAGGAGGCCTCTGGCGATCTCGAGCCGACGCTTCATCCCGCCGGAGAAGGTCTTCACGATGCTTCCGCGTCTGTCCCACAGGCCGACCATGTCCATCACCTGCTTGAGGCGGCCGTCGAGCTCGCTCTTCGGCACCCGGTACAGCTCGGCGTGGAAGCGAAGATTCTCGGCGGCCGTGAGGTAGTCGTCGAGGGTGGTGTCCTGGAACACGAGACCGATCTGACGACGGACCTCGTTTCGCTGGCGAACGACGTCGAGGCCGGCGACCCTCGCCACGCCCGCGCTCGGGCGCATGAGGGTGCACAGCATGGAGATCGTCGTCGACTTGCCGGCACCGTTCGGACCCAGGAATCCGTACGTCTCGCCCGGCGACACCGAGAAGTTCACGCCGCGTACGGCCTCGAAGTCCCCGAAGCGTTTGGTGAGGTCGACGGCCTCGATCGCCGGTGTGATGCCGCCCTCACTAGCTTGCACGTTGCGTCCGGCCACCTGCACGATCGACCGAGAGTACCGGCGTGGGCTTGTCAGCCCTCTACGCTTTCTCGCTCCATGACGCGTGCTCTCTCTGACCTCGAACGCGGCACGATCGTAGTGTTGCCGTCGGCGACGTTTCCTGAGAGCGAGCTGCGAAAGATCGTCGCCATCCAGCATTACGAGGAGCGTCTGTTGTGCACGACGCTCTTGCTCGCCAACCCCGAGCTTCAGATCGTTTACATCACGTCGTTGCCGGTCGACGAAGCGATCGTCGAGTACTACCTGCGCTTTGTGCCTGATCCTGCGGGCGCTCGGAGCCGCCTGCACCTCGTCGTGGTCGGTGAGGACTCCGGCCGGGCGCTGACCTCGAAGGTGCTCGACGCCCCCCACGTCATCGATCGCGTACGCGCGCTGACCGACGGCGCCGAGCACGCCTATGTGCTCCCTTTCAACGTGACGCCCCTGGAGGGTCGGTTCTCGGAGCTCACGGGTCTGCCTCTTTTCGGCGCCCGGCCTGAGCTGGCGACGCTGGGGTCGAAGACGGAGTCGCGCCGTGCGGCGCGCAAGGCCGGTGTCGCGGTGCTCGACGGCGGGGAGGACCTGCGGTCCGTCGCCGAGTTGGAAGCAGCCATTAGAGGGCTGCACGCCCGGCGGCCAGATGCGCAGGCGGCGGTGATGAAGCTGAACGACGGCTTTTCCGGTCAGGGCCACGCCATCGTGGAGCTCGAGGGGTTCTCGTCCCTCGAGTCCGCGGCGATCACGTTCATCGCTGAGGAGGAGACGTGGCCGTCGTACTCGGCCAAGGTCGAAAGCGGCGGAGCCGTTGTCGAGGAGCTCGTGCGCGTTCCCGGCATCGTGTCGCCCAGCGTGCAGGTGCGCATCTCACCGGGCGGGGCCGTCGAGCTCTTCTCCAACCATGACCAGATCCTCGGTGGGCTCCACGACCAGGTGTACCTCGGCTGCCGCTTCCCGGCGCAGCCCGACTACCGGCTCGATATTCAGGAGCGGGCGCGTCGCGTTGGCGAAGTACTCGCCGCCGATGGCGTGATCGGCGCCTTCGGCATCGACTTCGTGCTGGTGCCGGACCCCGAGGGCGACGGGTGGGACATCAATCTCAGCGAGATCAATCTGCGCATGGGCGGCACGACCCATCCCTTCTGGATGGCGCGCCTCGTTACGGGTGGAGTCTTCGACCCGTCGACCGGAGACCTCGTCGCCGACGGCCGGCCCAAGTACTACGTCGCCAGCGACAATCTGAAGAGCCAAGCACTGATCGGACGCACGCCCGCTGATGTCATCGGCGTCGTCGACCAGGCGGGGCTGGCGTTCGACCCTGAGCGCGGCACGGGTGCGACCTTGCACCTTCTGGGCGCCCTTCCAGGGTTCGGAAAGATGGGTGTGACCTGCATCGCCGACTCGCCCGAGGATGCCGACGCGCTCTATCAGGAGCTGAACGCGACCCTCCTGGAGGCGGCTATACCCTGACGGCCGTGCGCGGGCGCAGTTCCAGGCAGGCCGCAGGCATCGTCCTCGTCGTCGCCGCAGTTGTCGCCCTCGCGGGGTGCGGGCAGCTCGAGCGGCCGAGCATGGGTGCGACTGTGCCGCCACCCACGACCACAACGACTGCGGTGCCGTTCCGAGTCGTCGCGACGATGAAGCCGGAGCTGAAGACCATCGCCGTCTACGACGCGCCGGGCGCACCCGCGCCGAGGACACAGATCTCGAACCCCGACTACTACGGGATAAACCGTGTGTTCCTCGTTGAGCAAGGACAGGGCACACCCTGGCTCAAGGTGTCGCTACCGACGCGGCCCAATGGCAGCACCGGCTGGATCAGCAGCGACGACGTCACGTTGGCCCCGGACTACTGGCACATGCAGGTCGAGCTGACGGCGCACCGCATCACGGTGTGGAACGGCGACGACGTTGTGCACACCGAAACCGTTGGCGTCGGAACCGCGGCGTCGCCCACGCCGCCCGGCGAGTACTACGTCACCGACGCGCTCACGGTGCCGCCCTTCCAGCGCAGTGGGTACGGCCCGTACGCCTTCGGCATCTCGGCCCATTCCGACGTGTACACGACCTTCGGTGGCGGTGACGGCAGCATCGGCATCCATGGCACCGGCGATCCGTCCTCGATCGGCAAGGACGCCAGCCACGGCTGCATCAGGCTCAGCAACGACGGCATCACCAGCCTGATCAAAGTCGTCCCCCTCGGCACCCCGGTCGAGATCCTCGCCTGACCTGAAAAAGGGCGCGCGCGACCTACTGGTCGGCGCTAGCGACAGATCGTGCTACCCGTGCGCGGGTTCGTGTAACAGCGGGGTTGTCGGGTCGGCACGGTGCGCGGTTCGGTCGGCGGGACCGTCGGTCGAGGCGGACGGGTGATCTGGGGGATCGGGATGGTGCCGGGGTTCACGATCGACGGGGGCGGCGTGGACGTCGCCGTCGGCGCAGATGTCGACGGGCCGAGGCTCGTGGACGGCGACGGCGGAGAGCCGATCTGCTGCGCCCCGGGGATCAGGCTGTAGTCGGGCTGGGGGAACGGGATGGCGGGCTGTCCGGCGAGCGCGTCCTTCATGTACGCGCCCCAGATCTGTGCGGGGTAGCTGCCGCCCTGCACGCTGATGCCTCCGACGTTGGTCATCGGGACCTCGGCCTTGGGCGAGCCCATCCATACCGCGGTCGCCAGCTGCGGCGTGTAGCCGACGAACCAGGCGTCGTGGAAGTCCTCAGCGGTTCCGGTCTTGCCCGCGACCTGCCGGCCAGGAATGCCGGCGCGCGTGCCTGTGCCGCGCTCGACGACCTGTTGCAACACCGAGGTTTCAACTCGCGCGTTCTGCGATGCGACCGCGCGGCGCCCCTTCGGCTTGGCGCTGAAGACCTCCTTGCCGTTGCGGTCCTCGACCGACTGGATGAAGTACGGATCGTGTCGTTCGCCGTCGGCCGCGAGCGTGGCGTACGAGGTCACCATTTCGAGCGGCGACACCGCCTCGCTGCCGAGCGTGAGTGACTTGACCGGCGTCAGGTGATGGGTGATCCCCATGCGGTTGGCCACGTCGATGACGTTCTTCTCACCGACCGCCTCTTGCAGGTGCACGTACGCGCAGTTCACCGAGTGTGCGGTGGCGTCGGTGACGGTCATCGGACCCCCCTCCTCGCCTTCGAAGTTCGACGGTGAGTACGGGTTCGGCGTGCCTCCGGGATTGGGGATGGGACAGGGCGCGGTGCCGTCGACGATGTCGTTGGGGGAGTGACCCTGCTCGAGCGCGGCCATGAGCGTGAACGCCTTGAACGACGACCCCGGCTGACGGGCGCCATCGGTGACGATGTCGTATTGCGCCTGGTCGAAGCCGGGCCCGCCGACGAGGGCGCGAACGGCGCCACTGCTCGGATCCATCGACACGAGCGCGGCGGTGAACTTGCCGTTGGTGTCCGGCAGGTTGGCGTTGATCTTCTGCAGTGCCACCTGCTGAAGCTTCGGATCGAGCGTGGTCTGGATGCGAAGGCCGCCGTTGAACACTTCCTGGTAGCGGTCCTGCGGTGTGCCGCCGAGCGGTGAGTTGTTGCCGAGCAGGATCTGCTTCACCTTGTCGGCGAAGTAATCGAGCTTCTCAGTGGGCTGCACCACAGGCGCCGCGGGCAGCGGCTCGGCCTCGATCTGCTTCGCCTCGTCAGTCGAGATGTGGTGCAGCTGCGCCATCCGGTCGGCGACCTCGGCGCGGCGCTTCTTCGCCACGTCCGGGAATCGGAACGGGTCGTAGTACACGGGGTTCTGGATCAGACCGGCGAGAAGGGCGCCCTGCGCGACGGTGAGCTGCCCGACCTTGACGCCGTAGTAGTTCTCGGCCGCCGCCTCGATGCCGTAGGCCCCGTTACCGAAGTAGACGGTGTTCAGGTAGCGCTCGAGGATCTGGTCCTTCGTCATCTGCGACTCGAGTCGCATGGAGAGCACGGCTTCCTTGAGCTTGCGGTGCACGTCCTGCTTGGGCGTCAGCAGCGAGTTCTTCACCAACTGCTGGGTGATGGTCGAGCCGCCCTGGCGCACGCCACCTGCCGAGATGTTGGTGGCCAGCGCCCGTCCGAGGGAGCGCAGGTCCACGCCGCCGTGTTCGTAGAACCGGTCGTCCTCGATGTCGACGACTGCCCGCTGCACGTGGAGCGGGACATCGGAGAGCTTGATCGGCACCCGGTTCTCCTCGGCGTGCAGCACGGCGAGCGTGCTGCCGTCCTTGGCCAGGACGACGGAATTCTGCGACAGCGGGCGTAGGGAGTTGGCGAGGTCGTTCTTCGAGCCCTTCCCGGCCGTGAACACCGCCTGGGCCTCGGGCATCAACAGGATCGCCGCGAACGCCAGTCCGAACCCGGCAGCGACGAGCACAACAGCAAACCGGACCCACGTACGCACGTCGCCCAAAGCTACCCGGGAGACCTCTCTTCTCTGGTGGCGGGCCGGGTAATGTTTGCAGCGCTCAGGGAGGTGGCACATCTTGGTCCGGCACTGGCGGGTGCCGCGCGGTCGTACCCGCTACTTCACGCATGGCTGACGTTCGGCTCGCGCCCGCCGGATTCTCAGAGGCGCCCGAAGTCGACGTCCCTGCCCGTCGGACGCTCGTGCACCGGGCGCGGGTGGTGGCGTTCATCAACCTGGTCGTCGACCTGATCGCCATCACCGGTGGGTACCTCCTCTCGAAGGGCATCATCGTCTCGACACGCGCCGACGCCGTGTCCCGGACGCCGTTCTCCCTCAGCGGGCGGTGGGTCCTCCTCACGATCCCGCTGTGGCTCGTGATCTTCGCGGCCTACGGGCTGTACGACCGCAGCGAGCTCGACGCACCCTCGGAGGAGCTCCGCCGGCTGTTCCACGGCATCACCGTGAGCATCGTCGCCATCGTGATGATCACGTTCTTCGCCAAGTTCGCAGTGTCCCGCGGTTGGATCGCATCGCTCGCTCTGTTCTGCACGCTCACCGTCGCGGCCGGTCGCTTCGCCGTGCGCAAGCTGACGGGACGGCTCAGCGCCAGCGGCTACCTCTGCTCACCGGCGCTGATCGTCGGCACCAATGAAGAGGCGCGCACGATCGCCCGTTCGCTGCATCGACACCAGAGGCTTGGCTATCGCGCCGTCGGCTTCGTCAGCGTCGGCCCCGCGCCCACGGGCAGCGTCGACGGACTACCCGTCGTCGGGTCGGTCGACGACATCGCCATCCTCGCTCGCCAGACCGGTGTGGCCGCGGTTGTCATCGCCGGTACCGCGGTGCGCGCCGACGGGTTGTTGCGCATCGACGCCGCGTTGCAGGCCGTTGACGTCGAGATCCGCCTCACCCCGGGCCTCCCGCACGTGAGCCCGTCGCGCATCACCATCAGGCCGCTTGACGGTCTCGCGCTGCTCTCCCTCGACCGTCGCGAGCTCGGCATTCGCCAAGCGGCCCTGAAGCGCATGTTCGATGTCGTCGTCGGCACGCTTCTGTTCGTCATCGCTCTGCCGGTGATGGTGATCGTCGGCATCCTCGTGCGTCTTACGAGCAGAGGCCCGGCGCTCTTCCGTCAGGAGCGGGTGGGCAAGGGCGGCCAACCGTTCGTCATGTACAAGTTCCGCAGCATGGTGCAGGGCGCCGAGGAGCAGCACGAGCAGCTCGTGCAGGCGAGTGGAGCCGACACCGTGCTGTTCAAGCTCCGCGAGGACCCGCGCGTCACACCCGTCGGCGGCGTGCTGCGCCGGTGGGCGCTCGACGAGCTGCCGCAGCTGTGGAACGTCGTCAAGGGCGACATGAGCCTGGTGGGACCGCGGCCCGCACTGCCCGGCGAGACGGCTCGCTACTCCAATCGGCTCCGGACCAGGTTGCAGGTGAAGCCCGGACTGACGGGCTTGTGGCAGGTGAACGGTCGTCACGAGCTCCCGTTCGCGGACTACATCCGTTACGACCTCTTCTACGTGGAGAACTGGTCGCTGGGCCTGGACCTGTACGTGATCGGCAAGACCGTGCCCGCGCTGCTGGCCCGGAGAGGTAGCTACTAGCCGCCTCCCGGTAGGTTCGCAGTCGTTATGACTGCGCATCTCAATTCTCCCCACGGCGGCACGCTCGTCGACCTCATCGCATCCGAAGACCGCGCTGCCGAGCTGAAGGCGGCGTCCGCCGAGTGGCCCTCGTGGGACCTCACCCCCCGCCAGCTCTGCGACCTCGAGCTTTTGGCCAACGGGGGCTTCTCGCCGCTGACGGGCTTCATGAACCAGGCCGACTACGAGTCGGTGTGCTCGTCCATGCGGCTCGCCGACGGCGCGCTCTGGACCCTCCCCGTCGTGCTCGACCTCCCCGAAGAGGTCGCCGAAGGGCTGAAGGTCGGGTCGTCGCTCGCCTTGCGTGACCCCGAAGGGGTGATGCTCGCCGCCATCGAGATCAGCGAGCTCTACCGGCCGGATCGCCAGCAGGAGGCCAAGGCCGTCTACGGCACGGACAACCCCGAGCATCCGGGCGTCGCCCACGTGCTGCAGCGCACGCACCCGGTGTATGTGTCCGGTCGTCTCGAGGCCATTCAACTGCCGGTGCACTACGACTTCCGGCGCCTGCGCCTCACGCCCGCCGAGCTGCGTGCCGAGTTCGACAGGCTGGGCTGGCAGAAGATCGTCGCCTTCCAGACGCGCAACCCGATGCATCGCGCTCACCTCGAGCTCACCATGCGCGCGGCCAAGGACGTCGAGGCGAACCTTCTCGTGCAGCCGACCGTCGGCATGACCAAGCCGGGCGACGTCGACCACTACACCCGCGTTCGTTGCTACGAGGCGCTCATGGGTCGCTATCCGCGCTCGACGGCGATGCTGTCGCTGCTGCCGCTGAGCATGCGGATGGGTGGGCCGCGCGAGGCGGTATTCCACGCCACCATCCGCAAGAACTACGGCTGCAGCCACTTCATCGTCGGCCGTGACCACGCCGGTCCGGGCAAGGACTCCTCGGGCACGCCGTTCTACGGCCCGTACGACGCCCAAGAGCTGCTGCAGAAGCACGAGGCCGAGCTCGGCGTCGAGATGGTGCCGTTCCGCATGATGGTCTACGTCGAGGACCTCGACGCCTACTACCCCGAGGACGAAGTGCCCGAGGGCAAGCGGGCGCTGAACATCTCTGGCACCGAGCTGCGCCAGCGGCTGGCCGAGGGGACGCACATCCCCGAGTGGTTCACGTTCCCCGAGGTGGCCGAGGAGCTGCGCCGCAGCTATCCGCCCCGCAAGAACCAGGGCTTCACGGTGCTGTTCACCGGGCTGTCCGGCTCGGGCAAGTCCACGATCGCCAACGCGCTGATCTCGAAGTTCCTCGAGATGGGCGGCCGGCCGGTCACGCTCCTCGACGGCGACCTCGTGCGCAAGAACCTCTCCTCGGAGCTCGGGTTCTCCAAGGAGCACCGCGACATCAACATCCGCCGCATCGGTTACGTGGCGTCGGAGATCACCAAGAACGGCGGCATCGCCATCTGCGCGCCGATCGCTCCGTACGACAACGTGCGCAAAGAGGTCCGGGCGATGAACGAAGCCGTCGGCGGCTTCATCCTCGTGCACGTCGCCACGTCGGTCGAGGAGTGCGAGCGGCGTGACCGCAAGGGCCTCTACGCCAAGGCTCGGGCCGGCATCATCCCCGAGTTCACCGGCGTCTCGGACCCCTACGAGGTCCCCGAAGACGCCGACGTCACCATCGAGACCGAGTCCACGACGCCAGAGGAAGCAGCCCAGCAGATCCTCCTGCACCTCGAGCACGAGGGCTACATCGGCGCCACGACCTGATTTCGCACTCTGCTACTTCGTTCTCGAGGTGGAAACCGGGTTCCGAACCGGATCTCCACCTCGAGAACGAGAGAAGAAACGTCAGCGTCTGGCGACGGTGAAGATGCCGGCCAGGGCGACGATGGCGACGCCGAGGATGATGATCAGGCCGCTGGTGATGTAGTCCTTCTGGGCAGCCTTCGCCGGCTGGTAGACGGCGGACTTGCTGATGCCCGCGTACACGTGCCAGTTGAGCCCGCCGGGGTCGACGATCTGACCGACGTAGAGGCGCTGGGTGCCGTCGAGGTCCGGAAGCACCTTGCCCGCGCACGTCTTGGCCGTCGGTGCGCAGTCGGCCTTGGCATAGTCGGCGGCGTTGAGGGCCTTGCCGACCGACTGCTCGGGCTGGATGGAGCGGGAGACCACCCGGTCGCGCTTGGCCGTGGTCACGAGGTACTCGAGCGAGTTGCCGGGGTACCGGTCCGAGGCGAACCGTTGATGCAGTGTCGACGCCAGGTTCGTCATGTCGACGGCGACGACGAGCACGCCCGGTGGTGCCGCGGTGGGCGGCGCATTGGGATTGGGGATGGGCGCGGCGACGAACAGCGACGACTTCTTCGTCAGCGGGTCGACGAGCGGGCCGACGACGGTCGCCGCGTTGCGCTCGACCACCGGAGTGAGCCACTGCGCGTTGGCGTAGGGGTGGCTGCCGGGCTGGACGAGAGTCTGATCCGACGAGCACACCACGCTGCCGTCGGGGAGCACGATGCTCAACAGGCCCGACGTGAAGCTGCGGAAGGACTGGAAGCTGAGGTTGCAGTGGTCGGCCGGATACGACGCCACGTTGCCGTTCGTCACCTGACCGAGCGATTCGCCGGAACGAACGATCAGGGCGCGCAGGTCGGGAATGGATCCGCTGATCGACTCGGCGCCCGCCGTCTTGCTCTGGCCGGTGATGCCGGCGGCCAACCCTGCTTCGAACTTGGCGTTACGCGCACCCTCGGCGCGGGCCCGTCGGTAGTCCTTGGAGATGATCAGCACGCCCATCAGCACGACGAGGGCGATGGTGACGATCACCACGGCAAACAGGTGCGCCCGGAGCGACCAACCCCGGCGCCGCTTACGGGGCGCGATGGGATCGGGTCGTTCTGTTGTGGGGAGGGCGAGGCCGTCAGTCGGCGTCGTCATGGAAGGCGAGCCTAGGAGAACGCACCCCAGGGGAGAGGTATCGGGTTCCCGGGTAGGTTCCACTCCCATGCGGGTCACCATGCTCTTGTGCGACGCCGCCCAAGTGGCCGACGGCAAGCTGTTCATCCTGGGTGGCGGCTGGAGCATCACCGGCGCGCAGATGGGGCCGAGCGCGATCGCACTGAAGCTCGAGGTGCCTTGGGACCAGACCAACGTCGCGCACCACTGGGAGCTGTATCTGGTCGACGCCGACGGCCGTCCGGTCACCATCCAGACCGACGACGGGCAGCAGGCGATCGAAGTCCGTGGCGACTTCGAGGTCGGCCGCCCCCCGGGGCTGCCAACCGGCGCCCCCCTCGACGTGCCCATCGCCGTCAACCTGCCGCCGCTGCCCGTGCACGGCGGCGAGCGCTACGAGTGGCGGCTGACCATCGACGGTGAAAGCAACGAGGACTGGTCGGTGTCCTTCACCACCCTGTCAGTCCCCGAACCCGCCTGATGCCGCGCTACGGCCCGCCCCCGGACGCCGAGCCGCCGCAGCCGCCCCCCGATGACGACAAGTCGGGGCTCACGAGATGGTCGTGGCGAGCCAAGGCCCTGGCGATCGTCGCCACCTTCGGCACCGTCGCGGCCTTCGTCTTCGAGTTCCTGCCGCCGACCAAGAGCAACACCAAGCCGATCTCGACGGTTGTGACAACCACGACAACCCAGTTGTCCACAACCACCGTTCCGCCTTTGACGTCGACGGCACCGACTTCGGCCCCGTCGACGACAACGACGCGCTAACCGCTCGGGGTCGTCGACGGCGGTGACGTCGAAGGCGGCGAGGTTGACGGGGGGCTCGTCGGGGGTGGCGTAGTCGGTCTCGGCGCCGTAGTAGTCGAGTGGCGCGCCGTCGGCGGCGGACTCGGGCGTCGCGTCGTACTGGTCGTCCCCCGGCCGGTGGTCGTCGCCGGGCCGGAGAAGGTTGTCGACGGCCCACTCGACGTCGTGGCCTCGGCCGTCGTGGTCGTTGTGGACGACGACGTGGACGGGGACTGGACGACGATCAGCTTGGGGGTGCCGGCCGAGCTCGGCAGACCGGCGATGCCGATCCCCAGCGCGATGGAGATGAGAAGGAGAAGAACGATGCCGGCGCGGCGGGCCGCCGGCCCCTGCCAATCCATGGCCGAACACCCTAACGACCACGATTTTTTTTCCGGTGGTTCCATCAGGACACCAACAGGGGGCCGCCTTCAGCGCCCGAATTCCAACGGGCCGGTCACGCCCTACAAACCCGGCGCCGACCGCTCCCGAGGGCGTTCCAACACCGTTCCAACACACCTCTTGACCGGGTAAAAGCGCTGGTCAGGCGATTGAAGCGACCCTTCGACGGTGCTACAAAGCCGGGTCTCACCGGGGGCGCGGCGAGGACCCCTCCGGTGACGGCGTACGGAACCTTCTTCGAGCGGAGGCGGCAGTAGCACCGATGGGCCTGACCAAGCAGGGAAGCCGAGTCCCGTGGCTGGCTGCCCTTCTGCCCACAGGCGCGGCCGCTCTCCTTCTGCTGCTGCCCAGCCCGGCGGCCGCGGCCCGCCGCGGCGGCGCCACGGCGTCCACAACCACGACGACGGCCCCGCCGGCAACCACGACGACGACCGCTCCCGCTGCGGCTCCGTCCCAGCCCTCGACGACCCCGGCACAGCCGGCCCCCGCAGGCGGTGGCCCGGCCGCCACGCCTCCGCCTGCTGCGCCGCCGTCCACAGGCGGTCAGACGGCGACGACGGCCGACGGGGGCACGGTCACGGCCCACAGCACCAACGGTTGCTACACGGCCCAGGGTCAGGGCGCGGGGCCCAACGACAACTTCACTGTGGCCATCGGCAAGGGCTGCAACGCCACGGGCTCTGTCAACGTGAATGGCGGCTCGACGGGGAACCTGACCGTCGCCATCGGCGGCGGCAATGCCGTGGGCACCACGACGGGCGGCAGCAACGTCAACGACATGACCGTCGCCATCGGTGGCGGCGACGCCACCGGGACAGCGGTCGCCGGCCCGAGCGGCAACGCCAACGAGATGGCCTTTGCCATCGGCGGCGGCACGGCCTTCGGCTCGGCCTTCGGCGGCGACAACGTCAGCATCGGCCCGAACGCCTCATCCGGCGCCGCCGGCAATGCGAACGTCCTGGCCCTTTCGATCGGCGGCAACGCCATCGGCCATTCGGTGGCCGGTAGCAGCATCGCCCTCGACGACCAGAGCGGCGCTCCCGGTGCCCCTGACGGCTCGATCGTCACGCCGGCAGCCGCGGCCCTCAGCATGCACGGCCAGAACGGCGGGAACGCCGCCGCTTCCTCCGGTCAGGGCGGCAACGCCACCAACGTGACCTTCGCCGTCGGTGGCAACGCCATCGGCATCGTCGGCGGCGGCAACTCCATCGCCATCGCCAACGCCGCAGGCGGCGTCGGCGGCGCCGCCGTGATCCCCGTCATCCCCACCGCCCGCTCGGGCGGCTCGGGCCCCGTTGCTGCGGGCTCGGGCGGGACCAACTCGGGCAACACCGGCGGCAGCAGCGGGACCGCCGGGAGCTTCCCAGACGCAACGTCGGGCTCGACGGCCGGTGGCGAGGCCGGCGGTTCGGGCCCGACGGGCGGTTCTTCGTCTGACGGCGAGGCCGATTCCACGGGCAACTCCGGTGGCAACAGTGTGTCGCGAGGCACCTCCGGCGACACCGGCCCCGCTGAGAACGACACGAACGTGGTCGCGAGCGGCGGGGACGGCGGTCGGGGCGGCACGGCCAACGCCCGTTCCGGAAAGGCCGGCAGCCTCACCAACGTGACGATGGCTGTTGGAGGCTCGGCGACGGGCACCGTCGTCGGCGGCAGTTCCATCGCCCAGGCCAACGCCAGCGGCGGCGATGGCGGTGACGCGGATGTCACCGTCGTGCCCACCGCCATCTCGGGCAACTCCGGCGACGCCACCGCCCAGTCCTCGGCGACGAACACGGGCAACACCGGGCCCGCATCCTCCAGCGCCTTCTCGGCGCCGAGCGCGACTTCGGGCTCGTCGGGTTCGACCGGCTCCACCAGCGGTACTGGTCGCAACTCGAGTTCCGGCAGTTCCGGGACCACGGGCGACGCCAGCGCCATCGGCGGCGCCATCTCGGTGGCCAACACGGGCGCCAACTCCCAGTCGACCGCCGTGTCCGGCAACACCGGCGCGGCGACCAACGTCACCAACGTGCACGCGGTGGGTGGCAACGGCGGCGCCGGCGGTACCGCCCACGCCGTCTCCGGTCAGGGTGGCAGCGTCAACAACGTCACCGCCGGCATCGGCGGCTCCTCCAACGTCCGCACGATCGGCGGCGAGTCGATTGCCAACGCCGACGCCAGTGGCGGACGGGGTGGGAACGTCGACGTCAGGGTGATTCCGACGGCGATCTCCGGCAACTCGGGCGACGTGACGGCCCAGTCGTCGGCGACGAACACCGGCGACACCGGACCGGCCTCCTCGTCGGCGGGCTCGAGTCCGACGGTGCTCTCCGGTTCCTCGGGCAGCACGGGCGCCACCAACGGCCGCCGTTCGGGCTCGGGCGACTCCGGCGCCACCGGCGACTCGCTGGCAAACGGCCTCGCCGACTCCACGGCCAACACCGGCGCCAACAGCCGCTCCATCGCGACGTCCGGCAACACCGGTGACGCCTCCAACATCACGACTGTTGTTGCGACCGGCGGGCGCGGCGCCGACGGCGGCACGGCCTCGGCCAAGTCCGGGAATGCGGGCAGCGCCACGGGAGCGACGCTCGCCGCGGGCGGCCCCGCCAACAGCATCACCTCGGCCGACTCCATCGCCGTTGGCGATGCGAGTGGCGGCGACGGCGGGTCGGTGACGGTGACGGTGATCCCGACGGCGATTTCCGGCGACTCCGGCGACGCCACCGCGCAATCCTCGGCGACCAACACCGGCAACACCGGGTCGGCCAGCTCGGCTGCGAACTCCACGCCGATGGCGACCTCCGGCGGCTCGGGTGCAACCGGATCGACGGATGGTCGGCGGGCCGGGTCCGGCGACTCGGGCCCGACAGGGAACGCAACGGCCCTCGGCGTTGGAGACTCCACTGCCAACAGCGGCGCCGACTCGACGTCCCGGGCGACGTCAGGTCGCACCGGCGATGCGTTCAACCAGACGCGCATCACGGCAACCGGTGGCGACGCCGGACTCGGTGGCGTGGCCGCGGCCAAGTCGGGCAAGGGTGGCATCGCCACCGGCGCCACCGTCGCGGCAGGCGGCGCCGTCAGCGGTGTGGTCACCGCTAACTCCGTGCCCATCGGCGACGCCAGCGGCGGCCGCGGCGGCAACGTCGACGTGACCGTCATCCCCACCGCCATCTCAGGCAGGTCGGGTGACACGACCGCGCAGTCCTCGGCGACCAACACGGGTGACACCGGGTGGGCGGCGTCCACCGGTTCCGCGAGCCCTGTCGCCCTCTCGGGTTCGTCAGGCGCGACGGGGGACGCGAACGGCAAGAGGTCGTCCTCGGGGGACTCGGGTTCGACCGGCAACGCGTCCGCCACCGGCACGGCGCGGTCCGACGCCAACAGCGGCGCCCGCGGCAATGCCGTCGCTAACTCGGGCCAGACGGGCGACGCCGAGAACGACACGCGCCTGGTACTGACGGGCGGCAACGGGAACCTGGCCGGCGCTTCCAACGCGGTGCCCGGACAGGCCGGAACCGCTTCCAACGCGCTGGCCGCGATGCACGCTGTTGGAGTCACCCAGGCCGAGCCCGTGCCCCTCGCGGACACGGACAACGGCGGCGGCGGCGACGTCACGGCGGTCGTCACCCCCACGGCGCGCACGGGCGATTCCGGCACGACCGAGAGCCAGTCGTCGGCGACCAACACTGGCGACACGGGACCCGCGAGCTCGACCGCGTTCTTCACTCCGGTCGCCCGCTCCGGCGACTCCGGATCGACGGGCTCGACCGGGGGAGCACACACCGCGCAGGCCACCCCGAGCGACCCCGCGCCGCTCATCGCCGCCCGCGCCACGGCAGCTCCAACACCCCTCACGCTGGGCCCCGCGACCACTGGTCACGGCGGCTCTCACATGGGCGTTGGAGACCCGGTTGGCAGCGCCGATCCGACGAGTGTGGTGTCCGGTTCGGGGTTCGCCCAGGACCACTCGGTGGCCTCGGGATGCTCGGTCGCCATCGACCACTCGGTGGCCTCTGGCTGCTCCACCGCCATGCACAACTCGGTCGCCTCAGGAGGCTTCCCGGCTGCCTCACTGGTGCCTCCTGTGACGCCTCCGGCGGCCCGTCAACCGAGCCCACAAGAGGTGCGGCGCTTGGCGATGACGGGGCTTCCCGTGGGCCGTTTGGCAGGCGAGGGCGTGCTCAGCCTCGTGCTCGGATGTTTGATGCTCGGCCTGGGAACTCGTCGATCAAAATCAAATAAGTGGATGCAGATCTCGGGAATTTCCCAACACGATTCCAACACGCGCCCGGGCTCCATCACGCACCCGCGTTGGAATCTGCCAACCCTCGACCAACACTCGAGAGTGCCGGCCTGACCTGCGGTTTTGCAGGGTTGGCGCTGTGTTGGAACCGGCGCCGCCGACTCCATCACCGGCAGCGGATTCCAACACTTCGGGGCGCTGTCCACAGGCCCTGCGATTCGACGAAATTCCCACAGAAATTTCGGCCCACATAGCTTGTGTGACAAACCGGTGGGTGCTAGAAAGCAACTCACTTTGTGTCGTGGGGTGACGTGCGCCCACGGTCGGGAACCTGTTCGAAGGCGGAACCAAGGCAAGGAATGAGCATGACGAGCGGAAGCAGCAAGGTTCGAGTGGCAGGCGCTGCCTGCTTGGCCGGCGCCACCAGCGTGGCGGCGGCGGCCATCCTGCTCCTGGCGCCGACGGCGGCAGAGGCCGCGTCGACGACGACGACGACGGCACCTCCGTCGCCGCCCACCACGGCGGCGGCGGCTGCGGCGCCGGCGGCGGCGGATCCGGGAGCGCAGAGCGGCAACACCGGCAACTCGGGTCCGACCGGCGATGCCACGGCGGCGGGTACGGCCAACAGCTCGGCCAACAGTGGTGCGAGCTCGTCGGCTGTCGCCACGTCGGGCAACACCGGCTCGGCGGTCAACCGTGTGCGTGGCACGGCGATCGGTGGCAACGGCGGCGACGGTGGCGACCGCGCCTCTGCCGTCTCCGGCAACTCCGGCGACGCCACGTTCCGCTCCAATGTGGGCAGCCGTGACAACGTCTCCATCGGCAACATCACCGGTGGCGACTCCATTGCCAACGTCAGCGCCGACGGTGGGGCGGGCGGCAACGTCAGCCTGACCATCGCCCCGCTTGCGCAGTCCGGCGACTCCGGCGCCTCCACTGCTCAGTCCTCCGCCACCAACACCGGCGACACCGGCTCGGCCAGCTCGACGGCAGTCGGTAGCCCGACCGCTCAGTCCGGCAACTCGGGGAACACGGGCCGCTCCGGCGACGCCCGCTCCGAGATCGCACTCGGCCTCCAGGCCGCGGCGGTCACCAACAACACGAGCACCCGCAAGCTCGGCAACCCGCTGGGCGACATCGACTCGGCTGCCGCGATCAAGGGCAACGAGAAGGTCGACGGCAGCGCCGACACCGGTCGCACTGGCGACTCGGGTCGCACCGGCGATGCGACGGCGATCGGCGGCGCGGTCAGCAACGCCAACTCCGGCGCTCAGTCTCAGGTCAACTCCACGTCCGGTGACACCGGCGACGTCAACAACGACGTCAACACCCGTGCCCGCGGCGGCAACGGTGGCGACGGCGGCGACCGTGCGACTGCTCGCTCGGCTCGCGCCGGCGACGCCCGCAGCCGTGTCCGCGTCGGCAACCGCAGCCGCGTCCGCATCGGTTCGGTCACCGGCGGCGACTCCATCGCCAACGTCTCGGCTGACGGTGGCGACGGCGGCAGCGTCAAGAGCGACCAGACCCCGACGGCGGTTTCCGGCAACTCGGGTGCCGCGTGGGGCCAGTCCTCTTCCACCAACACCGGCGACACCGGTGGCGCCAGCTCGACGGCGGTCGGCAGCCCGGTTGCCGACTCCGGCGACTCCGGCGACACCGGCAACAGCGGCGATGCCAAGGCCGACCTCGGTGCCCTCAACTCCGGCATCAAGGGCCGCTCGGTCATCACCGGCGACATCACCTCCGGTCGCTCGGGCGACTCGGGCAACACCGGCAACGTCCGGGCCGAGGGTGACGCCACCTCCAACGCCAACTCCGGCGCTCAGTCCGAGGCCACCTCGACGTCCGGTACGACCGGCGATGCGGCCAACGCCGTGCGCGCCACTCTTATTGGCGGCAACGGTGGCGACGGCGGCTTCCGTGCGTCGGCCCGCTCGGGTCGCGCCGGCGACGCCAACAACCGCACTCGCGTCGGCAACCGCTCCCGCGCCTTCCAGGGCCGCGTGACCGGTGGCGACTCCATCGCGAACACGACGGCTGACGGTGGCGACGGCGGCAGCATCAACGCCACGCAGGACCCGGCCGCCATCTCCGGCGACTCCGGTGCCTCCACCGCCCAGTCCTCGGCCACCAACACCGGCAACACCGGTGGTGCCAGCTCCACGGCGTGGTCGAACCCGACTGCTCTGAGCGGCGACTCGGGTGCCACCGGCAACACCGGTGACGTGAAGGCCACCGAAGGCGTCCTCAACACGGCCATCAAGGGCCGCGCCTCCGCCGACCTCCCGGCTGCCTCGGGCCGCTCGGGCGACTCGGGCAACACCGGCAACGCCAACGCTTCGGGCTCGGCTGACAGCAACGCCAACTCGGGCGCCCAGTCCCAGGCCACCTCGGCGTCCGGCGACACGGGCGACGCGGCCAACGCCATCAACCTGCGTGCGGCCGGCGGCGACGGCGGCGACGGCGGCTCCCGTGCCTCCTCGCGTGCTGGTCGGGCGGGCGACGCTCGCAGCCGCTTCAGCCTCGGCGGTCGTAGCACCGGCGGCACCGGTCCCGTCACCGGCGGCGACTCCATCGCCAGCACGTCTGCTGACGGCGGCGCCGGCGGCGATATCCGCGCCAGCCAGGCTCCCGACGCCTTCTCCGGCAACTCGGGCGCTTCCACTGCTCAGTCCTCGGCCACCAACACCGGTGACACGGGCGGCGCCAGCTCGACGGCCGTCGGCAGCCCCACGGCTGCCTCGGGCAACTCGGGCGACACCGGCCGCACCGGCGACGTCAGCCTGACCGCCGGCGCCATCAACACCGGCATCAAGGGTCGCGGCAGCGTCGGTGGCTCTGCCACCTCCGGTCGCTCGGGCGACTCCGGGAACACGGGCAATGCCCGCATCACCGGCGACTCCAGCAGCAACGCCAACTCGGGTGCCATCTCCGGGTCGAACGCCACGTCCGGCACGACCGGCGATGTGGCCAACGCCGAGCGCGCCACTCTTATTGGCGGCAACGCCGGCGACGGCGGCTTCCGCGCCAGCGCCCGTTCGGACCGTGCAGGCGACGCTCGGGCCCGCGCCAACGGCGCCGGCCCCCGGGTCACCGGCGGCGACTCCATCGCCAACGTCTCCGCTGACGGCGGCGACGGCGGTTCCATCAAGGCCGATCAGAGCCCGTCGGCGGTCTCCGGGGACTCCGGCGCCGCCATCGCGCAGTCGTCCGCGACGAACACGGGTGACACCGGCTCGGCCAGCTCCACCGCCGTCTCCGACGGCTCGGCCCTCTCCGGCAACTCGGGCGACACGGGTCGCACGGGCGATGTCAACGCCACGATCGGTGCCGTGAACACCGGCATCAAGGGCGTTGCCGACCCGGCGGTCAACGCCGCCTCGGGTAACAGCGGCAACTCGGGTGGCACCGGCAACGCCACGTCCGCCGCGAGCGGCATCGCTCAGTCGGGCAACTCCGGCGACACCGGCCGCACCGGCAACGTGAACCTCACGGCCGGCGCCCTCAACAGCGGTCTGGCCGCTGCCCAGCAGATCAACGACGGCGCCGTTCGCTCGGGCAACTCCGGCGACACCGGCACCACGGGCAACGCCCGCGCCGAAGGTTCCGCCCAGAGCATCGCCAACAGCGGTGCCGCCAGCGAGGCCAACGCCGTTTCTGGTGACACCGGCGGCGCGGCGAACGCCGAGAGCCTCCGCGCCGCAGGCGGTCGCGGTGGCGACGGTGGCTTCCGTGGCACGGCTCGCTCCGACCGTGCGGGTAGCGCCAACTCCCGCGCTTCGGTGCGTGGCCGCAACAACCGTGCCTCCGGCGGTTCCGTCACTGGTGGCGATTCCATCGCCAACCTCTCGGTTGACGGCGGCGACGGCGGCAGCATCAACGCCACGCAGGACCCGCTCGCGCAGTCCGGCAACTCGGGCACCTCGTGGGCACAGTCCTCGGCCACCAACACCGGCAACACCGGTCCCGCCTCCTCGACGGCCATCGCCGATCCCACGGCGGTCTCCGGCGACTCCGGCGACTCCGGCAACACCGGCAAGGCCGACGCGACCCTCGGCGTGGTGAACACCGCCATCCGCGGCAACGCCAACATCAAGGGCACCGACGTCGCCTCCGGCGACTCCGGCAACACGGGCGCCACGGGTAACGCTTCGGCGACTGGCGACGCCCAGAGCATCGCCAACTCCGGCGCTGCCTCCCAGGCCAACTCGGTCTCGGGCGATACCGGCGACGCGGCCAACGCCGTGCGGTCCACCCTCATCGGGGGACGCGGCGGTGCGGGTGGCGATCGTGCAACGGTTCGTTCCGATCGGGCCGGCGACGCCAATGCCCGCCAGACCCTCCGTGGCCGCAACAACCGCGTCGCACTCGGCGCTGTCACCGGCGGCGACTCCATCGCCAACGGCTCGGCGAACGGTGGCGATGGCGGCGACGTCAAGGCCACGCAGAGCCCGTCGGCCGTCTCCGGCGACTCGGGCCTGTCCCGTGCGCAGTCGTCCGCGACGAACACCGGCAACACCGGTGCGGCGTCGTCGACGGCCATCGCCGACCCGGTTGCCATGTCCGGCACCTCCGGCGACTCCGGCAACACGGGTGACGCCAACCTGACGGCCGCCACGCTGAACACGGTCGTCGTGAGCCGGGCCCGCATCGGCGCCTCCGACGTCAATAGCGGCGACTCGGGTAACACCGGCCGCACCGGCAACGCCGACGCTGCTAGCGCGGCGCAGAGCATCGCCAACAGCGGTGCCGGCTCCCAGGCCAACTCGGTCTCGGGCGACACCGGCGACGTGGCGAACGCCGCAGTCGTCAACGCCACTGGCGGTAACGCTGGCGACGGTGGTGACCGCCTGACCGTCCGCTCCGACCGTGCCGGCGACGCTGTGGTCCGCCGCAGCATCCGGGGCCGCAACAACCGGGTCTCCGGTGGCCGCATCTCCGGTGGCGATTCGATCGCCCAGGGCCAGGCCAACGGCGGCGACGGCGGTTCGCCGTGGATCAGCGAGGATCCGCTTGCGCAGTCCGGCGATTCCGGCACGGCGTGGGCGCAGTCCACGGCCACCAACACCGGCAACACCGGCCCGGCCAGCTCCACGGCCGACGCCAGCCCGGTGGCAGCCAGCGGCGACTCGGGCGACTCGGGCAACACCGGGAAGGCCACCGCCGACCTGACGGCGTCGAACAACGGCATCAAGGCTCGCGCCACGGTCGCCGCAGACGTCGACAGTGGCGACTCCGGCAACACCGGCCGCACGGGTGACGCTGCGGCTGCAGGCGCGGCGGCCAGCACCGCCAACTCGGGAGCTCTTTCCCACTCTGACTCGGCATCCGGCACCACCGGCGACGCGGCCAATGCCGTGCGCACCAACGTGAACGGCGGCAACGGGGGCGACGGCGGCGACCGTCTCACCGTCCGCTCCGGTCGCGCTGGTGATGCACGCGCACGCCAGACCGTGGCCGGCCGCAACAACCGCGTCGGCCTCGGCAGCGTCACTGGCGGCGACTCCATCGCTGCTGGCGAGGCCAACGGCGGCGACGGTGGCTCGTTCGGCGGCAACGGCGGTAACGGCGGCGATCGCCTTACCGTCCGCTCCGCACGTGCGGGCGACGCCCGCAGCCGCCTGGCGGCTCGCGGCCGTGCCAACAACGTCGGTGGCGGCAGCATCGTCGGTGGCGACTCCATCGCCTCCGGGTCCGCTGACGGCGGCGACGGCGGCAACGGCAAGATGGATCTTTCGCCGACCGCTGTCTCCGGCAACTCGGGCCTCTCGAGGGCCCAGTCGTCGGCCACCAACACCGGCGACACCGGTGCTGCCAGCTCCACTGCCACCGCCAGCCCCACGGCGACGTCCGGCAACTCGGGCGACTCCGGCACCACGGGTATGGCCAAGGCCGACCTCACGGCGCGCAACTCGGGCATCAAGGGCACTGCCAGCCCCGAAGCCGACGTGGATTCGGGCGACTCCGGTAACACCGGGCGCACCGGTGACGCTGCGGCGGCTGGTGTGGCTGCGTCCAACGCCAACTCGGGCGCTCAGTCCGACGCTGCCTCCGTCTCCGGCAACACCGGCGACGCGGCCAACGCCGTTCGCGGCGCAGCCGAGGGTGGCAACGGTGGCGACGGCGGCGACCGTGGCACCGTCCGGTCCGATCGGGCCGGTAGCGCCAACGCTCGCATCAGCGTCTCGGGTCGCAACAGCCGTCTGGCTGTGGGCCGCATCAGCGGTGGCGACTCCATTGCCCAGGGCAGCTTCAACGGTGGCGACGGCGGCAACGCCAACCTCACCGAGTCGCCGTGGGCCCAGTCTGGTGATTCCGGCACGTCGTGGGCGCAGTCGTCGGCCACGAACACCGGTGACACCGGAGCTGCTTCTTCCACGGCTGTCGCTGATCCGCAGGCTGTCACCGGGAACTCCGGCGACAGCGGCAAGACCGGCGACGCCAAGCTCACCGCCGACCTCAAGAACACGGCCATCAAGGGCTCGGCCGGCGGTAGGGACCTCTCGGCGGAATCCGGGGATTCGGGCAACAGCGGTCGTACCGGCGATGCAACTGTCGCCGGCGCTGCGAACTCGAATGCCAACTCTGGCGCCCAGTCGTCTGCTGGATCCGTCTCCGGCGATACCGGTGCCGCGGCCAACGCGGTGCGGGGTAGCTCGGACGGCGGCAACGGCGGCGACGGTGGCGACCGTGGGACCGCAAGGTCAGGCCGTGCAGGCGATGTCAGGGCGAGGATCGCTGTGCAGGGCCGTAACAGCCGGGCGAGCGTTGGCCGCGTCGCGGCGGGCGACTCGATCGCTGATGTGAGCGCGAACGGTGGCGACGGCGGCAACGCTGGCCTCACCCAGTCGCCCTCTGCGATCAGCGGCAACTCGGGGGCGGCCATTTCCCAGTCGTCGGCGACCAACACCGGCGACACGGGTGCAGCCACCTCGACGGCCAACGCCAACCCGGTGGCCATCTCCGGTAACTCCGGCATGACCGGCAGCACCGGCGACGCCAGGCTGAACGACACCTTCAAGACCGACACCATCAAGGCCAAGGGCGCTCCGGAAACGGCCGCCAACTCGGGCAACACCGGCGACAGCGGTCGTACCGGAAACGCTCGTGCAGCTGCGGTGGCCACGTCCGACGCCAACTCCGGCGCCGAGTCCAAGGGCGTGCTCGCCACGTCCGGCACCACCGGACCGGCCGCCAACGACACCGCAGGGACCGCTACCGGCGGCCGTGGCAACGATGCCGGATTCGGCGCTCGGGCCACGTCGGGCCGGGCCGGCGACCTCACCGGCGGTGTCCGGGTCGGTAGCCGCAGCCGCTTCAGCATCGGCGGCGTCAGCGGTGGCGATTCCATCGGCAGCACGTCTGCGGACGGCGGTGACGGCGGCAACGCCAGCATCGACGAGTCCCCGCAGGCTCTGAGTGGCGACAGCGGCTTGGCCACGGCCCAGTCGTCGGCCACCAACACCGGCAACACCGGTGCTGCCAGCTCGACGTCGATCGCCGACCCCATGTCGACGACCGGCAACTCGGGCGACACTGGCCCGAGCGGCGAGGGCTCGGCCAGCACCAACAGCACGTCGTCCCAGGCCGCCACGGCTGCGCTCACGAGCGCTGATCCGCTGACGGCGGGCCCGCTGCAGGCTGCGCCTGCGGCGACCACTGGTGCGGCGAACTCGAACGCCACCAACAACAACGGTGCGGTCACCAACGGCTCGAACGCCACCACTGGCAACTCGGGCAACTCGACGGCTGGAGGCAACTCCAACGCTTCGGGTGGCAACGGCGGCAACGCCGGCTCGGGTAACAGCGGCAACGCCAACACCGGCACAAGCAACAACGTTGTGGCTGCGCCGCCGGCGGGTGGTCCTGCCGATCCGACGGCTTCGGGTACGGCCCACGCTGACGACACCTCGGTGGCGTCGGGCTCGGGTCTCGCCCTCGACAACTCGGTGTCCTCCGGCGATGCGATTGCGTTGCACGGCTCGGTCGCCTCGGGTTGCTCGGTGGCAGTTGACATGTCCACCTCGTCGGGCGGCACGTGCCATCCGGCGAAGGGCGCTGGTTCGACGGCGGCTGCGGGTCACAACGCAGCAGCGGGCGGGGCGGCGCTGGCCTTCACCGGCGTGGAGACGCTGCAGTTGAGCCTGGCTGGGGCGCTGGCAATGGCCCTGGGTGCGCTGCTCGTGGCGTTTGCCGGTCTTGGCCGTAGGGAAGAGGCAACGGCGTAGGTACGAAGCGGATAACGGGTATAACAAGCGACCAACAGGCTGGAGCAAAGGGAAAGGTTCATGAAGAAGAACAAGATGCGGGTGGCCGGGATCGGCTTTCTGGCAGCGGCGACGGGTCTCGTGACCGCAGCCAGCATGGTGCTCACGTCACCGGCGGGTGCTGCGAAGATGCACGACAAGACCGCAGCCGCGGTTCAGGCTCCGGCCCCCATGACGGCCCAGGCCCCGAACGAGTCCGGTAGCTGCGTCGCTGACGCTTCGTCGGTCTGCTCGGGCTTCGGCCAGGCCACGAACAACTCGGTGAGCTCGGGCGATTCCATCGCCGACAACGGCTCGGTTGCTTCGGGCTGCTCGGTGGCGCTGGATCACTCCACCGCTTCCGGCGGCACGTGCGGCCCGAACCGTGCGGTCCCGACCTCCACGGCCACCCCGGCCAAGGCAGTGTCGGCGAACCCGAGCTTCGCGGGCTAACACCAAATACAACAACGTTCAGTCGGCTCGCCGGTTTTTATGCCGGCGAGCCGACTCGCGTCCGTGCACCGGCTCCCAAGTGCGAATGAGGGTGGGGGGTAAGATGCGCGCACATGGGGTGGTGTCACGAGTTCGGCCCCCAGATTCGTGAGGGCTGCGGCCACCCAATGCGGGCGGGCGAGAGCGCGTGCTCTTGTCCGCAGTGCGGTGTCGTCTGTCGAGGGCGTTTCGCGGGGTGTGCCGAGGTCTGGGCGCGAGGCCCGCGTGAAGTCCACGTCGTGTCACCGCCGGCCGCATTGGCCCGTCGCACACCGACGCCGGTGCGCGTCACGCGCACGCCCGCGGAACAGCTTGCTCAGCAGTCTTCAGGTGCAGAGCAGGCCCGCACCGAGGTGCTGGCGTGGCTGCAGGCCGCGTTCGACGGCCTCCGTGACGAGCTGAGCGTCCTCGCCGGCGGCCTGGCCCGCCAGCAGGCCGTGCTGAGCGACCTGTCCGACAATCGCGACAGCGAGGTCGCCACCGCCCTCGAAGAGGTCCGAGGGTGGGCCGCAGAGCTGCGCAACGAGACCCTGCGCCTGCAGGGCTTCGAGCGCGCCGTCGCCGACCAGCTGCGGGCCGACGTTTCGGCCACCATCGAGCAGGGCGTCGACCGCATGGCCTCCACTCAGGACGTCGCCTCCAAGCAGCAAGAGGACGTCCGCCAGGCACTCGCCGAGGTCGACCAACGGGCCAACGCCCTGCGCGAGGAAACCGAGAAGCTGCAGGAATTCGGGCAGAACCTCGCCGAACAGCTGCGCGCTGAGGTGGCCAAGACTGTCCAGGACGGGATGGCGAGCCTCGTGGCCGTGGCCGAGGCCCACGCGGAGGCGCCGCCCGCCTTGGAGGAGCCCGCCGCCGATCCGAATGCCAACCTGGCCGCCGAGCTGCGGGAGGAGACCGACAAGCTCCAACGCTTCGGAGAAACGCTCGCCGACAGTGTGCGCGACGCGGTGGCGTCCGCGCTGCAACAGGCACAGGTCGCCGGCCCCGCAGAAGCTCCGCCCGCTGATGTGGCCGCGCCCGCATCGCCTGAGACCGTCGCCACCCCGATTGCTGCACCAACCGCTGCGCCGATCGAGCCTGCTGTCGAGGTCGATTCCGAGGTTGTCGGTGCGGCGCCCACCGAACCTTCCGCGCAGCCTGCGGCCGAACCCGTGGCCGCCCGTCAGCCGCGCAAGGCCGCGGCAGCATCGTCGTCAGGCGGCGCTCCGGCCGTTCCTGCCGCCCTCGAGCTGCCTTCGGGCGCTCTGGTCGGTCCCACGCTCGCCACGGCCGCTGTCGACGCCCTCACGCTCGCTCGCGTCGCCCGGCGGCGCCGTCGTATTCCGTCGACGCCCACCTCGGGGCTCCACCGATCCGACCCTCTCCTCACCGATGTCCTCCGCCGCCTGGAGCGGTTCGCCCTCGGCCGGCGTACCGGCACCACCGCACGCGCCCGCACGGCCGAGTCCAGCGGGCGGTGGGGCATCGACGCCCTTCCGTTGGGTGCCAACGGCGAGGCCGAGGTCGCCGTCGACCTGCGCGAGCTGAATGGCGTGGCGATTACCGGCCCTCGCGCCGCCGACGCGGCGCGCGCCATGGCCGTCACCTTCTTCTGCCGCCACCGCCCGCCCGCCGAAGTGCTTCTGGTCGGCGAAGACCTGCTCGACGCCGCTCCTTCCGTCCCCGGTCTGTCACGCGCACGCACGCTCGACGCTGCGCTGGTCGCGCTGGGGCTGGCGGCTGACGAAAACGACGGCGACGACGGCGAGAGCGAAGTTCCGTCGTCTCACCGATCGCCGACCCGGCGGCTGGCGCTGGTCTCGGGGATCTCAGAGAGCGACATCGAGCGCTTGCGTCAGGCCGTCGACCAGCGGCCCGATCTCGGCGTCACCGTCGTCATCGTGGGCGACGGCACCGCGCAGGCGGCGGCCACGATCGAGCTCGACGCCGAAGGCGCGCCATCCGCGGTCGAGCCGCAGGCATGGGCCGATCGCGTCGGCGACGTTCGCTTCTTCGCGTTGCCGGTCCACGAGGCAGCCGAGCTCGTCGCACTGGCGGACACGTCGCGGCGCGAGGGCGACGACCTGCTGGCGCCCGAGCTCAACGGTGAGATCTGCCATGTCACCGAGATCGTCGGTCGGTCTGCCACGCGCGCTGTTCCCCTCATCGACGTCCGCATGCTCGGTTCGTTCCGCATCGAGGTCGGGGGCGAAGAGATCCGCGGCGGCCTGCGCACCAAGGCGCGTGAGCTCCTCGCGTTCCATCTGCTGCACCCCGAAGGCGCGTCACTCGACGCCGCCGTCGAGGCACTCTGGCCCGAGGCCGATCCGGGCCGAGGCTCGGAGTGGTTCTGGACTGCGCTCGGCAACCTGCGCAGCCGCCTGCGCGCCGCGTGCGGCATCAAGGACATGAAGATCATCGACCGGGTGGGCGACACGTACCGCCTCGAGGTCGAACGTTTCGGTGTCGACGTGTGGCGCTTCGAGGAGTCCCTCGCCGCCTCCGCTCCCGGCATGCGCGATGGCATGCCCTCCACCGACGCGCTCGAGCGCGCCGTCGCCGAATACAGCGGCGAGTTGCTCAGCGGCGACCCGTGGCAGTGGGTCGAGGGAGCGCGTGAAGACCTTCGCCGGCGCGCTCTCGACGCGGTCGCCCACCTTGCCGAGCGACGCATGGAGGCGGGCGACTCCGACGGTGCTCTCGCCGCACTGGAGCACGGCCTCGAGATCGACGCCATCTCCGAAGAGCTGTACCGGCGCACGATGGACATCCAGGGCCAGCTGTCCCGCCGGGACGCGATCCGCGGCACGTTCCGTCTCCTGCAAGCTCGCCTCGCCGCCTACGGCCTCACACCCGATCCCAACACCGAGAAGGTCTTCGGCGAGCTCGTCGCTCGCGCCTGACCCTCCCCCTACGGGGCCGCGGACTTTCCTACGCTGCAGGCCGTGCAGCAGGTGCTGGGCGGTAGATATCGGGTCGAGCGACTCCTTGAACGCGGGGTGCTCACCGACGACTACGAAGCCACGGATCTCACGCTCGAGCGGCGCGTCACGCTCAAGGTGCTCAAGGAGGAGCTCGACGAGGAGCCTGCCGTCAGGCACCTGTTCGAGGACGCCGCCCACGGCGCCGCGTCGTTGAACCACCCGAACATTGTCCGCACCCTCGACTCTGGCGACGACGAAGGCATCTCCTATGTCGTCACCGAATACGTCGACGATCCGACGCTCTCGGAGATCATCGATGAGGGCCCGCTGCCGCCCCGGCGAGTGGCCGAGGTCGGTGTCGACATCGCATCGGCCCTGGGGTACGCCCACGACCAGGGCACGCTGTTTCGAGGCCTGAGCCCTCGTGACGTGTACATCGACCCCCACGGTGAGGCCCGCTTGCGCGACTTCGGGTTCACGCGGGTGGCCGAGCGAGCCCGCACGCTCGACCGTGACGCCCGCATAGCCGAGGCCGCGTACGTCGCACCCGAGCGGGTGCGGGGTGAGCCCGCCGACGCCCGCACCGATCTGTACGGACTCGGGCTCGTGCTCTACGAAGCGGCCACCGGGCGCCCGGCCGCGACCGGGCAATCGCCCGGTGAGCTCGCGCAACAACAACTCGAGGTCCACCCACCGCGCCCCAGCGAGGTGAACCCCAACATCCCGCCCGAGTTCGAGCGGGTGCTGGCACGGCTGCTGGCCAAGAACCGAGATGCCCGGCTGCCGAACGCCAACGCAGTTGTGCACGAGCTCGTGACGTTGATCGACAGCGGCGCCCTCGACACCAGCGGCGCCGGCGCAGGTGCGGCGCTGGCCGGTGGTGCCGCCGCAGCGGCTGCGGCGGGTGCGGTTGCCGCCGGCGCTGGCGGTGCAGGTGGCACACCGCCGCCGTCCCCGCAGGCACCGCCCGAGTACGACGACGACGACTACTACGAGACCGAAGAGCCGATCGCTGCGGCTGCCGCCGCGGCGGCCGCTGCCGCTGGTGGGGCCGCAGCGGGGCAGGGCCACATCGTTCGCATCGGGGCCAACGACTCCACCACGGTGCTGCCCACGCCGCCGCCGGCGTACCGGTACGACGAACAGGGCCGTCGCCCGCCGTGGATCATCTGGGCCGGGCTGGGTGCAGTCGTCCTCGTGATCATCCTCATCATCGTCGCCCTCACGAGCGGCGGCGGAGGCGGCACATCCACTGTGACGGTGCCGAATCTCGTCAATCAGACCCAGGACGAAGCGGTGGCCGCGCTCACCAGACTCGGGCTCAAGGCCAACCCGGTGAGCATCCCCAACGACACCGTGGCCTCTGGCGTCGTCTACGCGGTCGATCCGGCGCCCGGCAAGAAGGTCAACAAGGGTTCGACGGTCAACCTGTCAGTCAGCTCGGGTCCGGTCGAGACGACCACGACCGTGCCGCCGACAACCGTGCCGGTGACCACGGCCACGACCATCCGTAGGACCACGACAACCATCCGGCATACGACGACGACCCACCACGTCGTCGTCCCGACGACGCACGCCACGACGCCAACGACGCACGCCACGACGCCGGTCACGACCGCCGCGCCGGCGTCGACCACAACCGCGCCCTGACGTAGGCGCGGCGAAGTCAGTCGCTGCGTCGTTCTTTAACCAGGCATCGCTTGCCGCCGCCCTTACGCGGCCGCAGGTGGTGGGCGCTCGCGCTGGCCGTCTGTCGCCGCATTGTTCGGATGCCTCGGATCGTCTGGTGGGACAAAGGCCCGTTTGCCTCGTCCGTCCACCAGTCCCCACCCCTTGTAGGTCTTCAGGTCGTGGTGGTGGTCGCAGTAGGGGTCGGCGTCGTCGAACAGGGTGGTGTGGGTCTTGGCCCAGTCGTGGCGGTGGTCCACCTCGCGGGCCAGCGCGGAACAGCCCTCCACCGCACAGAGGGGATAGAGCCACTCCAGGGCCGTGCGCTGGTAGGCGGTGTG